>OBAO01000001.1_pt1 | contig 542629 bp, 546 predicted proteins | sample 1517541 | NCBI WGS metagenome assembly OBAO01 (sample SAMN04571698, study PRJEB22368) | human gut metagenome | biome: human gut; material: stool | host: Homo sapiens | place: Luxembourg | collected 2012-08-10
AAGCCCTGTAAATTAGGGTGTTTAGCCCCCCCCCTACAGCCACAAGGGTTTCGGGGGTATTATTTACACCTGTTTTATACATATCCATATATATAATATATTCCACATTTAAAGATTTTATAACACTTTATTACAAAATCGTTACATATAGAATAATTAATCGCTAAATGTTTTGAAAGTCTTTTCAACGTTATCTTTGATAACTTTTTTAACAGCATCCATTTCCGTTGCAAGAGCATTTTGTTCAGTATCAAGCTGCTTTAATCTTAATTCCAGCGTTCTGTCTTCCTGTTGGATAATTGATGTCTGAGCATTTATGTCAGCAATTGTTTTTTCATATTGTTCTTTTTTGTAGTTGTATTCATTCATTGCATCCTGATAAGCCGCCTCATCAGTTACAGTTTCTACATTAAGCGAGTATACAACACTGTCATCATCAAATTTTACAGATGTAAATCTTCCATTGCCGTCTGTTTCCAAAAGTGCATTATTTGTTTTTTCAATCTTCGTTTTTATATAGCTTGCATTGTAGTAAGTCAGGTAATCCTGAATATCAATTGGCTGAGCAGGATCGTGAGGCGTATTCATACTATTATACAAATCACTCTCTGTTGTGAAATATGTTTTTCCATTCATTGTAAATGTATAAATCCCCTGTCCGTCATAAATAAGATTCCCATTGTTATCAAAGCTCAAATATTTACTTATAGAAGAGTCCGGACGATCTCTAAGTATTTGTGCAAGCTCTGTTGCCTGATCGTCTGTAAAGTTTGTAAGTTCAGACGCCTTGCAATTTCCGATATAAGTAACCTGCTGTGATGAATAGTCTTTTGGATTTTCTAAATCATCAGGAATAAAGAAATGCCAGGTCCCATCTGCGTCGTGATATCCGTAAACATTATCAGTAGTCAGCACTCCGTCCTTTTGTGCAAGCCCGACAGCTTCTTCAAAGTCCCTCAGAGCTGCTTCAAATTTGGTATCTTCTTTTATATCTTCTTCATCTATCGGCTCGTAAGTAAATGTCTGGGATCCGTCGGCTGTAGTTATTGTATAAGTGTTATTGACCGGATCTAATGTAACTTCTGGTTTCATCTGGTCAATCTCGTCTATTTCTTCTTTAAGATAGAAATGCCAGGTTCCGCTTGCATCCTGATAGCCGTAAACTTCACCCTCAGGTATTGCACCGGCTTCATAAGCCAGTTCTTTTGCTTTTGCGAAATCATTGAACGCTTCTTTTAGCTTAGCATCTTTCTCTGTTGCTTCATTGGTTATTGCATCACAGGTAATTTTTGAACCGTTAGGAAAAGTGATTGTATAGGTGCCATCGTCATTTAAGACTGCTGAAGGATCTACAAACTCATTTGTAACAACTTCTTTTTCTACGTGAACCTGCGGATTTTCAAGCTTCTTTTCTGAGCCTGTATAAACATTTGCATAGTAATAAGAATTTACTATGTAATTATAATTAGGATTTGCAGTAGATAACTGCTGCCAGCTGTCAATAACAGATTCATTATCTCCATCAGAGAATGAATACTGAATCTCTGTGTAATCTGTAGTTTTAGGAGCATTTGGAACCTCCAGAGCAAGAAGCTGGTTAAAAAGATTTGCACTCTGATTTGCAAGAGCTGTTCTTGCCTGATTAATCTGCTGCCCTTCCCATTCAGTATTTGTTTTTCTTGCTGTAAGAGCTAAGTATCTCGCTTGTGAAGCTGCCATTCCCATTGGCGGAATCTCCTATTTTTGTTTATTTTTGTTTTAATACTATTTTTAATAAAGTCAACGGTAATAATTCATTTTTCTTTAAGTTTTTACAAAAAAATACTCTGTTCAATGTAATAATTTTGATGTATTATAATTTGTATGAGAAAACAAGTTATTGCCTATCTGCACACCCATTGGGACAGAGAATGGTACAGAGAGTTTGAAATCTTTAGAATGCGTCTTTTAAGAGTGTTTGACAATGTTCTTGAGATGCTTGCAAAAAATAAAATTCCTTGTTTTTATTTTGATGGTCAGGTAAGTGCATTAGAAGATTATCTTGCTATGCGGCCTGAAAGGGAAGAGCTTGTCATTTCACTCATAAGACATAAAAGACTTTTTATAGGACCTTTTTATTGTCTTGTAGACGAATTTCTCACAGACCAGACCTGTTTTAGAAAAAATCTTGAAATAGGACTTAAAACAGCTCAAAAATATGGCTGCAAAGATTTCATAGGATATCTTGCAGATACCTTTGGGCACTCTCAGAATATTGTTGATGTTCTTAGAGATTTCGGCATTGACAAGTGTATGGTCTGGAGGGGCGTAAATGATTTTCCTTCAGAATTCTCATGGTGCGGAATGGATACTATAAACCTTGTAAGAGGGTACTTTAACGATATTTTCTCATTAAAAACATCTATTGAAAAAAAGGCTGAAATTCTAAAAAACAATCTGGATAAAATTGCTGAAAAATCAGGGAATGTACTGCTTCTTCCGATTGGTGCTGATCATCTGGGAGTAGAAACAGACATTAACGATCAGATTGAAGCAGTTAACGAAATTTTAAAAAATGACTATTTCATACGCCTGGGTTCTCCTTTTGACTACTTTAAAAGAGTTGAGAACAGATTTAAAGATTTTGTCTGGAATGATGAACTCAGAGATAATTCTAAAACATTTACTCTTCAAGGGTGCTACTCATCAAGACTGGATTTGAAGCGTGAAAATATTGAATGCACTTACCTTCTGGATTTAGCCTCCAGATTTGTAAAACAACAAAAAGATAATTCTTATAATACAATTCTTGAATATGCCTACAAAATGCTGCTGCAAAATCAGGCTCACGATAGTATTTGCGGATGCTCTACCGATGATGTGCATGCTGAAAACAAAATCAGATATAAAAAAATTAAACAGATTGCTAACACTATAATTGATGAGTTAAAGTTTAAAAACCACTTTGAAGAAAAGAGAATTCTTAATCTTTCCGGTGAAGCCTATTCCGGCATCATTGAATTTAAAACAAGCAGGATAATTGAAGGTTACGACCGAATTGGTTTTGAAAACGGCTTTGACAGATATTTACTGACAGATACGCAGAGAATACCAGTAACAGAAGATTATACAAAAATTAACACATATCTTGCTGATGTAGAGAATTTAAAACCTGATGAGATTGAATACATTATGCCTGCCATAAATAAATCAGATTTAAAAATAACTGAAACAAGAATAGAAAATTCCAATATCAGCCTTAGAATTGAAAACGGACAAATATTCATAAATGGAATTAAATTTTCACTTTATGATTTTGCAGATTTGGGTGACAGCTATAATTTCGGCCCCCAAAAGGATGATTATGGAACCGAGCTTCATATTATAAGAAGTAAACCTATCCTTAAAACAGCGTCCAGAGTAACACTAAAGATAGATTTTGAAGGCCGCTGGGATGTAATACCTCTCTTTGTAAGCCTCGATAAAAATGCTTCACACCTCCATTTCCGGTTTGATTGGATTAATTCTCAAAAAAATCACCTTCTTCAGGCTGTATTTAATCTTTCAAATCCAATAAGAGAAGTGTTTTCTGAAGATATGAATATTTTGATAAAACGAAACTTCAATCCGGAATATGACATTAGACAAAACCTTCCGGAAAATCGCGGTATTGAAGTAAAAAATAATACAGCGCCTATGCAGAGAGGACTTTTAATTGACGAAGAAGGAAACAATTTAGGAATAATAACCAAAGGATTAACCCAGTATGAAGTATTCCAAAACAAACTTTTTCTTCCTATTTTGCGTTCAACAGGCCAGATATCTAACCCGCAAAATCCGGCAAGAACTACTCCTGCCGGCCCTCCAATTGAAGTTGAAAGCCTGCAGCAAATAGGACGTAATACAGCAGAGTTTTACGTATTCTTTGGAAATCACAATGCTTTTAAAGATGTACTCAATCACGTTTACAACTATATTGTTGTTTAATTCTCGTCTTTATAATATTTATCAAAAAAACCTATATATGAATTTACATCAGAGAGCCAGCTTGCAGCAGCATGTTTGGCACAGTATTTGCCGGAATGTGCAATTTTAGAGGCAGTTGTAAAACCTTCCTGATATCTTGTATTTACTGTTTTAGCAATAGAGTCAATACTTGCTTCTACTGTCTGAAAGTGATGATATTTGCCTCCAATTTTGAGTCCGCCTATATTATTTAATTTTCGCGCCTTTTCTGAAATACCTCTCTGAGATTCACACATAGAAATAGCAACCAAAATACGCGGATCAATATTGAACTTTTTGCCTGATTCTATAAAAGCTTTTGCTTTACCCTGTAAAACACTATTCTTGAATTTACCTTTATATCTTGGAGCATTGAGCATTTGATCAAGAACTTTTTCAAATTCTTCTTCTGACCATTCATAATTAGTTCTTATATTAGACCTTGCACCTAATTTAAGAGGTTTAGACAACGACGATACCTCAGTTTCTTTTGCTTCAGCACGCTTCGCTTCTTCCTGTTTCATTAATGCTACTTCTGGAGCTGGAGCTACATATGTAGCATCACGCACTGCTACATCGTTATTTTGAAGTGCCAGCTGTGATTTTACCAAACCTTTTAAATTATCCCAATTTTTTGACAATAGCTCAGAACATTTTGAGTACCATGGCTCTTTTGAAGCATCAATTCCATTCTTTTCGCACTCTGCAAGAAATACACTGATTTCCTTCTCTGATAACTTACCATCTTTAACATTCTTATTATCAACTTCTGCTGCAATCTCTTTTGCCCTGCCAGTTAAAATATTGATGTCCAGTCCATCTGACATACGTTACCTCCTAAGATAACATCTTACTTGTTTCACAATATTTAACGGCATAATTTCGTGAAACTTTAGGATTTTGAACAAATTCTTTACAATACGTTACAATAAAAAGACCTCCTGATTTTGGAGGTCTTTTTTTACTTAAAAAGGTTTTGTCTGGTTCAACTTTGCTCTAAGTTCTCTAAATCGGGCGATATCTTCCTGAGTTTTAGGCGATTCTCTAAATAATGCCTGAGAAGTCGGGTGAACCATTCTTATTGAATCCATATGAATCTCTAAGAATTCATATCTTTTTGGAGGCTGGTTTGAATTTTTAGCATAAATTTCTACATTTGTGACTGCTAAAAACCTGCGGTTATTATCATTTAACAACTCTGTCAATTGCCTGTTTGCAGCAACTGTACTTGATACAAAAACAGTACCTTTTATATCATCTGTATCTGTTAAAATAATTACCTCTATCGGAATCATATCTTTATTTGGCATTTATTATCCTCTCTTATTATATATAAATTTTATAATAAATTTTACTTCCTGTCTAGTGTTTATGCTTCTTAACTCTAACACCTTCAACTTCGTGTACGTCTTCTGTAACAAGAAACGCCCTAGGATCAATTGTATGCACTAATTCTTTTAATCTTGGCATTTCAAACTTATTAACAACACAATAAGTCTGGATTTTTTCTTGACGTGAATATCCGCCAAGAGCTTTCATATAAGTTACGCTTACATCCAAATCTTTCATTATTGCATTACCAATCTCTTTATAATATTCAGAGAATATTCTTACAGACTTAGCCTTATCCAGACCTTCAAGCACTGAATCAATAACTTTTGAGGCAATATAATATGTCATAATCGAATACAGCGCTCTATCCCAGCCGTATAAGAAGCCGGCCCCCATATATATAAATAGATTTATAAACATTAAAAGTTCACCGACAGATATTATCTTTAACTTTTTAGAAAGGTTAATAGAAATCATTTCGGTTCCGTCAAGAGAAGCATTATTTCGCAATATAAGCCCTACACCAAAACCTAGTATAATTCCGCCAAATACAGTAGCTAGCAGTAAATCTTCTGTAGCCTGTCTGCCATGAAGAATAGTTGTTGCAATTGCAAGCATACCGGTTGCAAAAAAGGTTTGTATTACAAACTTACGGCCAAGGTTTTTCAGGGCAAGAAGAATAAATGGTATATTTATGCAAAAAATCAGCAGACCTAAATTCCATTTGGTTATATAAGATACCATCATTGAAATACCAATTACACCGCCATCAATAATTTTATTAGGAAGCAGAAACATTTCCAAACCTACAGCAACTATAAAAGCACCAATCGTTATAAAAATTGCTTTTAAAATATATTCTCTAGCTATCTCTCCCTTTGTTTTCTTAATTTTCTCCGGTTTCTTTCTTCCAAAAAGCATTTAGTTTTTCCCTTTTAGTAAATCCAACAGACCTTTGTGTTTAACCTGCAAGTCTTCCTTAGGTTTGATGCCCAGAATTGACTCTAAATCAGTTTTCAAAGTCATTAAATCTTCATATTTTTTCAAAATTCCATCCATTGTAATAGAAACATCGCCTGTTTCCTCGGAAACAACAAGGCATGCAGCGTCAGAAACTTCTGACATTCCAATAGCAGCCCTGTGTCTTGTACCATATTTCCAGCTCAATTTAGGATCTTCTGTTAGCGGAAGAAGCACACCTGCTGAATGGATTCTGCCGTTTTCTATAACCATAGCCCCGTCATGAAGAGGAGTATTCGGATGGAATATAGTTAAAATCAATTCTGTAGATATAATAGCATCCAGCTTTGTTCCTACATCTGAGTATATGCCGGTATTCATTTCTTTTTGGAATACAATAAGTGCACCGGTTTTAGTTTTTGTCATATACTTTACAGCTTCGATAATTTCCTTGATAACATCGATTTCATTATCATCATTTTCTCTAAATGAGCCAGAAGTAAAAAAGGTTTTTCTAATAAATCCCGGCTGACCTAAATAACCTAGCAGACGTCTGAGCTCTGGCTGGAAAATAACAATCAGGCTCAAAGATATTAAAGTTACAAGAGATTTAAAAAATACCCCTATGATTCTTAAATCTATTAGGATTAGTATTTCACTAAAAATCCAGGCAAAAACAAGGAAAAATAAACCTTTTACTAATTTTTCAGATTGGGTATTTTTTATAAATTTTTGATAGAAAACAAGTAAAATAACGGCAATAAATGCTATTTCAAGAATATTAACCCAGCTCAAAGACCACTGAAGCGGACTTATAACATCCTGAATTAAAGAAATTAGCGCATCAATCATTGTTTTCTTAACCTATCGGGAATACTGTCTTTTGCTATGAGATTATCCAACGTCTCTCTATATACTATAATATCAGAATGTGAATTATTTACAAGTACCATTGCCGGTTTTTCTACACGATTATAGTTAGAGGCCATAGAATAGTTATAAGCACCGGTATTGAATACACAAATAAGATCACCGGCTTTGAGTTTTGGGAGAGAAATTTCATTAATCAAAATATCCCCGCTTTCACAGTACCGGCCTGCTATAGTAACGGTTTCCATCTCTTTTTCTGCAAGATTATTTGCTTTTTGAGCAGTATACTCAGCCTGATACATACTTGGACGCGGGTTATCTGCCATACCACCATCGACAGCAACATATTTTCTACCGTTTGGGACCTCTTTAGAACTTCCGACCCTGTATAATGTTACTCCTGCTGTTGAAATAATACTTCGACCAGGCTCAATATAGATTGTAGGAATATTAACTGAATATTTGTTCATTGCACTGGTAACAGCTTCTGCAAGAGAAGAAATTGAAGGCGGTTGATCAGTATCAATGTACTTTACTCCTAAACCTCCGCCCATATTCATTTCATCAAGGTTCAAATTATATTTTTCATTGATTCCTGCGATTTCTTTAACCAGAATTTCTACTTCATCATAATATGATTTCAGTTCAAAAATCTGGGATCCTATATGAGCGTGTAAACCTCTCAGATTGAGGTTTTTATAGGTAGAGATTATTTTATTTACTATTTCATCAACCTGAGTAAGATCAAAGCCGAATTTTGAATCAATCTGCCCTGTTTGAATATAATCGTGGGTATGACATTCAATCCCCGGAGTAATTCTTAGTAAAATATCTGCTTTGACATCTTTAGCCTCTGCAATTTTATTTAATAATTCTGCTTCGTAAAAATTGTCGACTGAAAATCTTCCGACCTTACAATCAAGAGCTAGTTCAATTTCGCGGGAAGATTTGTTGTTTCCATTAAATAGCACTTTTGACATATCAACGCCGGCTTTATAAACAGTATAGATTTCTCCTGCTGATACTGTGTCAAACCCGAACCCTTCTTCATCCAGAATCCTTGCAATTGCAGATGTACAAAGAGCTTTGGATGCATACATCATTTTTATATTTTCGTAATCCTTAAACGCTTTTTTATATTCACGGCAAATACATCTAAGAGTTTCTTCATCAATAATATAGAGCGGAGTTCCATATTTTTCAGCTAGTTTTGTTAAATCACAACCGCCAATATATAAATTATCTTTCTCTTCTGTGGTAATAGGTTTACTAGACTGATTTACACTCATTTGCACCTCTCTTGATTTATTATAATTGTGAATATTTTAACAGAAGAAAAAGAGCTTTACAATAGTTGTAATGCTATACTTGGTGTTTGATTTGCAGTAGCAAGAAGTGTCGCGGCAGCTTGCTGCAATATCTGGTTTCTAATATACGCACTGCTTTCTTCCGCTATATCTGCATCTTGTATAGTTGAACGTGAAGACACAAGATTATCATATTTAATCGAAATTTCTTCTAGTACGCTTGCTAAACGGTTTTGAGCAGTTCCTATTTCTGTTTGCTTCAGAGAAACCTGGTTTACAAGTGTATCTATTTGCTTGAGAACACTTTCATCTTCAATACCAGTTTGTAAAAGGCTTGACAATACGGAAAAATCAACAAATGTCGTCAAAGTAATACTTGAAGCTTTTAAGTCAGAATTTATTCCAACCTGCAACGAGTATTCTGCTGGAACTGTCATATCTCGGACATTTTCAACAGATATTTTATCTTCACCAACTAAAACATCTCCACATTTTCTCTGATAGTACCAGCAATCTACAATAGAAGACGTTGACTCAGCTGCGGCTCCCATAAATACACCTGTTTTGTTTTCTCCTGTAATAGTTCCATCAACGATACAATTAATAAAATCTATTCCACGTATTGCGTAACCAGAGATTCCACCAACAGCAGACTTCCCGAATACATTACCTGAAAAATATGCATCATTAATAACTCGTTGCGCGCTTCCAATGATTCCTCCAACTCTTTCTTGTCCAGCGACATTTGCCTCACTTCGTGAATTATAAACATCATCACCCTCGCCAGCAATACCTCCAACCCGATTTACTCCAGAAATTATTCCCTTTGAATAGCAATAGACAGCACCTGTTGTATGAAGATAGCCAGAGATTCCACCAATATTATTTTTACCTGTAACGTCAACATCGACATAACAATATTTACAACTTGCATACATCGCACTCCCCTCAATTCCAGCAATACTATTACCAGTACCAGTAAGCTTGCCATCAACCACACAATTGTTTATTATACCTGACCAACCAGTGGCATATCCTGTAATAGCCCCAACGTTATTTTTAGCTGTAATATTAACATTTTCTAGCTTTAAGTTTAAAACTTTTGAATTACTCAAGCTTGAAAATAATCCTTGATAATCATTAGATGGTCGATTTATATACAAATTCTTTATAACATGACCGTTTCCATCAAAAGTCATTGAGTTAAAATTACTTATAGGACACCAGCCTCCATCTCCCTCCTGCTCTTTACAATACTCTGCTAAATCAATATCATTTGCTAAAATAAATTCACTACCAGCCTCTAATAATCCGGAATTTGCCATATCTGCCAATTTTAAAAATTCTTCTAAGGTTGAGATTGAATAAGCTCCCTTTGCAAGAGCTTGAGTTTCATCTACACTCGAAAGCTTTGTCATTGTTGATGTATCACGAACTATGACTTCTTGTAAAAAACCTTGTTCGTTGAGTTCTAATTCTTTGCCCGCATTAGTAATTTCTGCTTTACCAGTATTAAAAAGCTTTATTCCATTGTATTGAGCGGTTTCATTAAGTCGGGAAATTTCATTCATTAGAGCTTGGGCTTCACTATTTAATGCTATTAGTGATTTTTCTCCATAAGTTCCATTTTGAGCCTGAACTGCCAAAGAGCGGATTCTTGCCAGATTTTCTTCCATATGATTTAAGGCCTCTGAGCTCGTTTCAAGCATATCCAAACCCATCATTGCATTTTCTTCTGCAACCTCATAGGAACTAATCTTACTCGATAATTTGGTTTTTATTGAATAATTCGCAGCATTGTCTTTTGCATGGTTTATTTTGAAACCGGTAGACATTCGCTCTATTGCTATATTCAAACATTTGGTTGATGATTTTAAATTAGTCTGAACAATCAAACTGGAAAGGTTAGTATTTACGCTCGGCATACTAACCTCCAAAAGGGTAATTTTTTAGGGTATTTAGCCCCCCCCCCTACAGCCGTAAGGGTTTCAGGCTCTTTCATTTGAAGATTTTTAATATACATTGACAATAACATATCCTTATATATGTATTATATATTAGGTAGGTATATTTGTCAATATTTTCTACGCAGCTTCTTCCGTACAGACATATTTTGCAGATTTAGCCACAACGCCGTAGCATACCATAGTTAAACGGTTATTCAATGCAAGCATTGTTCGGAAATTATTCGCAGAACTATTCATTGCACTCATCATATCATCTGCTGATACTTTTGAAACCAATGAGCCTTCGTCATGATTGTCTACTTTTTCCTGTGCATACTTTTCTACTAATAATTTGTCAATAAAATCTCGTGCGCCAATTGCCATTGTTAAAACTCCTTTTACTCTCTTAAATATCTCTTATGTATATATAAAGTATTTAACCGTTGAAAAATTGACTTTTTATTACGTTTTGTTAAGTTCTTTTTAATAACCGGAGTTGTCACCGATTGTATCAACTGCTTCTACTTTAATATCAGTAATCAATTCTGAATAAGAGATTACAACAATTGTAGGGATGTGTCTTTCAAGAAGCTGGTAAAGAGGCAGACGAATTCTTGGAGAGCATAAAATTACCGGCTGTTGACCAATTGACTGATGTGCACGCATTAATGTCATTGCTGTGGATTCAATTAAATCCTGCACCTGCATTGGATTTAACAGGAACATAGTACCAAGTTCTGTTCTCTGACAGCTGTCATCCAGCGTTTTTTCCCATTCCGGAGAAAGTGTAAGAGCATACAATACATGGTCTCTATCTACATTGTTTAAGCAAATTTGACGACCCAGAGCAGCACGCAGACGTTCCGACAATATATCCGGTTCTTTTGAAAATCTTGCATAATCGCAAAGACGTTCAAATACAAAAATAATATCTTTGATGGAAACTTTTTCACGAATAAGGTTTACAAAAATCTTTCTCAAGTCAGAGGTTGAAATTATTGCCGGAACAAGGTCATTAACAAGTGTAGGGTCTTGGGAACGAACAAGTTCCATAAGTTTTAATACGTCAGTTTTTGTCATGACTTCATCAACGTGTTTTCTTACACATTCCTGAAGGTGTGTAACAAGAACGTCTGTTGCATCAACAGCCGTAACATTTTTTGTAGCTTTTGCATCTTCCTGAGAAATCCAGTAAGCTTGAGTCTGGTATGTAGGATCAACCCCGACAATCGCATCTTCAGGAATTGTTTTCTTAACAGAATCCCACTGGTCAGCAATAACCATATATTTACCCGGATATACAAAACCGGAAGCAACAACGTTATTACGAATAGAAATAACATACTCGTTTGCCTCTAGTGCAGAAGAATCCATAATACGGATATTCGGAAGAATGTAGCCTAATTCGTCAGTAACTCTCTGACGTAAAGCAGCTATTTTAGCAAGCAATTGACCTTCTTGATCCGGATCTGCAATAACCAGCAGCCCTGCACCGACCTGCAGGCTTAAAACATCAACCCCAAGTCTTTCATACATCTTATTAGGGTTAACCAAATCCTGCATGTTCTGACGTACACTTTCCAATTGTCCTAATTGAGATTGAACGTCTGCATTGACTAATACAGAGAAGCCGGCAATTGCGAGAATAATTGTGAATAAAAGGAATGGCAGAAACGGCAGCCCCGTTATTGGACAGGTAACTGTGATTAAGCCGAGAAATAATGCCGCAAAAAACAGTGAGTATGGTTTTGACATAATCTGGTTAGTCAAATCACCGCCCAGAGAGTTATTACCGGCTGATGCACGTGTCATTACGATACCGGCTGCTATTGACATTAAAAGAGAAGGCAGCTGTGAAGCAAGACCATCACCGATTGTTAATACTGTATATTTGGTTACAGCGTCGCCTATTGGCATTTGGTTTACTAAACAACCGATAATCAAACCACCTACAATGTTAATTATAACAATGATGATACCAGCCATAGTATCACCTTTTACAAACTTCATGGAACCATCCATTGAACCAAAGAGGCTTGATTCTCTTTGTAAATCTTCACGTCTTTTTACTGCCTCTTCCGGTGATATCAAACCAGCGTTAAAATCGGCATCAATAGTCATTTGTTTTCCGGGCATAGCGTCTAACGCGAAACGCGCAGCAACTTCTGCAATACGTTCTGCACCTTTTGTAATTACCATAAACTGAACAACTGTGATAATAAGGAAGATAACACCGCCTACAATCATATTACCGCCGGTAACGAATGTTCCAAATGCATGAATTACTTCTCCGGCATCGCCTTTAGCCAGAATAAGACGCGTTGATGCAATTGATAGTACAAGACGAAACATAGTTCCAAGAAGAATAATTGAAGGAAATGCGGCAAGTTCAAGCGGCTTCTGTACGTATAAAGATATCATCAAAAGAACAATACCAAGCGTTATATTTAAGCTTATAGAAAAATTGATAACCCAATTTGGCATTTCGATAATGAGGATTAATATCAAGGTCATTACGAACAATGCAAGAAAAATTTCACTTATTGGTTTGTTATTTCCGCCCTCTGCTGCCATTACATTCCTTCTAAAGCTTTTTTAATAATTTCCAGCTGCGTGTCAATTGAAGCATCCACTATACCATTATTCGTCTGAAAAACACATCCGCCTTCTTCAATTGACGGGTCTGCCACAATATTAATCTTTGCATCAATACCATACTGATAGGTAATATTAGGCAGAGTGTCTTTTATAAATTGAACCGCCTGAGGTTTTACCCTGATGTTTATTTTAGGTTCACTCTTAGAAACAGTTCTTAAAACATCAACAATAGTATTTATTAAAACCTGCGGGTCGGTTTCTACTTCTTTTTTAATAATTTTTTTAGCTATATCAACACTTATTTCCAATATATCAGGTGCAATATATTCAAAAACATCTTTTGCAGCATGCATAAATGCAGTAATATCTTTCCTAAATTCAGCCATATCTGCCTCTGCCTGTTCCAGCCCTTTCCGGTATCCTTCATCAAATGCAGATTTTTTAATGGTTTCGGCTTCTTCTTGAGCGCGCGACACAAGATTTCGGTCATCAATTCTCCTGTAACCGCGCCTTCTAGAGCCGCGCCTTCTCTCCTGACGTTGATTAAAATCAATATTTTCAATATCAAACAAGTCAATTTCGGGTTCTTTTGGAAGATTTACTACCGGCTCTGCTATTTCTTCTGCTTCTTCCTGCTGTTCTACTGGTAATTCTTTTTCTTCCGGTTCTATTTCAGCAGTTTCTACCGGCTTATTTTCAAAATCCGCCGGCTCTATTCTCCTCCTGACCTCCCTGTATTTTTGACTATTTTTCTTAATTATCATAATTCTTTTTTATATTATATACTATCCTCAATGTATTGTGCAACAATACCTGCAACCCTTAAAGGCAATCCGGAATACTCTCCGTCATAGGCCTGTGATATAAAGCGCTTTACGAGAGGACGTTCATTTTTAATAACTTTCTCAATTTTTTCTCTTGGAGTTGTTCTGTAAATACGAAGTAAATCGCCAAGTACATTTTCCTTCGTCAGTTTACGTTTTATTGGCAGGTAGTCTTTCATTTCTTTCAGACAATCTGAGATTAAATCTCCGTCAAGATGTGATTCTAAATCTGCCATATTCATATACTGAGATATTGCAAGAGAATCATTAGAGTCAAACTTATTGAGGATTGTTGTAACTTTATCTTGAGAAAGAATTTTTAGAACAAGAGCCAGAGTCATAAGCTTCATTTGCTTATTGCTAATACCTTGCGGAATTGATGCAAGCTGTTTTTCCTGCTTTCTTTTATTACGTTTTTCTTCACGGCGTTTCTCTGCTTCTCTCAAATTCTTTTCAGACTCTTCTGCCGCTGCCATCTGTCGCTTCTGCTGTTCTTCCTGCGCCTGTTTTGCCATTGCATCAATATTGGATTGGCTTTCTGCTCTATTTTTTATTTCTTCATCAATAACGCCTTTTTTCTGAAGTTCTTCTATACTTGAGTTATAGACCTTTATTACATGGTGTTCTACGGCCTGTAAAAGCTGATCTTGAGGAATTTTTCTTATAACAGCTTGTTTTGCAACTTCAAAGATAGTAAAAGCAATCTTCTGCATAATACCATCCCAGTATTGCGGAAGTATTCCGGAATGTATTAAGTCTATTGATTTATGGAAAGACCACTCTGCTATAATCTGGGTAATAAATACTGCTTGCTCAGCAGTTAAGTTCATCTGTGTATCATTATATAGAGCTTCGCCAGCAAGTAGTGTAAAGTTTCCAAGCGTTTTTACAATATATTCTTTTTCCCTATCCTCGAGTTCCGGAGGCACAAGCTCTTTTGCCTGCTCTGACATTGAGGCTGCAAACGCTTTATAATCAAACCCTTCTATTGGCATATTTCATTTCCTTTTATAGATATAATAATCCCTATTGTATTATAACTGTTTATTTGTTTATTAACCTCATATAAGTTAATGATTTTGTAGTCAGAAGGCAAAAAAAAGTAACACAATCTCTATTATGTTACATTTTTTCATAACGGCATAATCCAATAAAACTTTAGAGTTTCAGTTAAAATCTTTACAATTATTTACATTGTACCATTTGCTTAAAATGTTGAAATACAGATTAGTACAGGAGAATTTTAAACAGCTGGAAGAGGCAAAAGAAGTTTTAGAAAAGACAGAGAAAACAGAAACTTCGCAGCAAAACACTCCCACACCCGCCGTGTCTGCATCAGGTGCTGAACAGTTAGCAATGATTATCCGCCAGATGGAGATGAACATGAGTCAGAACTATGATTTTTCTACAGAAAAAACTGTCGAAGAAAATGCAGGAACAAACAGCACCCGCGCTCCGGAAGAAACAGCTAAAGCTACTGATGAAGATATTGCAGAGATAGTTGATTTTCTTAATAACGGACGTTTGACTAAAGCCACAGAAAAACTGAACAATTTGGGGATTTCATACCAACTTGATAAACCATCACAGACAATGTATACAATGAATAGCATTGAAGAGGTAACTCAACAGATAAAACCACCAACTTTAAAACTTGAGATTTCACAAGATGAGTGTGAAGATTTTACTCAGCAATACATTAGTTTGGAATATCAGAAAAAACAATCAGGACTTAACGGAGAAGAAGACACTAAATTCAGAGAACAGCAAAAACAACTTATTAATGACTTTATTCAAAAACACGGCATTAAGTCTATTGATGCAGATTACTTATTAGAAAAAATTGAAAAATGGGATGCTCAAAATCCGGGGATTATTTCCAACAGGGGGTTAACTACTGAATTATTATGGTTCCTTGCCGGAAAAGATGCTAAATTTGAACCAATAGATTATCAGCCACAAGAGCTGCCGGAGTTTAAATAAATCTCATATAAAAGCGGAGCTTTATGCTCCGCTTTTATTGTGATAAAATTTGCTTATGAAATATAAGTGGCTTAATCTAAAAAAGAATAGAGAAGTAATTATTTTTTTTAACGGCTGGGGTATGGACGAGAGTGTGATAAAACATTTAAACTATGGCAGTTATGATGTTTTGATGTTCTATGATTACAACACCCTTGATACTGATTTTGACTTTAAATCTTTGGAAAAATACGAAAAAAGATACCTTATTGCCTGGTCTATGGGCGTAATGACTGCATCATTATTTAATATTGATTATGCCCGAAAGACTGCTGTTAACGGAACGCTAAAACCTATTGATAATAAGTTTGGTATTCCTGAGAGAATTTATGATTTAACAGTAAGAGGCTTTAATGAAAAGGGAAGAGAACGCTTTATGAGAAGCATGTTCAGCGAAGCTTCACCGCTGCCGGAGGTCAAAAGAGATTTAGAGAATCAAAAAAGCGAACTTTCAGCCCTTAAAAATTATTTATCTAATGAAAGTTTTAAATATGATAAAGTACTGATAAGCCGGGATGATAAAATTATACCAGCAAAAAATCAGTCTGCTTTCTGGAACATAGAGCCTAATTTAGAGGGGGGACACTCACCTTTCCTTCTATTTAAAAGCTGGGAAGAACTCTTATGAATAAGAATTTAATACAGAAAAGATTTGCCAAAAACCTGAGCACATATAATGATAATGCAAAAATTCAAAAAATCATGGCTGAAAAACTTGTATCACTATCAGCCAGAAAAGATTATGATAGTATACTAGAAATTGGCTGCGGCACAGGACTTTTAACAGAAAAAGTTCTTAAAAACTTTACTTTTAATTCTTATACAGCCAATGATATTGTAGCTGACTGTAAAGAATATATTGACAAACTATCTGACAGGATAAATTTTGTACATGCAGATATTGAAGAAATTATAAGAAAAAGCACTCATAAATACGACTTGATTATCTCTAATGCAACATTTCAGTGGATTGAAAACTTTGAGGAATTTCTTTTATCGCTTTTATCCAAACTAAATCCAGGAGGTACATTATTATTCTCAACCTTCGGGCCTGAAAATTTTCGTGAAATATTTTATATCACAGGAAAAACATTGACATACAAATCATGCGATGAATATAAATCAATACTTGATAACTTTAATCATTATATTGAAGAAGAAACACATGTTTTAGCCTTCAAATCTGCAAAGGATGTTTTAAAACATCTTAAATACACGGGAGTAAATGCACTTGATTCAAACGGCTGGACAAAAGCTGACATGCTTAAATTTGAAGCAGGTTACAGCACAATTTGCTCTACCTCGCCAACACTAACATATAACCCTCTCTATATCAGAATAATAAAAAAATAAAATAGTACATCCGGTTAATATTCGTATAATAAGAAATATTATAGAATATTGGTTAAGTGTAAAAAATACGTTTATTAACGAACGCTTATTGAGGTGTTATGGAAATTTTTGAAATAGCAGAGATGCTTGGCGCAAATATCAACTACGAGAGTTTATTACAAACATTTTTTAAGGATTATCCTGATGCAATATGGATTAAGGATAAGAATTTAAAACTATTAAGCGCAAATAGCGCCTTTTATGAGCACTTTAATAAATCTGCTGATTGCTGTAATTCTTCTGGTGAAATGCAGATATTGCAAGAGAAACGTACTGTTACATTTAGTATTCATTCTGAAAAGAAGAATCAAGTTTTAGCTGTTACAGCAATGCCGGTTCTCAATAATAATTCTGTTGAGTGTATTTTATACATTTCTAAAGATATTACAGAACAGGAAGAGCTAAAAGAAAGATTTTTTGTAAATAAATATCAATTAAATGCACTTTTAGAAAATATTCCTAAAATTATCTATATGCAGGACTTAAACGGTCAATATATCACCGGCACTAAACATTCAAAAGCATTCTTCAATGATGGATTTGACTATTTTCATAAAATACAGCTGGATTTTCAAAGTATTAATGCTACAAGAATGTGTGAAGACAAGTCTGTTATAGAAAATAATAAGCTCATAACATACGATAAAGAAATTGTTGACACTAGAGGTATTCCACACTGGTATACAATTTATAAAGCACCAATAAACGACTATCATAACAATGTAATTGGAATTGTTGTTATGGCTAAGAATATAGATGATGAGAAACATCTTCAGGCACAGCGGGAAACTTTTGTTGCTTCATTAGGGCATGACCTTAAAAATCCTACCCTTGCTCAGATAAGAGCAGTTGAATTACTGCTAAAAGGGGAATTTGGCTCATTAACAAAAGAACAACAGGAAATTTTAGGAATGCTTCTAGACTCTTGCAAGTATATGAATGCAATGCTTAGTTCTCTTCTTGCAACTTACAGAAACGAAAGAGGCGTGGTAAAGCTTAACTATGAAGAAGTTTCTCTGACTGACCTTGCTGAAGACTGCATCAGTGAAATGATTTATATTGCGAAAGATAAAAATGTCAATATTTCTATAGAAAAGAGGTGCGATATTCCTTTTGTTTATGGAGATAAGGTACAAATAAAACGTGTAATAATGAACCTTTTATCCAACGGCATAAAGTATGCATTCAAGGACACTGAAATAAAAATTAAAATATATAATGAAATTAATTTAACCTGTTTTAGTCTTGAGAACAGGAGCCCATATATTCCAGCAGAAAAACGCGAAGCAATATTTGCCCAGTACGTTTCTTTTGCAGAAGCACACAAAGAACTGGGAATAGGATTAGGCCTCTATACCTCGAAAAAGATTGTTAACGCACATGCCGGTACAATTTTTGTTGAAAGTTTTGAAGACGAAAGAACAGTATTTGGCTTCAAAATTCCAAACGTTAAAGATTCTATATGCGCTGCCAAAACGGTTTCTTTTTAAGCTGTAACCTGAACTGACAGATTTTTGATAATTTCAAGCAGTTTATTTACCATCAAATCTTCGTATTTTTGAGCATTTTCTTTGCTGTCAGCTTCAAACCTCAATGTAAATACAGGTTCAGTATTGCTTTGTCTTATGAGGGCAAATCCCTTTTCAAACACAATACGCATACCGTCAATTGTAATAATATCTTTTATATTAGTCCCGAAGAAATCAGGATTTTCTGCAATTACTTTCTGGAACTCTTCTAAAGTTTGCGCTTTCAAAGAATTTGGACAAGGCAGGCGAACTTCACTTGAAGAGTACATTGATTTGAATGGTTCAAGCATATCTGTTATTTTAAAATTAGGATTTTCTTTTTTCTTTCCGGCTACAATTTGAATTATGCGGCATCCTGCATAAACAGCATCATCAAATCCATAATAATGATCTTTAAAGAATGTATGACCGCTCATTTCTCCTGCCAGAACAGCTCCGGTTTCTCTCATTTTTGATTTAATATAACCGTGCCCTGTTTTACACATAACAGCCACACCGCCATTTTCATTAATAGTATCGTAAAGGACCTGTGAACATTTAACCTCAGAAACAATTACCGGCTTTATGCCTTTTGCATTATATTCTTTGATAACATCTTCCGCATAGATTAGGAGAAGCTTATCTCCTGTCATAGAGTTGCCGTCAGAATCAATAACCCCTATTCTATCGCTGTCACCGTCAAATGCAATACCTAAATCGGCTTTATTTGCAACAACAGCTTTTTTAATATCCGTAAGAGTTTTTTCATCACTAGGGTTTGGATGGTGATGAGGAAATCTTCCATCAGGCATTGAATAAAGTTCAATTACTTCACACCCGAGAGCTCTATATAACTTAGGCGCAACAACACCGCCGGTTGCATTGGCACTATCCACTACAACCTTTATACCTTCGCCGATTCTGCCGAATTTTTTAGTCATTTCCTCTATGTAGTCCGGAATTAAATCATATTCATTAAGAATACCAAACGCTACAGGAGGAATTGCAAGTTTGTATTCTTCCATCGTCAGTTCTTTGACAACTTTAATCTGTTCTTCATTCAAAGATTGTTTTGCATAAGTCATTTTAAGTCCGTTATACTGGCTCGGATTATGGCTTGCTGTAATAATCATCGCGCCTGTAACCGGCATATATTTTGTAATGTACGGAGGGAGTCCTACAACTTCTGAATAATATCCGAGAGGTGTCGGTGCAAGCCCCATGTCAACAACATTAGCACCGCAGGAACGAATACCTTCTATCAGCGATTTTGAGAGCGATGGAGAATGAAGCCTTGCATCGCGGCAAACAGTTATCCAGATTTCTGAAGGCTGCTTTTTAGCTTCTTTGGCTAAAAATTGAACAAAGCCGCGGCCTGTATAATAGAAAAGTTCTTCTGTTATATCATCTCCGTAAATTCCTCGTATATCATTCTTTCCAAATGCTGAATCTTTTAGCATAACTCCTCCTTAAAATAACTATAGTATAATAATAACATGGATAAACATAAAAATTTAATTTTTGTACTACCGGCGCTTGCCGGAACTTTTATATTCATTATTATTCCAATTTTCTGCTCTTTTGCATTAAGTTTTACAGAGTGGGATTTATTGAATGAGATTAAATTTGTTGGACTGGATAACTACAAAAGTATTTTATCAGAACCCGAATTTCTGCAAATTCTTTTAAACACTTTTGTTTATGCTATCTCAACAACTATTTTTGCAGTCATAATCCCTTTATTGATTGCAGCTGCATTAAACACAAAAATCAGAGGCAGTGAAGTTTATAAGACAATCTACTTTCTTCCGTTTATAACTCCTGCTGTTGTAATAGCAATCGTCTGGTCGTGGATTTTTGACCCCAATATCGGAGGGATAAATCTTCTTTTTAAAACACATTTAAACTGGTTATTTGACACGCACCTTGCTATGCCTGTACTTATTTTTGTATCTGTTTGGAAGCTTATCGGCTATAATGTTGTTTTATTTATAACTGGATTTTCGACAATAAACCAAAATGTTTACGAGGCTGCAAAAATTGATGGTGCAGGCGCTAATGAAACTTTTTGGGATATAACACTTCCGCTCTTGAAACCTACAACATATTTTGTAACTCTGGTAACGGCAATTTCGTCATTCCAGATTTTTGATTTAATCTATGTTATGACGTCAGGCGGCCCTGCAAATTCTACAAATGTTATAGTCTACTCAATATATAAATACGCATTTGAGTATTTTGATATTGGTAAGTCCTGCGCTTTAGCCTATATTCTGTTCGGGATAATTTTTGTTCTGGCACTTGCTCAAAAACAATTCCGCAAAGGCTAAGTATGTTCAATTTTCGTTAACAATTTGCAGTATTCATCCATTACGATATTTAAAAATACACACATTCTTTGTAATTTTTTATATATATAGTTAACCTTTTTCTTATCTATATTTGGATAACATTCACTATTATTTTTAATATCCAAAATACAATTTTGTAATACTGCAAACCTAAAAAACGGATCTACTATTTTTCTAAAGATTTTATCAGATGCCTTGTACATATAATCATCAAATCCGTTTTTATTGCTGCAAAATTCTCTCAACTTTAAAATTTCTTTTTCACTGATTTTGTCCAATAATTTTTTTATATCTTTTATTACTTTTTTATTCTTCATAAAACCACCTCGTTAATCTACTATAGAACAATATTTGTCATTATAAACTATCGATATATTATTGTCAAGAGTATAAAATTAAACTATGGACGAACAAAAAATATTAGAGAATTTTGGAATAAATTTCAAACATTACAGAAACAAAGCAAAATTATCGCAAGACGATGTAGTAGAACTTACCGGCTTCAGCAAGTCTTACATAAGCAATGTTGAATGTGCAAAGCACAATCTTTCTCTTGTGAATGCTGTTAAATTCGCAAATGTTGTTAATAAAACTGTTGATGAAATGATAAAAGATTTGTAAACTTTATTTACCTATTTTAAAATCAGCGCTTTATCATCAAAGTAATTCAATTTCATTGCCTGTTTAACTTCTGCTAAAGTATTTGCAGCAACTTCTTTGGCCTTGCCGGTTCCATCAACAAGAATATCGTAAACTGCACCCATATCCTGTTCAAACTCTTTTCTCTTAGTTCTTATTGGTTCGAGTTCTTCATTTACAATACTGTTTAAAAATCTTTTAACCTTAACATCACCGAGCCCGCCTCTCTGGTAATGCTCTTTAACCTCGTCTAATGAAGCGTAATCATTCCAGTATTTTTCAAAGTGTTCCGGTTTGCAGAATGCATCCAGATAAGTAAATACCGTATTGCCTTCAATATGCCCCGGATCAGTAACCTTAAGATGAGTCGGATCTGTATACATACTCATAATCTTCTTCTGCACATCCTCTGCCGTATCAGAAAGATAAATACAATTACCGAGTGATTTGCTCATTTTAGCTTTTCCGTCAATACCAGGAAGCCTCATACAAACTTGATTATCAGGAAGAAGAGCTTTTGGCTCAATTAAAACATCTTCGCCATAAATATGATTAAATTTTCTAGCAATTTCTCTTGTTTGTTCTATCATTGGAAGCTGGTCTTCCCCGACAGGTACAGTATCTGCTTTAAAAGCTGTTATATCTGCTGCCTGACTAATCGGATAACATAAGAATCCGACAGGAATACTTGATTTAAAATCTCTCATCTGAATTTCAGATTTTACAGTCGGATTAAGCTGCAATCTGGCAAGAGTTACCAGATTCATATAATAAAAAGTTAATTCGGTTAACTCCGTAACCATTGATTGAATAAATATTGTTGAAATATCAGGATTTAACCCGACTGACAAATAATCAAGAGCAACCTCCATAATATTTTGTCTTACTTTATCAGGATTATCAAAATTGTCTGTTAATGCCTGCGCATCAGCAATCATTATATAGATATTTTTATATTCTCCGGAATTCTGCAGCTCTACTCTGCGTTTCAAAGAGCCTACATAGTGTCCTAAATGCAGTCTGCCGGTTGGTCTATCACCTGTTAAAATCGTTTTTGCCATAAAAATATCTCTCCTTTAGTCTGTTTAACCATAATGGCGGCACTTTGTCAATAATCGCTTCATTTTATCAAATATTGCATGAAAAATTGTTTTGTACTTCGCACACTCAGGGTCAAGAAGATATAATTTACCTTCTTTAGACATACCCAGCTGAAAAACATCTCCGTCCAACAAATCATATGGTCTTAATCCTGCTGCCTTTATCATATCTTTCATAATCGAAACAAACCCTTCACTCAATCCGTGCTGAAAAAGTTTTTCTTCGACATAATAATGAATTTTACCGGCTTTGCCATGTTTATAAATGGGAACATCAAAACTCTGCACAGGCCTGTTTAGCGGGAAATGATTTGTTTCTGTAAGTTTCAAAATATTGCCGTCAGAAGTTTCAAATACAACAGCAGATGAGCCTCTGCCCAGATATTTTGAAACTTTTATATTTGAAAGTTCTTCATTTTTACTCACATTTTTTAGAAAGATATCAAGACGCGTTTCTGCTGCAGAGATTCTCTTATCAGATTTTTGACATTCTTGCAGTGCTCCTGTTAAAGTTAACGGTCTTTTATATACAACTTCATTAGTAATTTCCATATCTGTGTTAAAAGCCCTAAAAATTAAAAATTGCTATTTTTATTACACAATGTAAAGTTTAGACAAGTGATTTAGGAAATAAGTCCTGATAAGCATTAGGATTGTTCTCATCAGCGTACCGGCATTTTCTATACGAAATATTTTCTTTTATCCACGGTATTAATTTATCATAAACTTCTGAGGTCATTTTTGTAAACATTTCCGGCTCTATTAACGGCAGGGTATTGGTTATACGAAAATTTTCTTCAAGTTTTTCTTTAAGTACAGCTTCCGGCTTTTTATACTCTCGGCAATATTGTTTAAATAAACCCTCATTCAACTCCCGCCTTTCTCTAACAATATTCTTCAAGCTCATAACAGGTTCGTCAGGAAAAATATCCCGACCGTCATTAAAACTTCTGTAAATTGCAAGCGCAACTTCCGGACTCTGCGGTAATTCTATTTCAATAAAATTTGATAAAATATCTTTATTTTCTGAAGTCATATTTAACGCAAAAGCCGTTTGCAGGAGCGGACGCATTACAGCTTGAAATCCTACCGGCCTAACTATATTTTTATTAATAACATGCATTAATGATTGATTAGCAATATACAATGTCGGTTTATATTCATTAAAATCCTGAACAGGATAATATTTCCCGTCTTTACAAACTGTATAAGCAAAAAATAAAGCAACTCTTACATCCTTTGTAACATCAAGATAATTGGTTGCAAATTCATAGTGCTGGGCAACCGCATCTAAATCAAATTCAAAAAAGTGCCCCATCACGCTTAGTCTTCTTAAGAGCATATAGTAAGGCGTCTGCTTAAATAAAAGCTTAAATTCCTCTCTTTTAATATATTCAACACAATGCATAACTTCATTATTAACAATATTCGGACGCAAATATCCCGGAAGCATTTGCTTATGGTTAAAATTCTGACCTCTGTATAAGCAGGGTTCTGCCTCGCGGCCAATAATAATTTTGGCACTGCCATCAAAATCCTGAACAAAAAAACCTTTTTTAGTAAAATCCTCTTTGCGGTAAAACATCAATTTTTGAGCCATACATTTAGTCATCATAATTGAAATTAAGTCACCGGCTGTATCAAAGGTCATAGGCGAAAGATCAAAGCCTTCCTCTTCCGGCACAATAATATAACAGTCTTTATTTTTTTTATAATTATAAAGATTTTGAACGAGAAATACTATACGTTTTAATATTGAAAACTTTTTAATTTCAGCCCTTCTGTAAGCATTCTTCCAATGTGCATAACCTAAAAAAGCATCTATTTCATTTTCAATCTCTTGAATATATCCCGCAATATTATCAACATCAATAAATTCCACCAATCTTTTTGGGGAATAATAAGCTACTATTTCCATTAATTTAAACGTCGCATAAATACACATATTAATAGTGAAAATTAATTTGGGGAATGTTTTATTCCTATGCTGTTCAAGCAAAATCAAAATCTGATTTAAATCTCCTTTAGACCAGCGAGTCAATTCTTGATTTACAAAGTTTATATACTTAAAAATATCTCTGTTATTGGAAATAAGCTTAAGCATTAAATCTACAATCATAGGTTCTTTTTTAATAGTAAATGCGTAGCTGCTCACATTAATATTTAAAGCCATTTCCGGAGGTGCCATTAAAGAAAAAACTTCTGAAATATTCTCAATATTTTTATTACACAAAAACTCATCAATAATAGAACACTTATTCCGAACCATTTGTTTTATATTTATAAGGTATTGGAAAAATTCATACATAGTTAACTGCAAAAAATTAAGCCCCTCTTTCTGCAAATTTTTTGTCTTCATTTTTTCTAAAACAAAATTTAGACCCAATAATGCAGCTCCGGTACAAAAAATCAGAATACTTGTACAAATATATTTTTGCATACCTCTAACAATTCTCCTATAAACTTTCCCGATATATTTGATAATTTCTTATATCTCTAAAATTCCAGTTTATCCCCCTCTTAACAATTTTTGCAGGATTACCAGCCAGAACAACATTCGGCTCTTCAAATTTCTTTGTAACAATACTACCCCATCCAATTATTGAATCATCTGAAATTTTAGTATTTTTGCCTATTTTTACGTCTTTTCCAATCCATACATGCCTGCCTATTTCAATTTTATCGCTATAGTTAAGAGCATTACCTTCCAGATCCGTAACTGTATGGACATCAGTGCACCAAATATCTATTCCCCAGGAAATCATGCAATCATCCCCGATAGAAATAGATGTACCGCTCTCCTGTAAAAACAATCTTGCCCCGCAAACAATAATATTATCGCCAATCTCAATAGAACAATTATCAGCATCTCTTTTTACCCCCGGCGTAAGCGTATCCTCCGGCGGATTTCCTATATTTATAGTCAAACCGGTCAATCCGATTGTATCATTTACCGGATAAAAAATCTTACCGAGATTTATAGTGTTGCAGCTTCCGTATACTGCAATTAACAAGCCTTTCTGGGTTTTAAATTTTTCCGGATTTTCTACTTTAAGTCTTACGGTATTATTCTCTCCATGAAGCTGTATAAAACTTATATTTTCAGCCTCAATCTCTGTTTTGTCAGGTAATTCTAATATAATTTTATTTGTCATAATTTTATCCTCCACAAAAATTATATTTCCTGAGAGTTACTATCAGTCAAGTATTACAACTAAAATAAACTTAATTGTTCTGATTTGTCTTTTTCCTTATAAACTTTCTCAAACTTACTTAAATTCAATAAGTCATCTTTTATTTTTTCCAGAAATGGTGAAATTTCTAAATTTCTATAAGCACCAAGCCACATTCGTTTTTCTGAATGCGTAAGGTATAAGCGGTCTTCTGCTCTTGTCATACCAACATATAAAAGACGCCGCTCCTCCTCAATTTCATCAGGAGTTTTTGCTCTGTATAACGGTAATATTTCATTCTCCAGACCGGCAATAAAAACGCATTTAAACTCCAGCCCCTTAGAAGCATGCAGCGACATTAATGTAATTCTGTCCGCACGCTTGTCCAGTATATCTGCTTCCGTTAAAAATGATATCTTGTGAATGAAATCATTCTTATCATTACTTTCTTTTGCAAGTTTAAGAAGATAATTCAGAATATACCTGTCAATCTTCTCGCCAAGAATTTCTATTTGCTCAGAAACAGGCTGCAAATCATTAAGTTTCTTGAGTATCTCTTTTATATCTTTTCTTTCGCACAATAAATCATTTGATAATTTAACAAAAGGCATTCCGGATCTTTTCAAAGCTTCTGATATTGGAGGAAGCTGTGAGGATGTTCTATATAAAATTGCAAAATCTGAGAACGAATAATCTTCATTTTCTCCGCCGCTTCTTGCTGAATCTATGGAGAAGAAACTATGCCCTCCTATTAAACTCTCAATAGTGCTTGTAATATATTCTGCTTCTGCCTTATCTGTAGGCGCTGAATGTATCGTAATCTTTTCGTGCGGTTTATCAAATGCTGATACAATATTAAAACAATTAATCATCTGGTTAGACGCACTAACAATACTATTTGTAGAACGGTAATTATTTTTTAGATTTACAATTTTTGTATCTGGATAATCTTCTGTAAAAGAGTTAAAGAACTTAGCATCTCCTCCTCTAAAGCCGTATATAGCTTGATTAGGGTCGCCGATTACAAAAATATTACCATCCGACGGCACCAGCATTCTGATTAACCTGTATTGATTTTCATCAATATCCTGATATTCATCTACGGATACATACCTGAATTTTTCACGATACCTGCAAAGAAGCTCCGGATTTTCTTCAAAAAGCTCAAGTGTAAGAGTAATCAAATCATCAAAGCTCAATGCTTCCTCATCCATTGTTAAAGCTTTTTCCTCGTCTGACATAACCCTTATTTCTCTGTCCAGATTTTCCCTAAGAACACTAAAACAAAGAGAATGGAATGTATGAAGATTTATTTTATCAGAAGCCTCTCCCAACAATTTTGAGAGTCTGCTTCTCATTTCTTCAGCTGCTCTTCTTGTAAAAGTTATACCTAAAATATTTTCAGGCATAATCCCCTTATTATTTATTAAATAAGCAATTCTCTGTGTTAAAACGGTAGTTTTACCTGACCCGGGACCAGCAGCGATTAAAAGTTGATTTGAATTTTCTGTTACCGCAGCTTCCTGATACTCATCCAGTCCCTTTTTCTTAGGCTGTTTTTCAACAACAGGAGTTTTTTCAATAGCTGCTTCCGCGGGCTTAGGAATATCAATATTAAGCTTTAGATTTACAAACTTTTTTTTTACAAGTTCACTATCTTCAAAAAGTCTTATAATTCCATATTCACCATCATACCCCGCCTGCTTAATAACTTTTCCTGTTCTAAGACGCGATACAGCTTCGCCTAAAAGCGTAGAACTCCTTTTAAGTTCATCAACAGGTACTTCTCTAAGAATTGATAATTCCGACCCGAATTTAGAGGTAAGACGCTCATATTCAGCAGAAACACTCTTAGAAGCGGTTCCAACGCCTAAAATTTCAGCAAGAATTTCCTGCAAAGGTACAAGACTAAAAGTTTGTCCTGCCGTTGCAGGCGGTGTAATTATTTCTTTGCGGTCAGAAAGCTCGTTAACTCTGTAAGAAACCCCTATTGTAAGAGGTTTTCCGCAGACCGGACAAATTCCATTTAATGCTTTTGTTTCTTCCGGCGTCAAACAGACATTACACTTTCTATGTCCGTCCTCGTGGTACTTTCCTTCTTCCGGAAAAAATTCAACAGTTCCGCAATAGCCATCACCTGTTTTTAAAGCATTCATGATTGAATAATAATCAGGTTCCTTAGTAAAAACAGTAGCTTCTCTGGCTAGTTTTGAAGGGGAGTGGGCATCAGAGTTTGAAACAAGTCTGAACTTATCTAATTTTGATACATGCCAGTTCATTTCTGGATCAGAAGAAAGCCCTGTTTCAACTGCAAAAATATGCTCTGAAAGGTCGCCGTAACAATCCTCTATAGAATCAAAACCTGATTTTGAGCCTAATACAGAAAACCATGGTGTCCAAATATGAGCCGGAATGATATAAGAATTTTCACCTGCTTCAAGAACAGTTTCCAGAAGGTTTCTTGAATCAAGTCCCAATATTGGCCTTCCATCGGATTTTATATTTCCAATAGTTTCAAGTTTCAGACGAAAGTTTTCTGCTGCTTGTAAATCAGGCACAAAACAAACATGATGCACCTTTCTTGTCTTATCCCATTTTTTATAAATCGTAGAAATTTCAACGCTCAAAATAAATTTTACAGGTTCGGTTCCTTGAAAAATTTCTTTTTCGATTTCCGGTTTAAGTCTAAAAGTTCCATTTTCTGAAGGTACAAGCTTCTCTTTTATTTCATTAAACCAGGCCGGATGTGTAAAATCTCCGGTAGAAATCAGACTAAGTCCTTTCTTTTTAGCCCAGAATGCAAGTTCTTCTAAATTACAGCTCTTACTAGTAGCACGCGAGTATTTTGAATGTATGTGTAAATCTGTATAATAAAGCATTGTGATAGATCTCCATGTACAATTTATTATACCAGATAAATAATATTTATATTTATTTTAATTAATAATAAGTTCTGTACTGATGACTTATTAAATTTTATTGGTAATTGCTATCAATTGCTTGTTCTCGCATAATACACTATACCTGAATAAAATTAAATTCAAATATTCAACAAGCTGAACCAAGTTTTCAAGCTCTAAGTTTTTGCCGTCCGAGTATCAAAATGTAGAAAATAAATCCAAATCTAATTTCAGTGCAGTAAAATGTGCTGTTTTTACTAAAAAAGTGACTTTTAGAGATTTTCTAAAAGTCACTTTTTAAATTGGTTGCGGGAGCTGGATTTGAACCAACGACCTTCGGGTTATGAGGAGATAAATGCCCTATTTGCAAGGATTTTTACCTATAATTGCAATTTGTTAGAATTTGTCTCTATTTGTTTCAGTGTATGAATTTGGGATTAAATTTATTCTCAAATTTAATCACTATTATTTTTGATTTATCAGAATTTTTGCAACTTTTTTGCAACCGAAATGCGATTAAGGAAAGATTAAAAATTGAAAAATTTTGATTTTACACAAGGGCGGGGGAGGGGTAAAATCCATATTTAGCCTTCTTTAATCTGAGTCATAGAAAAATTCTATATTTTTGACGAAATTCCATTGCACTAGATACGAGATTGAAATATTGTAACAAATTACTTAACTTTATTTCAATTTTAATTGTTAAATTGAAATAAAGATGTTATAATATACATGTTATTTCAATTTTGGAGTTGCAATGAATAATAGAGCAGGAATATACAAAAATAATTTATCAGGCGAAATGGCATACAAATCTTTCATGCCAGCTATATTACCACCTAATCCACCGATAGAACTTGATAAGGATATTGTAGATTTATTGGTAAAAGCCAATAAACAACTCGCATTACTAGAAGGGATTTCAAGCAGAATTCCTAATATCCACTTGTTTATTTCTATGTATGTAAGAAAAGAAGCTCTTATGTCCTCTCAAATTGAAGGCACACAAGCAACTTTAGAAGATGTTTTAGACCCTATGTTAGAAGAAAACACTAACAGACCTGTCGGTGATGTTGTAAATTATATTAAAGCAACCGATTTTGCAATCAATAGGTTGAAAGAACTTCCTTTATGCAATCGCTTAATAAAAGAAGCACATGAGGTTTTATTGCGAGGTGTAAGAGGACAAAATAAAAGCCCTGGTGAATTTCGTCATTCTCAAAATTGGATTGGTGCCGCTGGTTGCAATTTACAAAATGCCCGTTATATTCCGCCTTCTGTTGAAGATATGATTCAAGCAATGTCAGATTTGGAAAAATATATTAATGGTGATGATGAACTTGATGTTTTAATTAGAGCAGGATTAATTCATTATCAATTTGAAACTATCCACCCATTTTTAGATGGTAACGGCAGAATCGGACGGCTTTTAATAACTTTATTTTTAATGGAAAAGAAAGTTTTAAGCACGCCAGCATTGTATATTTCTTACTTCTTGAAAAAAAATAGAATTGAATACTATGACAGAATGAATGAAGTGCGCTTAAAAGGAAACTATGAACAATGGATTAAGTTTTTCTTAGAGGCAGTTTATGAGTCTGCAAAAGATGCAGTTGAAACGATTGATAAATTAACTTCTTTACACGATAACTATTGCTTAAAAATTGAAGGCTTAGGACGCAGAGCTAAAAATGCAATGCGAGTATTTGAATACTTAGAATCAAACCCTATTATTGAGATTCAAAAAACGGCCAAAGAACTTGATATAGCATTTAACACAATGTCAAGTATAGTCAAAGACCTGGCTAGTATCGGCGTCCTTGAACAGACTTCAACTCAATCAAGGAATCGAACTTTTGCATATAAAGAGTATTTGGAAATATTGAAAGAGGGAACATAAAGCTTTATTTTATTTGATTTCAATATTTTAGACGATGGCTAACTTTACATTTCTTAATATACTATCTATATTAGAGGTGTAGTATGGCAAAGAGAGAAGTTAAAACTGACCTTTGGGTTTATGACCTACTTAAAGAAGCTGGTATTTGTCTTGACCCACAAGGATGTTCAATAAAAGAAGTTGATGAAGCATTAAAAACTGCTTCTAAAAAAGGGACTGGTAATGTTGGCTTTCCAGAATATGTTGGTGTTGTGAAAGACTTCTTGCTTGTTATAGAAGATAAATCAGATTTATCAAAACATGTAAAATATAATGAAAAAGATTTGATATGTACTGAAACAAAGTCAGTAACAGATTATGCAGTTAATGGTGCTTATTTCTATGGCAAACATCTTATAAACAATACGCATTATAAAAAGATTATTGCCTTTGGTGTGTCTGGTAATGAAAAACATCATAAAATAACACCTCTTTTTATCAATGAACGTGAATATTGCAAAGTAATGCCAGATGTTGAATCTTTTTATATATTCAATGAAGAAAATATTGAAGAATACTACACTAGAGAAGTTTTAGGCGAAAACACTGACTTACAAAAAGAAACTACAGAAATTCTTAAGTTTGCTAAGAATTTGCATGAAGATTTACGTAATTATGGAAATCTGCAAGATACACAAAAACCTCTTGTTGTTTCTGGTATTTTACTTGCTCTTAGAGAAATTGAAAAAGGTTCTTTTAATCTTGACCAATTAAATGGTGATGATATTGATACAGATGGTAATAAGATATATGCTGCAATTGATAAAAATCTTCAGCGCTCCAACGTATCACCTACTGTTAAAAAAGATAAGTTATTAACTCAATTTGCAGTTATAAAAGATACCAAAATTCTTAACGAAAAAAATAAAACGTTAGGCAAAACACCTCTTAAATACTATGCCGAACAAATTTATGATAATATCTACAAAACTATTAAATATACAAAAACTGCAGAAGATTACTTAGGTAGATTCTATGGTGAATTTATGAGTTATTCTGGTGGTGATGGGCAAACATTAGGTATAATCCTTACTCCAAAACACATAACCCAATTGTTTTGTGATTTGATAGATTTAAAACCGGAAGATGTCGTTCTTGACCCTTGTTGCGGTACGGCAGGTTTTCTTATTGCTGCTATGCATAATATGTTAAAGAAAGCAAAAGATGAAAACCAAAAAGAAAATATTCGTAAAAACCAACTTCATGGTATTGAACTTCAACCATATATGTTCACTATTGCAACGTCAAACATGATTATTCGTGGTGATGGTAAAAGTAATCTTGTAGATGAAGATTTTCTAAGATGTAAGGACTCGGAATTACAATTAAAAGGTGCTACGGTTGGAATGATGAATCCACCATATAGTCAAGGTTCAAAAGCTAACCCGTCACTATATGAAATAAGTTTTGTTGAACATTTGCTAGACTCATTAGCAGAAGATGGTAAAGCGATTGTTATTATTCCTCAATCATCTTTAACTGGAAAAACAAAAGACGAACAAAATTATAAAGAAAGTATATTAAAACATCACACTTTAGAAGGAGTTATTACATTAAGTGGTGATACTTTCTATGGTGTGGGTACAAATCCTTGCATAGCAATATTTACAGCACATAAACCACATCCAGCAAATAAAGAGTGCAAGTTCATTGATTTCAAAGATGATGGATTTAAAGTAGCGCCACATATTGGATTAGTAGAAACAGAATACGCTAAAGATAAAAAACAACACTTGTTAGATGTATGGTTTGACCGCATAGAGGCCCCTACAAAATTCTGTGTAAAATCTACTGTTGAAGTAACAGACGAGTGGTTACATGCATTCTATTATTTTAACGATGAAATTCCAACAGAAGAAGATTTTGACAAAACAATTGCAGACTATTTAACCTTTGAATTTTCAATGATAGCACAAGGTAGAAGTTATCTATTTAAAGAGGTTTCAAATGAGTAAAACTTTAAATAATATTGAATGGAAGAATTTCCAACTTGAGAAATTATTTAAAGTTAGTGGTTCTAAAACAACACCAAAGAATATGTTGGAAAAAATTGGAACAGGTATATATCCTTACGTAACAACACAAACTACTTCAAATGGACAAGCTGGGTATTTTAAAATATTTACAGAACAAGGCAATGTTTTAACCGTTGATAGTGCTGTTGCAGGTTTTTGCACCTTTCAATCCACAAACTTTACAGCTTCTGACCATGTTGAAATTTTAACTCCAAAATTCAAAATGAATAGGTACATTGCGTTATTTTTAACTGTTCAAATAAATAAAAATAACAAAGAAAAATTTTCTTATGGATATAAAGCATGTCAAGATAGACTTAAAGAAATGTCGATAATGCTTCCTGTAAATTCAAAAGGTGAGCCAGATTATAAGTTCATGGAAGAATACATAAGAGAACGTGAAGAAAAACTAAAACAAAGATATAAAGAGCAAGTTTTGAATAGCATATGTGAACTAAACGAAGAATTGAAGCTAAAAGACCGTTGGAAAGATTTTGCCTTGACTGATATTTTTATGCCAGAAAAAGGTAATCAAAATAATATGTCATCGTTAGCAGAAGGCGATTTGCCTTTAGTTTCAGCTAAAAAAGTTGATAATGGGTATAAGATGTTTGCAACAAAAAATGATAAAAAAACTTTTCCAGCAAATATAATTACATTGAATAATGATGGTGATGGTGGGGCTGGAATTGCATATTATCAACCTGCAAAACATCTATTAGACTCTCATGTAACAGCTTTGATACCAATAGATAAAAATTTATCGAAAAATGTTTTATTATACTTAGCTACCGCAATTACCAATCAAAGAGCCAAATTTGGACATGGTTATTCAATAAATAGTAATCGATTGAAAATATTTAGATTTATGCTTCCCGTAAACTCAAAAGGTGAACCAGACTATAAATATATGGAAGATTACATGAAATACCTTGAGCAGAAAAAACTGCTTGAATACCTAGAGTATATTAAATAAATTTACAAAAACTTGAATAATAAAATATCTTCCTAAATAATATGTTTAGGAGGAATTCATTATGGCAGATTTATTAACTTGGGAAGATATAAAGAACGAATTAGGTACTAATTGTAGTGTTTTATTAGGAAATGGATTTTCAAGAAGTTATTGTAATAAAGCATTTAATCAATATCAAATCTTGCAACATATGCCTTCATTACAAGATTTGCATGAAATTGTTGATATTGAAAAGTGTATAGAGCAAACACAAGCAAAAGTTAGTGATGAAAATCCAAATTTAACAGTTCCTAAGGTAATAATTGACCGCTGGATAAAAAGCCAGTTGCATAAAGAATTTATTGATACACTATACAATCTTATGCCAAAATCTTTAAATGATATTGAAGATTTTACAGATGAAAAACTTACTAAATATAAAGATTTCTTCAATTATTTTAATAAAGTTTTTACATTAAACTATGACCCATTATTATATTGGATGACAATGAGATTTATCAACTTTGGTGATAAGGATATAGTAGACTATTCAAACCTTAAAGAACAGTTAAGCTCAATTCCAGAAGGTACAAAAGAATATACTGACTTAAAGAAAAAACTAGATTCAACTAACGATAAATGCATAAAATCTGTTAGAAATGAAATGTTTTCTAAATATATGAAAGAAAACGAAGACTATAAGCTAAGTATATCTTGCAAAGAAGAAATCCTATTACAAAAGAGCATAGCAGAATCTGAAGGAAAAATTTTAGGCGGTTGGACAAAAGTCATACCTGAAGTTTATAAAGCATTTGAAGCAAAGAAAACAGAAAATGAATTATTAAGTGAAGAAAGCAATAAATTAAACTCTATCGCAACATCAGCGTTAGAAACAAAACTTCAATCTGTTGAACACTATAAAGAAGACATGAAACTTCGTGTAAAAGATGGTTTTTTAAGTGAAATTTGGAACGAAAAGAATGACCAAACCATATTTTACTTACATGGAGCATTTCATTTAATAGAAAATAACGAAGAAACAATCAAAGTAAAATCCGAAGAATTCAATAAGATGGTTGATAAAATAAAACAAAAATGGGATTCGGGTTTTGAACCTCTAACCGTTTTAGAAAGTACACCAGAAGCAAAAGCAGAAAGAATAAGTAAATCACCATATCTAACCAAGTGCTACAATGAATTTAAAACTTTAAGTGGAACATTGCTCACTCATGGATTATCTTTTATGAATAGCGATAAACATATTATTGAAGCAATAAATAATAACGCCAATCTAGAAAAAATTTATGTAGGATGTTTCAATCAACCCACAAAAGATATTGAAGAAGCATTTAAAGATAATGATAGAGTGGTCTTTTTCAACACATATGGAATGTTTTGTTAATTTTAATTAACTTACATTTTATAATTTTTCAGATTTACAACGGTCATTTGCGGTCAAAATAATTCTTTCTTGAAGTTTTTGACTAATTAACTCAATTCTATTATTAAAGAAGGTTTCAAAATCATCATTAATTAGATTCGATTGTTTAATTTCAATCAAATGAGACGCCATTGTTTCTGATATATGTTCATTTTCAGAAATATATTTTTGCATATATTTACTTGGCGCTTTGTCTCTAATTTCTTGTTTATTGATATAACCATCAACAATTGTTATATTTGCAATATGATTAACCATACTATACGGAATATCAGGTCTATATTTTTTCATGTAAGCTTTAGGGAAGAAATGATGATAATTTTTACTATTTGCCTGTTTTAACCAAGAATTATCAATCAAAACAATACTGTTATCTTTAAAAGATTTTGGTTGATAATACGCAAGTAAACATAAGAGACCTTTAATATAACCTTTGCTTGTTGTAAATTCTCCTTCGTGTTTGATTCGTTCTGGAGTTATATCAATAATTTCATCATAAACAGGTTGCTGTTCGTTTAAAATTAAATTAATTCTATTAATATCCTGTCCTATACGCTGTTCTAGTGATGAATAAAATCTTGATGAAATAACAACACGCCAAAAATAATCTTCTAAGTATTTAGCTTGTGTGGCTGTAGGTTTTAAGCCTTTTGTTTTATAGAAAAAATAAGTAAAAGGAACAACTAGACCATCATAAGGTAAAAGAGCTGACACAGGAATGCGGTATTTTGTTTTAAAATAATCAATTGTGTCTAGTAAGGCACTTTCAACTTTATCATAAATTGATATAAATTCTTGTTTATTTAGGTTTAGAATTGTTTTCTTTGTGCAGTCATTTGTTAAGCATACTGAAATTGATTGCAATAATGTTGAATTTGGAATTGTATCATAATTCGCATTCTTTAATATTTCAATAAGATTTTCATATTTTTCAGCTAAATCGAAGTCGCAATCTTTGTCAAAAGTTTTAGCTACCATTATTTCAAAAACTGAAAGTTTTTTACCACCAACATTTAATCTTGTAAAAATTTCTGTTGCTTCTTCAATATTTGTTTGAGTTAATTTTATTGAAGAAAATGGATAATTATTAATCGCATCTCTATATTTTTGAATTTTCTTAATTCTTTCTGGCGTATAATTTTGTGCGATATAAACTAAATCACACTCCATTAATTCATTTAAAGAAATATATGCAAAAGGCTCTTTTGTACTAATATCTAAAATAACAATATCCTCTTCATTAGAATCTAAATCTATATAGATTGTAGAAAAATCTTCTTCTTTTTTATCATCTTGTCTTGTTATTTTTACACCGTTTAATGCCGCATAGATAGAAGTAATTCTTTGTTGCCCATCTAAAACGTATGATGTGAAATGGTCTTCTGGAGTTACTGGGAAATCAATATTCCCAATATTTCTTAAATATTTAAGATTTTCCTTTGTTTCCCATATGATAAAAGAATTGATAGGATAGTTTTTTAATATACTATCAATTAAACGTGCTGATTGCTCTTTGCTCCACACAAAATCTCTTTGAAATTGAGGGATTTTAAGCAAACCCTTTTCAATATCGTTTTTTAATCTTTCATAAGTCCAATTTTCAGGTGTTATAAACATAATTACCTCGTTTGTCTTAATTGTATTCAATGAAAAATTTAAAACAAGAGATTCAACAATCAAACAATTCTAACTTTTGCAACAAAAATTTTCACTAGCTTAAATTATCCTCCTTTTACGACATAATGGATAAAAAGGAGTGGTTGATATGGAACAAGAGAAATTAAATCAAGTAGGACACCTATTACTAGAGACTAAATGTTTGGCTAGGCTTAGTGCATTAGCTTCTGATTCTTGTGTGATAGATGAAGAATTACAATTAAAAGACAATATTGATTATTACTTTGTCCTGCGCAAAATTGTTAATATAATTAATGAAGTTGAGAACATTCTGAACAATTAGTTACTGTGTCTCTAAAGTTAATTCTCTGTATCTTTAGGAATCAATATCCCTTTCTCATTATCATGTTGATAAATAAATCTAACTCTTGCCATAACTTCTTCTTCTCCAATAATATCATTTATTCTGTTGATTAATCTAGTTTGGGCTTCTTCATCGTGATAGTAAACATTGATAATAGAATCTTTATTTACATTTAAAATATGTCGCAATATTTCGCGGTCAGTTTCATCAAGAGAGTGTCCGATAATATGAAAAACAGGTTTGACTTTTTTTCTTTTATCTAAAGGATTTAGTTTTTGCAATAAATCCTGATATTTATCAATAGTACTATATTTATGTCTTTGGTTGTGTTTTTTAAAAATATTAAAGTCATACGAGATACTTAAACTAGGATTTGTTGAACTTACATTTTCAAAACTGTGAGTACCCAATATTAAATTACAATTTTCACATTGACCAGCCTTACCATGTACAAAAATTGGTTCAAATTTTTCTATATTACAATAAGTATTAAATTTATAGCTATATAATCGTTCACAAGTATCCGTGTAATTAAAACTTAATAAATAAACATCCTTATTATTTGGTTTTACACCAATCGTTTTAAGAGATAATTTGTAAGGAGAATCTTGATTCATATTGGCTAAAACTTCATTAAGTAAATAATTTTCAAAAAGCTTTGAAAAATCTCTTAATTGGTCATACAAAAAATTAATGAACCCTTTTGAATTAGCTATATAAACACAGTATGTTATATTGTTATCTGGATATATTCTAATATACCCTTTACCATTTGGAGTATTAGTTCCAAAAGATTCTTCTAAATGGTTTGAAATATTATCAAACGCAAAGACATTATTATTAAAATCAATAGTAAAAACCTGTGGTTTTATTTTGGGGTGAGTTGTATTTTTTAGAATACTTAAATTCTTAACTAGTTTAATAACTCTAAAAATTTCTTTTTCTACATCAATCCAAGTATCACCCATATTTCTTTGAACATTTATAAAATGCTTCACCCATAAATTTTGATAATATGGATCTGACGGTGGATATGTCATTCGTGGCTTATAAAGTTTTTCATGACAGTAACTCAAAAAATCTCTATAAGAAGTTTTTAGACCATGCGCTAAATCAAAACCATTTCCAACGATTAAAATATCCATAAGTTAATGATAGCATAAAATAATTAGTTACTGCGTCCCTATTGAATCTGCAAAACAGCTAGTTATACGCGTATAAACATAAGAAAGCAAAATTTATTTTTGCAAAAACAACGCGTTAATTTTATCTTAAAGCTCCTCAAAGAGATTAGAAGGTTTAACATTCAAAGCTCTTGCGATTTTGAATACATTTTCAACTGTTGTATTTCTCTCGCCTCTTTCAATCATTCCAATAAAATTAGGTGACATGTCAAGAATCTCAGCCAACTCTAATTGAGTTAAGTCTCTATCTATCCTTAACGATTTTAATCTCTTTCCAAATTTTTGTAAGTCTTTCTTACTCATACGCATATTTTCGTGTTAATATGAAATCAATGGAACAAACTGACCGTGCGTTTATATGTGTTAATCTTTTGTAAATAAAGATTTTAAAGACTAATACTATGCGTGGTTAAGAAAGGTAGATTATGAAAAAGATATTATTTCTTTCAGTATTAATAGTTCTAATTTTACAAGCATATGTTCTTGCACAAACTTCTATTTGCGGCATAGGTGCAAATCTTGTGAAAGACCCATATAATAAAAAAGTTTTTGTTTTTAAAACGCTTCCAAATTCTATGGCTTCAAAATATGGATTACCTGAGGGTGCTGAAATTATTTCTGTAAATGACCAGAAGGTTAAAAAACTTGATATTAATCAAGTTACCAATTTAATTCGTGGTGAAGAAGGCACAAAAGTAAAACTAGAAATTAAATACAACAAGGAAGAAAGTACAATAGAAATTCCTAGAGTAAAATTCATATTGCCAGAAAAAATTCAAGATAAGTTTGAAATTCATTGGAAACAGATTGCTCCGATAAATGCCCGAATTGAACCAATACCTCAAAATATGATTAATAATATGAGCAAAAAGTGGTATGCAGAAGTTGTACCTTTTACAAATTATTGGCTCGCCAGAAAGGCTGAATTTAAAAACAGTTATGATGTCTGTATGTCATATCCTGCTTCTGAACAAAATGCTTGTCTTATAAATTTAACTAATAGAGAAATTAATAAAACTGCACAAGATAGGCACCTTGAAATTCAAGAAAATATGCTAAGACAGCAAGCAATACAAAATTCAATAAATGCAGTAAACCAAATACAAATGAATAACAACCTATACAACATAAATAATAATTTAAACAATATCAATAACAAGTTGAGGTATTAGTTTTAAAATGAAAAAATTTTATATCTATTTTCTATTTTTATTTTTAACATCTGTGTCCGTATTTGCTGCTGATTGGGTACAAATCCCAGATAGTACAACATATTTTGACAAGGATAGTATAAAGATTGAGGGTAAAAATATTTATTCCATAGAAACAAAATCACCTGCTGATAATGGACTAGAATACAGAAATATTTTTGTTATAAATGGTAATACACAAAAATTTAATCTTAGTGAAGTTAAATTATTTGACCCTAAAAATCAAAAGGTTATAAAGAGAAAAAAATATTATGATTGGTATGATATCAAAAGTGGCTCAAATATTTCTGATTTATATCAAGTAATTTTGATTCTTACCACTCCGCAAGCAAAAACTAAGGACACCGTTATACATACAACATTAGAAATAAATCCTAATATTGAAATGTTAATGTCGCATGAATACTACAAGGGCATTAAAGTTAAAAGCATAAAAATCAAGCAAGTCGAAGTTAAAAAGGATAATTATATAAAAAACAACGAAGTTTTAGAGGGTGAGCCTAATTGTATATCGGTAATTATTGAAATAACTGATATGAAAGGAAATACCATAGAATTATTAGGTATGCAGTCGTTATCACAAGGGGATTATACTTTTAGAATAAAAGAATAGTATCACATTTAGTTTCTGCGTCCCTTAAAATTATTGTTTCTGTTGTACATAAATAAAAAGACCGATTTATTTATAGTATTTTTTAAAAAATTTTAGCTTGTGGTTGGTACATTATGGAAAAAAGATGATTAATTACAAATTATGTTCCTTCAAGTTAATAGCTCTTGTGTCTACTGTTTGTATTGTATAATCAATTTTTAAATTTTCTTGATATTGTTTCTCACAAAAAGAAATAAAAATCTTATTAAGTTTATTATCTAAAATTTCTTTTTGTTCATCGCTCGCATTGTTACCTTCATAATTTTCAATAATATCTGCCGCTAAATTTTTGGCATTTATTAGTGCTTTTTCTAAAGATTTGCGCCTGCGTGTCCATTTTGCGTAACAGCAATTATCATGTTTTTCAGGATTTGAACCTTTTTGACAATTATTTTTATGGCAGAAAACTTCTTTTAAATTGAATTTTTTATTTCTGCCATTACTAGTATAATAATTTGGTTTACCACAGTAATAACATTGATGATACGGCACTAACAAATGTTTATCTAATTCTTTTGAAAGCTTAAAAATACCAAGTAAATCAACCTGAAATAATAACCAATTAAGAGCATTTTCTTTACGCACAGATGATAAATCATATTTTAATTTCAATTCACCATTAAAGGGTAGAGTTTGGTTCATATCAAAAACTATTCCCGTATATGTTTCAATTAATTCTGGAGCTAAAATTTTAAAAACTGTATTTAAATCTTGTTCAGAGAGGTTTTTATATGGTTCTATATATATGTTATAAAATTCATTTTCGCTTATAGCAAGTCTTTCAAGCATATTTTCAGGCGGACCGATTAAGTTTCTATCAATTGTTATTTCTTTTAATTTGCTAAAATACCAATTTTCAAAAAACTCCGACAATGCTTCACACTGTGCTTTTACTAATTCTTTTTTACTCTTTGTTTCTTTCATAAATATATTCTACCAAATCGAATATATTTTTTCAACCTTAATATAAAAGGTGATATTAAACCTTCGGAGGAAATATATGACGATTAAGAAAAGGCTCACAATATACAATTTGCCTAAATTGCGAATCTAAATCGCTAGTTATCGGTTAATACGGTTAATAAAGTTATTAAGTTTTTTATAAAAAAAATAAAAATAAAAATAAAAATATAACAAAAAGAAATAATAAAATAAAAAAACTTTTAAAATTTTTATTAACCGAATTAACCGCTTTTATTGTAGGTACATAGTTAAGAAAAGGAGAATATTCTTATGAAAGAATACAATAAACTTCTCTTGGCGTTAAGTATTGCTTCAAAAGTGATTATTAAACCAGAGGGCGCCGAGACAATTAAAACGGTTAAAAATGTAACCAAAGAAAATTTTAACAAATTAACAATTCAACACTTATTAGGACAAACAAGATTAGGTGTTACTCCTGAGATTTTAGGGCAAGAAGATAAAGTTTCATTTGGTGTTATAGATATTGATTTGCCAGATATATCACATGAAGAAAAATACAAAATAGCTTTAAGCTTGCATGATAAGTTTCATGAAGATTATAGACTTATAGCTCTTATTGAAACATCTAAATCGAAGGGGTTTCATGTTTGGGTACCATTTTTGATACCACAAGAAAGAAGTTTTATAAAAAATATACTTCAAGATGTTATAAATAGTGTAACAGACCGTCCAATTTCAAATGGTGTAATTGAAGTCTTTCCAAAGGGGGACAAGGGCAATGCCATATTCCTGCCGTTCTTTGGAATGTTTAAAAATGAAAATACTCAAAATGAGAGCTACTTAGCAGAAAAGAAAAATACTTTTGTTAAAGGTAAAAAGATGAAGCTTATTAAAAATCCTTTAGAAGCAATTCATCAAGCTATGCGTCAAAATGACGCAATGTTACTAATACTCAAAGAGCTTAGCATATACCCTGAATGTGTTAGAAAAGCTTTTTTTGAATGGAAAAAAGGTAATCGTCATTATTTAACGATGGCTATTGCGGGAATTTTAAAGAAAATTTGTAAAGTATCAGAGGATGAAACAATAAATTTAATAAAATCAATTGCGAAACATAATCTTGATGAAGAAATTAACGATAGAATCAGTGCTGTAAAAAGTACATATAAAAGTGAAGAAATTGCAGGCTGTTCTATTATGCAAGGAAAAAATTTAAATATTGCAATTGCAAATACATTGTGTAATGAAAATTGTAAACTTGTTGCAATGGCTTACACGGTTAAAGATAGAGTGAGGGCTTTACAAATTAAACATAAAAGAGGACTAGCCTTAAAAGAAGCGGTTGCTGAATTAATAAAATCTGTTATCAAAGATTCTGGTAAAGTATTTAGGTCTAATTGCAGACTCTACCTATTTTTAAAAGATGAAAAACAGTTAATAATTCTTTCAGATGATTCAAGAGAATTTAAAAACCTCCTGACAAAATGGGGAATTAATGCCTCTGAAACACTCTTTAAGTATATTAAGGAAGAACTGTATGTCTATTGCTCTGAACATGCTGAAGATGTCGATATACATAAATTCGCATTCTTTGATAGCAAAAATTACGTACTTTATGTCTATAATGCTTCAAATTCAATATTAAAAATAACCGAAAACTCTATAACAACAATAAAAAATGGTGATGATGGTGTTTTGTTCGAAGAATTAAATGACTATACACCTTTTACGCTGGTTGATTTTGACCAAAATAAGAACTATCTTTCAGAATATCTTATTAAAAACTTAAATTTAGAGTCTAATGAATACAACATAGATATATTCAAACTTACTGAGATATGGTTTTATAGCCTCTTTTTTGAGTCAATTATGCCTACAAAGCCTATATTTGTTCTTATTGGGGAAAAAGGCAGTGGAAAAACTTCTTTTTTGAGACGTTCAGGGCAAATATTAATGGGTGAAAAATTTGATGTAACTTCAATATCTTCGGACAATAAAAACCTTACAACACTTATTACAAATAACTATTTTGTTGTAATTGATAACTTAGACTCACCTACAACACAGATAAATGACACTTTGGCAAGAATCGCTACGGGACAAGTCATTAAAATACGTGATTTATACACAACAAATAAGCAGGTTGATTACACGGCAAAATGCTTTGTTGCATTAACTTCACGAAAACCTCATTTCACAAGAGATGATGTGTCTGACAGATTGATATGTATTTTCATAAAAAGATTCGAATCATTTGAAAGTGAAAATAGACTTAAAGCAAATGCAAATAAAAGGCGAGATGAAATAATGAGTTACGTTATTTCTCAACTACAAATCATTATTCGTAACTTAAAAAATAACAAAGATAAAATTTTTAAAACAAAATTTCGTATGGCTGACTTTGCTGAATTTGCATTTAAAATTGCTTCAAATGATGAAGAAATAAAATCTATCGAAGAAATGTTTGTTGCATTAACAAAACAACAAAAAGATTTTGCTATAAGAGATGATATTGTTTACATAATTCTAATGAACTTTGTAAGTAAAAAATACAATTTAGACAAATTTTTCACTACCGGAGATTTGTTAGAAGAATTTCAAAATGAATCATTACTTATTAAACAAGAAAAATACTTTAGTAGTTTATATTCAAACCCAAGAGCACTAACAACTCATTTAAAAAACATAAGTGCTAACTTTGCTGATGAAGTTCAGATTACACGCCGTAAAGCAACAAGCGGTAATGGTTATCTTTATGCTTTTTCACTTGTCAATAAAAACAAATCAATATCAGAAATGCAGGCAATTGAAAAAGTTATGAATAGAGATATAGAAACGCAAATCAATGCTTATAACGAATATGTTGATGATAAAGGGGGTAAAGATGAATAAACTTTATCCAGTATTTGAAGCAGCTATTATGCTGCATATTTCAGAAAGTACTCTTTACAGGTGGATTCATCAACGAAAAATTGAACATGTCAAAATTGGCTCAAGAGTATTGTTTACTGATGAAATATTAAATGAGTACATCAAGAAAAATACTATCATACCTGAATAATTCCATTTTTATAGCACTGTGAGCACCGTGCCGCCTCAATGGTACAGTGCTCGCCCCAAAAGGGGCACAGAGACACAAAGTCTAATTAGCAAAAGTTAGCAAAGGGGCTTACAAATCCACTAAAACACGTTAAATTAAAATTAAAATTAAAAGAAAGTTTGACAATATGATTGATTCAATAAGAAAAGACCCGAAAACAGGCAAATGGGAATTTGATTACAAAGACCTGAAAGGCAAAAGAAAAACCAAAAAAGGTTTTAAAACCAAAGCAGAAGCCGAAAGGGCACAGGCAAAACGCGTTGAAGAATTGAATAAAGGTATTAATCCCATAAACAAAAAGACAACAATAAAAGAAGCTGGCGACCTTTATTTAAGGCTTCATGCAAGTACAAACTGCAAGCCCTCAACCTATCAAACTTATCAAGGTTACTTAAACAATATAATTGTTCCATTCTTTGGAGACTTAAACATAAATGAAATCAGCCCTATTCTTATTAAAGAATTTATGAAATATATGCAGGACAAAGGCAGAGTAAATGCTACTGTAAATAAATATATTAAATTCATAAGTGCGATTTATAATTTTATGATTGATAGCGATATTGCGGTAAGAAACCCGCTTGCTCGTATAAAATCACTCAAAGAAGTCAAAAATAAAAAGATTCGTGCTTTATGTACAGAAGAAGTTCAAGCACTACTTTCTAAAACTAAAAAGATTTATCCTGATTTTTATCCTCTTTTATTTACTGCCATATTTACCGGCATGAGACAAGGCGAATTAATGGCTTTAACTTGGGATTCAATAAATTGGATTACAAAGAAAATTACTGTTGATAAAAACTACACCCACGGACGACTCGGGACACCAAAGACAGGCAAAATAAGAGTAGTTGATATGTCTGATGAATTGGCAAAAGTTTTGAGAGAATGGCGTATTGCTTGCCCTGTTAGTGAAAATAAATTAGTCTTTCCAAATAATGAGGGTAATTATCAAAGTGCAGAAAATATGATGAAGCGCAGATTCATACCTGCCTTAAATAGAGCAGGTATTGAGCAGATAAGATTTCATGACCTTAGGCACACATACGCAAGTTTACTTCTTGTAAACGGTGCCCCGATGAAATATGTTCAACACCAGCTCGGACACTCATCAATAACTATGACAATGGATTTATATACACATTTGTTGCCGGAAGTTAATGATAAGTGCGTAAATTTGTTGAATAACATTGTAAATCAATCTATTGAACCACAAGAAGAAATTAGAAAATTTGGAACTTAATAAGATTATTGTAGATTGCAATAATATTTATACTCGCTTGAATAAGGCGAGTATTTTATTTTAAAGTCTTTCCACATCATTTTATTATGGTCTAAAAAGAAGTAGTTATGGTGTCTCCTGCCGTCATTTTTAACTTGTAGAGTATAAATACTTACAAAAATAATTTCACAAGCTTTAAAACTCATCGTACAAATAAAACTAAAATGAATTGCAGTTCAAAAATAAAAATGCAACTTTTTTGCAACTTTTGCTTATTTTAGCACTAAAAAAGGGCTCAGCTAATCGGCTAAAACCCTTTAAAATAAATGGTTGCGGGAGCTGGATTTGAACCAACGACCTTCGGGTTATGAGCCCGACGAGCTACCAGACTGCTCCATCCCGCGATAAATTTTCTTACACTCTATTATTAAATGCTAAAAAACAAAAATCAACCCCTTGAATTACCAAAAAGTTTTGTTAACAAATGTAACAATATTGTAAAAATTAATCAATTCAGAACCTTCACGTTTTTTATCGGAATAAAAACGCCTCGTGTGAAAGGAGAAAAATATGATACCAACAAATTTATCCCCTGTTGCTAAGCAACTACCAGAATACCTATTTTACAAACTTCCTAACAATAAAGGATATCGAATGTTCACAACAAAGCCGACTGCTATCTCACACACTTTTGATTTAAATATTGGGAAAAAAACATTAACAGATGCTATAAATCTAAAGTTTGACCGTGACTATAAAGGAACTCAACTAATAAAAAAATTATTTAATTTACAAGAAATTCACTGTCGCAGCAATCCTGATGTTCTTACTGTCAATCTAGAAAAGAAAAATGTAAAAAATCAAAATGAAGCTAACGCAATAGTAAGATTTATCAAAAGTTTAAGTAATAAAAAGAATAAACCTGTTGTTGTAAAAGATTTAGCCTATGATCCATATACCTTACCAGGGTTCATTAATAATGGATTTATGGATATACATACATGTAAAACTGTCCGTAGAAGCAAAATCCATCAAGCCGGCGATGAACTGAAAAGCTCGATTGATTCTAGGGATTTGTTTGGAATATTAGACAATATTAATAATTACATAGATGTGTTACTTCGAAGAGAGCCTGCAACCAAAGCTAAATCTAATAAAACACTAAAAAAAGCTTTAAAGAAAGCAAATAATAATGATTATAAATTAAGAATGCTGCATGATAAATTGTCTAATTTAGTATATATACCCTAGAAATAATAAAATAAGGCCGAGATATATTATTGCGGCTTTTTTAACATGTAATTTGTAAAGTTATGTAACAATATTTAATAGTTTATGAAATTTTACATAAGTTTTATACTTTATATATATACAAAACGAATTCATAATATAAACCTTTCATACAACCTACACACTAACCTTCTACACATGAGGAATTAATTAAAAAAGATTCCAAAACCTTTCTTTTGAAGAAAGGTTTTTTTTTAGTCTATTGAGTGAACAGCATATTTGTGGTAATATACTATGTGAAAGAGGAGCTTAGTTAGATGGGCTACAAAATATTATCAAAGAGAGAATTATGTCCTAATCAGTATGAAATAACTATTGATGCGCCTTTTGTCGTACGTAACGCCAAAGCTGGCCAGTTTATTATTTTTAGAGCAGAAGAGAATGGGGAAAGAGTACCGCTAACAATCGCTGATGCTAATAAAGAAACCGGAGAGCTTACACTTGTTTTTATGGCAGTAGGCTACTCAACTAAAAAACTTGCTGCTCTTAATGAAGGCGATGAACTCGTTGATATAGTAGGTCCTCTTGGACAGCCTACACATATTGAAAAGTATGGCACTGTTGTTTGTCTGGCCGGAGGCTATGGCGCAGCACCCTGCTATCTTATTGCCAAAGCTTTTAAAGAAGCTGGTAACAAGGTTTATATGATTATGGGTGCCAGAAATAAAGAATTGATATTCTGGCAGGATAAAATGAAAGATGCATGCACAGAATTATTTATAACGACAGATGACGGATCTTTAGGTGAAAAAGGATTTGTCACACAAGTTTTAGATAGGCTTATTAAATCTGAAAAGATTGATTATGCCATTGCAGTTGGACCAATGCCAATGATGCGTGCAGTCGCTGATTTAACCAGAGATAAAGGAATTTATACAGAAGCAAGCATGAACCCTATCATGGTTGACGGCACAGGTATGTGCGGAGCTTGCAGGGTGACGGTTGGCGGAAAAACTAAATTTGCCTGCGTTGATGGACCGGATTTTAATGCACATGAAATAGACTTTGACGAAGTTATCAATAGAACAAAGATTTATAAAGATCAAGAAAAAAAACGCAGTGAAAACTGCAATTTATTAAAAATGGCGAAGTAATAATATAGGAGATAATTAATGGCACCTCGTGATCAAGAAAAAGCAATACCTTTATGTCCTCTAATGAGCGTTGGCTCACAGGTAGAAATTGTTTGTATGCAAGAAAACTGCGCATGGTATCTGAAAAACTATAAGATATGCTCGGTTTATATGATGGCACATAATTCTATGCTTGATGTTCAAGCCAAACAAGCAAAGGCGAAACAAGCGCAGAGTAACAATGGATAGAAATTAGCAAAGCCGGATTTATACCGGCTTTTTATATTAGGAGAGAAAATTAATGGAAAATACTGTCGTTATCGGCGCCCAATGGGGTGACGAGGGGAAAGCGAAGATTACAGACTTGCTTGCGGAGAAAGCAGATTTAATCATTAGATATCAAGGCGGATGTAATGCCGGTCATACAGTTGTAGCGGGGGGGAAAACATATAAATTTCACATGATACCTTCTGGAATATTATATGATAAAACAATCTGTTTTATTGGAGCTGGAACGGTTATACATCCGGAATCTTTTGAAAGGGAGCTTAATGAGCTTAAGGCTGAGGGAGTTGATTTCAAAAATCTAAAAATATCACCTCTGGCCTCTATTACAATGCCTTATCATATAGAAATTGACGGTTACAGCGAAGCTCACTCTGGTAAGGGTAAAATTGGAACAACCAAGAAAGGCATTGGACCGACATATACAGATAAGGCCGCTAGAATTGGTTTTAAAATTCAAGATTTATATTCTTTTGAGGCACTTAATGAAAAAATAGACATGATTCTTCCGATAAAAAATAAGATGCTGAAAAATGTTTATGGATTAGAAGAATATACGCGTGATTGCATTCTCTCATTATGCGAAAAGTATGCCGAACTCTTTAAGCCATATGTATGCTTTGATTGGCAGGATTTATTAAACCGCTATAAAGACAAGAAAATCCTTTTTGAAGGCGCTCAAGGTGTTATGCTTGATGTTGATTATGGTACTTATCCATTTGTAACAAGTTCAAACCCTATTGGAGGCGGAGCTGCCGTTGGAAGCGGCTACGGCCCTGCAATGATAAAGGAAGTAGTAGGGGTTTCAAAAGCATATGTAACTAGAGTTGGTGAAGGACCTTTTGTTACAGAATTAACCGACGAAACAGGAAAAATGATTCAGGATATTGGTCACGAATTCGGGGTTACCACAGGCCGCCCTAGAAGATGCGGCTGGTTTGACTCTGTTATTATGAAATATGCTGTTTTAGTCGGCGGCATAACTAAAGTTGCACTTACCAAAATTGATGTATTTGACACTTTTGATGAGATTAAAATCTGCACTGCTTACAAAGACTGTAGAAATGATAAGGTGTATACGACTTATCCTACAGATGTATTTATTCATAAGTATTTAGAACCTATCTATGAAACAGTGCCCGGCTGGAAAACTCCAATCAGCAGCATTAGAAAATATGAAGATTTGCCGGAGAATGCAAAAAAATACATTGAAAAAGTAGAAGATTTAATCGGAGCCCCGATAGGAATTATAAGCGTCGGTCCTGATAGAGAGCAGACAATATTCAGATAAAAAAATAACCGAATCGTAAATCCGGTTATTTTTTATTTTATAATTTTTCAGGGTTTCTCAAAGGAATTAATCTGTCTAAGTCAGAGTTAACACTGAAGTAGAATCTTGCGGTGTTTTCATTATAATCTCTTCCGAGAGGGAAACCTACACCAACCTGTGCTGTAAGCCAGTCTGTAAAGTTTACGTATGTACCAAAACCTACAGAATGCAAGAACTGTTGAGGATAATTATAAATACCTCCGTTTTCACCTAACCAGCCCCAATCATAGAATACAGCAAGTTTCAATCTTTCATCTACCTTTGGAAGAATTCTATCGAGGAATGGAACAGGGAATCTATATTCAACAGTACCGGTCACACCGTAATCACCGATTAATTCAGCCGGCTGGTAACCTCTTAATGTATAAGGCCCGCCCATCTGCATTTGTTCAGCTGCAAACAATTTATTTGGAGAGTACTGACCGTTTACTCTTACAATACCCATACTTCTGCCGAATAGTCTTTGAACACGGGTAGCACCTGCTGTAACTTTAAAGAATGTAGTATCCTGTATTGCGCCGTGGCCGTCACCGCCCATACCAAAGTCAACGCCTAAATTTCCTAACCAACGTCCGTAGTTATCATCAGTCATACCATATAATCCGGAACGCCATACATTCAAGTTATAATTTGATAATCTTAAAGGATTGCCTGCAATATTTGCTGATGTATTTGCATTTACATAGTCATAACCTGTATAGAATATCAAATCTGATTTAGCAGTTTGTATAATAGGCTGCGTTAATTTAAAGAAATAGCTTTGTGCGTTACCTTTAACATTTAAGTTTTTGTAAGGCCCGCCCAGTCTAACATGAGAGTCAGAAAAATCGAAAGACAATCTTGTTCCATATGAAGATACCGGTAATGAGTATCCAGCCATCCAGCCTGTTGCACCGGATGAAAGAATAGTACCGCCGTAGATTTTATCACCTAAACCTGTAAGGTTGTCCATACCTACAAGGAATGAAACTCTTTGAGAGCCGGTATAAGAACGGCCGTAGTCATCATATGAGAAATTAAGATTAACAGGGAATCTATCTCTTACATTCAAGGTGATTGTAGTGTTCTCATCGCCTTCTGCCTGTCTTTCAACTTCAGTCTGCACTTGAACATAATCTTCCTTGTTAATTTCTTTCATTGCTCTTTGAAGGTTTTTAGCATTGAACACATCACCTTCTCTAAGCCCTGCTTTACCCATAATAATGTGGCGCAAGTACCATTCTCTGGTCCATTTTTCGCCTTCAATATTCATTTCGCCGACTTTACTTTCAACAATTCTTATTGTCGCAACACCATCAACAATTCTCTGAGGAGGAACTGTTGCATAAGATGTAAGGTAGCCTTTTGCTCTATAATAATTTGTTACTTTCTGACATACTTCCAGCAGTTCATCAAAGAAAACATCTTCTCCTAGAACTTCAAGACCTAGTTTTTCTAGTTCTTCTGAAGGTATTTTTGTATTACCTTCAAAATTTATTTTTTGAAGTAAAAAGTGAGGATTGTATAATACACCCTCTCTAGCTTGATTTTCTTCTATTGAAGCATCATAAATCTGTTCATCTTTACTTACATCATCAAATGACTGAATATAACTTCTATCAATTTGATAATGGTTAATATTTTGCAATTCAGTAGTATTATATGCTCCGGGGTTATATCCGCCGAGTTCTGATTGAACTTGAGCCGGCAAAACTGTTCCAGCCATAGGGTCTGCAAATGCCTTATTTACAGACAAAAGGCATAAAACGGTGAGCAAATAGCTTATTTGTTTCTTCATAATTTCCGTATTCCTAAGTTAGATTATTGGGTTGTAATATTAGTACACCTGACATTATATTTTAATTAAAAACCCAAAACAAATTTTATTGCCAGTTTGTAACAAAATATTAACGTAACATTATATATTTTAACTCGTTTATGAATTTTTGTAAAGATATTAGCGTATGAAAGTTATAAATAAGTCTAATGGTGGAATTATATAATTAGCAGCTAAAAGGAGTTCTAAATTGGTAGCAGCCGTTCAAGCAATACATTCAGCCTATTCTGATCCTGAGTATTTAAGAATACTTCAGGAGTTAATGAAACTTGGAATTGCTCCGAGCGGGAATAAAAGTATTGACAAAACGAAGCTTGAACAGGCGAAGGCAGAATTAATTCAAAAAATTCAAACAAGACAGGAGGAAGAACAAAAGCAGAATTTGCAGGTTCAGCCTCTTGAGGCTGCTCAAGATACCCAAAGAGCACAGCTTGAAGAACTAAGACCAGGTGCAACAACTGTTGCAGAGTTAAACAAACTTTATTTTGGATTATAAAAAGAGCTCTGATATTTTCAGAGCTCTTCCGGTTATTTTTTTGTAATAAAATCTAAAACCCCGTTTATAAATGTAAGCGGGTGAACAGGGCACCCTGGTATGTACAAATCTATCGGATATTTTTCCAAAAATTCTCTATTTAGTTTAGAAGAATTTTGGAAAACACCGCCAGAAATTGCGCAAGCTCCTGCCAGTATTACTATTTTAGGGTCAGGAGTAGATTTATAGCAGTCTTCAAGAGCATAAGCCATATTCTCTGAAATAGGTCCTGTTATTACAATTCCATCAGCGTGACGAGGAGAAGCTACAAAATCAATACCAAACCTTCCCATATCAAAGTTGCAGTTTGAGCACGCGTTTAATTCCATTTCACATCCGTTGCATCCTGCAGCTGAAACCTGTCTGAGCTTTAATGATTTTGAAAAAACTCGTCGAATCTCTTTTCTTGCTGTTATTGCAGCTTTTTCGAATTCTTCCGGCGTCATATTTTCTGTAATAACAAGTTTATTTCTGTCTGTTGACGACAATTTATAATAGTTGCTGAATTGTACAGACTGACATTTACAAGCACCGCAAAGCGTACATTTGCCCATATCAATAGACAAAGGATTGGCTTTCAATGCACCTGTAGGGCAGACACTTTCGTCAACATCACCGCATTGTTTTAAGATTGGGAAACCTCTAAATTGACTGCGCATTGGCGCATTTGGAATATCCGGTATGAATTGATTTCCCTGAAAATATTTTAATTTAATTATATCAAACATTTTTATCTTCCTTTTTATAAATCATTACCACAATATGACAAGTTAAAACTCTTGTTACAGAGCGGGAAGTCAGAAACTCCATTATTTCTCACAGCCATTGCAAGCATATACCAATTGTTGAATGATGGATCTTTCATCTTGTATCTTAAAAGTTCACCATTAGCACCTGTTAAAGCAATATGAACAATCTCGCCTCTCCATCCTTCAGTCATTGAAATAGCAAAAGCATTTGGAGCAAGAGTTTTGTTTGGATTTGTTAAAATCTGCTCATTTCTGAACTCCTTAAGCTTGTCTAAAAGTTTTTTAACAATCTGCATAGATTGTTTAATCTCTTTATAGCGGAGCTTAAATCTTGAATGCACATCACCTGTTGCTTTAAAAGGTTTAACAACATCAAGAGAGGTATACCATTTATCGTTAAAATCGAATCTTGTATCAATATCAACCCCTGATGAACGCGCTGCCATACCTACTGCGCCGAGAGCCTGTGCTGTTTCTGTTGATACAACACCGGTTCTTTCCATTCTTGATATACAGGAAGGAGTTTTCAGCATAACTTTTGTAGTTCTGTCAACAGTTTTTGCAACACCGTCAAGCATATCTATAATCTTTTTAGACAAAGCCTCATCAATATCGAAGTTTACACCGCCGACATTAATTAACCCTCTGCCAAAACGGCTTCCGGAAATTTCAAGCATTGTATTAATAACAAGAGTTCTTGTTATACCAAAAATTGAAGCCCCCATTAAATAAGCCATATCTCCGGCAATTGCCCCCATATCACCGATATGTATTGCAATTCTCTCCATTTCCAGAGCTACACGCCTAATTATTTGAGCCTTTGACGAAACTTGCGTATCCGATAAAGTTTCCATTGCCTGAGAATATGCCATATTATAAGCGATTACGGAATCACCGCAAACAGATTCTGCAAGCCGGTTGTTATATCCTTTACCTTTTAAGAAAAGTTCTTCCACTCCTCTATGCTGGTAGCCGAGCATAATCTCCAAATCATACACTTTTTCACCCTGACACATAAATCTGAAGTGTCCCGGTTCAATTACACCTGCGTGAATTGGTCCTACAGCAACCTGATGGATATCTTCTCCCTCCATTTCAAAAAACGGGTAAGCATCCTGATTGTTTCGAACCGGTTTCAGCCAGGGGTGATTAAGAGGTTCTATTCCAAACTCTTCATAGAACTCTCTTTCAAAGATATGAAATGCCGGAAATTTCTGAGTAAACGATTCATATGATTTTACATCCGGTGTAAATAGAGATGATGTCACATAAAGTTTACCTATCTTATCATCAGCCATAACAACGTATAGTCTTACATTATTAAATTCTTGTTTTCCGAAGAAACCAACTACACGCATTTTCATTTTTTCAACATCAGCTTTTATCTCTTCGATTGAAATTGTCGGAATATCAAAAGCATTTATTTTCTTATTGTTTTCAGTTATTATCCAATTCATAGTTACCTTCTTTTTAAAAAATGTCTACGTGCGCAGCACTAAAAACCTTTTACAGCAAAAATTATCATTTTTATAAGCCCTTGCGGCATATAAATACCGATAACAAATGCTAATATAAGCATTATTATTTGAGGAGCATACATTGTCCAAGAAAGTTTTTTATTCTCGGCTTCCGCAGAATGCTCGTTTTTACCGGATGAAAATGCCATTTTGATAACAGCCTTTCCAAGTCCGAAAAGAATAATTGTTAACAGTAGTAAGAATAATGCGCATAAAACATAATGTTCTTTTAAAAACATTGTCTTAACCATTAAAAATTCGCTTATGAACAGTACAGACGGCGGGAATGCTGCAATACCAAGGAAAGAAGCAACCCACAACCAGCCAGTTTTTCTATCATGTTTCATAATTCCTGTTACAGATTTTATTTTCTTTGTTCCATAAAGTTCCAATATATTTCCGGAAGTAAGGAAGAAAGAAGCTTTAATCAGAGAATGTCCGATTAAATGAATCATAGCAGCAAGCATACCTACTCCGCCTAATGCAGTTCCTATAGCAAGAATACCCATATTTTCGATTGAAGAATAAGCCAGCATTCTTTTGTAATTATTTATATGATAAACAAATACAGCTGTTACAAACAATGAGATAAATCCCATTACCAGAAGCATAATCCTTGCGTAATCAGCACATCCAGCCAGAACCATTACTCTAAATACATTTACTATCATTAAAAATGCCGAGTTCAAAAGTGTTGCAGATAACAAAGCTGATATCGGCGAAGGTGCTTCGGCGTGTGCGTCGGGAAGCCAGAAATGCACCGGTGCAAGCCCCATTTTTGTACCAATACCAAACAGTATGAACACAAATGAAAGCTTTAACCAGAACTGATTAAACAAAGCTGCATTGTCATACAATTGGTTATAGAATAAAGAGTTTAAATTCCCTGTTGCAATTGTGAGAAGAATAATTCCTACAAAAGCAAGAGCAATACCAATTGAACAAATAAATACATATTTCCAAGCCGCTTCAATAGAATGCTTAGTTTTGTGGAAATATATCAAATATGCACTGGCCAGTGTTGTACCTTCTATGAATACCCACGCAGCGCCAAGATTTGAGCTTAATATTGCACCGGTCATAGAAAATACAAAGAACAAAACCATATATGTATAATGTCTTAATTTTCTGGTTAAAGAACTGTCGTTTTTAAGATATCCATTATTATAAACAGCAACAGCCAGAAAAACAATTGACATAACCATTAAAAATATTTTATTTGTATCATCTACTGCAAAGAACTTGCAGGGTTTTATCATTGGCAGGAAATCCCACCCCATACAAAATGCCAATGATACGATAAAATGCATAACTGCATATATATTAATCATCAAATTATTTAAAAATTTGTTTTTAAATATAAACAGTATCAAACACGCAATTAGCGGAAATAATAAAATTAAATTAATCATTGTACTCGTAATCCTTCAAATCTGATAATTGTGAAACTTCCAAGTCGTCGAATTCATTATTAATCTCTTTGACAAGCATACCTAAAATGAATACGGCAATAAATATATCAAGCAATACGCCAAGGTTAACAATAATCGGCATTTCTTTAGCCACTGATAATGATAAAAGAAATATTCCGTTTTCCATTGTTATAAAACCAATTACATTTGATAAAACTTTATGTTTAATTGTAATCAGCCACAGGCTTATTATAATCATTGCGCTTGAAACACCAAAATACATTGGAGAAACAAGCTTAAATGCCGGAGTATTAATATTAGCAATCAAAAATCCTGCAAACAAAATTACGCTTGATATAACTAAACAGTAAAAGTGAGGAATATTTGCATCCGTATCCCTGTGAGCGTGAGTCTTTTTAACCACCTTTTTCAAAAATATCGGAATAACCAACGCTTTTACTATTAAAGTTTCTATAACAATAAATAAAAATCCGACTATATGAGGCATACTTGCCATAATAGATTCCAGTCCGGACGGTTCTTTTGCAATACCGGACAAGCATACAAAGAACAACAGCCAGCCTTGAATAATAAGCATATTGACGTGAGCTGCCAAGCGGCTTGTTGAAGCTATGTATATCATTGATAAACCTAATAAAATTATAAATATATTTTCCATGATGTTTTTCCTATATACCTGTAGTTATAAATTCAACCATTTTCATTTACCCCTACCTCCTAGCCGCCGTAAACTCTATATGTTACCAGAGCTAATATAATTAACGCAGTGATTGACATAATAAATATAAACTCAAACACATGTGTCATTCTAAATCTTGCCATTGAAGATTCTACCGTACCGATTACGATAGAAAGAACAAATATAATAGCTAAGAAAGCAAGTAATGTTTCCCAGCCTCCGAGTGAAGCCGGAATTATAAGATTTGCAATCAATGCCTCAAAAATAAACATCTTAATTGCAGAAGCCCAGGTAATTAGTCCTAAATCTTTTCCGGAGTTGTCCAAAATCATAACTTCATGAATCATAGTCAGCTCAAGGTGAGTAGTAGGATCATCAACCGGCACCCTGCATCCTTCTATAAGCAGCATTATAAACAGAGTTACCGCAGCTAGAATAATAATTAATATTCCATAACCGCCTGCATTTTGAAGAATGAGCTTGAAGCTTTCAAATGTATAGTTTTGAGTCAAGGCTGCAATAGAACCCAGGGCAATAAAGAATGCCGGCTCAACTATTGTAGAGAAACATGCTTCTCTAGAAGCCCCCATTCCTTCAAAACTGCTTCCTGTATCTAATGCTGAAAGCAGAGAAAAGAATTTGCCAAGTCCGAGAACATACGAAAATATTACAAATGCAAACGGAACATTAATTATAGGACTTCCGAAAGTCAATGGCACAAAGAGTGATGCAAAAATTACAGATGCAAACCCAACTACCGGCGCAAATTTAAATACCCAAGAAGTTGTTTCACTTATAACTGCCTGTTTCTTCATCAATCTTATAAAGTCCCATAGCGGCTGCCAGATGCTTACACCCTTTCTGCCTGCCCAGAAGGCTTTTGTTTTCTTGATTACACCAATCATCAAAAATGGTACAAACAAGAGTATTATTATATTTATACAAAAGATAGTCATTTCTAACCCCCAAAATAAATCATACCGATTATTGCCAATATCAGAAAGATTAAACCGAACAGAATGTACTGCTGGATATTACCATTCTGAATTCTCTCGAACTTGGTAAGAAATTTTTCATCCCACATTACAAGAGGTTTTACAATATAAGCTTCTTCTATGTCCTCTATTTCAAGTTCATAATAAGCTTCCTTAGGGAATAGTTCCTTGGGTTTCTTAATATGTGAAACTCTTTTGAATAAAGGTTTCAATGTTGAAATAAATAAATTTGCATAAGAAGAACCTGTGTATTGTACGTGGTTATTAAGCCTGTTGTATCCGCAGCCCCAGGTATTGCTAATTCTAGCTTTTCTGTTCACGATAAGTTTTACAATGAACATAACAGCTACAACTGCAAAGAATATTAAGAAGAACCAGCTGAAATCAGATAGAATCAAGCCGAATGTATTCTTAAATACTTCATCCAGAGCCGGATTAGCTGCATATTTATCAACATTAACCAACATTGATACAGGCCACATTACTATTGATATAAAGTACTGAGGGAACATTCCGATAAAGAATGCCAGAAAGGCAAGTATTACCATAGGAATAAGCATAACCCTCGGTACATCTTCATTTACATGTTCAACGCATTCAGTTCTAGGATTACCAAGGAAAGTAATACCAGCTGCCTTTGTAAAGCACAACATTGCCATTGTACCAACCATACCCAGAGCAGCAATTGAAAGAATCAGCACCAGAAACAGGCTGATTTCTGAAGCAGGAATACCCATTATCATACCCGCATAAATTAGAAATTCACCAATAAATCCGTTAAACGGAGGTAATCCGCAGATTGCGATAGAACCAACAATAAATAATAGACCAGTATAAGGCATTTTTTTCATCAATCCGCCTAAAAGCTCCATATTTCTTGTATGAGTCTTTAAATAAACACTTCCTGCTGCAAAGAACATTAATTCCTTGAATATTGAGTGGTTTAATATATGGAGAATACCGCCGGCAAAGCCTAAAACAGCCACATAAGGATTTCCGTAAGTTAAGCCGAGCATACCAACACCGATACCAATACCGATAATGGCAACATTTTCAATACTTGAATATGCAAGAAGCCTTTTTAAATCCTGCTGTGTTACTGCGTACAAAACACCGTACAAAGCAGAAATAACAGCTATTGTTAATACTGTATAAGAAATCATTTTTGACGGCGTACCGACAAATAAAAGAAATCTCAAAATACCATAAATACCGGTTTTAATCATAACACCGGACATAATACCTGATACATGGCTCGGTGCAGCAGGGTGCGCATCCGGAAGCCAGTTATGAAACGGTACAAAACCTGCTTTGATGCCGAAGCCGACAAATGCAAGCAGGAATATTAGATTTGCCATTGAAGCATCATTATGCAGATAATAAGCATATGCTCCAAAATTCAAGCTGCTGGTTTTTATATTTAATAGAATAAATGCTGCCATAATAAATATGACTGATAAGTGCATGTAAACTAAATATTTAATACCGGCTTTCAAAACTTCTTTCTTTTCTCCTTCAAATATAACAAGGAAGAAAGAAGATAATGACATTATCTCCCAAACAATAAGGAAGAATAATGCATTTTGAACCGTAACAACCATAGTCATTGACGCGATTAACATCATTAAAAAGAAACAGTGTGATGAAACATTCATACCTTTATTAAGGTAAGGTTTCATATACCCGTTTGCATAAAGAACCCCGAGAAAGCTCATGATTGAAATTACAATCAAAAAGAAAGCTGAAAGGGGATCTATAATGAAATCTACATTTCCTGTAATAGGAGATAATTCAACAGTTTTGATAAGCGGAATACCTTTAATCAAAACTGCAACAGCCGGTAACATCATTGTCAGGGCTGATAAAAAAGAAAAAATAGAGCAAACTTTAAATTTCCATTGCTCTTTCACCACTATTGAAAGCAAAGCTCCAATAAGCAGCATTCCTAATGCTAAAAAATAAATTTCCATAACTACTTATATTCCCAAAATTGTAATTTTACCAAATACCGTTATATTGCTAACAAAATTTTATTTCAAGAGGGAATTTTAAAAATATTTTCAATATTATACCTACAATAATTGTAACGCTATTGATGGTGTTTGATTAGCTGTAGCAAGAAGCGTTGCACTTGCCTGCTGTAATATCTGGTTTCTGATATAAGCACTGCTCTCTTCGGCTATATCAGTATCGCGGATTGTAGATTGTGTTGAAACTAGATTTTCGTACTTGATAGAAATCTCTTCCAAAACTGATTCTAAGCGGTTTTCCATTGCTCCAAACTCTGTTTGTTTTTCAGAAATCTTATTAAGATAATAGTCTATTTTATAAAGACTTTTATTAGAAGTTCCACTAAGAAAAGCTAACCCCGCTATATCAAATTTCATTTGACATGAAATTTGATCAGTACTTTCTCCATTAATGCCAATCTGAAACGAAGTTAGTGGTGTTGATTTGCACTCTATTTGGGTTACATTCTTTATTTCAACTTCATAATCATGTTCCCAACCTATCAAATTAAGGTCTGATATTTTTGAATTGTATGAACAATTTTCTATTATATACTTATTGTAATTAATAACTCTATTATCCCACCATTTGCCTCCTATAAATATACCATCTAAATAACCAAACTCATTATTGTATAATATGCAATTTTTTATATAACCATCTGGCTGATTTGAGAAATCTACTAATCCTATCAATCCACCAACAGCAGCACCTCCTTCGACATTGCCATAAACCTCGCAGTTTTCTACATATGAATAGGAGTAAGTTCCAACTAATCCACCCGCAATAGCTCGACTCATAACATTAACATCTGTGTAGCAATTTTTTAATACACCTTTCAGGTTACACCCTGCAACTCCGCCTGCACGCTGATTTGTTGCTAATATATCTCCATTTTTTACATAACAATTATCTATTATTGTTCCTTCACCGCTATAGCCGGCAATGCCAGCAACTGCGTCTGCTCCTGTTATAGAAACATCTTCTATACCTATATTTTTTATCACATTACCCCAAATAGTCCCAAATAATCCTTGGCGCTCCTTAGTAGGATTATTTATATACAAATTAGAAACAACATATCCATTGCCGTCAAATTTACCTTTAAAAGATGCATATTTAGCCCCAATTGGTATCCAACCTTCACCATCAGAATAAACTGATAAGTCAATGTCATTAGCTAACACAAATTCAGCACCTGCACCTATTTTATTGCTATTAGTCATTGTTGCTAATTTTGCCAGTTCCTCTGCTGTTGAAATTGAATACGTGCCACTTGAAATAGATGTATTTTCATTGACACTTGCCAGAGTTGTCATTGTTGAGGTATCGCGTTTTGTAACTTTGTTTATAAAACCTCCTCGTGTTTCATGAAATTTTTCTGTAAAAATCTCGTCTTCATATTTAGCACTTTTCAAAATCCTATTGATTTCCGCACCATGTGCCTTTATCTCGGCATTAATAGCATCGATGGAGGCTTTGCCGTACGTTCCATTTTGTGCGAGTTCTGCTAATTCTCTGATTCTAGTCAAATGTTCAGATATTATATCTAATTTTTCCGTTGCTGTTGTTAACATCTCCAAACCAGCTATGGCATTATCCTCTGCCACCTCATATGCGTTTATCTGACTTGAGAGTTTTGTAGAGATTGAAAAGTTTGCCACATTGTCTTTTGCATGGTTTATTTTGAAACCGGTAGACATACGCTCTATTGCTATATTCAAACATTTGGTTGATGATTTTAAATTAGTCTGAATAATCAAACTGGAAAGGTTAGTATTTACGCTCTGCATACTAACCTCCAAAAGAGTAAATTTTTAGAGTGTTTTACCCCCCCCCCCTACAGCTGTAAGGGTTTCAGGGCCATTCTTTAAACATTTTTCTAACATATCCATATATATAATATATTCCACATTCTGAGAATTTATAACAGTTCTTTTACAAAAATTTACAGATTAAATTTTTATTAATGTATTTACGGGAAACTACTGTTGTAATATAATTATTATTAATAAGTTAATGAAAGAGTGAGAAGGTATGAAAGAACAAAAAATTGCAGTAATCGGAATGGGGATGTGGGGCAAAAATATTGTCCGTAATTTTTATAATCTTAATGTATTAGACACTGTTTGTGATTTAGATGAAGAATCTCTTAAAACAGTCCAGGAACAATTCCCAGGCGTTAATGTAACCAGAGATTTTAAAGATATTATTAATAATGAATCTATTACAGGAGTTGCCGTTGTAACTCCAAGCCACACACATTTCAAAATGGTAAAAGCTATGCTTGAAGCAGGTAAAAATGTCTACGTAGAAAAACCTATTTCTACAGTTGCAGAAGAAGCCAGAGTTTTAACCGAACTTGCCGAAGAAAAAGGACTTGTTCTTATGGTTGACCATCTGCTTTTATATCATCCTGCTGTAAACAGATTAAAAATGCTTATTGAAGAGGGTGTGCTGGGCGAATTAGTTTATGCTCAAAGTGATAGATTGAATGTTAATTATCATAAAAATGATAGAAGCGTTATGTGGGATTTGGCACCGCATGATGTTTCAATGATTGCTTATGTAACAGGTAAAAGCCCTGTAAAAGTGATTTCTGCAATCGGATGTTCTTCCGACAGAAATGACATCATGGACATCACTCATATCGGTGTTGAATTTGAAGGCGGTATGATTGCACATATTTCAGACAGCTGGATTACACCTCAAAAACATGTAACCCTGCTTGTTAGAGGTACAAAAGCAACTGCTATTTTTGATGATACAGCTCCAACTGACAAACTTAAAGTTTATGATAACTTCAAACCTGCTAATTCACAAAATTATGCACTTGATTATCTCGAAATCGAACCATTGAAACTTGCCTGCCAGCACTTTGTTAATTGCTGCGCTTCAGGTCAAAAAGCCCGCTCGGACGGTGCCAATGGCTATGCAGTTGTAAGCGTACTTGAAGAAGCAGAAAAAATTATGCTAGGCTCTAAAGTTGAAGATTTGAACAAAAAAGACTTTGCACTTTCCAGAATGAAGATTTGACGAGCTCATCCAGCCGGTAGTCTGTTCCAAAGGGAGACGGAGTAGGTAAAGTTTAAGCTGGTAGTTATACGGAATGTCTCCCGCCAAAAGGTTGAAAAAAATGGCTAATTTTATATCTATATTTAGAATATTCGTAATGTTCGCAGCAGTGTATCTAATATACTCCTGCCAGGGTAACACAGCTGCATATCTCTGGGCACTGGCTTTAACTATTATTGCTTTTGCTCTAGACGGTTTAGACGGTTATGTTGCAAGAAAATTTCATGAAGAATCAAAATTCGGTGCACTTCTTGATATTATGGGCGACAGAATTGTTGAAAACACATACTGGATTTTATTTGCTGTTATGGGATGGCTCAATATTTTATTCCCGTTGATTGCAATTACAAGAGGTTTTATTACAGATACAATAAGAAGTGCAGCAATGGAACAAGGTTTAACTCCTTTTGCAATGCAGGTTAACCCGGTATGCAAATTTATTACAGGTTCTAAGTTTATGAGAATAAGCTATGCTGTTGCAAAAGTTCTAGCATTTGTTTTAATTATTGCAGCTAAAATTCCGGTTTGTCCGAATAGAGAAATTATCTGGACAATTGGTTTCTGGGCAGCTGTATTTGCGATTGTATTCTGTGTGGTAAGAGGACTGCCGGTTGTAATAGAAGCTAAATATTTGTTTGAGAAAAAGAATGATTAATATTGTTTTATATGAACCGGAAATCCCGCAAAATACCGGAAATATTGCAAGATTATGCGCCTGTACAGGTGCATCTCTATATCTTGTTGGAAAACTTGGTTTTGCACTAACAGATAAATACACTAAACGTGCAGGAATGGATTACTGGGAAAGTGTAGATTTACATAAAGTTAATTCGATGGACGATTTATATAGCCAGTTTCCTGATGGAAGATTTTTCTACTTGACAACAAAATCAAAAAAGAAATACACTGATATCAAATTCCTAGACGGAGATTTTATTGTTTTTGGTCCTGAATCAAGAGGTCTTCCGCAGGAATATGTAACTCAAGAAAATGCAATTACAATACCGATGGTAGAAGGACAGCGCAGTTTAAACTTATCAAATTCTGTTGCAATAGTAGCTTATGAAATCATACGACAACTCAACTTATAAAATGCCAATCAGAGCACAAAATTCTAATAAAGGGACCTTTGGTAAAGTTTTGAATTTTGCCGGCTCTAAAAACTATATCGGCGCGGCATATTTATCGACGGTTTCAATCTTAAAATGCGGTGGCGGGTTTGCAGCTCTCGCAACGGAAAAAGATATAATACATTCTGTATCGGCTCTGCTTCCGGAGGCTGTTTATCTTTCAACACAAGAAGGCTTAAGGTCAATAAAAGATTTTTCTGTCGTTTTAATTGGCTGCGGTTTGGGTAAAAATAAAACATTATTTAAAAAAGTAATAAAACACACATCTTCTCCAATTGTTATTGATGCTGACGGTCTGAATATTCTTGCTGAAACAGACATTAAACTACCGGAAGAAACGATTATTACGCCGCATCCACTTGAAGCAGCAAGGCTTTTAGGAATTAGTCTAGATGCAGTTCTGGCCGACTTAGATAATTCTGCTAAAAAATTAGTAGAGAAATATAATTGCACTGTTGTTCTAAAAACACACAGAACAATTATTACAGACAAAGAGAATTATTTTGTTAACCAGCATGGAAACTCGGCACTTGCAAAAGCAGGTTCTGGAGATGTACTTGCGGGAATTATTGCAGGCTTGTTAGCACAGAAGATACCGCTTTACGAAGCGGCAAGACTTGGAGTTTACCTCCACTCGCGCACCGGTGAAATAGCTTCGGAAGAACTTACAGAATACTCTGTCCTTGCATCAGAACTTCCAAAATACTTGCCATTAGCCATAAAAGAATTATTATGATTCAAATTTAATACGTCCTGTTTGATTAATAACAACAGGTTCATTCAAATGCTTAATATATTCGCATGCCAGAAAATCTTTGTTAAATGGATAATTTATACATTCTTCTTTTGGTGCCAAAATATCAAAATCAGCTCCATCAAACATCATAAATGAATCCATTGCTACTTTATAAAATTTATCATCACTTGGATTATCAACATCTATTTTGATTTCATTACCGTCTTTATCAATAATGCTCATGCCTGTTAAAATTCCTTTTTCAGGATTTACAGAATATGTCATACCCGAAACTGCCATCAATCCAGGTTTATTCCCCTGAGTTCTGTAAGTATCTTCAATTGCATGCTTAAAGAAGTCAACAAGTTTTCTTTCCGAAACATCTGCTACGGAAACTCTGTCTTCAAAAGGAGCAATATCTTTAATATCACGGGAATCAATTACACCTGGCTGGAAAAAACTCCTTGTTCCGCTGTTATTCCAAATCGCAATATCTGTGGCTAATTCCGCGCGCATGGCATCGCACATGAAATTTGCATGAGCATTTTCTTCAATCAATGTAGTTGGAGGAGGCGTAACTGATTTAATGTATCCGACTTCTTCCGGCTGTCCTAAAATTTCATTAATTATATACTGGTTAATCATATTTTTCTGAAAGAGTCTTGTTTCACCCAAATTATTCTGCACTTTTGTAATCACTCCGTCTTTGTCAAAAGTAAGATTAAGTCTGCCAAAATAATTTCCGTTTTTTCCGGCTTCTGTTATAACTACAGGTTCTCCTGTCAGAGAATAGAGGAGGTTTTCTCCTTCTTTAACATCTTTTATTAACTCATGTGTATGACCGCCAATAATAACATCTATTCCTTGTGTATTTTGTGCAACTATTTTATCTGTTTGATTTCCCATATGCGATAACAGGAATATTTTGTTAACCCCTTGTTCTTTTAGTTCTTGTACTTGCTCCTGAATATCTTCTATAGTATCGTCTAAATCTTCGACAGAACAATCCATATGGTATGATGGATGAGTAACCCTTGCTGTTAAATCAATTGGAGCAGCGCCTATTAAACCTATTTTTTCCCCTTTCACCTCTATTATTGAAGATTTTTTAATAAACTTATTTAACTCTATATGTTCCTGCTCTTCAACATCATCCGGATCTTGAGTTTCTATAGGAGATTGTTTTAGATTAACTGCAAAATAATCTCCATTGAATCCATTAATCGTATCTACAAAATCTTTTTGCTTTGTATCAAGTTCATGATTTCCCAGAGCAGAGCCGGTAATACCTGCCAAATTCATGAATTTCATTACAGCTCTGTTTACAGCTTTGTTCTTTTCATCTCCGATGTCGTTATCACCGGCAGAAAGTTTTAAATCACCTTTGATGCCTGATAAAATTCTTGTCATATTATTTGTCTGACCGTGAAGATCGTTCACATAACCAACAGACATTTCAAATACATCTTTTTCAGGAGTCTTTTCAAGGTCATTATGTTTAGATGTATCCTGAGATTTTCTAAATGTAAATGTATATGGGTTGATATTAGATAATGCTACTTTTATATTCATATTTTCCTGCTTTTGAATATTAAAACTTCTAAAAATAAATTTTGCTTTTAATCTTCTTCATGTACAAACTTAATTCTGCCAACTTGATTAATCACAACAGGTTCATTCATTTCCTTTATATATTCAGCAGTCATAACGTCTTTGTCATAAGGAAATTTTTCTATATAAACATCTTCCGGAGCAAATACGTTAAAATCCGCACCGGCAGACATTAAGAATTCATCAGTAACTACTTTATAAAGTTTGTCTGCTCTTGGATTATCAACATCAATCTTATGTTCAACGCCGTTCTTATCGACAAAATTCATTTCAACAAGTTTTCCTTCTTCTGGGTCAACCGTATAGTTCATACCGGAAACAGCAATCAACCCAGGTTTATGCAGCGAAGATTCGTAAGTTACTTCTATAGCTTTTTTGAATGCATCTACAAGAACTTTCTCAGGAACTTCTGCTGTTACGATATAGTCCACAAATGGAGCCATATCTTTCACATCACGGGAATTAATCTCACCTTCATGGAAGAAGCTTCTGACCCCGCTATGGTGCCATAGTGCAATATCCGAATTTGTTTTTTCTCTCATTACATCACAAACAAAATTAGCATGCGGGTTTTCTTCTACAAGAGATTTTGGCGGTGGTGGAGCCTGTTTTATATACCCTATATTTTCCGGCTTACCTAATATTTCATCAAACACATACTGGTTAATCATATTTTTATAGAATAATCTGCTTTCACCAATATTATTTTGCGCTTGTGTTATTACACCATCTTTATCAAATGTTAAATTCAGTTTTCCAAAATAATTACCATCCTTACCTGCTTCTGTTATAATTACTGGTTCGCCTGACTCTGAGTAAAGTAAATTTTCACCTTCTTTTATATCATACAAAAGCTCGTGAGTATGTCCTCCAATTATTACATCTATTCCATCTGTATTTTCAGCTACAACTTTATCACGCTTATGACCTAGATGAGACAGTAAGAAGATTTTGTTAACACCCTGTTCTTTCAAATGATCAACTTCATCCTGAATTTCTTCAATAGTATCTTCTAAGCTGGCAATTTTGCTGTCTGCATAATAATTGGGATGTGTAAGCCTTTCAAACATATCCATAGGAGACGCACCGACTAGTCCGATTTTTTCGCCTTTTACTTCTACTATTTTAGATTTTTTTAGATATTTATCAAGTTCTGCTCTACCCAATTTTTCTATGTCGTATTCACTCTGATTTTCTAAAGGTTCTTTGCTGTAATTTACACAGAGAAAATCACCGTCATAATTTTTTATTGTCTCAATAAGGTCTTTCTGGCTTGTATCAAGTTCGTGGTTTCCAAGAGCAGAAGCTTTGATACCTGCAATATTAAGAAACATTGTTGTTGCTTTATGGACACCCTGATTTTTTTCATCCCCAAGGTCGTTATCACCTGCAGAAAGTTTTATATCACCTTTAATACCGGAGAGAATCCTCATCATATTATTGCTCTGTCCATGCCCGTCATTAACATATCCTACGGAAATTGTAAACTCATCTTTCTTAGGGCTACGTTCTAATACCGTTTCTTGCGGCTGTGTTGTATTTTTATTTCCTTTAAAGCCGACTCTTGAAATATTAAATTTTATTGGTTGGATATTCATAAAAAAACCTCTTTTATCTATACGAACGAACGTAAAAATAAAAATTGCTAGCTTCTTAACATTTTTTTACAATTATATTGATAAACAGGTAAGAGCTTTTCTGATAACTTCTTCTGAATTTGAATTATCTTGAATAGTAGGCATGATTCTAGCAAGTACATCTTCAATTTCTTTTTCTTCATATCCAAGAGAGAGAAGTACTGCCTGAGTATCATCGACAGCCTGTGTATGCGGCAAATTGCAGGAAGTTCTTGGCAGTTCCGTTTTCATCAATTTATCTTTAAGCTCAAGAATAATTTTTTGTGCCAGCTTTGGACCGACTCCTTTTGCTCTTGTAAGTTCCTTGAAATTTCCATCAATAACCAACGAAATTAAATCACAAGCATCAAACTCATTTAACAGTGCAATTGCCATTTTTGCACCAACGCCGGATACAGATAAAAGTATCTGAAAAATATCTCTGGTTTCTTTATTAGAAAAACCATATAAAGACATTGCATCTTCTCTATGTGTTAATAACACATAGACCTTTTGCATTTCACTCTCATCAACTTTTGTACAGTTAAAATCAATCTCAGTAACTTCTAATAGATATCCTATACCCGAAACATCAATAGTTATAAAAGTCCCTTTAGAAGTTTTTCTTTTATCAGAAATAATCCCCTTAAAATAATCAAACATACCCCGCTCCTTTTATAAATAATTATATAACAAACAATCAAATCGAGATTCTCCTTTACAATCGGCGGAGTAGATGGGCATCACTGCTACAAAATTATTTTACCCCCTTTACAATAAATTTTGTTTTGTGTAGTATAGATTTGTTACCAATTAAATATCTTTGGAGGAGTGCCAGAGCGGTTGATTGGAGCGGTCTTGAAAACCGTCGTACGTGCGAGCGTACCGTGGGTTCGAATCCCACCTCCTCCTCCATTTTAAAAGAGCCTAAAAAGGCTCTTTTTTAGTGCGTTTCAGCCCTGCCCTCGAACTGCAAAAATGAGGCAAAATAGACCCAAAAGGGACTAAAAAGGGACTGCTGAAAAAATTTGTTGATTTTAGAGGGTTTCTGCAATTAGGCAAAATGCCATATTACATAACGGTTTTGGCGGTAAATGTGGTCAATCCCAAGTAATACATAGATTTCAGGGTTTCCACCTGTGGTAATTACGGTTAATGCCAATATTCATATAAATATTGGTTTATTTTGTCATGCTTAAATTTACATAATGGAAATAATATTAATAAATTTTATTATATTGCACTCCTAAAACCCACTCATACCAATCGAAGTCAAGAATTTGGGAGCGTGTTTTTTGAAAAAGATTTATTATCTTTTTTGTAAAGCAAAAAGGAGATAAAAATGAACGAACATGAAAATTTAAAAGAAGGGCAGTTAATAATATTGAAAAGCAGAGAAGCAATGATTGATTTACTCTATCAGTCCTGTGTAAACGGCTTAAATTGCCTGTGCCTTTTGGACTCACTAACAAAAGAATACTTAGTCCAAAAATTATTGTTAATGCATGCGTGTGTAAATCTTGATAATAACCTTACTATTGAAGATTACAAATATCTTGTAAAAGCAATGCATGATATTTGCAAGTGGGGATTGTATATAGATAAATTTCAAACGCTAGCGAAGACAAACAATAAAATAAAAAAGCTAGAGCCTGACTATGTTTTTATAGAATTTGAAGAAAATAAAATTGTAAATAAGCATTGGATGACATTGGCAGAAAAGAGGCAGGTTGTTATTGTTCTGACATCCAACAATAATGAAACTTTTAATGATGATGGTGCACATAAACTTGTAAAACCAAGTCAAAAAGTAGAAGCAAAAATAATAATTGATTTTATTGACAGGAATGTGAAAATTGATATTCTCTTACCTAAAAATGAATCTCAAAAAGAAGATAATAATACAGAAATACAGGGTATAAAAAAGCAAAAAAGCTATCGGATTTTAAACAAAAATTTTAAAATAACGAGTAATTTCAAGTCGATAATTATTGATAACCAAACCTACGATATTCCTGATTATTTTAATGTTGATATGGTTAAAAACGAGGATGAAAAAACTTGGGAAATGATATTTTATCAAATGTTTGCAGATGAAATAAATGCTGAACTTACAAAGAGGAGCAAAGATTGTATATAAAAAAATACAGCATGTACAAAGTATTTTCAGCCTATTTTTCCTCTTTCCCGACAAAAGCCCATATAAGTGCAACTAACCAAAATAACAAAGTCCAACCGAGTAATAAATTAATTAGAAATATTGCTAAGCTATGCGGATGTTTCCGTACTCTTGCAATCCATAGGGGCAGAAATGCTATCCATAAACAGAAAACCATAAGTATTCCTGCTCCTAACCCACCCCAAAAGTTTTCTAAAATTGCCCAATAGCCTATAAAAGTAACTAAAAAGATTGCAATAACTATATAACTTAAAATTCCCATAAGCTCTAATATCCTCCCATAAGTTGGTTTGCCCACATTAACCCCCAAAACCAAGCACCACTTTCATAGTATTGTTTAAGCTTTTCTCTTTCCGCACTATCTAAACTAATAATACGAGGATACTGAATAGAAACTTCCCCATTAAGCAAGTCTTTGACCATTACAAAATCCTTAAGCTTTGCATTCTCTATAGAAAGGCTTGTTTCAACCTTTTTGCCAGTTTCCAAAGAAATATTATCAAATTGAAATTCTCGCTTTAAAGACTTGTCATTTGTTTCGCACTCTAGTTTTATACCGTCAACAGCTCCACCGCTTGCATTTACCTGCCAATCTTCTATTATTTCATCTGCAACTAAATCAATTTTTATAACATTGTATTTGGAATTATAGTTTGCATTCACTGTAATTTCTGTATCACCAAATACCCATCCTCCATAATAAGGGAATTTGCAAATTTCAAAATAAGCAACACCTATTATTGTAACAATGGTAAGTATAATAATAGTAAATATCCACCAAAATTTATTTTTTTTAGGTTTAACTTCTTGTATTTCTATGCTGTCATCATTTTCATGAGTTGATGTTTCAAATTCTGTCATTTTAATTTCTCCTAAACTTATTCCATTTCATCAGGATTATCTATATAACAACCCATGCTGCCATTTTTAGGGTCACTTGGGTCACAGTCCTTTCTTGGTTTGATTCCTTTTAAAGAGAGCATTGTTTTTATCTCGGGTGTAGTATAGGCATTCTCATCATTTAAGGGCAAACCTCTTTCGGTAAGTATAACTTTACCTCTGTAAGTTGCATTTCCATTTTTATCTAATTTTGCAGCATTCCAGTCTTGAGCATTATTTACACAATCAATATAGTCCCAATATAAAATAGTATCTTCTCTTTTATTTGTTTCAGTTACAGTCGTGCTATTTTTTTGAAAAGGAGTTACAAAAATTTCTGTCAGTAAACTATTAACTGCAACTTTTGTTGCGAAAACTACTGCTAATAAAAAAAGAATAATTAGTATTATTTTTTTATACATTCAAACCTCATAAGTTATTCTAGTGGTATTATTTTATATCCTTCATTATTTTGCTTGTTTAAGGAAAAAGTAAAGAAAATATCTACACTTTCCCCTGTATAACTTTTAGGTAAAGGAGCAAATGGCAATGAAAGCCAAATTGCCTTAAGAGCTTTTTTATCATATTCTTTTTCACCTGAAGGTTTTATTATTGAACAATCAAGTAATCTACCGTCTTTTGCAACTTTAAATATTGCAATCGTTTCTATATCAGATTTTATCTGGTATGAATGTATTCCCCAATTACTTTTGATTTTGTTTTGAACACCTTCCATATATTTAGAAAATTCAAGGTCTTCATTAGCACTATTAATTGAGTGTTGATTTCTTTTTAATTCCTTTATTAAATTTTTATCTGCTAAAAAATAACCTTGTTCTTTCAAAAATTTATCACTTGAGTTATTAATATCAACTTCAATCCCTTTCGCCATATAATATGAGCCTAATTTTAGATTGTAAATTTGCTCTAGTGAAAGTTCCCAATGCTTACCAAAATCAGGATTTTTATTTTTTAATTCTTCTTTCTGTTTATCGCTAATAAAATCACCTATTAGTTTATCAGGGTATTTTTGCTTAATTTTACTTGAATCTGAAAGCAAATTATTCCTGTATTTTACAGCTTCAGCTTTTTCAACTTCAACCATTGCAGACTTAACTTTTTCATATTCTGCCAAATAAGGGGCTAAGGTGTTTTTATAAGCCTCAAACCATTTTCTAACATCATTTAAAGAGATTCCATATTCACTTTCAGGCTCATAATTAAACATAGCAATTCCATTGGCTGGTGCTAATGCAGGATTTTTGTAATACTTATTATGTATATAATTAAACCTTAAATATTCTTTATCAAAATCAGTAGTATGTAACTTCTTTGATACTGTAGATTTTACAAATACAGGTTTTTTAGAATTTGCAAGATAGTAGTTAATATCATATCCGCCAGGAACATAAACCCGTTGCAAATCTCCGTCAAATAAATATCCGTCAGGAATTAAATCGAAAAGATTTTTAGGGGCTGTAAAAACTGCATAGGTATCTTTGATAAGAGTATTTCTATCAGACTTATAACTATTTACAAGTCTAAAATCTATATTTGGCAAATTATCCTGATATGTTTCAATCTGTTTTTCAAGTGCAGTTAGGTCAGCTAAATACTTTTGTCTTTCTTGTTTTTGCCTTAATTGTTGTCTTTTTATTTCTTCAGGTGATACTCTTAGGCGAGTAAGGTCTTCTTCAACATATTTAATATGCTCTTTGAATACTTGTCGGTAACTTTCTGCTTGCATTGGGGTCATTATTGAATATTGACAACCGTTGTAACAGGTTTCTACTTCAACAAAACCATTTTCCATTTTTTTAGTTCTGTAAGTTCCTATAGCTTTGTTATTTAGGTAGTATGTTGTTGTATTTCCGAGTGTTTTTGAAACAATATTTACTCCTGCTAATACCTGATTTTGTATAATTAATAGTATTACAAGAGAAGATAATATCTTTTTATACTGCAAGTTTTTAAACATTTCTATTCCTTTATTTTTTGTTTGGCTTAATTTCTTTAAGTGATTTTAAAGTGCCACAGTTTTCATCATATCGATTCATATAATCTGCATATAAAGTGCGGAAAATATCTTGTTCCTTTGCCCAATCCTCTTGTTTTATTTCTTTATTTAGACTTGATAATATGCCTTCACCAAAATCTTCAAGAAATAATCCAATGTATCTAACCTCGTTATTCAACATTGAGGTTTGATAACAACGAGATTTTTTATTACATACAGTAAACATAAAATCACCTGAATTATCAGGGCAGGGCTGTAAAATTACAACAAGAGCATTGTTTCTTATCGGATACACAGCCTCAAAATCCTTTGTACCTATATTTTCTTTTATATTAGGAATTTCACCTGCTTGTACTTGTATAAAAGAAAATAAAATCGCTAATAATATCAATAAAAGTTTTTTCATTAATCTTAATCCTCTACTATCATTAACCACATATTATCAACAGCTCGCTCTTTAACAATGGAATCAACTTCAGGAAAGAAAGTATTTTTACTTAATTCTCGCCATGGAAATTCAATCACACTGTTACTTTTTCCATTTACATAAGTAATGGATGAGTTATATTCTGCACACTTTCCACAAATCAAACCATCCTTTTTTTCGGTATTCATATTTACTATACAATAAGGTTGCCCCTTTACAAAGAAACCTAGCATATATTTATTATCGCTGACACGTAAAGTACCAAGTTCCGCAGTAACAGATTTATTCTCTTTTGGGTTATAAACCTTGTATGTAAAATTTTCTGCAAATGCCATGTTGCACCAAATAGACATTATCATTGTTCCAACCAATGAAATCGTTAATAAGGTTTTCTTCATTACACCTCCATTATTTTGCATAATTTTTCTAATTATAAGCTACTCATTAAAATTGTACTTTTGCCAATAAATAGAATTTACAAGACTATCTTACAACATTTAGTGTACTAAGGCAAGCTAAAAAGAGCCTTTTATTTCGTTCTTTAACACATTAAATAAATTATTATAAAAAAGAGGATTACAATGCAAAATAACCTAGATATAAAGAAACTTTTGGGAAAAAGAATCAAGGAACTAAGAACCAAAAAACATTTGACACAAGCTCAACTGGCTGAAATTGTCGGGATGGTAGAAAGAAATTTGAGCAAAATAGAATGCGGTCAAACTTTTGTTACATCTGAAAATTTGTCAAAAATTATCTCTGCTTTAGATATAACACCTGCGGATTTATTTAACTTTGAACATAACAAAGAGAAGGATGAATTAAAGGAAGAATTAATAAATGCTATCAAAGAAGAAAAAATTGATGTGAACATATTGTATCGCATGTATAAATCGTTAAAATAAATTAATATATTTACCAAACCGCAACGAAATAAACTAAAAAAATATCATTATCAAAATCACTTTTTACAACAATGTAAAAAGTGATTTTTGTATGCAAATTTTGCACAAAGAAATAAACCCTTAAAATTCAATGACAATAAAGGTTATAGGCACATTTTTGGCTTCATTCTTCTTAATAATTCTTAATAAAATCCTCAAAAAAAACACGTCAAGTGGCAAAAAACACGCATATATTAGTAGAAGGGTATGTTATTTTCCTTTCTAAAAATGAGTTAAAAATAGGAATAAAAAAAGGAGAAAACTATGGAAAAAATTCCAACCATGAAATCAATTAGTGAATGTTCAGAAATTGTCGGACTGGCAAAATACCATGTCCGTCGGTTAGTTTTGCAAGGGAAAGTAAAATATGTGCGTAGTGGCTCGAAATATCTTGTTAATGTTGACAGCCTGATTGAATACCTGAACAGCGGGGAAGCACAGGCAGAAGTAGAAGAACAAAACACAAACAAAATCAGAAAGGTAGGGATTTAATATGGAAAAAGTGCCAATAAGTACTATTTTAGAAGAAGACGAAACAATGTCACAGGAAGAAACTGAACAAGCAACAGTAGTTCGAACAATAGAAATGAATCCGAAGGTTGTAGATTTGTACAATAGGATAGAGGCTTCCGAAAAGCTTACTTGTGAAGTAGGCGATAGAAAAATGCCTAAACCGTTAGCTTATGTAGCATGTCTTATGAGCAAACAACATCCTGAAATGCGTATGAACTCAATAAAAAACACCATTCTTGCTAAAAATGCACAAATGTTAGCAGCAAAAGGGGTTAAATATGTTGAAAAGGGACGTGCGGGTTATTGTAATTATTATGGAATTAACTTTATGCCGTCAGGAGCAGGCAAAGACCTTATGTCAGATGAACTCGACAATTTCGTGTATTATCCTTTTCGTAGTTGGTTTAAATGTACAGTTCAAGAATTGAGAGAAAAATTTCGATTTGAGTTAGAAAAAAAAGCCAAAAGAGAGTTTCCCGAGGAAGATAAACAAAAACAGCGAAAAAAATTTGTAGATGAGAAAATGAAAGAATTTGGCAACATATTTTTAGAAGTTTCTGACGGTACAAGAGAAGGTCTGTTTCGTGATGCGAAGGTTATTAAAAGAGCAGGTTTTGGATGTATAACGATTAAAATAGCCGAGCTTGGGCTATATCTAAACAATATGACAACAGAACAGAAACTATTCTTTAATCTATTATTTGAAGCATATAGCGGAATAATACGGTCGAAAAGTATCAAAGGGGAACATAGAGAACAAGACATTGAGGACTTGCCTGTAAATATACTCTTTTATTCTGACCCGACATTCTTCAAAGCGGATTTAGCAAAATCTTTTAATTTGCTTATGGAAACAGGTTTAATTCGCCGTTGTATATTGACATTCATGTCGGAATTAGAACCACATGAAAAAGAACCTGACGGAAGAAAAGCCTACAAAGCAGAGGAAAAATATTACAGCGACTTAAAAGCTATTGGACTCCAGTTACATGAGATTTTCGAGGCGATTGAAAACAATGCCCAATATGAGCTTACGGAAGAAACTTATGTCAAAGTTTTTTACCCCTATAAACTTAAACTCTCGTCAATGTCTGAAAAAGAAGAAAATCCTTTGATAAAAAGAGAAATTCGCTCCCGTGAACTAAAAGCCTTAAAAATCTCATGTCAATATGCCAGCATTAATCATCCGAAGGTACATTTTATAAACCCTGAGGATATGGAAATGGCTATTAATGAGGTTGAGAGTTTGAGTGTTGATTTTATAAAATTTTTAAATTACCGACCTGCTTTTGAAGATAGATGTGACAGGATTTTCAGATTTTTTCTTGAAAATATTGATAAAGAGTTCAAAAAGAACGAGTTGACAAATGCACATTTCAAACAATTTGGTATATCTCGGAGCAAATTCAGAAAAAGTTTCGATGATGATATGCAAAGCGTTGCCGAAATTGCACAGTATAAAGGCTATCAGCTTTTAAGCAAGCCTATAAACAATAATTCAGGTCGTGCCTACTGGCTCACTATTGCAAAATCAGAAGATTTGAGCGACGGCATTCAAAAACTTGAAGATTTAATCTAAACCGAGGTATAACAACAATCCCTGTAATGCTTGTATTTAAAGGCAATTTCCGCAATTACCGCCCTGATATTTGCAAAAATGCAAGCTAATACTGGGATTGACCGCAATTACCGCAAAACCCATAAGGAATAAAAAATGAAACAAATCAATAACTTAAATTTAGAATTATTAACCGCTGTATTAGGCGAGCCTGAAAAACAATCAGGTGATGAGTATCTGTGGCAATGCCCCCTCTGCAAGGATACGGGCAGGGATAACTTAAAATTCAACGCTGTAAAAGGCATACTGTGGTGCTTTGCAAACGAAAGCCACGCACCACAGATACTTAAAGAAATGCTAAAAAAGGGCAAAATAAACCTTAAACCTGCTAATGCTGACTATAACAGCAATGACAGATACAAGCATATTTTCTCAATACAAAAACAGATTGAATTTAAGATATATATGCAAGAGTGCAACGAAAAGCTCTTAACAATAGATATTTTGCCTTCTATCCTGCTCAAAAAACGAGGATTAAACTTATCAACCGCTAGGGATGTAAAACTCGGAGTTGATATGAATAAGAAACGGTGGGTTATACCTACATTTCAGTATTCAACAGAAAGAGCAAACGCGATTTTGGGCTTTGAATACAGACCGTTTAATTTCAGCAAAGACGGCTTAACCCGTTCAAAAGGAACTCCGACGGGATTAGCTATGATTAACTCATACAAACCTACAATGGAAGTGTTAACGGTTATAGAAGGCTATTTTGACGGTTACGCACTATATCAACACCTTAAAGAACAAAAGCAAATTCAGTATTACCACATTGTTACACCGTCAAACGGCATTCAATCCCTGCTAAAACACATCTCACAGGTTGATTTTTCAAAGTATAAACGGTTTTGCCTGTATGTCGATAATGACGAGGAAGGTAACAAAGTTGCTGAAAAGATTATGGCTAAATATCCGATATTCGAGCGTATTACCACAACCTGCGGATGTAAGGATTTTAACGAGCATTATATGAAGTGTATTAAAGGAAAGGGCTGAAATCCTTGTTTAACAAGAAAAATTAAGAAAATGAGGCTAGAAGTTATGAAAAAGGGAGATAATAAGAAATGATAAGAAGGAAAATAAAATGGCATTTTACGAACAAATTTCAGAATATACATACAGATTAACAGTTTGTCAGGGTTACGACTCTAAGGGCAAAAAGTTACGCAAAAGAAAAACAATTAAACTAGATGAAGCATTAACCGCTAAGCAGACAGAAAAAGAGCTTAACCGCCAAATGGTTATGTTTGAAAATGAAGTCTTGAACGGAATTTACTTAGACGGTGAAAAGATTACTTTTGAAGCATTTACGCAAAAGTGGTTAGAAGATTACGCAGAGAAACATCTTACACTTACAACATTACAATCATATAAAATCATGCTCAAACGGATTTTGCCTGCTATCGGACATATTAAACTCGGCAAATTACAGCCTCATCATTTGATACAGTTTTACAACAATCTTGATGAAGAAGGAGTAAGACTTGACGGTAGATTTACACCTACAAAAACCCTGACAAAATATCTTGAGCCATTGACAATTTCTCATATAATCAAAACCACAGGCATATCATCTAAAACTTGCAGAAGGCTGAAAACAGGCTTGGCAACAAACTACAGCACAGCTCAAAAGCTCTGTAATTACTATAAATTAGACTTCAACAGAATGTTTAAGGCTGATACAGAAAAGAAATTGAATAGAAAAACAATCAAAAATCATCACATTGTAATCCACTCAATATTATCTACGGCTGTAGATTGGAACATCTTAATGAGCAATCCTGCTGAAAGAGCAAAACCTCAGAAAGCAACAAAGCCAAAGGCTAAATATTATAATGATGAGCAGGTTGCAGATATGTTTCAATGCTTAAAATCAGAGCCTTTAATGTATGTTACAATGATTTATCTAGCAATAGATATCGGGTTGAGAGAAGGTGAACTAACTGGCTTGAAGTGGGAAGATATAAACTTTGAAACCTGTGAAATTAACATCAACAAACAGCGACACTATATTACAGGGTATGGCGATGTTGAAGGAAAACCTAAAACGGATGCAGGAATAAGAACTGTTACAGCCTCAAAAACGGTAATATCCTTGTTAAAGGAATACAAAAAACAACAGAATGAAAACAGGTTGAAATTTGGTACAGCTTGGCAAAATGGCAAATATGTATTCCTGCATGAGGACGGTAGCCCTATAAGCACACAACGACCTTATAAATGGTTTACTAACTTCTTAAATCGTCATAACCTGCCAAAGATAACATTTCACCAACTCCGACACACAAATGCAAGCCTGTTAATCTCATCAGGTGAGGATATTGTAACTGTAAGCGGTCGACTCGGTCATGCTGATAAAAATGTAACCCTGAATACCTACTCACACATAATCAAATCAAAAGAGGCACAAGTTGCAAATAAAATGGATGAGTTCTACAAAAGTATTATTATACAAAATGAGGTTTGTTCAAAATAGTAAAGTGGTAAAATCTTAAAATTAATAAAAAACTCTGTATGTTATTTATGGTACAATTCCTTTTATAGGAGTATTTGTATGAATATAGATTTGCAAAAAATACAAGTAAAACATTTTACATCACAGGAAGATGCATTTGAAGAATTTTGTTGTCAAATTTTTAGAAATTATGGAATAGAGAAAAACTGGAACAATAATGCTGAATTTATAAATAAAAATGGTGCTAGCGGTGATGCTGGAGTTGAATCATATTGGAAGTTTAATAACGATGAAGAATATGGAATGCAAGCAAAGTTTTCTGATGAGTTAGGTAATTTATGGCCACAAATCAATTCTTCTGTGGAAACCGCATTGAAAAAACACACAAACTTAAAAAAATATTATATCTTCACTCCATTCGACAAGACAGACCAAAAACAAGGTAAAAAAGATGGGCAAACAATATGGATTGATTATGTTAATAAATGGAAAAATATCAAGGATATTGAATTTATATGGATGGGTAAAAGTGAAATTATACAAGAACTTATAAAAGATAACCACTATAATTCTGGAATGGTAAAATATTGGTTTGATAAAGTTGTTTTTTCATCCGATTGGTTCAATAAACATTTTCAAGAAATACAATGTAAAGCAAATTATAGATACTCTGTAGATTTAAATGTTCAAACATCAACAAATGATTATATTTTTCGATTAGTTAAAACAAAATCAGCGTTACAAAGATATAAAAAAAGTTTAAAAGAACTTTTAGAGACTTTTGAATTCTTAAAAAAATATAACTGTTTCGACAAAATTGAAAATTCTAGCGACTTTGAAGAAACTATTATATCTACATTGAATTTATTCAAAGAAGTACTAAATACTAAAGAAATTATATCTCTAAATTTTACTGAGGATGATTTGAATAAAATTAGTTCAACTATGAGCAAAATATCTTGGGATAAAGATAGCAAACCTACTTTACCAGATGATTGGGCAAAGCATAATAGATACCCAACTCTTACAGATGCGGAAAGACAAAAAGACTGGGATGAATGCGTTAGCCGTGAAATAAGGACATTTAACGAGAATTGGTATTCCATATCAAATTTTGTAAATAAAGTTAATAATAAAAACTACTTACTTTTTGCTAATGCAGGAAATGGAAAAACACATCTATTATGTGAAATGGTTAATCAAATGCTGAATAACGATGATTTTATTGCTGTTTTAACCTTTGGACACTATTTTTATGAAAAAACACTTGAAGTATCTATTTTAAAACAATTTCCTGAATTTCAAAGTATAAGAGAACTTTTTGGAGCATTAAATAGCTATGCAAAAACAAGAGACCAAATAGCACTTTTCATGATTGATGGAATTAATGAATGGGAATTTTGCGAAAGAAAAAAAATATTTACTGAAATAAAATTATTAAAGAACGAAGCTGATAATTATGAAAATATCCGATTAATCATAAGTTGTCGTGAAGAATATCGCGAAGATATTTTTGGAGACTTTTCTAATTACGGCAAAGACTTTGTATCCTTTAGACATAATGGTTTTTTTAATAATTCTATTCAGGCATTACATGCATTTTGTGAATTTTACAAAATTGAAGTTCCATCCACTCCTTTATTATCTCCTGAGCTTTCAAACCCTCTAATATTAAAAACACTTTGTGAAGCTTTTCAGTACAAAAGGTATTTTCCAAAAGGAATTTATGGCATTTCAACGATTTTTGATGCTTATTTAGAGCACTTAAATAATGATATTTCAAATAAATTAGATTTAGATGCTGATGATAAAATTGTTAATGAAGTTATTGAAAGAATTGCAAAATTAATATATGAAAATAATGGTAACATTCATATCGAAAAACAAAAGATTAAGGACGCAATAAAAGATATTGATATTAATCCAAATTGGTCTAAAACAATTTTATATAACTTAGAAAAAAGTGGGTTATTTGTTATAAATCAAGATTATATCTATGTTTCTTATGATAGATATCGGGACTTTTTAACAACAAAAATATTATTACAAAATATAAATGAACCCAAAATGAATAATACGCAAAAATTACTCAAAGAAAAAATTGAGTTGTTTAAAGAAAAATCATATATGTATTATGGTTTAATAGATTTTTTAGCAATAGCTATTCCGGAAAAATGGGGATTTGAGTTAATATCTTTATATAAGGGTGAAAAAATTTATTCCGATTTCAAAGAGGTTTTAATATCATCATTTTATCGTTCAATATCACAAAGAGATGCAGATGCTCTTAGTGAAACAACTATAAAATATTTTGAATTGCTAAAAAATAGTTGTGAAAATGAAAATTATTATTGGCAGACTTTAATTTCCTGTGTTGCGATTGAAAATCATCCATTAAATGCAAATTATTTGCATTCGAAATTAAGTAAACTATCTATGGCAGAGATAGATGCTGATTGGACACAATTTATATCTCAAAATTACACAAATTATTTTGATAGTGATTATCACAATACAAATAATTATTTCTCAATAAAACATTTAATTTTACCATTTTTAAAAATGACTGATATTCCTTTTTCTGACCAAACATGTGAATTACTTGCCACATTATTTATATGGTTTACAGTTTCTACAAATAGAATTCTTAGAGATATTGCGACTATTGCAACAGTGAATATTTTAAAAAACAAAGAAGACTTAGCAATTAAAATTTTTGAAAAATTTAAAAATATTGATGATTTATTTTTACAAGAAAGCCTATATTCAATCCTATATGGCATTGTGCTTTTTTCTAAAAATGTTGATAAAGTTGAACAGATTGCAGATAATGTATTTGAAAATGTTTTTAACAAAAAAATAGTTTATCCTAATATATTAATTAGAATCTCAGCATATGGCATTATTGATTATTCAAAATATTTAGGCAATAATATTGACAAATATGAAAATAAATTTGAACCACCTTATAATTATCCGATTATAAAAGATTATCCATCTTTTGATGATATTGAGAAAGAATTTTGCGTTTATCCTAAGGGCGATGCCCCTAAAGAATTATATTCAACATATAGTATTTTATCATCATTGCAGGCAGGTGATTTTGGTAGGTACATAGTAGGTGAAAATTTATCTTACTACTGGTATGATGCCCCAAATAATAATGATTATTGGGGTTGGATTTGTAAAAAAGCTTATGACTTTGGTTGGGATTATGACAAACATGGGAAATTTGATTATTATGTTAATCGAAACAATGGTAGAGAGCATGCATACATTGAACGAATAGGTAAAAAATATCAATGGTTGGCATATCATGAATACTTATGTAATTTAATGGATAATTACAAAATGCAAGAGGGTTGGAATGAAGTAACTTTAAAAACTCCAGAAATGATTGATATGATTGAATATAGAAGCAAAAATATTGATTCCTCATTGATTTTTACAAAAGGAATTGAAGCAGAATCTTATTATACTCCTAAAAGTTGGACTAATCCAAATATAGACTCCGATATACTTTTTAGACCTACAACACTTGAAAATCAAATAAATTGGTTGAATGATACTCAAGATATTATTTGTAAAGGAAAGGGATTAATAGATATTAAAGCCCCAGATAATAGAACTAAGCTTGTATTAAATAATTTTATAGTGCAAAGGGAATGCTCCTATGATGAAGAACCAACTGAATCAGGATATTATCGGGATTTTGGAATGCATATTAGAAGTTTATTCTGTCCAAAATCTCAAAAGGATTTATTTATTGCTAAAATAAATGAAATGTTTAATTCTGGTACAAATGGTTTTTGTATTTATTATGGCAATAATGAAGTATTAGGAAGTTCAAATCAAAATATATTAGAATATCCTTGGAGTAAGCTTTATGATAAAGAATTAAATAATATTACTATATTTCAAAATGAGGATGGAATTGAAAACTACAATACCATTATGGAAAATAATCGAGAATCAAGTTTTTATAATACCTATACATTATATTACCCTCATCCTAAATTAATATCGAATTTAGGTTTAAGAATAAGAAAAGATAAATCTTATATATGGGAGGATGAAAATGGTAATGAAATATTCTCAAATACATTGTTAAATTATAATACCAAGTTTCATAATGTCCCTCTTGCAGATAAAAATAATTTCTTTAACCTTATAACCAAGACAGATATTTCAATTATATTTTCAGTAAGTGTAGAAAAAAGGTTATTAGCATGTGATATGAATAGTAGCTTACCACATTATCATTGGATGTATTATTTAACTTTATATGAACTTTCTCCAGATGGAACTATAAATGAAATATCACATAATAGTTTTAAGGATAGATAATAACTAACCATTTCATTACTTATTTTTAATATAATAAAAATTTTATTTTTTATGCTATAATACCAATAAAATCAGCATAAAGAGGTGGCATGTTTTTATTCTACATAGACGAATCAGGTGAAATAGCATATAATTCAGGTTCAAAGTATTTTGTATTTAATGCGTTAGGCATAAATGCAAATGACTGGAAGGCAATTAACCATAAAGTTAATGTGTTAAAAACGGCTGTTTTCAAAACTAACTCTGCCCCTATATTAGAAGTCAAATCTAACTGGATAAGATTTCCAAAGGAAAGAGAAAAACATAAATATCTTGCGAACTTGTCTAAAGAAGAATTAATACAACTTTCCTGCGGATTAATGGATATTATTGTCAATAATAACTGTACTTTAATTTCTACAGTTATTAACAAGGATTCTCTTCTTCGTCATTATGGGATAAATAAGCCTGAACCGAATATTTTTGCTATTCAGTATTTGTTAGAAAGAATTTCACTCTTTATGGCGTTTAACCACCCTGATGAACAAGCAATTGTCATAATGGATAAATGCTCAGACAGCATAGAAAAGATGCTAAACAGAACTCACACATTGCAGGTTGAAGAAGGTTATTCTTGGAAAGGAATCAAAAATATTATTGAAAACATTATGTTTGTTGATTCACAATATAATAATTTCATTCAATTAACAGACTTATGTGCATATAATGTAAATCGTGCTTTCAAGGATGATAACCCTGATTATCCATTCTTCAAAGCATTATTGCCGAAGTTCGCTTACAATCAGAAAACAGGTAGTTTAAATAATGCAGGGATAACCTATAAATTAAAAGAGTTCTTTGATAAAGACAATCCTAATATGTATAAATTCTTAAATACTTATAAAAATGAAAACAGTGTACTGCCTAATGGCAAATACACCGCTTAATTATATTATACCCTATTTTTCAAAAATTTCAATACAGAATCATATAAATAATTTACAAAATTTAATTTGTGCTATAATTAACACGTTAATTAAAAGAGGTAAGTAATGAAAAAAGTTGTATGTATCTTAAGTATTTTTATTGGTCTTGGGATGTTTAATGTTTGTTTCGCAGAAAAGAATCCTGCTTGTACATCAGGTTCAAAAATTTTGATACTACAAGTATTGGATGAAGGAGCTCTTGGATTTATATGTCCTCGTGTTAATTGGAGTTATAGCAATTATGAAACTGCTTGCAAATTAGATGGAAGATTGGTCTATTTAACTCAAAGTAATAATTATGTTGACGAACAAATTGTTAAAATCAAAAGAAGTGAATGTTTTGCAGAAAGCGGAACTTATAAATATTTTAATAAAGAAGGCGATAGAAAAACTGTTAGAGCGATTGATATAATCAATAAAAAATTATAAATCATGATTTTAAAGATTAGATATTTTGCAGGGGACTAAAAAGGGACTAATTTTACAAATAGTCCCTGAAAATTATTAAAAGTTACCAAAAGAACAAACTTCCAAGATTAAACAATACTGTTGGTTACGAGATGAAATTTGAAATTACAAAAAGCAAAAATATTTGTTCGAATCCCACCTCCTCCTCCATTTTAAAAGAGCCTTTTCAGGCTCTTTTTTAGTGCATTTTTACCCCATTATTAAATCGTGAAAATTGCTCAATTTTGCCATTTAGGGGGCTGTTTGGGGGCTGCGGGATTTTCGGTAGAGTGAGCAACGAAGTTGCGAAACTCGTAAGAGCATATAGTCCGATTGAACGACAATTTTGCGACAGCAAATTTTTAGTGAAATTAAGGACTATGCGTACCCGAATAATCCAATTTGATTAATGTTGATTTTATTGGATTTTAGAAAATCCAGCCCTTTGTCATGCGTACAAATATTCTTGTGCAAATTTTAATAAATATGCGTTATTATTAATAAATTTTTAAAATCAACAGGTCTTAAACTCTTTTATATCAATCGAAGTCAAGGATTTGGGAGCAAAATTTTTTAAGCATCTCTATAATAAATTTGTTAGAAAAATCGGAGGCAGAAAATGTTCCTGACAAAAGATGAATTTATTATTTTAAGTGCAATAAAAATTGGTTTAAATAATACAGAAATAAAAGAAAAATTTGGCATTGAACTAATCAAAAACGATTCAAGACTTAATGCTTTATATCAAAAATATGGTGCGAGCAGTATGGACGAACTTTTACAAATTGCCGATTTGAAGAAAGTTGAAGTTCTGCCAAAAGAAAAAATTCCATATTACCAGTATGAAGGTTCAGAACTTGTTCATAAAATCAAATTTTACAAAAATGATGTAGTTAATCTGATTAAATTTTTTGAAAATGTATCAGACAGTGAACAAGAATATGAAATATTGAAATTATTTGACCAAATTGAAATCAAAAAATTAGACAGTTAATTTTCCGTTTCTTCTAAAGCCTGCTCATATTCAGCATCACTAAAAGGTGTGCTAAAAAATTCTCCGTATTCACCTTCTTCAAGAAAATTAAATACTTCGCCTGTAGGTAAGAACAAAAGATTAATTTTCTCTGAAGTTTCCTTGCAATACCCCCAACTTCTAACCATAAGCCCAACATCAGGGACACTTGTTATACAACCGCCGTTTTTTATGACATCTGCATATAATTTTCTATAATCAGCACTATTTTTACAGGTTTGAACATCATGGCTCCACCTAATACAAATTTCTTCATCACTTTGACCTAATTTGTAGCGATTATTAGTTTGGAAATTCCCTAAATTTGCATAAGTTAATCCTCCTGCCAATAAGATAAGCCCTACAACTGATAAAGTAATAACTCTTTTTCTATCCATTTTTATCCTCTAAATTTTTGGGAAGGTAATATTTTTGAGTTTCTCAGAAGTACTTTCACGATTTTTTTGAAATTTAATAGCCTGTTTTTCACTAGGGAACAATAAATCACTCGGCTTGTAATGCCTGTTATCTATCCCGAAAGTCATTAATTTTTGTGCATCTTCATAGCTTACTCCATAGTCAAGCCTTAATTTATAAACAAGTTTAAATAAATCACAAAGGTCGGTAGATGAATAAATTATTTCTTCATAGCTCCGCTTTTTGGTTTTATAAATATCCTCTCTTTGAGCTGTTGCAATTACGTTTTCAAGTTGAGAATTTTCAGGATAAGGGTCATAAACAACATCTTTATAAGTTGCAATGCCACGACCGATAGTTTCAATTCTTTTCCCGTTTATAACTAAATAGTCATCACCGTTTTTATCTTCCTGTAAGGATATTTTTTCACCTTTAGGAGAGGTTATCGTAACCTGTTTTACAATAATTGATTTGTTAGCCTGTCTAATTCGAGCTTGCTCTTGTTCTTGCTTTTTATGTTCTTCAAAAGACTGTCCAATGGCAGAAAGAACTTCTAATTGTTTTTTCATAGTATAAATGTAATTTTTTGCCATCATAGAAGTCATAACTTCATAATGACATAAATCACCGTAACAGGCTTCTGTTTCAACAAGCCCGCTGGGCATACTTTTTATTCGATATGTGCCAACGACCTCGCCTTTGGAATAAAAAGTAGTTGTATTGCCTACTGTTTTATATGTAACGTTTTCACCTGCAAATACTATGCTTTGCATAAATAAAATTATTAGCGTTATTGAAAAAATTGTTTTTAAGGATTTAATAATAGACCTCCCGCACATTCAAGTATATCAATCAGACCTTTTTGCAGAGTTTGAGAAAATTTAGACGGAACTTTATCTATAGAAACTCCCAATTCCTCCGCTCTTAGAAAATTTTTATATAACTTCATTGTTTCTTTAACATATTTTTCAATTTTCTTTTCATCCTGAACATTACTTGGAATTAATGCAATTTCTCTTAATTTAATACTGCCATGTGGAATATCTGGAAAATAACCGGATATACTTACAACATTTCGTAATTCTCTTGGTTCTTCAAAATAAGGATTATCTGTATTTGAATAATCCCTAACCGCTATTGCAGCAACACATATATTGTGTTCAGAATCATACAATAATGGTGTTTTTAATTTTTTATAGGCAGTGCTGTTAAAAATTCCCCCGTATAAATTGCAGGAAATAAAATTTTTATCCGCTGTTTTAGGAATAATCACTTTAGGAAAGACATCATTAGTTATTTCTTCCTTATATGATATACCTACAAATTCTGTATCAAAAGTTTTAATTTGAATATCTTTACCTATATTATCAGCCCAACTATCATAAAAAGCTTGAATTGTTGCACTTGATGACTGCCGTTTTGGGGTTGATTTCTGTTTGGGGAAATTAGACGGTACTGAAGAATTTAAGTCGACAGCAAATGCAAGGGGTGCAAATAGAACTAAAGCTGTTATTACTAATATCTTTAAACCTGTTTTCATTAAACCTCCTTTTAATAAATTCTTCTTTAAACGCAAACTTTTTTATAAAAGCAGAACTATTACACTCTATTATTCATAATTAAAAACTCTTTGTCAAGCTGTAAAGAGTTTTTAGTTTCGTTATTTAAAGAGAATTAATAGATTATTATAAGAGCAATGAGGGCAAAATGGAAAATAACATAGATATTAAGAAACTTTTAGGCAAACGAATCAAAGAACTCCGTCAGCGAAAAAACTTAACGCAGGAACAACTTGCAGAGATGATTGATGTCGGTGAGAGAAATTTAAGCAAGATTGAATGCGGAAATAACTTTGTTACGGCTGAAACTCTCTCAAAAATTATAACCGCCCTTGAAGTCGAACCAGCAGAACTTTTTAACTTCAAACATCTTGATGAAAAAGAAGAACTAAAAAAGGAATTAATAGAAGCCATCAGAACTGAACAAGTTGATATTAAGTTGATGTATCAGTTTTATAAAAGTATAAAATAGTTATTTAAAATTTTATCAGGCAACCCTCAAAAATTTTTAAATAAATTTTGTTAAAAAAATTTTTAGCTTAAGTCTTATTTTTATATATATTGTCTAAAATTTTTTTAGAATTTTTAGCTTGAATTCGTTTATTTTCAGAGTTTTCTTTATCATTTAATACTTGCTTTAGCTCTTCTAACTTATCATGTAAAATTTGTTTATTTAAGCTGTTTAATTTTTCTAACGGGAAAATGTCACTACCTAAATTCAATTTTCCAGCTTTTGCTATCAATTCAACTTCCACAAGTTCCCCGTTTGTAGGTTTATACCCCGCAGGTAAACGATTCTCATAGGCATTATGAAGATAATCATACAATGCACTGAGTAAAGGCTGTACTAAACCACTTTCAAAAACCTCATTTAATACGCATATTTCTTTTTCATATTTATTTGTTTTTGCAAGATTATTTAAAATATCTAAAGTTTTATCAGACAAACCATATTTTTCCCATACACCATTATATTGTTCTTTTTTATTTTCTGTATCACCCATTAAATAATTATATGATACATTATAGTGTTTATGATAAAGGTATAAATCTAATATGGTTACTTCTGCAGTATAATTCTCTAATCGTGATATTTTTGAGGTATCATACCTATCTTCTATTTTTGCAGAAAATAATGTTGCTAATTTTTGCATAGATGTACTTTTATATGAAGTTTTATTCCCATTTGGTCGACTTGTTTCATCATCACATCTTAAATCATAACAACGCTTTCCAAAGATTTGTCTTAATAATTGATGTAGCTTGTTTGGTTCTTTCTTTTTCATATTTTTATTCTAGCATATTTTTGCATTAATACAATAATATTTTTAATTATTGCATTTTTACTCATTAGTTTCTAATTTTGCTCACCCCTTTCTTGGCTTTTGTAAAGTGATATTTGTAACAACTCCGCATATATAAAGAAAGGAGGATAAATGCGAAGAGAAATTGTAATTCCTGAAATGAAAACCATTTCAGAAACATCAAAAATTGTAGGACTTGCAAAATATCACATTCGACAGTTAGTCCTACAAGGGAAAGTCAAGTTTGTCCGCTCTGGGGTCAAGTACCTTTTAAATATGGACAGCTTAATCACTTATCTAAACAACGGTGACAATGCCAAAGTAACAGTTAGTAACAGTAGTAGAAAAATAAAAGGAGGTCTTTATGACTAAAGAAGAAAAAAGATACCCGATACAATTTGATAGCAAAGGGTACAGCGAAAAACCAAAAGGCAAAGAAATCGGAGGAATTAAAATCCGTACACAAAGCAGTGAACCTCAACTTTTAACGCTGAGACAAATTGCCAACCTAATTCAAAAAGGTCATTCATTTAGCCCTGGAATTTTGGAAGGTGGATATAGTGCAATTCATTGGACACAACAGCAATTATTTCCTGTTGATATAGATAATGAAGATGTAAATTCGCCAATATTAACTATTGAAAAAGCCTTAGATATTTGCAAAGGTTACAGAATTTCTCCAGTAATTTATTACAAAAGTTTTTCACACACAGAGGAAAAACCGAAATTTAGGCTTATTTTCGCAATGCGTAAGCCCGTTGAAATGGAAGAAAGAAGGGAATTTTTGGCAGACACCTTTCCAACATTATTCCCTCAATCGGACACATCCTGCGTAAATGCAGACAGGATTTACTTTGGAACAAATAAGGAGGTAAATATATATGACAATTAGTTTTGGCAAAATGCTTGGCTTGCACAATCCGCAAGCCAAGAAATATCCTAATGACTTAAATGATTTAAAAATAAATTTTGACTATAACTCGTTCTATCGTGAAAGGTGCGGTAAAATCCGTTATGAAAATCAAAAATCTATAATGTTTCTAAATTGCCCAATATGTGGGCATGAAAAATGCTTTGTTGTCTATAAAGCTACTGGTCATTGGCATTGTTTTGGACAGCATGGCAACTGTGGCGGAAGTGTAATCGACTTCCTGATACGAACAGAAAAAATGACCTTAAAAGCGGCAATAAACCACTTTAAGCATGAACTTTGCGGAATTCCAAAAAGCAAAAATCCAAAAGAAGAAGTCTATTGTCTTCAAAAATTTGAACCTATATCATCTTCTGAACTTATAAATTTGAACTTGCCACCGCTTTATTGGACAGTAGATAATTTATTACCGCAGGGTTTGGGGCTTTTAGCCTCACCTCCTAAATTCGGCAAAAGTTGGTTTGGGTTGGGTTTAAGTATTCGTGTTGCACAGGGTAAAGAATTTTTAGGCTTCAAGACACACCAATCAAGAGTTTTATACCTCACATTAGAAGATAGCAAGCGTAGGATTATAAAACGGTTAAAAAAGGTACTTGGTGATGAAAAAATTCCAGAAGATATTGATTTTGCAGTAAGTGCAAATTCTATTAACTATGGATTAATTGATGACCTAGAAAATTATTTAAAAGAACATTCTGCTACAAAACTGATAATTATTGATACACTTCAAATGGTTAGAATAGGTTCCGCCAAAAATGAAAATGCTTATACTGCTGAGTACAGAGACTTGAGTACATTAAAAAAATTTGCTGATAAGCATAATATCTGTATTTTAGTTATTCATCATTTGAGGAAACAAAAAGATAATGATATTTATAACCGAATATCAGGAACTAACGCAATTACAGGAGCCTGTGACACAATATTCGTAATTGAAAAAGAAAATAGATACGCAAATGATGCACAGTTACATATTACAGGCAGAGATGTCGAACAAGATGATTTGTACCTGCAATTTAACCAATCTAATTGTGAGTGGATATCTAAAGGCAATGCAGAAATTCAACTCTTAAAAAAGGAAAGGGCAGAATACAGTAATGACCCAATAATAAAGGCTTTACGAAAGCTGTTAGATATTGTAGAAACAGATAAATTTCAATGTTCTGCTAAACAGCTATTGTCTGAATTTGAAAAGCGTTGCGGCATTAACTTAGATGAAACACCTGAAACGATAGGCAAGCGGTTGCGTAAATATAAAAACTTAATGTTTGAACTCGACGGCATTATATACAATCCCCCACCGTCAAATGGCAGCAATGGAACAAGATTACACAAATTTGAGAAAAGCGTGCCACCTGATGAATGGGCAAAAATAGATGCAATGTTCAACTAATATATACTGATATACCCGATACTACTGATACTTAAATACACTTAGTATCGGTAGTATCAGTAATATCGGTAATATTTTCAAGTATTTTTTAGGACTCATCACTTGCGTGGCAAACGAATTTAAGAAAATGAAGGTAAGAAACAGGCAAATCGGTAATAATAAAGAATAGAGGTAACAATGGCGTACTATGAGCAGAAATCAAAAAATTCATATAAAATAGTCGTATCAATGGGGTATGACTCAAACGGCAAACACAGACGAGTGTCAAAAACCGTTAAACTTCCTGAGAATATGTCAGAAAGCAAACGGCAAAAAGAACTTAATACTCTATGCGTATTATTCCAAAAGGAAGTAGAAACTGGTTTGTACCTGGATGGCGGTAAAATTACATTTGCAGAATTTACCGCAAAATGGCTTGCTGATTATGCAGAAAAAAACTTAGCACCGACAACTCTTGTGTCATACAAAATCATACTTAATAGGATATTGCCTGCTTTAGGGCATATTACACTTAGCAAGTTACAACCTCATCACCTGATACAGTTTTACAACAATCTTGATGAAGAAGGTGCAAGACTTGACGGTAGATTTACACCTACAAAAGCTCTGACAAAATATCTTGAGCCATTAACAATTTCTCACATAATTAAGACTACAGGTATATCATCTAAAACTTGCAGGCGACTTAAAACAGGTATGGCAACAAATTATAGCACCGCTCAAAAACTCTGTAATTGCTATAAATTAGACTTTAACCGAATGTTTAAGGGAAACTCTGAAAAGAAATTGACCAGAAAAACAATCCGTAATCATCATATAGTCATTCACTCAATATTATCCACAGCGGTTGACTGGAATATTATAGTGAACAATCCTGCCGAAAGAGCAAAACCTCAAAAAGTAACAAAATCGCAAGCTAAGTATTATAATGATGAACAGGTGGCAAATATGCTTAACTGCTTGAAAAGTGAACCATTAATGTATATGACAATGATTTATCTTGCTATTGATATTGGTTTAAGAGAGGGTGAGCTAACTGGCTTGAAGTGGGAAGATATAAATTTCAACACATGCGAAATTAACATTAATAAGCAACGGCATTATATAACAGGTATTGGAAATATTGAGGGCAAACCAAAAACTGATGCAGGAGTAAGAACTGTTACGGCTTCAAAAACAGTAATCGCATTTCTTAAAGAATACAAAAAACAGCAGAATGAAAATCGATTAAAGTTTGGCACAGCTTGGCAAAACGGACAATATGTATTCCTTCACGAGGACGGCAAGCCTATAAGCACACAACGACCTTATAAATGGTTTACAAAATTCTTAAACCGTCATAACTTACCGAAAATAACATTCCACCAACTCCGCCATACAAACGCAAGCCTGTTAATCTCATCTGGTGAGGATATTGTAACCGTAAGCGGAAGATTAGGACATGCCGATAAAAATGTAACCCTTAATACTTATTCGCACATAATCAAATCAAAAGAGGCACAGGTCGCTAATAAAATGGATGAGTTTTATTGTAAGTTAAAAATTTGCAAATAAATTTTATAACCATTCTTGCTCAATATCACCATTTAGATTAATACTAAATTTAATATGGCTTGTAGCTTTAGAGTAAGTTGTTATATCTTCTTGGCTTTTTAACTTACCAGACATTAACCTTAGCTTTTCACCTAACAATAAATTGTTATGCATATCTTTTAGAATGTAAATTTTCTTTGTATGATTTAAAATATTTTGAATGCCTTGTGGTTTTGGTAAGCCTGATTTATTGTATGTTGTAACGGCTGTATGAAAATCTTGCCCCCAATTATTCCAATTTTCTTTTAAATATGCAGTTTCGCTTCCATGATGCGGAGCTTTCAATAATGCCAAATTGCAACAGGTATACTCTTGTCCTCTTTCTATATTCATTGCATTTGACCAAGCTTGATTTTCTACATCGCCTCCTAGAATGATATTATTTTCACCAAATTTTATACATATTGCAGTAGAAATAATATTATGTTTTCCTGAATCTAAATATAGTTCTGAGGCTGGAAACTTTTTTTCTAAAAATGATTGAAATAAATCTATATACTTATCAATTTCTTGTTCTGTTGGAGCAATGCAATGAATGGATAATTCTTTTTGTATTAAATCTTTCCTATATAGCTCCGTTGAAAATTTAATTCCTTCTGAATTTAAAATTGTTCCATCTTTTTTTAATTCAGAAATTTGGTTACATAAATCCAATAAATATTTAGGTTTAGCTTTTTCTGTATAAATAAATGGAGAATTTACAATGATTTCATACTTTTGTTCAAGTCCTACATCTAATAATTCAGATAAATGTTTAAATTTATTAAATGGGAATCTGAAGAAATTTTTTATTTTATAATTATTATTTTTTAAATAGTTTAATAAATCTGGTAAATATCTAGTGTGGTCATCATGAGGATGTGTCCATAATAAAAATTCAATAGTTGGAGATGTTTTGGATTTTAAAAAATTATCAAACCAAGAAAGAAAATTTTTATAACCAAAATCGACAATACCCAATTTTTCATCTTCAAATTCTAAAAGTATTGTTTCTCCTGCTCCATCTCCAAAAATATGAATGTCAAAATTAGAAGTCATCTTCCTCATCAATATTTTTTAATATGTTAGAAATTACTTGATTTTCTTTATTTTTATAATAAAGACTTTTTACATATTTACGAGTCTTTATACACGATTGTCCTGGAATATTTTCAATAATTACCTCAATCCAATCATTAATTTTTACATCAAAATCAAATAATGTCCGCTCTAATACATAACATTCAGACTGGTCAGCAAATGGATTTTCAATATTAACGATAACATTACTATTATCAATATCTGTAACAACAGCACGATAAATAGTTGTATCAATCTGAGTTTGTCCTCTATCTTCCCAAAAAGGATAATCAATATGTTTTATCGGTAATTCTTCTGATATTGGCTTAATATCAAAATAATTAAGCCAAAACTCTTTTATACTATTTGCAGAATTTTGTATGTTATTTAATTCTTTTGCAATAAAAATACTACTAGTCATCTTTATTCAAAACCTTATCTATATAATCTTTACTTACACAATAGCAATATAAGTTAAATATTTTTGTACTAAATTGTTTTAACATTTCTTGCAGAAATTCAGATTCTAATTTTAATTCATTTGGATTATCTTGTTTAACCGTAAAATCATATATAATTAAATTATTATCACTCTCTGCTTTATTTCTAATAATTCCACTTCGGAAAATAACAGTTTCACCTGAATCTTCAACTGTTGTGAATTCTTTATATGTGTTTGTATTAGTAAAATTATCAAATAAACTTGATTCATATAAAATATTTTGATTTAAAAATGTTTCATTACCATCTATTTCAACTTTATTAATTTTTCTTAGTACAACTTCCATCAAATTTATTTTTTCAGGATAAGCCTGACAAAAAACAGTAAAAATTTTCCAAATTTTCTCAAGAAAATCTTTAAAAGAAGTATAATTATTTTCTGGGTCAATACATTGAAAATCAATCTTTTTCTTATTAGTAATAACTCTAATAGTAGGATTTTCTTTATTATCCGTATATATGTATTCTGTATAACTTTCACTCTGTTGATTAAATCCAAACTGATTTTGTACAGGAGAAATTGTTAATACTAAACTTCCTTCACTTGCAGGTCTTTCTGTTTTATATGGCAATAGTGACTTTACATGCGAATAAAAAAGAGTCTGATTATTATCAAAATCAATTATATTGTCAAATTGAAAGGCTATTCCAACATATTTTAAAGTATTTTTATTAAAAGGCTTTATTTCATCAAAAGAACTAACATATTCTTTCAAAATATCTGCTTTTATACCCATTGATATTCCTCTATCTCTTTATATTTATACTACAAAATAAATGAAAATAACACATAGTATTTCATTTATTTACATAATAAGACATTATTTATAGCACTTCATCTCTCTATTAACTAGACCAGTATAACAATTAATTATCCTTAAGGCAAGTACTTAAGAAAAGTTAATAGGGGGCTATTTGGGGGCTGAAGCTACTAAAAGCCCCCGTAAATTATTTTAAATTACTAAAAGTAAGAATTGCTAAAATTAAACAATAGTAAAAGTTTTGACACATTATTAAATGTTACAAAAAATATTTTTAGGTGTTCGAATCCCACCTCCTCCTCCATTTTAAAAGAGCCTTTTCAGGCTCTTTTTTAGTGCATTTTTACCCCATTATTAAATCGTGAAAATTGCTCAATTTTGCCATTTAGGGGGCTGTTTGGGGGCTGCGGGATTTTCGGTAGAGTGAGCAACGAAGTTGCGAAACTCGTAAGAGCATATAGTCCGATTGAACGACAATTTTGCGACAGCAAATTTTTAGTGAAATTAAGGACTATGCGTACCCGAATAATCCAATTTGATTAATGTTGATTTTATTGGATTTTAGAAAATCCAGCCCTTTGTCATGCGTACAAATATTCTTGTGCAAATTTTAATAAATATGCGTTATTATTAATAAATTTTTAAAATCAACAGGTCTTAAACTCTTTTATATCAATCGAAGTCAAGGATTTGGGAGCAAAATTTTTTAAGCATCTCTATAATAAATTTGTTAGAAAAATCGGAGGCAGAAAATGTTCCTGACAAAAGATGAATTTATTATTTTAAGTGCAATAAAAATTGGTTTAAATAATACAGAAATAAAAGAAAAATTTGGCATTGAACTAATCAAAAACGATTCAAGACTTAATGCTTTATATCAAAAATATGGTGCGAGCAGTATGGACGAACTTTTACAAATTGCCGATTTGAAGAAAGTTGAAGTTCTGCCAAAAGAAAAAATCCCATATTACCAGTATGAAAGTTCAGAACTTGTCCATAAAATCAAAATCTGCCAAAATGATGTAATTAATCTGATCAAATTTTTTGAGAATGTATCAGACAGTGAACAAGAATATGAAATAATGAAATTATTTGACCGAATTGAAATCAAAAAATTAAACAGTTAATTTGCAGTTTCTTCTAAAGCCTGTTTATATTCTGCATCTCTAAGAGGTGTACTAAAAAATCCGCCGTATTCACCTTCTTCAAGAAAATTAAATACTTCGCCTGTAGGTAAGAATAAAAGATTAATTTTCTCTGAAGTTTCCTTGCAGTAACCCCAACTTCTAACCATAAGTCCAACATCTGGAACACTTGTTATACAACCGCCGTTTTTTATGACATCTGCATATAATTTTTTATAATCAGCATTATTTTTACAGGTTTGAACATCATGACTCCACCTGATACAAATTTCTTCATCACTTTGACATAATTTGTAGCGATTATTAGTTTGGAAATTCCCTAAATTTGCATAAGTTAATCCTCCTGCCTATAAGATAAGTCCTGTAACTGATAAAGTAATAATTCTTTTTCTATCCATTTTTATCCTCTAAATTTTTGGGAAGGTAACATTTTTGAGTTTCTCGGAAGTAATTTCACGATTTTTTTGAAATTTAATAGCCTGTTTTTCACTAGGGAAGAATAAATCACTCGGTTTGTAATGCCTGTTATCTATCCCGAAAGTCATTAATTTTTGTGCATCTTCATAACTTACTCCATAGTCAAGCCTTAATTTATACACCACTTTGAATAAATCACAAAGGTCGGGAGATGAATAAATTATAGTCCATAGTTATTATTAAACATTTCTATCCTTTTTTGTTTATTAAAATAAAAACAGTGTATTGCCAAATGGCAAATGCACTGTTTAATTATATTACACCTTATTTTGCAAAAATTTCAACTCAGAATCATATAAATGATTTAAAGTTTATTATGAGGTATTGAAAAGATCGAAAACAATGAGAATGATTATTTATATAAGTATTTAGCCATTATAGTATAAACTTATTGTTATTTTCCAAAATCTATATTGTCATTTTTCTATAAAAATAATAGTTGGTTCAAAAAATTTTATACTAAAACAATTATAGAAAGGAGATACTATGAATATTGTAGAACCGATTAGACGAAAAAAAGATTTAAAAAAAATTGAAAGCATACTACGTAAACAAAGTTTGCGAGATCTATTACTTTTCACGATTGGCACAAATTGTGGTTTAAGAATCTCTGATATTTTAAATCTTGATGTTAGAGATGTCCAAAATAAAGATTACATAAGTATTACAGAAAAGAAAACCGGAAAATATAAACGTTTCCCGATTAATTCAAAACTAAAGCCCATGTTTGCCCAATTTACTCAAGGCAGAAAAGCTGATGAGCCATTATTTTTATCTGTATTCAATAATAGAATGGAAAGAACTCAATGTTATAGAATTATAAATGATATTTGCCGTAAGGCAGGAATTGATTATAATATTGGTACTCATACTTTAAGAAAAACTTTTGGATATCACCATTACCGAAAGTTTAAAGATATAGTAGTATTGCAAAAAATATTCAATCACTATTCACCGCAGGTTACGCTTCGTTATATAGGAATTGACCAGGATATAATTGACAATAGTTATAACAACTTTATCCTATAATATACCAGAATAGCGCAACCTCCTACAAAATAACTCTACTCATTTACTCTTGTGTTGAGTTGTTTAAAAACACTTTACTTTTAACAAGTTTATCACAAAATAAAAAAATTACATAGTGGCTTACAGTATTATATTTAACAACTAAATATTTAAAAAGACTTCAGTTTATTTCAAACTCAACACAAGAGTAAATGAGTAGAGTTTTAAAACCTTTATCTAGCGATGTAATGGAAAATTCTCTTAGGAAGTAAGCTTTAATAATGGGTAGCAGTATACCAATAAAAAATATCCAAGAAATAAATTGTATAAAAGATTTATACAGGCAAAAAAATCAAATTAGTGAATTACTAATGTTCACATTAGCCATTAACACCGGAATTGATTTAATAAGCTTATTGAATTTAAGGGTAAAGGATATTAAAAACAAAAAATATCTCTGTATTGAAAAAAATAAATCCATACCATTAAACGAAGAAATCTTAAAATTAATTGCTGAAGTTATAAAAGATAAAAAGAATAATGAATATCTATTCTCAAATGCAAACGGCAATAAGAGACATCGGACAACAGTTTTTTATTCATTCAAAAATATTATCGCAGAACTAGGGTTACGTAATAAATATTCGGTTGCTTCCTGGAGAAAGACTTTTGCATATCATTACTATCACAAGTATAAGGATTTATCATATCTTCAGTGGTTATTTAATCAGACAAATATAAACATGGCACTAAAATTCATCGATGAAGATGAAAATATGAATCTTAGGTATCGGGATGGAATTAGTTTATAGGATGGTTTATGAGTAAATTTAATATAAAAATACTAGCTCACAGGGGCTTTTGGAAAGAAGAAACTGAAAAGAATACAAAGATAGCATTTGAGCGTGCTTTCAACAGTGGTTTTGGTATTGAAACAGATCTACGTGATATCAAAGGTGAAATTGTAATTTCTCATAATATGCCGCAAGGCAGAGAGATGGAATTTGAGGACTTATTAAAACTCCTAGATGGCAGAGATTTAACGCTTGCATTGAATATAAAAGCTGACGGTATGGCCGATGAGATTAAAAGACTGCTTGAGAAATACAAAGTTTCAAACTATTTCACATTTGATATGAGCATTCCTGAGATGGTTTATCAACACAAAACAGGATTAAAATTATTTACCGGTCAAAGCGATATTATGCCTCATCCTATTATGCTTGATAATGCTACTGGGGTTTGGCTCGATAGTTTTTACTCTGACTGGTTTGGAGAAAAAGAAATCAAAAATATTTTAAATCAAGACAAAGAAGTCTGTATTGTTTCTCCAGATTTACACAAAAGAGAATATAAAAAAGTGTGGAATATATATAGAAATATTAATGGGATAATGCTGTGTACTGATTATCCAATGGAAGCAAAGGAGTTTTTCAATGTCAAAAATTAAAGCAGTAATATTTGATATGGACGGAGTACTTATTGATGCAAAAGACTGGCACTATGAAGCATTAAATCAGGCTTTAGAACTATTTGGCTACAAAATTTCACGATATGATCATCTTGTTACTTTTGACGGGCTTCCCACGAAAAAAAAACTTGAAATGCTTACAATTGAAAAGGGCTTACCAAAGGGATTACATAAATTTATTAATCACATGAAACAGATTTATACAATGGAACATGTTTACATGAAATGTAAACCTCTTTTTTGTCACCAATATGCTCTATCAAAATTAAAAAATGAAGGTTACGGGCTGGCTCTCGCGTCAAATTCTGTCAGAGTAACTATTGATATGATGATGGAAAAAGCTGATTTACAAAAATACCTTGATTTTACTCTGTCTAATCAGGATGTTACTATGCCAAAACCTAATCCTGAAATTTACCAGACAGCGATAAAAAGATTTGGTTTAGAACCGCAAGAATGTCTGGTAGTAGAAGATAACTTAAACGGAATCAATGCAGCTCTATCTAGCGGTGCTCATCTTTTGAAAGTTGAAACAGTAAATGATGTAACTTATCAAAACATTAAAAATAAAATAAAAGAAATCGAAACAGAAAGCTCAAATCTAATTTTAGGAGGTGTTAGATAATGAATATATTAATTTTAATGGCAGGTTCTGATAAAGATTTCTGTGAAAAAGGCTACCCTAAGTATTTAATTGAAATTAAAAATAAGCCTATTATTCAGAGGACTATTGAGCTCTTGAAAACCGTTGGAAACAACATTACGTGTATTATAAGAAAAGAAGATCAGGATAAATATTTTTTAGGCGATACATTAAAAATTTTATGCCCAAAATGTAAAATTATAGAAATTGCTGGAGATACAAAAGGAGCTGTATGCTCAGCATTATTTGCAATAGATGAAATTAATAATGAAGAGGAACTATTGATAATTAATGGAAGTCAGCTTATAAAAACTGACATTAAGCCTGCTATAGAAAGTTTTCGGACAAGAAATCTTGACGCGGGTATTGTAACAATAAATGCAATTCATCCACAATACAGTTCCGTTTTATTAGATGAAAATAATTTTGTTATACAAACAAGTGAGAAACGTCCGATTTCTAATATCGCATCAACAGGATGTTGGTACTTTAAAAAGGGACAAGACTTTGTACGCTCTGCATTTGGGGTAATAGAAAAAGATGTTGATACACTCGGACAATATTATATAAGCGCCACTTTTAACGAAATGATTTTAGACAATAAAAGTATAGGAACTTATGAAATTCCCAAAAAGGATTATGTAACATTCTCAAATTACCAAATGTATGAAAATTATTTAGCACACAGGAGAGGTTAGAAATATGATTAATATAGTAATACCAATGGCTGGAGCTGGCTCAAGATTTGCAAAAGCAGGATACAAAAAGCCCAAACCGTTTATTGATGTTTTAGGCAAGCCTATGATATGCCATGTTCTAGACAATCTGAATATACCAGATGCAAAGTTTATTCTACTCACAAGATTTGAACATTATAACAATGAACAAGAAACTGTTAAATGGATAAAGTCTAATTATAAAGTTGAATTTGTTATGATTGACAAATTAACAGAAGGTGCCGCCTGTACAGTTTTACATGCTCATAGATTAATCAATAATGATACACCTCTTTTAATAGCAAATTCAGATCAAATCGTTGATATGGATATTTCAGAGTACATAAATGATAGCAAAAAAAGAGGGCTTGACGGTTCTGTTCTTTGTTTTGAAGATAACGACAAAAAATGGTCATATGCAAAACTAGATAAAAATAGATTCATTACGGAAATTCGAGAAAAAGAAGTTATCTCAAAAAATGCAACAGTTGGAATTTATTATTTCAATAAAGGCAGAGATTTTGTAGAAAATGCTATTGATATGATTGTAAGAAATGAAAGGGTGAACAACGAGTTTTACGTTGCACCTGTTTATAACTATGCAATTAATCAGGGTAAAAAGTTTGGAATTTATACGATAGATAAAACCCAAATGCACGGAACCGGAACTCCAGAAGATTTAGATAAATACATTGAAACAGTAAAAGAGCATCAAGGAGCATTAGTATTATGAGAACAGCAAGACTTGAAGATATGGTAAAAGGGTGGTTTGTCGGAAATTTTGAACCGTCTCTTATAAAAACTAATGATGTGGAAGTTGCGGTCAAAAGCTACAACAAGGGAGATTATGAAGAAAAACATTATCACAAAATTGCGACAGAGCTCACTGTTATCATTCAAGGCAGAGTAAAAATGAACGGAGTTGAATACAAAAAAGGTGACATTATTGTTATGGAACCTATGGAGGCAACTGATTTTGAATGCCTAGAAGACGGCACACAAAACGTAGTCGTTAAATACCCTGGTGCTAATAATGATAAATATTTAGGGAGAGCATAAATGAAATTTAAATTAGGACAAAAAATTATAGATAAACTCCGCAATAAAAAACAGAATGAGAATAAAATGCTTTTAGAGAATGTTCTAAATTGTCTGCAATCTATTTTACAAATAAATAATAAAATATTAGAACGTTCAAACTATGTTGGAGGCCAGAGATGGGAAATTGAGTTGCAAGAACGCTACAAAAATAAGCTCTATCTTGACGGATTTGGTTATAAAGTCTTTTCACAGAATGATGAAGACGGAATAATCAATGAAATATTTACACGAATAGGCACCACAAATAAGAAATTTATAGAGTTTGGCGTACAGGACGGAATTGAATGTAATAGTCATTTATTATTAGATACAGGCTGGTCAGGACTCTGGATTGATGGCAATAAAGACGATTGCAATAAGATAAAGACTTTTTTTAAAACGTCTATAGAGAATAAAAAGTTAGCCATATTAAATGATTTTATTACAAAAGATAACATTAATGAATTATTTGCAAAAGCAGGATTTCAAGGAGAAATAGATTTTTTATCTATAGATATTGATGGTAACGATTGGCATGTACTGGAAGCTATACTAAAAAGAAAACAAATCATACCAAGAGTTATATGTGTAGAATACAACCCGCTAATACCACCTGCTTCTGATCCGAAGGATTGTTCTACAGATTACGTGCTTCCATATAAAGAAGATTGGATTTGGCCGGTTGATGACAGCCAAGGAGCCTCTCTGAGTGCATACTACCATTTGTGCAAAAATTACGGCTACCGGCTTGTCGGAACTTGCGTCAATGGTGTTAATGCATTTTTTATACAAGAAAATTTAGCACAAGACAAATTCATATCTGATAAAAATGGAGCTTTACCATTTTACAATCCCTGGAGGCATAGAAATATCAAATATTATACACCTTTTGCTATGCCATTTTGTGATTTAAGAGAGTCACTGGCTAATAGAATAGATATTTACAAAAAAAACGGGTTAATTTAAGAGGGAAGATTTATGGTAAACAAAGTTGCATTCATAATTCCAACATATCCTCCACATTTTAACTATGCAAAAAATTTCTTAGACACATTTAGAAAGAACTATTTAAATTTGCAAGCTGATTTATTTTTTATTTTCTCTAATGAATCAGAAGCACAAGAATTTGGTGAATATGAATATAAAATTATTCTTCCTGATGAACTGCGTATTTTTGAAAATGGAGGCATAATTAATATCAAAAAGTTTTTTGCATTAAAATCACTTCAAAACCAATATGATTATTATATTGTTTTAGATTCCGAATCCGAAATAATAAAAAATGTCGATTTGTATTCAATCTGTAATAGTATATATGAAACAAAAAAACTGTATGGTAATACCGTTTGGAATTTTGAGCACATTGGCATGTGTAAAATTAGGGAACAATGTAAATCTCATTTCAAATCAAATGAAAACTTTTCAACTCTTGCAGAAAAAGAAAAAGATTTGTATTTATGGTTCTCAAACCTTCCTGTATATAAAAATGAATTTCTTCAAGACTTCTTTGTCTCAATAGATTTTAACAATTCAATTTCTACTCTTACCGGACTTGATTTTGATCATTACATATACATGTATTACCTTGTACTATATCAAAATTTTAAAGTTGTAGATTTAAAAATGCATGGTTATCTCGGAGCTGGAGAAAATATGCCGGAAGGTTATTGTTATATTCCTGCTAATGCATTGAAGCATGATTTTTATATGTGTGCAAAGCAATCATTACATCTATGGAATAACAAAAATCTCTTTGTTGTTATTCAGATAGATAGAATATTAGCACAGCTGTTTTGGATAATAGGAAATGCTTTATCTGATTTAACCATTCAATATCACAATTTAGAGGAAAGAGTAAGAAATTTAGAAAATAAAGAAATTGAAACTAAACAGAAATCTAAATTATATAAATTCTTTCACATGTATGCACTAAGAGGGAAAAAATGATTGAAAAAATATCCATTGTAATTCCATATCACGGACGCCTCAGTCTTTTCAAAGAAACACTTGAATCTTTAAGAAAGCAATCATTTAAAGATTTTGAAGTCGTAATAAGTGATGACACAAATGATACAGAAAATATCAAAATGCTTATTGACAGTTACTCCGATTTGCATATCAAATATGTAAAATCAAGTATAAACCTCGGAGCGATTTCTAACACTTTACAAGGAATAAATAATGCAAGTAATAATTTTATACATATATTACACACCGATGATATTTTATCTCCTAATTGTATACAATTTGAACAAGAACTCATTAACAAATATCCGGGAAATTTATTCATAAACCATATTCATCATGCATTTGAAAATGAGTTTTATTCCAATGAACATAATGAGTATAAAATAGAATGCCCTAAAACATCCTGGCTAAAGTCTAAAATTTTTACAGATTGCACAGTTCCCAGCGCCTGGTGTTTTAATAAAAAAATTTTGAAAGATATAAATTTTACCAAAGGAGAATTCGCATTTGTATATGATTGGAACTTTTTATTTTCTGTATTAGTTTATTTATATAAAAATGAATTAACCTTCATTGAAATACCGCAAGGTTATGTAGGCTGGAGAGAACATAGCGATTTTGAAAGTACAAAAGGTATTCTTACATGTTTTACCGAATGGAAGCGTTTAGCATTGCTTATGGCAAATGAACTACAAGAGTGCGGGATTTTAAATAAGAAAGAGATTAAAAGAGTACTCAAAAAATCAGAAAAATGCAGAATTAAGAGAATAATAAAAGATTATGAGAAAAATAAAAAAAATTTTAAACTACCACAAGATGTGTTATTTAAGTATTACTGGAAACTATTACTAAAATTTATTTACTCTAAAGAGAAGCAGCCTGCTTCACATAGAATCATATATAGAATATTGGGTTTTAAAATATCTAAAAAAAGCACAAAAAATTATAAAAAATGTTCAATAAAAAATTCTAAAGTACCGCTTATAATAGATGGAGATTTTTATAATTTAAAAAATTTCCCTATAAAAGCTAAAAATTATCAGTTGCAATCTGATGCCTATACAATACCTTCTCTTTGTATTGTTATACAGGGGCCAATTGTAAAAGAAAATGATTTTACATTAGAAACATGTAAAATCTATAAAAAAATTTTTAATAATTCAGAAACTATTATTCTTTCTACATGGGATACTGAAGATAAAAAATATCTAAAAAACTTTGAAGCTATTGGCGTTAAAGTTTTATTATCTAAAGCTCCTGATTTTGCAGGAAGGGCAAATCTGAATTATCAGATATTATCTACAATGAAAGGACTTGAAGAAGGCGAAAAGCTTGGTTGTGAATATGCGATAAAAACACGAACGGATCAAAGATTTTATTCGACAAATTTAAGCAGAGATTTATTTAATTTATTAAAGATTTATCCGCCTAGCCCCAATTATAATATGCACTCAAGACTTGTTGCTTTATCTTTTAATAGTTTTAAATATCGTTACTATGGTATATCTGATATGTTTTTATTCGGTAATACACAAGATATGCTCAAATACTGGAATTCACCCCTTGACACAAAAAAATATGAAGAATACAAAACAATAAAACAGAAAGATTTGTGGCAGCAATACTGTTCTGAGACATATATTGCTTCACATTTTCTCAAAAATATTGGAGTAACCCCGGAATTTACTCTAAAGCATACTTGGAAAATATACAAAGATTTATTTATCTTTATTGATAAAGAAATTCTTGATATGTATTGGCCTAAATATACGAACCTTGATAGCAGGTGGCGTTTATTTAGGCCTAATATGCTTGAAGAAATGCGCCATAGTGATTGGTTAAACTTGTATTTAAATGATGATTTCTTTATTAAAGAAGATATAGAGTTATTAATACCAAATATAGGAGAAAATTGATGAAAGTATCTGTTTTGATGCCAATATATAATACCAAAGAGGAATATTTAAGAACCGCGATTGAATCTATACTAAACCAGACATATAAAGATTATGAATTTTTAATTTATGATGATGCCTCAAATATAGATCTTCAGAGCATTGTTATGTCATATAATGATGAAAGAATAATATATAAAAAATTTGAGAAAAATCAAGGAATCTCGAAAATCAGAAATGAATTAGTAAAAGACTCGCGAGGAGAATACCTTGCAATAATGGATCATGATGATATCTCATTGCCTGAGCGATTTGAAAAGCAGGTTAAACTTCTTGATAATAACCCAAATATTGGAGTTGTAGGATGTTGGCATGGTTTTGTAGGTAATAATAAAATTTTTAAACGACCTGTTTCCAATAAAGAGATTAAAAACATTATTTTTTGGGAATGTCCCCTCCATCATCCAGCAACAATGCTTCGAAAATCTGTTCTAATTGAAAATAATATTATTTATGAAGAAAAATACTCTCCTGCTGAAGATTTTGCTTTATGGGTATACTTATTTGATAAAACAGACTTTTACAATATTCCGGAAGTTCTATTTATATATCGAAATAATTATGAAAATACTACTACTGTGCAAAATATAAAAATGGAAATAGGAATTAATAATGTATTAAATCATTTAATAACTTCACATCCAAGAGAATATGAAAGAGCTGAAATAAAGAAAAAGTTAAAAAAACACATAAAAATAATGTTTTCACCACTTAAGTATTTTCTAGAACCTTTTGCTATAATAAAATATTTGTTTAAACTTTTAATGACTAAAGGATAAGGTAAAAGATGGATACTAAAGATATTTCAGTTATAGTTCAAGGTGCAATAAACAAAAATGAAACCATAAAATGTCTTCAAAGCATAAGGCACTACCTTCCTGGTGCCGAGATTATATTATCAACCTGGGAAGGTAGTAATATTACCGACTTAGACTATGATAATTTAATTCTTAGTAAAGATCCAGGAGCAGCAATTATAGAGAAATCTGCTCAAAAAGTTGTTTATAACAATATTAATCGACAGCTTCTAAGCACACAAGCCGGTCTAGAAAAAGCATCACGCAGATATGCAATGAAAGTAAGAAGCGATTTAATACTTACAAGTGATAGATTTTTAGATTACTTCGATAAATTTCAGGCGAGGACAGATAATTATACTCTTTTTAATAGAAAAATAATTGTACCTGCATTATTTACGCGATTTAATATTAAATGTGACAATCTATACGAGCGCGTAAAAATACCTTTTCATGTTTCTGACTGGTGGCTGTTCGGTCTTCGTGGAGACTTAAATACATATTTTTCCAATACTAAATTGGCAGAAGAACCATATTTTACAGAATATTTTACCAAAGAAGAGAACAAGCACAAAAATACACCATATGGTAAAACAAAATTTAAATTTTCACCTGAGCAATACTTTGGATATTCTTGTTTTGCTAGAAATTTTAAAGATATATATATGGAAGATGCTGCTGATTATAGCGATGAGTTAATGGAAAAATTTAGAGAGTGTCTGGTTAATAATTTCATTGTACTAGAGTTTGCGCAATCCGGTATTTACTTAAATAAGTATCCATACAGTAAAAATGAAAAATTTTCAGGAGATCAGTACATTGGACTTTATAACTTCTATCGTTATGAATTTGAATATAAAAGAATTTGTGATAAAAATTATCAAATGACAAGCCGTAGACAGAAAATATTTGAAGATGAAAATTTTGGATATAACCTTTTAAGGATATACAAACATATATCTAAATTACTAGAGCCTTCAGCAAACTTTTTACAAAAGCTTGAACAAATATTTATTGGCATTCCATTTTCACTTATATCCTTTTTATTTAAATATCGTAAGTAAATTCAATGACTAACAATGAACTTAAGCTAGTTAGTTTAGATGATTGACTTACTGATAGAAAAGTCTATATACTAAAAGGCAAGGTGAAAAAAGATTTTGATATTACAAAAACCAAACTGGTTATATGGGATTTAGATGAAACTTTTTGGGATGGTACGTTATCAGAAGGCAGCATAAAGTTCAATCCAGAGCATCTCCAACTGGTAGAAGATCTTACGCTAAAAGGGATTATGAACTCTATTTGTTCGAAAAATGACCATTCGGCTGTATTAACCCAATTTCTCACTCAGGGTTACAGAAAATACTGGCAGTATTTTCTTTTTCCATCCATAAACTGGGCTCCAAAGGGAGAAAGAGTTAAAAGCATTATCTCTTCAATGAACTTAAGAGAAGAAAACGTAATTATTATTGATGATAATGAAGCAAATATAAATGAGATTAAGTATTATTGCCCCAATATTATGTCAGCATTACCTGAACAAATTGCAAAAATTGCAGAAGAACTATATCTTGTTAACAGTTATGATTTTGAATTTACAAGGCTTAAACAGTACAAAATTCTTGAACTTAAAAATAAAGAAAAATTAAAAACTAACTGCTCCAATGAAGAGTTTTTAAGAAAAAGTGAAATTAAAATTTGCATAAAAAAAGACTGTCTTGAAAACATTAACAGGATTGACGAACTTATACACCGGACAAATCAGCTTAATTTCACTAAAAAACGTGATTCTAAAGAAGATTTAAAGAAATATTTTGAAGATAAAAGTACATATGACTCAGCTTACATAATTGCTGAAGATAAGTACGGCAGCTACGGAATTTGCGGTTTTTATGTACTTAATAAAACTTGTAAGACACTGGAACATTTTCTGTTCTCCTGCAGAATTATGAACATGGGTATAGAAGATTTTGTTTTTTCATATTTGGAAAAGCCCCATATAAATATTGTCCTTCCGGTTTCTTCGTTTCTTGGCGGAACCAGCAATTGGATTAAATTAGTTGATAATCTTGATTTAAAACCTATTGAAGTAAAAAAACAGGCATCAATTAATATTTTATTTAAAGGTGCTTGCGACTTGTATTCAGTAATTAACTATATATCAGGAGATTGTAATATTGACACAGAATTTCCTTACTGGAATAAGCAGCTAATCTATATTTTGTCACATACACATACCGCATTTATTGAACAAACACACCGGCTTACATACAATAAACTTATGGAACTCACAAAGAGTTTTCCGTTTCCGCATCCGGATGAATTTAAAACAAAGTTTTTCAGCAAGAAATATGATGCGATTATTTTAAGTCTTTTAACTACTACTTACAGAGGTTTGTACATAAATAAAAATGACGGAACCTATGTAGAATACGGATATGCAAACTGTGATATCACTGATGAAAACAATTGGGATAAGGTTCTTTCATCAATTCCGGAAAAATATAAGGAAGAAAACCGGCAGCTTTTAAAAGCGTTCAAGGAAGAATATATATTTGCCGGAGATCCTCCTGTTGATTTGGTGCTTAAAAATCTTGAATATATTAGAAAAAACCTGGATTCTAAAACAGAGCTTATACTAATTCTGGGCAGTGAGATTCCTACTCAAAAAGCTCTTGAAGGCTATGAAGGTATGGTAGAAAAACATATCATAATAAACAGATATGTTAGAGAGTTTACCCAAAAATTCAATAATATAAGCTTGCTTGAACTAACTGATTTAATACAAAGCGATGATGATTACAACGAATGTATTAATCATTTTTCAAGGAGAGTTTATAATGACTTTGCAAAGAAGATTATTCATATTGTAAACAACAAACTCGGGAAAGAATATCTGCAGTTTAAAATATTATAAATTCAGACTGCTAACCCATTCTTTTATTTCATCATCTTTTGCAGAATTTTCATATGAAGTATACCCCTGTTTAACTACGGCATCAGGAGCAAGTTTTTGCATATCTGTATAAGTTGAAGATGCGCCTCCTCCTCCGTGAGTACAGAACGGTACAATAATTTTTCCGTCGAAATTGTTTTCTGCCAAAAATGTTTTCACAGGGGAAGCCATTGTATACCACCACACCGGTGTACCAATGAATAGGATATCATATGCTTTAACATTGCCTAAACTAACAAGCTCCGGCCTGACATCATCTGCCTTTTCCTGTTTTGCCTGATTTACTACAGCATTATAATCTTTCGGATATTCGTTTGCCGGCTTTATCTCAAACAAATCACCGCCGGTTAGAGATTGTATCTTTTCCGCAGCTTCTTTGGTATTACCTGAGTGAGAATAATAAGCAATTAATATTTTTTTATCTGACATAATTCCTCCTTTAGAAATCTATTTATATTCTTCATCACTAACCGGCTTCAGCCATGTTGTTTCATTATCCGGCAAATTTGTTTCAACAGAAATATGTGCAAACATGCTGTGAGGAGCAGCACCATGCCAGTGTTCCACTTCAGGAGGGATTTTTACTACATCACCGGATTTAAGTATTTGTATCTGTTTGCCGCGTTCCTGATATCTTCCTTCTCCTGCAGTAACAATCAAAATTTGTCCTCCTGAGTGTTTATGCCAATTAGTCCTTGCGCCTTTTTCAAAGGTTACATTTGCTATTGAAGAATTCCAAATATCGTCCTTGGCTACAAACCGGTTTAGATAGGTTGTTCCAGTAAAAAACTTGTTATAAGGATTTATCTCACCCTTACTAAATGGCTGCTCAAAATCTTTTGCCATAACAGTACCTCCTAATATTGTAATCAAAAATAATGTTAATAATCTCTTCGTCATTTAAGTTCTCCCTTCAAGCATTTTAATGCTGCTATCGCATTCGGAAAACCAACATATGGAAGGCATTGAATAATTGCCGCAGTTATTATTTCTTTAGAATTTCCAGCCTTCAAAGCCCCTTTCACATGGCTCTTTAATGTTTCTGTATCACCTGTAGTCACAAGTATACTAATTATTAGAAGCTCTCGTGTTTTAACATCAAGCCCCTTTCTTGTATAGATATCGCCAAAGCAAAATTCTGTTAAAAATCTGGAAACATCATCTCCCATACTTTCAGGAAGACCTTCCAAAGCCTTAGAAATTTCATCTCCATAGAGTGTTTTTTGAATAGCAGCGCCTTTTTCATAACGAGATTTTTCATCAGTAGTCCCTGCCATTTCAAGAGGGGTTTTAATACATCTTTCTTTAAATACTTCATTCATTACGCCAATTGCATTAAGGGTTTTAGGAAAACCGATAAACGGCGCGCATTGATATAAGCTTTCACGAACTTCCAGCGGTGTAACGCCGACATTAAGAGCGGCATTGATATGCGCTTTCAACTGCGGTAAAGTCTGCTGTACTGCAAGCGAAGTAACTGTAAGCATCTCTCTCGTTTTCATATCAAGATTTCCAACAGTGAAAACTTCACCAAAAATATATTTTTGCAGAATTGCCATCATTTCCGGATCTGAACCAACATTCGGGTTCCAATCGCTATTGAACAATTTTTCATAATTTTTCTTACAAATATCACTTCTCGTCATTTTTTTACCCTCCGCTGCAAACAAACTATTCGGCTGAATAAGCATAGCACTTACTATTAATACTAAAAATTTTTTCAACTTTTTGCTCCTGAATTTGATTTACAAACTCAGGATAACATATGAGAGTTACTCTCAGTCAAGAGGTAAAATAAGATTTATTTTTATAGATTCATGGCGTGTGAAAACAACTCTCCTGCTTTAGCGTTATAAGCTCTTCCGTCGTCTTTTGTAAAAAGATTTTCCCAGTGACTTTCTGGCGTACCATTTGTTGAATATGACGGATTTGTCATCATAAGATGGTGTGTATTAGTGTCATATCTCAGAGGGAACAAGTCTTCCATCTGCATAAAGCTTGGTAGTTTATCGCTTGGATATTCATATGCAAAAAGTGAAGAATTTATGCGGTTAAGCCTGTCTTCATAACTTCTTCCGCCTTCGTCATTATCATTTGATACTTCTACACCTGGAGCGTATTCCTTATTATATTTAAGTTTTTCCGACCAGCATCTGACTTTATCATAATTATCAGGTGGTATAAAAGCCGTTCCTGTAGTAAGTCCAAGGTTTTTATACCTTTCAAAATCACCTGTACTCTTTTCCCCTGCAAAACTGATTGATGTCACACCGGAACGCCTGCGAATTTCCATCAAGATATACTGCATTTGTTCGTACCCTGGCAGAGCTCCGACACCTGTGTAATTAACCATATCGTACCCGCCGATATGTTTAGCAGAATCTATAAATACCGCTTCAAACCCCATGTTTATTAACTTTACATGCTCAGCTATAAACAATTCCTGATGCTCAGGATTATTCCAATCAAAAGTTACATCATCCCCGTCCGGTCTTGCAACTTTAATCTGGTCTGCCGAAATTACTGTTCTAAATCCGGTTTTTAGTCCATGAATATGTGCAAGATCATTGAATGCTCGAAACTGTTCTTCAGCAGATAAATCAATATCGTAATCTATAATATTTCCGCTGTAACCTGCATTTAGCTTAATTCCATAAATAGAATTTTCTTCAAACGGGCCTTTGTTATAGCTGTCACCGAAAATATTGGGGAATATCTGAGATAAAATTATACAATTAGCCCAGCTTTTTGCTGAAGGAGGGATTGCCGGTAAAATTTTGATTGAGCTTAATATCCCATTTTTTGTTCTGTCACCATACATTTCTGCGATTGCACGGTTATTAATTTCAATATAATTTGCACTTCTTCCCCACTTGTCGCCATAGTTAGGAGTTTCTATGCTATCAGGAAAATTCTCATAAAAATCACCGCTTTCATTAATTGTCACAAGCGTTTCGACAGCCTGTTTTACAGAACGGGTCAAAAGTTCTGCCGGTAAAATGTTAGCTACCCATTTTTTCATGCCGGCTGCTATAAGCCGATCTTTGCACCATTCATCAGGTCTTAACTTTACATCTTCATTCAAAGCTATCAATAATTTATTTACATAATTTGTCATACCCAAAGTTTAACAAACTTCGGGTATAAACAAATTAGCCGTTCAGCATAGCCTATTGTTTTAATCTTTCCAATTCAGATTTTAGTGCATCGATATTGGTCAATTCTCTAATTCTGTGGAGAATGCCGTTGACCTCGTCAGGCGTACCCATACGTGATTGACCCATAACAGTATATCTGCCATCTGTCATATTAAAGAGTTCATCACATAACTGCTGTAATTCATCTGGAGCACCTTTTCCAATATCTGTATGCCAGAATGCTTTAATCAATCTTGTAGTCTTTTTAAGTTCTTGTACGCCGGCTTCATCCGTTACCTTGAAGCTGTCTGACAAAATACTTGCAAATTTATCCGTGAATTTCTTGATGTCTTCTGCTCTTGCAATTATATCTTCAAGCAGCTGTATCCTTTCTTGTTTAGCGACGTTTGATGCGTTAAAAGATGAGCCATCAGCTCTTGAGCTACCACTGCTCTCATTTGAGCGATTGTTACCTGTTTCATAAGTGTGACGTAAGTACTCAAATTCTTTGACGGTTATCTTGCCGTTTGCATCTATAGAAAATTCATATGAGATACCGCCTTTACGAAGCACTGCAACTTCTCCATTTACAAGTTTATTCATTATGTATGATTGAGTTTCGTTACTGAACAAATGGAGTTTGTATACAAGCGCCCAGTATATATCACTCTGATCCTGAATTTGATATGTTGTTTGCTTATTGTACTCATCGACCCTTGTTTCTTTAATATCGTATTTAATTTTGATATCAAATTCTTCAAGTTTCACTGCATTACCACGCATTACAAACTGGTACTCAACACCATTTTTCTGGCATCTGAATTCGCCTCTTGTTCTCAAATTATTAATAATATTGTTTTGTGTTCTTTCACTGAATAAGTTAAGTTTATCAGCCATACGGTACCTTAAATCATTCATATCACGGAATTGATACATAGTTGTGTGTGTGCGTCCGTGTGAAGTATCTGCCCCGCGAGCTCCTGAATATCCCGAGTTGCTTCCATTTGCTCTGCCCGCATGATTAAACGAACTTGAATTACCAGATTGACGTAATGATAACTTATATTCATCAACCATTCTTTGCGCTGCTGCAAACATGCCGGTAGAACAATTCCAAGCATCGTCTTTACCAACCCAACTTGCAATGCCTTGTGCAAGTTCAGGATTCAATTTCATAGCTTCATCATAAAGTTTTTTTGCATCTTCTACAGGAGTATAGGCTTCATGAGCAATCCAAGGCTTACCCTCTAAACTATTCATTAAAGCTTTGCCATTACAAGGTTTTCTTGCATATTTAGCCGTTATTTCTGCTATTGCATCTTCTAATTCTTTAGAAACTTTTCCATCAAAGTACATCGTTATCGGGTCATGTCTTGTTCCCCATTCATCCAAACTCTGAGGAGTTTTATAGTATGCATCTGGAACTTTAATTTTTACTTTTTCGCCTTTACTATTAACATATACGCCTTTTTCAAGTAACATATCAAGTTCTCGCAAACAGTTTTTATCTGCTTTTACATTAAGTGAAATTCTATCCACTACATTAATACTTCTGCCCTTTAGTTTTTTAGGCTTTCTCCAACTCCAGCCATTCTGCGGGCTTGTTGTAACAAATTCAAACTCGGCAAACATCGGATTGATATCAGCATCGGTAATACGGCCGGCATTTACACTTTCTGCGTAAGAATAGTCTGCCATACGTAATTCATCATAATATTGATTACATTTGCTATTAAAGTCCCAACTACGGGCATTATTGTATTGACCAGCCATATCAGGTGACCATTTTGCAGCATAATTAGGGTTTGTAGTATTTAATACAGTACCGTTAGTAGACATATCAGTTACATATATTTCCCCATTAATTTTTTCAATTTTGAGATGTTGTCCCGAAATATATTCATTATTAATTCTTATATCATTAATTCCTGTAACAGTACGGCCTATCATAAATGAATCGCCATCTTTCATTGCATTTAATTTACCTTGCAAATCTCTTAAGTCAATATCAACTTTATTTCCAAGTCTTATTACTGAATTGATATCAGCTTTTACTCGTTCACCTTTAGGACATACGATATCGGAATTTTTACCGCCAAAAGAATTAATCCAATCTGGCATAGCTGTTCCGGCAGCACGTCTTGCATTTCTGGCTTCATTAACATCATCAATTGCTTTTTTAAATTTCAAGCCAATACTTCTTGCCTTTGCTTTTAATCTATCAAGCAAATCCGTCATTACTTCGCTGAATTTATTGAAATTAGCCTGGATATAAGCTTTTGCTTTTTCATAGTCAGCCATTGTTCTAACACGTGCTATAAGTTCTTCTGCTTTTTGATAAGCCTTATAGAGTTTTTCACCGAGTTTCTGACGTAATTCTGCCGCACTAAATCTGGATTTTGGTGTATCAGCAGCTTCTGCAGCATCACTCTTAGGAGCTTCGCTCTTTATCTTAACAAGCCTATCGCCTTCTATTTTGAAGCCTTTTTGTTCAAGCAGAACGGAAATTTCTTTCATTTTGTTAATATTTGCAGCCTTATCAGCGTTGTTTAGTGGTGAATAAGTGACCTCCATTTTTAATCTATAGTATTCTGCAAACAATTCTTCATGATTCATTTCTGCATATGATTTTTGAGATGATTGGGAAGCACCATCAGCATGAGCAGAATTATCAGATTTTGAATTAGTTCTTTCAATACCGTCATCAGTAACTTTATATTCTATGCCGTCTTCAGTTGTAAATTTACCATCTTTTATATCATAGACTTTATCACCAACATGCGCTTTGACAGGTACACCGCCTGCTGTATCAATATGTATTACAGCACCATTCGTATCGCGTACTGAATAAGAATTATCCGGTTCCTGAGCCTGCGATTCTGTAGAATTATTTTGTTTTGGATTTTCAATATTTTTTTCTACAGTTTCTACGATATTCCCGTTTGCGTCACGCTTAAATTCAATAGTACTATAATTCTTACCAGTATTAATATCTGTTGAAATCATTCTCAGTGGTAATACATTACCTGAATCAACCGAAAATACATATCTTACGCCTGTATTCTTGTTAATAAATGAACACAATATATCGTCATTTCCATTTACGACAAAGCCGTCTTTTCCAATCATTTCTCTTTCAAAGCCAAGAGGTTTCAATTTTTCTTCTAATTCTTTTACATTTTTTGCATTTATATTGGCAAAATCTTCAATTTCATCTTTTGTGAAACGATATGTCTTAGGATCTCTCACATTATTGGCAGTGCCGCTTTCACGAGCACCATCAGCATGAGCAGAATTATCAGCTTTAGCTTCTTCCGTCTTTGGTTCTTCTGCTTTAGGCTCTTCTGCGTGTACGTTCTCATTTATGCCAGCTTTTAATTCTGCAGATTTTGCTTCTACTGCTGCCTTCAGTTGTTTTTTATAGCTTCCAAGCATTTTCTTTTTATTTACAAGCCTGCTGATTTCTGAAAGTTCATCTTCTGAGTCAATTTTACTGATATAGTTCATTAACTGTTCAAACTCTTCTTTTACCATACCCTTATCAGAGTTTAACATTGAATGGACATAGCTTTTCTGTGCCTCATCAGTAACATTCGGCTTAGGGGTTAAAACCTTAACTCTGGCATCAATTGCGTCATAAAGTTTTCTATAATTAGCAGTTACACCACCATATGTCAATTCTTTTTGTCTTAACTTATCTTTAAGTTCATTTAAGACATTTATGTCATTGGTATTTTTGATATAATCACTCAAAAGACGAACATCTGAATCATTTAATATACTATGTTTTTCAAAAATATGATTTATAGCATTTTGTGTATTTGCTTCTTTTGCAGCATCATAAGCAGCTTTTTCCGGAGAAGAGAGTTTTTTCTGTGCTTCGTCAATCTTAGCCATAAGCTCACGCCTCAAATCTCTATCAGCAAGCGCTTCTACTTCTGCTCTAATTCTTGCAAGTTCTTCTCCTGTTATATTTGGATTGTTTAAAGCTTCATCTACTTCCGCGCGAATAACTTCTGCTTTTTTTGACCCAACATGAACATTGGAAGGATGTGCAGCACCATTAGAGGTTGCTTTATCTAATGCATCTGTTTTAGGGCTTTCTGTTCCCTTAGCGGACATAGCATGGCCTACTGCGTTTGCGCCTAATGACAGAACAAGAGCCTGCAGGAAACTTGCTTCATCAAATTGACCGTGCTGACAGTACATTTGTACAAGTGATTGGATAGTATCACTTGATACTTCAAATCCGCAGGCTTCCGCTCTTGCAATAATTATAGACATTTTTTCTATTGTTTCAGTGCTTACATTAGGGAATTTTGCAGCAAGCTGGGCTTTTTTAGCTTCAAGCACACCTTTACCAATTTTTCCGGCTTGATTTTGCATCTTATATGCAATATCTTTTGCTTTTTCTAAAGCCTCTGCCACTTTACCCTTTGGTAACCGTGCAAGCCATTTATTCTGACTGACAATTGCGCTCCCACCTTTTGCAAAAGTTTCAGCAATCTGTCCTATTTTTACTCCGACTGCTGCTAATGCACCATCCCAGAATGCTTGTGAAACATCTGAAGTCCATTCTGAATTTGTCCACCCGTCAGCATCTGTAGAGTTTTCAAGAGCATTCAAACCTAGCGATGTTCCTGCTGTCATTGCAAATACAGCTAGTGAACCGCCGCCGGTGAATGGAGCTGCGATTATAGCACCAATCATTACACCAATATTAAGAACAGTTTTTCCTGTTTCTATTGTTGAGATATAATCTTCTATCATAGAGTCTGGTGCATCTACACCGAAGGCATCGCGGTATTCTTTTTTGAATCCTTCAACTTTGCTTTCATATCCGTCGTTTAGCATTTCAGAAACTTTACTGCTGTTAGAATTTAGCGGAATATCAACTCCAAGCATAGCCTTTGAAACATCTGCAAGACCTTGTTTTAACTGATTTACAATTTCTTGAAGTTTTGCGGCAGGAACCGGTTTTCCTGACTTGTCAACAATAACACCGTTTTTATAACTGTATCCAAGCCCTTCAAGACTTAATTTTTTACCTGACATATTAGATAATTTTTCTAATGTATCAATTATTGCAGAAGCATACTGCTGCTCTGTACGAGCGGTACTGAGTTCGTCCCAGCAGGCAGTAATATTATCTTTTGCATATTCCAGGCAAGCTAATCTCTGAGCCTGATTTGCAACATTTTCTACTTTTTCTGCATCAAAGTTAATACCAACATTGCGTTCTTTAAATACTGCTTCAAAGCTTACAGCAACCTCTTTACCGTTTTCGATTTTTGCAAGTTTGCCATCTGCTGCTAATTTTAATAAGCGCAAAGTTTCTGTATCATGCTCAATTCGTGCAGCAATTTCCTCACGAGTTGTACCTATTCCATAAGCCTCACAAAAAGCATTTAAAGCACCGGAAACAACCCCTTGACTATCTAGAGCTTTTTGATAATCTTGTTTCATCTGCTCCAGCTTCTGTTCAAAAACCTGTACTGTCATCTGGTATGCTGCTTTTTTATCTTCCGGAATATTCTGCACCTGTTTTGTTTCAACATACATATTATCAGAACTATCTGTATTTTCTTTATACGCATCCGAAATAGTTTCTGCCAGAGGAGCTCCTATTAAAAATTTACCAAGACCATTCCAGAATTCAGCTTTTGATCTGTATTCGGCTTTTTCTTTATTGAACTGCTCTAAGACCTTTGCAAGAGAAGAACCTTTCTTTTTAAGCAGCTCATCAACCATGTTTGCTACCTCACTGGTTCTAATTGCCATAATACCTTTTGCTCTTACATTAAAGTCAGGGCTTTGTATTAATCTAAAAACAACTTCAACAGTTTTTGTTCCGCCAAGAATTGTATTTGCAGCCAATTCTGCATATACTAAATCGCTCTTTTCCTGTCCGAGTTTCTTCGTTAAGAAATCATCAAACCCTGCTTGATGCTTGGTTTTTAGCAATTCTAGAACTTTTGAGTAAACACGTTTGTCTTTTATTTGCTGTACTGCATCCTGTATATTAGAGAAATCTCCTTCCAGAATTTGCAAAGCAGCCTGTTCTGCACGTAGATTTATAATTTCCTGTTCAGTATAAGCTCCTTGTTTAATAAGCATTTCGTTGAATTTACGAATTTCTTTATGATCTGTAGAAATTCCCATGAATGTATCACATTCATCATATAAGATAGCCTGTAAATAGCTTTGGCCTGCTATTTGCGGTTTTATACCTTTTTTCTCGCAATATACCTTTAATTTTGCTTCCACAGCTTTTCTATCTGCAGGTGAATCTATTGCACGTATAGCTTGTTCCAGATATTCAATATCTGTACCTGCACCTTCGACAGCTTCCTGAGTCAAATCTTTAACTGCCTGAGCTTTTTCTTCACCTTGAATTGCATTTGTTTCGGCTAAAATACCATTCAAGTATTTTACTTCACTATCCCACATCTCTCCTTTACAATAATCAAGAAGATTTTTACTTGGAGAGCCTAAACCATAGAATGTACGGTGGTTTACAAGTATCTGGTTTACTAATTTGTAAACTTCTCTTGCTTGCGCATTATCTTTTTCTCTGTTGCCGGTCGGTTTCGGACATTTAATCATCCTTACGCCTTTTTTGATTTTTTCACAATCTGTACCAAATCCGTCACCACCGTCAAAGATTACTCTTGCGGCCATTCTTGCTTGAGCTTTATTAGCTTCCTGACCGGTTAAAGTTCCATTTGATATCCATTTCTGAACAACCTGTTCTAAGTAATCAGATGAATTATAGGTGTGAACTGCAGAATGATTTGCTTCTTCATAAATAAGTTTTTCTATAGGAGAATATTTTTCATCTGTATTATAACCTTTTAGCGCAAGAAGTCTGTTTACTTCTTTTAACTCTTCCGGTTTATCAATTCTTGAAATAGCTCTCTTAAGTGCATCTATATCATTCCAGCCGGAAATTGCTTTTTCTATATCAGCAACAATTTGTGCAGCAGAAGATCTTTGAACTGATTTCTGCTCAGGTGAAACATCATTTGCATCCCCGGCTTTATATTTTTCTGTTGCATTATTCATTGCATTCCTAATTTTTGCAGCAGCATTATTTATCCAGTTATTAAGAGTATCTATATCGTTAATTTTTTGATAATCACCAAAATAAATTCCTGTTACACCTAGTGCCTTAGCCTGAGCTGCGAGTTTTTTGCATATGTGTTCTTTTACGGTATTAATATCAAGGCCCCATTCATCATCTATATCTTTCGCAAGAGATACACCATACTTACTCTGATATGAAGCCACAACAAAAGCAACATTCTCATATGTTATAGTTTTTAAAAGTCCAATTGTCTTAGAATTTGTTGAAGCACCTGATATCTGGCTGTGAAGAGCTTCTGCAAGTTCATCAGCTTGTTTCTGGATTGTAGCTGTGTCATATTTTTTTCTAGTTTTTATTCCCTGAACACTATCATAAATTGATGGGCAATGTTTTTTAAATTCAGCACCGCTGATTTCTTTACCTTTAGAATCATAATAACGTATATTTCCATCTTTATCTTTTGTTACATAGTAACCATTGTTACCTTTAGCAACGACCTGAGGTTTATTAGCTTCTGCCTCTGCTCTTTGTCTTGCTTCTTCTGCTCTCCTTTGCGCATCTGCATTATATGCAGCAATTGCTTCTTCTTTTGTCTGTCTGCCTTGAAGAGCAGCATCATCCGCAGCAAGTTTACGAGGAATTTTAATCTCTTCCCCAACATTGAAGTAAGCATTAGGATACTTGCCTCTCACTTTACCGGCATTTGCCTTAATCAAATCTTTTACATTAACACCAAATTTATTCGCAATATCTTCAATCGTTTCACCATTCTGAACAATAATTCCAAGGGTATTGCCATTTTCATCATACCTTACATTATAAGTCTGGCCGTTTCTTACTTTAGTCTGCTCTATATGTCTATCCTGATTATCATAACTATCTGTTACATCTGTATTATCTTCACTGTAACTGTCTGAATAATTACCATCCGAATCATATTTTTTTGTGTGTGTAGGCTGTCCATTCTGAGTTATAACCTCTGTTTTTCCATCCTCATTATAAGTACGCTCAATATTCTTGCCGTCAGATGTTGTAACAGTTTCTCCTGTTTTTATGCCATTTTCGTCATAATTATAAACTGTTATATTACCGTCTTTTACGGTTTTTACAAGACGAGGTGATCTGGTATTACCATCATCAATATATTCATACTCTTCAATGCTGCTGTCCTCTTTCTTGCACACCTGACTTATAGGCTTTTCTTCTGCATCATACTTAATTGTGGTAATGCCGCTATGCTTACTGCTGGTAATTACTTCCTGTGTTTTCTTATTATCTTTATAAGTAGTTGTTACGGTTTCATACCCTTCTGTAACACTTTCTTCTGTTTTAACGTCATCCTTATCTCTGGTAGTTGAAATAGTCTTACCCCCGTTTTTTACTGTAATAATTCTAGAACCGTCGGGAAAAACTTTCTCAATTTTACCATTCTTATACTCTATAATTTCAACATCAGGATTTGTTTTGTCTTTTGTAATTTCTTTTACATCTTCTGAAAGAGCAGACAGTTTATTCAAAAGAGCATATAAAGCATCTCTGCCTTTTCTGCCTATCTTTTCTCCATCTAATTCATATTTTCTGCCTTCTCTTTTAGACAGGGCATTATCTTCGCCGGCAAGATTTTTGACTTCCGCAAAAAAAGCTTCTAGCTCACTTCTGCTGAGCATATTGTCATTAGGATTTGAATCAATTTTATTTAATATCTGTTCAAATACAGGCTTTAATTTTTTATCAACATCTTTAAGAAGCTCATCTTTTTTGATACCGCTTCTAATTTTGCTAAAATCAATTTCACCATACTGCCCTTTTTTTCCCAACGACAAATTCTCTGACATCTTACGCCCTTTCTAGTTCTAATTTTTCTTACATCTTTTCTTTATTGAACTAACATTTTCTGCAAAATGTTATATTATATTTGTATTTACGGCATAATCTGATAAAACTTTAATTTTCCGCATCAAATTGTTACAAAAATTAATACTTTTTCTACCCCAAATGTCCAAAAACATTGAAGCCATAACATTTTGCAGAAAATGTTATGGTACGGATAAAAAAGTTAAACTTATACCCCAAGTTTAAACTTTCTAACCAGGGTTTTATTTTATAGAAATCATGATAGTTATGATAAATACTAATCAAAAGTATAGGTTTTTGTTCTTTTATAGTATTTATTGCACCATCCAAAAGTTGCTGTTCAAAACCTTCTACATCTGTTTTTATTAATCCGACTTTTAAATTATATTTTTTTACATAATCATCTAGACAAACCGTTTTACATTGTTGAGTAGAAGCATCGCCGTTAACTTTGTTTGTACATAAAGTACTACACCCATACTCTCGTACTTCGATGGCTTGTTCACTGTTTCTATCACCTAAAGCCATATTTTCATATACAATATTATGTAAGTTATTAAGTTGAATAGTTTTTTGGCCTAATGCGTAAATATCTTTAACAGGTTCAAATGAGATTATTTTATTATGAGGACAAAACTCTCTAAAGATAAGAGCTGAATCTAGAACATATCCGCCTCCATCAATAATAACTGCGTTCTCTTCCATTTTTTCAAGAGTCTTTAAAACTTGCAGCCCATTTTGGTCCACAAACACATTGCTATAGAAATGAGCTCGAGGACTCTTAGGTAATTTAAAATTTTTGTACTGTATATATTCATCATAATCTTGAATTTCATATTCCATATCAACATGAGCCTTATAAGCTTGAAACTCTTCTTCTGTATAAAAATTTTCCGGCAAAAAAATCTTTGAGTACTTTATCTTTTCTATAATATTTAAAATTTTATTTAAATTATATAAACTTTCTTCTTCCAAATTAGCCTTTAAAGCCTCTACATTTTGTTTATGTTCTTCCAAATTTGAAACTTGATTTGCATTTAACCCATGCAAATAATCCACGCTGATATGAGGAAGGACTTTAAAAGCAAGCATACCGAGATTATATTCTAATGCATTTATTCTTCCTCTCTCATTACTTAACCTTTGTCTTAATCTTTCTATTGCATCATGTTTTATTCTGAATGCTTGTTTTTTCTCTTTGTCAAAAATAAATAGTGATAAAAATTTTGTTAAACCTCTGTTCATAATAGCTCCTTTAAACTCACTTTTAAACGCCATAACATTTTAAATAAAATGTTATATAAAAAGAGAAGTGCCGTAATAAACAACACCTCTCTTTGAAATTTGCAGTTTTTAAATTACAAACAATTTTTTATATCATCTATAATAAGTTCAGGAGTTAAATGATACCGCTGGTATAATTCTTCAAGCGGAACTCTGTCAGTGAACTCTTTTCTGGCGCCGAAATTCAACACCTTCATATCAGAGTTACCAAAATATGAAGCAATTTTTTCTCCAAAACCGCCTTCAAGAGCTCCATCTTCAAGTGTGATAACAAGCTTGTGATTTGCCTTCAAGCTTTCCATAAGTTCTTCATCAACGCCGGAAATAAAGTGAGGGTTTATCAAGGTTGCAGAAATGCCCAAATTTGCTTTTAGAGCATCTTTTACCTTAACACCAAGATGGAAGAAATTGCCAAGCCCTAGAATTGCAACTTCTGAACCACTTTCAACAACCTGATACTTATTTATCTTTGAATAATCTGTAGTATCCTTTTCTCCTGTACTTATTACTTGAGTGAATGGAACTCTGATAACTACAGAATGCTCACTTTGTGAATTTGCCCAGTCCATCATTGAAATATATTCTTCTTTATTCACAGGTGCAAGATATACAATATTTGGAATATTACAAATCAAAGGAATGTCATATTTTGAAAGATGAGTGGCATCCATGCCAGTAATACCGCCCCAGAAAATAAGAAGAGTGGCAGGAGTATTATTAAGTGCTAAATCTTGAGAAAGCTGGTCATATGTTCTTTGTATAAAAGAACTCATTACAGCAAGCATTGGTTTTGCTCCGCCTTTAGCGAGCCCAGAAGCAAATGCCACAGCGTGTTCTTCTGCGATACCAACATCAACATAATTTTTACCCAGTTTTTTTCTGAATTCTGGAGTAAATCCGCTTACCCCCGGAGTTGCTGGAGAAATAGCGATAATTGAACTGTCCTTTGATGCTCTGTCAAGAATATAATCAGCAGTTATACTTTCATAACTTTCTTTACGGATAGCATTCTCTGCAACAGGCTTTTTGTCAAGTTCACCCGGAACAATCCAGTGATAATGTTCTTTGTCGACTTCTGCTTCATGCAAACCTTTACCCTTGATTGTATGCATATGAACCAATACTGGATGGTCAGCATCTTTTACTCTGTCAAATACAGATATTAATTCATTAAAATCGTGTCCGTTATCTATATAATAATAGTCAAAGCCGAGTGTTTTAAAGAAATTATTTTCTGCCTGCCCTTTTGTATCTCTTAAAAGCTTAAGGTTTGAATATAAGCCGCCGTGATTTTCTGCAATAGACATATCATTATCATTTACAACAATAATGATATTACTGCCAAGAACAGCAGCATTATTAAGCCCTTCCAAAGCTTCACCTCCGGTTAAAGACCCGTCGCCAATAATTGCAACAACATTTTCCTTACCGCCTATCAAATCCCTAGCCTTTGCTAATCCGCAGGCAAGACTGACAGAAGTAGAAGTATGTCCTACTTTAAATAAATCGTGCGCACTTTCTTCCGGAGCAGTATAACCCGTATAAGTATGATACTTTGCCGGATTTGTAAACCCTTCTTTTCTTCCGGTCAAAATTTTATGCGGATAACACTGGTGAGAAACATCAAATACGAATTTATCAACAGGAGAATTAAACACCCTGTGAAGTGCAATTGTTGCCTCTACCATGCCTAAATTCGGCCCCAGATGCCCTCCGGTTGTGTTTACCTTTTTCAATATTAAATCTCTTATCTCAGCAGACAGCAGGTTCATTTCCTCTGCACTTAACCCCCGCAAATCTTCCGGAGTATTAATCTTATCCAAAACCATTAACGTTTTTTCCATTTTCGCTCCTTTCTTATAATTAATTATTATATTACAACCTTAGACCTACTCTCAGTCAAGAGGAAACTAAAAAAAATTCTCACTACATATCGTCTAGCCATTCCGGCCTTACCCCGGTTGGGAATGCCGTTATTTATTGTATCTGTTCTAATGAACTAAAGAAAGGAGATTATATGTTCTACAATGTATTAAAAGCCAAAGATATTGTTAATTTGGATGAAACCAAATTCGACAGACAGGTACTTATGGAAAACGGCGACAGCTGTTTAAACATAATTGCAATCAAAAAAGGAGAAATAATAGACACGCATACTTCAATTGCTGATGCAGCTGTTTACGTAATTGACGGCGAGATTGAGCTGCATTTTGATGCTGAAAAGTTTAAACTCGACAAAGGTGAAATTCTCATGTTCAAAAAGGACAAAGAACATAAAGTTCATGCCCTTAAAGACTCTAAATTCTTACTCATCAAGATATAAAACTATGCGCGGAAGTTATTCCGCGCATTTAATTATATTGAACTAATTCTAAAGTATTATTTTGTTACATTTCTTTACAATTTCTTACCGTATGGAAAATCGCGGGTTTCAGCGGAAAAACAAAAGTTTCGGACGCCTAACATTTTATAAAATCATTGATTATCTGTTATGTTGTTGGTATAAATTTGCATGGACGATTAGTCCTTTAGTAGTACACAAAAGAAAAGGTTTAAAAATTATGACATTACCAAACGTAGCTTATTTCTCAATGGAAATAGCAATGGATCAATCACTCAAGACATATTCTGGTGGTTTAGGATTTTTGGCAGGTTCACACATGTTATCTGCCGGTTATTTGCAAATGCCTATGGTAGGTGTAACTATGTTATGGTCATATGGTTACTATGATCAAAGAATCGACCATTCAGGCAACGTTGAAGTAGCTTACATCAGAAAATATTATGATTACCTTGTTGATACAGGTATCACTGTAGAAGTTGACACTTTTGGAGAAAAAGTTAAGGTTAAAGCATTCAGAGTTGACCCTGAATTATTTGGCACTTGCCCTGTTTACCTTCTTACAACTGATATTGACGGTAACAGCGACTGGGCTAAGAGCATTTCTCACAAGCTTTATGATGGAAATGAAAGAATCAGAATTGCTCAGGAAACAGTTCTTGGTATTGCAGGTGTTAGAGTTCTTCAAGCAGCAGGTTACAACTTTGATGTAATCCACATGAACGAAGGCCATGCACTTCCTGCAGCTTTTGAACTTCTTAGACAATACAACGGCAACCTTGATGAAGTTAGAAGAAAAACTGTATTCACAACTCACACTCCTGTTGCTGCCGGTAACGAAGTTCACTGGGTTGATACATTATTAGAAGGCGGGTTCTTTGCCGGTGCTTCTAGAGAAAGAGCTCTTCAATTAGGCGGAGAAAACTTCTCTCTTACAGTTGCAGCTTTAAGAATGTCAAGAATTGCTAACGCTGTATCTCAGCTTCACGGTCTTGTTGCTAACAAGATGTGGGAATGGGTTGACGGAAGATGCCCTATTAGAGCTATCACCAATGCTGTTAACCTTCACTACTGGCAAGATAAGAGAATGAACGGAGATAAATCTTTCGACGAATTACTTGCTGCTAAACGTGAAATGAAAGAAGAATTATTCAAATACGTTGCTAACGTTGCTGGTAAGAGATTTAATCCTGATGTATTAACTATCACCTGGGCAAGAAGATTTGCTGATTACAAACGTGCATGGTTAATTTTGATGGATAAAGACAGAATTAACAAACTATTAGATGAAAATAAGGTTCAAATCATCTTTGCTGGTAAGTTCCATCCGGATGATGTAATGGGTAAAGAAATGTTCAACAAGTTATTGAACAGATCTCACACATTAAAGAACGTAGTAGTTCTTCCTGGTTATGAATTACAACTATCAGGTATGCTGAAACGCGGTACTGATGTATGGTTAAATACTCCGTTAAGACCGTTTGAAGCTTCAGGTACTTCTGGTATGTCAGCTAATGCTAACGGTGCTCTTCACCTTTCTACTTTTGACGGTTGGACTGTTGAAGGTACATTCCCTGGCATTAACGGCTACACTGTTGAATACCCTGAACTTGATGATGATATGCCTTGGGAAGAAAGACACTGGAAAGATCATGAATGCATGATGGATATCATCGAAAACCAGATTATTCCTACTTACTACAACAACAAGCAGGAATGGGCTAGAATGATGAGGCAGGCTATCAGAACTGCTGAAGCTTACTTCAATTCTGACAGAATGGTTATTGAGTACTACAACAGATTGTACAAGCCAATCGCTCATGACGATTGCTCTGCTGGAGAAAAGAAGAAAGAATTAAATATTTCTGAAACTCCTACATTTGATGCTTGGACTTACTCAAATATCAAGTAGATAAAAAAAAGACCGGTTTTAAAAACCGGTCTTTTTTTTATTCCTCAAACGGTATTGTTATAATAAATTTATTACCTTTTCTTTCTTTTGTCATTTTATCCCCTTCGACCTTTTCGTCAAGATAATATGCCTGAGAGAAATTCATGATATCTTCTCTGTGGTGTTCCTTTTTTTCAACTTCGCCAGAAACAGTAACTACGTTATCAACAAGCTTGACATCAATATTTTTTTCGCTTCCGCCTAGAGGTTTCAAATCTACTATTAACTTATACTCGCCCGGTTCTTTCACTAGATTTACAAGCATAGGTGCCATTTTAGGCTCAAACGGGTTATCCCCGAAGCGCTGTTCCATACGTTCAATACGCTTTTGCTCATGCCTCATCATTTTTTCCATTTTACGCATCTGGTATGACGGGTCTGTCATTCTGTTAAATGTCATGTCTGCTACAAAATAAAAAGCTAAAAAAGCGCCTATAAGTGTCGCTAGAATGACTCCTAAAGTTCTTAACCAGTGACTTTTGTGTTCGTAATGGTATTCTCTGTTGTTCTCTTCAATCATAAAAATCTCCTTTCTTTATTCTTGTTTTGTACCTCATGATAATATGTAAATCAATAGCCGAAGAGGGTATATACCAATTACCCGACTGGAATAATATTTATATCTGTTTATCTTTAAGTTATAATAACTTTAAGCGAGGTGTTTATGAAGAAATCATTAATAAAGTATCCTTTTTTGACAAGAGAAGTAGAGATTTATGAGCGGGACAACGGGCATAAAATTGTTCTTGCGCATAAAGAAGGCGGGATGGTAAATATATCATCCTGGGTCAAAACAGGTTCTATAAATGAAAATGATAAAAACAATGGAATCTCTCATTTTCTTGAACATTTAATGTTTAAAGGTACTCATAAACATAAGGCTGGTGAATTTGATAAAATACTTGAAGCAAGAGGCGCTATTGTAAACGCTGCAACGTGGAAAGATTACACGTTTTATTATGTAACCCTTCCGAAAGGTGAGAACAATGAAAACTTCTATAAAGCAATAGAACTTCATGCCGACATGATGATAGACCCTGTAATACCTGATTATGAAATGGGTGCACCGTTTGATATAAATGACAAAACCGTCACAGACAAACGTGAACGTCATGTTGTAATAGAAGAAATTCGTATGCGCAAAGACCAGCCTTGGACAAAGGTTTATAATGCGACAAATCATGCAATGTACACTTCACATCCATACAAACGCGATGTTATAGGCACGCCGGAAATTATTTCACAGGTATCTCAGGAAGAGGTTATGAACTATTACAGAACCTTCTATTCTCCAGAAAATGTAACAACAATAGTTGTCGGTGACTTCGACAGCGAAGATATTCTTAACCGTGTAGTTGAAGGATTCAGCTGGGGAGATAGACCTCATCCTCCTGAAAAAGATTTCGGGCCGGATAGTCCAGTAAAGGAAACAGTCTATATTGAGAATAAAGCAAATATAAATTCTTCGTTTATGATGTTTGGTTTTCTTGGAGCCATGGCAAAAGATTTAAAAAATATTATTGCACTTGAGATGCTTGCTGTAATACTTGGCGAAGGTGCAAGTTCAAGATTATATAATAATTTGATAGAAAATCAGCCAGAGCATATATTTAACATGATTGATGCAGAGAATTACTCATTCCGTGATGGTTCTAACTTCTTTGTACAGGCAAATTTTAATCCTGAATACAAAGAAAAAGCTATTGAACTTGTTAAGGAAGAAATTAAAAAAGTTCAAAATGAAATTACTGAACGAGAAATTAATAAAGCAAAGAAAAAACTTAAATCCCGTTTTGCCTGTGAAGCTGAAACAGTTTCTGATATCGGTGAAGCAATAGGATATTATATGACTGTATGCGATGACTTAAATCTGGCAGAAGAATATCTGCCAATTTGTGAATCAATCACTATTGAAGATTTAAAAGATGCCGCAAAGAAATATTTAGATCTTAATCATGCCGTTATTTCTATTTTGAGTCCGGATAATAAGTAAAATCAATTTTTCTGGCATTTTTCCAGAACAGTTACAGTTACATTTTGTGCATCTTTCGTTGCATTTCTATACAGCTCTATTAACCGTGTTTCAGCTGGTGTAATACGAATTGACTGGGGTGTTGCTACACCATAAAAAGCAGTAATATCTACATTATAAATTTTACACAGCATTAATAACGTATCGCCGTAAGGAGTTGTTTCTCCGCTTTCCCACTTACTAATTGTTGCAGCAGTCTTATTTATGCGTTTTGCTACTTCACGCATACTCAACCCTGCGTTCTGTCGGCATAACCTTAACTGCAACGGTAAAGACGTACTTAAAGACTCTACCGTTTTTTCTTTTGATTTGGTCATAAATATTTCTCCTATACCATAATTATATCGAAAAATTAAATATTTAAAAATTTGCTTGACAATAATCCGGATGTGTTTTATTATTCACATGTTAATTATTACGATACTGTTAATCTATAATACACTTTGGAGAAAATATGATTACTCTGGAAGAAAAAGTAAAAGAATTTATAAATACAAATGGGATTAAAAAAAAATTCTTTGCTAATCTATTAGGAATTTCTGTAGCTAAGTTAAGCGCAATGCTGCAAGGCAAAAGAAAAATGAAAGCCGATGAATTAATTATTTTTTCAGAGTACTTCAACTTAAAATCGGATTTTTTTGCTGATGTTAATTATTTACAGGAGTGTAATTGATGGAAACAAAAATCTCTGTTATAATTCCTGTTTATAATACAGAAGTATATCTTGGAAATTGCCTGACAAGTATTTGCACCCAGACACTTGAAGATTTAGAAATAATTTGTATCAACGATGCTTCTGAGGATAACTCCCTTAATATACTCAATGATTTTGCAAATAAGGATAAGCGCATAAAGGTAATTAATTTTAGCCTTAATAAAGGCGCTGCTCAAGCAAGAAATTACGGAATAGAGATTGCAAAAGGCGAGTTTATCAGTTTTATTGACAGCGATGATTATCTGGAAACAGCCGATTTTTATGAAAAATTATACAATAAAGCCATACAAACAAATGCAGATATTACAAAAGGATTATATAAAAACTCGTCAGATAATACTGTTTTTAAAGAAATAAATAATAAGATTAAAGAAAATAAGAATAATTTCTGTTCAACATATTGCAGTGCTATTTTCAGAAGAAGTCTGCTAATCAATAATAATATCACATTTCCTGAAATTATTGATATGGAAGATCCGGTATTTGCTTTTGAAGCAGCATTACACGCCAATAAAATTGAAATAGTTGAAGACTTGTATATCGTAATTACACAGCGTGATAATTCTCTAACCAGAAGACAGCTCTGTTTCCAACAGCTTAAAGATAAGATTAAAGGGATGGAGATTTTATTGCATCTGGCAAATTCTAATTCTATTACGCCAGAGGTTTACAGCTATGTCTTAGGCTACTGGTTTGTAACAATAATACAGGATGTATTAAACAAAAATAATTCTCGCATTTTCAGTGAATATCTATTCTGCAGAATGGCAGGAATTTTCAGAAACTTTAAGTTTAATATTGACATAAATGCGACTTTTTACAATTTCTTTAATAAGAACCTAAGTGAATTTTATTACTTTGATAAAGAGGAACTAAAAAAAATTATCGATACAAAAGATATAATCTCTTTTGATATTTTTGATACACTTCTTTTACGTCCATTTTTAGCCCCGTCTGATGTTTTTAAATATATGGAACAACAATATAATATACCAAATTTTGCACTTACAAGGCTCGTTAGCGAAAAGAAAGTACGCATGGTTAAGGCTATTCGCGACAGAAGAATAGAAGATATAACAATTGATGAAATATATTCTAAACTCGATAAAAATCTCAGAGATAAAGAAATGGAGATTGAAGCACAAATATTACAATGTAATGAAGAAATTCTTGAAATCTATAATTATGCACTAGAACAAGGAAAGCAAATTATAATAACATCAGACATGTATCTTCCTACAAACTTCCTTGCACAAGTTCTGAATGATAAAGGTTTTAAAAATTTCAGTAAATTGTACGTTTCAGGTGAAATTGGAAAATGTAAGGCTACCGGAAACTTATATAAATTCATTATCCAAGATTTAAATATAAGTCCTGATAAAATATTACATATTGGTGATAATAAAATTTCTGATATAGAAAAAGCCAAAGCAAACAGTATCGAAGCGTTCTATTATAAAAACATTTTCGAAAGATTTAAAATTTCGAAAATAAACAACTATGCTTTTGAATATTTTGATAACTATGCAATTGATAAGATTAGCAGTTCATCAATTATCGCATTGTCAGCAATTAATTGGATTAATCAGAATGACAAATCTAATTACTGGAAAGATTTAGGTTATAATATCGGCGGCCCGCTAGCGCTTAGTGTTGTAACAAGCATATTTACAATAGCAAAGCAGCGAAATCTTAGCGATATATTCTTTGTTGCCAGAGATGGTTATATGCTTAAATTAGCATATGATTTAATTAAACCTGAAAATGCACCAAAAAGTCATTACATATACGCTTCCAGACGAATGAAAAACTTATGTATAAATGATAATCCTATATTTAGCGAAATAACTAAAAATAATTATCAAAAATACGCAGCTTCAATCAAATTATCCGGAGAGAATATTGGAATTGTTGATACCTGCGCAGGTAATTTTTCCGCACAAACATTAATTGAAAAGTTTTTCAGCGCAAAAAGTTTTCTCGGGATTTATATAGCGTCAACGCTTAATTATAAATATAATTATATAAATTTAAGCATCAAACCGCACTCCAACAAAGCAATAGGCTTTAGTTGGGATTTAATCGAGTTTCTTTTTACATCAAACGAAGCGCCTGTTGAAGATATGAAAAATGAAAAACCTGAATATAGAAAACTTCTAAATGATAATGACTTCTTCAGATTAAGCCTATTCCCTTTTATTTCAGAAGGAATACTTAATTTCGTAAAAGATTACACTAAAATATTTGGAATACAAAGTTTCAATTTTGATGCCGATCAAGTATTTGAATATATCAAATGTTTTTGGCAAAATATGAGCTTTTTAGACTATTATATGCTTTCGCAGGTAAAGCATCCTACAGATTCTGCACAACAAGTTTATGTTTCTTTAACACTTGCAGATGAGGAAAGAATAAAAATATTAAACAAAAAAGTGGGTAAAAAACTGGAACTTATACAAAATTAATAAAAAAGGCGGCTCTTGAAAAGCCGCCTTTTAAATACATATCTAGAAAAATTATCTCTTTGAGAATTGGAATCTCTTACGAGCTCTTTTTCTACCATATTTCTTACGTTCTTTAACTCTTGCATCACGAGTCAACAAGCCTTCTGAACGTAATACATTTTTATATTCCTCATTAACTTTCAATAATGCTCTTGAAATACCGTGTCTGATAGCCGCTGATTGAGCAACGATACCGCCGCCAACAGCTTTAACTCTTACATCATACTTGTCTTGATTTTCAGTTAAAACAAGCGGTCTGTAAATCATCATTTCAACAGCCGGCATATTACCAATATAAGCACCTAATGTTTTTCCGTTAACGAAAATTCTGCCTTTACCTTTTACAAGTTTTACAACTGCAACAGCGCACTTTCTGCGGCCTGTAGCCATTATTTCTTTAGATTCAGCCATTACTTAGACTCCTTTCCCAATACAACAGGTTTTTGAGCTGCATGCGGATGTTCAGGACCGCAATATACTTTCAACTTGTTGAACTGTTCAGCGCCAAGAGTGTTGTGCTGCAACATTCCCTTAACAGCTTTTTCAATTAACTTTGTTGCATCTTTTTCACGAACTTCTTTAACAGAAGCTGCTTTTAAACCACCCGGGTAACCGGTATGGTGATAATAAATCTTATCAGTTTCTTTATTTCCTGAAACTACAACCTTTTCTGCATTAATAACGATAACAAAGTCACCGGTATCAACGTTAGGTGTATATTCAGGTTTATTTTTTCCTCTTAAAATGTTTGCAATTCTTACAGCTAAACGACCAAGAATTTCGCCTTCTGCATCAATTACATACCATTTTCTTTCAACTTCAAGAGGTTTTGCTGAATATGTTTTCATGCTTTTTATCTCCGTAGTATTAATATTTTACCTTTACCAGTGTCAGACCATACGGGCTGACTGTTTGCCCCGCCTTACGGCGGTCACATGCCTCAAGAACATTTTTCATATGCTCTACAGGCAGCTTATGCCCCTCTATTTCAAGAAGCGTACCGACTATTGTTCTTACCATATTATAAAGAAATCTGTTTCCTTCAATATGTATAAACACTCTATCACCTTGTTTCTCAACATCTGCTCTAGAGATAAAACAAACTTTGCTCGGGTTAAGCGTTCCGGAACTTTTAAAACTTGAAAAATCATGTTCGCCCAGAAGGAAATTCAAAGCGGTCTGCATCCGCTCTATATCCAATTCATATTTCACTCTTAAGATATCACCGTCAAATGCCTGTTTATAACGTCTGTTAATCAGTTCATATCTGTAATATCTTGCCTTTGCAGACTTTTGAGCGTGAAACGAATCCGGTACAATTCTCAAGTTACTGACAGATATATCATCAGGAAGGATTTCGTTCATTTGATAGATAAATTTTGAAGCAACAATTTCTTTATCAGTATCAAAGTGAACGACCTGTCCTAATGCATTTACACCTTTATCAGTTCTTCCGGAGAAGATTGTTTTAATCGGTCTGTTATTAATTTGAGCCTTAGACTCTATCAAAGTACATAATACTTTCTCTAATTCGCCCTGTATCGTGTTACCGACTTCTTTGCCGGCTTCGAACTGTATCTGACTGCCGTCATAGTTCTTACCACGGTACTGAACGTCTAGAGCGTAGCGCATTAATTATACCAACTGAATTAATGCCATTTCAGAAGCATCCCCTCTGCGTGGAGGAAGTCTGAATATTCTTGTATATCCGCCCTGTCTTGAAGAATATTTAACGCCAATAACGCTGAATAATTTTCTCAAAACAGTCTGCTTAGCTAATTTTTTGCCTTCCTGCGGAGCATCAAATACTTCACCGGTGGTTGTATCAATTAACTGGCCGATTTCTTTATCATAGATATATTTACCAGCCAATCTTCTTGAATTCAAATCACCTTTTTTAGCCATAGTGATTACATTTTCAGCATATGGCTGCAAAGCTTTTGCTCTTGCCATAGTTGTTTTTATCTCACCATGAGTAAATAGTTCAGTAGCTAATGAACGCAACAAAGCTTTTCTTTGGTCTTGTGCTTTACCAAGTGTATGTTTCTTTGTTTGGTGTCTCATTGTTTTCTTTCCTTTTATATAATTTACTAATTTCTATTATTCTTCTGAACCTTGAATAGCATAACCTTCTTCATCTACTTCCGGATTTGGAGCTAAGTCTAAACCGAAGTGGTGTAATCTTTCAATTACTTCATCTGAAGATTTTTTACCAAAGTTCTTAATATTTAACAAATCATGTTCTGATTTCTTTAACAATTCTGCCATTGAGTTAATGCTTGCTCTTTTTAAACAGTTATATGCTCTTACAGATAATTCAAGCTCATCAATAGTGATTGAAGGTTCTTGTTCGGTTTCTTCATGAGATTCTTCCATAACAACAGCCTTTTCTTCAATATCTTTGTGAGAAGTTTTGCCTGTAATAGATGAGATTTGAACAAAGTGTTCAATAAGCAAATCAGCTGCCTGAGTAAGAGCTGTAGTTACATCTACTGTACCATTAGACCAGATTTCAAGAGTTAATTTATCAAAGTCGATATTGTCGCCGACACGAGCATTTTCAACTTCATAACGAACTCTTTTTACCGGCATAAATGTAGCATCAATAGGTAACATATCAATAGGAGCTCCTGATTTAGAATTTCTTGGAACATCATTTGCTACATATCCTTTTCCTGTTTCTACAACGATATCGGCGTGGAATGAACCGCCGTCAGCTATAGTACAAATCAACCAGTCAGGGTTTACTACCTTTACACCGGCTGGTAATTGGATATCACTTGCCAATACAGGACCTGGTTTGTCTACATCTATTCTCAAATTTTGAGGTTCTTTTGAGTCTGTTTTAATTGCCAAACCTTTAAGGTTCAACATTACGTCAATAACGTCTTCTAATACACCCGGAATTGCTGTGTATTCGTGAGTTATACCCTCAATTCTGCAAGAAGTTACAGCAGTACCTTCTAAGCTTGAAAGTAATACACGTCTAAGTGCGTTACCGATAGTTGTTCCAAAACCTCTTTCTAACGGTTCAATAGTAAACTTACCATATTGTGAACCATCAGAACTGGTCATTGTATTAACAGTTTTAATTTTTAATTCCATATTATTTTCTCCTATCAGCCTATTTTGAATAGTACTCTATAACAAGTTGTTCTTTGAATTCAGGATCTAATTCTTCTCTTTGAGGAATTCTTTCGAATGTAATCTTCAAAGCGTCTTTATCTACTGTTATCCAAGCAGGAGCACAAGATAAATCAATTGCACTCATTACAGTCTTAAGGTAATCGTTGCTTCTTGATTTAATAGTGATTACATCACCTGCTTTAACTAAATATGATGGAATATCTACTTTCTTATCATTAACAAGAACGTGACCGTGGTTAACGATTTGTCTTGATTGTTTACGTGTTACGCCGAAACCTGCTCTAAATAAGACGTTATCTAATCTAGATTCAAGAATTTGAAGAAGGATAGTACCTGTTACACCTTTCTTTCTTGCAGCTTCGTTGTAATATTTTGCGAATTGTTTTTCGCTTACCAAATATGTTAATCTGATTTTTTGTTTTTCATTTAAGTGAATAGCGTATTCAGAAAGTTTCTTTCTTACTGCACCGTGTTGACCGGATGCTGTTTGCCTCATAGAAGATGTTAATTTTCTGTTAGACAAATCTTTTACGCCGTAGTTACGAAATAATTTATTCGTAGGTCCTGTATATCTTGCCATTATTTTCTCCTTTTCTTTTGCAGGGCATCTATGGTTTACTTTTTTGGCTTAAAGCAAGCCCCTGCATATTGTATCTAACTTTATTACACCCTATACACGTCTCTTTTTAGGAGGACGGCATCCGTTGTGAGGAATAGGTGTTACGTCTTTTATCAAAGTAATTTCCAAACCAGCAGCCTGAATAGCTCTGATTGCTGTTTCACGACCTGAACCAGGTCCTTTGATATGAACTTCTACCTTTTTCATACCCTGGTCAATTGATTTCTTTGCAACTAATTCTGCTGCTGACTGAGCTGCAAACGGAGTTCCTTTTCTAGCTCCTTTGAAGCCTGTAGCACCGGCAGTTGCCCAAGCAATAGCATTACCTTGAGTATCTGTAGAAGTTACAATTGTATTGTTAAAAGTGGATTGTATGTGAACAACACCCTGCAATACATTTTTCTTTTCTTTTTTCTTTGTAGTTTTTGGTCTTGCCATTTTTCTTTTCCTTATATTTCACTATTTTTAATTTCGTTTAAATTTATTCCCTATTATTTCTTCTTACCAGCAATAGGTCCTGTTTTTTTACCGCGTCTTGTTCTTGCGTTTGTTTTTGTTCTCTGACCTCTGCAAGGAAGACCTCTTTTGTGCCTCATACCTCTGTATGAGTTAATTTCTTGAAGACGTTTAATGTTCATTGTTACTTCACGTCTTAAGTCACCTTCAATATTGTATTCAGACAATGCATTACGTAATTGTTTAATGTCATCATCTGTTAAGTCATCTGTTCTTAAATCAGGTGAAATACCTGTTACTTCAAGAATCTTTTTGCTTCTAGCAGGTCCTATACCGTAGATATAGGTCAAAGCGATTTCTAGTCTTTTGTTACGAGGTAAATCTACCCCAACTAATCTTGCCATGTTTTCTTTCCTTTATATTTCTTGTACTTACTTATTCTTTATTCTTCGAAAATTAACCCTGTCTTTGTTTGTGTTTAGGGTTTTCACAAATTACTGCAACTCTGCCTTTTCTTTTAATAACTTTGCATTTGTCGCACATAGGTTTTACTGATGATCTTGTTTTCATTGTTTTATCCTTTATCTTTTTGTAATACTTAAAAACTTTTTATTATTTAAGACGGAATGTTATTCTGCCTTTGGTTAAATCATAAGGTGTCATTTCTACTTTTACTCTGTCACCCGGTAATATTCTGATAAAATTCTTTCTTATTTTTCCTGATATGTGTGCCAGAATTTCGTGTCCGTTTTCAAGTTTTACCCTGAACATCGCATTCGGCATGGATTCCAGAATAGTACCTTCTATTTCTATTACGTCTTTTGCCATATTTTCCTCTATTTTTCGGCTGTCAAATAATGCCACTTTGAGGCATCTTAATATAATAATATTTGCTAAAAATCTGAATGCAAGCTGTTTTATTATATTTTCGCCCCTTTTGTAAAGTTTTATTTCTGTTTGTTTTTTTATTCTTAAGTTTTATTCCCTGTAATCTAATATCATGAAAAATATTGAATTTATAATACAATTTTGGATTATATCCTTTTTGTAATATTTTTTATTATTAAAAAAACATTCTATATATTTATATAACTCATTTTATTTCTGTTCATGATACAATTTTCACATATAGTATTTTGAAAGGGATTTATTTATGCTAAGAGCCGGAATCGTTGGACTTCCAAACGTAGGAAAATCAACATTATTTAATGCATTAACAGCTACAAAGAATGCACAGAGTGCAAATTATCCGTTTTGTACAATTGAACCAAATGTAGGCGTTGTTGTTGTACCGGATGAAAGACTCCAGATACTTTCTGATTTGTGCAAAGCAAAAGAAATTATTCCTACTGTCATAGAATTTGTTGATATTGCGGGACTCGTAAAAGGTGCAAGCCAGGGAGAAGGATTAGGCAACCAATTCCTGCATAATATTAGAGAAGTCGACGCTATTATTCAGGTTGTCAGATGCTTTGATGACGAAAACACTATTCACGTAGCAGGCAAAGTTGATCCTATTTCAGATATTGAAATTATTAATACAGAGCTTGCCCTTGCTGATTTAGCTTCTGTAGAAAGACGCGCTGCAAGAATTTCTAAACAGGTAAAATCAGGTGACAAGGAAGCAGTTATTGAAGACGGAGCATTAAAGAAACTTAATGAACTGCTTCAAGAAGGAAAATTCATAAATGTAAAAGAACATTTTACAGAAGATGAGATTGAAGCAATTAACCCGCTTAATTTAATGTCTATCAAGCCTGTTATTTATTGCGCGAATGTTTCTGAATTTGATTTAAAAGAAGGCAACAATTACACAAAACAGGTTGAAGAATACGCAAAATCACATGGTGCTCAAACAGTTATAATCTGCGCAAGAATTGAAGAAGAACTTGTTGAACTCGGAGAAGAAGGGGCTAAAGAGTACCTTGAAGAGCTTGGAGTTAAAGACAGCGGGATTAATAAAATGATTAAATCAGTATATGAACTGCTTAATCTTATTACATTCATTACTGCGGGCGAAAAAGAAGTTCATGCGTGGACAATCACAAGAGGAACTAAAGCTCCGCAGGCGGCAGGGGTTATACATACTGACTTTGAAAAAGGCTTTATTAGAGCTGAAGTAACCGGATACAATGACTTTGTACAAAACGGCTCTTATACAGCCTGCAAAGATAAAGGTGTTACAAGATTAGAAGGAAAGGATTACGTAATGCAGGACGGAGATATTGTTCACTTCCGTTTTGCAGTATAATAAGGAAATGCAAATCAATACTTCAGGTGGACAGACAAATTTTAAATGGAATAAAACAACACATTTAGAAATGACAATGCTCGCACTACAAAACAGCAGCATTGATGATATTACTAAAAGACAGGTTGCCAGATATGCCCAAATGCCAGACTTTGCAAAGACAGAATTGGGATATCATAATAACACTCACTTCTTCTTTCCAAATTCTAAGAAAAAAAGCTTCGGGCCAGACTCTGATAAACTAAATGCCTTTAGCCAGTTTAAAGAACATTTGCAGCAAGCAATGCTTTCAGAAGACAAAGAAGAAGTATTAAAAAAACTCGGCTATGCACTGCATTATTTGCAAGATATGTCTGTTCCGCTTCATACAGAACCGGGCGGATTAATACATAAAATATTAAAATACAAGCTTCACGGAAATTTTGAACGCGGTAAAAAATATGGTGCAACAGCACATTTAGACATACTAACCCAAAATTTTAAGGCAGAAAATCTTGAGTACAGTTCTATACTGGATTTATTTACAAAAACTGCTGAATATTCTCAAAATCCGGAGTTCAAGGTAAAAAGATTTAACAAGAAAAACTGGATTTCAATTCAGCAGGCTTGTTTTAACAGAGGCGTAAACGCTTCCAGAGAATTTTTAGAAAAAGTTATCGCCGTAAAAAATATTAATTAACGGGTTATTTTTGCAGAATTTATAACCCAGCCGTCAGAGCGGAAGTGAGCATAATTATTTTTTCCCCGGTATTTTTCTCCTTCAGGGCTTGACTTAAGCCATTCTTCAAGGATTAAAAGAGCCTTTCTCAGGAGTTCATAGCCGTATCTTTCAATCAATGAACCGTATTGGGTTGGTGTTAATATGACAAAATCTATATCGGGCAGAGAAATTTTTACCTCGCTGTCATACTTCGGTCTGCCGCCCTTTTTCCCATTTTCTATACTTGAATATCCACTCATTATTTATCATCCTCCACAGGTGCTCCTAATTTGCGCACCAGTTCTATTACAGTTTCTTTCATTCTGCATTTATTATAAGAATTACTAAAATATATTTTATACAAATTGCATCTAGCACATACGCACCCTAACTTGTAACAATCCACTGCACTCGGGGTCCAATTCTTTGACATTGTTTCACTACATGATACATTATATCTGTAATTCATTTTTACAAAACCTCTTCCAAATATTTAAAACATTGACATTAGCAAAAAAATATGATTAAATATCAATTGATAGTTTACATCTTGTGTCTTATTGTAAGACGATATGATACAAATGTCAAGTACTATTTTCAGATATTGGTGAAACGATGAAACTAGATGAATTAATACAATTAATATCCAATATAGCAGGGATAACTGTTAACCAGTCAATGCTTGCAGACAGCCTTGGCATAACACGTCAGACAATCAGCAATAGAATAAAAACTCAGAGCGAAGTTACGGTTAGCGAAATAAGACGGGTTGAGGAATTTTTTAAGATTAGTATTTTCAGTTCTGTAACCGACGATATTGCTTATATAGATTATTATACAGATGTTTTTGCAAGCTGCGGAAATGGCAGTATTGTATTTTCGAGTGAAAAAACGAAACTTCCTATACCGATTTCAATGATAAGCGGGTATTCAAAAAATAAATTATATTCTATGATTAATGCTTCCGGAAATAGTATGTCGCCTACTATTGATAATGGCGATAAGCTTATTGTAGAACACTGGAACGGAAACCAGATTCAGGACAATAAAATTTATGTATTTTGTTTTAATAACGAATTTTTTGTAAAACGCTTATCAAAAAATCTTGATGAGATTATTATCAAGTCTGACAATCCTGAATACAGAATTAGAACCATAAACGGAAAGTCTGCCGCAGAATTAATACTTATCGGTAAAATTGTCGCAACTGTGAAACAATTGGATTAAAATTTCAGGCTCGCAATTTTGTTGTATCAATAATTCTTATCTGTAGGGTGAAGGAGCTATTACAACAAGTTTGCTGTAGCAAGAAGAGTTGCACTTGATTCTTCCGTTATATCTGCATCACGAATTGTTGATTGAGTTGATACTAAATTATTGATTTTAATACTTCGTCTATTGTTGAAAGTGCATTTGCTCTTGTTAACTCAAATGCTTTCTGAGATGAACCAGTTGAGTTGTTTATAATCAGGTCAAGGTTAAAGTTTGAACCTCCAACTAATCCTCCTACAGAAGTTGTGCCTGTTACATCGGCAAAAACAGTACAATTATCAATATGGGAAAGATCCATACCCTATAAGACCACCTACATTCCCAGTCCCACTCACGCTGCCAGTTAGCTGTTACTTATTGTAACGTTGCATCCTCTCCCCATCAGTCCACCGACCTCATAATCCCCCGTCACATCAACATTTTCTAAGCCAACGTTTTTTATTTCTGCAAAGTTACACCACCTAAACAAACCGACACAATTAATTGATGGAGTGTTGATATACAGGTTTGAAATCACATAACCATTACCATCAAAGGTGGCTGTAAATTGGTTAGAAGTTCCTATTGGAGTCCAACCTTCACCTGTTGAGTAAGCAGAAAGGTCGATATCATCAGCTAAAACAAATTCACAATTTGAGCAGATTTTATAGTTATTGGTCATTGTTGCGAGCTTAGCAAGTTCTTCTGCTGTTGAGATTGAATAAGTGCCACTTGTAAGTTTTGTGTTTATTGAATAATTCGCTGCATTGTCTTCCGCTTGGTTTATCTTAAAGCCCGTTGTCATGCAATCGATTGCTTGATTTAAGCCTATGGTTGACGTTTTTAAGTCGGATTGAACTATTAACACCTCACTTAAAAAGCCCTGTAAATTAAGGTCTTTAGCCTCCTGTACAGCAGCAAGAGTTTCAGGGTAATGCATTAAACCTGATTTTCGTATAAAGCTGCTCATTAAAAACATATACTTATATAAATCGTTACATTACATAACAAAAGCCGCGGCTTATAATTTTACTTGCTTTTACCTTCCGTTTGAAGTTAAATATCTCCTATGAAGATAATTATTTTTGGTGCAAATGAACTTAGTTCAATGATAGCCTCTGAGTTATATACAGAAAACGACATTACTGTTATAGATGATGAACATAACAGAGTAGACGCATTTAATAAGCTGGATGTCGGGTTTGTACCGGGGAATGGTTCAAATATAGAGGTATTAAAACAAGCTTCGATTAAATCTGCGGATGTATTTATTGCCTGTACAGCTTCTGACGAACTCAATATTGTTGCATGTTTAACTGCCAAAAGAATAAGTACCGTTAAAACAATCTGCTTTGTTCGCAAAGAAGAATACAAATATTCTCTCGGGCTTGCAAAGGATGCAGAATATAACTGTGATTTTTATATTGATAATGTAATCTGGCCGGAAGAACTATTAACTCAGGAAATTTTTAGAATTATCACTGTTGCAAAAGCTTTGGATGTTGAACATTTTGCTGATGGCAGGGCACGTTTGCTTGAATATAGGATTGCAAAAAACTCTATTCTTGTTAATCAGATGATTAAAAATTGCGAGTTTCCTAAAGATACTGTTATTGTCGGTATTACAAGAAATTGCGAATTATTTATACCTAATGGAGAAACAATTTTGCATGAAGATGATAAAGTTATTTTTATGGGATTATCAAACTCGCTCGATATACTTGCCGGTAAATTTTTCCACGAAAAAGAGTTCGTAAAAAATGTAACTATTATAGGCGGTGGTAATGTTGGTTTAAAACTTGCTAAAAATTTGGAAAATCTAAAGCTCAATTTAAAGATTGTAGAAAAAGATACAGCAAGATGTGAGTATTTATCACAGGAACTTAATAACACATTAATTATTAATGGAGATGGAACTGATTTAGAACTCTTAAATGAAGAAGACATTGCTTCTTCTGATGTAGTTGTAAGTGTAACTAACAATGATGAAAAAAATCTTTTGTGCTCGCTACTTGTTAAACATATGGGTGCAAGCAGAGTAATATCAAGAGTTTCCAAGACTACAAACGTAGAATTATTTGAACGGGTTGGTATTGATATTGCAATTTCTTCCAGAACAGCTGCGCTTAATGAAATAAAAAATAATATAAAAGAAACAAACATTGGTATTCTGGCAACTGTAGAACAGGGAAAAGGAGAAGTACTGGTTATAGAAATCCCTGAAAATTACCAAACAAAAAAAATTATGGAATTAAAACTTCCTGTAAAAGCTATTGTAGGAGTTATTCAGCGCAGGAAGAGAATAATTATTCCAAACGGTGCAACACAAATAATGGGTGGTGATAATCTCATAATATTTACAACAAGTGAAAATGCGCCAAATATAAAAGAATTTTTTGAGGAAATTGAATGAGATTAAACTATCTGGCATACTCATTTAGTCTGACAATAATGTATTTTAGTTTTATGCTGATGCTGCCTGTATTAGTAGCGCTTTATTATCATGAAACCGGTGCTGTGCTGCCGTTTTTATTAACAGGAGCAGCTGCTCTTATGATATCAATAACAATAAAAAAGGTTATCAGCGGAATTGCCCAGATTAAATCAATAAATGATATAAAAAAATCTGAAGGGCTCTGTGTTGTTAGTTTTTCCTGGATTTTTGCTATCATTCTGGCTTCAATACCTTATTTATTTTTCGGAATAAGCCCAGTTGATGCTTTATTTGAAGCAACATCCGGAATTACGGCAACAGGTTCGACAATACTTACACACTTCAACTATCCAAATACTGTTTTTTTCTGGCGCTCCTTTACACAATGGCTGGGCGGAATGGGAATTATCGTATTATTTATTGCAATTCTGCCTCAATTTGCAATTGCCGGAAGACAAATGTTTTTTGCAGAAGCACCCGGGCCTACAGAAGATAAATTTACTCCAAGAATAAAGAATACGGCTGCTGCTCTATGGAAAGTTTATGCAGGATTAACTATAATTGAAATTGCTTTTCTGAAAATTAATGGAATGAGCGGTTTTGAAGCTGTTTGTAACTCATTATCTTCAATCTCTGGAGGAGGACTTTCTCCAAACAGCCAGAGTATGATTGGATGTTCTTATCCATTACTATGGATTACTGCATTTTTCATGTTTTTTGCAGGTGTAAGCTTCAATCTCCAATACAAAGCGTGGATTAAACTTAACCCGCTGGTTTTATTTAGAAATGAAGAATTCAGGACTTATTTCTCTGCAATTTTCTTAATTGGTATTTTGCTCAGTATTTCTTTATTCTTTAATATGCATTATGACCTTGCAGGAAGTATAACACACTCGTTTTTTAATGTTTCAACTCTGGTTTCGTCAACAGGTTTCTGCAGTGTAGATTACACAAAATGGGATTACACAAGCAAGCTCCTTTTATTTGCAATAATGCTTTTTGGCAGCTGTGCAAGTTCGGCCGGAGGCGGATTAAAAGTTATGAGATGGCTTCTGGTCTTTAAAATTATAAAAACAGAGATGACTAAAATTCTACATCCCAAAGCTGTTTGTAATATCAAAACAGGAAGTTACTCTGTGCCTAAGGAAATTCTTGACCAGACTTTAATGTTTGTTGCTTTTTATTTTGTAATACTGGGAGTTTCCGCATTTTTAATAGCTGTTCTTGAACAAAATACTACTATTGGATTGACCGGAGCTGTCAGCGCAGTAGGAAACATAGGCCCGGGATTTGGTGCTATCGGCCCGCTGGGAAGTTTTGCTCCTCTGAATGCATTGACTAAATTAATACTAATTTTTGATATGCTTATTGGCAGACTAGAATTAATACCAATTCTTGTGTTATTCCAAAAAGATTTTTGGGTTTTAAAACGTTAATTCCCTGCGGCTATAAATCGGGCCTTTATAAAGTTTATTATTGTATTCTATATTTACAGGTGCTATAGTCCTCTTTTCATTAGAAAACCGGATTAAATTACCGCTAATATCATAAAAATAAAGAATTTTGGAAGGGACAGGGTTGTTCAATGCATCCTTTGTAATAGGCTTGCCGTCTAAATCAAATGCCTCATATATCTCTCCATTTTTCGTACAAATTCCCAGCCTAAAACCATTTTCATCATATATTTTTGTTGAAGCTGCCAAAACCTGCACTCCGGAAATAAAAAATAAACAAATTATTGCACAAAGTTTTTTCATACTACAATTATAACGTCATTCTTAGAAAAATGTTCTTTTTTATGCTACAATTTAACCAGAGGAAGAAAATATGTCTATAAGAAAAGTTGTCAGATATGGAGAAGACTCTTTGCGACAGCCGTCCAAAGAAGTTCATAAGGTTTCACAAAAAGTTAAAAATCTGGTTGCAGATTTATTGGATACAATGTACGCTCAAAACGGTGTCGGGCTTGCTGCACCCCAGATTGGAGAGAACTACAGAGTATTTGTAATTGATGTTTCGACAGGAAATGAGCCTTTAAATCCAATGGTATTTATAAACCCTAAAATCATAAAAAAATCAGGTGCTGTAATAAGCCACGAAGGCTGCCTTAGCTTTCCTGAAGCATTTACTGATGTTAGAAGATATTCTGATGTTATGGTAAAAGCAATGGATAGGAATGGACGTTCTTTTGTTCTGGAAGCAAAAGATGGAAGCCTGCTTGCAAGAGCAATTCAGCATGAATTTGACCACCTTGACGGAATTCTTTTCATTGATCACGTTATAAACAGATTTGAAGCAGAAGAAGTTCTGAAAAAATTTAACCTGCCGCCAATTCAAATTGAAAAACTGCTTGATGAACCGGAATTAGAAGCAAAAATTGAAGAACTATTAAAACAAAAAGTTAAAAGTGAAGAAAAGAATGATTAGTATTGTATTTTTTGGAACACCCGATATTGGTTTAAAGTCCTTGGAACATTTTTATAATTCTGATAAATTTGAAGTTCTTGCAGTTGTAACACAGCCCGATAAACCATCAGGCAGAGGACATAAGCTTACGCCGAGCCCGATTAAACGCTTTGCGCTGGAGAAAGGTATTAAAGTATTTCAGCCAAAATCAATCAGAAAAGAACCGGAAATTATTGAAGCATTAAAAGAATTAAAACCTGATTTCTTTGTAACTTTTGCATTCGGTCAGATTCTTTCGCAAGAAGTTCTGGATATTCCTAAATACGAAACAATAAACCTTCATGTTTCATTACTTCCAAAATACCGGGGAGCAAATCCTATACAACGTGCAATTATTAACGGGGATACCGAAACCGGAATATGTACCATGATTACAGAATTAGGGCTTGATTGCGGCGACATTTGCATGAAGCTTCCTATTGAAATTTCTAAAAACATGAATTGTATAGAGCTGTTTGAACTATGCGCTTCTAATTCTCCAGAGCTTTTAGAAAAGACTTTAACTGGAATTAAAGACGGCACATTGAAGCCGACTCCTCAATGCGAAGAAGGACTTTGTTTTGCAGACAAGCTTAAAAAAGAAGAATGCAAAATAGACTGGAATAAGTCTGCTGAGGAAATTCATAATTTAGTTCGCGGGGTTTACAAATGCCCTGGTGCGTTTTTCGAATTTAACGGCAAAATAATTAAGGTTTTGAATACTGAGCCGTTAAATGATGAAACAAACGGCAGCATTGGCGATTTTGTCAGGATTTCAAAGCTCGGAATTGACGTTAAAACAGGCAAAGGACTTTTACGTATTATAAAAATAAAACCTGAAGGTAAAGGCGAAATGCCGGCTTTTGACTGGTATAACGGACTTAAACACTAACGAATATTTTATCGAGCCTTGAAAAAATCTCGTTCAGATTATCAATTAGAATAAGTTCTCCACGCAATCGTGATGCACCTTGAAAACCGTTTAAATAATACGGTATAAACTTTCTGCAGAATTTTACACCGACATTTTCTCCTCTAAACTCGACCTCTTTTTTTAGATGATGTTTTAGCGTTTCAATTTTTTCTTCTAATGTTGGAGGAGGCAAATATTCCCCCGCATTAATATATCTTTCAACTCTATAAAGTAAAGATGGATCACCCAGCGCACCACGCCCTATTGCAATGCCGTCAGCTTCTGATTCTTCCAGACACTGAACAGCGGTTTCTATCGATACAACATCACCGTTTGCAAAAACTGGAATATCAACATTACGCTTAAGTTCTGCAATTTTTTTCCAATCAGCTTTGCCTCCATACATCTGCGAACGGGTACGACCATGAATTGTAATGAAATCAGCCCCTGCTTCCTGCATTTTTTGTCCGTATTCTACAAAATTTAATTCGTCAAATGTATATCCTAAACGGAATTTTACACTCAATGGAATTGAAATTTCAGCTTTAACTGTTCTTACAATTTCTTGAGCTAAATCAACATTACGCATCAATGCACATCCATCTGTGCCTTTTACAACTTTATTAACAGGACAGCCCATATTTATATCAATCATATCAGCATACTTCTGCAGATAATTTGCACATTCTGCAATCATTTTAGGCTTGTGGCCGCTTAGCTGATATGAAATAGGAGAATGATTTTCATCCCTTGCAACAATATCTGTATCCTTAACCTGCGTCAGAGCTTCTGAACTTATCATTTCTGTTGTTAACAAGCAGGTTTTTGAGTATTCTCTTACAAGAGAACGCAATACATAATCAGTTATTCCGGCCATTGGAGCAAGAGATACCCTGCTTGAAATTAAATCCCTAACTTGCATATGGTCTCAATTCTTCCAACCTGCTTTTTGCGTATTTCAAATATTCATCATCCGTTGAGTATGATGAAATAAACTTCTGATAATATTTGAATGCTTCTTTATAATTCGAAAGAGTGTCGTAATCTACAGCAAGCATATAATTAGCTATAGGAAATTCGTTAGAATATTTCAAAACATTTAAGTAATCATTTATAGCAAGTTTTGGCTGCTTCTGCTCATCATAAATCAACCCTCTATAATAATAAGCGTAAGCGTTATTTGCTTCTTTTTTCAAAACTTCATTGAATTTTAGAAGCGCAGTTTGATAATTATTCTTTTCATATAAATCTATGCCTTCGTTAAGAACAGTAAGTGAACCGTTTTGTACGACATATGCAAGCAATTCTTTTGCATCTGATTGAGGGTTTAGCTGTAAAGCTTTTTTCAAATATGCCTCTGCAAGAGCCCAATTTTTTTGTTCTGAATACAAGTACCCTATATAATAAGGAGTTTCAGTATTATTGGGGTTCAATTTTTCTGCTCGTTTGTAATATTCTATAGCGCTGTTGTAATCCCCCATAGCCTGGTAAGATGCAGCAGCTCCAAGCATAGAATCTTCTGTTGCCGGATTTATTGCGAGGTATTGCTGTACAGCCATTTTATAATCTTTAGCTTCGTAGCTTGAAGAAGCAGAGGCTAGCTTCGTAGAAGTTGAATCCTTTTGAACGTTCTGCAGCGTCTTCAAAACAAGATTATTTGCAGGGAATTTTTCTTTTGCTGTGTTTAAAATACTTACGGCATTATTATAATCATCTTTTGAGGCATAACATATTGCAAGATTTACATACGCATCAACCTTAGAAGAATTTTTTGAAATTGATGATTTGTATGCAGAAATAGCTTCATCAATTTTATTTTCCTTATGAAGTTTATATGCATAATCATACAATTCATCACTACTGCCGTTTTGAGATAGATATGCAATATATTCCGAAGGACTCATTGTGTCTTTCATTACCATAGCAATTTCATCTTTTGCAGCCACGTTTGAAGGGTCAATTGCCAGAACTTTTTTGTAAAGTCCCATTGCAGTCTTGCCATCTCCCATTTCTTTATAAACCTGCGCTTTATATAAAAGAGCCTGAGTATTATTAGGATAGAGCGTTAATACAGAATCATAAGATTGAATTGCTTTCTGGAACTCTTTTCTCTGCTGGAATAAAGTACCGACATTTAATCTTGTTGTAACGTTAGACGGATTAAGCTGTTCAGCTTTTCCATAATAGCTTAATGCCGTTTCAAAATCTCCCTGAGCCTGTTTTATAGCTCCAATATTTGCATTGAGCTCCGCATCACTTGGAGTTTGAGCGAGTTTTTTCAAATAAATTCTTTCTAAAGCGTATAAAACTTCCTGATCGCCTTTAGAATTAGCAAGCGCCTCATTATACTGAACGACAGCTTCGTCATATCGTCCAAGTTTATCAAGAGTTCTTGCATATTTCATTCTAAGTACGCCGTCATTAGGCTTCAAATCAAGAGCTATCTTATAATAATCAGCAGAACGCGGCTCGTTGCCCAGAAGTTTTAGCAAATCTGCAATTTGCGCATTAGAGTCAGCAGCAAGTTTTTCACTCTGTGCAGCTCTAGAAAACTCATATGCAGCAGCAGAGAAATTACCTGCCGCGCGCAATTCTTCAGCTTCTTTATAACGGGAACCGGCGGTTGTATCAAAACTTATTACCTTTAAACACTGGTTTAAATTTTCTGCAGCTGAGGTTATCATGCCGGCAGAATTCTGAACAGCCTGTTCTTTATTCGGGTATATTTTTAGATAAAATATAGCACTTCTAAAATCATTAGCGGCTTTTTCGTAATTTTTATCCTGATTTGCATAATATGTAGCCCTTGCAAGATAAGCATTTATAAGCCCTATCCTCGCTGAATTATCCAGAAAATTAATTCTCAAAGCTTTTCTGAACTCAACAATAGATGAAGAGTACTGATTCTGCATCAAATAATTTTGAGCGGCTTCATAATGTTCTCCAAAAGCTCCAGCCGGAGCTGCAAAAACATTAGAACTGCCTATGATAGTACATAGTGCTAAACAACAAACTGTCCCTAAAAATTTTTTCTTCATAATAATATATTACTATAATAGTTTTCTAAAGTGAATAAGTGAATTCGGCATTCAAAACTTTTGTCAAATTGTAAATTTTTGTAAAATTTTCTTGACATGACATATCATGATTTTGAAATTTATAGTAGCATGCCATGTATCAACTATCCCCAAATCTCCTCCCAAAATTATTAGAGAAAACTTACACTGACTCAAAATCTGAGTCAGTTTTTATTTTCTTAATATCAAAGGAGCAGAAATGCCGTTAACCGAGCAGTTCTGTCAAGATAGTTGCGTTTTCTTCTGCTTTCAAGTTATTAGAAATTTTGTTTCTTTTGATATAAACACGAAGAGCTTCTCTGATTAGTTCACTTCTTGTTCTTTGTTCAGAGCTTGCCACATTATCTACCTTGCTAAGAAAATCGTTAGACATTGAAATTAATACTCTTGCCATGTTTCCTCCTTTATTCAAATAGGCGGAGTAGTTAAGCTTACACATTACCCTTACATTTACCCCTGCAGGACTCTATTATATCATATAAAGAAATTATTACAAGAATATATCTGTTTTATATTAACAAATTTTAGAAAAGTTTACAAAGCTTTACAAAAAAGGCAATTTTTTATTAGCGTCATACTTTATATATATAAGAGTATAAACAGAGGATATTAATATGTTTCATTATTCAAGTTTAAATTTTGATCTTGCGATGAGCACCCCGAGCGGCTCTATTAATATTCTTTGGAATCAGCTTGGTGAAAAATCAAAAGCTAATTCAATTATGTATATGACACCTAACTTTGACCCTTCAATAGGTTATACATATCCGGAATTCGGTGTATGGGGCAATAATCTTCTGAACCCGATGCTTGCTATTCAGCAAACAATGCAGTCATTCCAGAATGGAAACTGGATGAATGGTATTAATGGCGGCAACTGGTTTAATAATATGCCTTGGAATAACTGGAATAACCCTTGGGGAGGCGGAAACAACGGCGGCAGCACTGCTGGAAACGCTGAATACGATGCTTTAAAAGCTCTTATAAATAAATATAAAGAAATCGGTACAAAAAATAATACTATAAGTCCGGCTCTTTTAGATAAGATTAATGCTGCATTAAATAAATCAGGCAAACCGGAAGAAAAATTAGAAGCATTAAAAGATTTATACAAATCTCTTGATAAAACTAAATTAGAAAAAGCTTTACTGGAATTACCAGAGTATAAAATAATGCTGGACGAAGCTGGTTACAACTTCAACGGCACAAATAAAGAATATGATACAAAGCTCAAAAAAGAATTAAACAGCCTTGAACAGGACATCAAATCAGGAAAAGGCGATTTGCTTGCTCAAATCAGTGCAAGTGAAAACAACGCGCAGATTTTGAGAATTGTAAGTTATTGGAATGACAACCACTCTGATAAAGAGAACAGGGGTATTATTAGACTAGTTGCTCAACATATTCCAGCAGAAGAAAGTGAAAGAACACTGCATATTGAAGGTGTAAAAAATATTTCTATGTCATTAATCAACAAAGTTGAAGACTTCAAGGGCAGTGTTGATGGAAACTTTACTAATTTAGATAAAGCAACAGAAGAATTATCAAAAGCTTTGACTAATGCAACAAAAGCACCTAAAGAATTTACAAAAGCTAACCTTGAAGCTCTTGCAGATAAATTCGACAAACTTTATGCAATGCTCAGAATGATGGAAGCAGAAAGAATTAGAAATACAATAAATACAAAATACAGTTTCCTTAACGACATTTCATCAAGCGACAGAGATATTGTAAACGACGATTTAGTATTAAAATCAACAAAAGAAGATTTAAGAAAAGAAGGCATTTCACTAGCCGGCGTTGAAACAGATAATGTTCCGACAGAAGAAGTTGAAGAAGTTTCAGACATTGACGAAGTAAGTGAAACAGCAGAAGAAAAAGTTGAAAAGTTAGTTGAAAAAGAAAACTTGAAACAAACAGAAAAAGAAGGAGTTTTCCAATCAGTTGTAACTTCATCAAATGAACCTGCACACTTCTATACAATTAAGGACGACAAACTTGTTGAACTTAAGGATGTTAAATCTATTGATAAAGACGGCAAATGCACAATGGCAGACGGCACTACCAAAACACTTGAACAGGTTAAGGCTGATGCAGTAGAAGTTTCTGCCCAGGATATTATTGATTACAACAACACATTAACCCGCGTTGATGAGCTTGTTAAAGCAGGTACACTTGTTAAATGCCAGCAGCAGTTTGGCGGTGCAGTTCTTTATCGTTCAAAAGGCAAACAAGAAGATGGTAATAGACAGTATTTTATCGTTAAAGATAATAAGTTAATGAAATTGGATTGCAAATATGTTACTGCCAATGGAATTGTTGTTGGCAATGACGGCAGCAAAACATCATTCAAAGACTATATTGCAAACGGCAGTTTTTCAACAATAAGCGATTCTAATATTGCAACAGAAGACGAACAGAAAAAGGCTGAAGAACGCAAAAAAGAAGAAGCAAAAACTCAAAAAGAAGAGGAAGAAAGAAAGCTAAAAGAAAAATACGAAAAGAAATTTGAAGTTCATGAAGTTGATGGTGCAGACCAGATTGGTAAAGACATAGCAACTGACTTAATGGGCATTACTGACAAGGATGAATGGGATACTGCAGTTGATAATATAAACAAAATAGATAAAGAAAATGTTTACAGCGTAATAAAAGCCTATGCAGCAGAAGAAGGCTGGGGTACAGATAACATACTTGAACAAATTGCAACAGAATACGGCAGAGAAAAAGAACAGCAGAAAGAATTAATAAACCATATTATCAAAGCTGTACTTGACTATTGCGAACAGTATGGAAGCAACAGCCCGAGCGCATACAAAGAACTTGAGAAATATAAAAATGGAATTACTGATGAAGTATTTAACAGCCCGGAAGACAAGTTAAGAGCTGTTGACCGTTTAATACTCAGGGTATTTGGCATCAGAGACTAATAGATGTAAGGTTTTGGTATTAAAAACAAATATTGCCGGCAAGATAATCCTGCCGGCTTTTTTTTATAACATAATTTTTTCAAGATTTACAACTGCATTTTCTACGGTATCATTAATCACCTGATAATCAAACTTTTTAGAGTTTTCAATCTCAAGTTTAATTGACGCTAAACGTTTCTGTATAGCATCTTCTGTTTCCGTATGCCTGCCTCTCAAACGAGCCTCTAACTCTTCAAGAGAAGGCGGAGCAATAAAAATCAAAACAGCTTCCGGCATAATTTTCTTTACATTGAGCGCCCCTTTTGTATCAATTTCCAGAATCAAATTTTCACCTTTTTTAAGGCACTCTTCTACGAAACTTTTTTTTGTTCCGTAATGATTTCCGGAAAACTCTGCCCACTCGAGAAATTCATCATTTTGTATACAGTTCTTAAACTCTTCCTGTGTTAGGAAGAAATAATTTTCCCCGTGAACTTCCCCCAGCCTCATACCTCTTGTAGTACAGGATACAGAGAGCTTAAAATCCGGATGTTTTTTCAAAAACTCCTTAATAACAGTACCTTTTCCAACACCGGAAGAACCTGATATAACAAACAATCCAGCCATTAATCCTCCGAAAAACCTTTATGTACAGTTGTTTCAAAAGCCATGCTGCCGGAGTTTTCAAGTTTAACCGGTTCTTCTTTTTTGACAGCTTCTATTTTAGGAGCTTTTGATTTAAAATTAGCAATCAAATCCTGCGTAAGCTTAGGCATATCCATTGCTTCTGTACAGATTTCAATATAGCACATTTTATTCATAATTTGTGTGACTTTAAGCGCCTTATCAAAATCATCAGCCGTGCTAACTTTTGTCGACCATACATCACCTTCAAAAACTCTTGCAAACTTCGAATAATTCATTTGCATAATATCATTGAAACAATCTTCCGGAGTTTCAGAAAGTACTCTTTCAATTGTATAGCCCTTATTATTTAAAACAATAACAATAGGTTTAACCCCTCTTCTAAGCATATTTCCGATTTCCATCGCTGTTAGCTGATGCGAGCCTTCTCCTGTAATTAAAATAACTCTTGATTTAGGTTTTGCAAGACAAACCCCGAGAGCAGCCGGAGTTGCCCAACCGATAGAGCCCCAGAGGGTTTGTGTTTGAAGTTCAGCTGCAGCAGGGAATTTCATTGGAGCAACACCGTGAGGAATTATCCCTGTTTCTGCAACAATGATATCATTATCTTTTATAAATTCCTGCAAACGCGGGTAAATATATTCAGACGTTAATGCGTCGGGGCTGGAGGCTTTGTGTTCATAACCTATTGCAGGTTTTAGGATTTTCATATCCTTTGAATCAACAAGCTTTGTAACCGCCTCAAGAACATCACTCATCTTAACATTATCATATTTTTCACCATCAACATATGTATGCGTTCCATATATTGCAATCTGATTATTAATCTTATAAGGCAGATTAAACCCGAATGCATTTAAATCAGTATAAACAGGGCCTACTGCAATAAGACAGTCTGTTTCATTAACATATTTTTCAGCCGTAGGATTTTCAAAACCTGCATAGTAACCTCCCAGATAGAGGTCATAATCCATGTCAATAAGATTTGTTCCCATAAGGAAGTTTGTAGTTGGAATTCTTGTTTTTTCAACAAATTCTTTGTACTCAATTCTTGAATCAAATCGCTTTACGAGCAAATCTCCAAGAATAACAGGTTTTTGCGCATTGTTAATTTTTGCAGCGATTTTGTTAGAAACGAGCCTTAATGTTTCCTCATCACTGAACCAATCGTAAGAAACCTCTTTGTCAGAAATTTCCATTTTTGCAATATCAAGCGGAACAGCAATGTATACGGGTTTTCTTTCTTTAACAAAAGTTTTTAAAACCCTGTCTATTTCCATTTTCGCATTATCTCTTGTAAGAAAAGCTGCAGCTGCAGTCACATGTTTGTGAGCCTCATAGCATGCGTGATAATCTACATCCTGAAAATTATGATGCACACAGGTTTTATTTTCAATTGTTTTAGTAGCAGGCACCCCAACAATACTTATAACAGGCACATTTTCTGCCAAACTTCCTGCAATAGCATTCATAGCACTGAGCTCACCCACACCGTATGTTGTAATTAGCGCACCGTAACCGCGCATTCTTGCGTACCCGTCAGCAGCATAACCGGCGTTAAGCTCATTTGTGCATCCAATCCAGCATGTATTCGGATTATTTTCTACTGCGTATAATAAATTAAAGTTATAATCTCCCGGAAGTCCAAAAAATTCGTTAACCCCGAGTTCTTCAAGTTTTTTTACTAAATATTCGGCTGTGTTCATACTCTTCTCCCTTTAATTTTGAATTAATCGTATCACAGGGAGGGGTAAATGTATAGAGTAAATGTATATATTTTTTTTTGTATAATATACTTATGGACAAAATTTTTTCTGACAAGATTAATATACTAAAAGCATTGGCAATAGTACTGGTTGTTTCAGGTCATCTGGAATTTCGTTTTTTTGATATGTTTCCGCCGTATTCGTTCCAACTGGCATTGTTTTTCTTTATATCAGGAATGCTTTTTAAAGAAAAATATCTGGATAATGTTGCAGACTTTATAAAGCGGAGAGTAAAAAGCCTGCTTCTTCTTTACTTTTTATATTCAGCTTTTTACGCAATAGTAACCATTATTCTGGCAAAGCTTACCGGCAAATTCTGGGGAATGGATTTAAATTTATATAACTTCTTTGTAACCCCGTTTTTGAACGGACACCAGTTTGATTTATCCTGCCCGATGTGGTTTGTAACGCAGTTATTCATAACAATGGTGACATTCTTATTTTTGGAAAGAATGTTCAGAAATCTCTCGACAACAAAGAAAAGTATAATATATACCCTTATGGGATTTTCAGCAATCCCTCTTTCTAAAGTTTTTCCGCTGACACCTGTGTTTTTAGTTATTATAAGAACAATGTTTTCGCTGTTTTTTGTTTATCTCGGTCATTTTTATATAAAAAAAATCCACGGGAATTATAATATCTTTACCCCGAAAATTTTAGGGATTGTTTTATGCTTACAGGCTGTTTTGTGGCATTTTAACAGAGATTTTGACCCTGTACACGGAATTGGTTTAAGCTATGTTCTTGTTTGGGCAAGGTTTGACAGCCAGATAATTGTACCGGTTCTTACCAGCATAACCGGAATCTGGTTTTCGTTATTTTTTATAGAGATTACATACAATTATCTTAAAGATATTAAGTTTGTCAGACTTATAGGTGAAAATACTTATCACATAATGGCAAATCACCTTTTTGTAATGTACATAATAACAGCAGTTATATTTAAGCTTAACGGAATTCCTATAAGCGAAAGAAATACACATAATATTTACTGGATTTTTAATCCGGTTCAGAATACATATTTATATTTTATATTAACAATGATAATAACTACTTACACAGGCGTCTTTTTGAAAAGAATTAAGAAGCGTTTGCCTGTTATCAAAGATTTTTAAAAAAATTTTTACGGGTTTACAAAGAGGAGTATATATGTTATTATATATTTAAGCACTATTATTGTATTTTTGTGCTGCGCTGGAGATACATTAAAATATGCAAAACACAGGCTATTTAAGAAGACGACGAGCTGGAGGGTTTACATTATCAGAAATCCTCATCACGCTGGTTATAATAGGTTTTATTGGAGCTTTAGGAGTACCAATGCTCGGACAGAATAAATTAAAAAAACCTATAGAGGTTATAGGCCGGCACGGCACAATAGAGTGTTTTTGGGATGGCGGCGGTGTAAAGCAGTTCATTTCCAACAATACTGATAATAAAGCCGGTGAGCTTACAGATGCAGCTGATGGCGCCTGTTATTTTACCGCACCTACAGCTAATCTGTTTGTACTACAGGCAGTTGGTGCAGGCGGAGGCGGAGCTGTAGGAATGACAGGAGCTCCATCTTATACAAATGCGACAAAAACAATTAGCGGCAGTATTCCTACCGGTACCGGATTTCTTGGGGCAATAAACGACACCAAAAATGTTCCTGACTGGGTGAGAAAAGAATGGAATAAACAATGGACAAGTGAATCAAAATGGATTAAATATACACTAGAATCTCCTATTGGAGGTTCCGGCAGAGCATATTGCGAACCAAGACGTGTCGACTGGAATGACGGCTCTGGTTATAATAAATGTGCTGATTACTGTACAACAAACCTTGCAGAAACCTGTCCTCCTGAATGTCTAAGTAATTTAGTTGCAGATGGGGGAAACTCAGGATATGGTGCCAAATATGTAGTTAAAACAAAATTAGAATATGATCCGGAAGGGCAGCAGGATAGTGTTGTTTTCAACCCTACATATGACGAAACAACACTGACAATAGGAACCAAAGAGGCCAAGCTTTTAGCCAGTGGTGCAGGAAAAAATGGTCAAGGTAATTATCCTTATGAAGGCGCTGCAACTCCTGGCTCAAAAGGTGAGGATATTCCTTTAACGACAGGCTCTAATAAGTATTTCTCTCTATCAGGGATGAAAGTTCAGAGTTCTGCAAAAACTTCTTTTCAGGCAGGTGGTACAGCTACAGAACATGATTGTTCCAATATGGCTGGTTCTTTCGCAAAACGCGGTTCAATCTCCGGCGGTAATCCAAGTTCTATTTCATTCTATACCCAATCTCTTGCAATAAACGCAAACTATGGTGTAGCCGGTTCTCCGGGAAGTGCAGAGATGAGAATTCTTGAAAAACTACCTGCTGAAACACAGTTCAAATTAGTACCTGCCCAAAGTAACAGCGGGTCTAATACAGAATCTACAATTTATATAAAAAACAAACAAACCGGTGCCTGGGAAGTATTTATGCGTGTTTCCTCCGGAGCAGACGGCTGGGGCGGTCGAGAAGTAATCGCAGTAGAAGAAGGCGATTTACCATTTCCTAAAGCATACTATCCAGATGCATTTAGACCATCTACACCTGAGCTGTCGATTTCATCAGGAGCTGGATACACCAGTTATCTTGCTAAAAACAATTTTTCACCGGGAGCATCAGGAGCCGGAGCACATCCTATAGTTACACATGTTAGCGGTAATGCATCACACATTATTAATGGCGTTACAACAGGTAATGAGAGTTTAGCGCCAATATCAGGTGCAAGTGCTACTTGCTATGACGGTTCAGAAAGTACTACCGGAACCTGTGGCAGCGGTAATACAAGCGGTAATCCAGGAGCAGTGATAATATCATGGTAAAAAAAGGTTTTTCTTTAGCAGAAGCACTTGTTGTAATGGCGATTATATCAATATTCTTCGCTGCTGCGTCTAAAATTATAACAACAAGACCAAAACCGCCAAAACAGGTTAACCAGCACGGCTATTACGAATGTTACTTAAATGTTTATCAGACTATAAATGCAGCCGGACAACAAGTAACAGTCAGCCGTCCGACACAGAGATATGTTAGAAATAATGTTGCAACCGCTGCTGAAGAAGTTTCTTGTTCCTTTGAACCGCCAAATGGAATTGCATTCTATAACATCAATTCATATGGTCCGGTATTCCACTCAAGTTTTGAACCTAATATTAAAAATACAATACAAATTACATTCACCGGTGCAGGTATAATACTTAAATCAGACACCGGAACATTAGACTTGCAGAGTAATTCTACACAAGAGAATGTAAAAATGTTTCTTAATACTTTATATCCTGATTCTCATATTTATAACAATGGAAATATAAGAGCAGGCGTAATAATTAGTTGGTAAGCATTATAAGAGGACTCAAATGAAAAAACTTAAATTAAAATCCGGTTTTACATTAGTAGAGTTAATGGTATTTTTTATATTCATATCATTACTTATGGCAGCTGCAACACCTATCATAACAAAGCGTGTTAAAAATCTGCCTATAAAAATTCACCACGGCAAGTTTGTATGCTATGGCGACAGGTATGAATATTACAATGCAACCAAACTGATTTCCTCCGGAGCTGGATGCAAATTTACACCACCCAAAAGAGCTACTTTATTTAAAATAGAATTAGTTGGCGGCGGTGCCGGCGGTTACAGTTATACTCAGTTTTGGGAAGATAATGATACAAGAACCGGCGGATATGATTTAAAAAGCGGACATTATGGAGATGGCTATACTGACCCTACTGATGGTCAGCTTCGTTATATATTAGAAAATGCTCCATTTACATGGGCTACAAAATCTACAGGCGGCACATCCGGGGATAGCGTTACCATGAGTTATGTTGGTATCGGAAGCCCTCATATTTCAATACAGGGTTCTTGCCAGGGATCTTGTTGGACTGATCACTGGGGACCTTGGTATGATTGTATTAAGACAAGAAAAGTAAAAAAACAAACAGGCACAGATGAAGAAGGTAACCCTATATATACAGAAGTAGAAGAACAATATGAGTCTACTTGCCGTGATTGGATTGATGATAATCCGGATAATTTAATTTTATGCTCGACTTGCAGCAACTATCGTTCAAGGGCAAATAACCTTGCATCTAAGATAAGCAGCCAGAGAAATTGCGGTTTAGGAGGCACTGGAGCTGAATGGTGCTACACTATTGCAACATCAGGTTTTGTATCAGGGTATCAATCTCAAGCAGCTACTATAGGCAACGAAACCGGCAATACCGGCATTCTGGCTGACTTCGGAGCTGGAACTTCTGCCACAGGAAGCCCTGAAAGAGGCGGGTATGGCCTTGGAATGTATATAGATGGAAAAATTGATTTTAAAGATTATAAAAATGGCGGTAAAAAAGTTGAGAATTCAGAAGTTCGCAGCTATTTGAGCCAATTATTCGGTACTAGTTATCAAAAAGGTACAACAAGTGCCAGTGGAAGCTGCGGCGGCTGGGGATACAACGAAACTAAAAAAAGCACAGTTTCATTCGGCTCACATGACTTAATGGGTGAGAATGGTAACGATGTGCTCCATTATAATGCCCTCAAAGGCTGGGAAGCTTGTGCTACTAACTGTAGAAGAGCTAAAGGCGGCAGAGGCGGCTGGATTGATGATAATTACAGTACTATAACAGGAAGCTACTCTGATAGTTCGCCGCTTCAGAGTGATAAAGATGCACAAGGTATTTGCGGACATGTTAATGGGCCTTATGCAGTAAAAGAAGGTAACACAAGCGATAGAATACCTAGCGTTACAACAAAAACAGAGCTTAATGTAAGACACCATCAGGTTGGAAACGGCGGCGGTTCAGCTTCTTATAAAGTTGCCTATGTTTCAAGCCTTGCTGATGATTGCGTATTCAATGTTTCCAGCGGCGGTCCGGCCATTAATGAAAGCATTTCTGACTCACAGCTTGATGATTTACATAACAGCCTGACAACATCGCTTGTATGTAATGAGGGAACGCTGCGTTTGGATGCTGAAGGCGGTTATTATAACAAATCGTTTACTCAAAAAGATTACGCAGGATTTGACTATCTAACACCGGATGGTGAATCTACAGCACCGGGCTCATTTACAACATATGCAGAAGGAGGCACATCTCCATACAGCCCTAAAGATGTATTTACAAAATACATTCTAGGCAGCAGCGGATTTGGTGCCGGCGGAAGCGGAAGTAAAATCGTAGACGGTTGTACAAAACCTTGGGGCGAATACTGGATTAATAGAGTATACGGCTCAAGTGTTGATAAAACATCGCATCACCAAATTCCGCGTACTGAATGCGATGAAAAGGCACAAATTAGTACAACTGGAGGCAGCAGCGGCTCTGCCGGTGTAATTATAATCTCATGGTAAAAAAGAAAGGTAATAATTTATGAATAATAAACAGGGTTTTACTTTAGGTGAAATTGCAATCACAATTGCAGTAGTCGGGTTTCTGGCAGCAATGTTTCTGCCGATGATTAAAAATGCAATACCAAATCAGGAACAGTTAATGTTTAAAAAAGCTTATTACCTGACAGAAAGAAGCGTTTCGGAATTGGTTAACGATGAAGATTATTATCCTGAAATTGACGATGATGTTGACGCAAAACAATACTTCGGCAATACTGTAAAAGTTGTATCACAGGGCAGACAATACGAAGGAACTACAAAGTTTTGCGAATTGTTTGCTATGAGGCTTAATAAAGCATCTGACGTTGACTGTAAAGCAAAAACATTTACCAACGGTGCTAATCCTGTAGGAACATTGACCGCTGCTGATGGTATTGTTTGGATACTTCCGGTAAGCAACTTTGCAAACGAAACTACTGCAGAAAAGATTTATCTGGATGTTAATGGCAACAAAAAGCCAAACTGTTTCTATGACAAGGATAAATGTAAAACTCCTGACAGATTTACTATAAAAGTTTATCAGGACGGCAGGGTTGAAGCTGACGGAACTATGGAAATAGAATATCTTAATAAGATTAATATCAGCAAAGATAGTAAGGCTGAAACATCAAAAGTCAAACAAGATTTAGGATACTAATAATATGAAAAATATAAAATTCGGATTCACTCTGGGAGAAGTGTTGTGCGCACTGGGCATTATCGGAATATGTACTGCTCTTGCACTTACAACAATGAAACCTGCGGAGAAAAAAGCCACTAAATATCTGTATATGAATGCTTATAACTCGTTAGAAAAAGCATATTATAACTCTGTACTTATTGGTAAAAATCCATTCAGGGAAGAACCGGATGAAACCGGAAATGTGCTGATTCACTCAGATACAGAAGATACGGGTACACAGCTTCTATGTGAAGGTCTTACGACTTATATTAACACTGCTACTAATAAAAAAGATGCGGACGACGATTTCAGTACAACCTGCTCGTCTACCAAGCTTACAAGCGAGATGGCTGAGCCGGAAGATTTTACTGATGATAATGTGCAATTTATAGCATCAAATGGTATGAAATTTTATATCAGTAAATTAATAACAAAAGATGACTTAAAATTCTACCTTGTATTTGTTGATATAAACGGTTCTAAAAAACCTAATTCAATTGAATATACCTACAAATTTACTCATATAGAAAGTGAAAAAAAGGCAGAAAAGAACAGAATAGAACCGGATATTTACGCATTTGCAATTCTTGACACAGGAAGAATATGTCCGATTGGTATTCCTGAATATGATTCAAATGTATTAACGGCAAGATTTGCATATTTTACGGATTCCGGCGATCCTCTCTACACGCATAAATCTATGGCATATTATCAGGCTAAAGGCGCTGCGTGGGGATATTACAGCGGAACAAAACCTGATCCGATGGAATACAATCCTGATGAGCCGTTTACAATGAACGATGCTATAAGAGCTGCTATAAATTCCGGAAGCAAAATTGTTAGTGATTTCCCTGACTTAAAATCTCTTGAACCGTCGTCGCTTTCAGGCTCAGCACCTTATCACTGCTCTAATGAAGACCTCGAATCATGTTATATATTCCTTGATGAATACAGACAGTAAAGTAGCAAATTCATAATTACGCACCTTTCTATATATAGAAAGGTGCGTAATTATGAATATAAACCCGATTAATAATACACAGACTAATTTTAATGGATATCTTAAGTTTAAAACCGGAAGATATGTTAACACAAAAAACATAACAACTGTTTTATATGATTATCCTGATCTTGTCGCAAACGATAAATTTCATTCCTCAGCATTCTTAATGTCAGATGGACTCAAATATATTATTAAATATTTGAGCAAACCAAAAGCTACACTTATAGAGAACATTATTAACGCCGACAAAGACCATAAAACAATTGTGGAGATTGATGCGCAAATCGTAGCAATGGACCATAAAGCCCAGTTGTTTGAAGAAATGCAGAATCAAAATATGAACCCGTATATTCCCCAAAAGTAGTCCAACTTAAAATGTTAATGCTATAATCATGCTATGACAGACAAAATCGTTATTAAAGGAGCAAGAGAACATAACCTGAAAAACGTTTCTCTGGAAATTCCTAAAAACGAATTAGTAGTTTTTACCGGTGTTTCCGGCTCGGGGAAGAGTTCACTAGCTTTTGATACAATTTTCGCAGAAGGACAGAGAAGGTATATTGAGAGCCTCTCTACTTATGCCCGCCAATTTTTAGGACAGATGGATAAGCCGGATGTTGATTACATCGACGGGCTTACTCCTGCTATTTCTATTGACCAGAAATCAACAAGCAACAACCCGCGCTCAACAGTAGGAACTGTTACTGAAATTTATGATTATTTAAGGCTTTTATATGCCAGAATCGGAACGCCTTACTGTCCAAAGTGCGGCAAACCCATACGGCCACAGACAATTGACGAAATTGTCGACAGTATTCTTAAACTGGAAACGGGAACTAAAATACAAATCCTTGCTCCTATAGTTAAAGGTAAAAAAGGTGAATTTCAATCTCTGTTTGAAGAATTGAGGCAGGAAGGTTTTGTTAGAATTAAGGCTGACGGAGAGGTTTACAATCTTGATGAGGATGAAATTAAGCTTGCAAAGACAAAAGCACATACAATATCCGTTGTTGTAGACCGCGTTGTAGTCAAACCGGAAGCACGCTCAAGAATTGCTGACAGCGTTCAAATAGCACTCCAAAAAGCTGACGGACTCTGTCTTATTGATGTAATCGGTGCAGAAGAATTAATATACAGTGAAAAGCTTGCATGTCCGGATTGTAACCTAAGTTTTGAGGAATTAACTCCGCGTATTTTCTCTTTCAATGCTCCTTACGGCGCCTGCGATAAATGCGGCGGGATTGGTGTCGATTTCAAAATCGACCCTGATTTGGTTATACCCGATAGGAATAAATCAATAAAAGAAGGTGCTATTTATCCGTGGAGTAAATCTTCAACCGGATACTACGATGATGTCCTTAAAGCTGTACAGGAAGCGTATAAAATGGATTTTGACATCCCGTTTAAAGAACTTCCGCAAGAACATCAAGACATTATCTTATACGGCTCTGATGAGCGTATACCAATGCGTATTAGAGAGTTTGGGAGCAAAAGATACAGAACAAGTCTGCAAAAATTCATAGGTGTTATTCCATTCCTCAGGAAACATTACAATGTTGACAGCGAATACTGGAAAGCCGAAATAGAAAAATATATGGTTACAACACCTTGTGAAAAATGCGGCGGAGCAAGGCTTAAACCATTCCCCCTAGCGGTTAGAATTAACGGTATTAATATTTACGAATTCTGCCTCATGCCGGTTGATAAAGCTTATGAATTTGTAACAGATTTATACTTAACACTTTCTGATTTTCAGATGAAAATCGGAAAACAGATTTTAGATGAGGTGCGCGCAAGGTTAAAATTCCTCTGCGATGTCGGACTTAATTACCTGAACCTTGCGCGCACCTCTGGAACACTTTCCGGAGGAGAAGCTCAGAGAATCAGGCTCGCTACACAAATCGGAAGCGGACTGTCTGGTGTTCTTTACGTTCTGGACGAACCTTCAATAGGACTGCACCAGCGTGATAATGACAGGCTTATCAAAACCTTACTGAAACTCCGAAATATGGGAAACTCGCTTATTGTAGTCGAACACGATGAAGATACAATAAGAAATGCAGATTACATTGTAGATATCGGCCCTAAAGCAGGAGTCAACGGCGGAAATATTATTGCTCAAGGATGTGTAGAAGATATTATTAAAGCGTCTGACTCCATCACCGGACAATATTTGAGCGGTGAACGAAATATTCCTGTACCTAAAAAAACAAGAGAAGGTAATGGAAATTATCTGCAGGTTAGAAACGCACATCTCAACAACCTCAAAAATATAGATATTGATATTCCTCTCGGAAAAATCGTTGTATTAACAGGGGTTTCTGGTTCTGGTAAATCCACACTTATGCAGGATTTGATTTATGAATACGCTGTTCACAAGCTCAGAAAGAACCGGCCGAAACCTCAGGGCGTTGACGAAATATTAGGATTTGAGAATCTTGATAAAATAATCGATATTGACCAGTCGCCAATCGGAAGAACTCCGCGTTCAAATCCGGCAACTTACACAGATGTTTTCACTCCTATAAGAGAACTTTATGCAAAAACAAATGAAGCTAAAATGCGAGGCTATAAACCCGGCAGATTCAGCTTTAACGTAAAAGGCGGAAGGTGCGAAGCCTGTTCCGGCGACGGTGTATTAAAAATCGAAATGAACTTCCTCTCTGATGTTTACGTCAAATGCGATGTCTGCAAAGGAAAACGCTATAACAATGAAACATTAGAAGTTAAGTACAAAGGTAAAACTATTGCAGATGTTTTGGAAATGAGCGTAAAAGAAGCTTACGAATTTTTCGAAAATATACCGCAGATTGCTAACAAATTAAAAACACTTGTTGATGTCGGTCTGGATTATATTAAACTCGGGCAAAGCGCCACAACACTGTCTGGCGGAGAAGCACAACGAATTAAGCTGGCTTCTGAGCTCAATAAACGAGCAACCGGAAAGACTCTTTACCTTCTTGACGAGCCTTCTGTAGGATTGCACTGGTATGATTTGGATAAATTAATTAAAATTATCCAGCAGCTTGCTGATAATGGAAATACAATTTTAATCATTGAACACAACCTTGATTTAATAAAAATTGCAGACTATATAATTGATCTCGGGCCTGAAGGCGGTGATATGGGCGGAAATATCGTTGCCTGCGGAACACCGAAAGAAGTTGCCAAAAATCCAAACTCTTATACAGGACAATATTTGAAGCAGTTTTTTCAGAAATAATGTATAATAATATCAATGAACGAAACTTTAAAAGAAACCATTAAGCTTGTTCCTGACCAGCCGGGCTGCTATCTTTATTACGATAAAGACGGCGAGATTATTTATGTCGGAAAAGCTAAAAATCTTAAACGCCGTGTTTACAGCTATTTCCATAAACAGCATGACAGCGTTAAAACAACTGTGCTCGTTTCACAAATCGAAAAGCTTGAATACATTATTACTGATTCAGAAGTAGAAGCGCTGATTTTAGAATCACATCTGATTAAGAAGCATAAGCCAAGATATAACGTACTATTAAAAGATGATAAGAAATATCCGTACTTTCTTATTACAGATGAAGATTTCCCGCGCATTCAAGTTGTGCGAAAAAAGAATTTAAATCCAGATAAGGGAAGATTCTATGGGCCTTACACTGATGTGGGTGCAATGTACGCAACACTTGATTTCTTAAAAAAACTTTTTCCGCTCAAGCAGTGTAAAACTCCTAAATTCTCCAACCGCCCATGCCTGTACTACCACATAGGCAAATGTCTTGCGCCGTGTCAGGGTAAAGTTACACCGGAAGAATACCAAAAGCTTATTCATCAGGTAGAACTGTTTTTGAGCGGTAAACAGACAGAGTTATTAAAACAAATTCAGGAACAAATGCAGAAATATGCAGATAGCGAACAGTTTGAAAAGGCTGCCAAAATGCGTGACAGCTATCTTGATTTACAAAAAACGCTTGAAAGGCAGAAAGTTGTATATGAGAACACAAAACTTAATGAAGATATTATTGCTGTTCTTTATGAAGACGGAATTCTCGCAATCGTAATAATGATGATTAGAGAAGGAAGACTTATTGATAAAAAAGATTTCACATATTTTGTTGATAACATTGATAAAACAGAATACTTTGAGACATTTTTCAGAGATTACTATACCGGACTCAAGCTGGGATTTCCGGACAAAATCGTTTCTAAAGAACTTGAAGATATAGGTGATAAATCACTCTACGAAGACTGGTTGAAAATCATTTCCGGTAAAAAAGTTACAATTAATTATGCCAAGGCGGGTAAATACAGAGAGCTGGCAGAGCTTGCAATAAAAAATGCGGGAAATTTATTAGAAACAGCAAAACTCAAAAAGATGGCACAAATAAGGGATGATTTTAACGAAGTCGGCTCTTATCTTGCCGAAAAACTGCACCTTTCAAATTTTCCCAACAGAATTGAATGCTATGATATTTCTCATATTCAAGGCACAAATACGGTTGCCTCAATGGTAGTTTTTCAGAACGGACTGCCGAAAAAAACGGCATACAGGAAGTTTAAAGTACGCTCAACGGAAGGTAAACCGGATGACTTTTTATCAATGAAAGAAGTTTTATCACGCAGACTTGCAAGATTAGGAGAGCCTAAGTGGGAAAAGCCTGATTTGATTATCATTGACGGAGGAAAAGGCCAGCTTTCAAGCGTTATGCAAATTGTTGAAGGTATCGGCGTTCAAGGAATTGACTTTGTATCGCTTGCAAAACGGGAAGAAGAAGTGTTTCTCCCGCATCAGTCAGAATCAATCCTGCTTCCGCGCGACTCAAACGCACTTTACCTTATCCAAAGGATAAGGGATGAAGCACATAGATTCGCAATAACTTTCCACAGAGAACGCAGAAGTAAAAGCGCTGTAGGTAAGAAAGATTAATAATCTTTTCTTACAGGGATATAACAAAACTCCGGAGTTAGTAAGCTGTAAATAAATTTTATAAAATTAAGCATAATAATCTAATCCTTTATTATTTTTATTTTGTAATCTCTGAGCTTGCGCTTTAATAGTTTTAGCCTGCGCAGCAACCCTGTAGTCCTGCGGCGATGGATCTGCCGGCGCCATTGCAGAATTTATAACAGTGTTTGCATTGTCAATAGTACGTTTTGGATTTTTTGGATTTAAAACCGGCATTTTGATTGAAACATGTCCGCCCACAGGAATTCCCTGTGCGTTTTTTTCAATAACTATAGCACCTGCTAAAGCTCCTCCTGCTCTTTTATGAGCTGCTTCGTGTGCATAAATTTTATCGAAGTTCCTCTTGATTAAAGTCTGTTGTTGGTTTTTTATAGCCGGAATATTCATGAAATTCATAAATACACATCTCCTTACTACATAGTGTATATTATACACGTTTTTTTATACTTTGCAAGTACTATTTTTTAAATCCATCTCTGCAAGCATTTCCAAATCTTCCGCGGCATCTGCGCCTTTAGTTGTAAGGTAATCTCCCGACAGCATTCCGTTAATTCCAGCTCTAAACCCGAGCTCCTGCATTTCTTTTGAAAGTCTTGAAGTCCTTCCGCCGGCATAACGTAAAATCACTTTGGGAAGCAGTATTCTAAAAACACAAATAGTCCTTATAATCTCTTCTTCAGTAATCTTATCCTCATAACTTTCCAGAGGTGTTCCTTTAATAGGATTAAGAATATTTATCGGTACTGTTTTGGGATTAAGCTCTGCTAAAGAAAGTGCCATCTCTAATCTGTCTTCCCTTGTTTCCCCCATGCCGAGAATTACGCCGGTGCAGGCTTCAATACCATTTTTCATAAGTAATTTTACAGTATTTATTCTATCCTCGTAATTATGCGTTGTACAAATTTCTTTATGATAATTTTTTGAAGTATTTATATTGTGATTAAATCTTTCTACACCAGCCTTTTTAATTTGTTTTATCTGCTCTTCTGTAAGAAGCCCCAGTGAAGCGCAACAATGTATACCATCAATAGAAGCTACTGCTCTTACCATTTCTAAGATTTTCTCAAAATCCCTGCCGGACTCACTTCTCCCAGAAGTCACGATGCAGAATCTTGAAGCCCCGTTTTCTTTTGCTCTGAGTGCCGCAGATTTCACATCTTCAACATCCAGAAGAGGATGACACTTGATTTCAGCATGATTATGAATACTTTGAGAGCAGTACTTGCAGTTCTCTCCGCATTTGCCGGTTCTTGCGCTTATGATTGAACAAACTTCAACCTCATTTGTAAAATTTGATTTTGTCACTTGCTCTGCCATCTCTACGAGTTCGTTCAAATCCATATCATATAATTTTAATAATTCCTGTTTATTCATAATATAATTCCTCCACCTAATACAATATCTCCGTCATAAAGCACAACTGACTGCCCCGGTGCAATAGATTTCTGCATATTTTCAAATAAAACTTCTATATTACCTGAATCTAACGGCTTTACTCTCACATTTGCCGGACTTTGAGTCGATCGAATCTTCGCCTGACAAGATATTTCTTTTTCTAATTTATCAATCGCAATCCAGTTTAAATCAACTGCTGTAAGCCTGTCAGAAAAAATTTTATCTTTGAACCCTACTACAACTTCGTTGGTGTCCTTCCGTAATTCAATGACATAAAGAGCTTCTGAAGAAGAAATTCCAAGCCCTTTTCTCTGCCCTATTGTATAATTCCATATTCCCTGATGCTCACCCAAAACTTTACCGTCTGTGTCAACGATGTTTCCGGGCTTTGGGTCAACTCCGAGTAGTTCATTGTAATCACCTTCATAAAAGTCCTGCGAATCCGGCTTGTCAGCAACCGCCAATCCACACTTCTCTGCTCTTTTTCTGATTTCTTCTTTTGTATAATCTCCTAGAGGAAGCAAAATATTTTTAAGCTGTTCCTGCTTCAGGCGATAAAGAAAATAAGATTGGTCTTTTTTAGGATTTTTTCCGCGCTTCAGAATATAACGCCCGTCTTCTTCTTCAATCCTTGCATAATGACCGGTTGCAAACTTATCAAACTCAATACCGTTAAGTCTTGCTATCCGGGGCAATACATCAAACTTTATCAGAGAATTACACCATACACAAGGGTTTGGCGTACGTCCTGAAAGGTATTCTTTCTTAAATTTTTCTAGCACAATTTCATTATATTTTTCTACACAGTCGAAAACATAATAATCTATTCCGATTTGATTGCAAATATTTCTTGCTGCCTCAATATCTTCTTTCTCGTCCGGACCGTAACAAGCTCCTCCGCACTTGTAACTTGTAGTTGTATTCAATTTACCCCTGTATATAGCCATTGTTACGCCAATTACTTTGTGCCCTTGTTCTTTAAGCATTAAAGCTGCCGTTGAAGAGTCTACTCCGCCGGACATTCCCACAAGTATATTCAAACCTTTGCTCCTTCCATCATTCGATTTATACATTTATATGCTTTTTCTTGAATTGACCGCTCTATTTCAATTTCATTCTGTTCCGTTTTTAAAACATTATAAATATCTTCCAGAGAATTCCATTTCATATTTGTACAAATAATGTCATCACGAATCATATAAAATTCTTTTTCGGGCAAATCTCGTTTAAGTCTGTCATAAACACCTTTTTCCGTAGCAATTACAAACCGCGTATTGCTTGACTTGCTTGCATATTCCATAATCTCTTTGGTTGAACCGACAAAGTCTGCCAGCATTGATACCGCGGTGTGACATTCAGGATGAGCTAGAATCTTAGCTTCCGGATATTTGATACGCGCGGTTTCAATATCCTCCGGCCGAATACGTAAATGCGTAGGGCAGAAGCCGTTATATGTAATAACTTTTAAATTACTAATCTTCCTCTCAATCCATTTGCCAAGATAAGCGTCAGGAAGAAACAAAATCTTTTCTGCCTTAAGACTTCTAACTACATCTAGCGCATTTGAACTTGTACAGCAAATATCGCATTCTGCCTTGACTTCAGCTGTAGAATTAATATAGCATACAGCAGGAACACCAGGATATTTTGCTCTAAATTCTCTTAATTGACTTAACCCGATCATATCAGACATAAAACATCCAGAATTCATATTCGGAAGCAAAACCTTCTTATCCGGATTAAGAAGTTTTGCAGACTGCGCCATAAAATATACTCCCGCAAAAACTATAATATCAGCATTTGTTGTAGTTGCCTTTTTACTCAAATAAAAAGAATCTCCTACAAAATCCGAAACCTCATCAAGTTCTACAGGCTGATAGCAATGAGTAAGAATTACCACGTTTTTCCTTCTTTTTAATTCATTTATTTTCTGTATATAATCCATTCTTCGCCTCGTGTTATGGTATACCATAAAATTTATTATATACCAGAAATAATTTTATGGTATATTATTCTTATGAAAGAATTAACAAAAAGTCTTGGAAATTATCTTCTTGCAATATATGAACTCGTGGAAGAAAATAATGCAGCACGGGTTCGTGATGTTTCCCAAAAGATGAATATCGGAGCTGCGTCTACCTCAGAAGCAGTTAAGCTGCTAGCTAAAAAGGAATACATAAATTACAGACCATACGGCTTAATAACTCTTACATCAAAGGGCAGTCTGGCTGCAAGAAAAAAAATAGAACGCCATAAAACAATAGAAAACTTTTTAACTAGTGTTCTTTTGCTAGATAAAAATTATGCAGATGAACTTGAATATTCGATGCCAGACGAAGTTCTGGAAAAATTTGTCGGCTATCTGACATTTATGCAAAACTGTTCCTGCAAAGAACCTAAATGGATAAAAAGTTTTCAGCATTACATAAAAGAGGGTAAAATGCAGAGTAAGTGCATTGAATGTATGAGAAATGGCAGCAGCTGCTGCAGCGGATGTAAAACTTAATAAAATCTTAATAAATGTTGTATAAACAACTGTACCATATTTTATTTACGGGGTATAATAGAATTAAAGATAGTAATAGTATGCTGTCTGACATGACAGCAAAGGATAAGGAGATTAAAATGTCAGAATTAACATTAGAAAAACAATCTTCTACAACAGATTTCGTAGGCGGCAAATGGCAGTCAGAAATCAATGTAAGAGATTTTATCCAAAAAAACTACACACCTTATGATGGTGATTCTAGCTTCCTGGCAGGTCCTACTGAAGCTACAACTAAATTGTGGCAGGAATGCTGCGAATTGTTCAAAAAAGAACGCGAAAACGGCGGTGTACTTGATATGGATACAAAAATTGTTTCTACTATCACTTCACACGGTGCCGGCTATATTGACAAGAGCTTAGAAAAGATTGTCGGCGTTCAGACTGATAAACCTCTAAAACGTTCTCTTCAACCGTTTGGCGGTATTAGAATGGCTGAAACTTCTTGCAAATCATATGGTTATGAAGTAGATCCAGAAGTTACAGAAATTTTTACAAAATACAGAAAAACTCATAACCAGGGTGTATTTGATGTTTACACTCCTGAAATGAGAAAAGCCCGTCACGCAGCTATCCTTACAGGTCTTCCTGATGCTTACGGACGCGGACGTATCATCGGTGACTACAGAAGAGTTGCACTCTATGGTATTGATAGATTAATCGAAGATAAAAAAGAACAACACGCTTCTTTAGACGGCGAAATGACTCCTGATAAAATTCAATTAAAAGAAGAAATTTCTGAACAAATCAGAGCTCTTCAAGAAATGAAAGAATTAGGACAAGCTTATGGTTTTGATATTTCTCAACCAGCTAAAAATGCTCAAGAAGCTATCCAGTGGTTGTACTTCGGTTACTTATCAGCAGTAAAAGAACAAAACGGCGCTGCTATGAGTATCGGTAGAACTTCTACTTTCTTAGATATCTTTATTGAAAGAGATTTGAGAAACGGTGTTATTACTGAAGAACAAGCTCAAGAAATGATTGACCACTTCATCATGAAGTTAAGATTAGTTAAATTCGCTAGAACCCCTGAATACAATTCATTGTTCTCCGGCGACCCTACCTGGGTAACTGAATCTATCGGCGGTGTTGGTATTGATGGACGTCACATGGTTACTAAGAACTCTTTTAGATACCTTCATACTCTTGAAAACTTAGGTACTGCTCCTGAACCAAACTTAACAGTATTATGGTCTAAGAGATTACCTCACAACTTCAAACAATACGCTGCTCACATCTCTATCACAACTTCATCTATCCAGTATGAAAATGATGATATGATGAGAGTTACACACGGTGATGATTATGCAATCGCTTGCTGCGTATCTTCTATGGTTGTCGGCAAAGAAATGCAGTTCTTCGGAGCTCGTGCTAACCTTGCTAAATGCTTATTATACGCTATCAACGGCGGTGTAGATGAAAGATTAAAAGAACAAATCGGGCCTAAATACAGACCAATCACTTCTGAATACCTTGATTTCGATGAAGTTATGTCAAGATATGAAGATATGATGGAATGGTTGGCTGGTTTATATGTTAATACATTAAACTGCATTCACTATATGCATGACAAATACTGCTACGAAAGATCTCAAATGGCTCTTCATGACAGAGATGTTAAGAGATACTTCGCAACAGGTATTGCTGGTCTTTCAGTTGTAGCTGACTCACTTTCTGCTATTAAGTATGCAAAAGTTAAAGCTATCAGAGATGAAGACGGCATCGTAGTTGATTACGAAGTTGAAGGCGATTATCCAAAATATGGTAACAACGATGACAGAGTTGACCAATTTGCAGTAGATATCGTTAAGAAATTCATGAATATGATTAGAAAACACTATACTTATAGAAATTCTATTCCTACAATGTCTATCTTAACAATTACTTCAAACGTTGTTTACGGTAAGAAAACAGGTAATACTCCTGATGGCAGAAAAGCAGGAGTACCTCTTGCTCCAGGTGCTAACCCAATGCACGGACGTGATTCTCACGGTGCAGTTGCTTCATTAGCTTCAGTTGCTAAACTTCCGTTCAACGATGCTCAAGATGGTATCTCAAATACTTTCTCTATCATACCTAATGCTTTAGGTAAAGATGAAGTATTCATGGGCGATTTGGATATCCAACTCGACTGCGGATGCTGCGAAGGTACTTGCCAATAAGGGTAAATATAATTTTAGCTGGTAGGTTTATCCTACCAGCTTGAATATAATAGAAAGGAACAATAAAATGACAACTCAACAAGAAGAAAATTTAATAAATCTTTTAGACGGTTATGTTGAAAAAGGCGGACATCACCTTAACGTAAACGTATTTAACAGAGAAACATTACTTGATGCACAAGCACACCCAGAAAAATATCCTCAACTTACAGTAAGAGTGTCAGGATATGCAGTAAACTTCATCAAATTAACAAAAGAACAACAAGATGATGTTATTTCAAGAACATTCCATTCACAACTTAGTGGAAATTCTTGCGGCTGCTAGTCATGGGTAAATAAGAAAGAATAGAAAAATGCGATTGAACATTCTGTTCAATCGCATTTTTCTTACATAAATCTATTGTGTTCTTTTTCCCATTCTACCGACGTCATGCGCCCGTGGCCAGGATAAATCAATGTTTCTGGAGGTAAAGTAAAAATCTTATTTTTTATACTTTCTACTATTTGTTCAAAATCTCCACCTTCTAAATCACAGCGTCCTACACTTTCTCTAAAGATTGTATCACCGGAGAAAAGTTTACCATCTGTAAGATAACATACACCGCCTTGAGTATGCCCCGGAGTATGAATGACCTTAATTTCTGTGTCACCTAGTTTAATTATGTCCCCATCTGTTACAAAGATATCAATATTTGGAATAGTCATCTGCGGCATGCCAAACATTGGTAAATACTGATTTGCTTTATTAAGCCAAGCCATATCATTTTTGTGCATAACAACCTTTACGTCAGGATTATTTCTAATCCCTGCAATATGATCAAAATGTCCATGTGTTAACAAAATGTATTTAAGTTCTGCTCCGGCTTCGCTTAAAGCATCATTAATTTTGCTATCTACAGCAGAACAATCCACAAGAGCTGCCTCTTTGGATTGTTCATCTATTAATAAATAATTATTATTATCTATTGGCGGTTCTATAAATGTTTTTATAATCATATATTAATTCTATAATAAAAACATTCAATCTCAAGATATTAACCTACACAGGAAAGATGTCCGTGTTTTTTGTCTTCAGCAAATTTAGGAGATAACCATCCGCATTTATATCCGGTAATACCAAGTCCTGTTAAAGCCGCAAGCCCTAGAGCAGCTGCTGCAATTTTTTTAGTCTTACCGTTGAAGTGAATAGAATTACCACTGTTTCCACCGGTAATACCATGTCCTAAACCTGAAAAATCAAGTTTTATCAAATCATTTTTAGATATATTCTTACCTTTATTATTGAAATGATAGTCGAAATATAATTGACCGGAAGATTTGCCGGTTGCGCTCAACCAGGCGTTACCGAACCATGTTGTATCAGCTTTAATTTGATTAGCTAGAATTGTTTCTGCATTCTTGCTGTTTCTATCTCTTATTAATGCTCTTTCCAAACATTCTGACATTTCATCAGAAATCACAGAATCTCTCAATTTTCTGAGAGCTTTTTTATATTCTTCATCAGCTTCCAAAGTTTCTTTCAATAATTCTGCCGGTATATCTTCATTTATTTGTCCTTTATACTTCTTGGTTATATCGCTAACAAGCTTATCTTTTACTTTATTAAATGCCGTCTTTGCATCTTCATTTGCAGCTTTCAAAGCAGTTTCTTCTGACATAAAGTATTCGTGTTTGCCCTTGTATGCATCCATTAATTTTGCATCACCTGTAATATCAGGGTCAAAGTCCTTCTGTGCCATACCTTGAACATTCGGAACTATCGGTGTACATAAAGCCTTTTTAGCTTCTAAGTCAGTAAGCTCACAAGGTGCAAATCTTGAAGGTAAAAGAGCTGCATCTCCGGCCATTGCAAAATCCTTACCTGGTGTCCAGCCGTCTGTCATAAGCATACGACCCTTTAATTTTGGCTTAGAACTTACAAGCTCAAACTTTTCAACAGTTTCCGGCTCATACTTCATGTCTCCGCCAAATATAAGAATCGCATCCGGGTCTTTTTCTGCGTATTTTTCAAATGTATCAATTACAGTATCCATACCTTTTTGGAAATCTCCACGCCCCCAGCTTATAATAAGCTTGACGTCTTCGCCTTTTTTAAGTTTATTCAGGTACTCTTCGGAAATTCCACCATACATTTTGAGGTTTCTATCAAACTTACCTGCTGTTATATGCATCCTTCCCTGATTAGGCTTGCTTATTTCTTTTCCATCCTTATCTAAAAGAATTGCATTAATATATTTATCACTAAAACGTTCTAAAAGATTTATTTTATTCTGACGTTTCACCTCTCTTACTGATTTTAAATCTGATTTATTTGGGTCAAAAACCTGAAATTTATTAACAGTAGCAACTGAACCGTCTTTCAACTTTAATTTTACATCAGATTTATATCCGGGCTGCAAAATACCATCCTTGAACGGTGATACATTCGGATCCATCAGAGGGTTTGTAAGCCCTTTAAATCTTCCGAGTTTATCCAATTCTACCAGATCAGCGTACATTGCAGAAACTAAATTATTTGTTATCAAAGAATTATGATATCCTTCTGAAACTGTTGTTAACATCGGAGAATAACCGGTTTTTGCATAATGAACAGCAACACTATATGCATTCATTCCGTAAGGTCTTGCAAAATTCTTCAAAACAGTTTCTCTAAGGAATTGTTCTTCATTTCCGTTTCTTAGAGCTTCTATGTACTTAGGATCATTTTTTAGCTTTAATAACTCTTCCCTTGTCGCACCAAGGTTAACAATTGCTTGACGAGCTCCCATTGGCTGGTCATAACCCTTATTCATATTATGCCCTACACCGCCCAAAAATTTATCTTTCCAGTATGAATCACCTGCAGCATTCTTTTGTGCAGCATAATGCATTGTAAACATGTTCTGCCCATCTGAACACAAGAAATATTTCGGATCGATTCCGTATTTGTCTTTTAAGCCAGACATCAGTTCTACTGAAGCCTTATTGTATTTTGGATAGTCTTGACCTTTCCAGCCGGAAGCGAATCTTTTTTCCAATTCTGAGCCTGTAGCCGTTGCATAACTCATTCCGTCGGAATATTGTTTTGGCATACTTGCGGTAGAATCAACATATGTAAACACAAATTCCAGTTTGTTTTGAAGTTCAGCTGACATCCCTTTTTGAGACATAAGGTCTGTTAAATGTTGATCCTTTTGTGCCCTAAACATTTTTATCGGAACATTCTCTTCCATGCCCCAGTTCATTTTTGAAGATTTTACTTCTTCTAATAAAAAGATATTGTCTTTTTTCTTTTCCAGAAATTCTACAAGATTTGTCGCATTATCCACTGGTTGCCCCGTTATAAAAGGAGTACCTTCTTTTCCTTTAAACGGATGGTTTGCCGGCAGGTTATCAGGAATATATCTTACTTTTACATCCTGTGCTATCGGCATTTTTACTTTACCTGTTTTTTTATCTATATCTTTTTTGTAATCTACCTGCTGATTGTATAAAGGAATTATTTTTACAACTTTGTCTACATCTTTATCCAAGAAGTTATAATCATTAACAACAGTACCTACACCGCCGCCATTAAAACCGAATAAAGGTTCTTCTGCAACCATATGAGCTATATGGCGAGGATTACCGCTTTTAAAAGATATCATTGACATTCCTTTTGGAACACCCGTAATATCTTTTGATGCTTCCGTCTCCTTTACATTTCTGTTTTTCGCTCTCAAAACTGAATAGTCAACACCAACTGCGTTAATCTTCATAAGACAAACTCCTTACACACATAACTACTATATATATAAAAAACCACACACAAAAAAATTTAACCTTTTATCCCCAATTATTAAGAATTATTAAGTAAATTTTTGTTAAGTAATTTCTTATTTTAGAGTAACAAAAAGAAAGTTTATTTTCAATAGACAATTGTTGTATTATTTAGTTAAGTTTTGTAAAAAATATTAACCAACATATATTCAAAAGAATTTTAATGGTAATATTTACAATGAAAGGAGTACATATTATGCAAATATCACCAATTAAAAACTACAATAGCAATTTGCAAAAAGTTAATTCTAAAAACAACAATTTTAAAGCTAGATTAGTAGTTACAAGAAATGCAGAACAAGCAGTTATTAGAAAAGGTAAATTTAAAAATGTTATGGAAAGCTTTCGAAAAGCTATAGAAAATGAATTTCCTAGAAACAATACAGTAACAGTAGATGCATGTCATTCAAATAATCCCAAGTCATATTTCAAAGGTTGTATGTCATACAACCAAAAAACTGATAGTAATCCATATACATATGGAACAGGTCCTATAGTAGTTCACTCGATTTATAAAAAAGAAAATTTATCTATGAACCTTGGGAAATCTGGGTGTGGTTTTTTGTTTAATGAGAATGATGATGAAGAACAAATACTTGAAGATTTGCTTTACGCTTTTCGTTCTATAAGAGCTCATTGTGGGATAAAACCGTCTCCTAGTGACCCTTTATACTAAACAAAATTTCTAAAATTGAAACTAGGATTTTGTAAACTTATATTACAAAATCCTAGTTTTTTTATTTTGAAGAAGCAATTTTTTCAAGCACGGTAACTTTATATATATAAGGTTAGATAAATATAGGTTAGGTAGGTATGATTAACAATATTACAGCTATGGATTTGCGTCCACAGATGGCAGTTGCTAAACCGACGGCTTCGGTCACAAGCTTCAGCATGCCGCCGATTTTAGGATTTAAAACTCCACCCCTTAAAGAAAAGGCGACTATTAAGGTCAAAAAAGTAAAAAGGGGAGATAATTTAATAATCCCTGGCATAATAGATGAAGATTATGTAGATATTATTGAAGAAACGGTTCAGCAAGACAGCGGTGGCGGAAATTTCTTTGCTTCACATGAATTTGCACTGCCGCCGATAAAGCGTAAGGTTCAATATTTAAAGAATTGTTATATAATTGACTACATTCAATCACCAAAAGCGCGGTGCGGATTAGGCACAGAAGCGATTAAAAATCTTGCAGAAAAAGCCATGTTTGACTCTAAAGCTGATGGAAGAATTGTCACTTTTTCAGCACCGATGACAAAAGAGTCTTCGCCAGCATTGTTCTTTTACAAACTTGGGTTTAGATTTACAAGTCCGGAGGCAAATCAATATATGGAGGAATGTATTATCAAGAAAATACCCGACATTCCGGCTCAGGTTGGAATGATGTACCTTCCCAAAAGCCGGCTGCACAAACTTTTAAGATACGGAGAACTATTCTAAATGACTGAGATTAACAAAAACATTTTAGAAGGGCATTATTCTACAGAAACAAAAGTCAAACGCCCCAAAATAACCGTAGCAGAAGCACCTGCAGCGCTTCCTAAGCATACTCTTTTTTCTGAAAAAGAAGCAAAGCAAAAGATTAATGCAATTAATACTGACATTTACCAAGGTACAAAAAAGGAGAAAGCAAAAAATGACTTTAATAAATCACTTTATTTTAAAATTTTTGGAGGCGTTGCTCTTGCAACCGCAGGCATTGCCGGTATTAATAAAATCAGAGATTTCTTTAGAAAATCTTAATTAGGCAATTTATAATTTTATGCTAGAATAAGTTGGTAGTGGTTGAATATCCACTTAATACTGAAAATAATAGGAGAGTATGATATATGTGCGGAATTGTAGGATATGTTGGCAGTAAAAAAGCTATTGATATATTGCTTGAAGGACTTACAAATCTTGAATATAGAGGTTACGATTCAGCTGGTATTGCTGTTAATGTTGATGGTAAAGTTCAGCTCTACAAAGCAGAAGGCAAGCTTCAAAACTTAAAAGATATTGTTAAAAAAAATTATGCAGAGATTTCTAAATCTACTATTGGTATAGGTCATATCCGCTGGGCTACACACGGGGCTCCGACTGTTGCGAATGCTCACCCGCACACATGCAATTGTGGAAGAGTTGCAATTGTTCACAACGGAATTATTGAAAACTTTAAGGAACTTCGTGAAAAACTTGAGAAAAAAGGATGCACTTTCCGCTCACAAACTGATACAGAAACTGTTGCACACCTAATTGCTACAAAATTTGCAGAAACAAATGATTTAACTGAAGCTGTAAGACTTGCTACAAAAGAAATAGAAGGGGCCTATGCTCTTTGTGTTATACATCAGGATGTTAAGGATACAATTGTTGCTACCAGGAGAAATGCTCCTCTGCTGGTTGGTTTAGGTGAAAATGAATATTATATCGCGTCTGATGTACCGGCAATTATTCAGCATACTAAAAAAGCTATGTACATTGATGATAATCAAATCGTTACAGTAACACCAAATTCAATGAAATTAATTGATATTGATAATAATTCTATACAGGGAAAAGTTGAAACTTTACCTTGGGAACCGGTTGCTCTGAGTAAAATGGGATACAAACATTTTATGCTCAAAGAAATTCACGAACAGCCTGACGTTGTAAGAAATGTTCTTTCCGGAAAACTCAGAGCAATGGATGAGCCTATACACTTAAAAGAAGTAACTCTTGACAGAGAGAAATTAAAGAACTTAAACCGTATTCAAATCGTTGCCTGCGGAACATCGCTCCATGCAGCAATGGTTGGTAAGTACATCATTGAAGATTTTTGTGGAATTTCTGTTGATGTAGAGCCATCAAGTGAATATATCTACAGAAAAACAATTACAGATCAAAATACTTTAGTGATAGGGGTTTCGCAGTCAGGAGAAACTGCTGACACTATTACAGCTGTAAGACAGGCTAAAGCAAAAGGCTCACACATCCTAATTGTTACTAATAGACCGGATTCGACTATGGCACGTGAAGCAGACAGCCTTGTTCCTGTTTATGCAGGTATTGAAGTTTCTGTTGCTGCGACAAAATCTTATATGGCACAATTAATTTCTTTCTACCTGCTTGCAATCTATATGGCTGAGGTTAAAGGTGTGAATGAAAAAGAGTTAAGAGATTTAAAACACGAACTTATTGTTCTGCCGCAAAAAATAGAAAAGGTACTTTCCCATAAAGAAGATATACAAAAGTGCGCACGTGCATTTTCTAGTTCAAAAGACTTCATTTTTATTGCTAGAGGTATCAATTATCCGACGGCATTGGAAGGCGCCTTAAAATTAAAAGAAATAAGCTACATTAATGCAACAGGTTATACTGCCGGCGAATTAAAACACGGCCCGATTGCAATGCTTGATGAAACAATGCCGGTACTTTCAATATTAATGAAAGGCAAAGTTTATGACAAAATTTTATCTAACTCAGAAGAAGCAAGAGCACGTAATGCAAGAATGATAGCATTAACAGATTCTGATGATACAAAGTTAAATGAATTATTTGATTACATAATTAGAATTCCTGAGATTTCCGAAATCTTATCACCTGCTCTTGCAGTAGTTCCATTACAACTATTAGCTTATTACATTGCAGAATTTTTAGGTAAGGATGTTGACCAGCCGAGAAACCTCGCAAAATCAGTTACAGTGGAATAAAATTAATGGATTACTCCAATTAAAAAATAGTTGAAATGGTTGAGCAAAGTTAAATTTAGGGAATTGGAACTGAGAAAAATTCCAAAATTGAGGAATGTTCCAAAATGTTGTTAAATTCTTCAAAGTTGGTACCTCATAAGTATTTGTTGCTTTTTTCTTTTCCGCTTCAAGCTCTTTACCATCTATAATTCTAGTATCATCTAGCACTGTTCCATAATCTTCGCTATTAAGCCAGGTTATGTATTCTTTAGCATCAATTTTATCATCAACTGCATATTTTTTAGCAGCCTCTACTGCCCTTTGGTAATAATCACCCTCATATTTCTTTAAGAACTCTAAACCTTCAGTAAATTCTTCAACAGTTACAATACCGTCTTTGTTTTTATCATCACGCTGAAGGAGTATTTTTTCTGTTTCTTCCATATATGCTTTATCACTTAATAAATTTTGTAAATGTTCTTTTGAGATTCCACTCTTATATGTACCATTATTGCGCTGTTCTTGAATATCTTTTCCACTGCGAATTTTATACTCCTCTAACAGTTTGTCATAATCACTACTTCCCAGCCAGCTTGCATATTCAGCTGTCGATAATATACCATCAGAACCAGCATAGTCCTTTAGTAAAGCAATTGCTTTTTTATTTAAATCATCATATCCAAATATTGAATTATTACGCTCTTTCAAAAATTCAGTTACAGTTGTTTTACCGTCCTTATTTGTATCACACTTAGATAAAACATACTCGGTACTAAAAACATCATTATTCAAGTTCATTCCCATAATATTCCTCCTTGTATATTAAATATATAAAGTATCAATAAAATTTAAATTTGACATATTGTTACGATTTTTTTACATTTACTTTTTTGAATTGTTATTCTTGCTAAACTATTATCAATTATGCAAATTGTTTCAGAACTTATTGATATTCCTAACAACGGAAGTCCTTCAACAGAATATATCGAAAAAGAGTTAACAAAACGCAACATTAAACCTTTAAGATGGGCTGTTGTTCATGTTGATGATAAAATGTATACAGTTAGTGTAGCAAATTTAAAGGAATAGGAAGGAAGTTATGAATTCAACTCAGCTTAAATATGATATTAAAGATATTAATCTTGCTGAACAAGGCAAAAATAATATCGAATGGGCTATGAAAGACATGCCTGTTTTAAGAAAAATTCGTGAAAGATTTTTGAAGGAAAAACCTTTTGCAGGATTAAAATTATCAGCTTGTGTTCACGTTACAAAAGAAACTGCAGCACTTTGTACAGTAATGAAAGACGGCGGAGCTGATGCTGTACTGATTGCTTCAAATCCATTATCTACTCAGGATGACGTTGCTGCAGCTCTTGTTAAATACTGGGATATTCCTGTATTAGGTTACGCAGGGGAGTCTGTTGAGGTTTATAGAGAGCACGTACGTTCAGCATTAGACCACAATCCGGATATAATTATTGATGACGGCTGTGATTTAGTTGCGACTTTACATGCAGAAAGACCGGAACTTGCAAGTCATATAATCGGCTCTACAGAAGAAACAACGACAGGTATTATAAGATTACAGGCATTGGAAAATCAAAAGGAATTAAGATTCCCAGCACTTGGAGTTAATACAAGTTTAACAAAACATTTATATGACAACCGCTATGGAACCGGACAAAGTGCTATGGACGGTATAATGAGAGCTGCCAACATTCTTATTGCGGGAAAAACAGTTGTAATCTCCGGTTACGGATGGTGCGGCAGAGGATGTGCTCTTAGAGCAAAGGCTCTTGGCGCTAACGTTATTGTTTGCGAAGTTGATCCGCTAAAAGCTCTGGAAGCTGCAATGGAAGGTTACAGAGTTATGCCGATTGCGGAAGCTGCAAAAGAAGGAGATATTTTCTTAACAGTTACTGGCGATAAGCATGTTGTCGACGTTCAACATATTATGACTATGAAAGAAGGAGCTTTCTTATGCAACGCAGGACACTTTGACCATGAAGTCAATGTTCCTGATTTGAAAGGACATACAGTTGAGATTAAACGCATCAGACCATTCTTAGACGAATATAAACTGACTAACGGCAAATCTGTATACGTCCTGGCTGAAGGAAGATTAGTTAACCTTGTTGCTGCAGAAGGCCACCCGGCATCTGTTATGGATATGAGCTTTGCTAATCAGGCTCTCGGCATTGAATTTCTTGTTAAAAATAAAGGCAAATTAGAAAATAAACTATACACACTGCCAGAACACGTTGATGTTGACATTGCTAAGTTGAAGCTGGAATCAATGGGTATTTCTATTGATACTTTGACTGCAGAACAAGAAGAATATTTAAACAGCTGGAAGATATAAACTAAAAGAGGAGGTTTAACCCTCCTCTTTTTTTGCTTTATAAGCTTTCATAATAATATTTCTTGCCTCCATTGCCTGTTCATGAGATAAAGGCGGAACACCTTTAAGCGGGTATTCAATACCTAGATTTTCATATTTTGGCACAGCCATATCGTGATATGGCAGCACATCAAGCGCGGCAATATTATGAAGTCCTGCAAGGAAAACTCCTAGACGCGTCAAATATTCTTCTTTAAAAGTAATACCTGGTACAACAACATGTCTTACCCACATTGGTTTTTTAATATCTGAAAGATATTTTGCAAAAGCTAAAATATTCTTATTAGAATGTTTGGTAAGTTTTTTATGTTCTTCGTCATCTATATGCTTGATGTCCAGAAGTACAATGCTTGTATATTTTAATAATTCATCTATTTTTTCAGTGTTATCCCTATTAAAGAAAATACCTGAAGTATCAAGTGCTGTATTAATTCCTTTTGCATTTGCTTGTTTGAAAAGCTCTGTAACAAATTCAATCTGACAAAGCGGTTCACCGCCGGTTACCGTAATTCCGCCGGAACAAAATTCCTTAACACCTTCATATTGTTTTAAAATATCGCCAACACTCATATGATTTGCCTGTTTATTAATATCCCAGGTATCAGGATTATGGCAGTACTGGCATCTTAGAGGACAGCCCTGCGTAAATACTACAAATCTTATTCCCGGGCCGTCAACCGTGCCGCAGCTTTCTATTGAATGAATATTTCCAAAAATTTCTGACATTATCTCACCTTATTTTCATTTCCCTGTATCAAACGTTTTATATTCTCTCTATGCAAGTAAACAATGTAAAGTGCACCTATTGCGCAGTATCCAGCATAAGCAGCAGGAGCATTCAAGAAATACATTACAAACGGAGATATCAGCAATGCAATAATCGACCCGACTGAAACGTATTTTGTAGTGTAGGTTATAATTCCCCATACAACTGCAATTATTAAACCTGCCATCCAGTTTAATGCAATAATAGTTCCTACACCTGAAGCAACTGATTTGCCGCCTTTAAACTGTAAAAAGATTGACTTGCTGTGCCCGATAATAACAGCGACTGCTGCAATGACCGGAGCCAGACCAATCGAAAGAGCTACAGTTACAAACATTTTTGCTAATATTACAGGAAGAGCCCCTTTAATAGCATCAAGAAGCATAACAAGGAAAAAATAGTTTTTTCCCAGCACCCTTTTTACATTTGTTGCTCCGGTTGAGCCTGAACCTACTGTCCTTATATCTTTTCCGGTTTTAGCTTTTACTATTAAGTAGCCGGTAGGTATTGAGCCGATTAAATAAGCTATTATAGCCGTTAATCCCAGCTGCAAACATATATGAAACATTTTACACCTCCTAATTTATCCGCTATTCTATTATACCAAAATATTTGCAAATTACATAAATATCATTTAAAATCGTGTTATGGAATATAATTTTTTGGATAGCTCAGTTGATACAGAAAATATTAATTTACCGGAAGCGGGCTGCATTAATAAATTTCTCTTAAAGAATAATTACGCTGAAATTATCAAAGCTGTAGATTTTTTCAATTCGGACGATATACTTCTATACGTTCACGGTTTTTTAGGAACAGGTAAGAGGCAGTTTATAAATTATGTTTCTGAATTTATTAATAAAGATGTAATAAAATTAGAATATTATTGCAAAGCATCTACTGTTTGCGATGATATTCTAATTTCATTTATTGATGTTATTGAAAAAACCACACTTTCTAAAGCTGTTAATATTAACGCAAAAGTAACAACACTTTCTGTAAAATTACAGCAGTACATTTCTTCTATAAAAAAGCCTTTTGTAATAATACTTCATTCTTACGACGATATTAGTGCTGAAAATAATGGATTGGTAATTGACTTCCTTGAAAAACTATCTCAGCTGACAAACGTCAAAATAATAGCATCTACAAGAGCGATGACACCTGGTATTTTTGGAAGCATAAAGGTCGGTAAAAAAGTATTTCTTAAAGCTTTTTCTAAAGATATATTTCGCGAATTTATTTCTTCTTACCAGATAACCGGTACTGATACGGTTTTAGAAGATTTTTATAAATATACAAGAGGATATTACTACTACACAGCACTATCACTAAAAATTGTACAGGCAATGAAAGCTCAGCTCGGAGATTTTCTGGGGAAATTTGCACAGTCTGGAATGAGCTTTGATTCGTATCTCGGGCTAACTTACATCAATATGGTTCCTGCAACTATTCGGAACTTTTTCTGGTTTCTTAGAACTGTAAGACACGGATTAACATTAAATGCTCTTGCTGTTTTTGAACTGTATGACGAGTTTTCGCTTGAGTACCTGAAAAATAATTTAATGATATTTCAGGTTGGCGAAACTGTTTACGTTCAAGATTATTTCCAGCAGAATATTGATATTTCAATCCCGGCAAAGACAGAAATAAAACTGCATAAATATATTATAAATATTTATGAAAAGCAGCTTAAAGAGCCGCTTCAAACTCGTGAAATTATGATTTCAAGACATGCTTTGAGAGCAGAAATCGAATATCATAATAAACGAATTGCTGAAATAGAAAGCGGAAAAAATCCACAGCCGCAGATTGTAGAAACAGTAACCCCAAGAATAAAAACTGAAACAATTGAAAAATCTCCAACTATTGATGAAAAATTTAAACGAGCAAAAAAACTTGCTGAAGAAAAGAAAAATACAGAAGCCATTGAAACATTTATTGAAATTATAAATTCCCCGGAAGTTGATATACACACCCTTATTGAAACAAGAATGCTTCTAGCACGTTTATACAAAGAAATTGGCGATTATCAAACGGCACAGCATTATTATGAGCTGGTTGAACTTTTCTACAAAAAAAATAATGAGGTTATAAACTTAAATTATTTGTATTATGAACTCACTGACCTGTATTTTCTGATGTACAAAAATGAAAGAGCAATTGAAACTATAAAAAAAGTAATTTATTCAGTTGATACACCTCAATCACTTATGGTTTCATCTTGCACACTGCTGGGTAATATTTATTCTGCGATGAACAATCCAGATGAAGCATATTCTTATTATCAGAAAGCACTTGAGTCACTTGATGATAATACTACAAATGAAACCCGTGCAGAGCTTTATTTTAAATACGCTCTTGCAAATGATGACAGGCAGGATGAAAAAAATGCATTCGAATATTATGCAAAATGCATAACTATAGGCGGAAGAAATCCTTACAAAGTTCTTGCATATTCCAACATGGGCTCCTGTTACTTTGATAATGAAAATCTTTCAGATGCCAGAGATTGTTTTACAAAAGCTTATGATATAGAAAAGTCAAATAACAATTATGACGGAATTTATTATAATGCATCATATCTTGCAAAAATCTGCATAAAAGAAAAAGACAAAAAGGCTCTTGAATACCTGATTGAAGCAAAACAAAGCGCCGAGTTTATAAATGAAGATTTCTATCTGCTTGAAGCAACGCTGGCTCTGGGGGATTATTATTACAATAACATCTCACTTAACAAGAAAGCACTTATTGAATACTTTAAGGCAAGAAGAATAGCACAAACTTTAGGCGATTCTATTAACATATCCAAAATAGAGGCTAGAGTAAAAGATATGAAACTGCGTATGGATAAGGATGTTTTTAGTGATTTAGAAAGAAAATATGGATAAACTTAAGATTAAAGCTGATTTTACAAAATATATCGAAGTGTTTTTGCAGAAGAACGCAAAACTTAACCTAATTTCAAAAAATGATGAAAAATTACTTTTTGAAAAACATATTTATGACTCTCTTGGAATAAAATTATTTTTTGAAAAATATAATATTACCGCCGGAGATATTCTTGATATTGGCTGCGGAGGTGGATTTCCCTGCGTTCCTATTGCAATTGAATTCCCTGAATTTAATGTTACTGGAATTGACAGCATAAGAAAAAAAATTAACGCAATCAATGAAATAAAAGAAGAATTGATGTTAACAAACTTAACAACTATATGTGACAGGGTTGAAAATATAAAAAATAAAAAATTCGATGTAATTACAAGTCGTGCGGTAGCAGATTTAAGTAAAATTTGTGAATATGCACTACCGCTTTTGAAAGCCGGCGGGTATTTTGCTGCTTACAAATCTAGAAAAGCACAGGAAGAAATTAGAAATGCAATAAAAGTTCTCGCAAAAAATAATGCAAAAATTGATGAAATTATTACGTATACTTTGCCATTAGATGAAGTTTTTGAAAGAAATTTAATTATTATTTCAAAACAGCCTTAAGTTTATCAATCACAAAATTTATTGCACCGCGTTGAGCCTCAAACACTTTCTGAGAAGCCTCTTTTGTTCTGTCATACTCCGCCTGGTTTTCCAAAAGATTTTTAAGATACTCAAACATTCCTTCCGGAGTTTTAACAACCTTGCCTGCACCGGATTTACATAAAATATCATAAATGTCTTTAAAGTTAAAAATCGACGGGCCTGACACAACCGGCTTTTCATAAATCGCAGCCTCAAGCGGATTGTGACCGCCTGTTTTGTTAAAGCTTCCTCCAATAAATGCAAGATGACATATTGAATACATTTTCTTTAATTCACCCAGTGTATCAAGAATTATTACATCAATTTCACAGCTAAATTTATCATTGCAGGAACGAAGACCGTAAGAAAGGTTATATTTTTCTAACAGGTTTTTAATATCAGGAACCCGTTCCATGTGTCTTGGAGCTATTAATAATTTTAAATCCCCGAATTTTTCTTTAAGTTTTTTATAATTATTTATAACTATTTCATTTTCCGGTTTATGCGTGCTTCCTGCAAGAAGAATACGGAAATTTTCCTGCCCTATATCGACATTTTCATCTACCCTTTTTACATCAAATTTCAGATTTCCCATCATTTCGACATTTTCACGTTTCATTCCAATAGAAACAAATTTATCCATATCCTCAATACTTTGTGCATATACAGCACAATAGTTCTGCAATATTTTCTTAAAGAAAAATTTCATTCGTCTATACTGACCGTATGATTTATCAGAAATCCTTGCATTTATGATAAACAGAGGAATACCGCGTTTTTTACAGCTATAGGCAAAATACGGCCAGATTTCTGTTTCTACTATAATCGAAACCTGTGGTTTTATTCTTGCCAAGAATCTGTTTACCGAAATCGGCATATCGAAAGGGAAATAAGTAATATAATCTGCCAGTTCCGCATATTTTTTCTGTGCAATCTGCTGGCCAGCGTATGTAAATGTCGTTACTACAATTTTATTTTCCGGAAAGTTTGCACGAATCGATTTAAGCAGATTTTCTATTGCTAAAGCTTCACCTACAGAGCAGCAATGAATGTGTATTACTTTATCCTCTTTTGTAAATTCTTTGACGTAAGCAAATTTTTCCTTCCATCCATGTGACTTTTTGTGAATAACACGTTCAACAAAATAAAAGGGAAGAAATAAATAAAATAAAATTGTAATTATAATTTCTAAAAGAAGCATTTTCAGCACCTACTGATAATATTTATCAAGCCATTTAGTAGGTTTAACGTACCTTAATCCGCCTTTTCCCATAAAACCTTTATAAGCCTGTTCCGGAGTTGGTCTGCCGTGGAATACTATAATTTTAGCATTCTCAGGGTCTTTTGGCATCAAGAAAAAATTAAGCGGGAATGGCTGCAGGCAATTTCGTTTAAAACTTACACACCAATCAGAACCCCAATATTTAAGAATACCTTTTCTATCCATTTCGTAAGAAAGGAATGCCTGTTCATTTTTATAATCGTGTCTTATTTCATTACCTAGTTTATAAAAGTTTTCCAAAACATCCGGATGTTTTCCCACTTCAAATCTAAAAACAGACGAGTTGCCAATAATATCATCCGGGAAATCCCAATCTTTTACAATAAGAAATTCTCCTTCAGCCTCGAAGAAAGGAGTTAAATCAGACCGAATTACAATATCCAAATCAAGGAAAAGAGCTGTCCCTTCTAAATCAGCAAGCTTTTCATTAAATAAAGAAAGCTTTCTCCAGCCTTTATCACCGATATTAGGATTATCTTCATACGGAGGCAGTTCTCTTGTTTCAATACCTTCTGCAAGACCTTCGCTGTTGTCAGTAAAACACACGAATCTATGCGGAATCGATAGATTTTTCTCAACCATGTGATACAATCTGTTCACATATTCCGGACCGAATTTTGTACCCCATTTGATGCAAATAACGTTTTTTGTCATACTCCCTCCGATAAACTTATGGTTCTAATTATATTACAAAAAAATAAAAAGGACAATGAATGTCCTTAAAAATGGTAAGTATATTAAAATTGTAGACTATATAATATTTATTTTTTTATAATTTACTTCCGCTCTTCATCCGTGAGGAACGGAAGCTTATTTTTACATGTAATTCAACAAACTCATACCCATTGAGGCAGAGGTTACCTGCAAGCTTGCCTGATATGCATACTGAGCCTGCATCCATTCTGTTATCGCTGTTGTAATATCAATATCTTTTATTTGTGAAAGATAAGCTGTCAAATTATCACCATTTGTTTCAAGAGTTGAAGTAGACATTTCCATACGGTTGTATACTCCGCCGAATTTGGTCTGCTCTGTTGTAATAGTATTTAGAGAATCCGAGAACATATCCAGAGTTGAATTCATTTCTGCATAACCCTCTTGAACCATAGCATCATCTCCAGCTTCGAGCCCTTCAACAACAGTCCCCAGAGAATTACTAAGTTTTCTCAATGCACCCATAACCCCTACAGCTTCTTCTTCCGCGCCGTCAGTTAAATCTGCAACATCACCGGTATATTCTACCCCGTTTTCATATTTATAAACCTTTTGCCCAGTACCTGCATCTGTTGATTCTATTACACGCTTGCCGTTAGCATCAGTATAAACACCGTTACCTGGTTCTACAGCTGATTTATAATAACCAAAAACCTTATCTCCTGTAGTGTTTATTACTTCAAAAACCCCGTCTGCAACTTCTGTTTGTCTTATATAATCTTTGTTATCATAAGGTGTTCCATTATAAATAATATCACCATTTTCAGCCTGCTCATACGGCAAAATCTTAGTATTCGTTCCGCCAAAAATATAATTATCATTATATTCAGTATTCGCAAGATCTACCATTGTCTTTGTAATTTCATCAATCTCAACCTTCAAAGCTTCAAGAGAAGATTTACCGTACGTCTGGTTGTTTGCCTGTACTGCCTTATCCCATGCAGTAGAAAGATAACCGGTTGCTAAATCCATCAAATCATCAAGAGTGCTTAGCTCTGTCATAGCCATTTCTACGTTTTTAGAAAAAATATCAATTTGACCTAGCTGTCTATTTGTATTCAAAATATTTACAGCAGCAATCGGGTTGTCTGTAATATTATTAACCTTGCTGCCGGAAGCTAATTGCTGGGTTAACTTATTATAGTTGCTAAGCTGCTTTTGCATATCAGCTATAAGCTGTGAATATCTGCCTGATGTAGAAATTCTGTTTACCATATCAATTAACCTCCTAAGCTCATAAGCACGTCCAGACAGCTATTGCAGGTATTAAACACCTGAGCAGCTGCAGAATATGCGGTTTGATACTTTACTAAATCTACCAGCTCTTCATTCAAATCAACACCTGTTGCATCTTTAATCTTGCTTTCGATAGAGTTAATCACTTCTGACTGTGTGTCGTATAAAGACTGAATATTGCTTCCTGCTGATGCTACTTTACCAACAAGTCCAGTATAAAAGTCTTCAAGCGACATACCATCAAGGTCTGCAATTTTTTGAGTTCTTGTTCCAAGCATATCAACTACGTTTTGAGCATTACCAATAGCATTTTCATCAAAGTTAGTTGCAGGGTCGCCAAAATATGCACAGGCAATCTTCCAGCAGCCGTCATCTGTAAGCAAATCTGAGTTAATCTGTATGTTTCCTGCAGTAATTCCCTGTCCTGTACCGTCTGCCCCGACAAAAATTAGATTATCCGCTGTTGTTGCCTGCAGTTTTGTCGTATCATCAGGATTAATGCAATAAGCGCCGTTTCTGGTATTCAAGTCATTGAAGATATCTGCAATTGACTGTGCCAGCTTGTCCAGTCCTTTCATAACTGTTCCGGCATTAATTCCATTCTCACCATCCCCGTTATCTGTTGCAAAGTGAAGCAGTCCTCCAAGTGCACCTGAGGTTATATCTGCATTAGCATTTTTATTAATTACCTCGCCTGTTTCAGGATTTACAATACTAATAACTGCATTTTCGCCATCCCAGTCATCAGGATAAGCTATTGGAGGATTTTGAGAATCGCAATATGATTTTGCGGTCTGGATTTCAAGTTTTCCGGTAACTTCTGCGCATTTTACAACAGCAGTATCTCCTATATAAAGATTTACCGCACCATTATGTTTTTCAACGACTTTGATATCTGTAAATTCTGCAATTTCATTCAAAATCAAGTCACGTTTATCAAGAAGGTTATTTGCCTCAAGAGTACCTGTCTGCGTTGTAATAAGGGCTTTATTTACGCTTGCAAGTTCTTCAAGCTTATTATTAAGCTCTCTATATTGAACGTAAATTTTTGAATTTTCAAGACTTTCCTGACTTACGCCGTCACCAAGAGCCTTCGTAGTATTTTCCTGAAGCTGCTGGTATTTTGAATTCATTGTTGAAGTCAAGGTCTTTGCCGTTTCTATGAAGTTTATTCTGGCAGTAGAACTTGCAGGATATTCATTAAGGTTATTCAAAGCTTCATAAAAATCAGAAAGTGCTCCGTCTATACCGGTTCCTTCTAAATCATTTAAAATTGATGCAAGGTCTCCAAGCCCGTCAAGCTGCTGTCCAAGCTTACTTTGCTCTGACAGCTGGGTTCTGTAATAGTTATTTAGATACTCATCATTGTATCGTATAACATTTGCAATCTTTACACCGCCATTAGCCTTTATCTGGTTATTAACATTGTTACCTATAGCACCTGCAATATTTCTTGTCTGCAAATTTACACGCTGTTTATGATACCCTTCGGTATTCATATTCGCAACGTTATGCGATACAACGCTTATTGCTTTTTCGTTTACTGAAAGCGTATTTGCTGTCATATTCAGTGATGATAACAAGCTAACCATGATTTACCTCATTTTATTTTGTTTCATGCAACTCAGATTTAATAAAGGCTGTTATGCCTCTATATTTCTTCGTTTATGGTCCACAAGTCGTATTCTTGTGAGTCTGTTTTGCCTGCTCCGTTATAATTACATCCTTGAGGAGCAAATGCATCAATTATTGTTTCCAACATCTTGTTAGAGATTATGATGCCATGCTTTAATAATTCCACATTTTGATTATTTAATAACATTAATTCAGGAATAAGTTTACAAATCTTTACTTTTCTTTCTGATAACGCATCAACATATTCCGGAGCTTCCTTCTCTGCAACAGCGATAAAACCTGACATATTGGTATCTTCACCGTTGATTTGAACAGCCAATTCTTTTCGGGAATTATTTAATTTCACAATTTGATTGTTCAGTGCAATAATTTTATTATCCAGAACTCCTAAATCGTCAGGCTTTGCTTTTTTTAGAATTTCTTTCTTTTCGGAAAAATATTCTTTCATTTTTGAATAAGCATTAATCTCTTCGTCCAAAATATCTATTAAATTTTGAAATAATTTTTTATCCATTTTACGTTAATCCTGTAACCTCTACCCTAGAATAAGTACTTAACAAATCTGTTGAATATACCTTCGTTCTGGTTTCTAGAAATAGCACCACGTCCTGAAAGTGCAAACTGTAGATTCGATACATTATATGAATATATTTCGCCGTCTACATTAAGCCATCTAGGGTCAACAACACCGGTTACGATGAAATCCATTCTTTCGTTGCCGTTAACAAGAGTTTTCTTTCCCTGCACAGCAAGATTTCCATTCGGAAGCTGCTGCACAACCTGAACTGCAATCTTGTCGCCGAAAGTCATTGAACGTCCGCCGGCAGCAGAGTTAGAAACTTCATTAGAACCACCGTAGCCGTTAGAATCTTTGAGCGAAAGTCCCAGCCATTTATTCAGAAAAGTTGTAAAAGTATCAACTGTGTTAGATGATTTTTCAGAAGAATAGGTTAAGTTATCACTTACCGTAATATTTTCCTGCATTATTATTGATAACAAGTCGCCGATTTGATGCGCTTGAACACCACCGAACAATGAGCGCGGAACGCCTGCATAATTCTGAGTTGCACCCAGAGTAAACAGAGATTCTGCGTTTACTGTCATTGTTGTCATTGTTAATATAGCAATAGATATTAATACTCTTTTCATTTCCTCTTCCTCATTTAGCCGGTTTAAATCCCCAACATCCCTAGCATAAGTATTCTGCTATAACACTTCTACCATACAGCAGACCATATTTTATGTCATCGTCTGAAATATTGAATTCTCCAACAGTCTTTGCACATTCTCTCACTTCATTTACATCAATTCTATCAAGAAGCGTTTGTGCAGAAGTAGTTTCTGTACCCCTTGATACTTCTACATTTTCAGATTCTTCCTGCTTAGGAAGCGCTCGTGCTGATTTAAATGCATTTAATGCGCTGAACTGTTGTACTGAATTTTGTTCTATTCTTGGTAACATTTATAATTTCCTTTACACTAATTTGCGTATTTTTCCATTTGTCTGTAAATCTGGTCTGCAAATCCAAAGCTTGTTCTCGGGTTATTTGCAATATCACGCCCCATCTGCTGGTAAACTATTGATTTAAAAGTATCAACATACTGACTTTCTTTGCCAAAAAGCCCGTTCTCATGATCAACCGTTTTATCCATTTCAGAAAGCATTTTGGTTACAAATATGGACTCAAATTCTGTTGCAGCTTTTCTTAACTGTTCTTTAGAATCGCCAGATTCTTTAATTCTGTTATAAAGAACCTGATCTGAATTTACAGTTTGTGCGTTATTAAGTCCGCTTTTTATTAAATCTATTGTAGGTGTTGAAAAGTCCATTTATTCCTCTTTTAACTTGTAGTACCAATTCCAATAAAATTAACATTTACCCCTAAATAATTACTAAATCAGCCTGCAGGCTTCCTGATTTTTTGAGCGCCTGCAATATTGAGATTAAATCAACCGGTGCTACCCCGATAGAGTTCAATGCTCTGACTAAATCATTAAGATTACTATTAGCCGGCATTGTTACTAAGCTTCCCGGAGCTTTATTAATCTGAATATCAGAGTTTTCAAATCCGACGGTTGCACCGTTGGAGAAACCGTTCGGCTGAGAAACATCATTTGTCGTAGAAACCGTAACTGTTATATTACCGTGCGCAACAGCAGCTGGTAGAAGTTTTACATCAGCTCCTATTACTACCGTTCCGGTTCTTTCATTAACAACGACTTTTGCCTTATCCATAGTCGGAGATACTTCAAGATTTTCTATAATTGAAAGGAAATTAACCCTGTCATTTATAAATCTTGCCGGAATTTCTACTCTTACAGAGCTTCCGTCAATTGCCTGCGCCGGAGCTACCTGAGATACTGTTTTTGCAATTCTTGAAACCAGTGTATAATCAGAGCGGTCAATAGAAAGTGTTATTGAATTTTCATCTCCGATTTCTGTATAAATATCACGTTCAATAATTGCACCCCCCGGAATTCTGCCAGTTGTAGTAATTGCAGTTCTAGCCGAAGACCCGCCTGCAATTTTATTAATACCGCCTACTGATAAAGGACCTTGTGCAACTGCAACAGCTTCACCGTTAGGTGCTTTTAATATTGTCTGAACAAGAACACCACCTTCTAAACTTTTACAGTCTGCCATTGCAGAAACTGTTACATCAATTTTATCACCGTTTTTAGAAAACGGAGGAACTGTAGCTGTTACGATTACAGCAGCAGAAGCACCTTTTTGAATATAGTTTTCCTGCTCAATTACAGTTCCTAAATTTCTTAAGAGCATTTTATTTGTAATCTGAGTTGAACGAGAGTTATCACCTGTTCCAGGCAGACCGACAACGACACCGTAACCCACTAGCTGGTTTTCTCTCACACCTTTAATATGGGTTAAATCCATAATTCTTACTTTCGCATCAATTGCGCAAGCTGGTAATAATCCCCCCAACATCAACATCATTATTAATAAACTTGATACAATTCTTTTCATAATACTTACCTTTTATTTAGTTTAAATATTTACTAAAACCTTGTTTTCCCCGATAACCTTACCGTTATAAACTTTTTTGTAATTCTTGTTTTCTACATTTACGTAATCACCTGTCATACCATCTGCCATTGCAGTTCCGTCTATAGAAATCATTACTGCGCCGTTTGAAACAAAGAAAATTCTCACATCCGCGTTTCTCATAACATCAGGACGCATTTTTACAAATCTTCTGTCTATAACCTCTCCTTTTTGAAATGCTTTTTTTGTTGTTATTTCTTTCTCAAGCATTTTGTCAGTAAGAACAAAATCCATTCTCATTGAAACATCTACTTTTTTTACTGTAGTACAATCTTTCGTAAGAGCCTGTTCTCTGTTAATAAAATCGCTTGCAACAAGAACTTCTTTATATACAACTGTTTGAACAGGAAGATTGAGAGTTTTTACAAAAGCTCCGTTTACGTAAATATCAACCCTTTTAATATCTCTCGGAACAACCTTATCCCCGCCTGAAACAATCTTGTAATTTATCTTGCCGTCAGGCAGCTGCAGCTGAGCAAAAGGTGTTGCTGAAACTTTAACCTCAACATGACCGTTTGTCATTTTTTTGTAGTTTGTTTCAAGAATATTGGCAACAGCAGTTTTTACATCCGAAGAAGAAACCATCTGGGCATTTGCACCCAGTGCTCCTATCATCATTATTAATACTGTTGTCAAAAGTTTATTCATTACCTATCCTCTTATTCAAAGTGGAGCTCATTTACGCCACTAGCCCATCTGGTTAGTTAATTGAAGAATGTTGCTTGAAGAATTAATTATCTTTGAATTTGATTCAAATGCACGTTCTGCCTTAATCAACCCTACAAGTTCATCAACAATCTGAACGTTAGAACCTTCCAGCATACACTGTTGGATTAAGCCAAGACCATTCTGACCCGGAGTATCCTGAACAGGGTTTCCTGACGCCTGTGTTTCTTTGTACAGGTTATGCCCGATTGATAAAAGTCCGGAAGGGTTCTGGAATTTTACAAGCTGAAGCGAACCAACAATTGACTGTTGTGTCTGCCCCGGAAGTGTTACAGAAATATTACCATCCTGAGTTATCGTGATTTCTGTAGCATCACGCGGTATTGATACAGAAGGCTGGATTAATAAACCATCATTTGTACAAAGCTGTCCTAATGAGTCTACCTGCAGACAGCCGTCACGGGTGTAAGCAAGAGAACCGTCTTCCTTCATAACCTGCAAGAAACCTTCACCTTCAATTTCAATATCAAGCTGGCGGCCTGTTGAGATTGCAACACCCTGCGTAAATACACGGGTTGTTGCTGCAGTCTTAACACCAAGCCCAATTTCAATACCAACCGGCTGATAAGTACCCTGGTTCATCAACGCACCCGGAGTTCTGGTTGCTTGAGATAACAAATCCTGAAATTCTATTCTTGATTGTTTAAATGCAGTAGTGTTAACGTTTGCTACGTTGTTTGCAATTACATCAAGATAGTTTTGCTGTGCTATCATACCTGTTGCTGCTGTTGTTAATGCTCTTAACATTTTATCTCTTCTCTCCTAATTTAGTCTGGTAACCGTTACTCCGCTGACGATTATTTATACCCTAAGCCGTTCTTATCCTTCCCACTGATACTGCTGTTGTAAGCATATCGCTATTAGTGCTTACAACTTTGGTTAAACTTTCATAATTCCTTGATGTGTTGATTGTATTAATCATTTCTTGTATAACGTTTGAATTTGAAAGTTCAAGCATTCCCTGCTGTATTGAAAACTTCTCAGAACGCAGCTCCGGATTGTTAATTATATCTCTCGGAACAAACTTTGCGTCCCCTATTTCAAACAAATCATCTTTGTCTGAAAAATCATAGATACCTATAGTTTGAAGCGGTATTTTCTGATTATAAGAATTTATCTCGATATTACCGTTTTCGGCAATAACTATATCTTTTCTATCTCTGAAAACAGTTTCATCTTCCATATCTTCCGGAAGCATTCTAATTCTTCTATTGTTAACATCCAGAACAAACTCGCCCTGTTTTGTCTTCAGCCAGTAACCTCTATCAACTACAAAAGAACCGTTTCTGGTGTATGAAATATTTCCGTCAATATCCTGTATTTTGAAAAAACCATCGCCTTCAATTGCAACATCATACGGATTGGATGTTTTGGTAAGCGCTCCCTGAGAAAAATCATGAGTGTACTGCATACTTTGACTGCCTACACTTAAGCTGCCGAGGTAATTATTTTCATTCATATTTCTAATAATAGAACCTTCTTGTGAATACACAGCAGACTGCATTACATCCTTAAATCTTAAAGAACCTTTTTTATAGCCGATTGTATTAACGTTAGCAAGATTATTGGCTGTATTATCATTCATGTCCATAAGAGCAAGCATACCGTTTGCGGCTGATTCAAAACTTCTTACAATCATTACTTATCTCCTTTCATACGCTCATAACTACCCAAAACATTTTTGACATAGTTCTGAGTTTCCATATAAGGAGGTATTCCGCCGTATTTTTTCACTGCATTAGGCCCTGCATTATACGCGGCCAGAGCTAAAGACTTGTTATTGTCAAATCTGTCCATAAGCCCTTTCAGATATTTTGTCCCGCCCATAATATTCTGCTCTGCATCATAAGCATTTGTAACCCCAAGTCCCTGTGCTGTAGAAGGCATTAACTGCATTAAGCCCATTGCTCCGCAATGAGAAGTAGCATTTGGATTAAATCCTGATTCCTGCTTAATTACTGCCTTTACAAAATCAGAGTCAAGTCCGTTTTTATCAGCATATTTTTCTATTAAGTTTTCAATTTCGCTTCTGGAAGCATCGCTCGGATTTTTGCTGTGAGAAATTGAAGAGTCCAGAATTTTCTGAAAATCCTCATCAGGCTGTACACCATAAGACATAAGCGACTGAAAGCGATTTTCAATCGTATTTATACGCTGTAAAGTTATGTCTAATCCCGTAAGATTCATCTTACGCCTTCCTCACCATTTAAATTACAGGGGTACAATTTACCCCTCCCTTAGTCTACATTAACAGTGTATTATATAAGGGCATGGATAACATCAATCCAAGGGTTAAACTTGCAAAATTTATATAGACCATATGGTCTACAACAGGGTAACTTACTCAATAAGAGTAAGAGAATTGTCTTTTGAAAAATATTCAGCCCTCAATTCATTAATTCTATTTCTGGCAAAAATTGCATCCTCAGAAAACTGCTTTAATTCAAGGAATTTTTTATAATACCTGATGGCATCCTTGTATTTTGCCATCTTGTCAAAACTCATTGCTATTCCAAGATATGCTTTATAGTAATCAGGGTTACGCTTTATAAGCTGGAAGAATGTTCTTGATGCTTCCATAAAATCACCCATACCCATAAGCATTGCAGCTTTATTGTAATACGCTTTCAAAAATTCAGGATTAGTTTCTATAAGCTTATTATAAATCATTAAAGATAAATCAGCCTCGTCAACCAGTTCGTGTGCAATTGCGAGCTGTATTTGAGCTTCAAGATTATCTCTATTTATTAATATAGCCTTGATTAAATGCTCAATTGCACCGGCAGGGTTGCCATCTAAAAGATGACATACGCCCAGTTCAAAAAAGTAATCATCATTGCTGTCATCAATCTTTATAAGCTTAAGAAGTGTAGCTATTGCTTTTTTATAATCTTGTAAATATTTATAAGACATAGCAAGCCCGAAATAAGGTTTCGTTTCGTTCCTGTCTATCATTATTGCTTGAAGATATGCTTGTACAGACTCTTTATACATATTGGCAAACCTTAAAGCATCTGCCTTGACGCACAAATTATAAGAACGTGAGCGAGCCGGTACAGTAACCTTTTCGCTCACCTTTGCCAAATTATCTTTTCTATCTATGCCTGCATCAATTTGCATAAATCTCTCCCAATTGTATATTACACAATCGGGTAAAACATTTTAACGACCAAAAGATTTAAAAGTTTAGTCCGATGGATTAGTTTTTAGATGGCAAAAAAAATTTTTTTCAGGTATTATGTTATAAAAAAAGGGAAGTAAGAAGTGGCTAAAAATATCAAACAAGATAATAAACTTAATGAAACAACCAAAATTAAAGCACCAATTGTAGATGCTTTAAAAACAGCATATGAAAATCCGACTTACCAGTTCCACATTCCTGGACACACAAAAGGTAAAGCCATTTTCAAAGACTTTAGAAAACTAATCGGTGAAAAAGCATTAAATATAGATACCACCGATGAATTTGATAATCTTGGAACACTTCATCCTGCAACAGGGCCTATAAAAGAAGCTCAGGAACTTGCTGCAGAAGCTTTTGGCGCAAAGAAAACCTTTTTCCTGCTCAACGGTTCAACAGCAGGAAATCTTGCCCTTGCTATGTCACTTACTAAAAAAGGACAAAAAGTTATTGTTAACAGGAACTGCCACAGGTCAATATTAACCGGCCTGATAATCTCAGGCGCTGAGCCAATATGGGTATGCCCGAACAGAATTGAAGACTGGTCTGTATGGGGAAATATTGACGGAGGTAAAATAGAAGAACTTCTCAAACAAAACCCTGACACCTCAATGGTATGGATTACTAACCCGACTTATGAAGGTGTTGTATCAGATATTAAATCAATAAGCAATGTTTGTAAAAAGTACAGTGTTCCGCTTCTTGTTGATGAAGCTCACGGATGCTTATGGAATTTTAACAAACATCTTCCTGAAACGGCTCTCAAACTAGGCGCAGATGCTGTTGTTCATTCACTTCATAAAACTGGCGGAAGTATGAGTCAGAGCTCTATGCTCCATATTGCCAAAGACTCCTGCTTGGATGTTTCTGCAGTTGAAAAAGCCTTGAAACTTTTACATACAACCAGCCCGTCACTGATGCTTCTGGCTAGCCTTGATGCAGCAAGGGCAAATCTTCAATCCAATAACGGACAAAAACTCCTTGATAGAGCAATTAAAAATGCTAAATATTTAAGAACAAGGCTTGATTCTATACCGAATCTACATCAGCTTAAAGGTGATTTCGGATACAAAACAGATGTTACAAAAGTTTTTATTAAAATAGACGGACTCTCAGGAAAAAGGCTTGAATCAATACTGGAAATTGATTTTGGTATTGAAGTAGAATCCGCTTCGGACATTGGAGTTTTAATCCTTTGTAATATAGGCAACAAACGTTCTGATTTTAAATATCTTGCAGACTGCTTAGAAAAAATTGCCTCAACAAATTATCAAGATATTTATTATCTTGAAAAACGTAAGCATATGCCTATGCTTGAACCTCAAATAAAAATGAGCCTGAGAGATGCATTCTATGCAGAAAAAGAAACAATAAGAAAAGAAGAAGCCATTGGAAGGATTTCTGCCGAAGTTGTTGCAGAATGTCCTCCAGGGATTTCTATTCTGCTTCCGGGTGAATTAATCACAGAACAACACCTGCCATATCTTAATGATTACGAAACACTTGATGTGGTTAGATAATGGCTCGAAAAAAGAAGGCTTCAAATAAAATAACACACTTTCTGATTACATTTTTATTAATGGCAACAGGCATTTATTATTTTGGCTTAAGTTATGTTCCTCAAAAATGGTACGAAACACAGGCAATGATGCCAAATCAAGTTGAAGCTTATTATGTTAATCAATGGTGCACACCTGATTTTGGCAGAAAAGAAGCTATCTTATGGGACATGACAAGAGTTGATTGTCTTGCTAAAGATTACGCAATCGAATTTGACTTTGCTAAAAAATGGGCTGAATCCGCAGGGCAGTCACTTTACTATGCAAAAATGACTGGCAAAGCTCCGGCTGTCGTTTTAATACTTACAAATATAACCGACTATAGATATGTTAAACGCATAGAAAGACTTGATAAGGGAATTAGAATATTTCTTGTAAAAGCATATTAAAAAAAACACTGCTGAGAGAAGCAAAGAAAGAGTGCTTAGTAGCAGTGCCTAAAATCTATAGCTATAATTACTGATATGCCATCTATAGATGGTATATTTGTAATTATAACGGGTGGCTAGTAAAGTGTCAATATGTAATTATATTGATATGGAAAAAAATGAAATCTTGAAAATATTTGGTAAGAATTTGAGAGCGGAAAGAAACCGTGCCGGATATTCTCAAGACGAACTTGCTGAAAGAATGGGGATTTGTGCAGGAAAGCACATCGGAACTATTGAGCGAGGAGAAACCAACCCGTCGCTCACCACTATAGTAGCAATCTTAAAAGCATTAAATATTGATTTTGATAAATTATTTGAAATAAAAAATCAGTAATGTAATAATGTCCATTACTTTTTAGCTTGTTTATTGCAATCAACTAATTTTGAAGTGATACACATTATAGCTGCGCCGGTAATCGATGCTATTCCATACCATTTTTTAGCCATTTTTTTCTCACCAATCCTCGCCCAATTATCAACAAGAAGAGCTAAAGGGAGAGTAACAGCCCCAATTAAAGCCTTGCAAGCAATCTTTTTAAAATAACTTTCATTATCAAATTTATTCTTCAATATAAGATTTGAGGCAGTAAAAAAACCTCCTACCGCAGCCATACCTGTTACATATTTAGCAACATTTCTATTTTTGTAAGTTTCTTTTAAGCCATCGCCATCTATTAATGGAATTAGAGGAGTCAGCATAGCTCCACAGGCAGCGTAAGCTAAGAGTTCGCGATTTTGTCGCTTTTGCGCAGTTGAATTTTGCTGAAAATTTAATGGTACACTTGAACCTGTGGTAATCATCATGTTCACCTCTACAATAATAAAACCTTTTTAAGAAATATATGAAAATGGTGCAGTTATTACCGCACCATTTTCTTTTATATTTTATCAAATCCGGTATATTTTCTTAAGACTTCAGGTATTATTACTGTTCCGTCCTCTTGCTGGAAGTTCTCAAGAATTGCAGCAAATGTTCTGCCGACTGCCAATCCAGATCCGTTAATTGTATGAACAAACCTAATTTGCCCGTCTTTTGTACGGTATCTTGTATTAGCTCTTCTTGCCTGATAATCGCCATAGTTAGAACAGCTTGAAATTTCTTTATATGTGTTATAAGAAGGGAGCCATACTTCTAAATCAAAGCATTTATTTGCGCTGAACCCGATATCAGCCGTACAAAGAGCTACTCTTCTGTATGGAAGTCCTAATTTTTCTAAACAAATTTCTGCATCTCTTGTTAATTTTTCGTGTTCCGCAGGGCTTGCTTCCGGAGTAGTTAATTTAACCATTTCTACTTTATTAAACTGGTGGACTCGGATTAACCCCCTTGTATCTTTTCCGGCTGAGCCTGCTTCACGTCTAAAGCAAGGAGTATAAGCCGTCATATATTTAGGCAAATCGTCTTCCGATAAAATTTCACCGGAATATATATTTGTAACAGGAACTTCTGCAGTAGGTATTAAATATAAATCTTCATCAACGCATTTGTACATATCTTCTGCGAATTTAGGAAGCTGGCCTGTTCCTGTCATTGTTGCAGCATTTGCCATAAACGGCGGTAAAATTTCCTCATATCCGTGTTCTTCTGTATGAATATCAAGGAAGAATTGAATGATTGCACGCTCTAATCTTGCTCCTTTGCCTCTGTACAAAGTAAATCTTGATTGAGAAATCTTTACACCGCGTTCAAAATCAACAATACCTTTATCTTCGCAAATGTCCCAGTGAGCTTTTGGGGCAAAAGAAAATTTTGTTGGTTCACCCCAGAATTTTACAGGAATATTATCATCTTCAGATGTGCCTACCGGAGTAGTTTCATCAGGAATATTCGGAGTTCTAAGTAACATATCTCTTTGAATATTATCTAAATCAACTTGTTTTTCCTCTAATTCTTTTATTTCATCACCGAGTTTACGGACTTCTTCCTGAATGGCATCTGTATTTTCGCCATTCTTCTTCATCATACCAATTTTCTGTGATTCAGATTTTCTTTTTGCTCTAAGTTCATCTGCCTGTGCCTGAACTTTTCTTCTATCTGCATCAATTGCAATAATTGTATCAATTGATAAGTCAGGATTTCTTCTTTTTAAAAGCTCATTAATCTTTTCCGGATTCTCTCTAATTAATTTAATGTCTAACATTTATACTACCTCAACTATTAATTTCAAATATCTAAATCAAGTTTAGCATAAAAATAAGTTTAAAATTTGTAACAGTAAAGCAAATTTTTAACACTTTTGTACTTTATATTATTGTAAGAGATTTTCAAGGGGATGGATTTTGAAAGCTAAGTTATTTACCAGAATAATGAATGCACCAATGGAATGGCTGCCTGAAACCATAAGAGGTTCAAAAAAAGCTGTCACTTATAATTTTATTAACGGAACCGGGAAAAAAGGGAATTTTGAAATATATTCCTTCTTTGACAGCAATGGGAAATTAGTAAAACGAAATATGACATATAAAAATGCCGGAAATACCACACGGCAAATAAAATGGTATACTCCTGAGTCGGTAAAAACTGCAAAAAGTATAGATGGTAAGATGAAATCTTTTACTAGCAGAAATTTATATCAGAACTGTTTTATTGAAACAAATATCTTGGCGGAAAAAGGGTATGATATACATAGGTTTGTTAAACTCAAAGCAGGTCAAAAGCCTCTGGAAATAAGTTATAAAACAGCCTGGGACGGCAATGCTCCAGAAATTGAATATAAAAACTGCGACAGAATTTTAGACGGATTTGAAGCTGCAGAGTTTCTGCCCGTTCTAACCGCAGAAAGCTCAACAAAGAGGATTAACCACATATTCCTTAATCAGGTAAAAAAACAAGAATTAGAAGGAATTGTCCCTCCAATAAAAATAGTTAACAGAAAAGAAGCTTATAAACATTCAAGGGAACTGAAAGCAATTGAAGAACAGTATCCAAATGACCCTAAAATCGCAGGTTTTTGCGACCATGATGGACAGGTTTATTTTATAAATGATGTAAAAAGTAACGGTTCAGAAATAAATAATATTGCCCATGAAGTTCAGCACGCAAAAGACCGCTCCGATATCGAAAGATTAGAACATAATACATTTTTCAACACCGGAACTTTCGGACACCGTTCAAGAGCTAAAGGGATTATTAAAGAAAAAGAAAATCCTGCAGAGTACAAAAGAATTTCAGAACTAGAAAAATCTTATAATGATGGTACCTATTTATCCGAATGCTTAAATGGGAAGCACGATGATGTTCTGTGCGAATACTATGCAAATAAAAAAGGCGATGAAGAATTCTATAAGGCATTAAACATTTTTAACAAACTAAACAGCTTCCTATTTGGGAGTTAATTTATAAACATACAATCACCATAACTGTAAAAGCGGTATTTTTCTTTAATTGCTTCTTTATAAGCTTCAAAAATAAAATCTTTTCCTGCTAAAGCACTAACTAACATAAGAAGTGTTGATTTTGGCAGATGGAAATTCGTTATCAGTTTGTCTACTACCCCAAATTTATAAGGGGGATAAATAAACAACTCTGATGCGCCCTTACATGCTTGAATTTTCCCAAACATTTTATAAGCGCTCTCTAAGGTTCTTACAGTTGTTGTGCCAACAGCAACAAGCTTTTTGCCATCAGCCTTTGCCCGGTTAATCAAATCCGCTGTTTCCTGTCTTATTTCAAACACCTCGGAATCCATATGATGATCTAAAATATTATCACACTTTACAGGACGAAATGTTCCAATCCCGACATTTAAAGTTACATAACCAACCTGAACACCTTTATCTTCAAGTTTTTTCAGGATTTCCTGTGTAAAATGCAAACCCGCTGTTGGAGCTGCTACAGAGCCTTCTTCTTTCGCATAAACGGTCTGGTATCTTTCAAAATCAAGTTTTTTAAGATCTTCATTAGACATTTTACGTTCGATATATGGTGGAAGCGGAATATTCCCGACTCTGTGGAGAATTTCAAAAATATCTCCTTCATAAATCATTTGAACAAGCCACTTTCCATCATCAGGGAGAGGCATTATTACTTCACAAGAAAGTTCTCCGGAGATTTTTATTACAGTACCGACTCTGACGCGCTTAGAAGGTTTTATCAAAACTTCCCAGTTTTTATTCTCTCTTTCTTTAAGCAAAAAAACTTCTATTTTTGCACCAGTATCTTTATAACCGTACAATCTTGCCGGAATAACTTTTGTATCATTCAAAATCAGAACGTGATTTTCGTCAAGCAAATCAACGATATCATAAAAATGTTTGTTTAGAATTTTATGTTCATCACGATTAAGAACCATCATTCGGGAATTTTCACGCTTATCACTCGGACGCTGCGCGATTAATTCTTCCGGTAATTCATAATCAAATTCTGATAATAACATACTAGTCCTTAGCATCTATCTTTTTTGCATTAGCCAAATCCACATCATCAACTTTTGCTTCTTTTTTTGCATCTTCTGCTTCCAGCTGTTTATTAATGATTAAAGTCTGAACAACCTGGAAAACATTGCTTGAAATCAGATAAAGAAGAACACCTGCCGGAATTGGAATGATTACAAAAGTAAATGTAAGCATTATCGGCATAAAAGTATTCATTGATTTTTGCATTTGCTGCTGTGCTGGATCCTGTGGCGTATTTTTATTCATAGCCATCATTGCTCTTTGTGAGAATACCATTGTTACAGCAAACAGAAGTATTAAGAATAATACATCATAGTGGAACGCTGTCTTAACTTCTTTTGTAGGAATAGTACTGATTAAAATACCATCTTTTCTTACAAAAGTCATTTTTTCAGTTTCTTTTGTCTGAATATCTGTTACATCAATTTCAGCTTTCTCAATCTGATCAAGCTGGCTGAATTTTAAATTTAAATTATCAAGACTGATTTTGAAATCAACAGGCTGGCCTGGAGTAAGTTCGCCTTGAACCTCAACAGCCTTGTTAGGTTTTACGATTTTTACATTTAATAATGGTTCTTCTTCACCTGTTAGATAAACTTTTGCAGTTTTACCTGTCATAAATGTATCATATTTTGAAACCCCGAGAGTACCATCGTGAGAAACTCCCGCAGAAGTTTTTAATGTTGCATCCAATCTTTTGATAAATAAAAACTGAGAATCGCCCGCCATTTGGATAAATTGCGGACTCATTAATGTTGAATACAATAATATAAATATCGGCATTTGGATTAAAAGAGGAAAACAGCCTGCCATAGGATTAAATTTATGTTCTTTGTAGAACTCCATCATCTTTTGCTGCATCATTTGAGGATTGCTCTTGTAGCGTTCCTGAATTGCTTTCATTTTAGGCTGAAGCATTTGCATTGTTCTCATAGAACGCTGCTGAGATAAGCCTAAAGGCCACATTAGAGCCCTTACTATAATTGTCAGTAAAATTATACCAATACCGTAGCTTCCCGCAACAGAAAGCATTTTTAAAACTTTAATGGTTAGTGTAGTAAAATCCATGTCCTCTTCCCTAAGTTATTCTAATATCAAAAAAGTGTACTTACGTACACTTTCAAAATACTTTAAATATACCCGTCAGTCAAGAGGTGCTTATTACCCCTCATTCTCTTTGTTAGCATTTGAGCTTATTGTATTCAAACGTCTTGCAGGGTCTGTGATATGAGTAATTCTTAATCCAAAGTTATCTTCTATAACTACAACTTCACCATAAGCAATCAGCTTGCCGTTTGCATACAATTCTACAGGTTCACCCGCAGCTTTATTTAAGGTTACAATAGAACCCTTTGTGAGCTCCAAAACTTTCTTAATAGGAAGTTCTGTTTTTCCAAGCTCAACAGTAAGCTGTAATTTTACATCAAGCAGAATGTTCAAATTCTGGTTAGGCGGTCCCTGCACCTGATCTAAGTCTTCAAAAGAAGCAAACTGAACAGGCTGCACTGTTACTGTCTTATCCTCATGCTTTTCTTCGGGTTCAAATGCTTCGGGTGTAAAATCAGCCTCTGCATCATCTGCGCCTTGACTTAGTTCCGTATCTTTTATATCGTCATCATCCAGCATCTAAAACCTCTCTAAAAATAGTTCCTTAGTAACTCATGCATTTCATCATATACATCTGTTATTTTAACACAAATTTTATCTTTTAATGTTCCGGGTCTGGCAAAGAACTTTTTCTCTCCATTTACCTTAACAATTAAATCATCTTGAACTTTATTATCAAGCTTAATGATATCACCTTCTGACAATTGCAGAAAATCATCAAGAGTTATGCTGCACTGTCCGAATTGAACCCTTAAATCAACATTTGAAGTATTGATTTTAGAAATCATTTTCAATCTTTCATCATTAGAAGCAACAAGCCCCTTTGTCTGGAAAATATGCTGTGTGCTCAAATGTCCAAGAACTGTTTCTAATACAGGATAAGGGAAGCATAGACTAAATAAGCCGAAATGCTTGCCTGATATCTGAACTTCGAAAGTTAAAAGAGCAACAATTTCACCGGCTGTTGCAACCTGAATTGACTGGTAATTATCATCAAGACTTATAAATTTTCCTGTTACAGGAATAATTGTATTCCAGGAATCTTCAAGAGATTTAATAATAATATTAATAACTTTTTTTGCAAGAGCTTTTTCAATATCAGTAAGTTCGCGGGTCTGATTTTCAATATTACCGACACCGCCCAGCATTCTGTTTACAATACAGGATATTACCTCAAAACTTATACCCAGCAATACCTGACCGGAAAGAGGCTCAAACTCAAAAACCCCTACGCTAATTGGAGATGGCATTGATCTTACAAACTCTTCATATGTAAGCTGGTCAACAGATACAATCTCAATTTCCACACGCATACGGAGATAACCGCTCAAAACAAGAGAAATCGCCTTAGAAAACTCTCTATGTATATCTCTTAAAGCCCTGAGGTTATCCTTCGAAAATTTATCCGGACGTCTGAAGTTATATAGTTTATAACTCTTGTGTTCCGAATCAGAAAATTCATCTTCAAAGAAATTTGTATCTGTTAAGTTGTTATTAATACTTTCTGCCATTTGTCCCTGTTTTTATCCCTTACTGGATAATAAATTGTCCAAAACTTACTCTTAAAACTTCTCTCTCGCCGCCTAGAATTGAATTAATGTCATTTGTAATTTGTTCTTTAGCAAGTTCTTTTCCGGCTGCAGTTGCAAGCTCTGTAGAAGTCTTACTTGAAAGATTTGTTATAACAGCATCTCTTATTGCCGGTTTAAACTGATTCATTTCTTTTTGTATTGCTTCCATCGGATCAACCGGAGCAGCAGCTTCTCCATGACCACCATGCCCGCCGCCTTTTGCCGGCTCAGCTTCCGGAAAATCAGTATCCTTCTTTGTAACTTCTATTGCTACATTGACTTTCAAATATTTCTTCTGGCTTTCGTCGCAAAGGTTTAAAATAAAATCGCCTAAATCAACAATAATACCTTTTTGTATCTGGTCTTCATCCCCGCCTTCTTCCCCTAGCTCTTCTTGAGATGTATTAAGAGAACCTATTTTCTGGGTTATAAGATTTTCCATTACTACATAGTTAACACCGGCAAATACCACAAACATTATTACAATTGATGATATTGTTAAGATTAAAAACTTTGTAAAGTCTTGTTGACCGTTATTTCCAGCCTTTTCGTTTTCAGCCATACTATTCTCCACTTATACTACATAGTATTATTATATCAATGCGGTTATCAGATTTACCACCATTATTTGATGTATTTATATCCGGCATATATTCCCCGTAACCAACCGTATAAATTCTATCCACTGGCAGCTTTGGTTCTGATTTTACAAATTCCTCTCCAATATTGCCTGCAATAACAGATGCAAATTCCCAATTTTTCATATTTATGCCTTCAGGAATTTTTTCTGTATGCACCTCTATTATAACAGGATTTTTTATTTTTGCCAAAAAATATTCAATACATAAAAGTTTTTCATACAACTGCGGAGTGATTTTTTGAAAATTGTATTCAGGATTTTCAAAAGGAATACGTATAATAATCCCTCTAATATCTCTCTTAATTGCAACACCATCACAATGCGACAGCGCTGCTACAGCAGAAGAATAAATATTGTTTGTGCAGTATTCGTTTAATATATATAAAGGTTCTGCCTGTACAAGACAAATCTGAAATATAATACTAAAAAATATTAATAAACATTTCTTCATCCTAACATAATTAATAAATTATTTGAGAAATTAAATTGCTGCTCTGGGGAATAGTCTGTTGCTTCTATATCCGGATGTATATATAATATTGTTATGGGGAAGTTTGATTTATTTAACAAATTTAACAGTGCCGTTATCGTCATTAATAACAACAAAGAAGCTGTTTTCAGAAATAATGTCTTTAAACGGATATTTCCTGATTACAAAAATCTTGAAAAGTTTTCTCATAAACTTAATTATAATGTTTGCGCACTTGTAAGTAACGATGTTAGTGTGCATTCGCCTATAGTTCAGGCTCTAGCCTCAAATGAAGATTTTTCGGCATATATTACATATCAGACTTCAGGAAACGAATTTTTTTACTATGATATGAATTCGACACGCAAAGGACAATATAATATAATAGTGTTTACAGATGTAACTGCAAAGACCAAACTTGAAACCCTTTTAATAAAAAATCAAAACTTCCAGAAAAAAATATCACTGCTTGAAGACGATAACCGGAATTTATCAAAAGTTAAACTTCAAGCACAGTCACAGGCTATGAAGCTTCTTTTACTTAATAATATCTCTAATATTATAAGGGAGTCTATCGATACATCAGTAATATTGAAATCTGCACTTGAAGAACTTGCACAAATGTTTGGCGCATTTAGAGGATATTACGCTGAAGCAGACGGTTCTAAATTTATCATCAGAGAATCTTTAGACAAAAAAGAAACAGGATTAGAAATATCTTTTGACAACGATGTTAATAATTTTATAAAACAAGGGCGGGTTTCTTGCCTTACGTGTATGAAAGAATTTAAGGAAGCCAAACCTTTCAGAGAAATTGTCCAGAGAGTTGTTCTTCCAATCTATCATCTTAATAAATTATTAGGAATAATTGTTCTTTCTACAAAACAAAAAACAAAACTTGATGACACACTTGAAGTTTTAAACGGCGTATCCTCCCAGCTTGGAAACGCAATCATTCAAGCAGAACTTTATCAAAAAAATGAAAAAATGGTCAAAGATTTGACCAAAACACTGGAAGAATTAAAAGATACCCAGCTTAAACTTATTAACTCGGAAAAAATGGCCTCATTAGGCCAGCTGGTGGCCGGAGTTGCACATGAAATTAATACACCTGTAGCTTCAATAAAATCTAACAATGAAATTACAAAAAAAATAATCGCGCAAATTAAAGATGCAGACATCTGCGAATTATTGCAAGAAATAAATGAAATTGATACAGAAGCAATCGCAAGAATTAACCGCCTTGTGGTTTCATTAAGAAAATTCGTAAGACTTGATGAAGCTGAACTTCAGGAAGCTGATATAAATAAGGAAATTGATTTAACCTTAGATTTAATCAGACACGAAACTAAAAACAGAATAGAAATTATTAAAAATTATTCAAAGCTTCCGCCAATAAAATGTTATCCAAATATGTTAAATCAGGTCTTTATGAATATTCTTGTAAACGCGACACATGCTATTAAAGAGAAGGGGACTATCACTATTGACACAAATTATAAAAATAATAATCTTCTGGTTAAAATTAAAGATACCGGATGCGGAATAAAAGAACCTGACAAAATATTCTTTGCCGGATATACAACAAAGGGAGTTGGAGTTGGAACAGGCTTAGGGCTTGCAATTTCACAAAAAATCATTGAAAAACACAACGGAAAAATCACAGTAAAAACTAAATTAAATGAAGGAAGTGAATTCACTATTACTATCCCGAGTAAGTAGTATTCTTTACAAAATGTAAAGAGCAGTTTTTCAATCTATTATTAACTTTCAAGAATATAGTAATTATAATAATAATTAATTTTTGTAAAAATATCTGGTAGAGTAGTTATAAAAATGTCAAAATATGGTATATTAATACTACCGAGATTAAGTGTAAATTTTACCCTAAATAGTAGGGAATGTAACAAAAATTTAACAAATCAAAAGATAAAGGCAATTTAAAATAAAAACAATACTTTATATTACTGTGTAGAAGTAAAAATATGTTTGCATATCGGAGGTAACGTGTATGGCAATTACAGTGAACAGCAAAAAGAAACAAGTCAAAAAAACTTTTCAGGAATTGATTAATGACTTGATGACATCAAGTTCTGAAAAAGTTAGATATAATGCTGCCCGTGTATTAGGAGAAATGGGCGATTCTAAAGCTGTTGAACCGTTGATAGATGTATTAAAAAATGATAAAAATGGTTCTGTTCGTTTATATGCCGCTCGTGCATTGGGCGAATTGGGTGATTCTAAAGCTACCGAACATTTAATTGAGTCTTTAAGAGAAGACCGTAACGTTGATGTTAGAGTTCGTGCAGCACGTGCTTTAGGACGTTTGGGCGGCAAAATCGTTGTTGAACCGCTTGTAGAAGCTCTTAATGATGAAAACTCTCAAGTTTGTATTACAGCAACTGACGCACTTATTGAAATCGGAGATGTTGCTACTGACGCATTAATTAAATCTCTTGATCACGAAAAAGTTAATGTAAGATGCGATGCTACTCGTGCTTTGGGCGAAATCGGCAATAAAAAATGCGTTGATAAAATTATTAATATGTTATATGACGAATGGGTTAACGTTAGAATTTATGCAGTAACTTCTTTGGGTAAATTGAATGATAAAAAAGCTGTTCCTGCATTAATTGATGTTATGAAAAACCGTTCTGAAAACGATTTGGTTAGAGCTGGTGCAGCTGCTGCATTAGGTGTTCTTCGCGATCAAAGAGCTCTTCTACCATTGAGAGAATTAATTATGGAAGCTGAAGAGTTAGGTGAACTAGAAGATACTGCTCTTAAATCTTTCAAAAAGATTATGGCTGCAAACTGGCAGGCTATTCCTGGTGCTACTCAGCAAAAGAAACCTGCTAATTCATTCTAATAAATAGTTAACAATAAAAACGGCCTTGATTAAAATCAAGGCCGTTTTTGTTATGTTACATTGTAACAAAAAGGCAATTTTTTAACTCATAAATACTTTTTATAATAAGAATGGGGATTTATGGGATATCAATTTATAATAAAAAAATTCATACAAAAGCCGGAACTTGGACTCAATGTTAACTTTACAAGATTAACAAGCGGTTCTAAAGATATGAGTATTGCTCTTGCAGAACAAAGTTCAAGGGCAATGCGCAAAGCTGATTTAGGAACAACTGCTTATCAAATAGGAGAGGAATTAACCTCAAAGTTTCCACATGCCAAAACTCAGGTTGATAATATATTTGGACATTTGAATAGCGTTGAAAAAATTACAAATCGTCCGAAGGGTCCCGTATCAATAATAACTAAACTTGAAAGAGGAATAAAACAGGGCAAGATTAACTCTTATGATACAGCTCTTAAATATATAGGAGATGGAGTTGGGTCAAGAATTATTACCAAACCGCTACCTAAATTATCAAAAAATCAGATTAAAGCGATGATTAATGACATGAGAATAAATGGAAGCCCATTGAGTTCTTCCGAGAAAAAATTACTTCAAAAATATATTTACAATCAGCCAATGCCACAGCAAGATGCAGACAAAGCTTTTCCTTTATTTGAAAAATTTGCACAGCCGCTAATTGAACAGCATTCTAAGCAGGTTGTTGATGATTTATCTATTTCTATAGCTGCAAACAGAATTAAAAAGGGAGAGCTTTCTATACATCAAATTAAAGAACAGGGCCTTCTCAAAGAAGAGCTAATAAACCGTTTAGAAACCGAAACTATTGAAGATTTAGAAGTTCTGCTTATAAATAATTACAGGGGCGGACATGGCTTGCCGGAATTTAGCAGCAGACAGATACAAGCGTTGAGAAAAATTTGCGGAAATAATGTTATAATAAATTCCAGACCGGATTTAGCCGGTTACAGCAAGTTTCCTAACTATAAGTATACAAAAGAGGAAGTGAAAAAATTTGCAGTAAAAGCTTCCGGATATAGAACTGCACAAATGAATATAATACACTCCAACGGTGTAAGAGGAGAGCTTCAGTTCAGAGGGCCTCTTACAAACTACTTTGGAGAATATGAACATATTGCATATGATTTAAGACAGGGTAAAAATACATTAGGACCGCTGTTTAATGATTACAAACGTGAAATTTCAAAACTGCCAGATTGGAAATATGAAAAATATAATGCTTATCTTGAAGGATGTTATAATTATTATTACCGTCTTGAATTGGGCTTACCCGCAGCAAAACCAAAACTTCCTAAAGGTTTTAACAAAGTTTTATCTGAAGAAAATATGAAAAAACTTCACGAAGCCAATGAAAAAAGACTAAGCGAATTAAAAACAGGATTTAAAGCGCACTTTGAAGAAGTTGCATAACCGGAGTTATATATGATAAAATACGATATTAAAAAGATTAGTGAAAAAAAAATAAGGATGATACCAAGAAAAATGGTAGAAATTTCTGAACAAATAAATCGAATTACTGCAAAAATGAAAGGCCGGATTGAGAAAGAAATACCTGATACTGGCTATTTTAGAAACTTTGCGGAAGATTTTGAAAACAAAAATAAAAATATATATGCAAGAGCAATATCAATTAGCATTGAGAAAGATGAAAATATTGACGGTCATGCACTGCTTCTGCTCTCTGCACTTCATCCGTCTATGAATATTGATGCTTCATCAATGCTTGTCTGCGGAAAACGCGATGACATTTTAAGCTTTATGAATAAAGAAAATTTTACAAAAAAAGTTGAGGAAGAAATTATCAAACTTTCAGATTCTTTAAAAAGGATTTAAAAAAAGAGGGTAAATACCCTCTTTTTTTATATTACATCTTTATCAAAATTTTTATACTCTCTTTATCTTTATTTGCTTCAAAGGCTTCTATTGCATCATCTATACTATAAATTCCGCTTATAAACGGTGTAAAGTCAATTCTTTTATTCTTTAAAAGCCGCAAAGCCGGCGGGAATTGACCGCAGCGGGAGCCAAGTACAGTTATTTCATCTATTACTATTGGTGCAAGGTTAAGTTCTTTTCCAGATGCAACAGTACTTTTTAAAACCAGAACTCCTCTCGGTTTTGTAAGTGACATTGAAGTTTCAAACCCCGATGCTGTTCCGGTTGCTTCAACAACCACATCATATATTTTCTCTGGAGTAAATGAGTTTAAAAGTTGTGTTTTTACTCCTTGCGCAGAGGCAATGTCTAATTTATTCCGGTGTTTGCCGACAAGAAGCACATCAAGATTCTGAGCATTCAGCGTCAGAGCTGTAGTCAGCCCTAATTTTCCATCCCCTAAAACAACAACTTTTTGCATTGGCTGTATATGAAGCTGTTCTGTAATTTCACATGCAGCAGCAAGAGGTTCTACAAAAACAGCCTGCTCATCTGTCACATTATCCGGAACTTCAAATAAAACATTAACAGGCATTGTCATGTATTCTGCAAAACATCCGTCTTTTCTCCAGATACCAAGGGTATGTCTATTCGGACAATGGCGGTAATTCTTTTGAGCACACCACTCACACTCAGGGTCATTACATCCATAGCTTATTTCTGCCACAACCCTTTTGCCAACCCAAGATTGGTCAGCTCCATTTACTTCTTCTACAACCCCGACAAATTCGTGTCCAAGTATACCAACATATCCCATGTAGCCTTTTGTAATTTCAAAATCTGTATTACAAATCCCGGCAAGAGTTACCCTTATAAGAGCTTCACCTTCTGCTGGAACAGGCTTCTCGTAATTCTTATCAAGTTTCAATTCATTATCAAATACAATTGCTTTCATAAACCAACCCCCCTCGTATTTTAAACATAGCATAAATATTGCACTCTGGGTTTAGATGTAAAAAACTCTTTACAATTCTTAGGTTAGTTTTAAAAATGGTGTAATATATTCTTGTACTCGATTTTGAAACAAGGCTGTAAGGCTGCGTAGGAGAAATCTTCCAAGGGTATGAGGGATTATAATCCCCTATGGATAATAGTTTTAGGAGGTTAGAGATGCGGCATTGCTGTCAATTTAACCCTGATGATGTTTATTATCTCAGGGAAAATAATTTGTTTTCTTCAAGAAAACTTTCAATAGGTTTTTGTCCAATCTGTTCAAAACCGGTTTGTGAGCTTGTTGAATGGAGATTTGACGGAATTATGCATAAAACTTCTGTATCAGGAATTAAAGCAAACGATTTGATGATTAAACATAAGGACGAAATTGTTTATTCACTAAGAGAGTATAATTATTCAAAAATCAAGTCAAAACCTTTCGGCTGGATATTTGGAATTAATAAATCTGTAAAATCAGGAAATGGAGAAAAAATTAAACAGTATGCTTCTGATTTTTACGGGAACAAAGAATTGATAAAAAGTTTTTAATATTTTTCGACCGGAGACTCTCGTTTCACCTTTCTCTCTCTCGTTATACTCCTGTACATTTAACCCTTTCTCCGGTCTTTTTCTTTGTGCTACGGGAGACAAAAGTATAACTACAAGCTTCATCATAAACTAAAAGTCTCCCTCTTTTGTAAAACTACAAATATAACGCGAGATTACACATGTAAAAGAACTCAGGCAACGGAGATTATGGCTAAAAAAACTAAAAAACAAATTGTAAATGAAAAGCACATAGAACTTTATGACAAAACTTTGTCTGTTTTGGATTTCTTATTGACTGAATTTGCACATGACATTAAATATGCAGAATTTGAATATCTTGATATCCCCAAAAATACACTTGCTACAATGGATTTTATTATTTCCTCAATTACGAAAGTACAGAAGGGCCAAAGACTTGCACTCGGGCTGGATAACGAAATGGCTGAAAATGAAGAACCGCAAATTAACATCATTGAAGGGCTTTCTGAGGAAAAAATATGATACGTGTATTAATACCTTCTGATAAAGAATTTTTATCTTATAAAGATGAGTGCAAAAAGTTATATACAAAAGTTCAGGATAAAATTTGCGACCCAAACTCTTTTGAATTTATTTCTACAAAGACTCTCTTTTATATGTTTATTGATGATACAGTTCTCGTAGGTGCTATTTATTATTTTATTGATGAAGACGAAAAACTCTTTCTAAACGGATTTTCAAAAAGAAAAATGTTTCGACAAAACCTTGAATGTCTTAAGCTTTCTACCACCTGGTTTAATTGTGATATCTATGCAGAAGCCCAGAATCGTGCGTCTGCACTATGTCTTTTAAAATGCGGATTTATAAGATTAAATAATAATACTTTTAGGAAAACTACCATCGATACCAGCGGCCTAAAAGGCAGACTTCTTTCTTAGCCAGATGCATACGAAACAACACTTTACGCAAGCTTGTAAGATTGTCAAATAAAGAAACCTTCTCTTTATACTTTTTAGCATAATCTAAGATAAGGTTTTTAGGATAATCAATTTCAAAATTATTATACCAGCTTGATAAAAGCATTCCCAGAAACCAGCCGCTTTGACGTACGACACGTGTTTTTACCAGAGGATTTAATTTATCTTGAAAGAATAAGCTTCCATTAATCCTTGCTTGACAGGGTTTATCTATAAAAGCCGCAACTCTATAACCGTTCTTCAATAAAAGTTGAGATAATCCAATCTCATAATTTAATATTATGTCATCCTTATGTTTTTGTTTTTCGATACTTGATATAAAGTTCTTAAATAAATCGGATCTAAACACCTCTTTTTTAAACACCATAAAAAAGCTTTGTATGTGGAAATCAACATCAATACAATGACTGTTCATTCCCCAGAAATCACATTGTTTATCCTGCATCTCATCAAAAACTTTGTCTAATGAATATAATGGTCCCAGGCAGCTGTCGTTTGCAAAGATTAATTCATCGGTATCATCTGGTATATGGCTAAACCCGCGTTTATATGATCCAAAATCATATTCACCATGCGGAGTTGCAATAACAAGTTTAACCAGAGGCTGTACCTTTGAAATTTCTGACTCAGGAAGATTTGAATCTGACACAAAGATTATTGTATCAGCAACCTTTCTCAATTCTTTCAGATAATATAATACATATTCTTGAATCGAATTATATTTATCATAATGAGCAAATACTACTGCTCTATGCATATCTTTTTCCCCATGGTTTTTTCTTTTTTATCTTTAAAGTCATACCTAATAGTCTATACTTATGACAATCCCAGATTTCTTCATATGAGAATAAACGATGATACCACTTTACAGTTAATTTTTTATAAATCTTAGCATCAACCTTTGCAATTGGATTAAACTCAATTTGACTTGATGACAAACTGCCATAATGATAAATAGTACATCCGCAAATTCTATAATTTTGCCTTTTCATTCTCTGACAGTGAGTAAAAATCCAACTGTCGCCGTATACTATCTTTATTTCATCAGGAATCCTGTTATAAGCCTCTTTAAAGAAAAACATTGCTATCCCGTAATAATCATCCATAAAATTAGTCGGTTCTAAGTAAATATTCTCCTTTTGAGGATGACAAAATGTTTCAGGAAGCGGTTCAATCCCCATCCCGTTTACCCCAACTATCCCCATTTCACTACTCATACTGGACGCAACATCTCCGCAATAGTTTTCAGGAAGAATTATATCGTCATTTAATAATGCCACGATTTCTGTTTTGGCTTTTGCGACACCTAAATTCCACGATGGATTTACAAATAAGTTTTCTTCTGGAGTTATAACTGTAAGCTTATTGCTGGAGTGTTTGAAACCTATCAAAGAATTATCTATAAGGAGAATTTCAGTAACAGCTGTATCACGTTCAAGTGCTTCTATGAGTTTTGTTAGTATCTCCTTATTTTTCTGAAGCGTAGGAATAACTGCTGTAACTCCTGCTATTTTTTTTTCAGTCATTATTTTACTCCGTTTTTATTACTTTTGTACAACATGTTATCACAAACAATCATTTTATAATCGTTTTTGACACTTATCGGCTATTCTTATCGCATAGGAGGTTAAATGGTAACTAGAATTAGGATAATCTACAAAAAGTATGAAGGACGACACAATGATATTTGATGATAAATATTTTATAGGACGTAAAATTAAAAGTTTTAGAAAGAAAAGAGGGCTTACTCAGGCAGAGTTAGCAGAAAAGATTGACCTGAGTGAAAAACATATTAGCAAAATTGAAGCCAGTATTCACGTACCATCATTATCAGCGTTCTTTAAAATTGCAGAAGCACTTGAAATTGGTATGGAAGAGTTCGGATTTGAACTAAAGACTGATGGCAATCCTGATAGAGAAGAATTAATTAAATGCATCTTTGATTCAACGGACGAAGAAATAAAACTTCTTTTGTCTGTTGTGAAATGCTTAAAAGAAAATTTACATAAGTTTAACTAATATTAAGAGAAATTTTTATAAGCAGCTATTTGTCGTATAAATTACGGCTTTATTTTTACATAGCTTTACGTATGATTTAACAGGAGCGCAGCTCCAGAAAGGATTATTATGTCTTTTGAGTACATTATTGAAAAAGATAACTCTACAAAAAAATTAAGCACAGAAGAAGAATCAATTCTTATAAAAAAGATTTCATCAAAATTTTCAGCACTAAATTCAGAACGCGCACATAACCTCGAGATGGCATCCAATCTGGCAAATGAAATCTTTTTTAAAAACGATTTCAAATCTATTTCGGATAAATCTCAAAAATGGAAAGCAAAAGTCAAAATGTGCAAAACATTTATGTTTTACCAAACGCTCAAAGCCTTTATCTGGAGAAATACTTATGCAAATGTTAATTCTATGTTTGACGTGTCGGGAGAAAATCACGACTCAAATAACGCCTCAAACAAACAAAAAGCAATGCTGGTTGACATTCTTGAAAAAATGGGTTATCAGAGAACCTGCGACCAGATTATCGATCACGCTTTACTTTATGGTGAATTAATCTCTTTTACTGCCTGGAAAAAGAACTATGAAGAATACAGAAGACCTATAGATTTCTTTAAAAATTTGTTCTCTTCCGATGTACAGAAACTTCCGCTTATTCTTGATGCAATTGCAAAAGGTAAAAATTTCTGGGTTGATACAAAAAAAATCTATGACAATCCATACATTTATCCAGTAGATCCGGCAGATTTAGTTTTCGATACTTCACAGAAAGACAATTGGGACAGCTGTCCTAAAATTTACAGAACTTACAAAACTCCTTCAGAAATTATTAATAACAAGTATTACTCTTTTTCAGAAGAAGAAATTGAAGAGATAAAAAAACTTGTAAATGATAACAGTTCTAAATATTTAAAAACTCAGGATCAAATTGTTAAAGGCTCTACTGTAGAAGTACTTGAGCACTGGGGAGATTTAAAACTCTCTGACGGTACGCTGCTTAAAAATTGGCATGCCGTCGTTATTGGGCGAAAATATCTGGCACTTTTCGGTAAAAATGAAGGGATTATAAATCCTTTCTCATACGGGGCATTTATAGTTGACCCTGAAACTAAGCGAGGTATTAGCCCACTATATTCTGTTTTATCGCTTGCTCATTTTCAGGAAGAGCTTTTGAATAGAACATGCAACCTTCAAGCCTTAAGCGAAAATCCTCCGCTTCTTGCTCCAGAAGGTTTCTTTGATGAAGATGAAATTAACCTGTATCCTGGGAAAATTATTGAATACGGAGATAACCTTTCCCCAGCCGCAGCATTTCAACAGTTTACGTTTAACCCGGGAGTTTTCCTTCAGGATATATCTTTCTTAAATGACTTAATGGCAGAAGTTTCAGGTATTTTCCCTAACATGGTGGGGGCAGTGGAAACAACTTCATCCAAAACAGCCACTGAAATTAATACTAAAACACAAGGTCAGATGACAAGACTTTCTATGATTGTTGATACTATTAACCAGGATTTGATTATTCCAAATGTAGAAAAGGTTGCAAAGCTCTGCGCCGATTTCAAATCAGGAGTTGAAACAATATTTGTAAACCACGAAAACCAGCAGGAAGTTATAGAAGTTGATGACTTTACGCGTCAAGGTGAATATAAATATATGTACGCAGATTCGTCTATGACAACACAAAAATCAGAACAAGCTGATTTAGTCGTACAAGCTATAGAAAAATTTGCATCACTAATCCCCCTTAATCTGCAAGAAATATTTGTCTGGTATTTTGAACAAAAAGGTGTAGATAATCCAGAACGATTCCTTGGAGGGGTAAATGCTGAGATAAATAGTACTTTGCCTGTCAATGAAATAACAAACGTTCCTCAAAAAAAAGGAGTATACTATGGCTAATAAAATTCTAAAAGGCGGTATAAGTAATTACATATATAGGTGGGATACTAATGCCGGTGCGTGTGATAGTTGTCAAGAACTAAATAACACTATTTATAATTCTGAAAATGACATACCGGAAAAACCACATCCAAACTGCAAATGTTCTGTTGAAATGATTGAAGAATATGTATACCACGGAACAAATGCGAAAATACCAAAAGGATACAAAGAAATAGACAATAATTATAGTGAATTTAAACATGCCAGACAAAAATCAAATTATTAATAAAATAAACAGCCCGAATGCAAATGGAATATATAATATCCAAAAATAACAATAAAATACCCGAACAAATAATTTGTAGTTTTTGTTGTTTATAAGCAAAGTATTTTTTATTGGGAAACGAATTTTATTATCAATGACGATAAAAATTATCAAACTTAAAAATATCAAAAATAAAACTGCATTGTAATGAACATAAATTGATAAAAGCCCGACAAAAGCAGAAAAATCAGTAATTTTATTAGTAAAACAATACAAGATCACAATAAAAATTATTATATAAACAATTCCTGCAATTAAGGTAGTTTTCTCTCTTTGGCTTTCTAACAATAAAAAAAATGGGATTGATAAGAAACAAATTACTAAAAGGGTTGTCAAACCGAAAGCCACAATACTAAAAAATAACACTGCTAAAATATCACCAAACAATAACTCTTTAATGCCTGGGATTAAGATAAGCAGCATACACATAAAATTTACAAATCCTATGAGTGCCAGAAAATTAGCGCTCAAGCGATTTGGCAAGTCTGAAAAATATTCTTGTAACTTCATAGATGAATTATAGCATATTTAAATAAAACCAAGAAAGGAAAAATTATGAAAAATAGAGGATTTATTGACGATGGAACAACACAATCCTGGGGAGAGTTTACAAAAACAGATTTGCTAAAAAAAATTTACAGAAACAAGAATTTAGAAAATATGAGCGAAGAAGAAGTTAACCAAATGTTAGAAGATTTAATTTAATCTTATCGCTCTATTCCACGCATAAAATAAAAAAGAAAGGACGTTTTATGGAAGAAATTCAAAAAAATGATACTTTTCAAGAGCCGGTATCCGATAACTCAGCAGAAGTATCACAAACCAAAGAAGGACAAGCTGAAAATGCCCCTTCAGAACTCATTTTAGGTAAATTCAAGTCCGTCGATGAGCTCATGAAAGCTTATGAGAAACTTGAGAAATTTCAAGGTTTACAATCACATGAACTCGGGAAACTCAGACAAAATTCCAGTATGCTTGATAACATCACGAAAGCTTGGACGGAAAGAGATAAAATCTTTAACGCTAAAGAAGCAATTGAAGCAGCTGCGAATAAATACAACACCCCGGAGTATTTTCAAGACCCGATGTTTCGAGAAATTTACAAAGAAGCTTACAAAGCCCTTGGAGCAAACCTTGATGCAGATAAGTTTGTCAGTCTAATTGAGAACTATGTAACATCACGAATTTATGCACTTGAAAAAACAAAGTCCGCGCAGAATGAAACTGAAAAAGCAATAGGCTCTATGAGCTTTTCACAAAACAAAACTAATTCAATAACACCACCGAGGAAAAGACTTGATGAGATGACACCTAAAGAAGTTGATGATCTTCTTGAACGTCTAATTTAGTGTGCTACGCACGTAAATATCACAAAAAGGAGAAATTTATGACTACAACAAAACAGATGATTGTAAACGCTTTTACTAAAGCTTTCAACAAACATTTTTACAACGAGCTTGTTATTGGTAAGCTCGCACACTCAGAAATGAAAGACCATATTAATAAAGGTGACGAAGTCGATGTCACCATGCCTGGTCTTGTTACATTATTCGACTATGACGGGGGAGATCTTCCTACTGCCGAAGCAGCAACTGTTTCTACCTGTAAAGTTAAAATAGATAGAGGCAAAGCATTCCACTTTGAATTATCCGAAATGGAAGAACAAATGATGCAGCGTTCAAGTGATAATCCTGAATCACAGGTTGAACTTGCTAAAGACTACACTAATGATGCGATTAAACAATTTGCAGCTGCTGTAGATGCTTCTTACGCTAATCTTTATACAAGAGCCGGACATTATCTGGATAATAGCGGAGAGGCAATCACCCTTAGTGCAGAAAATGCAAAAGATATTCTCGCATACATGCAGGCTAAATTCCAGCGTGGTGATGGTAAAGGTCATACAAACTGGCTTGACGGCTCGATGGTATGCGTTATTCCGCCGGAATATCAGTTCTACCTGGGTAAAATGGATGAACTTAAATATACTGAAACAGGTAAAGATGAAATAAAAAAAGGATATATAGGAACTCTTTGCGGATGGGAAATACTTGTTTCTAATAATATTGCACAGCCGGAAGACGGTGTATTTTATCCTTTATTTGGTGTAAAAGGCAAAACACTTGCCGGAGGTATTTCTTCTGATTTAAATACTACTTACTACACTCCAGAAAAGAACTTCAACACTTGCTATAAAGGTTATGGTTTATATGGAGTTGGTGCTCCAAGAGCAGACTACTTAGGGACTGTAAAAGTTGCTGCCCAACTTTCTATAGCATAATAATTTTACATTATAAAAATTGAAAGGAAAATTTATGACAAGAGATATCATTGATGTTCAGTACCCGACACTTGATCATACAGAATCAATTGCAAATATCGGAATTACAAAAACTACAGTTACACAAGCCAATGGAATTACAATTGCTGATGCTTTCTCCAACAAGAACAATTCTTTATTTATAGTGATTGAGAATACTGCTACAAGCTCATTGCTTACTGTAAAAGCAGGTGATGCATACCCTAATTCAATGCTTGGCGATATTGTTATTGAACTGCCGGCAGGTGTATCTGCTATACAGCTTCAAGATTTATCACGTTTCGAAAAGGCAGACGGTTCTATTGATTTAGACTTTGCAGAAGGCTTTAAAGGAAACATTTACGCAATTGCTAAATGGGCTGGCGTAAGGGAAGCCGCATAAAAACATTCAAGCAGGGGAAAATCCCCTGCTTTTTATTCAGAAAGGATACTTATGTATAAGATTAAATTTATACCAACAGGCCATGTATTTATACTGCCGGAAAGTGAAGCTAAAAGATTAAAAAAACAAACCCCGAATGAATATCTTATCTTAGAGAAAAATGGCAAGAAATACAAAGATAAAATCGGAGCATTAAAAAATAACAATCATGAAAAATTTATCTTATCAAAAGTATTAGATAAATAGGAGGTAAACAATGAAAAGTTTACAAGATTTTCTTGATGCTCTGGGAAAAAGAGAATCCGGAGGCTGTTATAAAGCATTCAATAAATATGGATATGCAGGAAAATACCAGATGGGAGAAGCTGCACTTATTGATGCTGGATATTATAAAAAGAATACTAACTATAACAATGATTGGAGCGGAACTTTTAACGGAAAAGACGGAGTTTATTCTATACAAGATTTTCTTAACAATCCGGCTGCACAAGAAAATGCACAGATAGCATTTAAAAAACGTCAATGGCTTTACCTTAAAGCTGTTGGCGCACATTTATATACAGGAAAAATAATTAACGGATATACAATTACCCAATCAGGACTTCTTGCTGGAGCACATCTTAAAGGTGCAGGAGGAGTAATTGAATACCTCAAGTCTGATGGATTAAAAAATCCTAAAGATGCATTTGGAACCTCTGTAGAAAGCTATATTAAAAACTTTGCAGGATATGATGTATCCTATATTTGTAAATAAAGGAGATTTTATGACAATTACGTTATTAGATTTATATAACACGGCTGCTACTCAGGAATGGTCAATGTATGATAATGATGCAGCTTCAAAAGAAGAGTTTGAGAAATCTCTGGTTCTTTCGCTAAATAAAGCAGTATCAGAAATTCTATATTCTTACCCGTTTAGTTTTAGAGAACGTACGCACGTAATTATTACAGTACCTAATATAAAATCATACGCTATTCCATGCGGACTTATTAAAAGAGATGAAACAGGTAATTATTGTGTTAGAATAAATTCAAAACAACTTTGCTTTACAAAAGACATTCCTGAAGAAACTTTCGGAATACCGGAAAAATTCTATATACGAGGGGATAAAATAAATTTTTCACCTACTCCTAAAGAAAAATGCATTATAACAATTGAATACATTACTCTTGCTATTGGAGAAAATATAAAAGGAGAAGAAATTTATAGTCTTAAGGAAGATACTGATTCTTTAATAGTTCCTCCACACCTTGAGGAACTTGTCAAAAATGCTATTATTTCAAGAACTATGTTGAACTCTATAGCATCAGAGGGCGATGAGAATTATTCAGCCTACAAAAAACAGTCAGAAACTGCATACAGATTGTTAATTAAGTACTCAAAGGGGGTGGGGCTGGATAAAGCGGTAACAATTTAGACACAATAAAAAGCCCTCAAATGGTAAAGCAGTTTTAAAACGATTTTACACAAGGGCTGAAACTTTCTAAGATGTAAGATTATATAATATAAGAGAGTAATATTTTTTTACTTTTTAAATTTGGTTATAACTATGCGATGAAGTTGTTGCCAAATCTGTTAGCTCCATAGAAGAAAGATTCCTGCATTACCTGCTGCAAGTTTCTTTTTCTTACGATTCTGTTACCAACTTTTGTATTTGCAATATCTTCAACTGATTTTGCGTAGCAAGATGTAACAAGAGAATGAAGATATTTAACAACTGTTGTTTCTTCTTCCGCTTTTTCCGGAGCAACTGTTTCTACTGCATCATATTCATTAAAGAAGTTATTGATTGATTTGATTTCTTCATTTGAAATTGTTTCTGTAGTGAATAACATCTTTGCTCTTTCCTCTCTTATTATCTCTTATGTATATATAAAGTATCTAACTTTTAAAAAATTGCCTTTTGGTGGGCATTATATTAAGAAATGTAAAGTTCAATAAAAAAAACACTGATTTTTGTAATAATGCTTCATCAAAAAGTACAGAAAGGACAAAATAATGCAAAGAACCGCATTAATATGCAACAATTTTTCTGGAATAAACAGAAGTAGTTCTGTTTACTCTTCATCAGTAATCACGGCATCGGATATGCAAAATGTAGAGCTCTTCGCAACAGAGGTTAATTCCGGTGTCGGGATTCGTACATCTAAAGGAAATGTAAGCGTTTGCAGCTTAATACCTGAAGATGAAAATGTTATTAATATATTTGAAAGTATACAAAAGGGGGTGACCCATTTTTTTGTTCATACAGAAAATAATTCTGAGGGGAAAATATATCTTTTTTCACCTTCCGGAGGGACTCTTGAGCTTAAAGTTTCAGGACTCAGTCTGACATCTGTTTCTTCAGCGACAGATGTTTCACAGGGTTGGTCAGATTTATGGGTATTTTCAAATTCTGAAGAAATACTTAGTATTGAACTCGGGAACTTTAATGATGAAGGTGAACTTGAAGAAGTCAAAATGATGGAGTTGAAAGATGCCGATGAGAGAGATGTCAAAGGGTTAGGAGTTGTTATTTTTGCAGGAAGATTATGGATATTTGACGGACAGGTTTTATGGTATTCCGTACAGGAGAATATTTATGATTTTTCTACTTCAAATGCTGAAATAACAACATCTGCAGGATATATAGAATTTGTTAAAAATATCACTGCTATTTATCCTTATTTAGGTACACTGGCAGTCTTTCACAATAACTCTTCCTGCTTGATTTCTAGAGATGAAGATGATTTTTCGTTCTATAAGACGTTAGATTTCCCCGGCGGGTGTGCCTCTTATAACTCTGTAGTCTTTCATGGGACTGAACTATATTTTTATGACGATACAAAAAAGGGAGTATTTTCTTTTAAGCAGGTTATAAATGGAGATAGAACTCTGGGAAATAATATCGCTCTTGATATTCAGGACGAATTATTTAAAATCAAAACATCTATAATACACTCCATAAAAACTTTATCAGTGGTGACTTCTGATAGGAATGAAGTCTGGTTTTTAATTCCAGATGGAAATGAAACAAATTCTTTAATAATGATCTATGATTACATTCGAAAATGCTGGGTTAAGCGTAAATCTCAAAAAATAAATTGTTTTGCAACAATTGGCGGAGTTTTATATTCTGCCGGTAAAAAAATTTACGAAGAATATAATTCTACGAGTTTTGACGGTGAATTTATAGAAGCATTTTATAAGTGTACCCCGCTTAATCTCGGGAATGAAAATTCTATAAAAATATTATCATTCCCCCCAAAAGTCACGTTGGATATGTATTACAGCAACAGCTTCTATATTGAATACACCAAAAATTATGATTCGATGAGTTCTAAAACACGTTATGTAAAAGCTAAAAGTTTAAAAAATTCTCTGTATTTTGATATCGGCAGATGGGATTTAAGTTACTTTCCGCGCAAAGATATCAGTGCAATAAAAAGCCTGCCGGCATCATTCTTTAGAACCCTGCAAATAACATTATTAACTAAGAACCCCGGCGATGATTTCTGTATAAGAAACATTGAATTCGGGAAAATTAAAGTAAAAACTGTATAAGTAATTTATGAAAGGATTACAGCATGGGAAAACAATCACAGAATTCAACTAGCACAACCAGTAAAATTTATGGAAACACAACAACTAATAATCCATACGCATCAGCTACAACAAATAATTCGGGAACAACAGCAAATTTTCAGCCCGGAACAGCATTAGATTCAATTTATAATTTTGTTAATAAAAACATGGATTCGCTTCTGGATGAATATCTAAATCCAAATTTAAACTCAACAACTAATCAGGCAAAGCTTAATGCATACACTAATAAACTTAATAGTGAAACATATAAAAATCTTGAAAACAATATTATAAACCCACTTTCTAACAGAAATATGGTTCGATCATCACAGGCTACTGATTTATATAAAAATTTATCAGACCAGAATGCAAGCTCTCTTTCTTCATACATAAATGATTTGCTCGCAGACTCTCAAGAGAATACCGCATCTATGATGAATAACCTTCTTGCTGCATATATGCAGGGTTATAATGTAATCTCTGACATGCAAAATCAATCATTACAGACAAGTGCTGGGAATGGAACAACAACGACAAATTCTTCTTCCAGCTCCAATGGTTTAGGGATGTCAACTGATTCTGCCGGAAAAATTGTAAGTATACTGGAAAAAGTCTTAAGTATGTATTCCGGAACATCAATGTGATGAGGTGAGCATTTTGAATAAAGATTTTTTATACAAATATGCACCTGCAATACTGATGTGTATTGCACTCATTTTACAATATAACCTCTTTGTAACGCCAGAAAAACTTGAACAAACCCATAGAGAAATATTAACCGAGGTATCACAGGTTTATATTACAAAATCGGAGTTTGGCAATATGAAAGAACAGATTATTGATATCAATAAAAAGCTGGATAAAATTTATGACACTTTAATTAACGAAAGGAGCTCAGATGGCATTAACTGAAATTGAATACGGCTCTCTTGCCTCGTCTGAAATTATGAATAATAACTTTCAATACCTTGATAACAGAATAAGCAGCGTATCTGAAACTGTTTCGACCAATCAGGCAGGAGTAAATTCCAATATTGCAAGTATAAATAGCACACTTACTTCTATGAGTGAAGAAATCGACGCCGATATAGAAGAAATTAATAAAAGCCTTGAAGAAACTATTGCAAAATTTTCTGAAAACGGAATATTCACAACGACATACGTAAATGGAACATCGTGGTACAGAGAATATTTTTCAGATGAGAAAAAAGAAACAAGAGTTTGGTTAGAGCAGGGCGGACTTTGCGCCTCTAGAGGTACTGCAACTTTCATTAAAGCATTTAGGGACGCAAATTATTCACTTACACTTGGGACACACAACTGCAACTATGAACACGGCGGCATTTCGTCCAAAACAGCCGGCAATTTTACGCACTATGACGGCAAGGGTTGGAGCTATACTGTTGAATGGTATGCTTGCGGCATTTAATTTTAGGAGGATAAAATGGCATTTAATATTGATGAAAACGGGAATATAACTCTGATTCAGGGCGATAGCGGAAGCTTAGTTATTAATGGTCTAAAAACTGATAAAAATTACACTGTTTTTTTTGCAATTCAAGACTCCAACCGTAAACCTGTCGGAAATGAATTACAAGTTAACACAAATAAGGCATCGTCTATTGTTTTTGAGCTCACAGGGGATTTTACCGATTTATTAACAGTACCACAAAATGCAAGTTGTGAAATTTACTATTATGGAGTTAAATTATGTTCGGATAGCACATTTGAGGATACATTATTAATTGGTAATGGAGATATCGGCAGTCTTAATACAATTACTGTTTTTCCAAAGAAAGTTGAAGGTGCCTAATGGTTGACATTAATAAGAATACCAATTGTCTTGCAATCAATGTTTCCTCTGGTTCTAATAAACAAAACAGCACACAAGCAGACTGCGATGCAATTTCATACTATAGTGAACTTTCCAGACAGTGGGCTGTAAAACTCGATGGAACAGTTGATGGGAATGAAAATAGTGCAAAATATTACGCACAATTGGCAAATTCTTTTGCAATTGATGCAGAACAGGCAAAAGACAGCATTCTGGATGATACAGGTTTTATTGCGATATCAGCGGATTTAACAGGTGCTAATAACATAGGAACCTGTGCTGATAATATTAGCTGCATACAGGATGCCGCTTCAAATGCACAAATTGCAGAAGCTAAAGCCATAATTGCAGCTGAGCAGGCGGCTCTGGCGCAGGAATCAGCAACGGAAGTTAATAATGTATTAGCTAACTCTGCAAATACAGATTTTTCTAATATAACAGACAATGCAAAAACTGTTATAAAAGAAAATGGAGGTGTCTGGGGGTTTATACAGGGAGATATTTCAGAGCAAACAGACTTAAGCGAAACTCTTGAAACAAAAGCCGATGTTGACTTAAGTAACTGTACAAAACCGTATATCACAGAAACATATTGCAGCGGTGCATCCTGGTATAGAATTTGGTCTGATGGCTGGATTGAACAAGGCGGGCAGGTTGGGGTTATAAACGGTAGTGCAGGGACTCAAATTACTTTGATAAAAAACTATTCTGATGCAAATTACTGCCTGCAAGTAACTAACGTTGCAACCAGTGTGACCTGGGCACAGATGGTAGATGCACACATGATTAGTAAAACAAATAGTGGATTCAAGGTAGTTGCAAACTTACATAATAACTCTGCAAATTGGTATACATGCGGATATTAAAATTTTGAATTAAGGAGAGGATAAAATGTCATACAAATTAGAACAACCATATACTGATATTGAAAAAGCAGATTTTATTGTTGAATATAATCACAAGAAAAATCTCAAAATAGTTGAAAATAATAATACAATTTTTGCACTTGAAGCAAATGAAATAATGGGTACTGATGGTAAGCCGATCATCAACCCTAATTATGAAACAGAACTTGCACAAAAAGAAGCTGAACGCATTAGTAAGTTAACCTGTACAAAGAGAAATTTTGCTCTAATGCTTCAAAAGCTCGGCGTCAGCTACAGTCAGTTAAAAGAAATTATTGCTACTAATGAGCAGGCCCAACTTGAGTGGGATTTATGCGTAGAGTTAGAACGTTCAAATCCTCTTCTTGACACTATGGCTGCAGAATTGAACATAACTCCTGAAACATTAGATAAAATGTTCAAATACGTTAATGGAGAACTTGAAGTATTTCCGGAGGCTCAACACAATGCTTGAGTATTACACTAACCAGAAAGCCGGAATTTTTTTTGATGATAATCCCCATGTTTGTATAAGATACTACATTCCATCAATGACAGAAGAAGAACGAAAGTCAATTGAGAAGTATCCGTTTATTAATAAAAAAAATCTACAGGTTAGGTTATGTGATTACCAAAAAGATAAAACGTACAATTTTGGAATACCCAAAGGGTACTGCTATGACGGGGCTTCTATACCCCGTCTTTTTTGGCGTGTTATAGGCTCAAATACGGACAACCGTTTCTTGATTCCTGCACTTGTTCACGATGTTTTATGTGAAAATCACAACTATGTAGACAATGACAGAAATTTTTCTACAGAAGTCTTTAATGCACTTTTAGAAGCGAGTGAAGTTAACGCTTTTAAAAGATTTTGCATGAAAAAATCAGTAAATTGTTATCAGAGGTTTTGCAAATGGTAAAATACAAGTTATTAGATAAACAGCGGGAATTTATCGAAATTCCTCATTCAAATTCACTTGATGTAGCGATTTATCAGGGAGGATATGGATCTGGAAAAACCTGGTGCGGCTCACTATTAGGAATTTTGCTTGCAAAAAAATATCCAGGCTGCCGCGGTCTTGTCGGAGCAAAAGAGTATGAATTGGTCAGGAAAACGACTCTGGTTTCTTATCTCGACCATTTAGAAAATCTCGGCTATATTATGGATAAAGATTATACCTACAATAAAGTAGATAAAATTATCAAATTTTCTAACGGCTCCGAAATACTCTTTTCAGCTTTGGAAGATCCTGAGAAGTTTAAATCATTGAATTTACACTGGGCTGAAATTGAAGAAGCCTCGCAAATTACAGATTCCTCTTTTAAACAGTTAATAGGACGCCTAAGAAATACTTACAGAGGCAAGAACTGGGTAGATTTCCGCTACCGTCTTTTCGGCCACACAAACCCGCAGGCTGACAAAGGATGGATATGGCAGAGATTTGTAGAAGGGGTAAATAAAAAGAAACAAGAAAATTATAGACTTATAATCGCGCCAACCACGAATAATATTTATTTACCCCAACACTTTATCCAATCAATGAAAGACAGCTTCGATGAAGAGTATTATAGAATTAACGTACTCGGGGAATTTGGTGACTACTCATCAGGGCTTGTAGTTAAAGGTTTCAGCGAGAAAAACAAATTAAACTTGAAATATAATCCGAATTTACCTCTGCATCTTACCTGCGATTTTAACGTAGATCCGATGTGCTGGGCATTAGCACATAAAGATGAAGAAAATGTATATTTCTTTGATGAGATTGTTTTGGAAAACACATCCACACAGCAATGTATTGAAGAGTTTATCAGAAGATTTCCCAAACACAAATCAGAAATAATAATTAACGGCGACGCATCAGGTGATAATAGAAGTACTCAGAGCGAGTATACAAATTACGTTATTATTAAAAACGCTTTGAAAAAACACGGTTATGACAACGTGAAATTCAAACTGAGAGATTACAATCCTCCAATTTTGAACAGAATTTCTGCATTTAATGCCAGAGTAAAAAACTCAAACGGAGAATGTCATCTCTTTATCGACCCTAGAAAATGCAAATGGATTTTGTATAATATTTATAATCTTTCCTTTAAAGAAGGAACAAGTATAGTAGATGTACCAACACATACACAGATAAAATCAAACAGGGATTTCAAGTTTCTTGAGCATCCATTTGATGCAATAAGTTATCTCGTAGAATATTATTGGAGATTAAGAGGGTAGCAAAATTATTATTTTCTGGTTTTATAATACTAAGGAGTTTTTCAATGAACGTAAAACCTTGTAATGTATCACAAGAACAAAGACGGATTATTAATCAAAATATATTCCGAAGTGAATGTGAAAAATTCTTTGGCAAAATTAATAGATATTCGCTAAAAAGTAATATATTTCTTTTTGGAAAGCTCGTTGATTCTAATGGCAAGAAAGGGTTAAATGAATACCAGGTTAATCTAATACACCAAGGTATAAAAACACTGCTTGCAAAAAATCAGAAAGCAGAAACAATTAATCTTATCAATGTAATGTATTCAACTATAATTAAAAGGATTACGCCTGATAGTATAATCTCTGGCAGCGTTAAACCGGAAACCTACAGACAAATAATTGATGACAGTATAAAAATGTACAGAGATTATCCGCTCTCAGAAGGAATTGACTACCGGCATATCCTCGGCAGACTTGTTTCGTTAAAAGACATGAGCCTTTGCGTAGAAAAGAAGATGCCTCGTATTCCGGAACAGCTTTCTCCGGTAGCTTGGACGATAAATGAACAATTAGAAATGGTACACCTTCTGGATATAATTTCTTCAAATTATAAAAAAGTCAGCTCTGATTTTAAAATTTATCCTGATGCTGCAAATCATATAGACCATAGAGAAATTCTTAATAAAGATGAAGTAAAAAACAATTACCACAAAAGTATTTTAAAACTATTATGGATGCTGCGCAACAGTTCAAAAAAATTATTAGGAAATGTCGCGAACTTTGACGAGATTAAACACAGTATAGAACTTGCAGAATATTATTTTAATAAAATTCCGTTCAAAGACGCTCTGAAAATGCCTAAACTATGGCAAGTTGTTTCTGAATTCAAAAAAATCAGCAATACTTTAAAGAAAAAAGTCTAATCCAAAGGGATTGGCACAAGTCTTGAATAAAACTTATACTCATTATAACTTGCAGGGAGCTGGTTCCAATACCGGTATATAGTTAGCCCCCTTGCAGTGAGTTTCTCTACAAGTTTATCAGCCTCCTCAATAGTTGATGCCAAATAAGGATAACAAAATGGGATTGCCTCTTCAGAAATATCAAAACTTAATTGGTTTGTGTCCGCATAAATATTATGATATTTATCAAAACTCTTTCTTTTTATTTCATGATTGCCGGTAACTTTATGCGGGGAATAAATAGATGCAAAACCTTTAGGCTCTGCATAATAGGCATGAGCATTGTCAACTATCAGCTTTGGATAAGTTTTAACAAGCTTGTCAACATTTCCATCGCATATTCCAAAATAATTAGGATACAAAATAAAACTTTCTAACGGAAAATCCCGTACAGGCATAAAATTGTCATCAATATGATAAAATAAAGGTTTTGCGCCCTCTGCAAAAACAGCATGACGAATTACATCACACAAATAATAAGGAATATAAATTTCCTGTACTCCATTATTTTTTATAATATACCTTAGCGCATCCCGCGCAAACTTAAAATCATTTTTCATAACTAATCAAAAAGGCGCGAGGTCTAAAGACCTCGCGCCTTTTGTATATAACTACTATTTGCCTAATTGGCTCATAACTTCATCTGCGAAGTTATCATTTCTTTTTTCAAGACCTTCGCCAAGAACGTATCTATCAAATTTAACAATGTTAAATTTACCGCTGATTAACTGTTCAATAGTTTGTTCAGGGTTTTTAACAAAAGGCTGTTCAACTAAACATCTTTGAGCCATTAATTTGTTAACTCTTCCTTCAACAATCTTAGCTCTGATTTGTTCAGGTTTCTTAGCCAAATCTTCTTTACCCATTTCGATTCTTGTTTCTTCTTCGATTACAGAAGCTGGAATATCTTTTCTTGAAACGAATTCAGGGGCAGAAGATGCGATATGTAAGCAAATATCTTTTGCAAGAACTTCATCTTTAGCATCAGTTTCAAGTAAAACACCAATTTTACCGTTGTGAATATAAGTAGCAACATTGCCTTCGTATCTTACAAATCTTCTAATAGTAATTTTTTCACCGATAGAAGCAATTTTTTCTTTGATTACATCTGCAACAGGCTTGCCTGATTTTGGGCAAACAGTTGCCAGTAAAGCATCCACGTCAACAGGATTTGCTTCTGCTACGAGTTGAGCTAAACCATTTGTTAATTCAATAAATTCAGCATTTTTAGCAACGAAGTCTGTTTCGCAGTTAACTTCAATCATAGCACCGCAAGAATCAGAAACGAAAGAACCAACTCTTCCTTCTGCAGCAATTCTGCCCATTTTCTTATCAGCAGAAGCCATACCTTTTTGGCGTAAAACTTCCATTGCCTTTTCCATATCACCATCAACTTCAACAAGAGCTTTTTTAGCATCCATCATGCCAGCGCCTGTTTTATCACGGAGTTCTTTTACCATTGTAGCTGTAATATTCATTTTATAATTCTCCTTCTTGGGGTAAATAAGAGGGAGAATTCCCTCTTTTTACCTTTAAGTTAATTTAGTAACTATACTGTAGCTGCTTCTTCAACACCGGCATCAGCTGCTGTTACAGCTTCAACTTTGCCTTTTGAATTAGCATTGTTTTCTCTTAACTGTTTACCTTCTAAAACAGCATCAGCTAATTTAGAAGTAATAAGCTTAATTGAACGGATTGCATCATCATTACCAGGGATAATGTAGTTTATGCCTTCCGGATTAGCATTTGTATCAGCTAAACAGATAACAGGTATATTTAATTTGTTAGCTTCTTTAATAGCAATATCTTCTTTTGCCTGGTCTACTACGAATATAATATCAGGTAAACCGCGCATTTCTTTGATACCGCCGAGAGTTTTGCTCAATTTTGAAAGCTGTCTGTTTAATTGAGCCTGTTCTTTTTTAGGTAATTTTTCAATATGTCCGGAAGCAATAAATTCTTCCATTTCTCTAAGTTTGTTAACTCTTCCTCTGATAGTTTCAAAGTTAGTTAACATACCGCCTAACCATCTTCTGTTAATATAATAAGCACCGGCACGGTTAGCTTCTTCAGCAACTACTTCTGCTGCCTGTTTTTTAGTACCTACAAAAAGGACATTTCTTCCTTTTGCTGCATATTCTCTAACTGCATCATAAGCTGCGTCTAATAGTTCGGTAGTTTTTCTCAAATCAAGAATATAAATACCGTTTCTTGCACCGTAAATATACGGTTTCATTTTTGGATTCCAGTGCTGAGTCTGGTGTCCAAAGTGTACGCCTGCTTCTAAAAGTTCAATAAGTGATGCTACTGACATCTTTTGTCTCCTTTGTTTTTTTAACTTGTTTTACTACGGGCTGCACTGTTTCATTTAACGATTGTTAAACTAGAGCAGAGTCTATCAAACTAGTGTAACCACTAAAATCGTAGTATAAACATGTTTTCAAGGCAAGTTTATATTAAGTCAACCATCTTTTCTGTAACAATAAAATCCTTAACAGGGATTTGAAACGGCTTTTTTATATCAGGAGTTGAGGTCTTTAATTGAATATCTGTAGGGATAATAGAATAATTATCATATAGGAAAACCTTTCCATCCGGGGTAATCATCTTAAGGTAACGCATATTTGCAGCAGAAAGTTTTTCATATACTTTTATCCGGTCATAATTTCGCTCTGCAATTTCTCTATCCTTATCTATGCGATTAATCATACTAAATTTTTCTGGATTTTTTGTTTTATAGAATTTTTCCATTCTGCCTGAAGTAAACATTCTGGTACTATAGTTATTTAGAATATCAACATATTGTTTAAATTCTTTTTTGGTCAGCATACCAAAATGAGCTCTAAGATTAAGCTCCTGCATAATATGTATAATAGTAGGAGTAAAGTCATTCAGACGAAATCCTTTCATTTCTTCTATACTATTATCAAGGACTCTTATTATCACATGGAGTTTTTTTGTGTTTAATAGTGGTTTAAAAGTCAAAAGCACATTAGCAGTGTCCTTAATATATTGTGTGTATCTATCACGCGCCTTTTTGTAATCTTCACTCAGAGAAGCTTCTTCCTGCTCATATTCACTTCCGACTTTTCTTATCGGACGGTACAGCTCATCCGGATTGAACTCTGAATTAACAGCCTGCACATATTGCGGACGAAACGGATTTATGGAAATATTAATCTGGTGAAAGTTCTTGTAATTTTCATCTTGCATAAGCTTTCGAACATACTCTTCTGCCGTGGCCTGTTTTTCCTTATCATTGCTCTTCCATCCATTAGTATCAAAAACCGGTTTGTACCCAAATCCATCTTTCATAACTTTTGCAATTTCTATAAAATCGTGTTTGCCTCCATTCTTATCCAACAAATAACAGTCAAGAGCATCAGCATCAAAAGAACAATCTATATACGGCTGTCCGTGATGATGTACAGGATTAACGCCCAGCCTGTTTCTAAGCTCCTTAACATCATTGCAGATTTGTAATAAATCTTCAAACGGGTATCTTTTAATAAACGGCTGGGCATTTGCATAACAGTGCAGACAGTGGTTTGTACACCCGCTTATCATATTAATAGAATGCAGGTCAGTCAATGCAAATGCAATCTGCTTTAGGGAAAGTCCTTCAAAAGTTTTTAGCCCCTGCTGTATTCCCTCAAGTTTTTCAAAATTCAAATCGCATAATTTTTTATTAAAAATCTTATTTATAAATTTTGTTCTTTGCGCGTAACGTAATGCATCACTGTGCCCTTTGAAGCTTATCGGTCTATAATTTCTAATAATTAATTCAGGATGCCCCTTTTTCAAATCCCCGAGTTTTTTAGGAGTCAATTTGGAAGAGAAATCTGCCTGTAATGAAGGTTTTGCATTTCCTCTTATTTGAAGAACTTTTGCATATTGCTTAGTCAAACTTTTAAAATATCTGCCTGCAAAGTCAGTGACTCCCAGCCACGGGTCAATAATTAAGGCATCTTTATTTTTAAAATGATATTTTTTATCAGGTTTAATTTCTTTATCTGTGATAAAAGCGACTTCATGTTTTGCAAACCCTTTTCCTGCAAAAATTTTGCCTGAATAAACATTCTTCTGCCCGTTGATTCTTGCGATTAATTCTGCGAGTTTTGCTTCTTCAGCACAGTTGCCAAGTCTTCCTTGAAGGCTTTCCAAAACATACCTGTACAAATTCTTCTCATCAATTTCCATATTGTATCTTTGTGCAGCAAATTTTAAAGCATATCTCAATGACATATTTCCCCAGAATAAATCTTTAACTTTATCCTCTCCAATCATTGAAACAATTCTGCTTTCAGAAACATGCGGATATAGACTGTGCGCCTTACGTGTTATCAGGTCTGCATTTCTTATTACTTTTTGCCGGCTTTCAAATGTAATCATATTTGTGCAAAAACCTGTAAAAATTTTTCTTGATATTTACTTAATAAAACTTTACGTTCGTTTGTAAAAAATATATATGCATGATATTATCCTTGTATACGTAATCCAAACAATCACAGATTATTATAAAAGGAGAACCCTATGTTAGATTTTTTGTTTAAAAAAGAAGCAGGAAATGCTTGTGAAAATTTAAACAGCTTTTATTCTAAGTTAAGAGAAATGCATTCATTTGAGAGCATAACTGAAGAAAGAAAAGAGTATTTAAAATCTACAATGACAAGGTTCGGTTATCTTCCTTATCCGCAGATAAAAGCATTAGAAGAATTAACTGATGCAGAAGTTTTATTTGCTCTTGAATCAAAATGGGAAGCTAACGGTGTTTTTGAAAATGGAAGTTTCAGCTTCACAAAAGCCAGTGTGCTTGCCAGAAATAATGTAAAAGATTCAAGCTGGCTTCAAAAAGAAGGACACGACATTAAACTTATTAACCTTGCAGGCTTAGGCGATGGTAATAAATCCAGCGGCTGTGGAAAATTTATGGATTGGTTGAGAGAATTATTAATTCTGCCATCAGGAAATTTAAACAATAATATTTTCGGAACAACTATGTATTTAATTCCGTTCCACCCGCGTGAATTCGGCTGTGCTTATCTGCCTACAGCAAGTGCTGTGAGCCCTGCTCTTGAAGACAAAAACATTACAGAAAAAACAGGATGCGGAGCAGATGAACAGGTAAAATTATTCATACAAATGACACAGCTCGCAGGTCATCCGGTAATTTATGATATACTTCCGCAGACCGGACGTTTTTCAAAAATAGTTTTAACAAATCCTGATTGCGCAAGATGGTTTGACACTAATGCCTTAATTTCTGAATTAACTAAACATGTTGATGAAGCAGCTGCAAAACTTAAAGACAAATATTCAAAAGATGACTTGGATATTGTCAGCGGAATTTATAAAAAAGCCGTCAAGGGTGAAAGTTTCGGTGAATTGACAGAACATTATCAAACTATTTTTAATGAAATTGATGAACTATTGAAAGAAACTAAGATTTTCTTATCTAATTCTATGCTTGAAAAAAGTATTCAGGATAGATTACACAAAAAAGCAAAAATGATTATAAACAAGCTTACCGGAAATAATCACGGCAAGAAACTTTCAGAAAATGAAATAAATAATCAGGGAGAGATTATACAAGGGCTCATTCACGAAGGTATGTGGCCGGCTCCGGGCGGTGCGTGGTGCTCAGCAGGTGTTCCAATTTTTGATAAAATGAGCGAAGGAGCTTCATATCCTACTTTCAAACATTATAAATTTGACGGCGATGATGTTACTAAATTTGCAAACCTTGACTGTCAGACACCTTATTACTTTGTATGCCTCGAAAATGGCAAGTATAATAATGATGTTATTAAATTCTTTATTGATTATATGAAAAATCTTCAGGAAGAATTTAACTTTGACGGGTTCAGAGTTGACCACATTGACCATATTGTTGATGAAGTTTCTGAAAAAGACGGAGTGCCAATAAGTTACAGAGCGCCTAGAAAAGTTCTGGGAATGCTCAATAGTGCAATGAAAGAAAAAATCCCGTATTTTGCAACACTTGCAGAATATATGCTCTGGGATAATTTCTATAAAGAATACCATCAAGATATGCATTTTGATTTGCTCTGGGGTAATGACATTGTTTCACAAAGCTACAAGACGCCGGAAGCGATTGCAGAAGATAATTTATATTTGGCTAACTACAATTCTTCTTCAAAAAAATCAACTCCGCTTTCCATCCTGAAAACTTATAATAATCAAGATGGAGAATTTGAAGCTATCAACAGATATCCGGGTCAGTTAGGAGAACAAGGAGCATTATTCAAATGGTTTAAATACAAATTCCTACCTGGCGGACGTAATGCACAAAGACCGGTTATGTACATTGATGGAGATGAATCCTTTACAAAAACCGGTATGGAATATATTATCGGAAACGAAGTTTCAATGAAGCGTGAAAAAGATTACGATTTTTACGCAAAATTTGATGCAATTGATAGATTTGTTAAAAATTCACCTGTTATTACTGATGGAGAAGCTCATATAATCAGACAGGATGATGACGGATTCGTTGTATGGCAAATTCAGAAAGAAGGATTGAAAAATTCAATTCTTGTTGCTGCTAACTATAACTCTCCTACAGAAAAATTCTGTGTTGAAGAAAACGGAAACTCTTGGACAGAAGAAAGAGAAGGCAGAGAAGTGTTTGATAAAACTATCGAACTTTCATGCGACTATTCTATTGTTTCTGAATTTAGATTTGATGGAACTGATTATATGGAAGAAAAATTTGTTGCAGCTACAAATTCGCTTTCTTTTGGGAAACTAATGCCTGCAGAATTTAAGTTCTTCACAGTAATAAAATAAATTCTACCATTACATAGCATAAAATGGGTAATACTAATTCAAACCAGAATTATATTTACCCCTGGAGTATAATTTACGATTAAGTAAACTACGATTAAGTAATATAGGGATACAACCGGATAGAAATATCCGGCTTTTCTTTGTGTGTGCTACGCACGTAGACCCAGAGTCGATTGACAATCCAGTCAACCTCAAAGTTTTCGCGACCAACTTAAGGCCATTTCCCTTTTCCCCTAGCCCTTGAATGTAAACGCTACAACCTTGTCAAAATTTACATGGAGCCAATCATAGTGCGAACTGGTATATTTATCACAGGTCTGGTTTTCATAAACATCATTTATTAAGCATAAAGAAGCATTAGTAAGGTTTATATAAGCTTCTCTATTACATTCTTCGCAGTCATACACCTGACCGACAATTTGATAATGATTTGTAAGAAGTACAACACGATTGCTGCTGCTAATCTCCATAAGTCTTTTAAATTCTTCTGATTTACTCATTTTTTTAATCCTATACTTGTATTACAAATACAGAATTTATCAAAATAAAAAACGAAGCAATTACCCGATTCTACAGAACCATATCGTTAAAACTCTTCGAATCATCATAATTAAACATATGGATAAATGAATAAAGCATCTTAGCAGAAAACCTTTTAGTTCCGACTTCCAGCATAGTTCTTAATGCCTCTTTATTATTCATCACCATAATATGGGTTCTATTGAATGCAAGATTATCATAAAAATTTGCCACATTAACAATTTGGCTGTACTCAGAAATATAGTCACTGGATAGCCCTTTTGGATACCCTGAACCGTCATTATTTTCATGATGTTCAAGAGCAACTTTGGCAATATCTTCCGGAAGTTCAAACTCTTCTCTAATCATCTTATAACCAATTACAGGGTGGTCTTTAACCTCATCCTCATTCATAGTAAGCAAAGCTTCTGAATCAGTAAGCTCAATCTTTAACTTGCCGATATCATGCAAAAGCCCTGCTAGTATTACCTGATCAACATTTAATGGAGAGAATTCAAGCTTCTTGGCAATCAAACCTGATATAACAGCAACATTTAAAGGATGACATAATTCATACTCTCCTAAAAACCTTATCTTTGAGCCTTTTCCGGATTTTCCTACCTGCTTGAAAACTTCTGTTTTTAAAACGCCTACCAGAGTGTTAAGTTTAAAAAGAGCTTCTTCATAATATCCTTGAATTAACAAGTCCAGAATTCTTTTGTAGAAATACTTAATTTTTACTTGAATTTCTGTTTTAACATATGCATCTTTATTAATAACCGTTTCAAAATCTGCAGCATCAATACCTTCGTAAGAAAAATTTAATAACTGGGAAGGAGTTCCGTTCTCGGCCTCTACTTTACCTTCCGACTCTTCTTCGCTGCCAAATTCTTCTGTGTAAATTTTTACATAGTTTTTCAGCATTATAAGCTTTCCGGGAGTCAAAACCTCGCCGGCTTCTAATATTTTGCCCTTGTTTTCTGTATATAAATCAAACGGCAGTACTTTATAGCTGCTTAATTCTTTATTGGTTACAATTCTCATAATAAGGATTATAACACTTCTCTAGCAAATTTCATACTTTATTTATACTAAATCACCGCTTTCTTCTCGGCGTTTTTCTTTATAGCTGTATGCTGCATAAATTGTTAATCCGATTAAAAGCCAAACAATAAAGTATAAAGCAGATGTTGCTTTCGCGCTAAATTTACAATACATCAAAGCTGCACAGGTTATAATACCAAGTATCGGAAACCATGGACAGAACGGAACTTTAAAAGGTCTGGGGCGATTTGGTTCTGTTTTTCTTAAAATAAGTACCGCAATACAAATTATAATAAATGATGTAAATGTACCGAAATTACAAAGCTCTGCCGAAATATTTAAATCCATAAACAAAGCACAAACAATTACTATTAATCCGGAAATCCATGTAAGTATATGAGGAGTCTGAAACTTTTCATGGATTTTGTTTAAAGATTTAGGCAGAAAATTATCTCTGCTCATTGCAAAAAGAATTCTTGTTGTACCAAGCTGGTAAATTAAAAGCACAGATGTTAATGCGCACAAGGCACCCATTGAAATAAGACCTGCATACCAGTTAATACCAATAAATCTCATTGCGTGTGCCAGCGGGGCCTGAGTATCAATGGCGTTAAGAGGCACAACTCCAGTCAAAACAAGTGCTGCACATATGTACAAAATTGTACATAGAGCAAGAGTTCCCATAATTGCTACAGGCAAATCTCTTTGAGGATTTTTTGTTTCTTCCGCAGCAGTTGAAATTGCATCAAACCCGATATATGCAAAGAAGATTACAAACGCACCTGTAAAGATTCCCTCTAAACCATTAGGTGCAAAAGGTGTCCAGTTTTCAGGCTTTACGTAAAAAGAACCCACAACAATAAATGAAAGAATGATAAACATATTCACTCCTACCATAATTGTTGCAACTCTTGTCGATTCCTTAACCCCCTTAACTAACAATATTGTTAAAAGCAAAACAATTGCTATTGCAGGTACGTTTACTGCAACCGGAATATTTAAATTGAACGGCAAATGTATAAAAGGCATAACATCTTGAGGATTCCAATTATACTTATTGCAGATTTCGTACATAGTTCTGTAATCATTTCTAAGCCATAACGGCCAGTTTACAATAAATGCCGGCAGTATATGCTTAAACCCTTTCATAAACTGGACAAAGTATCCTGTCCAGGCACTTGCAACAGTAATATTACCAATTGCATACTCCAGCATTAAAATCCAGCCGACCATCCAGGCCATAAATTCACCCATTGTTGCATAGGTATAAGTATACGCACTTCCTGCAACCGGTATCATAGCTGCAATTTCCGAATACGAAAGTGCTGAAAAAACACTTGCTACAGCCGCCAGAATCATTGATATAACAACTGCCGGTCCTGCTCCTGCACCATCTGCACTTCCTGCAATTGCGCTTCCGATAATTGTAAAAATACCTGTACCAACAACCGCACCTATTCCTAGGATTATTAAATCAAATACGTTTAAAGTTTTTTTCAGCCCGGAATTTGAACCTTCGTCAATAAGCTCTTGAGGGCTTTTACATTTTAATAAATTATTTAATACCTGCTGTAATTTCATCTTTTCCTGCTATTTCTTTACTTTCAGCTAATATTTCTGCTTTTCTGTTCTTTTTATATCCGTAAGAAGCGTAAATAAGTGCACCCATGATAACCCAGACGATAAACAGTTCTGTTGATAAAACAGCAGCTTCGCCTTTTGCAATTACCATAGAAAATATCATCAAACCTCCGCAGCAAACAATTCCTGCAATTGGAAACCACGGACAGAATGGAACTTTGAAAGGTCTTGGGCGATCCGGATCAACCTTTCTTAAGATTAATATTGCAACACAAACTATAATAAATGATGTAAATGTACCAAAGTTACAAAGAGAAGCTGCCACATTTAAATCCAGAATTAACGTTCCGAGAATTCCTACAACACCTACAGTTATCGTAAGAACGTGAGGAGTTTGGAATTTTGGATGAATTTTCTGGAAAACACGCGGCAGGAAATTATCCCTGCTCATTGCAAAAAGAACTCGTGTTGCAGCCATATGCATTACAAGAAGCACAGAAGTAAGTCCGGCCAGAGAACCGATTGAAATCAATCCTGCAGCCCAGTTCTGGTGTACTGCTGTCATTGCATAAGCCATAGGTGCTTTAAATAATCCCTCCGGAATTGCAACTCCGCTTGTCGGCTGCATACCTGTGAGTACAAGAGCAACCATAACATACACAACTGTTGTCACAACAAGAGAGCCGAGAATACCTATTGGTAAATCCTTCTGCGGATTTTTGCATTCTTCCGCGGCAGTTGCCAGAGCATCAAAGCCTATGTATGCAAAAAAGATAATAAAAGCACCCATAAAGAGTCCTTCAAAGCCGTTTGGTGCAAACGGAGTCCAGTTCTCAGGACGTATATAAAACATTCCGGTAAGTACAAACAAAGCAATTACCCCGAGTTTTACTGCAACCATAATTCCAGCCATCTTAGCAGAATCTTTAGTACCTTTTACAAGTATTGCAGTAGTAATTGCAATCATAATTATAGCCGGAAGATTTATACAGAAAGGAATGCCTGCAAAATGCGGAATTGCAGTATGAGCATCCAAACCATGATTATTACATATATTTACTGCGGAACGAAAATCATTAACCAGCCATATCGGAGGGTTAACAAACCATGCCGGAAGAATACTCGAAAAACCTTTTATAAATTGCAAAAAGTGATTTGTCCATGCACAGGCAACTGCAATAAAACCGATTGCGTATTCCAGCATCAAAATCCAGCCTACAATCCACGCAGCAAATTCTCCCAGAGTGGCAAAAGTATATGTATAAGCTCCGCCGGCAACCGGTATCATTGTGGCAAATTCTGTATAGCAAAGCGCAGAAAATACACAGGCGATAGCAGCAATTACCATTGAAATAATTAGTGCCGGTCCGGCTCCCGGGCTTGACCCGTCAGCACTTCCAGCAGCTGCAATACCAACAACAGCAAATATTCCGGAACCTATAATTGCTCCTACGCCTAAAATAATTAAATCCCAAACACCTAATGTTTTTTCCAAACCGCCTTTTGCAGCACCGGCCAACGCATCATCTGGATTTTTGCGTGTTATCATATTTCTCAGAACCTGAGAAATAGGGAAAGAAGAATTACTATTTGCCATCTATCACCTTTCTATTGACTTGTAGTTATATAAGAAACTCTTATTATCTGCACAGCAGAGGGAAGCCGAGTTTCTCACGCTGCTGAACATATAACTTAGCGACCGCTGACGCCATTGTTCTTACTCTGTTTATGAAATTGATACGTTCGTCCTTACTGATTACACCTCTTGCATCAAGAAGGTTAAAAGTATGCGAACATTTCAATACATAATCATATGCAGGCAGTACAAGCTCTGCATTTATACAATTATCGACTTCTTGCTGATATGCGTCAAATAATTTAAACAATCTGTCTGCATCAGAGTATTCAAAGTTATATTTTGATTGTTCTATTTCGTTTTGGAGATAAATGTCACCATATTTTAAATTGTTATTCCACATAATATCAAAAACAGATTCTTTGTTTTGAATATACATGGCAATTCTTTCCAGACCATAAGTAATTTCCAGAGCAACAGGCTTAACTTCCAATCCTCCCACCTGCTGGAAATATGTAAACTGTGTAATCTCCATACCATCAAGCCATACTTCCCAGCCTACACCGGCTGCGCCTAAAGTCGGAGATTCCCAGTTATCTTCTACAAATCTTACATCATGTTTGGATAAATCTATTCCCATAGCTTCCAAACTCTTTAAATATAATTCCTGAGCATTGTCAGGTGATGGTTTCAAAATAACCTGATACTGAAAATAATGTCCTAATCTGTTAGGATTTTCGCCATATCTGGCATCAGTAGGACGTCTGCAAGGTTCAACCATTGCAGTAGACCATGGTTCAGGCCCGAGTGCTCTTAAAAAAGTTGCAGGGTTCATAGTTGAAGCACCTTTTTCGATATCATAAGGCTGCTGGATTATACATCCGTAATCTGACCAAAATCTTGATAAATTTAGTATTAAGTCTTGAAAATTTAACGCCATTTATATTTTTTCCATTCTTCTATTGTACTTTTTACACTTAATAAATTATACACATAAAGGGGGGTAAATGCAAAAAATTTAGGCAAATAATGTTAACTTTTGTAAAAACTCATTTTCTTATTATCTAATTAATCCACTTGAAGCTTGTTACGTAATCATTACCGTTAATGTTGCCCTTAATTTCTGCAACGAATTTTCTGTATGCTTTGCTGGATAATTCAATTCCCGGAATGTTATTTATCTGCTCCAGAACTTTTGTATTCTTAGAAAGGTCTACTCCCGGTATGGCATTAAATAAAGTGTTTAATGAAAGGTTTCCTATAGGGCCGAACATTGTAGAAATTTTCTTGGAGAGCAGCCCGTATACTTCCATCTCAGCATTCGCGGTAGAAAAATTATAGTTTCCGCCAATAAACAGACTTAAATCTTCACCTTTTGTTGTGATTTCAATATTTTCTGCAACGCCGTCTTTTATGTTAATTGCACCGGAAATACTTGAAAAATCACCGGTTTTTAACGGGGTAATAATATCAATTACACTGTTTATTGAAATACTTGTTAGCCCGCCTTTAAGAAGATTACCGGCTTTTAATAAATATTCCAGAGAGCCTAATTTAGGCATCCTTCCGTCTTTTACATTAAATGTTGTTTTACCGTTAAGAGTTTTCATACAATTGTCAAAACTTTCACCGACGCAAGAAAGTTTTATATCACCTGTCAAATCTCCATACATTTGATTATTAAGGTCAAATAGTGCATAGCTCAAGTCGTTTGCGTTTATTTCTTTTGCCTTCAAAGATATCGCAGTATGATTGTTTTCAAAATTGTAGTTGAAAGAACCGTTTAAAATACCGCTTGCAATAATGAATTTAAAATTATTTACATTTAATATTTGTTTTTCACTCAAAGAGGCATTAGCTTCAAAATCTTTTGCTACAATATTTCTTAGATGGATTGTATCAGCCTTCATATTTATATCTTTTACGACGAGTGAAGATAAATCCATTCCTTCAAATGTATCAAAAGTCTGCATATTATCAACCTGAGAGAGTTTCAATTTTTCAGTTATATAATTTAAATCTAACAGTTTCGTATTCAAATCTGCTTTTTCAACATAATACGGAATAGTTAATTTATTTTTTAATACCGCATGCACTGTAATATCATTTCCCAGAACTTCACCCTTTGAAGACAGGTCAATACTCTTATCCTTAAATTTGAAAGTGATGTTTTTCATAGTTGTATCAAGGAAAGGGATGTTTGTTTCAAAGATATGGAAATCTCCGATAAGTTTCGGGTTTGAAAGTTTGCCGTTAAAACGCAGGTCAGATGTAAACTGTCCCTGTTTTATATTTGGTTTTCGGAATATTATATTAAATATTCGAGCATCAGTTGGGTTCTGGGTTTTTACGTACAAATCATGAAAAACTAAATCGTCTTTATAAATATCTATTCCGCCTCTTGCTTTAAGCATATTCAATCTGGTGTATCTGCTTCCAAGAGAAGAGATTATTTTGTCATATGAAAATTTTCTTATTCTCAACAGGTTTTGTTTTAATATTTGAGCGTCAAGGTTAAGTACAATTGCATTCTCTATATCGCCAACCGTTGCTCCAAGGTGGTAAATACTTGAATCAGGTGCCATATTTACTTCGCCTTTTACATCAAAATTATCTTTTACCCCTCTTGCACGGAGAGAGTATACAATATCACCCTTAATTTTGACAGGATAAATCTGATTTTTATTAATATACTTATCGATAAAATCCTGTTTTGGCTTCGAATTAATGTATATATTGAAGTTCTGTTTATTAAAAATATCATTAACTCCTCCATCTATAAGCAGAGGCATTTCATCCGCAAGCAAATTTAATTTATTAAGCTTGAGCGAATTATTTCTTATTATTAAACTGCCGTTAATTACGTTAATTGGAAGAACTGCCGGTGTATATACAATACCCACACCGCCAAGATCTGAATAAGCATTTACTCTGTTATTATTTATCCTGCATTTTAAGTTAATCTTACCCTTTTCAAATTTAACTTTCTTAAAATCTTCAGGAACTATTGAATACTTACTTATAAAATTTAAAAGAGTCAGGTCAAAAGATTTTAAATTAACATTCCCGTTTACACGAGGTTTGTCAGAAACATTATCGGCATCCAGATTTACTTCGAAAGTGCTGTCAGAATTGACAAAGTTTCCTTTAAGGTTTGAAACTTTAAGTTTATTATTATTCAAAGAAATAATTCCGTTAGAGATTTTGAGTTTATTATCATGTGATACACCGATAATTCTTGCATCAAAATTAACTTTATTATATTCAATCTGGTCTATTTTACCTTTGTAACCTGCCGAAACTTTTAAGAAAATATTTCCTATATCAGATTTGATATCCGAAGCAAGAGGCAGTATATCATTTACATTAAGCCTTGGAATAGAAATTAAAGCATCAACAAGGTTATTTTTTACCACAGCTTTTGCCTGTAGAGGAGATTTTCCTATCAGTGCAGAAACATCTGCATCGGCGTTTGTTCCATCAAACTTAATTAAACCTTTTGTTTTACTTATATTTACACCTTGAACTCCGAATACGTTATCAAGCAGTTCTATTTCCCCTTTAGAAAAAAGATTTCTATTGAATTGGATATCCTCTATATCAAGAATTGAACCGTAGACTTTCAGTTTCAGATTAACAGGGCCTTTGCAGACATCGAGTTTTGGAAGCATTTTCTTTATATCTTCAATCATTGTTGAAGTTTCAATAGCTTTGTATAAATAAGCCAGTTCCTGAGATGATGAAGCTACATCAAAATCAAATTTTCCATATAGATTACAAACGCCGGCAATGCTTATAGGCTTTCCGTTAACCTGCCCGCTTTTTGTTTTAAATTCAGCACTCTGATCATTAAATTTTAATACCGCCTGTGCTTTTTTAAGAACTAAATCAGGTATTTCATTAAAATTGGTCGTAACATTATTGAAATTTAAAAGCCCCCAGACGTGCGGATTTTTGCGGTTTCCTTTCACAATAATATCAATATTTCCATCCCCTTTGACATCCATAATCGGCACCGGCCCTATAAGGAAATTCAATATTTCATGCAACGGAACAACCTTTTCTTCTGCTGTAGCCAAATCAACGTGCTTTGTACTCCATATACGCATATCAGAATATTTAACATTATATAATTCGACTCCGCCTTTTACCCATACACGCTCTATTCCGCCGGCAGGTACCTCAACATCAAAATTAACATACTTGCCTGTGAAATTAAGCTTTACTGTAGCGCCATTTGCGTTTTTAATTGGTTTGATAAGTATACCATTGTTTATGAAGACATCGCCGTTTACTTCCGGCTCATAGATATCTCCTTTTATAGAAAAATTCCCGATTGCATCTCCATAGAACTTATAATGTTTAAGTCTATAAACGTTAAACTCTTCCACAATTATCGGCGGTAAAAGGTTCACGATATCCTCTACACGGGATTTATCCAGGATAACATTAAAGTCTACCATTGTAATTGATTTATCAAGATAGTTTGATATTGCTCCACTCAAGGATGCTTTAATATTCTCTGATTTAACATCAACATATTCAAAGTTAATAACTTTGCTTGTAAGATTAAATTTTGAATTTATATTTAATGTATCAGGCAGAATAATTGATTTTGCATTGTCCTTCATAATTACAGCACAATTATCAAGGACAGCCTGAAGGTTTTTCTTATCTATTCTGACATTAATTATCCCGCGAATATCAGAAAGCCCGTTTGGAAGATATTGTCTTAAATAATCACCTAGAGGTGCAATATCAAAGTTATCAAAAGTAACATCAACAACACTTCTATCGACATCGTTGTTACGCGGAAGATACAGATTTACATTTGCTTGCGAGATTGATCCTTTAATATTGAGTTCGCTCGAAAGATTAAAATTCAATGCCCGCGCGTTTTTCTTAAAATATATATTACGTGCAGTATAAATTACCGGTTCGCTTAATCCCGGTTGATGAATATTAACGGCAAATTCTTCAACATTTAATTCATTAAGCTTTATTTTAGTTTTGTTTAGATTTTTAAAGAAATTTTTATCGAGTTCAAGCTCTTTTTTAAGGACAGAATTAATCTTTATCTCTGAAGCCTGTATTTTATTAATATGCACTTTCCCAGATAAAAGAGGCAGAAGTCTTATTGAAGTTTCAAAATTTTCTATACTGGTAAAATCTTCTGTCTTTTTTGATTTAACCTTTATATTTTTTGCCTTGAAAGAAGCCTTTGGAAGAGGAGTTAAAAACAACTGCGGTTTATCCACCTCAATAGTAAAGTCAGAATTTAGAGAAATATTTTCACAGACTTTCGGCAGGAGTTCTGTAAAAACAAACGGAAGCCCCAGAATCCAAAATGCATAAAAGCTCAAAATTATAATTATATATTTATTAAAAACTAGTTTCATTATATTTACATTTATAATAGCAATAAAGTTAACAATTGTAAACTTCGACACTCTTATGCTATAATTTTATCGTGAGAGATTTATTAAAAGTATTAGCAGTTGGGATAGTTATGTTTTTTGCTCCGTTTGTATATGCAGAGGAGTATAAAGTACTGGTTATTCCAGACAATATTGTTACAGAAAACGAAGCTGTCGATGCTTATATTTATAATGCAGCTTCAGAATTTTTCGCCAATGAAGTGATAAATATTCTCAACCAGACAGATTACATTACCTCTCCAACCGTTAGTGAAGAACGAAAACTTTTGAAAAGTAATCCTTCATATATGATACCTGCAAGAAATCTCACTAACAGGTTTAAAACATCTTACAATATTGATTACGTTCAGTTAAAAAAAATAGCAAATAAATCTCAAGCAAGATACGTACTTTTATTGACCTCTGCAATTGATTCAGAAAATTACATTCTCAGACGCACTTTATGGGATTTTCTAAACATTCCTGGAGCAACTGTTGTAGATCCGGCATATAAAATATGCACATACGCAGCACTCGTAGATACACAAAAAAATAACGTACTCTGGTCAAATACTTTTTACAAAACAATAAGTGTTGTGGAAAACAGAATTATTACAAGAGGCCCTTCGCCTCAGACAGAACAACTCCAAAAAATTAGAGATTATTCCAGAATGCTATGTCCTGAAATAGCTCAGAATGTTCAATTAAGAGTTCTTCCGCCGCAGGTTTATGATAAAGAGACCAACCAGATATACTATGATATGGGTAATTTTGATAATGTGTTTACTAAAAAATACAGAAGATGGCATAAGGAAGGTTCAAAAGACTACGATGCAGCGAAAACGCGTGTTGATGCCAAGATAACAAACACTAAAGAAAAATATCAGCAGTTCAAAGAAGAACGCGCACAAAAAGCTCAGGACAAAAAATTACAGAAACAGCTGGAAGTTAAAGCTGAACCTGTAACATCAGAACCTGCTGCAGAAGTAATACAGCCTTCTGATAATAATATACACAATATTAATTATAAAAAACCAGTGCTTGAAGATCAGAGTTTATATACTCCAATTGATATCCAAAAAACACGTAAGAATAATCTTTATGGAGAGTTTGATAACTCAAGACCACCGCTTAGAGAGTATAATTATTAACGAAAATCACCATGCCTTGAAACAACTCGTGTGACATAAATCTGCTCGCAAGAACCGCTTCCGTTATTTCCCCGAAAAGATTCCTTATCATTCCGCACTGTACTTGAAATACCTTCTTCCATTCTGCCGTCATTCCCGCGAAATTTATATTTTATAAGATAACCTTCAAGATAAACAATATCTTTTTTGCGAAGTTTTTTTATACCTTTCCTGACATTTTTGTTAGCAGGGCAAAGGTGATTATTTGTAAAAGCGTGATTAATTCCGCCTTCATGTTTAAAATATTTTGACAGATGATTTTGCCAGGCAGAACCGCTATAAGAATAATAAGATACTGTACCGGCCATACGAACTTTTACCGATTTATAAACTTCCTTAAACTTAAAATCGCCAAATCCTATTGAAACATCATAGGGATATACGGCTGCGGCCCACATTTTAGAAGGTCTGTAGTGAATGTCATATACACGGCCGTATATTTTGTAATCTGCAATAGGAGTAATTTCTGCAACACCGCCGCTTACTTCATGTTCAAATGTTTTTCCGTTTTTTATTTCTTGCTGTACAGGTTCCGAAAAAGGTTCCATATCTACATTTTTAAGCACTGTATTGTCAAAACGAATATGATTAATCAGAACAACCAAAACAACCAGTACAAATATTATTTTAGTTTTGATATCAATCTTAGAAATATCTGTATCATTGTCAAGATATATATTCATATTGCCTACATGCGCTCTGGTGCTGAAACTGCAAGAATATCCAGTGCATTCTTCAATGTTGTTTTGATTGCAATCATTAAAGCAAGTCTTGATTTCATTAAATCTTTGTCATCGCAGATTACGCGGTTAGAATTGTAAAATGAATGAAACTCAGCCGCGAGTTCTTGAACATATCTACAGATTGTGTATACAGTTCTGTTTTCAGCAGAAAGTTTTATTACAGATTTGAACTCTTCAAGCTTTAATATAAGTGCCTTTGCACTGTCTGCTGTTTTTAAAATAATATTTTTATCAAAATTATTTATTAAATCATCAAGTTCAGCTTGAGTCATAGGAGCTTTTACACTCTCTCCAGTTTCAGGGTTAACTCTGTCATTTACTGCGTTTCTAAGGATTGAGCAAACTCTGGCGTACGCATACTGAACATAAAACACAGGGTTTTCATCTGTACTTTTCTTCGCAAGCTCAATATCGAAATCAAGAGTCATATCAATATTTCTCATCTCCATCCAGTAACGTGTAGCATCAATACCGACTTCTTCTATCAAATCGTCAAGAGTAACCATATTTTTACGCTTGCCCATTCTGACTTCTTCGCCATTGATAACTAGGTTAACAAGCTGGCCGAGAAGCACTTCTAATTTATTCGGGTCATAGCCTAAAGCTTCAATAGAAGCTTTAACACGTGCAACATAGCCATGGTGGTCAGCGCCCCAGATATTAATAAGTCTGTCATAACCGCGGTGAAGTTTATCAATGTGATATGCAATATCAGCAGTTAAATAAGTATTTGAGCCGTCGGCTTTTTTAATAACTCTGTCTTGATCATCACCAAATTCAGAAGATTTAAACCACATTGCCCCTTCTTTTTCATAAAGCATTCCTTTTGCCATAAGCTCTTTGTAGCTTTCTTCAACCTTGCCGGATTTGTGCAAATCAAGCTCGGAATAAAAATTATCAAAGTGTACTCTGAATTCCTTCAGCAGAGCTTTCTGGCAGGCTTCCATTTCTTTTTTGGCATAATCAGAAAGAACCTGAACGTCATCTGTTGGTTCATGTTCAGAAAGATATTTTTTTGCAACAGGAATCAAATATTCGCCCGGATAATAATTCTTTCTTTCAATTTCGTCTGTCGGGAAATCAATATTTTCACCCAGTTCCTGCTTAATTCTTATTTTTAAAGAATTACCAAGTTTTTGGATTTGAGAGCCTGCATCGTTGATATAAAATTCCTGATAAACCTCATGTCCGTAGAATTTTAGCAGGTTTGCAAGCGCGCTTCCCATTGCCGCCCAGCGTCCGTGCCCGATGTGGAAAGGACCTGTAGGATTAGCAGACACATATTCAAGCAGGATTTTTTCAACCGGTACGTTTTCCGGCTTGCCGTAATTTTCTTTCTTTTCAAGAATTTCGGCTACAGCTTCTGCAAGAAGAGAATTTTCTATCTTGAAGTTAATAAATCCGCCGACAACAGTTACAGAATAATTTTCTTTTGTAAGATTTTCAACAATTGCCTGAGCAATCATTGGCGGAGCAATTTTAGCAGAACGCGCCAGCGAAGAAACATTCACAGCAAAATCACCAAAATCAGGATTTTTAGGTTTTTCGACAATTAGAGAGAACACTGCATCAGCACTCATCTGACCTAGTTTTCCTGCCGCAGCCGCTTTTTTTATACCATTTTTAACTTCATTTAAGAAAAAATCTTTTAACATCTTTATCCTCGCTTATCTATTTTTAACAACTAGTATAAGATAAACAGGGTTAAATGTATAGATATTTAGCCAAACACTACTGCGTAAAAACAAAAACTCTTGACAATAGTTAGATATCTAACTATAATATCTTTATGAAAGATTTATTGTCACTTATAGCAAAAATTCACGAAAAAGGAAACCGTTTTATTATTAAAGAATTAAAAAAGAACGGGGCAGCAGAGCTTGCTCCGAGCCATGGTGATATTTTAATATACCTTTATATGAATAAAAAAATGACAATGAAAGATATCGCGCAAAAAATTAACCGCACAAAACCCACAGTAACCGCACTTATTAACAAGCTCGAAAAATTAGGATACCTGAAAAGAGAAGTTTCCAGCCAGGACAATCGATATACAAATATTGTTTTGACTAAAAAGGGAGAAAATTTTAAACCTGTTTTTGAAAAAATTTCGAAAGATTTAAACGAAATGTTATACAAAAATTTATCAGCAGAAGAAGCTGATATTTTAGAAGAACTTTTAAGAAAAATTATATAAAAAATTTTAACATAATAGTTAGACATCAAACAAAAGGAGAGAATTATGACAAACTTTAAAAACGCAGAAATTGGAACTTTAGCTGAAATTGGAGAAAAATATGAGAACGGTAAAGCTTTTTTACATGATTTGCTAGAATTGACAAGCTGTGAAATATCAGTAAATGCTATGACAGCTGGTCTAAAAATTCCTTTTTGTCATAGACATTTTCAAAACGAAGAAATTTATATTTTTCTGAAGGGTGAAGGGACAATTACAGTTGATAATAAAGTTATAGACGTTAAGGAAGGAAGTTGCGTAAAGATAATGCCGAAAGCAGCTAGAACAATTGAAGCCAAAACCGATATGCAATATCTTTGTGTACAAGCTAAAACAAATTCACTTGAACAATTTGGGCTTAAAGATGCAGAACTTTGTTAATTAATCACTCAGCAAGAGCTTCAAGATCTTTTTGGAGCTTACTTAAAACACTTTCAGTTGAATCCTTGTTCAACAAAGTTGACTGAACTGCAGTATTTACAAGAGTGTTAATTTCCTTTTGATTTCTTTTCTGTTTTAACTGCGGGGTTATCCGGTTAATCTGTTTTGCACTTATTGAACGGGCTTTTGCTTCCAGAGCAGAATTATCGTTATAAAAACTATTCTTTAATACATTGGTGTTTGTACCAATAACGTTTGTCATTTTTGCAAGCTCAAGCTGATTTTGCTCATTTGTTAAATATAGACAAAAATCAAGCGCTTCCTTTTTATATTTAGCTCTCAATGGAATTACAAAATTCATGACAGAAAAATCATTTTGACCAACTGGACCTTTAATCTGTTCCATCACATCTGTTTGCTCGTAAACTGATGGTGCATTTTCCTTAATCATAGTAAGAAAATTTGCCCCCCCTTGAAAGAAAACAATTTTACCTGCCATATACTGCTCTAAAGCTTCACGATGAGTAAAAGTAATACTTTCAGGAGGAATAAGATCCTTCTGATACAAATCTTTGAACATTTCAAAAACTTTTTGCGCTTTCGGGTAATCTTCGGCTTCTGATATTCCGTACTTGTTCAAAATTTTAACCATTGTATCGTTTTCAGTTATTGTTGGTAAAAAGGCGTAAGCACCTGTATTTGCTTTTACTTTTTCAGAGATTGAAGCAAGTTCTCGATAAGTTCTTGGGAGTCTTATTATATCAGATTTTTGAAATAATTCTTTATTATAAATAGTTATCGCACTCGTTGCATACCACGGAATTGAGTACAATTTATCATTATATTTAAGAGCATTAATAATTTCAGGATTGAAATCCTGAACAGACTCCTCATCTATCTCTTCCAGAGTCCCTTTTTGAGCTAAAAGAGCTGAGAAATCTGGATTAAGATTAATTAAATCCGGCGGATTATCAGTCATAACTGCTGCAAGAGTTCGTTTTTCACCCTCAGAAAACGGCACATCGACCCATTTTATATGCACATTAGGATGCTCTTTTTCGTATGTCCTGATTACTTTATACATATAATCAGAAAAGTCACCCATCTGCAAAGTCCAGAACGTTACAACTTTTGGCTCATGTTCTTTTCTGATTGAACAAGCGGTAAGTCCTAATACTGATATCATAAGAATAAAAAGTACCAGAAACTTCTTCATCTTATTAGCCCTTTATATCTGAATTAAGGTTCAAATCAATATACTTAAATGTATTAATCAAAATTCCTGGAGGGAAATTATACACATTGTTGCACGGAGTTATTTTGAGAATAGAATTGGAACTGTCAACACCTGCGATTGTTGCAAGATATCTGTTTTTGTTTACCGTAAAAATAACATACCCGTTTGATGTCTGCACCTCATCTATTAAAAACCTGTTTGCAGACAATGATGCAAGTGTAAGATAAAAAAGCTTCTCTTTATTTACTGTAAAAATTTTAGTACAATCCGCAAACATAATATTTTGAGGCATTGTTACAGGCTGGCTGACAGCATTAATCTCAGCCGCAAAACATGGTACAAAAAGCATTAATGTAATTAACAAAAACTTTCTCATAAAATCTCCTATGCTTTTTGCATTTTAGCATATATTTCATTTTACGAACTCATATATTAGTATTAATTTGAAAGTTTTGAAGCTGCATACTCACGAAAAGTTTCTTTTAAAAAAGCATCTCCTTCAATTTCATAAGAAAAATTTGGAATTTTATCACACACATCAATCAGAGGATACATAAAATCTAAATTGCTTCCAGGATCTGTCTGATTGGGATGAACCGGCAGTTCTATACATTCCTTACCTGTGTCTATAATTATTTTTATATTATAAACTCTTGCACTGGTAGAACCTCCCCTTGTAAATAAGCGCGAAATCATTCCCGCCTTAATAATGACTTTAAAACTTTTGATATCAGAAAAGTTAATATTTTTTGCTTTCCTTTCAGAAAAATATGAATATACTAAACGCATCTTGTCATCTGAGATTTGGATGACAGATACATACCCTTTTTTCAGAAACAAATATCTTTTTATGTGTTCTAATACAATATAAAAAGTTATTACAAGACAAAAAATAAGACCAATAGTCCTGTCAACACTTGTTCTTGCAAAAGCAGCATATAAAGCGGTCATTATAATTGAAATAACACCGATAAATGAAAAAACTAAGGATAGAAAAGAATGATTTTGTAATACAATTGTAGCTGTCATAGTCAAAATATATCATTTTGGAGAAAAAATGTAAACGGAGGTTTATATGTTGTTAAATCTTCTTCGGAGTGGTATAATTGGCTTAATATATAAGTACAGAGGGAGAAGAATATGTTACAGGAAGCTACAAGAGCTATAAATTCTGCATTTAATAATAGTTTTATAAAAAAATTGAGCCAGTATCTTCACGATTGTGTGCGTGAAGAGGTCAAAAGCTCTACTTTCAGAAATCTTAAAGCTGACAAAGACAACAAATGGATTTTCTTAGATGAAGAAGATACTCTGTTTACCCAAGGTTTGGAATATTTAAGGCTGGAGGGCTCTGACCCGAAACTTACAGAGCTTATGATTCAGTCAGAAACAAGCCAGAAAGATAAATATCTTATTTATGGCTACATGTTTTTGACAGGAAAATCAAAAAGCGGTAAGAAAAACGAATTTTTGACCCCGCTTCTTTATGCACCTTGCAGGCTTGAAAGAAACGGCGTTAATATAAATTGCATGCTGACTGATGAGTTTTTATCCCTGAATACAGGCGCACTCACTGCCTTGATGAAAAAGAATGATGATGAAGATGAAACAGAGCAGCTTCTTGAAGGATTACTTGATGTTGTACCGTCTGTTCCTATTACACAGGAAAAGATGGATATATTTTTAACCACTCTTAAATCAATAGTTCCTGATATTGACGTTTCACTAAATCCTGATAACATTATCAAAGAAGACAATATAACAAAAGATTTCTACAATGACGGGGTAAATGAAGGGATAAACTCAGAAAACATTGACGAAATAATTGAGCAGGAAGAAAGAGTTAAAAAATCTGCTATAAAGCTGGATAAAATAAGTTTAACTAAACAGTGCGCAATAATTTTAACCAAGCGCCCTGCTGTAACAGCCGGAGTTTTGCACGAACTTACACAAATTGCTGAAAAACCGAGCGGAATTTATAGAGAAACTGTTTTAAACCTTATCAATGAAGAATACACTCAGTCAAAACCGACTGACAGTCAGCAAAAGAGCCTTGCGGACTTCTTTCCGGTAACTCCGTTGTCGCTTTCTGATGCACAGCTTAATGTTGTAAAAAATGTAGAAAATGCAAAGCTTGTATCTGTTTTCGGCCCTCCGGGAACAGGCAAATCGCAGACAATCGTTAACCTTGCTGCACACTTAATTGCAAACGGAAAAACTGTTCTTGTTGCATCACGTATGGATAAAGCTGTTGATGTTGTCGCAGAAAGACTTAACGAGCTGGGAGCGCCGTTTTTAGCGCTTAGAGCAGGAAGGCTGAATTACCAGAGGGAGTTATCAATGCAGCTTCAAGACCTGCTTGCAAACAAAGTCGACCTTGATGAAGGGGCTGAAAATTCTATTCTATGCGATGTTTCTGATATGGAAAACTTATTGAAAGCCATATCTGACTTAGAAAAGAAATCAGAAAAAATAATTAAGCTTGAAGAAGAGTGGACGGAGGTAAATGGAGAAATTAATCTCCAAAAATCCCAATATGCAAATCCTCTGTTTATCAAACACGTTCTTAAGGAAGACGAAATTAATCTTGTAGAAAACTCAATTAAGTCACTTAGCGAAAATATCGAAAAATCAGGTTTTTGGAGCGGGTTAAAAAACATTTCTGCAATCGGAAATCTAAAAAAATGTCTACGCACAAACAGTTTTGATGTTAATAATGAAAATCTTGCAATACTTAGAAATGAATTGGAATTTGCAAAACTTGTATGCAAAGCAAGAAAAATTGAAACTGAAATTCAGACAATCGGAAATATTCACGTTCTGTCTGAACAAATCAGAAACATGAAACAAAAACAGAAACGACTTGCAATTGATATTTTAAAATGCAAACGCAGACAAGCTTTAAAAGGATTAATGCAAGACCCTGTAAAAAGACAGAGATTGTTTGTTCATTCAAAATCCCTTGTTGAGAGGAAGAAAAATCTTCAAAACAGGCTTCTTGAAACAGAAGATTTTAAACCGCTTCTTGAAGCATTCCCTTGCTGGTGTGTTACAACCTACGCTGTTTCAGGTTCTTTACCGATGAAACCGGGACTTTTTGATGTCGTAATCATTGATGAGGCTTCTCAATGCGATATTGCAAGCTGTTTCCCAATTTTATTCAGAGCTAAGAAAGCTGTAGTAGTTGGTGATGATAAACAATTACCTCACCTGTCTTTCTTAGAAAAAGCAAAAGAGCAATCTTTCCTTTCACAATACGGAATAACTGACAGATATCAGCTTATGTGGCGTTTCAGGACAAATTCAATGTTTGATTTAGCCAATTACTATTCTATGCATCCGGTTCTTCTGGATGAACATTTCAGAAGCCTCCCGCCTATTATTAATTACTCTAACAAAGAGTTTTACGGCGGAAGAATTAAGGTCATGAGAAGGAATGACAATTCTAAAAAAGTTCTTGAAACAGTTGTTGTTCCTGACGGCAAAGTAGATTTTGATGCAACAAGAAATCTGCCGGAAATCGAAGCATTGGTAAAAAGATTACATGAAATCGTTATCGAAGATGAAAGGAAAAATCCTGATAATCCTGTATCAATCGGCATAATTTCTCCGTTCAGAGCGCAGGTTGAACAATTAAAGATTTCTGTAAGCAAGGTTCTATCAGAGCACATGATGGGAAAACACCAGATTGAAATCGGTACAGCGCATACTTTTCAGGGTGATGAGAGGGATATTATCCTTATATCGTGGGCTTATGCAAACAACAGTTTCCCGCAGAGTTTAATATTCTTACAGAAACCGAATTTGTTTAACGTCGCAATCACACGTGCACGCTACCAGATGATTAACTTTATTTCAAAAGACCCTAGAGAACTGCCGGAAGGAATTTTAAGGAGCTATTTGGGTTTTGTCGAAGAGTATGAAAACAGGTTTGCTCTGAGCAAGTCTGATGACTTTGATGAAAATATTTATAAAAATTCTTTTGAGAAAGAAGTTGCAAATGCATTTAGAGAATTAGGACACAAAGTAACCTGCGGAGTAGATATTGCCGGATTAAGCGTGGATTTACTCGTTGATGATAAGTTTGTAATTGAATGCGATGGAGTAGAAGATAAAACACCTTGTAAAGTTTCTAATATGAAGAAACAGGCTATTATTGAGCGCTCCGGCTTGAAAGTTTCAAGAATTTCAAAACGTGAATGGGGATACTCACCAAAAGCCTGCATAGATAGAATTATCAACTGTAACACTTAAAATCTGAAAAAATCTTCAATCTTGCCCATAAAATTTTCAATACCGTTACCAATATTAGTCAAAGTATCATCTTTGCCAAAATCAGTAACTGTAACATTATATGCGGCTCTAAAAAATTCGTCTTTTGTTAATGAAAATTCTTTTTTAGAATTCCAAGGATTAACAAAATAGACTCTGTTACCTTCAACCCTTGTTACAGATAATGCATGATACCCATATTCTGGTTTGCCAGAATCTAATTTTAAATAAAATGTCATCGCATATCTTTTAGGTTCCTTCGCCATTTTTTCTAAAATTTTTCTGGTTGCTCTTTGGGATATCTTTTCTTCTTGTACGTTAATTGATTTAATATCCTCACTATTAATTGCAGCAACATTTTCAGAAGAAATACTATAAACCTTTGATTTATGACCTGTTAATATAAAAGTAGCATCCTGTGTTTGTCCAGCTTTTAGCGGATCATTCATTGTTCCGTTTCCTGTATACTGTCCAGCCATATTGTATTCACTATTTTGATTATTTGCCCTATTAGTTTTTAAAACTTCTTTTCTGTATTTTTCAAATGCTAATTCGTATAACAAAACATCTAAATCACCTGATGAGTACTTACCATATTGTTTTCTGGCTCTCTGAATATCAGCTTTTGTAATGTGATATTCACCTGTTATGTAACATTTTTTCCCATTCTTCATATAATCATTTTTGCACATAATAGCACCAGGTAATGTAATACGATATCCGCCTGCTTTATCTTTTTTTATATTATTTTTTAATATTTCTGCACCAACTGTAGTTTTTGAAAGTGCCACTAATGATGAAAGCAAATAACAATCACCAGTTTTTCTCTGTCTAAAATTTCCAATTTTACCATCACTAACATTATTAGAGAAATTAAATATCGGTTTTTTCTTTGATGTTGCTAATATTTCATTTGTATTTTCTAATGAATATAAATTCAAATCATAATCATGCGATAATAAAGTATTTGTACTAATCATATAAACTCCTTTTTTATATACAAAGTATATAAAAGCATAATAATTGATATTTTTTTCTTTATTGTTACATTTTTGTTACATTTATCCTATTTATTTATACTTGTATATTTAGAGTATAATTAGACTAATGAAGTATGCTTTAGTTTTAGTGAATATAAAAGGGCTTGGGGTTAAGACTTTTAGCTATCTTATACCTGACGAAATGCGCGAAAAAATTCAAATCGGGCAGGCTGTACTTGTGCCGTTCGGACGTCAGGGACTTATTAATGCTTTCATAGTCGGCTTTTCTGACTATCTTCCGGGTGATTTTAAAGCAAAAAAGATTAACAAAATCCTCGATGAAACACCGCTATTTTCACTAAAATATTTAAAATTATTAGAATGGGTTGCAAATTATTACTGCACTGATTTTGTTACGGTCTTAAACGCAGCACTTCCGATGAAATTAATTGAAAAAAATGCCAAAGTTGCATTAGCTGTTTCGCTCTTGAAAGATGATGGAGAAGGTTTAACCAAACGACAGAAAGAAATTCTTGTACTGCTTAAGGAAAAAGGAAAGTGCTCGCTTATTGAATTTGAAGAACTAGCTAAAACAACGCGAGCAACAATGAAAAAGCTCGAAGAAAACGGGTTCATAAAAATCGAAGAAGAATATATCTACAGAAACCCGCTCTCAATATTCAAAGATGTTGAAACAGAACCATTGTTTGAGCTTGCTGGAGAGCAAATTACAGCATATGAAGGAATTAGGGGTAAATTAAGGTCGCAAAGCCCGATTTTGCTGCATGGCGTTACTGCCTCCGGAAAAACAGAAGTTTATTTTAAGCTTATAAAAGATGTAATTGATTCTGGCAAAAACGTTCTGTTTCTTGCGCCGGAAATCGCACTTGCCTCGCAATTAACTAAACGTCTTGCGCGAAAGTTCGGGATTAAAGATGTTGCAATCTGGCACAGCAGTATTTCTGACGGTGAAAAATACGATGTTTGGCAAAGACTTTTCAAAAACGAAATAAAAATTCTTGCCGGTGCGCGTTCTGCTGTTTTTGCACCGCTTCAAAATATCGGATTGATTATAATAGACGAGGAGCACGAAAGTGCTTACAAGCAGACAAATCCGGCGCCGCGCTACGACGCGCGCGTCGTAGCGCGGCGCCTAGCCCAATTCCATCAAGCGCCTTTGCTATTAGGTTCAGCAACACCTGATATTTCTACGTATTATTACGCAACAAATAATAATAACCTGTTTGAAATGCGCAAAAGATTTAACAATTCACCTCTTGCGCTTCCGCAGGTAATCAATATGCAGGAATACGGCAAGGCATCTTATCGCGGAATTATCTCAAAGCCTTTGCAGACTGAAATTACAGAAACACTCGAGCGCGGACAGCAGGTTATTTTATTGATGAACCGCCGCGGCTACTCGACATACACCCAGTGCAAAGCCTGCGGTACTGTAATTGAATGCCCTGACTGTTCTATACCTATGATCTGGCACACAAGCATAAAAAAACTTAAATGCCACTACTGCAACAGAGAAATGTCTTTTCCTGATTTCTGCCCTCAATGCGGCAGCGACGCTCTTTCGACTTCCGGCGTAGGAACCCAGAAAATAGAACTTTTAATAAACGAATTATATCCAGATGCACGTGTAGAGAGAATTGACAGCGATATTCTAACAAGAAAAAACGCACACATTGAGCTTTTAAATAAATTTCAAAACAAAGAAATTGATATCCTTGTCGGGACCCAGATGATTGCCAAAGGACTCGACAACCCGAATGTAACGCTTGTAGGCGTCTTAAGCGCTGATTCCGGCTTTAACATACCTGATTTCAGAGCCTCAGAAAGAGGTTTCCAGCTCCTCACACAGGTTGCAGGACGCGCAGGAAGAGGGGAGTTTAAAGGCAAAGTTTTATTCCAAACCTATAATCCTGATTATTACGCATTCCAGACTGCAAAATCACAAAATTACGAAAAATTCTTTGAAACAGAGATTAAAGCGCGGCAGGAATTTGATTACCCTCCGTTCAGTCAGATTATACGCCTTATATTATCCTCACAGAATAATTTCAGAGCGGAAAAATCTGCAATGGAAATTGCTCTAAGATTAAATACTATGACTGATAAGTTCGGATTTACAGAATATCTGGAAACCCTTGGGCCAACGCCATGCGTCATAGAAAAACTTAACGGTTTTTACCGTTTCCAAATTTTAATCAAAAATAAATTATCCCAAAAAGGTCATGATTTTGTGTCAAAATTCTTGAGTAAAATAGCTATTCCAAAAGACATTCGCCTCGCAATCGATGTTGACCCTCTGGACATTTTGTAACAATTTCTTAACTTTTCCTAAAGTTTTCTCTAAAAATGCCGTTATACATGATGGTTGTATGTATTAAGGAGAAAATATTATGCCAATACCAGATTACAGCGATTTAAAAATGAACATGAGCGGACTTAACAGATTTTTTAATGATCAAGGTATAAAAATCAGCTCGGAAGAAAGTTCGAAACTTAACACTATTTTTAATGAGTGTGATACCGAAAATGCAAAGGGTGAAAAAAAGCCCGACGGAGAATTGACCGGTCAGGAAAGAAGTAAATTTCTAGCAAGGATTAAATCTGCCGCCCCTAAACTGTATCAAAAAGTTGTTGATTTTTACACTGCCGTAGATGTTGCAGAAGACTTGCAAAAAACTCAAGAAGAAACGAAAAAAGATCTTGAAAAGACCCAAAACGAAAGTAAGGCCGAAAATACCGGAGAAAAAATTAAAAACAGCATGAAGCAATTTGGTCTTGAATAAAACGAAATCCCTGTGTTCTCACAGGGATTTCGTTCATATTAGTTATATCAAATAACTTACACGTTAGCAGTTGCTCTAGGACCTGCATTAACGATTTCAGCAGGCATATTAGGATATTTGCTTGAGAAGTTATCAGCAAACATTTGAGCAAGCTTGTTAGCAGCTGCATCATAAGCAGCTTTATCAGCCCACATACCGCGAGCATCAAGCATTTCATCCGGAACATTCGGACAAGATGTAGGATAATCAACATTGAATACATCATGATGTTTGAATTCAACATTATCGAATGATCCGTTTAACGCAGCTGTTACCATAGCACGGGTATATGCTAATTTCATACGTTTAGCACCAGAAGCAGCAGAACCGCCAGCCCAGCCTGTGTTAACTAAGTATACTTTAGTACCATATTTTTCAAGTTTTTCACCTAACATTTGAGCATAAACTGATGCATCCATTGGCATGAATGGTTCGCCGAACAATGTAGAGAATGTTGGCTGCGGTTCAGTAACGCCTCTTTCAGTACCTGCTAATTTAGATGTGAAACCAGTTACAAAGTGGTACATTGCAGCATTCTTATCAAGTCTTGAGATTGGAGGTAATACACCAAATGCGTCAGCTGTTAAGAATACAACAACTTTTGGAATACCGCCCTTAGAAGGGATTTGAGCATTGTCTATGTAGTTAATAGGATAACCAACACGAGTATTTTCTGTCAATGAACCATCATTGAAATCAAATTCTCTTGTTTCTGGATCCATAACAACGTTTTCTACTAATGAACCAAATCTAATAGCGTTAAAAATTTCAGGTTCATGTTCAGCAGAAAGGTTGATACATTTTGCATAGCATCCGCCTTCAAAGTTAAATACGCCATCAGGTGACCAGCCGTGTTCGTCATCACCGATTAACTTACGGTTAGGATCTGCTGATAATGTAGTTTTACCTGTTCCTGAAAGACCGAAGAATACAGCTGTTTCTCCTGTAGCTGGGTCCATATTTGCAGAACAGTGCATAGGAAGAACATTTTTCTTAGTCATTACATAGTTCATAGTTGCGAATACAGATTTTTTGATTTCACCAGCATATCTAGAACCACAGATAATGATTTCATGAGCTTCATAATCAATTGCAATGCAAGCTTCTGAGTTTACACCATCAACTTCCGGATCACATTTGAAACCAGGAGCGCAAAGGATTGTGTAATCAGGTTCACCGTAGCTGGATAATTCTTCAGCAGTTGGTCTGATTAATAACTGGTGAATGAACAAGTTCTGGCTTGCTAATTCATTAATTACTCTGAATTTTTGAGTATAAGTTTTGTCTGCACCTGCAAAACCATCAAAAATGAAAATTTCTCTGTTTTGTAAGTATGCAGCGATTTTGCCCTTGATAGCATTAAATTTTTCTCTGCTGATTGGGCGGTTTACCTTACCCCATGCGATTTCGTTGTGGATAGATTCTGTATCAACAATAAATTTATCCTTAGGTGAACGGCCGGTATATTTGCCTGTTGTTACAACTAAAGCACCGGTGTTGCTTAAAGAACCTTCACCTAAACGTAATGCAGCTTCTGTCAATTGAGCAGGAGTCAAATTGCGATAAACTGCTTTTGGTCCAATAATACCAAATTTTTCAATTCCATATGTTTCCATAGATTAGCTTCCTCCTTTTTTAAAGCGTTTTCTCTATACAAAATAAGCGTATTACAAACACTTGCAAAAATCAACAATTTTAACCGTAAAAACCTATAGTTATTATTTTACAGACATGCTCATGAGCTGCTCGCGTTTTTTGCGGACATCTGGATTTTTCAGGTAATCTTCATAGTTCATCTGATAATTTAAATAACCGTTTGGCGTGATTTCAATTATTCTTGTTGCAACAGTGTTTATGAACTGGTAATCCTGAGAAGTAAATAGAACAGTTCCGGTATAATCAATTAATGCATTATTCAATGATGTAATTGCCTCCAAATCGAGATGGTTCGTAGGCTCATCAAACAAGAGTACGTTCGCTTCCTCTACCATTGTTTTAGCAAACATGCACCGAACTTTTTCCCCTCCTGATAATACATTTACCGCCTTCTCTGCATCTTCACCGGAGAAAAGCATTCTTCCCAGATAACCTCTTAAGAAACTTACATGCTGTTCTTCTGAATACTGTGCAAGCCACTGAATAAGATTTTTATCTGTTTTAAAGAAGTCATTATTATCTTTTGGACAATAAGAATGTGTCGCAGTTACACCCCAGTTTACAGAACCTTCATCAGGTTCTATTTTGCCTTCTAAAATTTCAAAAAGCGTAGTTACAGCAAGCTGGTTTTGAGAAATAAAAGCAATCTTTTCACCTTGCCTTACATCAAACGAAAGAGCCTTAATTAAGCGCTCGCCATTCACCTCTTTTTTCAGTCCTGTAACAGTAAGAACATCTTTTCCAGGTATTTTTGAGAATTTAAAATTAATGCTCGGATATTTTCTTGTTGAAGGTTTAATATCTTCCAGCGTTAATTTTTCAAGCATGTTCTTTCTAGAAGTTGCCTGTTTTGCCTTAGACGCGTTTGCGCTAAATCTTGCAATGAACTTTCTAAACTCTTCAGCTTTTTCTTCTAATTTCTTATTGCGCTCTTCTTTCTGCTTCATAATTAATGCACTTGCCTGAGTCCAGAAAGAATAGTTTCCGGTATAAAGCTGAATATTTCTAAAATCAATATCAGCAATATGCGTACAAATTCTATCTAAAAATTTTCTATCGTGCGAAACAACAATTACAGTATTTGGGAAATCAATCAAAAAATCCTCAAGCCACGTTATTGTTGCCAAATCGAGGTGGTTTGTCGGTTCGTCCAGAAGCAGAATATCAGGAGTTCCAAATAGAGCCTGTGCAAGAAGCACTCTTACCTTTTCACTGCCTGATAAATCCTTCATCAAAGAATAATGAAGTTCCTGCGGAATTCCGAGGTCATTTAATAAAGACGAAGCATTAGGCTCTGCCTGCCAGCCGTCCATCTCTGCAAACTCTGTTTCAAGGTGCGCTACACGAATACCATCCTCATCATTGAAATCAGGCTTCATATAAAGGGCATCTTTCTCTTTCATTACATCATAAAGATGCTTATGCCCCATTATAACAGTATCAATTGCAGTATAATCGTCAAACTCAAAATGGTTTTGCTTCAATACCGCAATTCTTTGCCCTTTTTTAATATGTACAGAGCCGCTTGTCGGTTCTAAATCACCTGACAGGACCTTTAAAAATGTACTTTTACCTGCACCGTTTGCTCCAATAAGCCCGTAACAATTACCCGGAGCAAATTTTATATTTACGTTTTCAAATAATGCTTCTTTTCCGAAGCGGACTGTTAAATTCTCTGTTGTAATCATAATAATATGATTTTAACATAAAAAAAACGGGCCGTGCCCGTTTTTTTAACTGTTTTGTAATCCTCTTTTGAATTCTTCCGGCCGGCTTGAACGAGCGAGTGCATCTTCCAGAGTAATTTTCTTTCTCATATACAAATCTCTGAGGGACATTTCCAGAGTCTGCATACCGAAACCGGAGTTTGTCTGCATTGTTGAATAAATTTGAGCTGCTTTTGCTTCACGAATAAGGTTTGCAATAGCAGGAATAACAAGCATAACTTCCTGAGCCATAACACGACCGCTCTTAGTACCATCTGCCTGCAGAAGAGGTAATAGAGTTTGTGAGAATACAGCTACTAATGAGTTAGAAAGCTGTACACGTACCTGCTGCTGCTGACCTTCAGGGAATACGTCGATAATACGGTCAATTGTTTGAGAAGCAGAAGACGTGTGCAATGTACCAAATACCAAGTGACCTGTTTCTGCGGCGGTTAGAGCTAATCTAATCGTATCCAGGTCACGCATTTCACCTACCAGAATGATATCAGGGTCTTCACGAAGTGCTGACTTAAGAGCGTTAGCAAAACTTCTTGTATCCTGCCCCAGTTCTCTCTGGTGAATGATAGAACGTTTTGACGGGTGAATAAATTCGATAGGGTCTTCAATTGTCAAAATATGTTCTGAACGTGTTTCGTTAATATAATTAATCATCGCTGCAAGCGTTGTTGATTTACCTGAACCGGTAGGTCCTGTAACAAGAACCAAACCGCGTGGTTTTTCAGCGATTTTTCTAACTGTATCTGATAAACCTAATTCTTTAAAAGAAGGTACTTTTGATGCAATTACACGAAATGCAGCCGCATAATTGCCTCTGTCTTTGTAAATATTAACCCTGAAACGGCTTAACCCTTGAATACCGTATGAGAAGTCAAGTTCCCAGTCTTGCTCTAGTTTACGTCTTTGCTCTTTGTTAAGCATAGGGAACAAAAGCAATTCTACTTCTTCCGGTTTAAGAGCCGGAACATCCATTCTCTGAAGGTTGCCGTCTATACGCACAACCGGAGGTAAACCTGCAGAAATGTGTAAGTCAGATCCTCTCTGTTTTACAACAACTTCCAAATATTTTTCTATAAGCATTAAAAAGCCCTCATTTTCTTTTATACAGGATAAATTAATTTTATTCTCTTTACCCGTTAAGCACTCTTATACACAAAAAGATTAGCATAAAAAATGTTTTTTGTAAAGAAATATCTCGTATATTTGAATGAAATTTTTTATGAATAATTTTTATTTATCATTTCTAAAATATTTTTTATATTTTTTTTGGCAGGTTCTGATAAAGTAACTAATATATTCATAATTTCGTAATCAATGGTATCGTATTTTACACTATTTGAACTCAAAAATCTAAACAAAAAATCCGGCTCTATACCGCCTTTTTCTATCATTGTACATATTGTCATGAAACCTGGATAAGTCTTTCCATTTTCTATATTTGATAAATTAGCCTGTTCCAAGTCGGTTAATGAACAAAACTGTTCCTGAGTTAAATTCCGGCTGTTTCTATACGATTTAACCCTTAACCCAAACTCTTTTTTTGCTGTTTCTAAGTCCATATTTATAATTCTATTTGATTACAATATAATTTGTTATATTTCGTAAGACATTTAATTGACTATTTATGTTTCGCATGATAATATGAGCTAAAATTTATATTTCTTAATACGAAAGGAAAAACAGATATGAAAAAAGGGTTTACACTTGCAGAGGCACTCTCGATGTTATCAATCATCTGCATAATTGCTGCTATTACACTTCCCGGCTTAAACAGCAAGCATCAAGAAATGGAAACGGTTTTAAGGTTAAGAAAAGCATATATCACTTTGAATGACGCATATGAGCAGGGCACATCAATGCACGGAAGCCCGCTGGAGTGGGAGCTCTGTGATGTATCTGATGACGCAACAGAAGAAGATTATGAAGGCTCCAAAAATATGTATAATGCCTTTGGAGCTTATATAAAGAAAAAGAAAGATTGTCAGGGAAAAAGCGGATGCTTCGCAGAAAAATATTTATACATAAACGGCACAGAATGGGAAGATAATATAAATACAGCACCGCATCGTTATAAAATTATTACAAACGATGGTATGTCCATGGCATTCCATGCATATTCACATGATTGTTCAAAAATTCAAGAAGATTCAGATTTAAGACCAATATGCGGATTGGTTTTTGTTGATATTAACGGGCCGAATAAAGGTAAAAATATGATGGGCGATGATTTATTTGCGTTTGACTTAACTGAAGATGGTATTTTCCCGCACGGAGCTGCAACTGATACCTGTTTACACCAGCACTGTATGGTGGCCGGTTTACACTGTACTAAATGGGTCATTGAAAATGAGAACAAAGAATATTTAAAATGTAAAGACTTATCATGGAGCGGTAAAACAAAGTGTAACAAATAAAAAAAGACTTCTGTATAAGAAGTCTTTTTTTTAAGTTATTGCCTTAAATATTCATTAATTGCTTTAGCAGCTTTCTTACCTGCACCCATTGCATTAATCGCATTTGAAGTTCCAACAGGCGCAACGTCGCCTCCAGCAAAAATTGCAGGAATTGATGTTTCGCGAGTTTCAGGATTAACGGTAAAATAACCTTTTGAATCAACTTCAAAATCAAGCCCGTCTAAGTGTGCAGATTTTTGGATAATAGGATTAGGACCCGTTCCAAGTGCAACGATAACAGAGTCAACATCTAAATCAGTATATCGTCCTGTACCTACAGGTTTTCTTCTGCCGGACTCATCTGGTTCACCAAGTTCCATTATTTCAAATTTCATGCCGGCAGCATAACCGTCTTTATTATAAATTTCAACAGGAGCGTGAAGGAATTGGAAAATAACACCTTCTTCTTTTGCATGTCTAATTTCCTCAAGACGCGCAGGAAGTTCAGCCTCTGTTCTTCTATAAACAATATAAACTTTCTCAAAACCTACTCTTACAGCAGTTCTTGCGGCATCCATTGCTACATTTCCGCCTCCGATTACAGCAGCAGCTTTACCAACTCTTAGAGGCGTTACAGCATCTTTACCGTCTGCCCCCATAAGATTAACTCTTGTCAAAAATTCATTTGCAGAATAAACACCATTAAGGTTCTCACCCGGTATATTCATCATCTTAGGAAGCCCGGCACCGGAGCAGATAAATATTGCATCATAGCCGTCTTCTTTTAGCTGTTTTAATGTTATTGATTTTCCGACAATAACATTTTTCTCAAATTTAACTCCCATCTCTTTCAAATTTTTAATTTCTCTATCAAGAACTGTTCTTGGAAGCCTGAATGGAGGAATTCCATATCTAAGAACACCGCCAAACTGATGCAGAGCTTCAAATATTGTAACCTCGTGGCCGGCTTTACGTAAGTCTGATGCTGCTGTTATACCTGCACATCCGGAACCTACGATTGCAACTTTTTTACCAGTAGGGACAATCTCTACATTTTTTGCAGAAGTATTATCACCCACGTATCTTTCGAGAGCACCAATTGCAACAGCTTCACCTTTTATACCAAGAATACAGTTTCCTTCGCACTGTCTTTCCTGAGGGCAAACCCTGCCGCATACAGACGGAAGCATACTTGTTTCTCTGATAATATCTCCGGCTGCCTCCAGATTATCTTCTTTTAAGGCTTTAATAAATTCCGGAATATTAATGTTTACAGGACATCCTTTTACGCAACGTGGATTTTTACAGCTCAAACATCTTGAAGCTTCTTCTTTAACCTGTTCAGCCGTTAGATTTTCTTCAACAGGAAGAAAATTGTGACGGCGTTCTAATTTATCCTGTTCTTTTGGTCGCTGACGCATAGACTAACTCTCCTTAAGTGAAATTGTACATCACTAGTAATATCATACCAAAAATAGTAAAAAAGTCTATGAGGGATAGTTTAGATTACAATACTTGCAGCACTCGGCTGCGCTTGCTGGGCATTACAACAATTGCATTGCTATAGCCGGTGTCTGGTTTGCTGTAGCTAGCAAAGTTGAACTCGCCTGCTGTAAAATTTGATTTCTAATATACGCACTTGATTCTTCTGCAATATCTGCATCACGAATGGTTGATTGTGTTGAGGTCAGATTATCGATATGTACACCAATAGTTTCAAGTGCAGACTCAAGACGATTATAGGCAGAGCCAAATTCTGTCTGGCGTTGGTTAATTTTTGCCATCAATTCATCTATTTGATTAAGAGCTTTTCTTGCACTTTCTGAATCTGAGATTTCAATTGATAAATCTAGTGTAAACTCCAAATCAAAACTCATTTGGGAAGAATCGCCGGAAGCTATGCCTATTTGAAAGGTTATGATATTCGGTAAAACCGGCCGGGCGATCTTATAATCACTTATCAAAGTACTTTCATCAAAACCAGCTTTATTCAATCCAATAGCTGGTAAACCCGGGTTTATTGATGCATCATAGCCGCAATCTGTAATAGTCTTATCAGCTGAGCTTCTATAGCACCCTATTAAGCTTCCCGCATATTTTATACCTTGAACTTTACTTAATGAGTAACAATTTTTCACATCTCCATATGTATCTCCTATCAAGCCTCCAACGTAATTATTACCTGTAACAAATCCTGTAGAAAAAGAGTCATACATGTAACTACAACCATCTCCAATAATCCCTCCAACATCACTTCTTCCTGTTACTTTTGAATTAGAATGACAATTTCTTATAATAGCATAGCCACTCCCAATAATCCCTCCAACATAATTAGTTCCAACTACGTCGCAAGATGTATAGCAATTAGTTGCTGGAAAGTTAACTCCATCTAATTTCCCAATTACTCCTCCAACATAATAATCTCCAGAAACAGCTCCAGTTACATAGCAATTGTCAATATATACTGCACCACCACCAATAAGACCACCAGTATAATTATAACCTTTAACATTAACATTTTCTAAGCCCACATTTGAATAAGATGTTCTACCATCTCCCCACCCAAACAGCCCCTGATATTGTTTTGTTGGTTCATTAATCGTAAGATTACTTATAACGTATCCATTGCCGTTAAATTCTCCTGCGAAACAATTATCGTATGTCCCTACAGCAGTCCAATCATATCCGGCAAGGTCGATATCATTCATCAAAATGTATTTGCCGGATAAGTTATCTTGCATAGCTTGAAGTTCATCTGCAGTTTTGATTAGCGTATAACCCTGTGCAAGAGCTTCTTCTTCACTTAAACGTACGACTTCCTTGATAAACTTACTTTCTGATTCCTTTTCTGGTGTCTGAAAAAGCTGTATACCATTGTAATTTGAATTTTGAATTATGCGCTGCCCCTCTGCAAGCCTTCCATCAACTTCTGACTGAATTGCTCTTAACGATTCTCCGCTATATGTTCCGTTTGCAGCTTGTTCTGCAAGATTACGGATGCGGCTTAAGTGACTGGATATCAAATCCAAATTTTCCATTGCACTTGTCATCATATCCAGCCCCATAGAAGCATTGTCCTGAGCTGCGTAATATGACGACAATTTACTTGAGAGCTTTGTATTTATTGAATAATTAGCAGCATTGTCTTTCGCATGGTTTATCTTAAAACCAGTCGTCATGCGCTCGATTGCTGTATTTAATCCGTTGGTTGATGCTTTTAAACCGGATTGGACTATTAAGCTTGATAGATTGGTGTTAATTTTCATTTTAACACCTCACTTAAAAGCCCTAATAAACTAGAGTATTTTACCCCCCCCCCCCCTACAGCCGTAAGGGTTTCAGGAGTATTACTTGCACCTGATTTAAACATATCCATATATATAATATATTCCACATTTAATGATTTTATAACACTTTATTGCAAAATCGTTACAAATCAAAAATCTTTTATTGTATAATGGACTTATGAAAAACATTATTTTTATCTTTGGAACCCGTCCGGAAATTATTAAGCTTGCACCTGTGATACTTGAACTAAAAAAGTATCCAGAGGATTACAATGTTATTATATGCAACACTGAACAGCAAAAAGAGCTATCAAACCAGACTCTTGCATATTTCGGTCTTAAAGCTGATATTAACCTTGATTGTATGAGAGAAAATCAGTCGCTCTCATCGGTTCAGGCTAGAATTTTAACAAGTCTAGATAAAGTTTTTTGCGAACGGGAAATTGATGCTACAATCGTTCAAGGCGATACAATGACAGTACTTTGCGGAGCTCTTACCAGCTTTTATCATAAAATTCCTGTTTACCATGTGGAAGCCGGACTTCGTTCTTATGACATTTATGAGCCGTTTCCGGAAGAAGTTATGCGTCAGATGACTTCACGTGTTGCAGCACTTCATTTTGCACCAACGGGAGTAAATAAAGATGCTTTGTTAAAAGAAGGTATTGATACCGATAAAATTCACGTTGTCGGAAATACTGTAATTGACGCGCTTTTCTGCCTGTCAAAAGACGTAATCGAAAATTCGAAAAAATTCTTTGAAGATAAAAATATACAGATTGATGACAAATTAGTTCTAATTACAGCACACAGACGCGAAAACCATGGAGAAAGAATTGACAGAATTATTGATGCAATATCTTTTCTGGCAAAAAAATATACTGACCATACTTTTGTAATTCCGGTTCATCCAAATCCGAATGTCAGAAATAAAATATATGATAGATTAGAAGCATTTGCTAACATTCATCTGCTTCCGCCATTAGATTATCCAAACCTTGTATATTTGCAAAAGCATGCAAAGTTAATACTCACTGATTCCGGAGGAATACAGGAAGAAGCTCCGTCTTTTGCCTGCCCTACTCTTGTTATGAGATACGAAACCGAAAGAAAAGAAGGAATTGAGGCTGGAGTGTCAAAGCTTGTAGGCGCAGATTATGACAAAATTCTTAAAGAAAGTGAAAAAATTCTCACATCTTCTAAAGCAGAAACAAGACTCAAAGCACAAAATCCATACGGTGACGGAACGGCCTCAAAACAAATAGAAGGAATTATCCGTAAATGTCTATTGAACGCGTAAAAAAATATTTCAAACGGTTTGGAATATCTGGCCGGATAAAAGAACTTGATTCTTCCAGTGCAACTGTTGAACTCGCGGCTCAGGCTCTTAATTGTGAACCGGAAAGAATTGCTAAAACATTAGCTTTTAATGTTAATGAACAAATAGTTTTAATAGTAACCGCAGGTGATGCAAAAATTGATAACCATAAGTACAAAACAGTCTTCGGTCTAAAAGCTAAAATGCTTTCTCCAGAGATGGTTGAAAAACTGGTAGGACACGCTGTTGGCGGTGTTTGTCCCTTTGGGATAAACGAAAACATTGCTGTTTATCTTGACGTTTCACTTAAAAGATTTAAAACAGTTTTTCCTGCCTGCGGAAGTTCTAACAGCGCAATAGAACTTTCTCTCGAAGAATTAGAAAAGTATTCAGGATTTAGCCGCTGGATTGATGTGTGTAAAGAAAGAATCTTACAATAACAAATGCGAATTGTATTACATGAAAAATTTTTACCGGAAGCCCGTCTGCCTTTCAGCATAGTGAAGGGTTCTGTGAAAAGCCGGAAAATTATGGCTGAAAAACAGTTCAAAAACTTTTATAAAGAAATTAATCATTATTGGAATGGTAAATACTGTTCTGTTGATATTTTACGCGAAACATTAGATAAACAGCTCTATCCAAATAAAATTAATTACGTAATTCTAAACGAAGAAAATCAAAAATTTGCAGGAAGCCATGGATGCTCCGTAAAAGTTACTCCGGGAGAAAATGGAGAGCTAAATCTAAATCATACCGGATATAAATTTCTCTTGCCGCTTGATAGTACAAAAAATAATATTCTGAACAAGTATACTGCTCTCCACGAAGCAAGACATTTTTTTGACCACTTGTATAATCCAAAATATAGTTTAATAAGATGCGGGAAATCTATTAACCATGAACAATCTAAAGAGGATTACGAAAAATTACATGAACTCTTCCTCACGGATTTAAATAAACCAATCAAGATGAAAAGTTTTAAAAAAGATACCGAAATCATCCTCAAACGTATTCCGAATGATGTTTTAATAGACGGACTGCAAAATATACGTAATACTCTACAAACAGAAATCAATGCTTACAAAGATGAAATTAAATGTTTAATAAAAGATTACAAATTCCTCGACGCACTTATTCTAGAGTTATTCTTGAATACAAACTGCAAATTTAAAGCTAAACTAAAGTATACAAATCAAAAACTTAAAGAATTAATATGCATTGAAAGACAGGCTCTACGAAATCAACGCCATCAATAAAAGCATTACTGCAGAAATAAAAGAACAAACCCCGACAAATTTCCAGAATAATGATACTCCGCTTTTATCTTTCTTTGTAGCCATTTTGTACGATTGAATTTTTTGCTTGTGTTCACTTTTTGGCTTAGATTTTGACTTTTCTTCAATGTATCTGTCTGAAAGCGATTTTTTAGATTTTACACCTGTTACCAGAAGTTCTGTATCATATCTAAGTTTCAAAAGCTTGGAACCAGCACCGTTAGAATATACACAATAATTAATTGCAACTTCAAAAGCCCTCTGTAAGCATTCTAGCGCCTCAATACCATCTTTATGCACTTTAACAGAATGAGCAGAATTATTACCGTGTTTCTTTAAAAAATATAGGTCGTCTATAAACTCTCTTTCTTGCTCCTCGCCTGTTATATTATCCTTAAGCGTAGCCAGCATATCGTCAAAAGTGCGTTCGGTCCTGCGTCTGCTGCCAAGAACATTTCTGCATATATGTTCTCCGAAGCGCCTTGTCTGAACCATACATTGTTCAAAATATTCATCGCGGTACAGCATCTCTGCTTCGTTTATTATTGTATATAGATTCTTGTCTATTTTCTTTAAAAAATCAAAATTCGTTGTCATAAGTTTATATGATAAATGAGATAAAAAATTATTGCAATGGAATAAATGCAAGACTAGCGAAAAGAGCTAGTCAATTAATAAAAAAACTCTTCCAACCGCTGCCTCAATTTTGTGCAGGTTTTTAGTTGGCAAGCCTTAAACCGACTGTTCCAAGAATAATCAATAATATAGATGCTATTTTTAATAGACTAACTGATTCATGTAAAAATACAATTCCAATTATACTAATTAATAATATTCCTAAAGAACACCAAATTGCATAACCAACACTCATATCTATCGTTTTTAACGCAAAAGAAAGGAATAAAAAACAAAGAATATATGAAATTATTGTTAGAATTGAAGGCAATAAAACAGAAAAACCGTTTGATAATTTCATTCCTGTTGTACCTATTGTTTCAAAAATAATTGCAAGTAATAAATATAACCAACTCATAAAATCCTCCTTTTTTAATAAGATAGCAATTTATAAGTAAGAATAAAACATTTTTTCAAATGTTGAAAATTTTTAAAATATGTGCGCAAAATAATATAACGATTGGCCTTTTAAATCTATATTAAAAAAGAGGGTTTTAAAACCCTCTTAAAATGGCGGGCTTAACGCTCACAGGTTCGAACGAATTGTACAACGTTATATAAATAATCTTGACACACAAGATACTACAAAAATCTGTTATTTAATCAATAAATTGCTTAAAGTTGCATAAATATTTAATACTCAACTTCATTCTTTTCGGGTTTGCAACTATCGGGAGGTTTGTTGATTATATCTTCAATTTCTTTCTCTGTTATCAAAGGCACACCCATTGAATTAAAAGAATAAGGATTGCTATAATATTTATTGTAATAAGTGATAGCCCATATTATTTTTCGCTTTATTCTGGGATTATTTGCATATTCTCTTAACATGCCCAGTAAACTAATTTTAAATCCAACATAAGACATTGCAGAACAGTAAAGGAAGCTATTTAGGTAATACTCTCCATCATTATCTTGATAACAATACTGAGGTAACAGCTCTTGTATCTGCTTTTGAATAATTATCCTTGGATAAATGGCAACACTTTCTTCAATATTTACGGCTTCTACTAATGCTTTTCCATACACGAATTTTTCATCATGGTAAAAATCACCTTCCACAATAGCACCACGCATTAAATAACCATACCCTAAAACTTCCGTTTGAATATTGCCTGCAATATTTAATAACTTTGTAAGCTTGTCAACTTGTTTTTCATCATTAGCATTAAGCTTAATTGCTATCAAGATGTTATCAGAAAAGAATTTTACAATAACATCTTGTTTAGAGAATATTTGTGCCATTTCTGCTTCACAAATTGCATCTTCAAAGAACATATTGAGGTGGTTTAGAAAAATATTATCAGAATCTTCACAAATTAAACTTTTCCCACCAAGTATATCAAGGTATGCAATACAATATGTCGACTGTTTATAATTTGTCTGTGGATTACGTTTTCCTGCTATTCTAACTACCACTTTACTGTCTGTTTCCTTAGCTTATTGACTATTATAGCATAAGTAATCATTGAGGTCTCTTGCGTTACAATAAAATCCCCTTATATTGTCAAACACGCTAAGTGCTTGACAATATATAATGTGTCCAGCCATTTGTAGAGAGGTTAACAGGCTAAATTCTTTCATGTAATTTAGCAAGGATAAGAACATGAAAGAGAGTACATTTATTAATCTTGGTGCAACGAATCACGCAAAAGGAGTAAGAGAAAGTAACGACTACTATGCAACTGACCCCATTGCAGGCAGGTTACTGTTAGAAGTTGAGCCGGATTTAAGCAACATCTGGGAATGTGCCTGCGGTGAAGGGCATTTAGCGCAAATATTTGATGTAGCAGGTAAATTAGGTAAAGCAACAGACCTTATTGATAGGGGATATGGAAGTATAGAAGATTTCTTATCAAACACACAGCCTTATCATAATGGCGATATTGTTACTAATCCGCCATATAAACTGGCTCAAACCTTTGTAGAACACGCATTAAACAAAGTCGATGAAGGTAGAAAGGTTTGTATGTTCTTAAAAATTCTGTTCTTAGAAAGCCAGAGCAGAAAGAAACTTTTTACCCTATATCCGCCTAAAACCATTTACATATCAAGCAGCCGTATAAATTGTGCTAAAAATGGTGATTTTAAGACATACAACAGCAGTGCAATTGCCTATGCTTGGTTTGTGTGGGTAAAAGGATATAAGGGCGAAACAGTTATTAAATGGATAAATTAACACCTTAAAAAACAGAATGGTGCAAAACTCCTGTAAAAGGCTATTCCGGCGTATCTCCCTTATTTAAGGCTTTTGAGGGCTATTTGCATGACCCTCTATCGAGTTTTTAGGCACAAATTTTATTTCATAGTCAAATAATTCTGCTATGTCCATCAATTCAGATATTTTAAAAGTTGCTCTGGATAGTTTATTTAAGATATTAGATACAGAACCCGAACGACCGTATCTTTTATTAAGCATTTTAGCAAGTTTATATACTGATATATTCTGTTCTTTTAAAAAGTCCTTTACAAGGTTCCTAATACGTTCTTTTTGTTCATCTGATACTTTATAAATTTCTGTCATTTTATCACCTCACTATTTATTATAACACTATTTTGAAATATATCACTCTTTTGTAAATGTTTGTGTCGTAACGAGAATTGACCTATTGACTTTCATGGAATAGTGATACATCATGAAAGAGTGATACAGATAAAAGAAAGGACGGAAACGATGACAGCACAAGTAATTACAACAAACATTAACTTAGAGGATAACGCAAGAGTTATCAAATCAATTGAAGCAAAAATTGCTGAACTAAAAGAGCTTAGAGATGAAAAAGTTGCAGAAGTTAAAGAAATTATGAACAAGGCTAATGTTATGGAACTTCAAGCAGGTGCATTTACTTTTAAACTAACTGAAATTACAAGAAATAATGTAGATACTAAGACATTAAAGACCAAGTATGCAGAGCTGTACAAGGCACTATTAAAGGTTTCAAGTTATATGAAATTCGATATCGTGTAGGGTTTATCCCTACACGGTCAACAAGCAGACAAAGAGGTAAAATATGGAAAAACAGGACATACAAGAACTAACCGAAACAACTTATGGGTTGATAGTAATGTTAAGGGATACTATCTGGAAATTTGAAGGAATCGGCAAAGACAATCAACGAAAATTTACCGGTATATTAGCGTTGGTAGATACATTGGAACAGAATATCTATAACATCAAGGTATCACTTGAATGTCTGTAAAAGAAGGTAAATTGATTATGAGTAAAGTATTTGCATACATTAGAGTTTCAACAAGAGAACAAAAGGAAGATAGACAGCTTGACAGCATTAGAGGGCTTAAAGTTGATGAAATTATAATTGAAAAGGCTTCGGGTAAAAACTTTGTTGGTCGTGAAAAGTATCAGGCAATGAAATCTCAATTAAGAGCTGGAGACCTTGTTATAGTGCATTCCATTGATAGGTTTGGCAGGAATTACAAGCAGATATGCAATGAATGGGAAGCCATTGTAAATATGGGGGTTGATATTCAAGTGCTTGATATGCCGGTTTTAAACACTAGAGATAATCAGAATGGACTTACCGGCAAATTGATTACTGATATTATTCTTAAATTACTTGGCTATGTTGCTGAACGTGAAAGACTGAATATTAAAACAAGGCAATCAGAAGGTATTGCATCCGCAAAACAAAGAGGGGTTAAGTTCGGTCGTCCTAAAGCAGAAATCCCGAAAGATTTTATTAGAGCTTATGAACTTTATCAAAATGGATTGATTAAGGTTAAAGACGTTATGTCCATGTGCAATATTGCTAAAAGTACGTTTTATAAGTATTCAGAGTCCATAAAAAGTTAAGTGTGTTTTGTGTACCCTTTTGACTGAAAATACCTTACGAAAAATTAATGATTTAAGCAGAATAAAAACAGTCCATGAAAAGTGTACATTTTATAGAAAGATAAATGAGGTGAAAAATGATTAACTATAATACAGTACAGCAGATATATAACAGGAATTACGGCAGTATGCAGTTATTTAAACGACCATTCTTCAACCAACTTGCGTACACAGAAGGCGTTATGGATTTTCAGCAAACTTTAAATGCCTATTGGGTCGTTGATAATGTTATCAGCTATATACCTGAAATCCTTAAATGCTTTGAAGAAACCGAAGATACGTTTTATGTAGTGGAAATCTGCTTAAATACAGAACGTAAAGGATACATGGAAGTATTCCATGAAGGCTACATTGGTAATGATTATCACGAACATATAACCGTTATAAAACAGGATATTCCGTATATTGATTTGCCTGTTAAAGCAGATGAAGAGATAACCACATACAAGTTTTATCTAACTTTAAGTAATTATGAGCCTGTACAGTTTACGTTATTATTGCCATCAGAGTATTGATTAAATATCCGATGTATAATTATTATGGAATGGTAAATTATGTTAAATGATGAGCAGACAAAGAAATATATAGACTTGTTAATAAATTATGAAGGCAATCCAAACTGGTTGAATAATTTTCATCAATACAGAAAGAGTTTGATACCTAACAAAATATACCGTTATAGAACAATTAGTTCCTATAATTTAAAAGCATTGAAAAGAAATTATATATGGTTAAATTCCCCTGAAAAATTTAATGATGTTTATGATTGCATTCTTAATATAGATTCTCGAGTCTTATTATTATACAACATACTTAACAATCATTTATATAAAGACACCCCCTTTAATAAGCAAGAAATAGAAATGCTATTGCAAGCAGAAGGTCAAATTAAAACAGGAAAAATGACCGTTGAAGGATTTATATCTTATTTAAAACAAGATGACAATCATATTTTGCATGAAAAATTAACGACATCACCAGTATTTAAATCCTATAAAGATATATATGACTGTTTGAAACAATTTGATTTAGTATCAGAACCATATTCAAGAATTTTTGTCAAGTGTAAACTAGCCTGCTTTTCTGAAACTTATGATAATATTCTGATGTGGTCACATTATGCGAAATATAATAAAGGTTTTTGCATTGAATATGATACATCTAAATGCCGTGAAGTTACTAAAAACTTATATCCAGTTTTGTATGTTTCTGAACCTACTTTTTGTCCTAAATTAATGAATGATTATGCAGACGGTAAAGCTGATATTAGTATTTCTCAAACACTATTTTCAACAATTAAATTTAAGGACTGGCAATACGAAAAAGAGTGGAGGCTCTTTGGTGGTGAACAATCAATAAAAATGCCTGCATTACCTACTTGCATTTATTTAGGAGCTAATATTAAGCAGTATGACCAGAAAAAGTTGTGTAAAATTGCTGACAAATTAGACATTCCTGTAAAGAAAATGAAAGTTATCGAAGGTCAGTATAAATTAGTTGCCGATAATATTTCATAATCAGATATCAATCCTTCTGCCCATGCCGGTTCGTTCTTTATGTTGATTGATTGCAGGTTCTTTGATTGGTTCATTAGCCTTGTTTAACTCTCTTTGTTGTGCGTTATTCCCCATAATGATTATGTCATCGAGGTTTAAGACCTTAAAATTAGGTTTATTTTGTACAAATCTAGCCCCCATATCAGTTATACCAGAGGAAGCTACTAAAATTACTTCATCAGCATTAAAATCATCTTTACACCCCCATAATGCTCTTATAGGTTCAGGGGGAACAGGGCTTTGATAGTGTTTGCATTGTACTATAGAGGTTCTGCCGTCTTTCTTTAAAATTATATCAACACCGCCATCGCCGGAACCTTTAGTTACTTTTGCATTGTAACCATTCATTCTAAATACATTTGCAACTTCCTGCTCAAACTGCCAACCGTCCAGAGTCCACCACCATTGACGCTCTTTCCATAAGGCAGCGTTTAATCTGGTGCTTTTGTAAGAAAACTTATATCCCCAGAAAATACAGTATGCGATGAATGTAACAATTAGAGTTATAAGGAAAATATCACCGTTACCGAGGTTATAGGCTATATAGTTACTTCCTGCAAGGACAGCAGTTGCAATGAAAAATTCTTTCCATAATCTTAGTCTATTAACCTCTGCAAGAAACTTAAAAATCGCTGTAATGATTGCAATTACAGTTGTTATAAAAATGATTATATCTCTAACGCTTACCGCTGTCTTTTGCCGTGCCATATTTCTCCTTAAATGCTTATTGTAATCAATATTGAGTCATCTTCTAAAATTTCTTCATTTTCAATGTTCATTGTCTTACTTTCTTCAATATTCTTCTTTATACGGTCACAAATTTTATTCTGAATATCTGCGTTATACTGTTTCGATATTTGTTTGAATACCTCAAAAGTATTCTTTTTACTTATGTAGCCAGTATATTCATTTGGGATATCGAAGCAAGTCCGTCCTGTAACTTCTTCTAATTTATCCATAAACTTAACAATATCAATGTCTTTTACATCAATGTGTATGTGCGCATATATTTGTCCATCTTCTATAACCCACCAGATACAATCATAATCATTTTTATTTAGGTGAGTTTTAAGATAGATACTTTGCCCTGTATTGATTTCTATAAAATCATAACTGGCTTTGTTTAAGACTTGCCTTAAAATACTTAATGTATCTATATTGCAAGCAAATACCTTAAACTTGCTTTCAAGCCATTTGTAATAATTTTCTTCACCCATTTCTTTCATTCGTTCTTTTTCAAGTTCTTCTAAATCTATTAAATCTTGTTTTACAGACATGTTGTTTCCCCTTTAGTCATCTAGCTACCAATCTATTTTTCTACCCATCTTGTTTTGGGGTTTTGCATGAAATATTATCCGATTTTCTAAAGTAACTATTTCATGAGGCATTAATTCTAAATCACGAGAAAATGTTGCAAAGTCATAATATTTCTTCCCATTATTACGTCTTTCCATGAATTTATTAACTTTTTCTTCATTAAGCCCTGTAAATTTTGCAAAACGTTCTTTTGAGCAAGTGGATAAGTTTAAGAACTCATTTTGCTTTATCATAGAGTCAAGTGTAGTTTGATACTTCTCATTGTCATTCGATAGTGAAATTGCATACAATAAATCTTCTTTGGCATTGTCAAAATCATCTAAGGCGTTCAAGGTTAAAGCCCTATAATAAAAATATTCTGCATTATCTTCATTAATATCAATAGCATTGTCAAAATCTTCTAAGGCACTCTCTAAATCATTATTTTCATATAGCAGTTTACCTCTAAGATAATAATGATAATCTTCATGGTTTTTGTCATACCTTAATACTTCAGTAATGATTTCAATAGCAACTTCCGGAGTTCCACTTTGATTAAATTGCAATACAACGTATTCTAAGTTTTCTGTACTTAGATGTAAGGCTAAAGTCCGTAAATCAATATTATTTAAATATTTCGGGAATTTATTATTGATTCTAAATTGGTCGAAAATTTTGTTCAGATATTCTTTACTATGATTTAGTGTACTAAATGAGTATTTAGCTTTGGCAAAATTCTTGATAGTGCGTTCATAATCCTTCAAATAATAAGAACACAGCCCCATTTTTTCAAAAAATATTTCCCCTGAAAAGGTTTTAGAACTAGCTTTTTTGTAAATATCGTAGGCTTTTTGATAGTCTTTTTCTTCAAAATATATATCGCCTTTTAATTCGTTGGAAGTTATTTGCGAGAAGAAATTTGAGAAGGTGTCATCTTGCAGGTTATCTAACTTATTTATTGCTTGTTCTACTCCTATGTATTTGTAATCAAGCCTAATTTTTAAGCAATTAGCTCGGTAATCTCGGGGATTATATTTAAGAATCAAGTCTAAGTATTGATTAATTTTATCAAAATTATTTTCTCTATATAATCTTACAACTTCTGAAAATAGATAGTAAGTAAAACGGTTGATTATAATAGATAGGGTATCAAATGGGTCATCGTTTTTAGGGCTTCCTTTGTACTTAACAAAAATATCTAATATTGAGTATGCCTCTGTTAGTAATACTATATCTTTAAAAGCATTTTCGGCTATATCATGGTATATTAAACCAAGAGGGTGTTCAATACGAGTTCTTTCTGAACACTTTTTCCTGTTTTTAGTAGCAACTTCAAATTCCGGATTAATTTCAAGTGCTATATCATACATTAAATGTGCATGAAAGTAATAATCTTTTGAAAAGTAAATGTTTCCAATATTATTGTATGCGACTACATCATTAGGTTTTAGCTTTATAATTTTAATGTAATCATCAATTGCACCTTGTGTATCACCAGATAGCTTTTTGGCTTTGGCTTGTTTATGGTAAATCTCTATTATCTCATGATTATCTGTAGAATCTTTCACTCTTACTACCTTCGATTGTGTTATTATTGTCTACCATAATTATTTCTCCTTAAAAATCAATAGTTCTGCCACCACGAGCCTTTTTAACTGTTTCTGTGGATTTCTTTTCCTTCTTCTTTCGTTCAATCTGTTCCTGCGTTTCTTCCGGCACATAGTTGTAGCTTTCATCATGTGCAGTCGCTGCTACGGCTCTTTCATTTGCCCATTCTCTGATTGCAAGTATTTGTTCAGATTGAGTTGTAGAAAGCGGTACAGTGTTCTTTATAACCTTGTATAAATCTTTTTCGCTTAATGTTCTGTTTTCCGAGAAGGCTTCAAACAAAGCAGAAATTACCACCTGTTCAATTTCTGCACCTACAAACCCTTCTGTTATTTCAGCAAGTTTGTTTAAAAGAGTATCAGTAACCGCAAAATCTTTAGAAATACTGCCTTTTAATCTTTTTTCAAGGTGCAGTTTGAATATTACTTTTCGTTCAGCTTTTGTCGGTAAATCAACAAAAAAGATTTCATCAAATCTGCCTTTTCTCAACATTTCAGACGGCAGAGCATTAATGTTGTTAGCGGTAGCAATGACAAATACAGGCTTAGTTTTTTCTGACATCCAAGTGAGGAATGTTCCGAAAACTCTTGTGGCAGTTCCGCCGTCACGCTCTCCGCCATTACCGCCAAAACCTTTTTCTATCTCATCAATCCAAAGTATAGAAGGTGCTACGGCTTCCGCTGTCTGGATTGCTTTTCTCATGTTTTCTTCTGAACTTCCTACTAATCCGGAAAAGATTTTTCCAACATCAAGCCTTAGTAAAGGTAACTGCCACAACGCACTCATCGCCTTTGCTGTCAAACTTTTACCGCACCCCGGAACACCTGTTATTAAAACTCCTTTAGGTGCAGGAAGATTGTAATCTTTTTGAGCTTTACCGAGCCATGAATTATTGCGCTTAATGAGCCACTTTTTAAGGTTTTCCAATCCGCCCACATCATTCATATTGAAATCGGACTTGATAAATTCAAGAATGCCGGTCTTTTTAATTACTTGACACTTTTCATCAAGAATAACATCCAGTTCTTGTATGGTAAGCTGTCCTTTAGATACCATTGCTCTTGCAAAAGCGTTTTCTGCTTCCTGTAAAGTCAATCCCTGCGCTGCTTTACAAAGGACTTCTTTTTCATCCTCTTTTAAATCAATTAATATGCCGGAACTTTCATTCATCTCAATCATTTCATTGAGTAAGGATTTTATTTCATCTAATGTAGGCAGGTCAAAATCAACAACGGTAATATCTTTTTGAAGTTCCAGAGGCAGAACAAGAGAAGGTGCAATAATAACAACATTTTTTGAAACGTCTGCATTCTTTAAAGAACCAGCAACATCACGGATTTTTCTTATTAGGTTATAATCCGCATTTCTGTTATTCTGCCCTAATAGAGGGTGAATGTCTTTTAGTATGAGTATTGCCGGATTATTGTAGTTGTCAATAAAATTAAGAGCGTCAATCGGTTCATTACCGTTATTTACGCTTTCCTGCCCGTCTTTTAGGTTCTTTTTTAACCCTTCTGTACAACTCCAGATAAATACATCACGTTTAGTTTTAATTGTTTTGACATTATTGGCAATTTTAGTGATAAGGTCTACTATTCTGATTTCTTCCCACGTCGGAATGTAGACAAAACTAAATCGAGCCTTAAACAGGTTAGTTAAGTGTTGTTCTGTCTTTTTAAGTCCTTCTAATGTTGCTGTCTGTGCCATTCCTTACCTCATTGCCTTTAAAACTTCCTTAAAATTCCCCATTCCGTTAAGAGAAATATTGTTATTCTTATCTATTCGTATTTCAATCTTATTCTTGTATTTAGTGATAATGCTTTTATCGTACCTGTCAGAGAAGAAGTAATAATTCTGGTTGCTTGAACCTACCCAAGGACGGCTAAAATCTTGTTTATCTTCTTCATACCTACCGTCAATTAGGACATCAATATACTTTGTGAGTTCTTTAAATGTTTCCATGCCGGATAATTCACTGTATTTGTAGCCCGTAAAAACAACAACAGACAGTCCTATATCTTGAACTGCCTTACAGATTTCTGTTACTGCTTCTATTTGTTCCAGAGGTTCGCCGCCAAGGAAAGTTATGCCCTCTATTTTATCTTTGTATGATTTAATCAAGTCAATTAATTCTTCAACCTTATATACCGTTCCGCCCTCTTTATCCCACATTGCATGGTTAGCACACCCTTTGCAATGCAGGGAACAACCTTGAACCCAGATACAAAACCTTGTATTTGGTCCTTCGGCGGTAGTTATAGGAATGTATGAATTAATCCTAATATCCACCCTGCTGATACCCCTCATTATAGGTGTCATTATGGACTTCCTGCTGATGATATTCTTCCGTAAATTCAGAATAGACAGTCTTTGCACCTGTTAATTGTTCAACTTCCTTTATATAGTTCAAGCAGGATTTACCCTTGATACCTACAGTTTCTGACTCTATTCTTCCGTCCGGATATACTCGGATTTTAATTTGCTTGGACATTATTTAACCCCTCTTTTAATTCTTGTAAAAAAGAATTTTTACACACATCAAACTTACTTTCGCCTTGCATAAAGGAAACCCTATCCACATATTTATTGCAAGTTGGTGCAAATATATGTATAAAAAAGTATCCTACGTTAGGTTTTGATAGATTATTTGAACGTGCTTGTACTATTGGAAACATAGCTACCTTCCTTTCTGGTAGCCTATGCACCGTTTTATCTATAATGGAGCATAACACCGCAAAATCTTACATTACCTAACTTTTAGGAATGTAAGATTTTCTCAATTTCATTAATTATGCACCATTAAAATTTTACATGTTTGTGCTATAATATCCTTGCGGTAGTTTATACATCTGTATAGATAGTCTGATGTATTGTAGTATGGTGTATCCAGAGGATTTATAGTTCAAAGTTATTATAAGAGAAGTCTATTTCTTCTTGTGCTATTCCAATATAACGCAATGTGATTGCAGGTGATGAGTGGTTTAGGATTTTCTGTAAGAGAGCCACGTCATTATATTTCTTGTAGAAATGATACCCAAAAGACTTTCTCATGGTATGCGTACCTACATTTGCTGTTATTCCGAGCTGTTGACACGCTTCATTAAGGAAACGATATACCTGTGAGCGGTCAAGTCTGCAATGTTTCTTCCCAAGAAAAAGCGGTTCATTTTCCGCTAAGGAATAACTTTTGCAACGCTCATTCTGTAAGTAATCTTTTATCAATGCTTTCAGTTTAGTATTCAGCGGAAATCTCTTATACTTTCCTGTTTTCTTCTCTTTAATTTCAACATAATTTTTGCCCTCTACATCCTCTACATTCAATCCGAGAATGTCTGAAACCCTAAGCCCTGTGTTAATGCCGATTGCAAATATGAGGCGGTTTCGCTTGCTGTGATTTTCTAAAAACTCCTCAATGCGCTCTAAATCTTTCTTGCTTTTAATAGGCTCTACAATATTTTTCATAATAACATTCCTTTCTGCACCATTCCCTTTTTCTCGGTGCAAAAAAGAATGTAATTAAGCCTAAACGCATAAACAAGGCAACAAAAAACCTAGAGTACTATACAGAAACTCTGTAGGAAGAAATCTCTAGGTTATCCATTCGTATTATTAACTATAGCTAAACATTTGTCAATGAATGCAAGTAGATTTATAAGATATCTAATCTTTATTCTTTATCTGACGTGGTTTTCTGTTCTGAGGCAAGAAATTTTCATCTGTTATAACAGGCTTTCCAGTCTGTAATTCAATTTGTTTTCTGGCTTCTTTAGCTACACTTCCGCCCTGTTTTGCTACAGATTTATTCTCTTCTAAGGTCTTCGGGTTCTTTTCCTTTGATATCTCGGTAGTTGACACTTCTGCCAGCATATTTAAAACAAGTTCCATATTAGACATGTTATCTCTAAGGCTTTCCTTCTTTAACCCTTTAAAATCTTTATATTCACGAGTTTTCATGCCTGACCATTCCTGTGTCAGAATGTCCGTAAGAATACCGTACTGGTTATCAGCAACACCGCTTCTTTTCCATTCATCAGTTAAGGCTTTTCTGATTTCAATGGACTTTAAGCGTTGATTTACCCACTCCGGAGAATATCCCTTAGCTAAATAATATTGTAATGCCCTATTAATAGCGATTTCTGGGTCTTGGATTTCGTCAAGCCTTTCTCTGCCGACTTTTGCAAGCCACAACTTAAAAGGTTCAGCCTTCGGACTAGGAATAGACTGAACTAAACGCAAAACACCTTCTGTATCAAGAACATCGGTTTTATAATACTTTCCATCAGAAGATTGCATTTTCAGTTGGTTACAAGTTGTAACCAACTGACTACCTTCCTTGCGTAGTCTGTTTTTTAGCACTTTCCAATAATTATTAGGATTTTTACTATCTGACAATATACCGACAATATCAACAACAGAGAAATACCAGGTTTCTTTCTCATTATCCCACGATGTTCTAACTTTATAATCTTCAAACAGTTTAATAGATGTTTTAATGTCTTTTTCAGTCTTTTTCATGTCAACTCCTTATTCTTATTCTAACATAAACAGAAACGCTTAATTTTAGCCCTCTGGGAAGCCCTAGAAGCTGTTCTACGACTTCACATGGTATAAAGTTATACCCATTTTTAACGCTTGAGTGTTTTTATGCTGGAACTGCAACGGTTTCAGCGATACCTAGTTTATTGTAAAGTTCAGTGTACAGAGGGCTTATATCAGAAGATTGTACTTTTTTAAGCAGGTTAGAAAATGAATCGCCAAATCCATTGTCTTTAAATATTTTCATTAGAGAAGGCGGTAATGGGTTTTCATTAATAAGCTCTGAAAACATTTGCTCATAGTTATTTAACTTAATCTTTTCTTTTATTACAGGCTCTTGGTAAAATATCACTTCCTGCAAGGCTTTTAGATAATATCCTTCAAGTGTTTCGTACAGTTTTCTTTCTTTAAGTAAATCTAATAAGGTTTTCATTTTAAGTCCGTCTTTACCTTTTTTGCCTGTAATAAAGTCAGAGATATTCTGTAATTTCGGTTTGTAACGATACTGTAATTCACAGCGCAAAATATTAACCTTTTCAAGGCGGAGAGTTTTTGTTTTAGAATCATAAGCCTCAGAAGTTATAAGAGCCTGTTCTTCTTTACTCAATCCAAGCCTTAATACAACTTTTTCAATATTTGCTTTGTCTTGCAATTCTTGTGCTTTGTCATAAAATAGGTACTGCCTATCTCCTACCTTATCTTTTTCAGTGAAGTGTTTTGCAAGAGTAGTTACGTATAAAGTTTTGTTCATATCGCTTGAGTGGTGCAGTAATGCCTTAAATCTCTTACTATACATTCTATTTGCAAGGAAGTTTATATAATCTATTGAGGGTTTTTCCATAAAATTATTCTTTGTAAGATGAAGGACAGATACCCTATACTTATCAATTACATTATCTGGTAAACCATATAAACCAAGTCTGTTAAACAATTCGTACAATTCATCTTCAGTTGGCATTTCAAGGTTTGTATCAGTATATTTTTCATCATTCTTCAAGTAGCGTGTAGGAGTAAAGCATAGGCTTAACTTCTGCCTGCTTGTTTTAATAGTGTACGCTTTTTGTGGGAAAAATGTTTCCATACATTTATTCATTTGATTTAATTGAAAATCAACATCAACTCCTAAATCCGTCAAATCCGGTATAGGAGCATAAAAGCCCAGTTTATCAATCAGTAAATTATCACGCATAATATTTCTCCAATATTTTAATAAATCTATCTATACTCTTTCCGTATTTAATATCTTCCTGAACAAGGCTATCAAATGTTTTCAGCCCTTTTCTTAGCTCTGTTCTTTGTTTTGAGCATTTCTTTTCATCAAGGTGCTTATCAATAATAACCTTACGTTCTGCACTTGATTTTCCTGCCAGAAGAAATACTAAAGCTGTTTTTAAAGGTACAGAGCGTTGTTTAGGTGTGTAATTTTGTATAAATTTGTCAAAAGCAGTGTAACAGGATTTATTAATTAACTCCGTACTCTTACAGTGATTAACAATTGAGCGAAAGAAGAAACCAAGGATATGTCCTACACCTATTGCACCACTGTTAAACATTGTCCAAATATATATTTTATTTGTTGGGTCAGCATTAGTGCTTAATAGCCTGCTTATTGTCCTCATGCCGGTTATCTTTGCTGTAAATAAGATACTGCAAGGGTTAGAACCTCTTGTTATCCTAAAGACTGATTGTGACTTGCTATCTAGGACTTCATCATACTCTCGGCTTGTCTTAAAATACCCTTCCTTGATAAATCCGTCATTTAATAAGAAACTGTTTTTAACCCTTATTGTAATAGCTTCTTTTTCATCATTTACCCCTATATCTAATTCCATTTTATTTACAGGTGTTAGCTGTTTTATCTCTTCTATTAACTCTCCTGCATTACAGTCTAACTGGAACTCTGCATACATTTCTTCCCCAGTTGTAATGTTTAAGGTGATGAATCTATGGAATAGCTCATAGAACTCGTCTATATCAATATCTTGCGTTATTTCTGTTAGATTTCCTTCTTCATCTATAGAATATTCTTTATACCCTGCAAATTCAGCAGTAACAAAAGAGCCGGAAGATACAATATTGTAGAGTATCACAAGCATTGTTAACAGGAAGAAAGTACAGTAATACTCTAATATATCATCTGGAGTATGTTTTCTATTCTGTTCTTTTTGTAGTTTAAAAAGTTCCTTTCCATTGAAGTTACAAACAAGATTTTTGTAACTGTTTGAGTTTGATAGAGGAACTTTCTTTCTTCCTTTATTTGAACCGATATATCTTAACTCTACAAGTCTATTTATATCTTCTCTTACTGTGAAGTTAATAAAATCTTCCAAGATAAAGTCACCAAATCCTAAGTACCTTTTATAATAGTCAGTTACAATACTTTCTATTTCATCATTTAAGGTAATATTATTCTGCCATATATTAGTTAAGAAAGAGTCCAATCTGTTATTTATATCTTCATCTGAAATATTCTCTGATAATAGATACGGTCTTATTACCTGCTTAATGTTGAAAGAAGATAATACACATGAGATATTGTTGTATGAAGACTCTACCTCATAAATACCTTGTAGTACCTGTAGAATGTTGTTGTTTACCATGATGTTCTCCTTGTTGTTGAATGAGTACAATCTGTAAAAAAATGTATGTAAGGGTGTGTGTAAAATATCTTATTTGAGGGAATTGGATAAGATACATAAATTATTAAGGTGGTAAGTGTGTTCATTCTAATCATCCTCCTGTGCCAGTTCTATGCTGTAATCTTCCTGTGCTTGCATTTCTTCAATCAGTACAGGTATAGAAAATCCCAGAGCCTCAGTTGTAATCTGTGAAATTGTGCAACTGTTCTTTTTAGCTATCCACCATAACTTTAAGATTAATGAATAAGGCAGCCGTATGATTAAATCGACTGTATTATTACTGGGATAGACGGTAGGATTTATGTCTAGTAATAAATACTGTTTTATGGAATTAGACACAAATCTTTCTAGTTCAATATCTCCGCTTAATACATATTCATTCAGAAGATTTGTTATTGAGCTTGGTAAGTCTACAGTAATCTCTTTTGTAGTCAGTTTTCGCTGTAATTCTTTAATGTAAGGTTTCATATTGTTCCTTTCTGCACCTATGGTGCGCTTATAACTTCTACATCTTCTTGTAAGTATTTTTTGCCGAGTTCACAAACAGCATTGACATAAGCAGTGAGTCTTTTCTTGTCCTCTTCCTTTGTTGTAGGAGAGGATAAGCGATGAATGTTGATATTAAATTTATCGACTTTAAACTGCATTGTTTAATCCTATTTGTTTGTGTCACCTGCAAAAGAACCGAAAAATGCTCATAAGAAACTAAGCCCTCTAAAGACATATCTAAACAGCACAATCATGCCAGTAGATACGTGTGGCTAAATCCCTTATATAGAGCGGATTTCAATTCCGTTCTGCTTACTCTCTTATAATAAACGATGACTCGCAAAAACGCAACTAATCCAGTCATAGAGCGGATTTTCAGATTTTTGAAAAAACGATACTATTTTATTTAAAAAGATAAATTTGTCAATACCTGCCTAGAACCCTCATGCTAAGCAGGTTTTAGAATAGAAGATTTTATGAAATTTAAGTCAACCCAGTGGTAAATATGCCGATAAGCTAGGCATAGCAAAGTTTTTAGGTGCATTTTAATATTTTTTACTAACAAAAAATTTGTTTAAAACACATTGGAATATGCGTAAATATTGTAATTGGGGCATATTTATCGACATGCCAGAAAAATTTTTATTAAAACTCCATTATAGGGCTGAAAATAAGGTGTAGAGTGCAATACAAGTAAATTTTTTAAATCTTTACAAAACTTAACATAATTCATCAAAAATTTATACATTTGTTCGGCTAAAAAGCTTGACATACAAGGGTTATAGCCTTCACTATTTTGTTCAAATTTTATAAAATAGGTTAAAACACAAACTGCGTCAAAACTTTAGCTATATAAAAAGCTTATATATACAGTTGCATAAGCATTTAAGGGAAATAATACACGTTAAACGCATTAATAATAACCATTTCCCTTAATGGAATATTGAAACATAAGTTTAAATAATGCGTTATATCTTGCTTTTGGTCAGTTTTACGTTTAAAATTAATATATGAAAAAAGCTGTATTATATGCTCGAGTATCCAGTAACAGACAGGAAAAGGAAGGTTTCTCAATTCCTGCACAAATTAAGTTTCTGCGTGAATATGCTCTCAATAACGATATGGATATTGTAGAGGAATTTGTAGAAGCTGAAACAGCCAAAGAAACAGGGCGTAAAAGATTTAATGCAATGGTTGACTACCTGCAAAATATAGAAGGTGAGAAAATTATCCTTGTAGAAAAAGTTGACAGATTATACAGAAATTTACTTGATTATGCGACTATAGACAGTATAAAGGGTTTAGCGGTTCATTTTGTCAAAGAAAATGAGATTCTCTCCGAAGACTCTCGCTCAAGCATTAAGTTTGTCATCGGCATAAAAGTCCTTATGGCAAAACAGTATATTGATAACCTGCGTGAAGAAGCAGAAAAAGGACTTAATGAACGCATAGAACAAGGATATGCACTATATCCTCCACTTGGTTATACATACGGTGATGATGGTACACATAAACACGCAATTATTATTGATACAGAGCGTGCGCCATACGCAATAAGAGCATTTGAACTATTTGTCTATGATAATCTTTCAGCTTCTGCCATCAATGATATTCTTTATAATGAAGGATTGAGAAATCGTGACGGCAATAAATATGCTGTTTCAACTATTCAACGTATGTTTAGAAATGTGATGTATGTCGGTGATTACATGTACCAAGGAAAATATTATCCGGATGGCAGACATACCCCATTAATAAGTAGAGAGTTATTTCAGCTCGCACAGAACAAGTTAAATAATGCAAACGACACAACAAGACAACATGATATTGAGTTCCCTTATATAGGATTGTTTAAGTGCGGAGTGTGCGGTTGCAGTTACACAGCAGAGAGAAAAGTTAAACCAAGCGGAAAAGAGTACATATATTACCATTGCACAGGTAAGGGGAAGATTAAGACCTGCAAGAAAGAGTCTTATATCAGTCAGGATAAAATTGATAAGATAATGGCTGAAATACTTAAAGGGCTTGAAAATATACCGCAAACTCTTATAGATGAGATAAAAGATACATTAAAAGAAACTCATGACCTAAAAAACAATTATAGTGATAATGCACAGAAGAACATTACCAAACGTATTAATGAAATAGACAGATTAATACAAGCAGGCTATCAACGCATGTTAAAGCATAACAATCCAATGGAAGAGGAGCTGTGGAATAATAATTACAAGCAATGGAGAGCAGAAAAAGAACAGTTAAGAATAGAACAGGCAAGAATTGATAAAGCAGATGATGAATATTACAAACAATCAGAACTTATTTTAAAATTCTGCAAAAATGCCCACAATTTCTTTCTTAAAGCAACTCCATCAGAAAAACGTACAATTTGTGAAATAATAGGTTCGAACTTCATAGCAACAGGCAAAGATATAGATATAACGCTATATCCAGTTTTCTATGACATTATTGAGATGAATAATGCAAAAGCTTCTGGAAAAGCAAGGTTCGAACTCACTGAAACTCAAGCAGGTACTAAAAAAGAGCCTCTTGAAAAGGCTCTTAATTTAAATGGCGGGAACGACGAGGCTCGAACTCGCGACCTCATGCGTGACAGGCATGCGCTCTAACCAGACTGAGCTACGCTCCCGTATCAAGCTGTGTTTATAATATAACCTGCTAAAAAAAAAATTGCAAGCATATTTTTCAAAAAATTTACCCCGGTGGAGAATATCGATTATAAACACACAGGTAATAGTTATTATATTGTCAATTTGGTTTAATATAATCATTAAATCTTTTTCATACTTCCAGCTATTCTTAATTCCAAGCCTCTTTTGAGGCTTTTTCTTTTTTTATGCTAAAATTGATTTAAATAAGGAGCATAATATGCTTGAAAATTGGAAATTACCTCTATTAATGACTGTACTTGCCGGATTTGCAACTGTAATTGGCGGGTTTATAACTTTTCTTGTTAATAAAAATAATTTAAAAATCCTTTCGCTAGGACTTGGTTTTTCAGCTGGAGTTATGATTTTTGTATCGTTTACTGAAATACTATCAACTGCAGAAGGGCTTTTAAAAACATACTATCCCGTAAGTTATCACTGGATTATGTTCTGGGGATTTATTGCAGGAGTCATAATATCAAAACTTATCGACACTTTTATACCTGATCACGTAGAAGAAGATTTATTGAATGAAAAATCCGAAAACTGCCAAAAAACACATAGAATAAAAAGAGCAGGTTTACTCACTGCAATCGCCATTGCTGTACACAATTTTCCGGAAGGTTTAGGTACATTTCTGGTTTCTTCTCAGGATATTACAATTGGAATTTCTGTAGCGCTTGCTATTGCACTGCATAATATTCCGGAAGGTATTGCTGTAGCTTTGCCTATTTATCACGCAACAGGCAAAAAACGCATGGCTATATGGTACTCTTTCTGGACCGGAATGACAGAACCTATTGGAGCTCTCATTGGACTTGCACTGCTGCACTGGTTTCTGCCGCAAGTATTTGTCGGCTTCTTCATGGCTGCAGTTGTCGGAATCATGATTTATATATCTTTTGATACCCTTCTTCCACTATCACACGAATACGGTGACTGGCATTACGCTATTACAGGTATAATGTCCGGGGTAATTGTTATTTGGGCAAGTTTGCTGCTACTTAACGGATACTAGTTTTTAATGTATAATTTTATCAAAGAAGAAAGGAAACTTTTTATGACAAATTTATCACCATTACAAATCGAAAGATTAAAATACCAGCCAAAGCTTCCTGCTTCACTGGCAAATGGTATTAATCATCTTATTTCTCAAGAAGGCTCTGCAACTCAGTCAGTTGCAAATCAAGAAGAAATTAAAGCTTTATTCAAGAACACTTACGGCAAACCAACCGTAACATTCCAAACTTCTACAGAATCTGTAGCCAGTGAAGTTAGAAATGTTGGTGTTATCCTTTCAGGGGGCCAAGCTCCTGGCGGACATAACGTTATTGCCGGTTTATATGATGCTTTAAAACAAGCTAACTCTAAAAATAATCTTTACGGCTTCTTAGGCGGCCCTAGCGGTATTATTGAAGGCAAGTACGTTGAATTCAATGATGAGTTTATTAACGATTATAGAAACACCGGCGGCTTTGATATCATCGGTTCCGGCAGAACTAAATTGGAAACAGAAGAACAGTTCCAATCAGCCTGGGAAGTTTGCAAAAAACTTAACATTTCTGCTGTAGTAATTATCGGCGGCGATGATTCTAACACAAATGCTGCACTTCTTGCTGAATGGTTTGTTGCACATAATGCCGGCATTCAGGTTATCGGATGCCCTAAAACTATTGACGGCGACTTGAAGAACGAACAAATCGAAATCTCTTTCGGGTTTGATACAGCTACTAAAACTTACGGGGAATTAATCGGAAACATCGAAAGAGATGCAAACTCTGCAAAAAAATACTGGCACTTCGTTAAAATTATGGGCAGAAGTGCTTCTCACGTTGCATTAGAAGCAGCTCTTCAAACTCAGCCGAACATTACTTTGATTTCTGAAGAAGTTGAACAGAAGAAAATGTCACTTTCTTCTATCATCAATTACATGACAGATATTATCGTAAGACGTTCTGAAAACGGCAAAAACTTTGGTATTGCTGTTATTCCTGAAGGTTTAATTGAATTTGTACCAGAATTAAAAACAATGATTGCAAACTTAAATGATATTATGCCGTCACTTGAAAAGGATTCTAAATATTCAAATGGTACAGATGCTGAAAAGATTTCAATAATTGAAAATTCTCTATCAAGCGAAAATTCAAGTGTATTCAAATCTTTACCTTCACTTATTAAATCACAATTATTAATGGATAGAGATCCTCACGGTAACGTTCAGGTATCAAAAATTGAAACTGAAAAACTCTTAATTTCTATGATTGAAGAAAAATTAGCAGGCTTAAAGAAAGAAGGAAAGTATTCTGGTAAATTCTCAACACAATCACACTTCTTCGGCTATGAAGGCAGATGTGCATTCCCTTCTAACTTTGATGCTGACTATTGCTATTCACTTGGTTTCAATGCATTTGCTTTGATTAACTTCGGCTTAACAGGGTATTTGTCTTCAGTAAGAAACCTTACAGAACCTGCTAATGATTGGATTGCAGGCGGTGTTCCTCTTACGATGATGATGAACATGGAAAGACGTCACGGTGAAATGAAACCTGTTATCAAAAAAGCATTAGTTGAACTTGACGGGCCTGTTTTCAAAAAATTGGAAGAAAACAGAGAAGACTGGGCTATGAATGACAGATACCTATTCCCTGGTGCAATCCAATACTTCGGTCCTTCATCTGTATGTGATATTACAACAGTAACATTGCAGCTTGAAAGTGAAGCTAAACTCGCTAGAGTATAGGCATTTCATAAATTCAAAATCAAACAGGATGTGCTTAACACATCCTGTTTTTTATATTAAAATTTCTTTTTATCTATCAGATTCATCAATAAGTTTTCAGCAGCTTTATAGAGAAAAGAAGTAGAAATCAACTCCTTTAGTTCTGCCAATTCTTTTACAGAGCCTGCTCTTATAATTTTTGGAGCAAATCTATTATATTCTTTTTTCACCAGCACATTACGCTGTAAATCCAGATAATCTGTGTCATATTTTTTTGCAATACGTTTTAATTTAGCGAGAACCAGCTGCCTTTGTTTTAATAATTCATGGTAGTCATAGTTATCCTGTACAGAATAAAAAAGTTTCAGATTTTGTTTTTGAACTCTTATATCACTTTCTAGCCGGCGAAGCTTAACTAAGAATTCATTAAATTCTTCTTCTGACTGCGTAAAGTTAAGTTTTTTCGGGCCGATTTCTTCCTTTTTAGATTTTTTTGCACCAAATACCGGAGTTTGGTATTTATATGTATTTAATGGTAAAATGTTCATATTTTTTTGAAAACTTGTAAAAATATTTTTTGCTATAATAAAACAAAAAAGGAGAAAAAGATGTTAACAGGACCATTTTTGGATAGAAACTGGATGGGGCAGAATCCGGACTATGCTTCATCTGATATTATAATGCTCGGCTTGCCGTTTGACGGAACTGTTTCATACCGTCCCGGTTCAAGATTTGCTCCCGAGCAAATCAGGCTTGCAAGCTGGGGGTTGGAAGAATATTCTCCTTACTTTGATAAACACCTTGAGGACTGTAATTTCCATGATGCCGGTGATTTAGAATTCCCGCTGGGTAATACCAAAAAATCTCTTGATGTTATACGTCAAAATGTTGAAGAAATTTATAAAGACGGCAAACGGGTTTTCGGCATAGGAGGCGAACATCTTGTTACACTGCCGGAAATTCAAGCAATTTCTAAATACGTTGACAACCTTGCCATTGTTCACTTTGATGCACATACTGATTTGCGTGAAGAATACTTAGGAGAGCCGCTCTCACATTCCGCTGTTATCAGACATTCTGCTGAAATCATCGGATTTGAAAATCTTAAACAAATCGGAATACGTTCCGGTATGAAAGAAGAATTTGAACTAATGAAAAAATACAATACGTTAATTCACGAACACAAAGAACTGGATGTATTTAAAGATAAAAATATATTTGTTACAGTAGACTTAGATGTATTAGATACTTCAATCATGCCTGGTACGGGAACTCCGGAAGTCGGCGGTCTTGATTTCAACCAGCTGGTAGGATGGTTCAAATATTTATCACAGTTTAATATTATTGGTGCTGATGTTGTTGAACTTGCACCGGATTATGATGCCAGCGGAGCTTCTACAGCAGTTGCAACAAAAGTAATTAGAGAATTATTAATGGCAGTAAGTTAAAAGTATGAATATAGATAAAGTAGTACAAATTTTAAAAGACGCAAAACAAACACGAAGCGAATTTGTAGACCTTATGGATACCTTCAATGATCCATATCTGGTATTGATTTCCTGCATTCTAAGCCTCAGGACAAATGACAGGACAACATATCCTGCAACATTAAGAATGCTTGAACTTGCAAAAACTCCCCGTGAGATGAAGGGGATAGGGGTAAAAGAACTTGCGGAAGCGATTTACCCCGTTGGTTTCTATGAAAACAAGGCAAAACAAATTATTGAGCTTTCGCGCCAGATTGATGAAGAATTAGGCGGCGTAGTTCCGGATGAAATTGAAGATTTAATCAAATTCAAAGGTGTGGGCAGAAAGACTGCAAATCTTGTTTTATCAAGAGGTTTCAATAAACCTGCAATTTGCGTTGATGTTCATGTTCACAGGATTTTTAACCGCCTTGGATATGTTAATACGAAAACTCCTGAAGAAACAGAGTTTGCCTTAAGAAAAAAACTTCCTGTTAAGTATTGGATTGATATTAATACTCTTATGGTAACACACGGACAGAATGTTTGTAAGCCAATAAAACCAAATTGTTCAGTTTGTCCTATAGCCGGGCACTGTGCAAAAAATATTTAGTATGATATAATTAGTCCATAAAGAGAGTGAGTTGTAATGAGTGAAGAAATTAATTGTCCGTTTTGCGGAAATTTAATTGAAGTAAATGCGATAAAATGTCCAAACTGCAATGCATTATTCAAAGAGCCTGAACTTCCTAATATTAAATTTAAAGAACTTGGCCCTTTTATAGCAATTGACCTCTTAACTTTTGGATTTTTTTCTACAATATGGTTTTTCATAAATGGGAATGCCATAAACCACCTTACCGAAGGGAAAAAAGATGGAATAAAGCTTAACTGGCTTGTTCTTTTGCTTGCTATCAACGGCGGTTTTTATTTATTTTTCTTTTATAAACATGCAGCATATTTAATGCTTTTATCAGTGTTACAGTGCTTGATATACATTGCACTTTCATATAGAGTGCTCAGAATAATACAAAAATATACTTCTAAAATGTATAATTCTGACATAGACTATAACCCATATTATATGGTCATCTTCAATGTACTTTATCTGGTACATTTTATTGAAACATACCAGAACAGAGTTTATCATACGCATGAATATTTTGATTGGAAATCACCGCAGGCAATATTTTTACTCATACTGCTTATAATAATTGTATGCATACTCCGCTTCTATAATGAAATGTTTTTCTTAATACACTAAACAGTTAGTTCAAATGTCGATGTCTGCATATCAGCAATCATATTAAAAACTTTACAATTGGCAGCATATGCATGCTGAGCCAGTTTGATATTCACTGCATCATTTACCGAATATCCGTTTTCAATAGCTGAAACCATAGCATTATCCAAATCTTCTGCAGATTTTGCAACATTTTCACCGGCGTTCGCCAGCAAATCCTCGGGGCGTATATTTGAATAATAGTTACTTAAATCAACAGTAGAGCTATCTTCGCGCGTTACGGCAGGAGTTTTGCTGTCCAGAGCAGTCCTTGACGGGGTATAGGAGGAAAGATCCTCTATTATGCCGGAATAAATGGATGTATCTATAGAAGATATTGAACTCATAAACGAACCTCTATTATAAGTTTAACGCATTTTTTGAATTATACAAGTACTTCGGGCTCTGCATGCGTTACAATTGTAACATTACCCAGCGAAGCTTTAATTTCATTTTCTATCTGGTCACAAATATTATGGCAGCAGCAGAGTTTCATATCAGGATTAAACAGGAGTGTCAGCTCTATATCTTTGTATTGTCCCGACTTCCGGCCTTTTATGTCTTTATACCCTTTAATAACTTTATTTTTTTTAATAATCTCTTCAATTTTCTCAATATCTTCATGAGGAATAGAGCCGTCCAGAAGATTATTCAATGTATCTTTAGAGATTGAAAATCCGGCCTTGAGTATTATAATTGCGACAAAGAGTGCAATTATCGGGTCTAATATTGTCAATCCGGTAAATTTAATTAACAGAAGACCTACAAGAACTCCGAGAGAAGAAAAAATATCTGTACTCAAATGTTTTGCATCAGCATAAAGCGAAACAGAGTCAGCCTTTCTTGCAACCATAAAAAGATATCTGCTTACAAAAAAGTTTGCCGCTACTGCAAAACCCATAACATAAATCCCGATTGTAGGTTCTGCCTTTACATGATATCCGAAAATAAGTTTTGAAGCTGCTTCATAAATAATATATAATCCCGCAAATATAATAAGCCCGCCTTCAATAAAGCCGGACATATCCTCATATTTTCCGTGCCCGAAAGGATGCTCTTTATCAGCCGGTTCTGCTGAGCGCGTTACAGCAAAAAATGTTAATACAGATGCAAGAAAGTCAGAAAGTGAATGTATAGCTTCTGATATTATACTTATACTGCCAGACATTACACCAGCAATAAGTTTAGTAAATATTATAACTGCATTTGATGTAATTGAAATTCCTGCTGCAAATTTCTTTTCAACATCAATATTCATAGCTTAAGCAACTCCGTTATTTAACAAATCGTGAATATGAATAACACCTACAGGCTTGAGATTATCAACAACAAACAGATTTGTTATCTTTTTATCATGCATAATTTTCAATGCCTCTGCAGTCATTGCCTCCGGAGCAATTGTTTTTGGATTTCTTGTCATCAAGTCAGCAGCTTTTTCAGAAAGTATCTGTGCGGACAGGCATCTTCTTAAATCACCATCCGTAAGAATTCCTGTTAGAATTCCTGCGCTGTTAACAAAACCAACACAGCCAAGACGTTTCGAAGTCATTTCCAGCAGAACAGCCTGCATATTAGCATTTTCATCTAATAAAGGCATATCCTGACCTGTGTGCATTAAGTCAGAAACCCGCTTAAGAATAGAACCCAGCTTTCCTCCCGGATGTCTGTCATTAAAGTCTTCTTTTGAGAACCCTTTTCTCTCAATCATTCTAATTGTAAGAATATCTCCCAATACAAGAGTTGCAGTGGTTGAGCTTGTAGGTGCAAGTCCCAGCGGGCAGGCTTCTCCGTTATTAGGAAGTAATAGAACCACATCGCCGGCTTTTCCTAGTGAACTATCCTGATTTTTAGTAATCGCAATTAGTTTTATACCAAAACGCTTGCAATAGTTCAAAATATCAATCAGTTCTCTTGACTCGCCGCTGTTGGAAATCGCAATAACTACATCGTCATCGGTAATCATACCCAAATCACCGTGGCTTGCTTCCGCAGGATGGACAAAAAATGAAGGTGTACCGGTTGATGCAAGTGATGCAGCTATTTTTTTACCGATGTGGCCGGACTTGCCCATACCGGTAATAATAATTCTGCCGGTTGAATTCTGCATAAAATCAAGAGCCTTTGTAAGACTTTCTGCATCAAGAGATTTTTTCAGTTCTTCAATTGCTCTAATTTCAGAGTCTATTGTCTTAATTGCAGAAAGCCTGTCTGATTCCATTTGTGATTGTTGAATAGCTGCCGGCATCTTTCATACTCCTATATTTCTACACTTTAACCATATTTTACTACAAAAAATTTTTGACTTAAAATAATTATTATGAAAAAGCTGGCCGGATATAAAGAAGAAATTCACTCCTGTTCTAAATGCGGACTCTGCCAATCAGTTTGTCCGATTTATAAAATTACAGGAAATGACTGCACTGTATCACGCGGTCTTTTTATTATGCTCAAAGGGCTTATCAAAGGCGAGCTTAAAATGTCAAAAAAATTGAACCGATACCTTGATTTATGCTTGAAATGCGGTGCGTGCACAAAATTCTGCCCGAGCGGAATTGACGCTGTGGAAATTATAACGGCTGCAAAAGCAGAGTATTTTAAAAAGCACCCGTTTGAAAAAGTTATATCTTTTGTACAAAAAAGATTAGTCTTCGGATTAGGAGTTAATCTTATGGGTATGTTTACTAAAAATATAAAGGGTAAAACTTTTGATAAAAAAGTAATATATTTTGGCGGCTGCGGCGGAGAGGTTAAAGGTAATAAATCCGTGGTTACACTGCTTAATGCCTGCGGTATAGAAGTAATTACGCCTCACTTTAAATGCTGCGGTATTCCGCTTTATGTCCGCGGAGATATCGACTCATATCTAAGTTATAAAGAAAGCTTTATCAAAATTATCGAAAAATATGATATTAAAGATATTGTAACAACCTGTGCAAGCTGCGAAAAAACTATTAAAGGTTACAATATTGAAGGCTTAAATGTAAAAAACATATTTGAATATATTAAAGAAAACGAACTCAAGATTTCTTTAAAAAAGCCTGTCAAAGTGACTTTTCACAAGCCTTGCAACATTGATAATTTTCAAGATATCAAATGGATTTTAAATAATACTAAGAACCTTGAATACGTTGAAATGGAAAACTTTGACAGCTGCTGCGGGCTTAATGGAATATCCAAACTTAATGAATATGGAATAATGTACAAAATCTTCAAAAATAAACATAATAATATTGTCAAAACCGGCACAAAAACCGTTTTGACATCCTGCATCGGATGTGAAATAGCCTTAAATCTGTTCTCAGCAGGCAAATACAGGGTTTTTGATTTTACAGATTTCATTGCTGCCAGCACAAAATAAAACCGGCTACATCCATATAGCCGGATAAATCTGCACTGTTGCCTAAAAGTACTACTCTCCGTAGCAGCACTATAACAACTTGCTGCAGGATTTGTTATTGATTGTAATGACTTAATTTACATGGAAATAGTATCATTTTATACTTTTGTATGCAATAGATATATTCTAAATATTTACAAATTTTAATAGTTGTCAGCCATTATTTCTATGCTAATGGCTATTAGATAATCCTCAAATTGACGCATATAATAGGATTATTATGTCAAATAAAAATTTGAATGCTGTTAAACGTATCGGAGCAAAACTAGCATATATAAGAAAATCAAAAAAAATTTCACAAATCAGACTTGCAGAAATGACAGATATGAATTTTAACTATATTGGACAAATAGAACGAGGACAGGCTAATGTCACAATTAATACTGTTATAAAAATCGCAGATGCTCTGGATATTGAAATTAAAGAGTTGTTTGATTTTACACTTTAGAATTAATCTAGACCATATGGTCTATTTATTATCTCCTCAAATTTAACCTCTTGATTGATGGCATGGGCATGCCAATCTTGTACACTGTTATCAAGGGAGAGAGAGTATATTAATTATGAAGAGAACGTTGTTATTTTTAGGAATGTTTTTATCTATGTTATCTGTATGTGCAGAAGATAACGTACTACAGTCTATTGAAATTGTTCCTGTAAAGGATACATATAATATTGTGCTTGTATCAGATAAAGCAGTAGATGTTAAAAAAACAGTAAAAGCACCAAATCAGATTACATTGAATATGAAAGACATTAGAGCATCAAAAACTCTTAATACAGTTTATAACAACGTTTCAAATGTAGATACTGTAATGGTTGAACCTCAAGGCAACGGTATCAGTATTTTCTTTCAGGCAGAAAATGCAGCCTCTGCATCGGTTTCATTTGATTCTCTAGCACCGGTTATACCTGCTAAAACTCAAAATCTTAAACTTAGCAACCCTGTTGAAAGCTACGCACCTATCTATAAAGAAGATATGTCAGCAGAAAAAACTTCAACACTTTTCAACAGGCTTAAAAATTCTTCGGCAGTAGAAGGTATAAAAGATTCTGTAGATCAGGATGCAGTATCTGATACAGCAAACAAAGTATTCTCATTCGGTCTGGTTGGATTATTAGCATTTGCCGTTATAAGATTGTTCAAACGTAAAGAACCGGAAATGAAAATCGGGCTAAGCCAGAGTCTTAATGACAGAGAAATTGAAATGTACAAAGGAGCACAGCCAATTGGAAGCTCTTATGTAAATGTAGAAAAACCTTTCACTACTGTAAACTACGGTATTAACGCTTACCAGAGAGAAAACAGAAATCCATATGAACAGGAAGCACCTATTCATAACGAGAGATTGAGAAGCTATGTAAATCCTGCTTCCGTCAACAATGTACAAACAATGAGTCAGCCGCAAAGACCTGCAGCAGCACAGACAGCAGTAAAGCCGGCGGTAAGAAAAAATACAACTCCTGTTAATACAGCACCGGTAAACCAGAGCAATCCTAATATTGATAACTTGAAGTTTTTGGAATCAATGACTGCTATATATGAAAAGAGCGGACGCCACGATTTGGCAAGAGGACTGAAAGCAAGTTTGAGTAAGAATAATATTAAATAAGATTACGGCGGGCGGTTCAATGAACCGCCCGCCTCTCGTTTCTATTTGTAAAAAAATGTAAAGATTTTTTAGATAACCCTAAAGTTTTAGAAAATTATGCCGTTAATACCTGTATAATGTAACATTTTGGATAAAATGTTACATTATCATATTTTGATTGCCACAAACATTATTTATTAAGTTTTTTACCTGCTGCTTATTCTATATTTTATTAGAATAAGCTTTGTGCATTGGCCTGAATATATCGGAATTCCTGAGAACATAACATTTTATCCAAAATGTTATGTTCTCAGGAAAGGAGAATGATGGACATAAATCAATATAGTATTTATACGACTGTTTCTAAAAATGAGAATAAAAATCAGGATGACCTGGCAAAAGCATCAGAAATAACCGCAATGCTTCATAAGTTTGATAATGCAGAAAATGCAAAAGAATGGCTTAAAGAAAATTTTCGGATTTGCGGTGATACAAAAAATTTACCTATAGCATACGGCGTAAGCATTACTACAAAGTCCAACAAAACATCATTTAACGTTATTGTGCAGCAAAAGAATAAGATAAAGACATTTAATTACAGCAGTCAAAATAAGGAGTAAAAAATGGAATTAACATCACTACAAACATCTCAAACAAGAACAACGACAAACAATTCGTCCCAGTCGTCAAAAGCCTCAGAAAGCAGCCAGCAGAGCAGTCCGACATTTAAATTTGATGAAGTATTGGATATCCTTTTAGAGGATGGATTTGATGCAACACTGGATAAATTAAAAGAATTAAAGTCAGAAGGTGTTATCACTTCAATCAAAGTCACTTCTGATTCAACAACAGGAAAAACAACAATAAGCGGAGAGTACGATGGAGTTGAATACGAATTTATCGGAGTATTAAAAGGTGGAAATAATGATATTTCTGACTTATCAGATACAACCAATACTTCAACATCATCTTCAAGCAGTAAACCGGCGGCTTCAGAAGAAACAAAAGAAGACAACGGTTCAATAGAAACAGGCGTTACAACAGGAGCATCCACAGATTGTATGGGAGAAACTTTTACAGCGTATGATGCAGCCTGGTATGGCTCCGGCGGTCCGCAAATAAATCTGAAGGAAAACCTGATTACTGCCTGTACAATCTATCCGGAGGTTATGCAGCCATTTGTTGATGCAGGACTTGTAAAAATGAACAAGTATGGAGATTATGAAATTGCAGACCAGGAAGCTGTTGATAAATTTTACGGCAACAGTAACTCAATCAGCATGGATGAATTAAAAGAGCTGTTAACTGGACAGAATTTTGATGCTGAAAAAATCAAAGCTTATATAGAAAACCAAGAGCCGCTTGATAATGATAAAAGCTTTATTGAGAGTTTTCCGGAAGAAGGAATGGACGTAGATGAATTTATCCAGCTATATAGAGAATATCCTGATATACTTGATGCTTTTGTTCAGGCAGATCAGATTAATATCGGCAGATGGAATGAACTATATGATGGAGGAATAAGTGATTTCGCTACTGACGGCAAAATAACAAAAGAAACACTTGAAAGTTTATTAACAGATGGACATTTTGATACAGAAAAAATTCTTAAACACAAATATGGTAGTTATAGCTACGATAAATATAAAGAAAATTTAGAAACACTTAAAGCTGAGGTTGCAGAAAAACAACGAGCTAATTATGAAGCAGCTTTGAAGTATATGGATTATTTTAATTCTTTATCTTATTTAGAGCGCAGGGCATTGCAGGAAGACAGCAGCTCTACATACAGCTCTGTAGAATATTATCTTGAGCAATATAATGCAATTATGGACTCTGACGCTAACTCACAAAAGTTCACAAATCTGTGCAATGGTCTGCAATTCTATACAAATACAAGCAAGGGCAATCTGATTTTGGAAAAAGTCAAATTAACAAATCCAGAGCTGCTCAGCTAATTCAAAAAGCCCGTTTAAAACGGGCTTTTTTTTGATACTCTTTCAAAAACTTCTTCAAAACTTTCAATCGGCTCAAGCCTGTAACCGCAGTTTTCTGCAAGCGTGCCTCCCATCATAAACAGTTCTTCCTGCGGATAGCGTCTGCAAATTCCCGGACGCTTTTTATGTATCTTACACTTATTAGTTTCTTTATCAAGATTCATGCATTCGAATACAAGTCCGGTTTCGTCCTTATCAATAATTTTTAGATACGTATAAAACGGATGAAGTTTTTGAAGTTTCTTAAACTCTTCCTCTGTTTGTATAACGTTTTTATGCTTAACATAAATCTTCTGGCAGCATCTGCCGCAAGCATTACAGGAACCTACACGGTAATATTTTTTTCTTAATATATACAGGTAAAAAAATTTTTTTAGTTTTTTAAACATCCATAACTCTTGATTTTGCTAATTTATACTCGGAAGAATTTTTATTAGCCATAAGCATTGCCTTTGAGAAATACTTATTAGAAGTTTTAAAATCTCCATTGCTGTAATATGTTCCTCCTTTTTCGAGGCATATTCTTATAATTCTCTCCTCCGGATTTATGAAAGATTTCAGCCGCTCAATTCTCTCGCCAAATTCATCTCTCAAAGAATCTTTTAATATTACACAATTTTCGTATTCCAGAAGCGCCATATGATAATTATTATCAGCATCATACCTCTTAGCCCATTCCAGATGTCCCTGATAGCTGTACGCGTCAAAAGAATCATTTAACTCATTTATGAGCTTAACTGTTTTCAAATACTCCTGCTGGTTATGCAAAACAAGCGGAAGCAGCCTTCTCATCGTACAATAAGTAGCTGTATAATCCCCCAGATTAATATAAACTGACGCAAGTTTCTGAAGTACATCCAGAGAACGATGGTCTAAGCACATAGCCTGTTTTAGATATATTAAGGCATGCATAAAATCATTTTCTTCCAGATAAACTTTACCCAGAAGATGATTTATATCAAAGCTTACAGGCAAATTTTTTACTGCATATGTTAAGTATTCAATGGCTGACTTATTATTTCTAGCTGAAATTGCTCTTCTTGCTTTCTGCAGCGACTCGTTACCAATCTCATTACACTTATCAATACTGCTTTTAATAACCTCGTATGAATTTCCTTTTTCTTTTGCGTATTTCAAATACTTTTCATAATAAAAAACTGATTGAAATTTCATACCTTTAGAAAAATATGAAGTTGCCAGATTAAGGCACACAGCTTCATCGTCAGGTTTATAAGCATAGGCTCCGGCCCAGTTTTCAATTGCATTTCTCAAATCCATGCGTTTATAAAAAATATTCCCCAGATAAAGATATGACGAATTTTTAAGCCCCTCTAGCGCAATAGATTTATTAAAATATTCTTCTGCTCTGGTTAAGTCGTCAAGTTTATAATAACATCTGCCGATTTCGTAATATAATTTAAAGGAAATACTTGTATTAAGCAAACTCAAGTACAGCTTCAAAGCTTCCGAATATTTTCCGTTTTTGTAATGGTTTTTGGCTGCTTCAAGCGTTTTATTTTCTATATCAGAATTGTCCTGTACATAATAATCTGACGATACCATACAGGTATTCTATCATATTTATAAACTTAAATCATCCCATAATTTCTGATTTGTTACAAGACTTGAAAAAACATCATCTTCATAAACATCTACAACGCCCTCCTTGAAAAGCTCTTTAACCCTTTCAATATGTGACGTATCTTCCTTATCGCTGGTTGCTATTTTTGTAAACTTGTTAATATCCATATCACGCTGGAATAATTCCATAGCGCTCGAAGAAATCTCCGTTTTGTCAACATACGGATTAGAAGTGTATCCGCTTTTTTGAAGATTAGCCCTTACAGATGCAAGGTTAATGACATTGCTTGCATTCCCCAACTGTGAATTATTATATAATAACCCGTTATTATTATTGTTGATATTGTTGAACATGAGACCCTAATCTCCCCTATTATTTTACACCATTATCATCTATTTTCCGCTTTTTGTAATCAACTAAATAGATGATATTGGCAAATTTATTTTTTCCCGGTTTTAAAATAAAAAAGAGGATAATTAAAATGCGAATTAACCATACCTGCACTGCCAGAGAAATGAGTATTATCAGAAAATACATCACAGGACTCAGCTACAAACTGAAAATGACACAAGATGAACTTGATAGTTTTCATAAAATAAGAACAAGAAAACAATTAGAGAAAAAATCATACGAATATATTGCAAAAAAGCTTGATATACCGTCAGAAATTCTTCCTCCGCTTGTTCAGGTTGAACAGGATAAGTATGCAGACTATTCTTATGCTTTTCTAGATAATGTAATTCAGGCTGGAATAAAATTAAGAACCCCAAAAACAGAAATATTAAGCGCTATAAGACATGAGTTCCAGCATTTCCTGCAAATTTGCAATATGCTGAGAACAGAAGGTTTAGGCAGCGAAGCCCAAAAGTATCTCACTCAAGAATCTATTGAGGACAGAAAAGATTTTATAACCATGCTGATAAAGAAATCCAATTTTAAAATCTTTGACCCGAAAGAATGTCCGGATGCAAAATTTCTTAACGGTCTGCGGAACGCCTTACACTTTAATGACATAAACCTGTTTAATGAACGATTTAAGCCTGCGGCAGAAGGTATAAAAAATATGTGGCAGCAGATTAGAACAGTTGCAATAAGTCACTGGGGAGCAATAAAGCAAGGCACTTATGAGGCAAAAACCAACAAAGAACTGTTTGAAGATTTGAAAAAACATAAACCGGATGAAGATTTTATTGATTGGTCAATAAGCAAATTGGAAAAAGATGCTATGCTGGCAGAAGATGTTGCATACAGAGAATACAACAAAATTGACCCGGGATGTTACATCAAAAAAGAAAAACAAATCTATGCTGCTCTCGAGAAGGATGAATTATATCAGGAGCTCCAGAAAATCGCACTTGATAGACAAAAAAAGAAGGAATTATAACAGTATCTGCGTACCGAGCATAATTCTATGAGAGTCTTTTGCAGCTTCATTCTGACAGAATACGTAGTTTAGAATAAGCCTTAACCCCTGACCTTTTATAAAGTAGTTTAAGCCCACAGAATACTCTCTTGATTTATTGTTATCAATTTCATGATTAGGGTCAAATTCATCATACCTTGCGAGCAGCTGTAATTTTTTAGTAAGCATATAGCCCAGTGTTGCATAAAAACCGCTGGCGTGCTTATCAACCGAATGACCGGACGGGCCGTTATACCCATTTGCATTTGCCCATTCGAAATTTGCCATAAAACGTTTGTAATCATACTGGACATGTGCACCTATAACACAAAAATTATTATCTCTGTGACCGGCATCCATACTTGTACCAACAAGTAATTTTCCATATTTACCATCAGTTTTGCCGAGTGGTTTTAAATCAACTCTGCCGATGAATTCAGCCCCCGGGAAAAATTCCTGAAAATAAGTATCAGAGCTGTAAACACCAAAATCATAATCAACAAGACTGTAACTTCCAGAAGCTCTTGCACCCAGTTTACGAACCGTACCAAAGTTTCTGGATATTTGCGAACGCGCAATAAATGGCAGAACAAACGGCCCATAGGCACCTTCCAAGCCCACAGGTGGACGTGAATGACCTACAAGAAGGCGGTGATGAGGTATTTTATTTGTTGCTACATACATATCTGCAAACAAATTCTGAATTACATTTCTTGATGAAAACGGAGCAATATTAATCATTACCCTGAAATCAGCATTATTATTTTTCAAAAAACCATCATACCCGACATTAATAGTATTGATATCATAATGGTTTGTTGTGTGTTCATGACTTAAGCCATCCTGATTAAACTGCAAACCAATATCACCATTATAACCAGCCCACAACTGGGTTCTATCCATTATCGAATTTTCATCAAATTTGTGAGTAAATACATCTTCCAGCAGATAAGTCGGCTTATCATATTTTTCTACTTCAAGATGATAAACATCTTGAAGTTTTTCTTTTAAAGTTTTTTCTTCCGGCGCTCTTTGCTCTGTAATTGAAACAGACTGAGGAACTTCGATACTGTCTGTCTGTTCTTCCGGGCTTTCCAGTACTACTTCATCAAGCTGTTCTACAGTTTTTGCACCCTTTCGTGCGGCAAAAACCGGATTAATTGCTATAAATATTATCGCCAGTATTACAAGTAAAATCTTCTTTTTCATAACTATATTCTATATTTTTAGGAGAAAAAAGACCAACCCGCAAGGGGATTGGTCTTTATAAATTATATTAACGCTGTTGTCTGTGTTCTTCTCTTAAATAAGCTGTCCAGAATAAAAGTACAACAAATACAAATGCACCTACTATATTTCCTAATGTAACAGGAAGTAAGTTGTGCAAGAAGAACCCTTTCCAGGTCATAGTTGCCAGCTGGTCAGGAGTCATGCCGGAAGCTGCAACAATTGAAGGGAAATGCTTCATCAAAAGTCCGTTTGGAATAAAGAACATATTTGCAACAGAGTGTTCATAACCTGATGCAACGAATGTCATAATCGGGAAGAAAATTGCAAAAATCTTACCAATTACACGTTTAGAAGTTGATGCCATAAATATTGCTAAACAAACTAACCAGTTACAAAGAATACCTCTAAAGAATGCTTCTCCAAAAGTAAGATTGATTTTTGAAAAAGCAGTCTGCATAGCAGTAACACCCACTGCATCACCGCCGTTATGCCCCATTCCTGCGCCATAGATTAAACCTGCAACAAGTATTGAGCCTAAAAAGTTTGCAATGTATACAACAGTCCAGCTTCTCAATAATTTAAGAAGGCTTACTTTCTTTTCCAATACAGCAAACGTCATCATTACATTACCGGTAAATAGTTCTGCACCGGTCAGCGCAACAATCATCAAACCTGTTGCGAATGTCATTGCACCTATCAATTTAGTAAAGCCCCAGCCCATATTAGAATCACCTGTCATAACAGTTAATGATACCTGTGCGCCAAAAGCAATAAAAGCACCTGCTGCAATTGCAAGTGTAAACATTTTTGTTTTACTATAGTCAGCCTTGCCAGTCATAACATTTTCACTTAATTCATGAACGGTTGCACTTGGTGTAAGGCTGTCTTGTGTGGAAATAACCTTTTCTTCTTCCATTTTTCCTTTCTCCTATGTATTAGTCCCAATCTAAACAATATAAATAGATGTATTCCAACGAACAGGAAACACAATATTTCTTAATCACATACTATTTAATGTTCAGCATAAAAAGGGTTTTGCTTAAATCCTTATTAATAATAGCACCTGAAAAAATTTATACAAGGGGGTAAATGCAAGGGGTAAATAAAGGGGGGAAGAAAAATAGGAAATAAATTCAAATTTTTATAGTATTATTAATATATGAATTGTTTTTTTAGAGATCAGCAGGAAGCTTTATACAAAGCCACAAAACCCTATCAATACGTAGGCGGAGAATTTTTATCATACAATAAAGATTTTGACTCTGCTAAAGTAAGATTCGCATTTGTTTTCCCTGATAAATACGAAATCGGGATAAGTAATCTGGGCGTAAGGATTATTTATGACAGAGTAAATTCTCACCCCAGCATGATGGCCGATAGGGCGTATGCGCCTGAACCTGATTTCAAACCGGAATTTCTATACGGCGTTGAATCAAAAAGAGCTCTCAAAGATTTTGACGGAGTTGGTTTTTCGCTTCAATACGAGCTTTCATATCCGACGGTTTTAAAAATGCTGGAAATGGGAGGAATAACCGTAAGAAACGATAAAAGACGTGATGATGAACCAATCATTTTAGCCGGCGGCCCTTGTACTTTTAACCCGCTTCCGCTTGCAGAATTTATTGATGTATTCTGTATCGGTGATGGAGAAGAAATGATGGTTGATGTCTGCGAAGTCTTAGAAAAGACAAAAGGACTTCCCAGAAAAGAAAGAATTTCAGAATTATGCAAACTCAAAGGCTGCTGGAGTGCCGGAACAAATCAAACTGTTGAAAAACGTATCGCACCTCTTACTCTTGAATACGCCGCTACATCCTATCCTATTCCTTTTTCAAGTTCTGTTCACGACAGAGCAATTGTTGAAATAAGGCGCGGATGCGGAAGAATGTGCAGATTCTGCCAGCCGGGACATGTTACGCTGCCAATTAGAGAGCGCTCAGCTGAAGATATTATTAAGATAACAAAAGAACTTGTTAAAAATACGGGATATGACGAATACTCGCTTCTGTCGCTCTCATCAAACGATTATTCAAATATAAAAGATGTAATTAAAGAACTCGCTGTTGATTTTAACAAGAAAAAAGTTTCAGTTTCACTCCCGAGCCAGAGAATTGACGGCTTTAATCTGGAGCTTGCAAATCTTATGCACTCGGTTAGAAAATCAGGAATGACACTTGCGCCTGAAGCCGGAAGCCAGAGGTTAAGAAACCTTATTAAGAAAAATATTTCAGAAGAACAAATAATTAATGCAGCGCTTACGTTGTACGAAAACGGATGGTCAAAGATAAAATTCTATTTTATTGCGGGGCTCCCGACTGAAACTCTTGAGGACATGGACGAAATGGCGGAACTTTTGAATAAGATTAAGTACCGTGCAAAACTTATAAAACGTGAAAAAGATTTGAAACACGGATTTGAAATAACCTGTACGCTTTCAATATTTGTTCCTAAACCATTTACGCCTTTCCAATGGTGTCCGCAAATGGATTTAGACGAAGTTACAGCACATATAAATTACCTGAAAGAAAAAACAAAACATATCAAAGGGGTAAAAATTAACTATCACGAAAAGTTTGTTTCACAAATTGAAGCAGTTCTTACAAGAGGCGATGCAAACCTGTGCAAATACATAGAAGCGCTTTATAAAAAAGGATGCTACCTCGATGCCTGGGGTGAATATTTTGACAAAAATGTATGGAAAGAAACTGCAGAAGAATGCGGCTTTTCTCTTGGAGAACTTGCCCAGAAAGAATACGGGCTTGATGAAACTCTCCCGTGGGATTTTATTAATGTCGGCTTAAGCAAAGAATGGCTGCAAAACGAGCATAAGGAGGCGTTCGAGCAAGGCTGTGAGTTTAATTTACAGCCGACTTGTGAACACAGATGTGTTAACTGCGGTGTCTGTCCTTCATTAAAAACCCGTAAAGTTCTTGCAAAACCTTTCAAAGCCTCTGAGGAAGCAGAAAAGATTTCTGCTATTGTACCTCAAGACCCTGCCAGAGCACATGTCGACCCGAATATCCCGGTTTACAGATACAGACTTACAATTACTAAGAAAGGACTTTTGAGATACTTTTCACACCTTGACTGGCAGAATACATTCCATAAAGTCCTTGCAAGATGCGGTCTTAATATGGTTTATACTCTAGGATTTAATCCTACAATGAAGGTTTCAATGGGAATTGCACTGCCTCTATTCGCTCAGAGCGAAGGCGAACTGGTTGATATCGAAATTTATGATAACCTTAATGAAGAAGAAATAAAAGAAATTATTAATCCAAACCTTCCGCAAGGTGCAGAAATAACCGCTGTAAAGAGGATAGAAAGATATGCTAAGGCTGTAGATATTGAAGCTCAGTGGGCTGAATACCGCATAACTCCATATTATAAATCAAATGAAAATTCACTTTACAATTTTGAAAAATTTCGGTATGATGTAGATAAAGTTTTATCTTCAAATGAGATTTTAATCACGAAGAAAAATAAAAAAGGTTTTGAAAAAACAACAGATTTTAAGAAATCTATAGGTACATATAGATTTGAAGACAACAATCTGTTCATATGTCTAAAAACCGGTCAAGGGTCTGACATTCCTGCTCTGAGAGCTGATGACTTGATGAGATTGGTAAACCCTGATCAAATATTTGATATAACGAGAGTCAGATTTTTGAATGAAAGTTTAAACGAGATGTAAAAAGTACGTATGTACTTTTTACCCCATATAAGAAAAGGATTTAAAAACGATGAAAGAAACAGTCGCTAACAAAATAGTCATAGCCGAGCGCGATAATATTGCTGCGGTTATTGAAAAAGGAAAAGTTGCAGAGTTTTATGTTCACAGAGGAGAAATCATCCTCGGAGATGTTTACCTCGCTCAGGTTGAAAATATCTTACCATCAATTGAAGCAGCATTCGTAAATGTTGGTTCAGACAAAATGGGTTTCCTGCACGCACAGGACGTTATGGGCAAAGGCGCTTTGCAGGACAAATTAAAACCAAAACAAAAAATAGTTGTTCAGGTTGTTAAAGAACCTGTAGGGCACAAAGGGCCGCGCGTTACAACAGAGATTTCTCTTCCAGGAAGATTTCTGGTACTTATGCCTAACGAACCGGGAATTAACGTAAGTAAAAAAATTACATCTGCAAAGGAAAGAGCAAGATTAAAATCAATCTTAAACCTGCTTAAACCGGTAGGTGTCGGGGTAATTGTAAGAACAGAAGCAGAAGGCCAGTCTGAAAGCGATATTCAGGAAGATTTAGAAATCCTGCTTGAGAAATGGAACAATATTATTACCTCTGCTGAAAGCATGACTCCGCCAAGCCTCCTATACAGAGATCAGGATTTACTATACAGAGTAATAAGAGAAGCTTGCAGTGAAGAAACTCAAGAAATCGTTGTCGACACTGCTTTTGCCTTAAATAGAGTTCAAAATATACTCCAGAACTGGCACATGAATAAAAACATCAACGTCACACTATACAAAGGTTCTGAACCGCTTTTAGTTGCAATGGATATACACAAAGAAATTAAAGCAGCTCTGCAGATGAAAGTTAATCTGCCATCCGGCGGATATCTGTTTATTCAAACAACTGAAGCTCTTACAGTAATTGACGTTAACAGCGGTAAGTTTACAAACTCTGCAACTCAGGACGAAACAATACTGAAAACAAATATTGAAGCAGTCCACGAAATTGCACGCCAGCTCAGACTTCGTAACATTGGCGGTATGATTATCATTGACTTTATTGATATGACATCGCGCGTAGATAAGCTTGCAATGATGGAAGAACTTGAGATGGCAATTGAATCAGACAAAGCAAAACCGCAAGTCGGCCAGCTTTCTGATTTAGGCCTTGTAGAAATGACAAGACACCGTCAGGGACAGGCAATCAGTGAAATTTTTGCAAAACGATGCCCTCACTGTCAGGGTAACGGTTATATTATGGAAGATATTAAGTTTGCTTCTGCAACATCAGAAGGCGAATATCGTGCTAAAGCAGCAAAATTAAAACTTCCTATGGGTAACAAGAAAAAATTCAATAATAACAAGTTCAATAAACCAGAAGAAGTTAAAGAACAACAGCAGCCAATACAAGAAGAAAAACTTGAACAGGTTAGTGAAAACCCTTCTGTAACTGCCCAGACCGAAGTTAATGAGATTAAAGAAGAAAAAGAAGTTAAAAAAGGTAGAGCAAGAGGCAGAAGCAGAAAAATCAAAGAGGCTGATGTTCTTGCAGAAAATACAGCTCAAACAGTCATAAACGAAGCTTCCGAAATAGCACCTGTAATTGCTGAAAACGCTGCCGTAAAGACAGAAGAGCCGGAAAAACCTGTAGAAGTTCAATCAGAAGCGAAGCCGGAAGAACCCGAAGCAGAAGCTAAACCTGCAAAACGTACACGCAGACCAAACAGAAATTCACAAAAAAGAACAAGAAAGACTGTTAAGAAAGATGCTGAAGAATAAAATTATTACAGTTTTACTTATGCTTACGCTTATATCGCCGGTCATTGCAGAGCCGGAGGGTATGGGCAACAGCACCATTCCTTATAAGCAGCCAGTAAGTAAAAGAAAAGTTGCAAAGAAATTCCTCGCCGCAATGGCCGGCGTTGGAGTTTCTTCAATTCTTCTATATGTAACTTTAAGCTTATACAACAAAGTCCGCTCAAGCATTATTGAAGCCGCAAAAGAAATTCCGTCCAATGGTGAAACATCACTGGTAACACCGGAAAGTCTTACTGATGCAGTCAAAACTTTTTTAGAAAAAACAAAATGGGATAATTAAGTGGCTAGAGAATTTCAGTTCTACGTAGTTCCAACACCGATTGGAAACATTAAGGATATTACTCTTAGAGCAATTGAAACTCTAAAAGATGTTGATTTTATTGCGTGCGAAGACACCCGTGTAACGCAAAAGCTCCTTAACCATTATGATATAAGAACTAAATGTATTTCTTATCATAAATACAATGAGCGTGAACGTGTTGATTTTTTCTTGAATGAGCTTAGGACCGGAAAAACAATAGCACTGGTGTCAGATGCCGGAACACCTATGATTTGCGACCCGGGCGGAGTTATTATACAAGAACTGGTTAAAAATGGATTCAGTGTAACCTCACTGCCGGGAGCGTGTGCAGTAACAACATTTCTCTCCAGCGTACCAAGAAGCTGTGAAGAATTTGCATTCATCGGGTTTATTCCGCGTACAGAAAAGCAGATTGAGGAAGCTTTAAAAAACTATACATCTATCAACACTGTATTTTATGATTCACCGGAAAGAATATTAAAAACAATAAAGGTAATACAGAAAGTCCGGCCGGAAGCTGGTTTTGCCCTTGCAAGAGAGCTTTCTAAACTTTTTGAAGAGGTTGTAACAGGCAGTGCTGATGAAATTACCCAAAAATTTCAGGGTGGAATTAAGGGCGAAATTGTATGTATGGTTTATGCCGACGAAAACCCAGTTATCACTGATGTTGACTTTAAAATCAAAAAATTACAGGAAAAAGGGTTTAAGGCTAAGGAAATCGCTGTAATCCTTTCTACGCTTTATAATCTGAATAAAAATGAAATTTATCAGAAAATTTTAGATATGTAAACAAATGTAAATCTTTCTTTCAAAATCCTAAAGTTTTTTCGAAAAATGCCGATAAGTATAATACAGGCAAATACATTTATCGGAAAGGACAACAGGATATGTTAAAAAAGATTGCAACCCCAACAAACAATACTTTTAGCGGAGTTGAATTTATATTAAGAGGAGCTAAAAAACGCAGGGCGATGGCAGTATCCAATGCAGTTACAATTAATGCTGAATCAGGAATTCAGGTTAAGCTGCAGGCTGTGAAGTAGGGGTTCAAGCATTTGGTTTTGATAAAAATATCAAGCCAAACGTTATATTTACCCCCTGTCTGTTAAGATAGTTGAGAGTATATTTTGAATCCTGATTTTTCAATCAGGATTTTAATTTGGAAAAAAAATATATTTATGTTATTATTAATTTGTTGCCGAGGAAACGTGGCCGAGTAGGCTGAAGGCGGCACCCTGCTAAGGTGTTATATGGGGCAACCTGTATCGTGGGTTCGAATCCCACCGTTTCCGAATTTAAACACCGGATTTCAGGTTATCTGAAATCCGGTTTAATTTTTCATTTTAAAAAGTTTTTAGAGAGCAATAAAATTAGAACTCCTTCTGATATATTCAGCAAGCTCGTCTGCCGAATATATTTTTCTGTATAAAATTTCTTCCGGCCACTTATCCAGACGATATCCTTTACTTAATAAAAACTCTTCTGTAAATAGTCTTGCGGCTCTGCCGTTACCATTAAGAAACGGATGTATCCTGATAACTTCTGAAAAAATATTTGCAGCATGTGTAAAGCAATCCATAGTATCGTAGTTTTTATTAATGTATTCATCCAGTTTTTTCAGGTCCTCGACCACATCTTTACTTGCAGAATAATCATTTACAACACTCTTCGGGTCTTTTGTTACGTGAAAGATTTGTCTTACGAGTTCGTCTGTTTCAGGCGTACGCAGCCTGCCGCCTATAAGCTCCTGCCCCGGAGTGTCTGCTAAAACTATTTTATGTAGTTTAACTAAATCCGCAACCTCTGGCTTGCGATTTTTTACAGATTCAATATAGTTGTATGCTTTAATCATGTTTTTTATTGATATTTCCTGCATGCTTCCTGTATTTGTACAGGTTCTGCTTATCCATAATTTATCAGCAAGCTCTTGGGGAATAGTTGCACCGCTTACAGCATCTTTATAAATCTCCTGTGAATGTTTTCCGGATTTTTTATACAAATCTGTAAACTCCTGCTTAAAAAGCATCTTCTCTATTGGATTTTTAGCACTCTTGCCTATTTCATCTAAAAACTTTTTATTCTCTGGCTCAAGGGCAATAAACAATCTGTACAGGCGTTTTTTTGTTGTACAAAATATTTCCTTATCAAACAACAATTCCAGAGCCGGCACAAGAGATTTTGCATCACTCCCATATTCAAAAACCTTATCAAGAACAGCATTTATAATTTCTGGAAATTCTACCTTCGGTTGGTGAGGCGCTTCAAGGATTTTTTCAAATACAGGTTTTATCTCTTCAAAATTCGCTGCATCAAGCCTTGATATTTCTTTTATCCTCTCCTGTTCACTATTTTTGTAATTAAGTGCAGCAGTAATCGTTTTTTCTTGATTAATTGTACCGGAATACATATCTATAAAATTATCATATCTATTGCAAAGCTCATTTGTATTCCAAAATCTTTCAATTCTTTCGTACAAAACTCTCAGCTGCTTTATATTTCTATCGAAACCTGCTATTTTTCCTGCAGAAATACATTTTGCAATAATTACATTTATGGACTTTTTCCACTTAAGTTTCTCATCTGCTGTAAGATTTTCAAGATGCTCCTTCTGCATTATAAAATCACATATTACAGGATATAAGCTGTCACAACCATGATATTTTGAAAAATCTGCGTTATCACCGTGAACAGGTTTGTTAACCTTAGGTGTAACCGGGTCAATAAGGTTAATTTTCTTTGCTTTTGTATCAATTAATATATTGTTAGGACTAATAATATCAAATTGAAAACCTGTTTTTTTGCAGAATTTTTTCATCTGCAAATATGCTTGTTTATATGATTTAACAGGAAAATCCTTTAATTTTTCATATATATTTAAAGCTTTGAGCGTTTCTTCACGTGTAACCTTAACATCTCTTAATGGATGAGAATCTGTAACTTGAATACGTTCGGCATATTTATCAACCCCGAGGCTTTCTCCGGTTTTCTTTTTTACAATATCAATTTTTCCAGGAATACATAATACTACGCCTTCAAGAGTATTTAAATAATCATTCTTCGGTTTTACAAATTCTCTATCTAAATCTTCTTTTTTAAAACAATTTTTATAAATTCTTATAACATAATCCTTTATACCTGCTAAGCCATACCCCTTCTTTGATAACCCCTCGCCTAACAAATTATTTTCATCACTGATTGATTTGAGTATCGTATCTTTCAGCGGAATTCCATTCATCTCTCTGTTATAAGCTTTCCAAAACGTATCATTTCTTCCCTGAAATTGCAAGTTTGTATATTGAGGATTAAATAAAATCTGCATGTCAATAACTCCTTGCTATATATGAAAAACTCTAAAAAAATAATTTGCCACCAGTTAGCAAATTATTTCTTTTACGTTTTTTATCTAAAATAGATAAAAATGGAGTCCACGTTATGCACACCAAAGTTTCCGTTATATTACCAATTTATAATCAGGAAAAATATCTGGCAAAAGCTTTGACCTCGCTCCAGAACCAAACATTGAAAGAGGCAGAATTTATATGCGTAAATGACGGTTCTAAAGATAATTCCTTGACTATTTTGAATGATTATGCAGCAAAGGACAGTCGAGTAAAAATAATTAATCAAAAAAATCAGGGAGCAGGATGTGCAAGAAATAACGGTCTAAAAGCTGCTAAAGGCGAGTATATAGCGTTTTTAGACCCTGACGACTGGTTTGAACCTGATGCACTGGAAACATTGTACAATAAATCAAAACGCCAAAATTGCGACATGGTCGTATTTAATTTTAATAAAGTGGGAGAGAATGGAAACATATTGGGTCGTTATAATCTGCATGACAGGTTACAAAGATTTTACGACATAAAAGAAGATGAAAATTTTTACTGGCGTGATATTAAACCACGTATTTTAGGAGGAATGCATCCCGCCTCTTGGAATAAATTCTACAAACATGAGCTTATAAAAAAACACAGGCTGCATTTTGCCAATTGCAGCCTTGCAGAAGATAACGTTTTTGTCTTCGGAGCCTCACTGAATGCCGCTAAAATAGGGTATTCTGATAAATGCCTCTATAATTATCTTATTCGCCAAAACTCTGCAATCCGTTCAAAATCTGATAAAAACTTCTGTTTATTCAGATCAATTGACTGTGTAAAAAAACTAATTAACAATCTTGGTTTAGCAGAAGAGTTAAAAAATGAATTTGACGGCTATATACTGAGATTTGTTTCCTACCACATAAAACAAATTGTATCTGTAACAAAATTTAAGGAAATCTGCCAGAAAAAATTATCACCTCTTCAAAATCAAATGCTGAACGAGCGTTATAATGCTAATTCTAAACTTATGCCTATAATTGAAGCACTGCTTACAAAAAAAATAAAGACAGAGTTCCAGAAATTTATCTGAAACTCTTTTTATCGAAAGATCCTATTGAAAGGTTAATTATACCAGTTACGTATCCCCATACCGCATATTCCAAGCCAAATTAGCACTTTTGCTATATCAGCACCGGTGCTGAATAAATTAATTATTGCACCCAGAATTAATATCATCCAGGATAATCCAAATATAGCATCTCTATTCATACATAAAATCCTATTTTGCACTTTGAATAATTATTTATATTACTTATTTGTCTAAATGATTAGTTTTATTTTACATTAGTATAAGCAACAATGTCAATATGAATTATCAAGAATTAATTACGAATGGCATTAGGAGAATACGTTTCAAGCTTCATCTTACACAGGAACAATTTGCAGAAAAAATTGACATGAGCGTTCAAGGTTATCGTAATATTGAACATAACAGATACCTGCCAACAGCAGAAACAATAGATAAAGTTTGTCAGGTATTTAAAATTTCTCCTGTAGAGCTGCTTTTACCTGAACCTCAAAGCGACCTTGAGGCAATAAGATATATTATTGATGTTAAACTAAAAAATTGCCAGCTTGAAAAACTCATGCGTATTAACAATATGATTGATTTAATGTAAAATGTAAATCAAATGAAAACCTTCAAAACAATATTAATATATTTTTTATCTGCGTTCTTTATTTCAAGCTTATTACTGTACCTTGTTTTAATCTTTATAGTTCCTGAATATCTAGAAGATAACATCTGTTCTGTAACAGGTATATGCACAGAAACCGAAAATTTAAAAATAAAGATTACACCGGCTCTTGGGGTAAAATTAGACGCAGATATAGTTAAATCCGGCGCTTCAATTTATGTCGAAAAAATTCATGCGTCTGCTGATATAAAAAAATTAGCAGTTCAATCAATCAACGCTGACTATATTTTTATTGACGGAAATAAATTCGCACATAAAAAATCCTCCAACAGCTCATTTAATCTAAATAAAATTCCAGAAATAAATATTAAGCGTCTGGAATATATTTCAAAAAGTATAAACCTTAATATACAAGACATCTCTTATGACGGCCATTTGGCAAAATTTAAAGGAGAAGCAAAAACTAAGTTTCTACATAATAAATTTTTAGGCACTCTGGAAAACACAGGGTCGTCTGTCTTTGCGCAAAGCATAAAATTTGGTTCTGCACTTAGTATTACAGGAAAACTGACTGATAAAAAGGGAAATTATGATTTTCACGTTACCGGCCGGAATCTTCCAGTAAACCAGATTGAAAAAGCCCTGCTCGTTTACCAGAAATCACAGGATCCGGCAAAAAAATTCATAGAAAACTTTATTAACTATGGCGGCAGAATAGATGTTGATTTAAATTTTAAAAACTCGGGAGTATATGGAATATGTACAGCTAAAAAACTTAGTGCTAACGCTGTATGGTTTAATATTCCACTATATTTTGAGAAAGCCGTTTTTAACTTTAAGGGTAAAACTGTAACATCCGACGCAGATGGTCTTCTTGGAGGAGAGAAAGTAAATCATATACTAAACATTACGCACCTTGGAACATCTGAAAAAGAAGTATATGGTGAACTTAATACTACACTTCATGGAAATTTCAAATATATACCTGATTTAACTATTCTAAATTCTGCAGACGCAAAAATTGTTTATAAAATTAAACATAAGAAAATTGATGTTCTGTACCTGGTTAAACTAAAAGAAGAATCTGATTTGCTCTATAAAAAAGCCTATCTCGGTCTTAGAGATAAGCAAAGACGCTTCTTACTTAAAACCTATAAAGACGGAAATAAGCTCTACATAACGAATTATGATTATTCTCTAATACAAAATGACTCTATAAAAAATATACTTACCGGAAACGGCCTATTAATTAAACAAAATGATCATATGAAGCCTCAATTTTTGACTTGCAAAACAAATGGCTTTGCCCCCGTTTCTGTAACCGGTTCTTTCGGTGAATACGTCGACGGAGGCGAGTTTAACGGGGACTTGAAATATGACTTCGTAAAAAATCAAATATTCGGAAAATTTGAACTTATTAATACAAGGTTTAAAAACTTCTTTGTTAGCAGAGCAAAAATTATTTCAGAGAAAGAAAAAATATACATAAAAGCTGACGGAACATATGAAAGCGAAAACTTTTTCTGTGATATAGATGCAAGCAACAAATTCAGTAAAAATATCATAATTTATAAAATGAATATGTTTTTAAACGAATTGATTATACGTAAATCTCAGAATTTTAGTTCTGGACATACTGACATTGCATCAAAAATTAAGGACAACGATATTAATATAGAAAATTGGGAAGTAAGAATAGGTAAAATAAAAAAAGACCGGATAGTTATTAAAAATATCGAACTAAATGGGAGTTTAAAAGATAATACTTTCAGGTTTTCAATGCCTGAGTTAAAGTTTGCAAACGGTACTTTAACTGCATCAGGCAGATATAATTTTGCAGACGCATCTTCTTGCATTGATTTTGCAGCTAAAAACATTGACTCCAATACAGCTGCAGATATGTTATTTAATCTTCCGGAGCAGGTAAATGGTACTGCTGATGCTATATTACATCTTAATACAGCTAAAAATTTACAAGAGATTAAAGCTTGTGCATGTTTTCAGATTAAAGAGGGATTTTTGCCGCAGCTCGGAAGTACTGAATTTATGTTAAAAAATTCGAAAAAGATAAAAATAGCAGATTTAACAAATGCAGATTTGACGAGTAAAAAAGCACTCCAATCCAATATTAAAGGTTCTTTCTATGTAGATAATTCAAAGCTCAAAGATATTAATCTCACGTCACAGCAAAAATTTCTATCATTATTTATCGAAGGCGATTACGATATTGAACAAGAATTTGCAGATTTAAGCTTGTACGGCAAATATAATAAAGAAGCTCCTAAGGGTATAAAAATATTATTTATACCGCTTAACTGGATATTAAATATTGTTTTCCGTCCGGAAAGCACAATGGATTTATACAAAGATAAACTTGATAAAATTCCATCAATAGAATCTGATGCTTCTAAAAATGCTTATTTCAGAGTAAAACTTTCAGGCGATTTGAATAACGGAAATATTGATGTTGAACTCAAAGGTATTAAATAGGTTTGCAAAAAAAGTGTGCTTAAAATAAAATTAGTATGAGGGTCGTAATTTGGAACATTATACTAAAACACTTCCATATGAGCTGGAATTAACATCAAGAGTGCTCCATGAAGCAACAAGATGTTTTTTTGAACTGCAAAAATTTCCAATCTCTCAGGAAGAATTTATTATTCTGGACTGCCTCTACATTAACCCTAATATAATACAAATGGAAATTGCCAAATTGATTTTAAAAGGCCGAGCACACACAGGTAAATTCCTTAAATCTCTTGAAGAAAAAAAACTTATTACAAGAACACCTGTAAAACAGGGGTCTAAAATTGTAATGCAAATTAAAATTACTGATAAAGGGCTGAAAACCTACAGAAAAATAGCTAATGCTCTTGATGAGCATATAAAAGATGCCAGTGCAGGTTTAAAAATAAGGATAAATGATGTAATTTCTGCACTCCAAACAATTCGTGAAGATGCTGTCACTAAATTCAATATTAAATTTGAATAAATAAAAAACTTGCAAATTCACAAAATATATGCTTTAATAACGTGTAGAAAAATCTACATGTTGACGGAGGTACTATGTCGGAAGAAGCATTAAATGGACACGAGGAGTGGAGTTTCAAGTTAAATCCGTGGATTACAATGGTACCTCTTATGCTATCCATATTTATGTATGCGCTGGATGAAACGATTTCGAACGTAGCGCTTCCTTATATGGCAGGAACATTTTCAGTAAGCCATAATGAGTCAACCTGGATTATTACGAGTTATCTTGTAGCAAGCGGCATTGCAATTCCGGCAGTTGACTTTTTCAGCAAACTCTTCGGTCGAAAACAGTATTTTATGCTGAGTATAGTTGTATTTACGATTGCGTCAATTTTCTGCGGAATATCAAATTCCATGACAATGATGCTGTTTTCAAGAATTCTGCAGGGCGTTGGAGGCGGCGGTATTATGCCGATTGCACAGGCAATGATTTTTGAAATATTTCCGAAAGAAAAACTTTCTACCGCAATGGCAATTTTCGGGCTCGGGGTAATTATGGCGCCGATTATGGGGCCTGCTGTCGGCGGATGGCTTACAGAAAATTTCTCTTGGCCGTTTATTTATTTTATTAACATACCTTTTGGTATAATTGCACTTATTCTGTCGCATAAATTCATTGAAGAGCCGCCATATTCAAAAAAACAAAAAAATGTTACTATGGACATAAGCGGATTTGTTTTCCTTACTCTCTGGCTTTTGACTTTGCAGGTTGTGCTGGATAAAGGAAACGATGCAGACTGGTTTAATGCAACATGGATTTGCCAGTTATCAGCAGTTTCTTTATACTCTTTTTTGACATTTGTTTATATTCAGATAAAAAAAAGCAAGACGCACACCGGCTTGATAGACCTTTCTGTGCTAAAAAACCACAATTTTCTTATTGGCACAATGGGTCAAATCGTCTTGATGGGAGTCATGATGTCATCGGCTTCAATATTGCCGTCTATGCTGCAATCTTTGCTCGGGTATACATCATTCTTAAGCGGAATATCAATGGTACCGCGCGGTGCAGGATGCTTCCTGGCATCTATACTTTGCGGTATATTTGTTTCAAAGGTTGGTATTAAACCGGTTGTAACGGTTGGTTTAATAGTCCTTGCCTCCGCAGGGCTTCTGTTTGGAGAAATCAACACGTCTATATCACTTGTAGATATTGCTTTTCCAAACTTCGTATTTGGTCTGGGAATGGTTATGGCAATGGTGCCGCTTGCAAATATTTCTTGCGCGACGCTTCCGAATGAGGCACAGACAAACGCATCCGGGGTTCAGAACCTGTTGAAAAATATCGGTGCTGCCATCGGAACATCAATTGCAACAACAATGATTACAAGATTTTCTCAAATGCACCAACATATGATGATTAAATCTTTGACTGAAACAAATAGTGTTTATGCAGAGAGATTAAACTCAATGATTTCTTCATTTATAACTCAGGTCGATCTTCCGACAGCAACACATATGGCTCAGGCTCAGATACATAATATACTTAGACAGCAGGCAACGTTATGGGGTTATGTCGAAACCTTTAGATACTTTGCTGTCGCAGTAATCCTGATTTTGCCGTTTGTCTGCTTCCTGCACGATAGCGTAAAGGCAGAAAAAAAGCAAAAACAAGCATAAAATAAAAAAGACAATAACTTATTGTTACTGTCTTTTTTATGGTGGGCGTTAGAAGACTCGAACTTCTGACCCTCTCCTTGTAAGGGAGACGCTCTACCAACTGAGCTAAACGCCCGTATACCGGCTGTCAACATAGATTATATTAAAACAAAAAAAATTTAATGTCAAATACTTTGTTTTAATAATCTAATTAGCGTATTTAAAAACCTCTTCAAATTATATACAATACTAGAAAAAGAAAGGAGTTTTGAACCATGGAAATCAAAGTTGTTCAAGATGCAAAAAGTATTGAAGCCGATATCCTTGTTGTTAACAAGTTTGAAGACGAAAATACAACTAATGAGCTTGCCAACAAATACGCTGTTGAGCAAGATAATTTTAAAGGCAAATTCGGAGAAACCTACCTTTTGCCAACTTATGGAAAAGAAATCTACAGAAAAGTCCTCGTTCTCGGGCTGGGGAAAAAATCAGAATTTAACCCTAATAAAATGAGAGAAGCTATAGCAAAAGCAGTTAAAAAAGCCATGCAAATGGAAGCAAAAAAACTAGCATTCTCTCTCGATGGAATTGAATTTGATTACTCAGAACAATTCTCAATGGGTGCTTTCATTGGAGATTATGCTTTTGACAAATACAAGTCAGAAAAGAAAGAAAATAAAGTACAAGAAGTTTATGTACAAGCAAATGCAGAGATTGTTAAAAAAGCTGAAAAAATCGCTTCTGCTATGGCTTTCGCCAGAAACCTTGCAAACGAACCAGCTCAATTTGCAACGCCGACAGAACTTGCAAATATAGCATGTGATTTCGGCTTAGATACTGTTGTGTACAATAAAGAAGAATGTGAAAAATTAGGCATGGGAGCATTCCTCGCAGTAGCAAAAGGAAGTTCGCAAGAACCGAAATTTATCCACATGAAATATCAAGTAGACAACCCGAAAAAGAAAATTGCTATAATCGGTAAAGGTATTACTTTTGATAGCGGCGGACTTGATATTAAACCGGCTTCTTCAATGCTTTCAATGAAAGACGATATGTCAGCTGCTGCCTGCGTACTTGGAGTAATGAGTATTATAAGAGAATTCCACCCTCAGGTTGAAGTTCACGGCATTATCGCAGCGTGCGAAAACATGCCTGGCTGCAGCGCTTACAAACCGGGTGATATCTTAACAGCCAAAAACGGCAAAACAATTGAAGTTGATAACACAGACGCCGAAGGCAGATTAACCCTCGCTGACGCACTCTGCTACGCATGCGAATTAGGTGTTGATGAAGTAATAGACCTAGCGACCCTGACAGGAGCCTGCATGGTTGCACTGGGTACAAATGCTGCAGGTATTATGGGTAACGACGATACTCTTGTTAAAAACCTTATAAACACCGCTGAGCGAAACGGTGAAAAGTACTGGCAGCTGCCTCTATGGGATGAATACTTTGACAGCCTGAAAAGCGATATAGCAGATATGAAGAATACCGGCTCACGATGGGGCGGAGCTTCTACAGCAGGAGTGTTCCTGCAAAAGTTTGTAAAAGACGTTAAGTGGGCACACATTGATATTGCAGGAGTTGCCTTCTTAGATAAACCTCAAAAAGAATTCATAAAAGGCGCAACCGGCGCAGGTGTGCGAACACTTCTGAATTATATTCTAGAGCAGTAATTATTAAGAGTGGCGGGATGCTTTGCATCCCGCCACTCTTATCTAAATCTCTTCTGTATCAACAAATGTTATTTTATACCCCAGAATATCGGCAATAAGTAAAACTTCGTTATATGTTATACTTCCTCTAATAAGTTTGTTTGAAAGATTATTTGAACTATAATTTTTCCCCATTTTCTCCGATAACAACAGACAAAGCTCTTTCATTTTAATATTTTTCGCTGCTAATAACGATTTTATTTGTTCTCTTGCCTTCATATTCATATCAATAATTATACTAATCCGTGAAAATGTTGACAAATGAGTGTACAATGGATATAATAAAAACACTTATTAGTGATATTATACTCTAATTAGTGTGTTTACGTTTTACATTTATTTACATAAGGGGTAGCTATGGAAAAAAAACTATTTTATGAATTTATTGGGAAAAAAATCAGACAAAAAAGAGAGGAAAAAGGTTTAACACTTAATGAATTATCCCTCAAGACAGGGATAAGAAAGATATATTTGCAAAAAATAGAAGATGGTAAAGCTTATGGATTTAGTACAACAAAACTTTTTATGATAGCTGAAGCACTGGAAACACATGCCAGTATGCTGGTGAGAGGCTGGGAAGAATTTAAAAAGTTAGCCGGCACCGAATAAATCTCCGTCAAAATTCAAACCTTTTGCTTCTTTAAGCAGCGGATAATCATCAATATTATTATTCTTAACAAAATCAATTGCTTCTGCTCTTGCGAGTTCAAGAATTTTCGCATCATTTACAATATCTGCAATAATCATATCCGGCAGCCCGCTCTGGCGCGTTCCCAGGAATTCTCCCGGGCCTCTTATTTGCAAATCTTTTTCCGCAATAACAAAACCATCATTTGTCTGAGTCATTATATCAAGTCTTGCACGTGTTTCTTGAGATTTTGTGGAAGATGATAACACACAGTAAGACTGCAAATCACTTCTTCCCACACGCCCCCTTAACTGATGAAGCTGTGAAAGCCCGAATCTTTCTGCATTCTCAATAACAATTACTGTGGCATTTGGAACATCAACCCCAACTTCAACAACAGTTGTAGATACAAGAATATCATATTCTTTGTTCTTAAACTTATTCATAACTTCATCTTTTTCTTCATTTTTAAGCTTTCCGTGCAAGAGCCCTATTTTATATTCTGGAAAAACTTCATTCTGCCACTTTTCTTTTTCAATAGTTGCTGCTTTTGCCGAAAGGGTTTCACTTTCCTCAATAAGGGGATAAACTATATATGCCTGACGTCCGGCCTCTACTTCTCTACGTATCAAGCTTGCAATCTGCTTTCTTGAATTTGTCATTGTCGTAAGTATAGGTTTTCTACCGCTCGGAAGCTCATCAATAATAGTCAAATCTAAATCACCATTCATGGTAATTGCAAGCGTCCGCGGAATCGGTGTTGCTGTCATTGTTAATATTTGCGGATTTTGTGATTTTTTACGCAGCGCAAGCCTCTGCTTAACTCCAAACCTGTGCTGCTCATCAATTACTACAGCCCCAAGATTTGCAAAATCAACAGTATCCTGAATAAGTGCGTGTGTACCTACTGCAATATTTGCCTGACCATTCCGGAGATTTGTTTCCGAAACAGTACGCTGTTTTTTGCTTATACTTCCAATTAGCAGTTCAACGCTTAGGCCAAGAGGTGTAAGCCATTTAACAAGGTTATTGTAGTGCTGCTGAGCAAGGATTTCCGTAGGCGCCATAATTGCAGCCTGATATCCGTTTTCAATTGCTGCAAGAAGCATAATACAGGCAACTACGGTTTTTCCGCTTCCTACATCGCCTTGAAGCAGTCTTTGCATTGGTTTTGTTGAATTTAAGTCATTTAAAATTTCATTTACCGCCCTTTTTTGAGCGCCAGTTAATTCAAACGGCAAACCATTAATAAAACGCATTACAAGTCCGTCTTTTTTTATTTCTAACGGGATTGAAGAAATACTTTTATTGTTCTCTTCTCTTAAAAGTGCAAGTTTTAGCTGAATTAGGAATAATTCCTCAAATACAAGTGAGTATCGAGCGTTATGCAAAGAATTATTATCCTTCGGGAAGTGCATTTGTTCAACAGCTTCACGTTTTTCCATGAGATTATACTTGTCTATAACCTTGCGCGGCAAAACAGTTTCTATATCATTTTTAAACAGCTGTATTGTATTAAAAATAGCCTTTCTTAAAGTTTTTATATTAAGATTTTCACTCAAGGGGTAAATGGGAACTATCCGCGCTAAATTTATATTGGATTCACCGAGAATTTCGTCCTCCATAATTGAATAAACAGGTTTATCAAGGGTAGGCATTCCATCATAAGAATTTATTTTTACAGTGCCGGAAACCATAATACCGGCTCCTTTTGGAAATTGCTGTTTCATTCTTTCCAGAGTGAATTTATTAGACTTTGAAGCAAAAAAATTAAGACTCATGCTTCCAGAACCGTCATTTATGCGAACCTTAACAACACCAAGATTATTTTTTGTCGTAAAAGCTTCCACAGAACGAATATTTCCAAACACAGTTGTAGTTTCACCAGGCTCTAAATCCCTTATCCTTGTTCTGGTTGAGTAATCAACATGTTTGCGAGGAAAATAATAAAGCAAATCACCTACCGTATAAATCCCGAGTTTATTCAAAACATAGGCTATCTTTGGTCCTATGCCCTTCAAATACATAACATCTGATTTTAAGCTAAGATTTGAGTGCGCCTTTTCTGGCTGTGTTTCACCTGTTTCGGCCTTAATTACACTAACGAGCCTCTCAAGTGATTTTTTTCTCTGGGGTAAGGTATCCATTTGATACCGCTCAAAATGTTCTAAAAGCACCTGCCATTTTGGGTTTTTAGATTTTTTAATTTCTTTGCGCAATTCAGAACAGATGAACGATGAAAAACTTCTCGTACGCCCGTTAATATTGATATATTTATACTTAACCTCAATTTCGACGGCTTTCTTAATCTGCTCCAAATTATCCATGAATAGATTATACTATAGAATTGCCTAAATTGGTTTTTATAATCTTTGCTGGATTACCGGCAACTATAACATTTTCAGGCACATCTCGGACTACAATAGAACCGGCGCCAATTACAGAGTTCTTACCAACATAAATCCCGCCTATAACAACAGAATTTGCATAAATAGTTACATTTTCACCTATTATGGGAACCTGACAGTTATACTTCTCGCTATATTTCCCGCTGCCAATAGTAACATTCTGGTATATTACACAATTTTTTCCTATTTTGGCAGATGGATTTATTACAATACCTACCGGATGCGGAAAAGTTACATTATTCTTTTTTAAAGTTTCTATATCAGGAATGCAGCAAACATCCGCAAGCTGATTTATTCCAGGACTTCTAAATTTTAGTTTAATCCCGAATATTTTTAAAACCAGCCGGGCATTTTCTTTATATAGCCCGAAAAGGGAAGCATATATTCTTTTTATCATGAATAATACCTCTGAATGCGTTGATTACAATCAACAGTGTAAGGTCATTATATAGCTAAAATTATTATTATGCAAGTTGATGACAAACAACATTTGAATACAAAGAAACAAATTCTTGTAAATGCAGTTTCAAGCGTGATTAAAGAATTGGTCAAAAACTCCGGTAAAAGCGGACGTAAAATTTCTCAAGAATATGACATCGGTCTGGGCGTAATTTCTAAGCTTGAGCGTAATCTTGTTTCTGATATAAAGCTTTCTACAATATGGAAACTTGCTAATGCATTTGACATTTCTCCTCTTGAAATAATAAAAAAGACTATAACAGAATTACCAGAAGACTTTAATTTTTATGATTAGAAGTGCATCTTTACATTTCTTAATATTCACTCTCTAAAAAGGCAATTTTTAAAAACATAAATACTTTATATATATGTAAGAGATATTCAAAAGAGAGAGTGAAATTTATGGCAGCTACATACGACGCAATCGAAAGAAATAAAAAACCAGCAGGCGCTTTAGAAATTCCTGAAAACTTTCATTTCTACTATTTGAATAAACAAGACAGACAAATGAGATTTAACAACGGCGGAGATCCTATTTACGCTGTGTTCGATAAAATTGACAACAGACCGCTATCTAAAATCGCTAAAGATTTCGTCAAAGAATTAAAAGATGACTCTATCAGATTTATCTCTACTTTATTGAATTAATACGTAGGCAGTAAGCTAGTAGTTTTTAGCCAAACTCCTACATTTACCCCTTACCCCATCTTACATCTTACAAAATTTTGCCCCATTTCGGGGCTTTTTTTAATTTTTACTGTAAATAGTAGCTTCTACATTTTTATGCGGCAATGTTAAGTCTTCCATTGATTTAACAAGCTGTGCTTTTGTATCAGCTTCTACAAATTTTCCTCCGGTAACATTTGCAGTACACTGGAGCTGTGCAAGGTCATCTTCGTCATGCACATTAAATGCAATTACATCAATTTTGATATCTTTTCTTGTCTTAACCAGTTCTATTGAATAATCACACGGGCTTTCGTCACAATTTTCCCCTCCGTCTGTTAGCAGAATAATATGTTTTACACCGTCATATCCATCTAAATCTTTGTTGACAGCCTGTTTAAGCGAATATGTTATTGGCGTCATTCCTCTTGGTCTAAGACGCGACATTTCAGAAAGAATAGAAGAACTGCTTGAAAAACCGAGAGGTACTACAAGCTCAGAACTTCTGCATGCATTATACGCGAAAAGATTGCATGTATGACCGTAAACTCTAAGTCCGACTTTAGTTCCGGAGGAAATTTGCGGCAAAATATAGTTCATCATTTCCTTAACCTGATTTGCTTTTGTCTTGTGTTCAAGAAATTCCCCCATGCTGTTTGAATAATCTACAACAAAAAGCAGCTTGTCACTGTTATCCTTATAGCTGTAATCAGAAGGAGTATAAACCTCATAGGCAAAAACAGGAATAATTATTAAAAGCAATAAAAACCAGATTTTTTTCATATCATAAGATTAACCTGTTTTTTCAATCCAATATATTCTCTTACAGAGCTAGCCTGCAATACTTGATTTTCATTTTTATCAGCGCTACTCTTGTATCGGAGGAGTAAGATGTCAAAGAATATTTTTATTACTGCGACCGGAACAGATGTAGGAAAAACGTATGTTTCAGCCCTTATTGTAAAAGAAATGAGAAAAGCCGGATATAATTGCGGATATTTTAAACCTGTACTTAGCGGTATAGAAGAAAAAAATGGCAAATTGACTGTAAGTGACGCAAATTATGTTGTTGATACAGCAAAAATCCCTTGTGAAGCGGATAATTGTGTCGGATACTGGTGGAAGGAGGCAGTTTCTCCACATTTAGCAGCCAAACGCGCCGGCAAAGATATTGAAATAGAAAAAATTAAACAAAAGTTTGAAGAGCTCAGCAAAGATTATGATTATCTTTTAATTGAAGGCGCAGGCGGAATTACCTGCCCTCTAAGGCTTGAAAACGGAGAAAAATACCTGCTTAAAGATTTAATCAAAGAGCTTGGCACAAGCATTATTATTGTTGCAGACGGCGGACTCGGCACGATAAATTCAACCCTGCTTACGGTTGAATACGCAAGAAACAATAATATCCCGATTGCAGGTATTATTTTGAACAACTTTAACCCTGACAGTTTTATGCATCAGGATAATTTAAAACAGGTTGAATACCTCACCGGCATTAAAGTTGTTGCGACTGTAGAAAGAGGTCAAAAGGATATTAAACTTTTGGAGGAATTATGGACTGGCAGAAAGAAGATTTGAAATACATATGGCATCCGTGCTCACAGATGAAGGATTATGAAACACTTCCTCCTATCGTAATTGAACGTGGAGAAGGTATAAACTTGTATGATATTAACGGAAAATGCTACAAGGACGTAATCAGTTCGTGGTGGTGTAATCTTCTCGGGCACTGCCATCCAAGAATTAATGCCGCAATAAAAAAGCAGGTTGATACGCTTGAACACGTTATTTTCGCAAATTTTTCACACAAAACAGCTATTACACTCTGTCAAGAGCTTGCTGAAGTTGTTCCGGCCGGATTATGCAAATTCAACTTTGCCGATAACGGTTCTTCTGCAATTGAAATGGCTTTAAAAATGAGTTTTCAGTACCATTATCAAACAGGAAACCCGCAGAAAAAAAGATTTATGGCATTAGCAGACGCATACCATGGCGAAACCCTCGGGGCTCTTGCAGTTGGCGGAGTTGATTTATATTCGGAACTCTATAAACCGCTGCTTCTAGATGTAATAAGAATAGAAGGATTAGATTGTTACAGATGCAAATACGGGAAATGCCGTGATTGTTGTAATTGCGAGTGTTTTGAAAAAGCGGAAGAAGCTTTTGCAAAATACGCAGATGAAACAGCTGCAATTATTGTAGAACCATTATTACAGGGCTCTGCCGGAATGAAAGTTTATCCGCCTTTATATTTGAAAAAACTGAGAGAATTGTGTGATAAATATAATGTACATCTTATAGCTGATGAAATTGCAACTGGTTACGGCAGAACAGGGAAAATGTTTGCATTCAACCATGCCGGCGTAAGCCCAGACATAATGTGTCTTTCTAAGGGGTTAACCGGCGGTTATATGCCAATGGCAATTGCTGTAACTACACAGGAAATTTATGATGCGTTTTATGATGATTATCTGAAGGGCAAAGCATTTATGCACTCACACACATATGCTGGCAATCCGCTTGCATGTTCAGCAGCAATTGAAGTTTTGAAAATTTTAAAAGACGAGCAAATTATTGAAAAAGCTAATAAGCGTGCTGTTTACTTTAATAATATTATTAAGGAAAAATTCCTTCCGCTTGAAAACGTAGGCGAGGTGCGCTCAATAGGTTTAATTAACGCAATTGAACTGGTTAAAGACCGGGATACAAAAGAACCTCTGGATTATAAAAAACGTACAGGATATCAGATTTACAAAAAAGCTCTGGAAAAAGGAGTTCTGTTAAGACCTCTCGGGGATGTAATATACTTCAATCCGCCTCTTATTATTGAAGAGCAAGATATTGACTTTGTATCAGATGTTGCATTAGAATGTACAAAAGCAATATTAAATAGTTAGGAGTATACTAATGAATGTATCGTTAAAAACTTTTATGCCGGTTGTCGCAGCCGGATTGTTAGGTTTGAACGCCTGTAGTCATGTTGAGGAAAGAGCTAAAGACTATATGCAAGATAAACCATATTCAGAATTTGTAGAGCTTACGAATACAAGTAATACGACACTTATACAGTCCCGACTTGATTCATTGGCTTATAGAGATATTTTTAGCGGTACAAAGCTTGCGAATGATTCTGCTTCTGTTGCAGAATTTAATAAAATCGCAGCCTGCCTCCGAGGGTATAATAATGAATATGATTGTTCTCAAAGAATAGTAGCAATAGAAAAAGGGCTAAAAGACCAAGGGATATTAACAAAAGATTTTTCCATAGTAAAAGATCTTTCCGCTACTTTTGCCGAGGGTTTGGTGCAAGCTAATAAACTTCAACACTATGCTGATGATTGGGCTTATAGAAAATTCTTTACTCAAAAAGGAATTATGACTGATGAACTTTCAAAGCAATGTGATGAGGTTTCTAAAAAAATCAGACCTTAATTAAGTTTTGATTTAAGGATTCTTGCAGCAGAAATCAAAATATCAATACTGGTTGAAAACGGCGGTGCGTAAGTTAAATCTACATCAAGCAAATCTTCGACAGTCATTCCTCTCAGAAGTCCTACTGAGATAGTATTAACTCTTTTATCAGCATCACCGCAGCCTATTGCCTGAGCACCCAGCATTTTATGAGAACGCCTGTCTGCAACGAGTTTTAGTGTAACATTTTTTACTTCCGGCATATAACCGGCCTTATCGCGCTTTGTTATAACCACAGAAACAGTGTCATAACCTCTTTTTTGCGCAGCTTTTTCTGTTAAACCGGTCATTGACATACTGAGAGAATGGTATCTTAAAACAGCTGAACCGAGAACCCCCTCAAAATCCTCGACTCCGCCGCAAGCATTAATCGCAGCAACCCTGCCTTCTTTATTTGCAGTAGAGCCAAGCGGAATCCATACAGGAGAATGCGAAATAATATTAATCTTTTCAGCACAGTCACCGCAGGCATATATATCCGGAATGTTTGTTTCCATTCTGCTGTTAACCTTTATAGCACCGGTTGTTCCTATTTCAATTCCGGCTTCCTTAGCAATATCGACTACAGGATAAACCCCTGTTGCAATCACTGCCATATCTGTTTCAAACCCTGAACCGTTAGTCGTTAAAACTCCTGTTACAGTTTCATCACCTACAAATTCACAAACCTGATCTTCATTTAGTATTTTTACAAGACCGTCTGAATTTTCCAGTATGAAAGATTGTATCAATGAAGAGATATCCTCATCAAAAACAGAAAGAATAAAAGGAGAGCGCTCAACAAGAGTTACATTCTTTTTATTTTTAACAAAAGCCTCTATCAGTTCTATACTAATATACCCGCCGCCTATTATTGTTATATTTTGCGACTTTTCCATTGCGCTTCTTATATTAATACCGTCCTCTAGAGTTCTTAATGTAAAAATATTTTTCAGACCGGTATTTTTTATATCCGGTATAAACGGCGCAGCCCCTGTTGCAATAATTAATTTGTCATACTCAACAAAATTACAAACACCTAATTTTAAATCTTTAACCAGAATTTTTTTATCTGCAGGAAGAATTTTTGTAACCTGATGCTCCGTATGAACATTTATACCGCTTTTTTCAAACTCTTCCTTGGTTCTGACAATAAGTTTATGCCAGTCCTCAAAATCTCCCGCTACGTAGTAAGGAAGCCCGCAGGAAGAATAGGATACAAAGGTGTCCTTTGTATAAATATGTACATCCGCATCCGGAAGCAGTCTTTTTGATTTTGCAGCAGCTTTGGCGCCTGCTGCGACCCCGCCTATAATTATTATTCTCATAATGAGATTATGGCGGGCTTAAACGGTAAATTCAATTAGACACTCATCTATTTCCGTATTAATAAAGTTATATCGTTAAATACAACAAATATCATAAGAATAATAAGCAAAGAGAAAAATACTGTAGATATAACCTCAATAACTTTTTCATTTAAAGGTTTACCCATGATTTTTTCAATAATCAAAAACATTAAGTGTCCTCCATCCAGAGCCGGAATAGGAAGAATATTTAATATAGCAAGGTTCATAGATATAAGAGCTGCAAGAAGTACACCGGAAGCTTTTCCGCTTTTCTCTATCATATCGCCGCCTATTTTGGTAATCGCAACAACACCGTGCATATCTTTTAAAGGAATATTTCCGGTAAACAACTGACCGAGAGAGTACATCATCATATAAGTATTGTTCCACAGATAAGAACAGCTCTCTTTTACAACAGCAGCAGGAGTATTTGTCTTAATCATTGTCTGCTTTGCTCCAAGCCCGATACCAATAATACCTTTTTCATCAGGATAAATAGGATTGAGTTCTATAGTTTTTCCATCACGCAAAACCGTTAGATTAATAGGGTGCACACCGTTTGATAAAACTTTGGCCACATCATACATTGAGAATTTGCCATCTGAAGTATAAACTCTCTTACCGTCAATACTTTTTTCAAGTTCTTTCAATCTCTCATCAAGAGTTATACCCTCATTTTTATAGTACTTAGCACCCTTTAGCGCATATTTGTCCATTGTTACAATATCTTTTTCCAAATCCTGAGGAAGTCTTATCGCAATACCCTCTGGTATAATTTCATCTTTAGATAAGCCCGGATTTAAATCTTTAAGTTTTGAATAGTTTGCATTGACTGTTTTTTCTGAAACAATACCGTTATTCTTAGCACTATTTTTAACAATAGTCACCAGTGAATAAACGTTATTTATATCACAACCGTTAGCTTTAAGTATTCTGTCACCTTCTCTTAATCCGGATTTCCGTATACTTGCTTCTTTTGGAGCACTTATTTCCCCTGCATAAATCTCATAATTTCCAGAAGGAAGTTTGTGAGAAACAATTGCCACAAGCATAACCAGAGCAATCGCACAAATTACGTTTGCAATTACGCCGGCAGAAACAACAATCGCTCTCTGCCATGCCGGTTTATTTGCAAATCTTTCCGGAGAGTCTTTTGGAAGTTCACAATCTTTCTCGTCATCAGGAAAAGAAACGTATCCGCCAAGCAAAAATGCATGAACCAGAACTTCCACATCACCAACCTTGGTTTTATATAAAGTCGGCCCTACAGGAAGGCCAAACCCGAATTTATCAACCTTTATACCAAATGCACGGGCTGCAAAAAAGTGCCCTGCTTCGTGTACAAGAATAAGTAAACTTAAAAGTAATATCATTATGATAATTGACATAAACTCTCCCTTTTATTATCTTTTTTATAATTTTAACATAAATAGCTTTGTTGTGTTATAATTAGGCAAAATAGGTGACAAAATGACTATTGCAATATATCCGGGCAGTTTTGACCCGATTACAAACGGACATATAGATATTCTAAAAAGCGGCGCTAAAATTTTCGATAAAGTTATAATCGCCGTATGTTATAACGTTAATAAAGAAGGCTTTCTTCCTATTGACGTCCGTACAAAATTAATTCAAGAAAGCGTAAATGATATTCCAAATGTTGAAGTTGATGCTTTTCAAGGTTTAACCGTTGAATATGCAAAAAAGCGCGGAGCATCTGTTCTTTTGAGGGGCCTGAGAACCTCTTTTGACTTTGAGTATGAAATGCAGCTTTCTCAGACAAACCATGCTTTATACAATGATATTAAAACAGTCTTTTTAATAACTCAGCCTGAATTTAACTTTATTTCGTCATCCTGTGTAAGAGAAATTCTTATAAACAAGGGGGATATAAGCGGCTTTGTGCCGGAAGCTGTATGCCGGTATTTAACTATGAACGCTCAGGCTTTAAGTTAGACAAAATTACTGCAGCTATCATAAATACACATCCCAAAATCTCTTTTGGAAGCATTGTTTCGCCTAAAATCACCGCACCGCCTAGTACTGCAAAAACAGATTCAAGACTAAAAATAATTGACGCAATTACAGGAAGAGTATTTTTCTGCCCGAAAATTTGTAATGTATAAGCCACGCCGCAGGTTAAAATACCTGCATACAAAAGAGATGTTTTGCAATCAATAATAGATGCCGCTGTCGGATTTTCAAATAAGAGTGTTAAAACAGCTGACAAAATCCCAACAACCACAAACTGCAAACAGCATGCTTTCACTGCATTAACTTTGTTAGAATAAAAATTAACAACCAGAATATGGACGCCGTAGAAGAATGCAGCTACCAGCACCAGTAAGTCATAAACATTAAAACCGCCACCCGGAGTATAACACAAGAAATATAAACCAATTACAGCAAGAATTACGCTGAAAACAATTCTCTTTTCAAGTTTGTGTCCTTGCAGAACCGCAATAATCGGTACGAAAATAATATACAGAGCAGAAATAAATCCGGCCTTACCCGCTGTAACATACTGCATGCAGTATTGTTGAATACTCATGGCCGTAAATAGCGCAAGTCCGCATCCTACTCCTGCTCTGGCAAGATTTATATGCTGATATCTCTTTCTTTTTTTTGTTCTAGTATCCGGTTTTGACAGCTTAACCCAGAGAATTACCGGCAAAAGGCTCAATGCACCGAGAAAACTTCTTACCATATTGAAAGTAAACGGCCCGATATGGTCCATACCTTCACGCTGAGCAACAAACGAAACACCCCAGATGAGTGCCGTCAAGAATAATGCAAAATTAGCAAGAAGTTTATTTTTCATAACACCATTATATATAACTAAATTCTATTATGCCAAACCCCGCCGCGTCTGTCGACAAAAGCGTCATAGCAAGACCAGAATCTGAATATACCAGTTAAACCCAGCACTGCATGTGTAACGTTTTTATCTACCGGGTTATCATTTATTAATTGACCCAGCCCCGGCCAAACAATTAAAGAAATTGCTGCAGCACCTACAGAACGTCCGGAAATAGCACCCGGAGTACCGTGTGTTGGAGCAGCCATAACTGCTGATGACAACATAATTAATAAAACTAATATTGAACAAATCTTTTTCATACTTATAATTCTCCCTAATATTTCTTAGTTACCCATAGCAAATGATATCCAAATTGTGTTTTTACCGGTTCGGAAACTTCGCCCACATTACCATTGAAAGCGGCATCTTCAAAAGGTTTTACCATCTGGCCTTTTCCAAAACATCCCAAATCTCCGCCATTTTTTCCAGACGGACATTTAGAATACAGCCCTGCCATTTCTTTGAAATCATCAAAACTTTTTATTTCGTTCTTAAGTTTTATAGCTTCAAGCTCGGTTGGTACAAGAATATGACTTGCACAAACCGTTGAAAAATCTTCCGCAAAAGAAGGAAGGCATAATAAACCTAATAAAAATAATCCTCCAAATAATTTTTTCATAATAAAACTCCTTAAATATTTATTCAGCATCAACCAATACTTTAGCCTGTTTCCACAAATCGTTAAATTCGTCATATGTATACTCTTCAAAAGCTTTTGTTTTAATTTCTTCCATTTTTCTGAAACGTTTTGTGAATTTTTTATTAGCTCTCAACAATGCTTGTTCAGCATCAATTTTATACCATCTTGCAAGATTAACGGTCGCAAAGAAAATATCCCCCATCTCATCTTCCATTTTCTCTTTGTCACCGCTTTTAACAGCTTCTTCAAATTCTTTATACTCAGATTGAATACAATTTTTCAAACTATCAACACAATCCCATTCAAACCCGACTTTTACGACTTTCTTACTAATTTTTTGTGCTGACATTAATGCAGACTGGGACTTGGAAATACCATCCAATACAGATTTTCTATAAGTTTTTTCCTCTTTTTTAAGTTTATCCCAATTATCCAAAATTTCCTGAGTTGAATGCACTTCGGTATTACCAAAGACATGCGGATGCCTGTGTATAAGTTTATCGCTCAATTCTTTTGCAACATCTTCTATATCAAATTCACCGTCGTCCTTTGCAATCTGGGCATGGAGTACAACCTGCAGTAAAACATCACCGAGTTCTTCACGCAGATTTGAAATATCGCCCTCGTCAATTGCATCCACTGCTTCATAAGCTTCTTCAAGCATGTTTGGACGCAAAGACTTATGAGTCTGCTCTCTATCCCACTCGCAGCCGTTTTCACTCCTTAGTACAGCTATTATATCAACCAGTTTTTCTAAATTCGGATATTTCATAAACTGATTATATCATAGACTAAGATTTATTAGCCAGCATTTTATACCCGACTGTGAGCGCCCCCATAACACCGGCTGTAATTCCGCCGTATTTCAGGGCTTTTTTCCACTGCATATTGCTTTTTGTATTTTTAATAATTTCAAATAATTTTGCATCCTTAAACTCAGAAGACTTTATGAATTTCTTAGACTCGCTGTTCCATCCTAATTTAACTGCATTTTTGGTTTTCAAAAGTTCAAAATCCATAATTCCCTCCAGAGATTTTTTCAATGCTTCTTTGCTTGTTTTTATGTTGGTTGTATTTACGGCATCCAGCAGTGTTTCAGATGAAATACCTTTACACTGCTCATCTATTATATATTTATTTGCATTAATTAATTTTCTAAACTCTTCTGGAGTTTTGACTTTATCAATTTTTTTTAAGACTTCTTTCAATTGTTTAAAATATTTTTTTACGTCTGAGGAAGTATTTTTATTTAAATTTTTATCAAAAACTTCTCTTGCAAAACTATCAGACACGACTCCGTCCTTACCAACAGGATACCTGTTCCTGAAATATCCGGCAGTACCTCCGCCAAGAGCACCCAGAGTCATCATTCCGAAAACAGACGGACCGGAATTTTTGCGAACGGGTTGATATCCGCCGCCTTGCGAATACATATTACCTGCATTCATCGCATATGAATTAGCCATACTACACACCTTATAATTATTACACTATATATCTAAAGTAATTTTACGCAGAAAAATTGCTTTATTATTTAACAAAGCGTTACAATTTGTTCAAGTTTACATTTTTATTATCTTTATTGTATAATCTCCTTATACTTTTTAGGAGAAATTTTTAAGTATGAAAGTAAGTGTAAAAGTACCTGCCACATCGGCAAATTTAGGCCCCGGATTTGATTGTCTGGGCTTGGCTCTTCCGATTTATAACACAATTACAATCGAAGAAACCGTGCTTCCGGGAACAGGTATTGAAATAAATTTGATGTCAGAAGAAGAAGTTATTGATGAAATGATTTTCGATAACATTCCAAAAGATGAAAATAATATAGTATATAAAGCAGTGGAAATGCTTTATAATTCAATCGGTCAGGAACCATCAGAATTGAAGATTAATATACAGTCGCAAATTCCTATAACAAGAGGCCTTGGAAGTTCTGCGGCTGTAATCGTAGGAGGGCTTATTGCAGCTAACAAACTTTTAGGCTCGCCTGCTGATGAAACAGCACTTCTTTCAATAGCAACAGAGGTTGAGGGACATCCTGATAATGTTGCTCCGGCTATTCTGGGAGGTTTCGTAATGGCTTCACAGGAAGATGACGGTTCAATTGTATACAGAAAACTTGATTGGCCTCAAGATTGGGATATTACAGTATGTATTCCTGATTTTGAACTTTCTACTAATATTGCACGCTCTGTTCTGCCGGAACAAATTCCTATGCAGGATGCAATATTTAATGCTAAACACCTTGCAATGCTTGTAGAGGCTGTTAATACAAAAGATACTAAATTAATGAAAATAGCACTCCAGGATAAACTCCATCAGCCTTATAGAGAAAAACTCGTGCCTGGTATGCGTGAAATTATGGAAGCATTTAAGCATGAAGACGGCGTTCTAGGCTGTGTTTTATCAGGGGCCGGCCCGACAATGCTGATTATATCCCACAAATATGATGTGGATAAGATTAAATCCACAGTAAGAGAAATATGGGAAGGCCAAAGCATCAAAACTGATATAAGAACTTTAAAGATTGAACCTAAAGGTGCTGAAATCCTCGAGGCGTAGGGGGAAATTAGATAATATAGTTAATTACTCTTCAATTAAACTAAAATTTTCTCCAAGTTGGTCTTCAACCATAGCAATCAATTCAGAGCATCTCATTCCCAATGCGTTTGCAATTGCCCAGCTTGTAATTAGTTTACATTGAACCTCTCCCCGTTCTACTCGTAAAATTTTGCTTTTATCAAAGCCATAGCTTTCTGCAAACTTACTTGCAGACAAACCAGTGCGTTTATCTCTTAATTCTTTAATCACATTGGCAAGGCTTTCTGTTATTCGTTGCATTTCTTTTGTAATATATTGCATTTCTTACACTTCTAATATTATTACCTATTTTTTAACGACTGCTCAATCATTATTATAAGTTAGTTCTTGTATTTTATAATATACTTTTGTGAAGAGTTCTTCATTTTGTTTAATTTTTTCTAATTTTACCAAGAGCTCATTGTATGCTTTTTCTATATCAATTTTTTCTTCGGTTTTAAATAATACATCTGGTTTTATTTTTAATGCATAAATAATATTTTCTATAGTTTGCTGGCTTGGATAACTTTTTCCATTTTCAATTTTGCTTAACGCTGAAGGTTCTATGTTAATCATTTCTGCAAATTGTTCTTGCGACAGGTTACGAATTTTTCTAGCCTTGAAAACATTATTTCCTATAATTTCACGTATATCCATAATATTATTTTAATTTTATTTTGAATGTAGTATAATGTCCTCGTAAGAATAAAATATTCCCACAAAGAAAACTTGGAGATTTTACTTATGCAATACTTTTAGAATATTATAAGCATCATTTAATTTATCTTGTGGAAAGGTTTGTAATAATCGGGTTATATTTTTTATTGAATCAGCATGGTTGTCTAGTGTTATTGTTGGCCTTGCAGTAAAGAAAAGACTCGGATGTACATCCAGTGCATCACATAATTTTGCCAAAGTTTCGCTCTTGATAAAATTTTTACCGGCTTCTAAACGGTAGATGGTTCCGGCTTCTACACCAATACGTTCACCAAGTTTCTCTTGTGTTAAGCCTTTAGCTTCTCTAAGTTCTTTAAGCGAATTTCCTAAAATCTTTTGAATATCTTTACTATCCATAAAAACATGATAGGTTATTTGTTTACCCATCTCCACATCATAAAATTCATAAACTAATCATATTGCAACTATTTAAAACATAGTATACACATTAATACTCATGACATAATTAAAAGGAGAAAAAGATGAAAAACTTACTAACAACATTAATTCTATTAATAATCACAGTTGGAGTTGTTTTCGCCGATACAAAAATCCCTGTTCAGCTTATCAAAATCAAAGATGGCGATACTGTTGACGTTAGAATTGAGAAAAACACATTTCCAGTAAGATTAATAGGAATTGATTGTTATGAAACAGGCAGAATACATCGGGCATATCACCAGGCGTATGACAATAATTTATCAATTGATGAAGTTATTGCAAGAGGAAAGCAATCAACAGTTAATGAAGATTTACAAAAAAACGGCGGATGCATGATTTATGATTACAAATAGCAAAGACGCGAGCTTTGCTCGCGCCTTTGCTTATTATTCTATATTAACTAAACATTAATATCTTTTACAGATAATGCAATTCTGTGTTCTTTCGGTGTGAATTTCTTGATTAGTACATCAACTTCAGAACCTACTTTAAACATATTGAACGGATTTACGTTTTCATCAGACATTTCTGATACAGGAAGCAATGCTTCAACACCAGGGAAAATATTAATAAAAGCACCAAATGTAGTAACTTTATTTACAGTTCCCTTTACTATTTGCCCTTCTTCAAACTGTCCTTCAATTTGCTGCCAAGGATTTTCACCCATTCTCTTTAATGATAAAGAAATTCTCTTCAATTCATTGTCAATCTTGATAATTTTAACTTCAATTGTATCACCTAATGTTAAAACATCAGAAGGGTGTTTAATTCTCTGCCAAGAAATTTCTGAAATTGGAAGCAGACCATCGATACCATTGATATCAACAAATGCACCAAAATCAGTAATTCTTACAACATTACCTTTAACAATTTGATCTTCTTCAAGAGAAGAAAGAACGTTATCAACAACCTGATCTCTTTGTTCAGCAACAGCCTGTCTTTGAGAAAGGATAAGTTTATTTTTCTTAGGGTCAGCTTCAAGAACTTTAACTTCGATTTTCTGATCAATAAGACCTTCAAAAGGAGTTCCTGTTCTCAATTGAGAAGATGGGATGAAGCCTTTAAGATCAGCCACGTCAACTAATACACCGCCTTTAACAGTTGAAACAACCTTAGCAAGAATTGTATCACCCTGAATTTTAGCGTCATTTAATTGAGCCCATGCCTGAGCAAATGCAATTCTCTTTAATGATAACTGCATAGGATCATCGTTGTTTTCTTCTTTTAAAACATAGAATTCTCTGGTATCACCAATTTCTAATTCTTCTACGTCGCTTGAAAGTTCTCTATTAGATAAGAATGCTTCCATTTTAGCACCCTTTACACTTACTAAATAACCTTCTGATTCTTTTTTAATCACTGTACCTTCAACGATATCAGCTACATTGTTAGATTTAGCAAAGCTTTCTTCTAACAGCATTTCAAATTCATCTAATACTTGTGTCATATTTATTTTCCTTTCTGTATTTTGTCAATAACTTTATCTATTATTTTTTGCGGAGTTGAAGCACCGGCAGTAATACCGATAGATTTAACTCCTTCTAATAATTCTGTATTAAGTTCAGTATCGTTTTCAATATGAACTGTTTTTGTGCAGGCTTTAAGAATTTCTGCCAGATGCGAAGTATTAGCACTTTTTTTGGAGCCCACTACAATCATTAAATCGCTTTCTTTTGCAAGCTCTTTTGCTTCTTTCTGCCTCATTGCTGTTGATTGGCAGATTGTGTTATAAATCAAAACTTCTTTTGCAATTGTATTAAGATAATTAACGATGAGATTTAATGAAGAAACCATCTGCGTGGTTTGAACAACTACACCAACTCTTCTATGAGATTTAATCTCAGCTTCATACGGAGCAAGTTCTTCAATTGATGCTGCAACCACAACTTTATCAGAGTACAAATCAGCATTTGCTTTAATAGCCATTACTTCCGGATGATTAGATTTGCCTACAATTACAACAAAATAATCATTTTTAGCAAGTTCTACAGCTCGCTGCTGAACTTTTTTAACGTCAGGACAGGTTAAATCAACAAGTTCAAATCCGGCATTTTTAATTTGCTCAAAAATTTCCGGTGCAGCACCATGGCTTCTGACAATGCAAATTCCGTCACCTTGCTCAGGTATTTCATTTATAGTTTTTATACCCATTTTTTCTAACTCATTAATAACATCTGTGTTATGAATGAGTTCGCCTAATATATAAATATTTTTATCAGGGTTTTCCTTTTTTAACTTTATAGCAGTTTCTACGGCTCTTTTCACTCCGTAACAGAACCCTGCAAATTTGGCTAGTTTGATATCTGGATTACTCAAAAAAATTGTAATTCACTTTCTAAAGAACTAGAGGTTTCCCTCAGTACCAACATTAAACTATAAAATAATCCAAAAGTAAAGAGTTCCTAATTAGCAAGCAATTTTAGTCCTGTAATTCCAGTTACAATTAAAGCTATGCAAATTAGTTTCGAAATAGTTAATGGTTCTTTAAAAATAAGTATGCCCAAAATAACAGTTCCAATTGTTCCAATACCTGTCCATATTGCATAAGCAGTTCCTAACGGCAGTTGTTTAAGAGCCTGCGACAGAAAATAAAAGCTCAGTATCATACTAATAACAGTAAAAACAGCAGGAAAAATTTGAGTGAACCCGTGAGAAAACTTTAACCCTACAGCCCAGCTGATTTCAAAGAGCCCGGCGACCAATAAATAAAACCACTGCATTTTAAACCCTCCTTTCGATTAGAAAGCCAGGGAGAAATCAAATGATTTCTCCCTGGCTTTTATCCTTCCGTGTACTTTAAAATTATATTTTAAAGTGTTCTCTCTTGGACCAGCCGGAATTCTACCGCGGAACCCTAGAAAACTTTTAATATTCAGTAAAAAATGGGTGTGGTGGGACTCGAACCCACGACCAATTGATTAAGAGTCAACTGCGCTACCAACTGCGCCACGCACCCATATACAAGCTTGGAATACTACGAAGGACTAATTTCATTTACCCCCGCACCCGTATATGACATTAAAATATTATCACAAACATTTTTTATTTCAAATACATAACAAAAATTTTTTTGTTTATACGTTTAACTTAATATGAAACTCATTACAGATTACAGTATTAATAAAAAATTTCCGGCTTTTCAAGGATTACGCAGTAAGCATAAAACCCTGCAAGATTTATTTAATAACATGCCTGCGGAATGCTTTATTCCGCAAAAATCAATCGAAAAAATTTCAGAAATTAGACCTGTAATGCTTGCAGGAACAAAATGCAGAAACTCTATTCCTTTGAGAAAATTCTGGGATTTTTTTGAAATCGATAAAAAGACATTCTTAAAAGGTTTTTCTACGAACAAAGATGGTTTTGCAAACAGTTTTCTAAAAACAAAATCCTGTATACCAATTTCTACATCATATATTCATGACTGTTCCGTAATGTATCTCTTCAATAAAGAAACAAAGACGCACGCTCTTTACCATGCTGCGCCTGACTGTAAATTAGAAACATTAAATTTTATGATAAAAACTCTTATGCCGGAAGGTTTTACCAAGGGAGCTATCATTCCGGGCGATTCAATTTTTTACAGAAAACACAGACATAACATGGAAAATATGTTTAATCTTATGAAACAGTCCAATCCGCACGCACTTATTAATGTTTACCACGGCACTACAAGATATCCAGAAATTACAGGTTACAAGGGATTTGTTTATGAAATTCCAAACAAAAAGGTCAAAGAACAAATGCTGGATGGTATACTGGATGCAGAAGATTTTGGACAGGCTACTTTTAAAATATTAAACCTGCAAGGCTATAATACTTTTGAAAACATTAATCTTTGCAGTACAAAAGATGAACTTTATAAATTAAAACAAGCTTTCAAACAAGCAAAATATCCACCGGAAATTTTTAAAATATTATCAAACATAATTGATGCAAGAGAAGCTGAGTTATAAAAATAGCAAAAAATTTTTTTACGGGATTTAATATATACGTTATGAACATTTCAAAAATTCAAACTACACCAAATTTTTATAATACACAGAAACCGCAAAAAAGAGAATTTATAGACATTATCTCTGATAATGTTAGAAATCCGCGAGACGTAAATGATTGTGTTGCAGTGCCAAGAGGGATTTTTAAAGCCTATATTTACCTTATGGCAGGAAGCGGATTGATTTCTATTGCAAACTTTTTACCGCAGAAATGGAAAGGAATAAAAACTTCACTTAATGTTTTAGGTGCCGGCTTAGGAATTATAAGCGCTGTTTACTTCGCGAAACCATTTGCTGTAAAAAGTTTGTCACCTACTGTAAAAAAGGAAGAGCTGAATAAAAATGAAAATAAATAAACTTACCGGCTATCTGGCTGTATCAACTTTACTAGCAGCGTGTGTTTCCAGTACAAATAAAACTTTTAAGCCTCTGCCTGAAAATTTAATACCTGAGCAAATAGAGCATAAAGTAGATTCCTTGAGCAAAGAAACAAAGAAAATTATGAATGATACAACTTATCATTTTTATGGCAGAGATACGCTGAAACTTAATAAAAATTTTGCAGATAAAACTGAAAAGTTTTTGAAGGAGATTAATAAACAAGCAAAATCTAATGACAAACAAGTTGTTGTTGATAAATATACAGCTCTAGAATCGTTATATCCCTGGAAACCTGCTTCACCAATGCGTGTTCCCAAAACAAAATATGTTTATGCCGGCGAACATATAAATCACAAGGCTGTAATAAAAGATTCAAAAATTTTTACTACAGATTCAACAGACATGTACATTCCGGTAGAATATTACGGTCAAATTAATCCAAAAGTTTCAAAATAAAAAAGAGGATAAGCGCACGCTATCCTCTTTCTAAACTTTTTGCTTAAATCAAACTATCTTAATTTAACAGTTACTGATTTAGCTTTTTGAGTGTATTCAAGTTTGTCTTCTCTTGATAACCAGCCTAAGCCCATTTCAGCAAAGTTTTCGTTTAAGCTAAGGTCTTTTTTCATTTTATTAATAGAAACTTCACCTTTGTTAGAAAGGTAGTTGTAGATTTGACCTGCTGATTCAATGATTTGTTCTTGAATACCTAATTTGTTGCTTTCTTTAACTCTTGCCATTTTAAATCTCCTTCTTAAATAGTGTCACTGTAATAAACTTACCCATTTATTGTATTAAAAATTTTCTTATTTGGCAAGAGGTTTGAACCGTGTTTATGGTAAAATAGTCCATAAGGAGTATGTTATTAAATTTTATTAAAGTCGATTTTCGAACTAAAGTATTAGTTGAAAAATATACAGAGCTTATTTCTGCGGGTGTAAAACCTTCGGAAATACTGGTTCTTGTCCAAAATTCAACTTTAAAAAAACAATTTGTTGATAAAATTTTAGAAAACATCAAAATTGATGCAATTGAAAAACTTAATGTTCACTCATTTTTTTCAATTGTATATAATACACTCATTGAAAACTGGTGTTTTATTGAAAATGCTATACCGTCGGATAAACATTTTATCCTTCCAAACCTTGTCGGGCTTGAGGTTTCACAATTTTTACTTAAAGATATTTTAAAACATGTTGAAGTTAAGGGTTATAATTCTAAAAAATCTTTGCTTCATCAAATTTTCAGAAGATATTCTTTGATTGTACAAAATCATCTTTCTAATGAGCAGATACAGGAACGTTCGAAAATCTTGAAAGAATCTTTTGCAGATGATGCAGAACTAATTATAAAAAAGCTTCTTTCATCCACCCTGAAATCCCGCAGTTTAGACTATCTCAGACAAACCCTGATTTTCAACCATGTATATAAACATACTGATTATTTCAAAAACATTAAATACCTTCTTGTTGATGATGCGGATGAAATGACACCTGTTTGTTTTGATTTTATAAGCTATCTGAAACCCCAGTTAAAAGATTGGATTATATGTTTTGACTCGTTAGGTTCAAGCCGGTGCGGTTATTTGAGTGCAGACACGTCGATTGAGTGTAAACTAATACACTTATTCAATGAAGATGTTCAGACTGATAAAAATATTTTTTCACAGGGAGAAATAATATTTTCTAACATATTAGAAAATAAGCATGAAAGATTGGAAAATTTTACATTAACCTCGCTCTCCAAACGCGCTGAAATTCTTGATTTCACGATTGAAAAGATACAAAACTTATTCAAAAAAAATATTCCTGCATGTGATATTACAATAATTACTCCGCTTCAGGATGACATGCTCAGGTTCACACTGGAAGAAAACTTAAAACATTCATGCAATCTTATGTTTTTATCCGGCAGCGAAAAACTAATTGATAATCCGCTTGTAAAAGCAAGTTTAGGTATATTGAAACTCATGCTTGGTATTGAAATTTCTGAAATGGATTTGAGAGTTATTTTGTCGGATTATCTTGGAATACCTTTAAAATACTGTTGTCCGATATTTGAAGGTTATAAGAAAACCGGCGGCTTCCCGCATATTTCTCTTGAATTTTATAACGAAAAATACCAGAAATTTATAGAGGTATGCGAAGAAGTAAAAGAAAAAAATACAAAACTTTCTACTAAAGTCTTTGATTTGTTTTACAAACTTGTGGACTTTGCAGATGAAACAAAAATAAACAAGTTTAATTTTTTTATTAAACAGTTAAGAGATTTTGAGAGCGTACTTGGTGCGAAAACAGTAATCGAACGTGCTGATGAGATTATTACACAGATTGAAAACTCGATTATTGCGGAAAATCCATCAACAACTTTAGAAATCGGCGAAAATGATTTAGTAATTGCAACACCGCAAAAAATAATTGATAACAAGATATCATCAAAATATCAGTTCTGGCTTGATGTTTCACATTCTGACTGGGTAAAAACCGACACAGGGCCGCTCTATAACGCCTGGGTATTTCAGGCCGACTGGACAAAAGACGAATATACGGTTGAGGATGATATTTTTCTTGCAAAACAAAAAACGGCAAGAATTTTGAGAAAGCTTCTTTTGCTTGCACAAGAACATGTCTGGGCATGTTCAAGCCTTTTTGACCCGTCAGGAGTTGAAAACCTCGGCGGCATTGAGGATTATCTCGCTGGCGAAGCAAATGAAGATGATAATAACGCTAAGCCTGTATTTAAAATAACACCGCGTGATGACCAGAAACCTGTACTTGATTATAAAAAAGGTTCAATGGCTATTTCTGCGGTACCGGGTGCCGGTAAAACAACGATTCTTCTTGCTCTTATTATCAAACTTATAGAAAGAGGAGTAATTCCTACAAACATTTTCGTATTAACTTACATGGACTCTGCTGCCAGAAACTTCCGCGAAAGAATTAAAAATATGTGCCCAAATACAACACTGCTTCCAAACATAAGCACAATTCACGGACTCGCATTAAAAATTATTAAAGAAAACTCAAATTTTGAAAGGTTAAACCTTTCTGCTGATTTTGATATTTGCGATGATACGCAGAGAATGAGAATTATCAAAGGCATAACAGGAAAATTTACAAAAACTGAGGCTGATGAATTTGATAGAGCGATTTCTGTTTTAAAATTACAGGAAGGTGACATTAGTAAACCATCGAGCGACAAGAAGATAGAAAAATTCAAGACATTTTTCAAAGAATATCAGGCTCAATTGAGAGAAGCAAACCTTATTGATTATGATGATATTTTAATCATGTCAGTTAAACTTCTAGAAAATAATCCTGATATTTTAGAATATTATCAAAACATATGTGAATACATTATTGAGGATGAGGCGCAGGATTCATCAGGTGTTCAGCAAAGATTAATAGGTTTATTGAGCGGCAAGCACAAAAACCTTATCAGATGCGGTGATATAAATCAGGCTATTACAACAACGTTTTCCAATGCGGATGTAGAAGGTTTCAGAAGATTTATTGCGGAAGCTGATACAACAGTTGAGATGAATCACTCGCAAAGATGCACGCAGGATGTCATGACATTAGCAAACAATCTGGTGAATTTTGGAAATGAAATTCTTCCAAAAGCATTTTTCACAAGCTATATGCAGGGGGTAACAGGGAAAAATCCGGTTAGTGAAAACGCGATTTTCTCAAGAGTTTTTGAAAATGCGTTTGCTGAAAGAAACTTTGTTTTGAAAGAGATTAAAAATATTCTTACGAGAAACAAAAATGCAACAATCGGAATACTTTTGAGAAACAATTATCAAGTGGCATCCTGGGCCGGCTTTATTAACGATGCGGGCTTGAAAAGTATTACAAGAAGCGAATCTTTGGGACAAAAAGGAGTGTTTAATACAATTTTTTCCATTCTTAAATTTATCCAGAATCCGTTTGATAATGAGGTTCTTGTATCAACGTATGAAACTCTTGCAGATTTAGGTTTTTATAAACAAAGATTACAGCTTGAAATCAGAGCCTCGGAAAAACCTTTTATTGAAAAGGACGGAGATGATATTGAGTCGGCAGCTCTTGCGCAATTTTTGTGGGACATGCAATACTGGCTTAATTCTTCAACGCTGCCTCTGGAAGAGTTGGTAATAAGAATAGGCTTATTTTATTACACGAGTGATATTGAGAAATCCAATGTTTATCTGATTGCAATTCTTGTAAAACGTCTGAACGCTTCGGGCAAATTTGATTTGACATTACAAAGACTGGAAGAACTTGCGAAAAAACCGACTTTAAGCGGATTTAAATTCTTTTCAGAAGAAGAGGACAAAGATGCAATGCGCGGAAAGGTTCAAATAATGACGCTTCACAAATCAAAAGGAGATGAGTTTGAATATGTGTTCCTGCCTGAAATGGCGGAAAAAAATCTCTCTATTGATGTTAGTAAAGCAAAAACCAAGGCATCCACAATTTTTATGGAAGAAGTTCGTGCGTTTAATCCTTCTTACAAGAGTAAATCTGAACTTGAACTTCGAGAGTTTAATTCAGAAGAGAGTTTACGCCTGCTGTATGTAGCGATAACACGTGCACAGTTGAAACTCTATATCACAACTTCCGCAAAAGCAAAGGGCTGGGGCAATAAAGAAACCGAGCAGGAGCCGAGTGTGATTTTTGGAAATATCTTGTAAGGCTAACCTGATAAAATTTTAAGATTAGCAATCATGTATAATTATTTTAAATTTTTTACTTTATTTCTCATTAGTTCAAATACAGAGTCTATTTCTGAGCCCAAATTATCACCCATTGTTGTTAATTTACCTGTTTTATCATAAGTGTATACCGGAAATGTTTTTCTCTTACCATTATTCAAAATTCCGGGTATTTTAATACGCAGGATTCCATCTTTGTAGAATTCGCCGGCTATTTCTTTACCCCAAAAGTCATGGTAAACTTTTTCTGTAATAATTCCATTATCATATTGAACAGTTTCTTTTTTAACCCCAAAAGTCTGATATTTCTTTTTATTGCTCCCGTATATTTTTCACCTGTTTCTTTCACCAGAGCAACTCCGTCTTTTAATTCAACGCCTTGTTTTGCAAGTGCTTTTGAAAAAGCACTCTTCTTTCCATTAGAAAGTGTATAAATACCTACAGCCGTTATTGCAGCAACAGCTATTCCGATGCCTGTTTTTTGTCCATCTGTTATTTTTTTTGAGTTTTGTTGGTTTGCTGATTTAAAACTGATAGGAATAGTGGAATTTATTTTTAACATAACACACTCCTTACTATTATTATAACATATTTTTAGTATTTTCTCTTTTTTGCTTTATTTAAATTATCCAACCATTTTGCTTCACCTGTAAGCGTACTAGCTATTTCATCCACAGCACCCCAAAAACCTCCTCTTTTGTGCGTTGAGCTAAAGCGTGGTCGTTCGATTTCCGTTAGAAATTCTTCAATCTTACCTTCTGCATCTTCAGCACCGCTCATATCGCCATTCCATATTTATTTGTTGCGTATAATAATCCAAATAAGCTTGAGGTGTTGAATATCTGCAATTCCACTTCCTTGAAAAAATATTTGAATAATCAATATCTTTTTTGTCCCCAATATAGCAATCATTATAATTAAGATTTTTACACACATCCTTAGATATGCGTTCTGCCATAAACTCTTTTAAATTGTAATTTGCATAACTGCTTAGTTTAAATTTTGTGATTAATTTGCCAACAGCATTAGGTATTTTATCTGTCATCCAACTCCAAGTGTAATCATTACCTCTGGATTCAATATTATTAAAATGCGCTCCGTGTCCAAACTCATGAACTATAGGATGTAAATAATGCGATGTTGACAACCACGCAGGCATACCTATTACTCTTTTATGTTTTATCATTGCATTTTGTAAAGAAGATTTATTATTGAAACACGAATCAGCAGAATTAATATCTACACGATTATAGGTTGCCCAGTATTGTGCAATTCCTTCTACATCAGGCGAACCAATGTATCTATAATTAACTTCGCTTGGTAAACTTGATTTTCCAAATAAATTTTCAAACAAATTTACAGTCCTATTTACGCATTCTGCCACAAATGAATTCCCTGCAAAATCACAGGTTATTCCTTTTCTAGCAAAGAGTTGTTCGATTTCTGCTGATGAAGCTTGAAAAGTTACATTAGTTGTTCTTTTTAAGGGGCTATTGTCATTATAAATAAAAGAATGATAGATTGAATTATGTTTTAAATGTTGTTGCTTGTTTGCTACTTGTGTAGTCTTTGTAATTGAATTAATTCTCATAATTATATCCCCTTTGTTGTGATAGTAAGATAATATATATGATATAACAATAAGAAATTATTAAACTATCAAGCTAAAATTTAATAATAGTTGACTTTGCACAATTAGATTAGCAATAATTTACGATACGCTTCGTACTATAAAATAACTATTAAGAATTTCCTTATTATAATTGTTTCTTATATAGCTAAATTTTCTTTATTAGTAGTTCAACTAAATATTATACGCAATAAACCTGCAGAGTTCGATAATTTTTTCGGGGTAAATACCGATTATCAGAGTTGCAATTGCCGTCGCAATTAGTACAAATTTCTGCGAAAATACAGGAGTAAATGTTGGAATATTTTCGTTTTTATCACATTTAACAAATAACGGAATAAGAATTTTTAAGTAATAATAAAGCGCAACAACAGTCAAAATCAAAAGCGCCAGCAAGAACGGTACAAAAAACAACCCGGAATTGGCAATCGCGGTAAAAAGATAAATTTTTGCAACAAACCCCGATGTAATAGGTATTCCTGCAAGAGCCAGTATTGAAAACGCATAAGCACCCGCTAGTCCGTGGTTTTTATAAAATAAACCCTGAAAACTGTTTACATCCATATCGTGTTTATCTCCGCTGATATTTAAGAATGCAAATGCCGAAATATTCATCAGTACATAGCATAGAAGATAAAATATTACTGTTGAAAGATTATAAACAGACACCAGACAGGCCGCTAAGAGAACATAGGAAGAATTTGCCGAAGCCGAGCATGCCAGAATAGCCTTAACATTATTTTCTCTCACAGCATATGTATTTGCCCAGAGTGCTGTAATCAAGCTTATCACAGCAATTGTGAAAGTAAGTTCAAAGCTGTTGCTTAAAGGAAAAACAAAAAGTCTGCATACAATTCCGAACACAGCAAGTTTAGGTATAGTTGACAAAAAAGCCAGAACCGAGCTTTCAGTCCCCTTATACACATCAATAACCCAGTTGGCAAACGGGAATACTGCAAGTTTTGCGATAAGCCCGAGTACTATCATTATAGAAGCAATAGCATACATTATTGAAGGATCTTGATTCATAACGGTTTCATAAATCTCCGAAAGATTTATAGAACCGCAAATTCCGTACAGGTATGAAACTCCGAAAAGAAAAAATCCGGTTGAAACAGCAGAAGTCAGCAAATACTTAAACGAAGCTTCTTTCGAATAATATCCTTTTGCGGCTGCAATCAAGAAATAAGTTGAAAAACTTAAAATTTCAATTGATACAAAAAGCGTTAAAAAATCATTTGCAGAAACGATATTCATAGCGCCGAAAATCCCCGCAAGCAGAATTGCATGGAAAGTATAAGCATTACCTTTAATTGTCTTAACAAGGCCTCTTGTTAACAAAGCCGTGAGAAATCCACAGACGAGTATCATGAAATCAAATAATAATGTATAACTATCAGACATTAATGAATCTTTGAACGCAAAATACTGCGGTTCTGTCTGCACAGTTGTCAGGAGTATAATACTCAAAGAAATACCGATAATTGAAACAAGCCTTGCATATCTGTACAGCCTTGGAGAAAAAATCAAGCTGAAAATAAGCTGGAGGATAATAAAACCTCCAAGGCACATCTGCGGTAATAAGATATTAAAAATATCGTTTAACATATTAACCTCCAAGCATCCCTAAAATCGTTTGCGGGAAGAGTCCAAAAATTACCAGTCCTGCAAGAATAGAAGCAAGTACAATAAATTCATGAACGGTTATATCATTAACCTTTTCATACGCCTCCGGCAGTTCTCCGAAAAATCCTTTATGCAGGAATTTTAACATATAGCAGGAACTTAAAATTAAAAGCGGAAGCGAGAATACAGATACAAGTTTTAATACATCTGAAAAATCTGCGTTCAAAGCACCTATCATTGTAAGGATTTCACTAATAAAAGGCGCAAAAGCAGGTATTCCGATTGATGCAAGAACAATCACCACAGCAAATCCGAACAATCGCGGCATTACAACAGCAATTCCAGAGAGAGTATTAATATCTCTGTTTTTACACCTCAGATAGACAATTCCTGCTATCATAAACAACCCGCAGGTTACAAGAGCATGTGCAACCATATGAAAAACCGATGCAGAAAGCCCGATTTGATTTATTGCACATAATCCCAGAAGAACAAGCCCCATATTGGAAATGCTTGAATAAGCTACAATCCTTTTAATATCAGTTTGAGCATATGCTACAAAAGCTGTATAAATAATATTTACAAGCGCAAAAACAGCTAAAATCGGTGCAATTGTTATAAATGCATCTTCCAGCGTCTGATAATTAAATCTGTAAATACCATAAGCACCGGTTTTTAAGAGAATACCGGCTAAAATCATACTAACAGGAGTCGGCGCATTTGTATGCGCATCCGGAAGCCACGTATGCAGAGGTATTATAGGAAGTTTTACACCAAATCCGATTAAAAGACAGATTGATATCAAATTCTGAATATAATCAGGAATTGATGAAGAATTTATATCAGAAAATACAGCTGATAATATTCCGTTTGAAATAAAGTTGTAATAATGCAGAAGTAAAATCCCGAGCAGCATTACCATACTCCCGAGGAACGTAAACAGAACAAACTTTATTGCAGAGCTTTGAGCCATCGGATTTTCATTTACTCCCCATTTACCCCCGATTAAGAAGTATGCAGGAATTAATTCTAATTCCCAGAACAGGAAGAACACAAACATATCTCCTGCAGTGAAAATACCCAGTATTGCACTCATAAGAAGCATAAGCATTGAATAGTAAAACTTATGGTTTGTGCGGATATTGAATTTACTTGCGAAAGAAGCGAGCAGGAACACAAATGAAGTAAGTGCGGTTAAAATCATTGAGATATTATCAAGCTTAAAAATAAATTTTACACCGATTGATTGTATCCAGTCCAGACCGAAGAAATGAATTTGGTTTACATAAGGATTTGCCGGGTCAAAAAATATCAGCATCAAAATCGTATATAAGAAATGAAACCCGAATACGCTTTTTGAAAATCGTCTTACGACTATTTCATTCCGCGTAAAAAGCGGAGATATCAAAAACATTGATACAACAAGCGGCATAAATATTAAAAATGGTATTGATAAAAATATATCCATATCTCTCCTTTAGCTTATTTGACTTAAAATTACCTTATATGCAATTATTACCAGACTTATTATAACAGTTACCAGTATAAACGCATATGCATTATAGCTCTGCACATTTCTGCTCTGGAGTTTCATATCCCAAAGAGAAAGCTTTCTGGTAAAATCCGCAGTCAGACTTACAGATTTATTCATAATATTTTTTTCTATCCACTCTGCAGTTTTAACCCCGCATTTTGAGGCTAGAATTAATGGTTTATAATTCCCGAAAACCTTTACATCAATAAAGTTCATTGCTTTGGCAAATTTCTCATAAATTTTTGCAAGAACATTATTATAAAATCTTTCTAATAATTTCGGAGTCTTATCAAACTTTGTAAGCAGATTTTTTGTATACAGAAAATAAACAGCAGCCCAGCCTGCAAGCGCGGCCCAGAAAGGCTCGGCAATTTTGTAAGAAACCTTGCCCCGGATTAAGAAATAAAATACTATATTTAATAGAAAAATTAATCCGATTGGTATATATTTAGCAAGATTAATTCTGTTTACAAGCCGTTTGTCCTGCACCATCACAAGAGAAATTCTCATTATATAAAACGCTGTCAAAAATGCAGTTACGCAATAAATTATTGAAAAGAACGTGTTATTAATAGAAACAAATAAAAATTCTTTAGCAATTACTCCGGAAAAAATAAGTCCGGAAAGGCTCAACCCGCCAAGCAGAAATGTGATATAATTAATAAAGTTTTCATTTTCATCAATTGATAGAAATAACATTGATTTTATAAATGCGTGTGCAATCAAAAATATTAAAGCGGCTTTAACATTTAAAATCCCAATTGCAAAAAACATCAGCCCGAAATTTGCAGAAGTTGAATAAGCCAAAACTTTTTTAGGATGAGTTTCAAGTGATGCCAGCACTGAACAAATAAGAGCTGTTAAAATTCCGAGCCACGCAATAATCTGCAAAACAGGGCCTTCCAGCGTAAATAGCGGAAGCATCCTGATTAAAAGATAAGCACCTGCAGCAACCATAGTTGCAGAATGTAAAAGCGCACTGACCGGAAGTTTTGCTTCCATAGCATCCTGAAGCCACGTATAAAAAGGGAATTGTGCAGATTTTACCGCAGCACCTATTATAAATAATATACATAACAAATAGAAAACAGGAGTTTCTGTATACGCAGAAATCAGAGTCGTTACAGCGTTCATATCCTCAAAAGAAAGCGTTGTAAACGAACGGTTTCCGGCATAATTGTACATAAGATAAGACGCAAAAATTATACCTCCAAGAAGCGCAGTGTCACCAACTCTGTTCATCAAAAATACACGCCTTGAAGCTTCAGACTTTACGATATTTTTGTAATCAAATCCAATAAGCAGATAAGACATAACTCCTACAAGCTCCCAGAAAAAATACATCTGGAAAAGATTAGGACTGAATAATAAACCTGCCATTGAAAAATTAAACATATTCAAATACGCGTAAAAACGATACTGTTTGGGTTCATCCTTCATATAAGGGATTGAAAACATCTGCACCAGAAAACTTACAAGGAACAAGACAAGCGCAATTATGAGTGACAACTTATCAACATGAAGGCCGAAATCAAGTACAAAATTACCAATTTTTATAAATGGAAAACTTTGTTCAATAGCAGCTGTCAGTTTTAAGAGGCTTACAGAACACAAAAGTATTCCGAAAAATGAAGAAAGCAAAGTAAGCGTATAAATAATTTTATTATTCACATAGACCGCAAAAAACCTTGCACTCATTATTATCAGAAAAATCCAGAGTGGAAGCAAAAGTATTAAATATATGTTATCAAGTATTATATCAGCCATTAAAGCTCCTTATAATGTTCTATACTATCACTGCCTTTTTTCTGAAACATCAGATAAAAAAGATAAAGCGCAACTGCCAATTCTACAGCTCCAAGACCGACATAGAAAAGCGCTATAATATATCCGTCAAATTTAACATTGTCGCAAAATGAAGCAAATGTCACAAAATTTATGTTAACCCCGAGCAGCATAATCTCTATTGAAATCAAAACTTTAATCATGTTTTTAACAAGAACAGACCCGAGAAGTCCGATTAAAAACATCAACATTCCAATAAATAAATAGTGGTACATTGTTATTTCCATTCTCCGCCCTTTCTGAACTTTATAAGTCCAAAGCCTGCAATAACGATAGTTAACAGCAGTGACACGAGTTCAAATGCCCAGACATAGTTAATAAAAATCCCGCGTGCAAAAGCCCTTATAGTATCAAAAGCATTTACCTGAACAAGCTCCATTGTATGAAAAGTATCCGGACTCATAGCAAGCGACATCATAACAAGATAAATAAATGCAAGCAGGAAAATTCCAGAGCACAAAAGCGTAATATAGGGAGTTATAAAACTTTTTGCCCTGCTGCCGCTTCTTGTAGTAAACATAATGGAAACGCCGACAATTACAGGCACCGCAAGCCCGTATATAGCAGCCTGAATTATTGCATTATATTCAGAGCCTAAAAGGTAGAAAAACAATGCCCCGAAAAAAAACACAACAACTGCTGCAAGAAGCGAATACACAACATTGCGCGCAAAAAGCGCCAGCAGTGCAAATATTGTAATCAGTACTGATGCTGAATAAAAAATTACAGGATTATTAATCATTACAGCCTCCATTATATTTCAATACTAATTCATCGATATCATCAGTTGCAAGTTCGTATTCTTTTGTCAATTTTATAGCCCCCTTAGGACAGTAATACTCGCAGTTGCCGCAAAACATGCATTTTTTCAAATCAACTGTATAAGAAGAAACTTTTCCGTTTTCATCTTTTGTAAAACTTATAGCACCGGTAGGACAAACCTTCTGGCAGATACCGCATCCGATACATCCTTCTACAACAGGCTTTCCTCTGAAATTATCATTAAGTTCACGTTTTTTTTCCGGATATTCTAAAGTTACAGGTCTTTTAAAAAGATGCTTGAATACTGTAAACAGTCCCTCAAATAAGCCTTTAATTCCGCCTAGCATAACCCACCTGCCCATCTAATAATAACTGCGATGAAAAAATTCAAAATGGAAAGCGGAAGCAAAACTGCCCAGGAAAATTTTAATAAATCAAATGATGCAAGACGCGGGAGAGTTGCTCTTATCCAAATCATAATAAATATCAAAACAGCCGCTTTTGAAAATAACCAGAAAGCTTGTTCAAAGTAGATTAAGAACGAAGAACTGAACAAATATTTCCCGAACGGCGAGAGATATCCCCCAAGAAAAAGAATTGAGATAAACATAGCGTTTGCAAACATCATAGCGTATTCACTCAGGTAAAAAATTGCGAACCTCATGCCGGAATACTCTGTATTATATCCGCAAATCAATTCACTTTCTGCTTCCGGAAGGTCAAACGGGCATCTGTTAAGTTCTGCAAGAATACTTATGAACATAATCAAGAACCCCAAAATACACGGAAAAATAAACCAGCATGATGTCTGCGCGAGTGTAATTCCAGTCATATTCATAGAAGATGCCAGAACAACGACAGATAAAATTACAAAAGTTATCGGAAGTTCGTAGCTCAAAACCTGTGCAATACTTCTTGCAGCTCCGAAAAGAGCATATTTATTATTACTTGCCCAGCCTGCTAAAAATACGCTTAAAACAGGAAACGCTGCAAGGATCAAATACAATACTACATTCGTGCTGGTATTTACAAAAGTAAATTCCGAGCTGTAAGGAATTATTCCGAGAGCAGCAAACATCGGCACAAATACGAGTATCGGCGCAAGATTAAACAGAATTCTGTCTGCCTTATCCGGAGTAATATTTTCTTTGCATAAGAGTTTTAAAGCATCTGCAATTGTTTGCAGCAGTCCCCACCATCCAACTCTGTTAGGGCCTTTTCTCTGTGTAAAAAATCCGAGTAATTTCCTCTCAACAAGCACAAGCAGAATTACAACAACAAGTAGAGCTGCTGCAATTATACAAAACGGTATAACATAATATGTTATATCCCCGAAAATTTGAGGAATGTTATGTCTTTTCAAAAATTCTATATATAAAAAGTAAAGATAATTCATTACTTATCCACCTCCGGCAGAATGATATCAAGTGAACCTGCAATTGCAATTGCATCATTAAGATATTCACCCTTAAGAATTTTTCTTAACAGATTTACAGAATAATATGAACCGGTTCTCCACTTGAGTCTGTAAGGACATTTTTCTCCGTCAGAAACTACAAAGCACGAAGCTATTCCGCGCGGCGCTTCAATATCTGCATAATACTCGCCTTCCGGAAGCTTTAAAGTCAACGGATTTATAAGTTTCTGCTCCAATCCGCCTGCTGTTTTTAAATACTCAACTGCCTGATGAACAATCTTAATGCTCTCTTTAATTTCCAAAATTCTTGCCTTATACCTTGCAAAAGAATCACCTTCCTCCAGAACAACAGTTCCTACATCAAACCCCTTATAAAGATTGTCGCAGTTTCTGTAGTCAAAATCCACACCGCCGGCCCTTAGATTAACACCTGTTATTGCATAATCCAAAGCCGTTTTTTTATCTAAAAATCCTTTTCCGACAGTCCTTCTGATAAAAATAGGATTTTCGGTAATAATCTTTTCGTAATCTTCAAGCTTTTCAGGCAAAATCCTGAGAATTTCTTCAACATCTTGAAGGTCACTAATATCTCTGCGCACCCCGCCAAAGACAAAATAGTTATACATCATTCTTTGACCGGAGATTTTTTCAAAATACCTCAAAATCATTTCTCGTTCTCTGAAAGCATAGAAAAATGGAGATACTGCCCCCAAATCCATTAGAAATGCGCCAATCCACAGCAGGTGAGAAGATATTCTGTTAAGTTCAAGAAGCATAACTCTTATTGCTCTTACTTTGTCATGGAGTTCAATCTCTAATGCCCCTTCAACAATTCTGCATAATAATTCTGAATAGAAAAACCCTGCAAGATAGTCAATTCTGTCAACAGTCGGAAGATACTGGATATATGAGAGTTTTTCGGCCATTTTCTCCATCCCCCTGTGAAGATAGCCCACATCAGGCTCGCAGGAAATAATTTTTTCTCCGTCGAGTTCTAATAAAAGCCTTAAAACCCCGTGTGTTGAAGGATGCTGAGGCCCCAGATTAAGTTTAAGCGTTGTTGTCGTCATTCCAGCACAACCTCGTATCGTCCTGTACATAGTCTTTTCTTAGAGGAAATCCCTGCCAGTCCTCCGGCATATAAAGCCGCTTCAAGTTTTCATTCCCCTTAAAATTAATTCCGAACAAATCGTATATTTCATTCTCATCAGCAATTGCAGACTCAAAAATATCTGTAATTGTTTCTGCTTCATCTTTTACAGAAATTGATATTAACAAGTCTTCTTCATCCACAGTTGAATAAAGATGATAAATAAGCTCAACCAGACCATCAGGTTTATGTACAGCAATAATTTCTTTTAAAATATCATAAGGATAGTTATCTTTAACAAACGCTATAACATCATGCAGTCTGGAGTTTATAATAATCTTATTCCCATCAAGTTCACAATCAGCGAAAACTTTTATAAATTTATCCCAGTCCATCATGCCCTCCTTTTTTAACCAGCTTAAGGTCATGTGAATTTAAAAATTCTTTTCGCTTAAGTATTGATTCTTTTTTAATTCTGTTCTGCAGTTTTCTAATCGCATCCAGAAGTGCTTCCGGTCTTGGCGGACACATCGGAAGATAAATATCAACAGGAATAATTTTATCAATCCCGTTAACAACAGAATAAGATGTTTCACAAAACATTCCGCCTCCGCACGTACAGGCTCCCATAGCAATAACATATTTAGGTTCTGCCATCTGTTCATATAATCTCTGCAAAACAGGAGCCATTTTATAAGTAATTGTTCCCGCGCAGATTAACAAATCTGCCTGCCTTGGAGATCCTCTAAAAACTTCTGAGCCAAAGCGTGCTATATCATTATCAGATGCAACAGTCTGCATCATTTCAATTCCGCAGCAGGAAGTCGCAAATGTGAGAGGCCAGAGCGAATTTGCCCTGCTCCAATTAAGAATATAGTCGATTGATGTTACAATTACGCTCATATTCTCCCTACCCCCATTTGAGCACCTTTCTGCCGATTGCATAATAAAGCCCGAACAGCAGCAAGCCGGCAAAGATAAAAGCTTCAATCACAGCAAACAATCCAAGTTCGTTCACAAATACCGCAAACGGGTAAAGAAAAATTGTTTCTATATCAAAAATCAGAAATATTACAGCGTAATGAAAATACTTAATATCAAACTGTATCCTTGCATCTGATACAGGCTGCATTCCACATTCATAAATAGAATTTTTGACAGGGGTTTTATGTTTGTACTGGCATATAAAACCGGCAATCACCATCGCTATAGCAAACAGTGCCGCAAGGATTATAAATACTGATAGACATACAAGTTCTTTCACCTAATAAAACCCTCTTTTCTATATTCTACTAAAAAATTATCTGATATAATAGTTATTATTATACAATGTTAAGATGAAATTCTATGCGACAATTGATTAAGATTTTATTAGTAATATTCTTCATCCTTTCGGTGTACAATCCTTCTTGTGCTGTAATTAAAGGCGAGTTAGAATATCAAATTCCTATTGACTACTCGAAACTTTCAACCGAAGAGCTGGAGAATAAAGCTGGATTTTATTACGGTCTTGCCTTAAAGACTAGTAACGGTAAGGTTAATGAGGATATGACATCTGCATTAAATCTTTATGCAATCTTATCGAACAAAAATCCTGAAAATACTTTTTATAAAATCCGGCTCGGTCATCTTTACGATCTTATAGGCAAGGATAGATATGCTAAAGGATACTTTTTTCAAGCAATAGGAACTGACAGCAGCCAGCCGGAGCCGTATTTCAGACTGGGAGAATTTTATTACAGAAAAGAACTTTACAAAAAGGCTTTGAATATGTATAAAGAAGCCTATAAACGCGGATATAGCGGGAACTATGATACGCTTTATAAAATTGGAGATATTTACGAAAAATTCGGTGACACGGAAGCTGCCTTGAAGTATTTAAAGCTTGCGGCTCAAAAAAGCCCTAACAGCGAATTAGATAATAAAATAAAGCGCGTAGAAAATGCAAATGCCATCAATAAAGAATACTATTCAGACACCAGAATAAGACTTATGGAAAGATAAACACTATTGTGCACCGACAAGCTTATTATAATTATCCAGATAAGTCTGCGCAAGTTTTGGTTTATTCAATTTTTTGTATACGTATGCAAGATTGTAATGAAATTCCGGTACATCAGATTTAAACATTATTGCTTTATTTAAATTTGTCTTAGCCTTTTTAATTTCACCCATCTGTATATAAGTACAGGCCATATTGTAAAAAATATACGGATTTTCTTTGTTTAAAGAGGCAGCCTTTTTATAATTCTGCACAGCCATATTAAACTGGCTGTTCTGCGCGTAATTATTAGCAAGATTGTAATAAGCTTTGTAATATTTCGGGTTTACACTTATTGCTTTTTGATACATAAAAATAGCGTTATCTTTTTCACCTTTATCCTCAAGAACATTACCCAGAATTAACCAATCTTGAGCTGAACGTTCTTTTTCATCAATCTGCAAAATTAAATCCATGGTTTTATTATAATTATTATCACTATAGAATGCTGTTGCCTGTTTTGATAAATCTTCAAAGGCGAAACAGGCACATCCTGCAAATAATAAAGCTGTAATTAAAAATCTTCTCATAACTAAATTATAAAAAAAAATTATAAATTTATCAAATACAGGACTTATGTTATATTGTGTTTATGAGGTCAAACAAGATAAAATTCTGGTTATTAATATTGCTTCCCTGCTTTTTATTTATAATAAGCAGTCTGCTTATAAAATATCATCCTCAACCAATATGCCTGTGGAAAAATTTAAGCGGTTATAATTGCCCTGGCTGCGGTATAACTAGGGCATTTCACTCTTTGTGTATTCTGGATTTTAAATCTGCTTATAATTACAACCCGGGTATATTTATAGTTGCACCGCTGCTTTTATACATATGGCTTAAAGAATTAGTAAAATGCCTAAATACATAAATAATAAAATTTGCTATACTTTTCAAGGGGTTTCCTTTTAGGCTGGTTAGGCGTACACTGTATTCTGCTTATTTGAACAGCAACTGTTCCCGCAAGAAAATGAACCTTGAAATAGTTTTTTTTAGATGATAAACTGATTTACGAAGAGAAGATAAGGAGTATTAAATTTATGGTCTGTTTAACATCAAACAAAATTGATACTAAACTCGTATCAGAAGCACTAAAAGCATTAGGAAAAGATAATTTTGCTTTAATTATTCACGGAAGCAGTTTCCCATCTAAAAATGGTGAAGATACTGGATTTGGAACATTCAATTCTGCAGCAGGACGCGATGTAATTGACTACGCTCACGGCATTTTCAACGCTTTGCAATTAGGACCTGCCGGAAAAACAAAAAGCTCAGACTCATCACCTTACTGTGGTACAATTTTCTCAGGAAACCCGCTTTTTATTGACCTTAAACAATTAACAGAAAAGAAATGGGACAATATACTTTCACAAGAAACTTTTGAAAAAGTTGTTGCAGGAAACCCTAATCAAAATAAAGGTAAAACCGCATACTCATATATTATGAAGGCTCAGAATGAAGCTCTAAAAGAAGCCTGGGCAAACTTTAAAGAAATCCATGGCGGAATATTCGGTTCTTCCTTAAAAAAAGAATTTGATAAATTCAAAAAAGAAAATAGCTTCTGGTTAGATAATGACTCCTTATATGAAGCACTTTCTATAGAAAATGATAATGATTTCTGGTACACATGGAAAAACGAAACAGATAAAAAGCTTATGAACCCGAAATCAGAAGAAGAAAAGAAAGCATACGCCTCAAGAATAGAAGAAATCAGAGATAAATATTCTGACGAAATTGAGTTTTACAAGTTCTGCCAGTTTGTATTAGAAAAACAGAATGAAGAAACAAAAAAATATGCACTTTCGTCAGGTATAAAAATGATTGCCGACAGACAGGTAGCTTTCTCTGACAGAGATGCCTGGGCTTATCAGTCCCTATTTTTAGAAGGCTGGTATCTTGGCTGCCCTCCTGATTATTTTTCAAAAGATGGTCAAGCCTGGGGCTTCCCTGTAATGGATCCGGACAAAATGTTCAATCCGGACGGCTCATTAGGCGAAGGCGGAATTTTAATGAAAAATCTTTACAAAAAGATGTTCAAAGAAAATCCGGGCGGTGTTAGAATTGACCATATTGTAGGTTTAATCGACCCTTGGGTTTATAAAGTAGGCAAGAAACCAATGTGTGAGCAGGGTGCAGGAAGATTATACTCATCTCCTGAACATCCTGAACTTTCAAGATATGCAATCGCAAGAAATGAAGATTTAGACTGGACTCTTGAAGCTGACAAAGAAAAAAGAGTTAAGACTCTTTCAGAAGAACAAATAAAACTTTACGGCAGACTAATTGAAAAAATTGTTATTGCTGCAGCTAAAGAATGCGGACTCGATAAAAATGCAATCGTTTGCGAAGATTTGGGAACATTAACAAACCCTGTTGATGCTGTAATGAAGAAATACGAACTTCAAGGCATGAGATTAACCCAGTTTGTTGTTCCTGAAAAACCTGAACACCCTTACAGATGTAAAAACATTGGTGAACACGTTTGGAATATGGTTGGAACTCATGATAACCTTCCGATTTCTATGTGGGCTGAAAGTATAATTAATACACACGAAGGTTATCTGCATGCAAAAAATCTTGTAGAAGATTTATTTGCAGAAGCTGAAAATAAAGACGATATTATTGTTAAACTTACTCAGGATAAAGAATATCTGAGATTTGTTAAATTAACAGAAATCTTTGCATCAAAGGCAAGAAATGTTCAAATCTTCTTTACAGATTTCTTCCAGATTAATGATGTTTACAATAGACCTGGAACATCAGGTGACCAGAACTGGTCACTTAGACTTCCAAACAACTTTGAGGAACTTACTCCAATTGATTTGCAGGCAATATTAAAAGCTGCAATCATTGCGAGAGGTAAAGAATTTGCATCAAAACATGCAAGTTTGATTGAAAAACTTTCTTAAGTTTGATAATATTAAAGCCGGAGCTAACGCTCCGGCTTTTTAGTTAATTAAGGAGTACATATTATGTTTATTCAACCTGTCACAGGTTATAGAAAGGTTGTTACCCCGGCGTTTAGAAGTCAGGCAGAAAATCCGTTACTAAAACAATCAGATATAACCAGATTAGATTCTAAATTAGTTATAGGCAGAGCACCAGGAGCCTGCCGTTATGAAAACCATCAGTATAAAATTAACTCAAATATTCTCGATAAAGATTTGCAGTTCTTAAAAAGTAATTATAATGTTGATACACTAATAGATTTAAGAGCAGGACATATTGAAGGTAATGAAATAACAAAAGAAGCAAACGCTGCTAAAAAAGCAGGAATGACTTACCTCAATCTACAGATGGATGGTGCTATAGCACCAAAACCAGACGAGCTTAAAAGCTTTTTCAACACAATCGACAAGGCAAAAGGTAATGTATATTTACATTGTCACATGGGACACGATAGAACAGGTGTGATGTCTGCCTGCTATATGGCAAAGGTTCATAAACTGAACGAAGAATTTGCTTTTCAAAAAGTTTTTGATGAAAGGGGAGTTACTCGTTTAAAATACATGTATGGACACCCTGATCAGTGTAAATTGCTTTCTAATATATTAAAATATCTAAAATTTTTCTAAAAAGAAAGGGCGGAAGCTTCGCTTCCGCCCGATAAGCTCTCTTTAAAATCTTATTATTCAACTACAGCACTGTAGCAGTCAGAACAAATAGTTTCGTGGCCTGCGTGTTCACCGAGTTTTCTATACTTCCAGCAGCGTTCACACTTTTCGCCTTCTGCATTTACTACCCATACTGTAATCCCATTTTCTGTATATTCATTTAAAACGCCTTCCGGTGCTGAATCTGAAACATATGCTTGAGAAGTAATAAATATATCTGCAAGTTCTTTTGCATTTGCTTTCAAGACATCTGCATCGCCGGATTTTACATAAACCCCAACTTCAAGCGAACTTCCGATTTTCTTATCAGCTCTTAGAGGTTCAATTGCTCTTGTCACAACCTCTCTTGTTTTAAGAATTTTTGCAAAATCTTCTTCTAACTGAGGATTATTCCATTCCTTATTTACTACCGGCCAGTTTGCAAGAAGAATACTTTCCAATCCGCCGCGCTGGATTTCAGGAGTATTCTGCCAGATATCTTCTGCTTGATGCGGCATTACAGGTGTTAAAATTCTTACAAGAACCTGTAAGGTTTCATAAAGGACAGTTTGGCAGGCTCTTCTTGATAAAGACTTTTTACCTGCTGTATACAGTCTGTCTTTTACAATATCAAGATAGAATGAGCTTAAGTCAACTGCCGCAAAGTTTTGCAGGCATTGGAAATACTTATAAAACTCATAGTTATCAAAAGCAACAGTCACTTCTTCCACAACTTTATTAAGTTTATGTAGAGCAAACTTATCAATAGGTTTCAACTCTTCGTATTTTACATAATCTTTTTGAGGATTAAAATCAAAAATATTACCGAGCAAAAATCTTGCCGTATTTCTTGTTTTCTTAAAGATTTCAGCAAGCTGCTTAATTATGTTATCACCGATTTTTGTATCATTTCTGTAATCAACAGAAGCTGCCCATAATCTTAAGATATCAGCGCCGTAATTTTTGATGATATCATCCGGCCTAATGTAATTTCCGAGAGATTTAGACATCTTTCTTCCGTCTTCTCCAAATACAAATCCGTGTGTTAAAACAGATTTATATGGAGCCTTACCCTGAACAGCCATAGAAGTTAATAATGATGACTGGAACCATCCCCTGTGCTGGTCAGAACCTTCAAGATACATATCAACAGGAGTATGGCCTAATTCATCAGAACGTTTCTCAACAACTGCTCTCCAGGTTACGCCTGAATCAAACCAAACGTCCATAATATCTTTTTCTTTTCTTATGTGTTTTTTTCCGCACTTAGGGCATACAAAACCTTCCGGCAAAAGTTCTTCTGCAGTGCGTTTTACCCACGCATCAGAAGATTCTTTTTCAAATATTTTCGCTACGTTTTCAATTGTTTCGTCACTAACTATAACTTCGCCGCAGTCTTCACAGTAGAATACAGGTATTGGCACGCCCCACGCTCTTTGACGAGAAATACACCAGTCAGAACGACCTTCTACCATGTTAGAAATTCTAGCCTCACCGCTTGCAGGTATCCATTTTACCCCTTTGATTGCATCTAATGTTTCTGCACGGAATTTATCAACCTTAACAAACCATTGCGGAGTTGCTCTGTAGATTACAGGATTTTTACATCTCCAGCAGTGCGGATATGAGTGGTTAATATCCGCTGCAGCAAGAAGTGCACCGCAGTTTTGAAGTTTTTCTATTACAATTTTATTACCTTTATAATACGGAACGCCTTCTAAATCTTTATCACCGACGATTTCAGTCCAACAGCCTTTGCTGTCGAGCGGAGAGAATACTTCGATATTGTATCTATTCCCTACTTCATAGTCTTCAAGACCATGACCCGGCGCTGTGTGTACAGAACCTGTACCTGCATCAAGTGTTACGTGCTCGCCTAAGATAATTGGAGATTTTCTTTCGTACAAAGGATGTTTAGTATTTAAGAGTTCTAAATCAGCCCCTTTAACGGTTCCTATTACATTGATATCTTTTTCTTCCCAGCTAACGCCCTCAAGGAAGCTTGCAAGCAATCCTTCAGCGATTACATAAACATCATTGTTATAAGTAAAGAATGTATATTCAAATCGCGGATGCATACTGATTGCCATGTTTGACGGAATTGTCCAAGGAGTAGTTGTCCAAATAACAGCATAAACATTGTCATTTGGAATATTTACCAGCTGCTTAATTTTATTTACCCCTTCGTCATCAAACTTAAATCTTACATAGATTGATGTAGATGTATGGTCAGCGTATTCTACTTCTGCCTCAGCTAACGCTGTTTCACAGGAAGCACACCAGTAAACTGGTTTCAAACCTTTTTCAATATATCCTTTTTTGTACATTTCACCGAAAACTCTAACCTGTTCGGCTTCAAATTCAGGATTTATTGTGAGGTAAGGATGTTCCCAATCTCCCCATACGCCAAGACGCTTAAATTCAGCCTCCTGTCCTTTCAAATTTTTATGCGCAAAATCTCTGCATTTTTCTCTTAATTCAGCAGGAGTCAAAGCTTCACGGCCGCCTTTGATATTCTTTACAACAGCGTTTTCAATTGGAAGTCCGTGACCGTCATAGCCCGGAACATAAGGTGAGTAAAAACCTGACATGGATTTATATTTAATAAGAATATCTTTTAAAATCTTATTAAGCGCTGTTCCAACGTGAATTTTTTCAGAGCTCAAATACGGAGGCCCGTCGTGCAGCACAAAAGAATTAGACTTGTCACGCTGAGCCAAATTCTTTTCATAAACTTTTATTCCCTCCCAGAATTTTTGAGTTTCCGGTTCTTTTCTTGTAGCATTTGCCCTCATCTCCAATGTAGTCTGCGGCAAATTCAAAGTTTCTTTATATTCCACCATGTCTATACCTCAATTTCCTTTTTATTTGTATTGAAATCTTTATTAAAGCTTACGTTATGCTTAATTTTGATAAGCGTATTTGTTTTAAGGTTTTTCATTTTTATAAAATCAGCCATTTTATTGTAATCAAATGCATTTTCCCATCTTGCAATAACAACAGTTGCAACGCAGTTCCCAATTAAGTTAACAGTAGTTCTTCCCATATCAAGAATCTGGTCTATACCTAGAAGAACGGCTACGCCGAGAATAGGAATATTAAAACTCGTCAGAGTTCCAGCAAGCACAATTAAAGAGGCTCGCGGCACGCCTGCAACACCTTTAGATGTAAGCATTAACGCAAACATAATCACTAATTGCTGCTCTAAGGTTAAATGAATACCTACAAGCTGGGTGGAAAAAAGCACTGCCATTGCAAGATACAACGTAGAACCGTCAAGGTTAAATGTATATCCTGTAGGCATTACAAACCCTACAATAGATTTTGGCACACCAAATTTTTCCATAATTGCCATTGCTTTTGGAAGTGCAGCTTCTGAACTTGCAGTTGTAAACGTTAAAAGAGCAGGTTCTTGAACAGCCTTAATCAAAGCACGCAGAGAAATACCAACAATTTTGCAGGCAACATACATTACAATCAATACAAATACTGCAAGTGCAGAATATAGGGAAAGAATAATTTTCCCATAATTATATAATATTTCAATTCCGTTAGAGCCAACAGTATACGCAATCGCACCAAAAATACCTACAGGGGCAAAAAACATTACGTATTCTGTAAATTTAAACATTATAGACGCAACTGAATTTAAAATACCGACAACCGGTTCTGCTTTTTTACCAACAGCACATATAGCAAGTGCAAAAAATATACAAAAAATCACTATTTGGAGCAGGTTGCCATCAGCCATAGCCTGAAAAATACTTGTAGGACATAGGCTTAAAAGTAAATCACCAAAAGAATTATGATGAGTAGTAGACGCCATCTCAACAATTCTGGTCAATCCTGTTTGCTCAGATGCAATATTTTTAATTCCAACACCAGGTTTAAAAAGATTAGCAAATCCTAAACCTATAAATAAAGCCAGTGTGGTAACAACTTCAAAGTATGCAATAGTTTTAATACCTAATCTTCCCAGACTCTTAACATCACCGTGTCCAGCTATTCCGACAACGAGAGTTGCAAAAAGCAATGGTGCAATAATCATTTTTACCATTCTCAGAAATATTTCGGCTAAAACATGAAGTCTGACAGCAAACGCCGGAAAAGCCCATCCAACAAGGACTCCTAATAATAGTGCCGCAAAAATCGCTATTGTTAATCGTGATTGTTTCAAAATCTTTTCCTTCTCAAAACCCTTCAATTGTAAATTATACAATAAACAAGAGAAAAGTATACAAACATGCTACGATTTGTTACGCATTTTGCCCGCCATGATTGACACACATATTTGTTCGTCCTAAGATTAAAGTACTCTAGTCGAAATTTCTGCCGGATTTGACGGTTAGAGGGAGGGGTAAATCAACTCCAGTCAGTATTACAACTACCAGCTGAAAGTGTTTATCCTAAAAATAAATTAGTAAAATAGGTAAAAGGAGAAAAAGTTATGCCTACTATGAACCAGCTTGTGCGTTCAGAACGTAAAAAGCTAAAAGACAAAACCAAATCGCCGGCTCTTATGGAATGTCCACAAAGACGCGGCGTGTGTACAAGGGTTTACACTACAACCCCTAAAAAACCTAACTCTGCTTTGAGAAAGGTTGCCAGAGTCAGACTTACTAACGGATTTGAAGTAACTTCTTATATCCCTGGTATCGGACACAACCTTCAAGAACACAGTGTTGTTCTAATCAGAGGCGGAAGAGTTAAAGACCTTCCTGGTGTTAGATATCACATCGTACGCGGTACTTTAGATACAGCAGGTGTTGCTAACAGAACACAAAGCCGTTCTAAATATGGTGCTAAGAGAGCTAAAGGAGGTAAGAAATAATGTCTAGAAGATCTAAACCGGAAAGAAGAATTCCTTCAGCTGACCCTATTTATAACAGCGTTGATGTTTCTAAATTCATTAACAGAGTTATGAGACGCGGTAAAAAATCTATCGCTGAAAAAATATTCTACTCTACAATTACAAAAGTTGAAGAAAGAACAAACGAAAAGGGCTTGGAAATTTTCCAAAAAGCTCTTACTAACGCAACTCCATTATTGGAAGTTAAAGCAAGACGTATCGGTGGTTCTACTTATCAAGTACCTATCGATGTAAAACCAGATAGAGGTTTTGCTCTTGCATCTTCCTGGATTATTGCAGCTGCTAAAAACAGAGGCGGAAAATCTTTCGTTGAAAAATTAACTAACGAACTAATCGATGCTTCTAACGGCAACGGTGCTGCTTGCAAAAAACGTGAAGATACCCATAGAATGGCAGAAGCTAACAAAGCGTTTGCTCACTACAGATATTAATATTATTTGTATAATAAAAAAAGGGCGGTTGGAGTTTTCTCCAACCGCCCTTTCTCTTACACAAGTTCGTCCAAGCTGTCTGCTAATGACTTTTGCTCATCCAATACTACCTTGAGGATAGTACCCACTGCTGAGAGTTCTTGACCTTTGTCGAAATTAGATTCGCAGTAATTCTTTGCAATCTCAAGCAAATCAATGCATAACATAACTTTTTCTTCAATTGTGGAAAGTGTATCTAACATATTTTTCATACATATAAAATACAATAAAGTATTCTCTTTTGTCAAGAGATATTTGAAAATATATTAAAAAATGTATTAAAATAATTTATTTGTTATTCCGGTTGTAATTAGTGCCAAGCCATATTTATCAACGGTTTCAACGACTTTTGATGAAGCTGAAGGCACTATTACAAGAGCTATTCTGCATTGAATTGCTGCATTTATATCATGAACATCAAGTGGAATATCAGAAGCTAATACAGCATCTTTAGCCCTTTCACACGCTGCATTCAAAGCATATTCAGATGCATCACTTCTCAAACCTTGAGCTACAGCTGATGTTTTTAAATCTTTTGCGATTACAACTGCCTGAGATTTTGCATGCTTTGCCACCTTCCATGCAAAAACAGCATCTTCTATCTGCTCTACTGTCGGTTTATTTTTAGATACTACTTTAAACGTTTCTTTATCCAGTTCGCTTAAATTCGGGGTTTGCACAAGCGTTCCCAGCGGAGTTACTATAGTTTCATTTGAAAGATACTTTTTATAATCTTTTAAAGGAGTTTCTATACTTACATAACATGTGTCATGTGAGTCCAGATATTCTACGGCATTTTTTGTAAACTTTGGAGCAATAATTATATTTACTCCCTTAAGCATCTTTGCTGCATCGCTGTCAATTTCAGCCGAAACTACCACATTTGCATTAACAAAATCAAGAGGATTTGAGTCCATTGCTTGCACAATAGCTTCCTCCAGGGATTTTCCAAGTGCTACTGCACTTATATTCGTGCCAGATACCGTAACAACAGCATTAACATCAAAAAATTCACTTATTACGTTCAACCCTTTTGTTATACTTAAAATGTCTGCATATGAAAGAGGTTTGCTTGATGAATAATCTATTGTTTTTTCGTTTCTTTCAATGCTGGCATTCTGGTGACTGTTTATTCCGCTTGTTATTTTAAAGTCTTCTAAATTCATTTTACGCCTCACTAACTAATACATAGTATTATTGCTGCTGTCCTATCGGAGCTGAAGTTACAGGTATCGGTGCAAACTGCGGCTGCGGTGATTCTGTTCTTTCTGGTTTAACTTCAACCGTAGGAGTTTCCTTTTTCTTTATCGGTGTTAAAGTCTGTTGCAGAATTTCAGCCGGTTTTACCACCGGTGCAGGAGTTTTTTGCTCTTCAGCTTTTTCTTTCTCTGCCTCTTGCTGTTCTTTTTCTTTGTTTTCTAATTTCTTTTTCGCTTCACTCTGAGGAATGATTGATACCCCCGGAGCTCTGAAAGGATTTAAGATTACTTCGGGATACTCAAAATCAGCATTTCCATAAGGTGCAGTTGCAACTGTCATAACATCTTTCCAGATAAGAGCAGGTACTGTTCCGCCTGTAATCCCGCCCATCTGAGAGTTATCATCATTACCGACCCATACGCCTGTAACAACATCAGGAGTAAAGCCGATAAAATACGCATCTTTACTATCATCTGTTGTACCGGTTTTTCCTGCAGCAGGTTTTCCGATATTAGCAGCACGGCCTGTGCCGTTTGTAATAACTGTTTTCATAATTGCAGTCATTGTTGCAGCAGTATTAAGATTAAGCACCTTACTTGAACGGGCTTTTTTAGCTTCATAGAGAATTGTTCCTCTTGATGATTCAATTCTTTCTATAGCAAAAGGTTCTACCTTAAATCCGCCATTTGCAAAAACACCATAAGCTCTTGTCATTTCAAATAATTTTACACTGTTTGAACCGAGAGAAATTGTATAATCATAAGGAATTGGTGTTGTAATTCCCATTACTCTTGCAAGCTGTATAACAGGTCTTACACCTATTGCATCCATAAGCCTTGCTGTACATACATTAGAAGAAACCATCAGTGCTGTATACAAAGGAATAGGGCCTCTGTATTTATTACCGTAGTTTCTAGGCGTCCAGTCGCCGGCTTTGAAAGGTAAATCATCTATCATATCATTAGGAGAATATCCCTTTTCAATTGCAGCTGTGTAAATAAACGGTTTGAATGCAGAACCGGAAGGTCTTGCAGATTGCGTTACCCTGTCATACTGGCTCTTTGTATAATCTTTACCTCCGGCATAAACCAGTATTCTCCCGTCAATAGGGCTGAATGAAAATACTGCTGCCTGATTTTTATCTCTTGTTAAGCCCCACGCTTTAAGATTCTTTAAGATAGCCTCATTTGCTTTTACCTGGGCTTTGTAATCAAGTGTTGTTATAACCTTATAACCGCCATTCACAATTTCATCTTCTGTAAACCCGAGTTTATACATTTCTTTCATTACATAATCACAGAAGTATGGCGCCTTGTTTGTTGCATACATAGTCGGCATTGACGACAAAATTATCGGAGCTTTTTTAGCTTTTTCATAAGTTTCTTTATCAATGTATTTCATTTTATACATTCTTAAAAGAACCTGATTTCTGCGTTTTTCTGCGAGTTTTTTGTTGTTATACGGCGAATAAACAGACGGCGCCTGCGGAAGTCCGGCAATTAAAGCCATTTCCGGCAATGTAAGCTGGTTAAGATTTTTATTAAAGTAAATTCTTGCGGCTCCCTTAACACCGTATGCTCCGGAGCCTAGATAAACATTATTAAGATACATTTCCAAAATCTTATCTTTTGAAATGGTCTTTTCTATCTGTGCAGCAACCTGTAATTCTTTGATTTTTCTGGTAAAAGTTTTTTCATTAGAAAGGAATAATATTCGAGATAATTGCTGTGTAATAGTACTTGCACCCTGTACAACATGACCAGCAAGTACGTTCGCAACCATTGAGCGGGCAAGACCTACCATATCATATCCAGGATGTTTATAGAAATTTTTATCTTCCGTCGCAATAAGCGCTTTTACAAGTGTTTCAGGGACTTCTTTCAACTCAACGTTTGAATATGTATAAGCTGCGAATGTCTTAATAACTTCGCCATCACCTGCACAGAAGGTCGTAACAATATTTGGTTTAAGTGTATTCAAATTTTTTATTGGAGGCAGTGATGTCAAATAGAGCTTCAAAGCTATCAAGCCTGCAAGCATGACCCCAAGGCCAAAAACAATGAGTCCTGCGATTAGTTTTAAAAATGGATTATCAACTGTTACGCGTTTAGAAGAATATTTCTTTTTTCTATTTTTTGGAATATTATAATTTCCCATAAAATTATCCTTTATTGATTTTATCTCTCAATCTTAGTACCATGATATTATTCTAACAAAGAAATAACAGGGCGGAGTGTTTTTCAATATAATGTTAAGTTTTTTGACAATTTTAAAGAATGAATTATTATCATATTTTGTACCAGAAAAAATGGAATATAAAATCACCGGTAAATGCCTTAAATGCGGCAAATGCTGCAGATATATGTATAGTTTTGACACTTACACTACAACAGATTTTAAGATAATGCAGTTTCTTTTTCCTGCATATAAAAGATTTTATATCAGAGGAAAGGATGAGGCAGGAAATCTCATTTTTGCCTGTAAATATGTCACAGAAGAAGGACTTTGCTCTGTTTATGATAAACGTCTGCGTATGTGCCGCAATTATCCTGCAAAAAAAATTTCTTATCCGGGAAAACTTCATGAAGGCTGCGGATACAAAGTTGAAGATAAGAGTTTTGAAAAATACTTAAAAGATAAGAGTTAATTAATCATTAATCTCTTGATTTGCTCTTGTATAAACGAATAACTCTATTGGATTTATGTTTAAAATAGAGGAAATTTTATATATAGTTTTCAGAGTCATATTTTTTTTGCCCCTCTCTATATCGCTTAAATAACGCACATCCATATTTAATTTCTCTGCGAAAATGGCCTGCGTCATGTGACGCTGCTGCCGGAAAAATTTAATTTTCAAACCAATATTTAAACATAATTCTTCATAGCGCATATAAAAATTTTAATGTATTTATATATACAAATACATCTATATAAATATACATTAAATGGGGGTTATAAATACATATTAAATATGATTTAATTCTATAGTGTTAAAAAAAATATTTTTTTTGTATGAAAGAGAGGAAATTATGGAAAGAAAATCTTTTTTAGTAACTGAACTATTATGCTTATTTTTGGGGTTATTGGGTGCTCATAGATTTTATACCGGGTATATAGGCTTAGGTATTTTGCAACTGCTTACTCTTGGCGGATGCGGAATATGGAGTCTTATTGATTTTGTTATGATTAGTTTAGACAAATATAAAGATGCCAACGGTCAGGAACTGATGGAATACAACCAGTGTATTGGCTACGGGCTTATTTTATTGTCAGCTGTTGTAACTATATTATGCATTATTTTCTAGGCTTATTTTAAATAATATTAAGTACGGCTATTGACAGATTTTAAAACATACTATATAGTGTATAAGTTACAATTATTCATTGGAGAAACATGCCTGTACTGAATTCACTACATATGTGTATCAAGAACATCCGAATTAATAATTCGGTGGTCATGCTATGCTGCAAAAATGTGAATTTACAGGTTAGTTAAAAAATCTATATATAGTTTAAGAGCTTGTAAATTCTGAAGAAATTTACAAGCTCTTTTTGTTATTTAAAGGAGGATTAGATGAGAATTAACCCGATTAGAGAAACAAATTATCCGAACTACAACAGTTTCCAGACAAAGAAACTAACACATAAGTCTGCCAACAGCGCCCGCATTACAGACTTAAGCATTCTGAACCAAAACTACAATCAGGTTAGAATAAATTTTAGAGGTGTGCCAAATACCTCTCTGGAACTCATCAAACAAATTCCTCTTGAAGACAGGCTTGCCTCGCTCTTTCAAAACTTCAGGCTTGGAGATTTAATCCTTGTCGGCAAGAATTTACAGGATTGCGCTAAAAAAATGTACAAAAATGCCAACCTTGTCCAAAATGCAATTAAACGAAGTTTCTATATTGCTGATGACAAAATCGGCGGTTCTCTCGGGTTTATAAAAAACAGCAGTGGAGATACTGAAGTTATTAACCTTAATGATTTTGAAATTCCTCTGATAAGCGGTGATAAAACTTATCCGCTAAAACCTCAGGAAAGTTTTTATGTTATTCCTGAAGATGTACTTTCTGTTGATGGGAATTTGCTAAAAATTAAAGATGAGCCAAAAACAAATTTAAGCATGTATAGAAAAAATTTCGCACGTGCATTTGACTATGAGAAAGAGGTTAAACAAAACCTTGAAACACTCAACAAAAAAACATTATCAAAGTTGATGAAAACCGACCACAAAGGAACATCTGCTGTAACGTTTGCCGAAGTTGGAGGATATCAGGAACTTAAAGATACTCTAAAAAAAGATATCATTTATCCGCTTCATTATCCGGATGCTTATGAGAACCTGGAGCTTAACCGCGGTTTTATCTTATACGGACCTCCGGGAACCGGTAAAACACATATTGCAAGAGCACTTGCAAATGAAGCCGGTGCAAATTTTATAAGCCTCAACGGTCTTGACCTAGAGTCAAAATGGGTTGGCGAATCAGAAGCTAACTGGAGAAGCCTTTTTACAGAAGCAAAAGAAAATCAGCCTACTATTATTTTCCTTGATGAATTTGATGCTGTTGCAAGAAGCAGAGATAGTAAAGATGAATACGGGAATAAAGTTGTAAATCAAATTTTAACACTTATGACTGATATTGATAATGAAGGCGACAGCGTTTTTGTAATTGGTGCTACAAATAATTACGCAGCCCTTGATAAAGCAATAATTCGTTCCGGCCGTTTTGGGAAACATTACGAAGTTAAAGAGCCCGATATGGATGCCCTAAGAGAGATTTTCAAAGTTCATACTAAGAAAAAAACGCTTGATGAAAATATTAATACAGAAGAATTATTGAGTAAGCTTCACTCTCTGAAAGCAACAGGTGCAGATATTAAGCATATTGTCAATGATGCACACAACAATGGATATGTTCGTGCAGGAATTTTCACAAAAATGGAAAACAAAACTTTTAATTCTAATGATTTAAAAGATTTTAAAATCGAAAAGGAAGATTTTGACAAAGCCATTGATGATTTTATGAAAGACAGGAAAAGTAATACGAGAAAACCTATCGGATATAACAAGCAGTAAGGGTTAACTTTTGTAACAAAACTAGCAAAAAAATTTTTCACATACTTATATATCAAGGTAAGGAGAATTTAAATGCAGTTAAATAATAATGTTTCTTTTAAAGCTGTACCCGGCGGACAAATTAAGTCATTACTCGCTAAAAATCCAGAAAAGCTTAATGAAATTACACAAAAATTAGCTCCAATGGGAGATAAGAATAGTGTTGTTGATATTTTTTACACCTCTGTACGAACTCAGGATAACAGAAACGTTAAAAAGTTTTCACTCAGATTATTTAACAAAGTATTCGGAACCAGTGACAACGCTCCTGTTATGGAAAAAGAAACATCATTCTTTGCTAAAGATTTACTGCCGAAGCTAGACTTACTAACACAAAAAGATATTATATCCGCAGAAGACAAGCATTTTCGTAATGTTGCAGAAGCATTTAGCGGTTCTAAACCTTATAGAGAATGGCTTCACGAAATAATGAAGTCGAAAAAAGAAGAAGGTATTGAGCTCGGTTCTGATACAAAGAAACGTTTTAACAACATATTTAATAGGTTTTAAAAATGTTCAAACCTATAGTTTGCAAAGCTAAAACCAATATCACTATACCTTATTCTGGAACAAAAAAAGAAAAACTAGAATTTATTGATAGAACTGCCAGAACTTTTTGCGAAAATTTTGATACTTACCTGCAGATAAATAATCAAAAAAATTTTATTAAGAAAAAGGAGCTTATAGCTCTTTTTTCTGAGCTCTTTCCGGGGCTGAAAATTAATATTGGCAGAGTTAGTTCAAAAGAAGCCGGCACTGATGCAGCAACAAGACGCGAAGCAGATTGTTATATTATGCGTCTGAAACCAAGAAAAAGTAAAAACATACTAGTAAATATTCTTGATTATTTCAGGCCGTTAATGATAGAAAAAAATACCGATAATATTGAGTCAATAAAACATGAAACCTGTCATATAATTTCACAAAGTGTTAGAGGTAATGCTTTTAAAAATAATGATATAAGAGATTTTATGGCTCGAAACGGAGAATTTCTTGAAGATATGAGGTTTTTGTTAGAAGAGCGCACAAATCTTAGTATATTTCCTGCATTTTACTTTCAAAACAAATATAAAAACAAATTATTAGAATTATTTAAAAATTACAAAGTAAATGAATATAAACAAATCCATATCCTGTCGACTTTAAAGCGGCTCATTGAAGAAGAAAAACTTGCATACAACATATCTACACACGGCAAAAACACTACAATTGATGATATTAATGACAGGGCATATAAGGTTGAAAATTTTCTTGCATTTAATAAAAAGCTGGAAGTTATTAATTCTGCACTGAAACAAAAGCTTATAAATATTCGAAGCAATAAAAAAGACCTCCGTTGAGGTCTTTTTTAAACTTTGTAAAAAACTCCCGGAAATGGATTGTCTTGCTCACTCGCGTTGAACGGCAATTCCGTGTTTCGATATCGTGATTTCATCACTCAACAAAACACTCCAGCCTCCGCTCGTTCGCGCTCGAACCATAAAACAAGGCTCACGCCTTGTGGTGGTTCTCATCCATACCCTCAAAACTTTTACTCAAAACAAGAGCAGGAATAAATCCTGCTCTTGTTTTTACAATAAAAAACTCCCGGAAATGGATTCGAACCACTGTTGGAAGAGCCAGAATCTTCAGTCCTGCCGCTAGACGATCCGGGAATATTTATTACCAAATTTGCCAGAAACGTTTGCCGGTATTTCCGTCGTTTAAATCCAACGGGTCTTTCGGTTTAACGTTTGTTCCGCCATATTCATAAGGGTTAGAAGCATCCATAGCCCCTTTTGTTGAGGTATATGTAGCTTTTGACTTGTTAGACTTACCCTCAGCGTCCGGAGTTGAAGATTTAACTTTGGTTTCATTTACATTGTAATATCTTTCAGCATCATATCTATCGATATTTCTAAGTCCGTAAGAAGCATTTGTAACATCCTTTTCTTCAGGATTAGAGTAGTCTTCGACTTTTTGAAGAGTTTTTGCTTCAGGATCTTTACCTAAGAAATGCATTCTGCCCAATTCGTCTGTATAAATAGTCGAATTAGCCATTGCCTGCACAGTAGTTAAGCCTATCATTGCAATTAAACCTAATGAAATCAAAATTTTCTTTTGCATAACATTGTACTCCATAAGCTTTGATAACAACATTATAATACAAAACTATTTAAAAGTACAAGGGGGGGAATGAATTTGAGCTTGAATTTAAATTACTTTATTTTTATTTCATTGGTTATGTCTTTTCCGCCGTATAAAAGAACACTTTTTGCAAATACATAATCGTATTTATCTGCTTGAGCCTTTTTCGCAATTTCATCCTTTATACTTTTTTCAATTGCATTAAGTCTTGCATTATAATCTTTTTCAAGAGCAGATTTTTTTGTATTAAATTCTTTTGTATATTTTTCTTCTAATTGTAAAATCTTTGCGCTGTCAGTTTCGTTAGAAATTTCTCCTCTTGCATTAACAATAATCTTGTTTAACTCATCCATTTTCTTAGCATGTTCCTGTTTTAATTGTTTAACCTGTGCTGAATTGCTAACAATCTTCTGCAAATCAACTACTGCAATTGTACCGCCTTCTGCGTGAACATAATTTATTGATAAAAACAGACCTAAAATAAGAATAAAACAACTTTTTTTCATAATTAACCTCTCTCTAACATAATAAATTATTTATCTCTTAGATAAACAAAAAAAACATTCTCCAGCCGGCTAAAAAATTAATTGAAAAGAATATTTATTTAATCTAGAATATAAGTATGTCCAGATTATTTTTCATCATAGCCTTAATATTTGTTGGTCTAACACCTGTACTCGCAGAAGAACAGGTGAAAGAAACATACAAGCTTCAAGGGCAGGTTGAGTATGATGACAATCCGGTAGAAACAATTTATCTTGATGAAACTATTGAAAAACCGAAGGTTAATATACCACAGCGTTCGGTCACTATTCCGATAAAAATTCTCAATATTACATCAAATACAAACACGCCCAGGAGCGCCCTTGCAAGGGCGTCAGTAATAAGAAATAATTTGAAGGATATACTTCCTCTAAGCGGTTCTCTGTCTGAAACCGCACACGGCATAACATACGGAACTCTGTGGGGTGAAGAATTATCATTTTCTCAAATGGAATCTACAACAGGAATCTTTTTGAGATATGATGCTCCTAAATATTTTTCTCTTGATACAACCTTCAAACAAAGTGCATCTCAAGATATCGGCACTCAGTATGGTACAGTAAGAGTTACACCAGAATGGCATATCACCGATAAGCTTACTTTGAAAAATGCGTTTACAAATTATGTAAACGCACCTAAAAACAAAAATGAAATAACACTGGTTTACAGTCCTGCATTAAAAAAATATGCTGAATCTTTAAAATTTGAACTCGGGGTCGCAGAATCATATTATTCTAATGGAAGCAGAAGTTCAGCTGTTAGTTTTAGTACCGGATTTAAGTTGTAATTAACCCGAAAATTTTATATAATTGATTTATGATGAGATACAAACAAGAGCAAAGACGGCCTAAAAGAGTTATCAACAGGAATAATAAAAGAGCCGATGAGAGAAAGCCGGTCAAGGCTTCATCTTCTTCTAACGGTTTTTATTACTCTTTTTTGACGGTGGTGCTTTTGTTATGCCTGGTACAAATAACCATCAGTGCAGTGTTGAACATATCAAAAATTGTATCTTACAAAGCTAAAATTGTTCAGATTACAAAGACAAGAAACGCTGCAAAAGCTTTGAATGAACAGCTTCAGGATAATATTAAGAATTTTTCTAATGTTACCGGGCTGGAAGCAATCGCTAGAAATAATCTCAAGATGTCCGGAGAAGATGAAGTTCTGGTTATTATTAATACAAAACCTGATGAAACAAAAGAAGAGAAAGAAATCGTTACACGATTTATGAAGCTGAAAAAACATGATTAAAAATTTATTACAAGAAGGCTTTGCCTTAAAAGACAGAGGACATTATAAACACGCAATTGAAGTTTTCTATAAAGCGCTTGAAGAGGATAATACAAGCACGGAATTACTGTTTGAAATTGCAGATTTATATTACAGAATGCAGAATGAAGAAAGAGCTCTCAACTATATTGAACAAATTCTGGACAGAGTTCCGGAACATATCACCGCTCTTAAACTTCTGGAAAAAATATTTATTGATAGAAACGCGCTAGCAGAAGCAGAACAAACTGCAAAAAATATCTATTGTGTTTCACATAATAGCAATGATTTAGCCCAAATATTCAGACTTTTAAACATGCAAGGCAGGTTTGACGAAATTTTTGAATATAACGTAGAAAACCCAAACTCTTCCATATACTTTGAACAGGCAAAGGCTTTATTTTACAAGAAGGAGTTTGCTAAAGCACAGGAACTACTGGAAAAGGCAATTGCAGAGGAACTGGGAAATCAAGATATACTGCTATTGCTCGGACAAGTCTATTATGCTCAGGGGAAAAAAGACTTGTGTCTTGAACTTGCCGCAAAGATTTCTGAAAACGATGAAAATGCAGAATTGTTAAACTTTCTCGGGCTTCTGGAAGATTACAAAGGAAATTACAAAGAAGCATGCCGGTATATCCAAAAAGCTATTAAGCTTGATGCTGATAATGATAAATATTTTTATAATCTTGCTAATATGTATTTTAAGCAGGGCGACACAATGTATGCAAAGCGGTATTATAATCTTGCGATTTCTTTAAATCCGCAAAATCCTAATTACCATTTTGCTCTTGCGAATTTGTACTATTCAGAAAAACATTACAAAAGAGCGCTGGAGGAACTTCCGGATAATTTATTTGAGGCAAACCTGCTTAAAGTAATAATTTTGTACGATACCGGCTATCTTGCACTTGCAAAACAGGAATTAAAACATTTGTTTGCCGAGTGTCCGGATAACTCAATATTACAGGAATATTCCGAACGCATAGACAGCGAGCTGGGGCTTAAGTAAAATATTCTGTTTCGTTTTTTATTTTGTTATAGAAGAAGTTTAAGCGTTCTTTATCATGCAGATACCAGTATCCGATAAGAACTTCAAAAGCTGTTGACGGCCTGTAAACATTCTGAATAGCGCGTCTTGCAACTGGTATAGGAAGATTTCTTCCGCGTCTTGCTAATTCATGTTCTTCTTCTGTCAAATCTTCTGAAATAAAATGCAGCATTTCTGCTTGAAAGGAGGCATTTACCCTGTCTGTTGTCATTTTATGAAGAATTTTTGAATTAGATGTCTTATAAATAACGTATTCTCTTACAAAAATTTCCCACACAGCATCACCAAGATGCGCATAATTTCTGAGAGCAAAAATTTCTTCTGTCATAGAGAACCTGCCTTACAAATCGATATCTGATTCTTTAATAGGTGCACCGATTACACGTTCAAGCTCTGCTGCATTGATATTATAATTAAGCAGATTGTTGTAATAATCCAATTGTGCATTTAAATATGTATTTTCAGAATCCTTAAACTCTATGGCATCGCCCAAGCCGACCTGATATCTTCTGAAAGCAAGATATTGTCTTTCTTGAGCCTGCTGCAGTGCAAGCTTAGAAACATCCAGACTGTCATGAGAATTTAGAAGGCTTATATATGCGCTCTTGACTTCCAGATAAACATTTTGTTTCTGCTGTTCATAATCTGCAACATACTTATTATAAGTAGCCTTTGCCTCATCCACCTGTTTTTTTAGAAGCATAAGGTTAAGATTTGAATAATTTAACTGAACACCGACCTGATAACCGTAATCGCTGTTAATCTGGCGCCCGCCATGGTCATATCCTGCAAAACCGCTTACATCAGGAGTAAACGCACGTTTTGCACTCCTTACGTTCAACTCTGCTGCATCCATTGATTTTTTAGCCGCAAGAAGGGCCGGACGTGACTCATTTGCCGTTTTGAGCAGTTCCGGGAAATTCACCTCATATTTTTTATTGTTAAGTTTGTCTTTTAAAATTACACCCTCAAGCTCCGGAATACCAACTGCGTTAGCAAGTTCTACTGCTGCAAGTTCAAGAGTATTCTTTGCTTTAATAAGATTTACTTTTGCATTCCCGAGGTTATATTCGGCTGTTGTAACATCAATCTTTGCCTTTTTACCAATCTGGTAATAAGCTTTTGCCTGTTTTAACTGGAGTTCGAAATCTTTTACGGTTTCTTCATATACAGATTTTTGAATTTCTGCAAAAACCATATTGTAATATGCAACCTTTACATTATAAATAACTGTTTCAATACTTGATTCAGCATCATATCTTGAAGCTTCATAATTTCTTTTTGCCATATCAGCATTTGCTTTTGTTTTACCAAAATCAAATAAAAGCATATTAGCAGAAAGTGTCGGAGCATAGAACATATTATACTTCTGCTGCATCATCCTTGACATATTTGCAGGCATTGTTGACATAAGCATATCATTTCTGGAATAGCTTACGCCTGCACCAACTGTTGGAAAGTAATTAGACCAGGCCTGACCGATTTTTGTTTTGTAGATTTCGGAATTACTGATAGCAGACATTATTGTCGGGTGATGTGTTATAGCAAGTTTTATACAGTCGCTTAAAGTTACCTCGCCGTTCATATCTGCATATTCTATCTGGCTTGTAATCGCAGGAAACTTGGTTTCATACATTCCTTTAGCTTCTTTGGAAGTACTTTTCTGAGCTCTTTGAACGCTTGCATTTTTCTTGCGCTCCTGACGTTTGTTTACTTTTTGCTTTTCCGGCTTTACAATTTCTATCTTATCGGAATTTTTAACTTTTTCCTTCTTATTTTTTGCAATAACAGAAGTCTGTGAAACTCCGAGAAGTGAACATATCAGCAGTATATTTAAAATCTTTTTCATCTTAAATCTCCAAATCCTTTTCGGTAATTTCTTTCTTAGGGAACAAATCTACAAATTCCTGAACAATTACATAGAACGCCGGAGTTAAAACTGCCCCCAGAGTTGCAGCTGCCATCATACCGCCTAGAACTGTAGAACCTACAGAAATTCTTGAATTTGCACCTGCACCGCTTGCAAAAATCATAGGCATTACACCTATAATAAATGCAAGTTCTGTCATCATAATTGCCCTGAATCTTAGTTTTGCAGCCTTTATTGCAGCATCTTTAACAGAGAGTCCATGTCTTTCGTGTTCTTCTTTTGCAAATTCAACAATCAAAATTGATTGTTTTGCAGCAAGACCAACCAACGTTATCATACCAACCTGAGAATAAATATCAAACGCCTGATTTATCATAAGCTGAAATATCAAGGCTCCAAGAGCTGCAATAGGAGAAATCAAAAGTACTGCAATCGGAATTGTATAGCTTTCATAAAGAGCTACGAGGAATAAGTATACGAATACAAGCGCCATACCAACTATCATAGCAGTCTGACCGGAAGCTTCACGTTCCTGTGCTGATGTACCTGACCAATCATAACTGATGTCTGCCGGAAGAATACTTGAGGCAGTATCTTCCATTGCATTCATTGCATCTCCGGAACTCTTTCCGGCAGCCTGCTGGCCTTGAATTTGAATTGACTTGTACTGGTTAAAACGGGTAATAGAGGCTGTACCGATTGCCTGCTTCAATTTAATTATTGAGAGAACAGGAACCATTACCCCGTTTTTATTTTTTACATAAATTCCTGACAAATCAGATGCTTTATCTCTAAAACGGCTGTCTGCCTGCAATTGTACTTTGAATACTCTATCGTACTTATTAAAGTCGTTAACATAGTATGTACCGAGCATTGAAGCTAAAGTTGAATAGAGTTCCTGCAAATCAACACTCTGGGCCATAGCTTTTTCATAGTCGATTTCTACTATATACTGCGGAACATTAGCCTGAAAAGATGTGTAAACACTGGATAAAGAAGAGTTCTGGTTTGCAGCGGCAATAAGTTTGTTTGCCCATACTTCCAGCTCCTGAGGAGTATATTCACCCTTTGAAAGCATCTGGAATTCAAAACCGCCCATCATACTCATACCGCTGATTGCAGGCGGTGAAAAAGAAACAATTGATGCTTCTTTAGTATTTGCTGCTACCGCCCTTATTTTATTCAAAATAGCAGTATGAGATAAGTCTGTAGCCTGACCTTTTATTTTTCTTATTACCCAGCTAACAGGGCTGACTTTTCTTTCTGCATACTCATCAAGCTGTATAATTACAGTAGACTGATTAACAGATCCGTTACCGCCAAATACCGTAAGCTTTTCTTTATTAATTCCGTCAATATCTTTAATCTGGTCAACAAACTTTCTTGACACTTCTTCTGTTCTTGATAAAGATGCACCGTCAGGAAGTGTAATCTGCGCAAGTAATATCCCCTGATCTTCATCCGGAATAAAACCTGTTGAAATAATTTTGAAAGAGAAAAGGGTTAATATAACAATTACTGCATAGAAAATTGCTGTAAGCTTTTTGTTGTAAACAAATTTTGTCACATATTCCATGTAGAAATCTTCCAGCTTAGCAAACATTTCATTAAATTTAGCCACAATTAAAGCTGCTTCATCCATTATTTTCTTAATATAAGGATGTTTATTTCCTTTTTCACCTTCTTTTTGATGTCCGAGGAAATGTGCACACATTGCAGGTGAAAGCGAAAGCGCACATATTGCCGAGAACGCAATAGACACAGCAATACAAACAGCAAACTGTTTATACATAACTCCGGTCATACCGCCCATAAATATAATCGGCACAAATACAGCCATCAATACCATTGCCATTGCAACAAGAGAAGAGCCGACTTCTTCCATTGTAAGCTGTGTAGCAATTATAGCCGATTTTCCTTCCTCTATATGGCGTTTAACGTTTTCAATAACAACAATAGCATCGTCAACTACAACACCGACAGCCAGTACCATTGCAAATAATGTCAGCAGGTTAATTGACATTCCCATCGCTTTCAGTACAAAGAAGGTGCCAATCAACGATACAGGAATGGTTACACAAGGTACGAGCGTTGCCATTGCATCGCCTAAGAACAGGTAAATAATAATTACTACAATAAAGCCTGTAAGCAGAATTGTAAACTCTACTTCCTTCATTGATTCTTGAATATATTCGGCATCATCTTTAACATACATAATTTTTATGCCATTAGTCATTTTTGAATTTAATTCTTCAACCTTAGCTTTAACTGCCTTAGAAAGGTTTATAACGTTAGCGTCAGGAAGCTGTGAAATAACTACAACAGCAGAAGGCTTTCCATTAACAAGCCCTAGGTTAGAATAAGATTCAGCCCCTAATTCAACCCTTGCTATATCTTTAATTCTTACATTAGAGCCGTCAGTATTTGAGCGTATAATAATATTTTCAAATTCTTTTACATCGTCCAGACGGCCTTTTGTTTTAAGTGTAATTTGTAAAGCATTTTTCTCATCAGTCGGAAGTTGTCCCAGTGCACCGGCTGTAACTTGAGTATTCTGGTTAGCAATTGCCGTTTTCACTTCACTTACAGATACATTAAGGCCGGCCATTTTCTGAGGGTCAAGCCATATTCTCATTGAATAATTACCTGCACCGAATACGTTTACATCAGCAACTCCGTCTACACGTTTCAGTTCATCTTTAATATAGATTGAACCGTAATTTGTTAAATCAAGCTGGCTCCAGTTTCCTGATTCCGGATAAAGCGTAAGAATTACTGCACCTGCACCGGCAGTTTTGCTTACAGCAGTAACACCGGTTCTCTGAACATCTTCCGGCAATTGTGACTGAACCTGCTGTATACGGTTCTGAACGTTCATCAGGTTAATATTTTTATCTGAACCTACTTTAAAGTACAAAGTTAGAGAATAACTTCCATCATATGATGTTGATGTCATATACGAAAGATTTTCTACACCGTTAAGCTTATTTTCAAGTACTGTAGCCACAGATGACTCTATTACTTCTGCACTCGCTCCCTGGTAAGAGGCTGAAACATTTACCTGCGGAGGTGTTACATCCGGATAGCTCTCCTGTTTCAAACTCAATATAGAAATTATACCGAGAATTACAATACATACAGAAATTACAAGTGCAAACCTTGGTTTTCTTATAAAAAAGAACAGTTTTTCTTTATCAAATTTTTTTTTCATTATTTTTCACTCTGATTTGTTATAATCTTTAATTTTTGACCTTCTGCGGCAACATTCTGGATACCTGAAACAACTATCACATCAGATTTATTCAAACCATCCTCGACTATCCAGTTGTTATTAATATCATCAGAAACTTTTATGTCTTTTCTGACAGCTTTATTATCCTGAACGGCCCAAACATAGTATCCGCTCATTGCATCACCTTTCGCACAAGCTTGAGGAACTGTCATAAATTCAACAGTCTTAGGCGCTGTTAACTTAACTTTCATATAAGCACCGGGAACAAGCCACCCTTTTTCATTATCAAAAGTAGCTCTCATCTGTACAGAACCTGAATCTTTATCAATCTTATTGTCTACAAAATTTACAGTTCCAACTTTGTCATACCAGCTTCCATCTCCAAACTGGACTTTAACCTCCACATCTTTAAATTTATCACTTGCTTTAAGAAGTTTTACAAAATCATCCCCCTTAAGGCTGAAAGAAACATAAACAGGCGAAACACTTGCAACATTTACAAGCGAACCTGAGGTTGCAGTTACATAGTTACCTTCTGTAATATTTACTTTACCTATTCTTCCGTCTATTGGAGAACGGATTGATGTGTAGCTGAGATTAACTTTCGCAAGCTCAAGCTGCTGGTTAGCTGAATCCAGAAGCGCTTTATTCTGGTTTCTTGCTGCGAGGCTGGAATCAACGTCAGAACGGCTGATTAAATCTTCTTTGACAAGAGCATTTGCCCTGTGCCATTCTTGCTGTGCATTAGTATAAAGTGCCTGATACTGATTAACGGCAGCTCTGGAATTATTCACAGAAAGTTGATACTCTCTAGGGTCAATTTGAAAAAGAAGCTGACCTTTTTTAACAAAATCACCTTCTTTAAAATACTTTTTCAACAAGAAACCTGAAACTCTTGCAATTACATCAATTGAATATTGAGCTTCAACTCTGCCGGTTGACTCTGCAGATACATTAACCTGCTCCATATGAGGGTTGTCAACAACAACCTCCTTAGGCATTCTCATTGCCTGTTTTTGAAGCACACCGATAATAAAACCTGATGTTTTATTGTAAATAATCGGAACAATTATAATAAGCAAAATTATTACAGCTAATTGTTTACGCGTAAGTTTAAAATTCATGCCAATCTCCAATTCCCACAAGTTATATAGAAATATGGTAAAATCTTACGCATAGTATGTCAATCATGTGATTGCAGGATTTTTAACTAAACAGCAACTTCATCTGACTTTGTCATGTTCATAGGATTCCAGCTGTCACCCAGATTATTTTTAATCAAATTTTTATAATGAGCTTCTTTATAATTGAGTAAATCAAGCTGGACTTTCAGTTCTTCCATCTGCTGCAAAGCCTTTTCTTTTGTTGTTTTTATAATTTCATAGCGCTCGGGAATTGTAGAATCCCCGATTATACATAAATCAATATATCTTTTTACAAGCTTTGTTTCTGTACCTATCGAACGAAGGCACTTGACTATTTTAACCCAGTTCAAATCATCCTCTGAAAAAAGCCTTATATTATTCTCATTTCGTTTTATGAAAGGGAAAAATCCGCTTTTTGCCCAAAATCTAAGCGTATGCTCTGAAATCTCCATTTTATCAGCTACTTCTTTTATTGTATACATATTTCTATCTCCCGATTAAATCATTAATAATCTTTGAGGCCATAAAAATTCCTGCACAAGACGCAACAAAAGGCGTAGACGAAGGAATTATCTTATTAAATTGTACCACCTCGCCACTCTGAGTTCTAATATTTTCTATTTCAGAAATCTTTTCCTGAACAAATGGTTTTTCGTCACTTGTTACAACAGTTATACCGGATGTTATCCCCTTTTTCTTTAACTGATAAATAATATTAGATACAAAAGGAGCTTTCTTATCGTGAATTTCAGAAATATCGGATATGTAGAGTTTTTCAGGATTGATTCTGTTTCCGGCCCCCATAGAAGATATCACTCTTACATTATTTTCCAAACATTTCACAAGAAGGTTAACCTTTGAACGCATTGTATCAATTGCATCAGCTGTATAGTTTATCCCGCTAAAATCAAAATCTTCCAGATAAAAATCATTAATTAAATGCAGCTTTATATCCGGATTTATATCTCTAAGCCTTATTTCAAACAATTCGGTCTTATACATTCCAACGGTAGAATTGAGAGCAATAATCTGCCGGTTGATATTACTTTTAGAAACTTTGTCAAAATCTACCAGAGTAAGTTCGCCAACTCCGCTTCTGGCAAGAGCTTCTGCACAAAATCCTCCGACTCCGCCAAGGCCAAATACAGCAATATGAGATGAAGCTATAATTTTTTGTGCTTCATCTCCCCAATATAAAACATTTCTGGCGAAAATTTCATCCATTTACTTAATAATGCCAAATCCTAAAAGAAATACACAAAGAACAAATATTCCGGCAACAATTCCGGTTAATTTATTGAGCCCTTTTTCTGCACTCTTTTGAGAAGTAAACATCTGAGCAGCATTTCCTATCCCTGCAATGCCGTCGCCTTTTGGTGAATGCATAAGTATCAATACTATTAATAGTAATGCTGAAATAACTTCTATTGCTCCAACAATTGTTAACATTTAGTCTCCTTTTTAATAAAGTGCGCCCTTTTCGAATTTAATTTAATATTATCAAATGTATATAATCTTGCAGGACGCTTGGACGATGATTTAGAGAACTCGTTCAGCTCTCTTAATCCGTCTGTTGTAATTACTTTTTTTCTAAAATTCCGCTTATCAAGTTTCTTTTCCATAATCATTTCATAAGCTTTTTGCATTTCAGTAAGCGTGAATTTTTCGTTCAATAGCTGATATGCTACCGGACACATTTCCAAACGTTCTCTTGTACGTTTAAGAGAATATTGTATAATTTCTTTGTGGTCGAAAGCCAGAGGCGGTAAATCTGAAACCTTATGCCATGAGAGCTCTGCTGTTGTAACAACATTAAAATCTTCGGCTCTTATTAATGCGAAATAAGCACAGGTTATTACTCTGGAAACCGGATGTCTTAAAGGGTCACCGAATGTATAAAGCTGTTCAAGATAAATATTATCGACATTGGTTTTTTCTTTAAGAACACGCATTGCTGCTTCGTCTAAGTTTTCGGACATTCTTACATAACCGCCCGGTATTGCCCATTTATCTTTGAAAGGTTCGTTGTTACGTTTTACCAGCAAAACTTGAAGTGCATCGTCTTTTATTGTTAAAATTACAATATCGACAGTGATTTCGTGAGTTTTAATTTCGTTGAACATTTCTACCTCTAGTGTTTTTAACCCTAAAATTATTGTATAATAAAGAATAAAAAAATGTAACAATCCGACAGTTGAATAAGTGTAATTTGTTACATTTTTTTGTATTTATGATGGTAATATTCTATCAAACCTATATGTATCGCCGTTAATACTGCTGTTATATAAGCAAGCGGTTTATGCTGCTTTCTGAAAGTCTTATTTTTACTCACACCGCTCCATACTGCAAGTCCAAGCGCTGTAGTCGCTGCATAACCTGTTGATTTAGGCGTGATAATTGAATTTCGGTTTACAGAATTTACTTTCATATCTGAAAAGTATCATAAAATATCTAGAAGAGCAATATCCCGTATGGAGAAAATCGTGCATCTTTTTTATACTGTGGATTGCGTTTCAGAAAATCTTTCAAAATCTTTCGGGCTTTCAAATAATCATATTCTTTGATATACATATTCGCCAGCTTTGTCGTATAATCCGGATTATCAGGAGAAATCTTTATCAAATATGCATACTCTTTTTTGGCCGTTTCTTTATCAGTATTTTTCAAAATCTCCGCTTTTAATAGATGAAGTTCTTCATTGTCTTGTATTTCCATCGCTTTACTTAAATAATCTACCGCCATTTCCGTATGGCTTATATAAGAATAAGAAACTGCAAGGTTATAATAAATTATGTACCTCATATCGTCTGTATCAGCAAGACTAAGAGCTTTTTCCAAATTTCTTATGGCTTCCGGATAACGTTTCTCTGCAACAAGGCTTTCTGCAAGATCTATATACCCGCTCGGAAGTGTCGGAGCGTGGTAAATATAATTTTTTGCTTCTCTTGCTTTTGAAGAATTTAGTTCTTCGTCATCGCCGAGCACAAGATATGGAACATATTCGCTTTTAAGCTCAGCAGAATTTGTCACATCCGGTTTTATTTTGTAAAGAAGCTGCAGCGTGCTTGTATCTGCTTCTGTCAGCGATTCACGCGTATCATTTGCGATAGCATTATTGTCTTTTGCTAGATACATTATATTATCAGGGTCAAAGCTGTGGCCCATAAAACCGAGCGCATGAAAGATTTCATGCAATGCTGTATTGTAAATTTGGTTTCGTGTAAAATTTTTGCCTTCAGGATCCTGAATATAAAAATTAATACTCATACCTTCTAGAATATCACCGGAAATTTTAGGCTCTGTATAAGCTACCACATACTTTTTTCCGTATTCCATACTTTCATTTTTGTTGTTCTTAACAAAGTTTATGACAATATTAGGATTTTCCTCTGTTTCACTAAACATCACATTGCCTTCCCGTTCCCATTCAGAAAAAGCACTGCTTATTTCGTTAACAAACTCCCTTGGCACACCCGCACTGTTTTTAAATCCGTAGGTTATAGGAAATTTATTCCATCTGACAATCTGCTGGTTAAAAGGGGCCTGCTTAATATAGTTTAACGGATATTGTCTGTGTATTTCGCGCTTTAAATCATATAAAAAATATTTAGCCTTTATTGAGGCAGCGTCTTGAATATTGTCCTCTGCAAGCCTGACAAGTTTTTCCTGTGCGTCAATATCCAGAGGAGAATTAATTATAGAATTTACATAAATTTCTCTTACGCCGGTGTCTTTGTTGCCAAGGGCAAAAGATTTTTCGTAAAACTCCTGAGCTTTTTTTATATTGTTCTGCTTATAATAACGGTTTCCCAACTGCGCATAGATAGCATCAGCATTACTATTAAAATAAAATGCTGCAGCAAGCCCTGCCGCAAGCAGAGAATAGAGAACAACTCTACCCCTCATCGCCTTTTACCCCTTTTTCAACCGGTGGAGCAGCTTGACGTGCATCTTCTTCATCGTCTTTTACCCCTTTGTCTATGTTAAGAGTCTTAACCAGCGCTCTGACATCGCCTTTGAGCTTAAAATACTCGGCAAACTTAGGAGTTGTTTTTATATTAAAAGAGCGTCCGTTCTTATCCTTATGTCTGGAAATAAGCCCCTTTTCCAAAAGTTCCTGCACATGTTCATACGCATTAGACCCGCGCAAATCTTTAAGCAGCGACTGTCTTATAGGTTCTTTCAGTGCAATTACTGTCAATGTTTTCAAGACAGGAGGTTTTAACTCAACAGGACAAAGTTTCTCAACAATATCAAGATGTTCTTCTTTAACCTGTAAAATATACCCGTTCTCGTCATCAATTTCTAACGCTCCTTCTCTGGAAGCGTAATCCATAATTAATTCCAGAAGCGCCTCCTCAACTTTTTCCGGCTCTTCTTCCAGAATTTCTGCAATATCCTTAATTTGAAGCACTTTTGCGGTTACAAATAAAACGGCTTCAATTCTGGATTTCAACTGTTCCATTCGTTTCCTCCGCTAAAATATTTTGTACATTATTTATACTTCTATCCAATTCTTCTGCTGGATTTTCCTCACGCTTAATTACGTATAAATCACCGTAAAACTCATCCTGCTCCAAATCATAATCACTTTCAACTGTAAGAAACAGAAGTGAAATATAAGCGCTAATCTTATCCATCCCCAGAAGCGTAAGTTCATTTAATTCAATCTTATCCTGCCTGCTCAAAATTTCAGAAAGATTAGCTTTCAGCCGCTGAACCCCGTTTTCGATATACTCATCATGCGCAAGGTTAATAATATCATCAGGTGAAAGTCTTGCATAATTTTGAACACGTCTTTTTGCACGCTCGTGAGCGTTTTTCAAAGACTGCTTTTTATCAAGCATTTCATAAAATTCCAATTGACGGATTAAGTCACGCAGTGTAACAACGCGGTTATGATTAAGCCTTACGCTTGTTCTTCTCTGCAAAACTTCGTCAATAGAAATCACATTATTTGTCGGAATATACTCTTCCTCATAGTCAAGAGGCATTTCGTCATCATAATTAAATTCGTCCTGATGCTGAGGTTCAAAATCAAGAACATCAATTCCCTCCAGAACATTTGACTTAAGCTTTAAAAGAATAGCTGCAAATAATAAAGTTCTGCCGGTTAGCCGCAAATTCTGCGCTTTTGATTGGAAAAGGTGCATAAGATATTTATCCGTAACCTCAACAATATCAACATTCCACGGGTCGATTTTTCCTTGTTTTGCCATATTAACAAGGATTTCTATACCATCGACTTCTGCTTCCTGAACAAAGCTTTTCTCCTGCTGATGTAAAATATTCGTGCTGTCTATATTATTTACTGCCATATTTGTATTTTAATTTGTTTCTTCCCTTGAGTACTCCTTCAAATTCAGGAGTTTAATCCCTCAGCTTAACCCCTGTAACCTTTGAAATTCCTTTTTCCTTCTGCGTAACCCCGATTGTCCTGTTTGCAGATTCAATCATTGGTTTTCTGTGGCTTACAACAATAAACTGAGTCGTTTCAGCCTGCGACTGAACGATATGCGCTAATTTTTCTACATTTATACCATCCAAACTTGCATCAACTTCGTCAAACGCATAGAAAGGAGCCGGCATATACTTTTGAATAGCAAATACGAAAGAAAGCGCTGTTAAAGCCTTTTCTCCGCCCGACATACCCGCAAGACGCTGCTTCTTTTTATCTCTCGGCTGCGCCTCAATATCAAGCCCGCCTTCAAAAGGTTTTTCCTCATTTTCCAGAATTAAAGTACCTTCACCATCAGAAAGCCTGTGGAATATATCTTTAAAGTTTTCATTAATCACATTATAAGTTTTGAGGAAAGTTTCTTTCTTCAAATCCTCATACCCGCGCATTCTTTCTAAGATTTGTTCTCTTTCATGACTCAAAGTTTCAATCTGGCTATGGAGTTCCTGCTGGCGTGCAGATACGTTTTCAAAATCTTCCAGCGCTTTCATATTAACAGCGCCCAAATCATCCATTCTCTTTTGCAAACGCTGAATACGCGACGTAATTTCTTCAATAGACATCTCTACAGGCGTAAGCCCATTGATATTTACCCCCGCTTCGGTAAGAACATTTCTTGTCTCTTCCAGCTGCGGCTCTAACTCGCGTCTTCTGGCTTTAAAAGATTCTATTTGTTCAGCGATTTTCTCAATATCAGAAGCCTTAAGGTTTCTCTGGGTTTCAATATCAACAAGGTCTTTGTTAATATCATCCCTCTGTTTCAAGAGTTCACCCAGCTTATCCGTAATCTCCTTAATCTGAATTTCCAGAACTTCAAGCTGCTCATTCAAACCTTTAATTTCTTCTGCAAATTTAGCTTTATCAAGCTCCAAATCTTTATTTACGCCAAGAGAACGCTCTATCGTATCATTGTGCGTTTTGATTGTTGTATTAATAAAATCAATTCTCTGGTGCAGACCTTCGATTTCGTTATTCGCATCCGCCATATTCTTTTCATAGCGCTTAATCTCAGCTTCGACTCCGGCTGTTTTCTCTTTCAAATCCTTAAGGTCAGCATCGTTCATAAGCTTTTCTACTTCTGTGATTGAAGTCTGAACATCTGTCATTTTTTCAGAAATATCTATATGTTCTTCTTCAATTTTATCAAGCGTTTTTTCTATTGATGTAATTTCCGGTTCAGTAACTTTAATGAACTCCTGTTTTTCATCAATGTTTTGCTGTGTGTTTGCAAAACTTGTTTCAAGGTTAGCAAGTTCAAGTTTCGCCTTGTTAAATTCAGTCGTAGAAGAAGAATATTTACCTCTGACATCTTCCATTTTTCCTTCAAGAGAAGAACGCTTGGAAATCAAAGCAGCGTATTTTGACTCCATATCCTTAAGCCTTGATTTGAACGTATCAATCTCACTGTCGGAGTTTTGCGCAAACTTCAAGCCTGTTTTACGAACAGCACCGCCCGTAATTGAACCTGATTTTTCAAACAGGTCGCCGGAGAGCGTAACCATTCTATACTTTCCGATTAATTTGTTTGCAACACTTCTATCCTCAACAACAAGAGTTTCGCCGACTGCATAATAGAAAGCGTTCAAATACTCATCGTCAAAGTCAATCAGGTTAATCGCGAAGTCAATTACACCCTTATCTTTCGGAAGACTAAGGCTTCTTGGACATTTAACAATTTTGTTAAGCGGAACAAATGTTGCTCTGCCGGCGTTTGAAGATTTCAAGAGTTCAATACAGGTTGAAGCAACATGCTCATCATCAACAACAATGTGAGCCATTCTTCCGCCAACTGCGATTTCCATTGCAGTAGAATACTCTTCGTCAACCTGACCCAGTTTCATAAGAGGTGCGTGAACACCGCTGATGTTCGCTCCTATAACTGTATCAACCGCACGTCCGAGGTTAGCATCTTCGTTCGCTTGCTTAACTGCTTCAAGCTGATATATTTTCTTACGTGCAGCTTGAAGGTCGTAGTCCATGTCTGTGATTTCATTTTTAGTCTTATCATATTCATACAATGTGTTCTTAAGGATAATTTTGAAATCGTCAAGTTCTTTACCTAATTGTTCTATCAAAAGTTCTTTTGAAGCTTTTGTTTCAGAGAAATTCGCTTTGAATGCCTCAAGTTCAGCCAATTTACCCCTTGCATCTTCAAGAGATTTTTTCTTCGTTGACAAATCTGCTTCCAGCGGAGCCTGCTTTTGAATAAGCTTTGTTTCCTTATCCTGCAAAGCTTCCAGCTCTTTTCTTAATGTATTTCGTTTTTCTATATGTTTCTCAGCTGTTTCATTCAAACCAGACATATCTTCAAGAATTTTATGCAGAACAGCCTTCTGCTCCTCTATATTCTTCTCAATGCCCTTAATCTCATCCTGTTTGAGCGAAATTTTCAGCTCTGAATCCTTAATTTTTCCCTGCTGAACTTCAATACCGTTTTTGGTATTCTCAATTGTTTTAAGGTTATCCTGAATTTGTTTGTCAGCAAACACGATTGAAGAATTTTTCCGCGCAATAGAACCTTTGATTTCCTCGGCTTTTTGCTTTAATTCAAGCTGATGGCCTTCGCCTTTTTCCGTAATTGTTTTGGAAATCTCATCATACTTCTCTTTGATGAGTTTAAGCCGTTCTTCCAAATCTTTTGACTTTAATTCTTCTTCCTTTTTCTTTTTGGTAAATTCAAGAATATTTTCATGCGCTTTTTCAATATTTCTGCGCAAGTCAAAAAACTTAACCGTATTTATCTGACTTTCTAAACCGTTTTTTTCTTCCTTAAGCTTTTGATACTTTAGTGCAACTTCTTTTTCTTCCTTAAGCTGTTCAAGACGGGTGTTAACCTCGTTAAGAATAAGGGTTGAATTAACTACACGTTTTTCAACGGTATCCAACTCATTTGTTGCTTGTTCTATACGCCTGTCAAAGTCTGCAATACCAGCAATTTCATCAATAATTTTACGGCGCTCGCCCGGCGTACAGTTTGTAATACTCATTACATCGCCCTGCATCATTACGTTGTAACTGTTAGGCGTAATGTTGTATTTTTCAAGTTTTGCGTGAATATCAGAAAGCGTTGCAATCTTGTCATCAAGATAGTAAATACTATTAAATCCCTGCGAAGATTTTCTGATGCGCCTTGCCACAGAAAAATCACCGTCCTCGGTTTCGCCGAAAGTAACTTTTACAAAGGCTTCGTTTCTTTTATTGTAGGTTGATATAAGGTGGAAGAGCTTTTCAGCACGGAGCGTACGGCTTGTTGAAAGCCCGAGAGCGAAAAGAATACTATCGATAATATTGCTCTTTCCTGAGCCGTTCGGCCCTGAAATGGTTGTAAAACCTTGCAGCATAGGAATATCGACTTTATTCGCAAACGACTTAAAGTTGTCTATCTCCAACTGTTTTATGTACATAAATCCCTTCCCATAAAAGACATGTCTGTATTTAGATTACTACAGAAAACAACTCCGTGTCAATAATCAGGTTCGCATAACCAGACTTGAAAATCATAACTAAATAGGTTATAATGTTTTTGTAAAGGAAAAGCCCTAGCTGGAACTAGAGCTTGACCGTTTCCTTTACAAGACAGTTTGTAAAGTAGCTATCAGTACTAACAAGGTGATAGCTATTTTTATTAGCCATTCTGTCATGTGCGACCTCCTTTCTCGACTATATGACCGTAATACTGTTGTTCGAGAATGGTCGTCAGAAACGTCCTTACACGTTATTACATGCAAAATTATTATACAATAACTTTACAAAATTTTATAATACCTTAGTTGGAGATTTTTCATAATTTCGGGTAATTAATATTCCACACAAATCTTATTAAAATAATAATATGGAAATCCAGAGTTCACAAAAATTTTGCATTATAACCCCTCTGAGTCCAAAACTGGATGCAAGAGAAACTAACAGGCTCGTTGAAGAGTTAAAATCTCATGCTCATCAGACTGTAGGGCTTGATTTAAGCTATGTTCAGGACTGTACAATAGATTTCTTGGATGCAGCAAGGGAGTTTAAGGCAGGATTTTTCAATATACAATCTGATATATTCTCACTTCTTACGTTAATGAATTTTGATAAGTTCATCAATCTCTATACAACGGAAGAAGATTTTCTGTGCGGTAAACACCGTCTGCTTAACCGAAAATTCAGCATTGTATAAATAGCCGGTAAGGCTATTAAGTGTACATTTTACAACAAAAGGGTTGAAAAAATTTCTTTTTTGTATTAATATGGATTTGACATAAATTCTGTATAATTATTTATCCAAGCCGGAGCGCGGGGAACAACAGAGATAGTCGCCTAACAAGTTTTTAGTCATGAGCCGTCGGGGCTTGTACAGGATAGCTAAAAATTTAGGAAAGACGCTTTGATGGAAACTAAGCGAGAACAAAGTGAAACCGTAGGGAGGATTTTTGAGAATAGTATACAGAATCCAATTTACAAATAATATAAGAGGATTTCAATGATTAGAAAAACAGTCTTAACAACTATTGCATTGCTGGCTTTGCTATGCGTTAGGGTGCAAGCTGCTCCAACTCCTGAGAGTGTAATTAAAGAAACCATAGTAAAACATTCAATTGAGATGAATGTTGACCCCGCATTAGCATTAAGCATTGCTAAGAAAGAATCAGGCTTCAGACACGAGCTGAAAAGTCCTTACGGTGCAGTCGGAGTTTTCCAGCTGCTTCCGTCTACTGCCCACAGAATGGGCTTTAACCCTTATTACTTGAGTGAAAACATTAAAGCCGGACTTACTTATTATAAAATGATGTATAAAATGTTCGGTTCTACAGAACTTGCGCTTGCAGCTTACAATGCAGGCCCGGGAAATGTAAAAAAATTCGGCGGCCAAATACCTCCATACGGCGAAACAAAGAGATTTGTCAACCAGATTATGCTTGAATACAACAGACAAAAGGCAAATCCTGATCCTGCTATCGCAAAAGTTAAACAGGCAAAGGCTCCGATGCCGGAAAAAGCAGCCGAAGCAAAAAATACACCTAAACCGATTGAGCTTCCTAACTTGAAGGAAATTCCTGAAATAAGACACTCAGATCCGGTTATGGAAATTTTATAGCAAACAAAAAAAAAGGCTTCCGATTGGAAGCCTTTTTTCTATGATTTAATCAATAAGCTTGCGCCAATTACACCGGCAGTGTTTCCTAACTGAGCCGGAACAACTTCTACTTCTCGCTGAATAGTCATTGCACGTTTAGCAATTGTTTCTCTTATCGGATCAAGAAGAATATCACCGGCATCAGCAACACCGCCGCCAATAATAATTTTTTCAGGATTAAGAAGGTTAACAACGCTTACCAGACCCATTCCGATATATTCACCCATAATTCTAAAAATCTGTTTTGCAACAGGATCGCCTTCTTTTGCAGCTACAGCCACAATATACGGAGTTATATCAGGGTTTGCAAGTTCTCTGTACTTGGTTGACTTTCCGCCTCTTATATATTCTTCTGCCATAGCAACAATGCTAGGGCCTGACGCATAGGCTTCAAGACAGCCTCTGTCGCCGCATCCGCAAAGAGGACCGCCCTGCATATTCAATTTAATATGTCCGATTTCACCTGCTGCATTATCTGCACCTCTTACGAGTTTGCCGTTAATAACAAGTCCTGAACCAATTCCTGTTCCGACTGTAATACAAACAAGGTTTTCACATCCTACGCCGGCACCGTAATTTAATTCGCCAAGAGCTGCTGTTCTTACATCATTATCAACACGGGTAGGAATACCAAATTCTTTTTCCATAATACTTGCGATAGGGACATTAACCCAGCCCGGAATATTAGGAGCAAGTCTTACTACGCCTTTTTTGCAGTCAATCTGTCCCGGAAAACCAAAGCCAATACCTTCAATATCAGCTGCTTTCATTTTTGTTTCTTTCAGCAAATCTCTGATTGCATCTTTCATACTGTTAATTGTATATTCATAACCCATCTCCGCTCTTGTCGGGATAGAATTTGAATAAATAATTTTTCCTTTATCGCTTACAAGCGCGATTTTAACATTGGTTCCGCCTACGTCAATACCAATTCTCTGTGCCATTTATAATTCTCCTTCCTATAGCTCTTCAAATAATGCATAAATTCTAACATAAACAGACATGGGCGTAAAGTTAAAGGGCGCTAAACGCCCTTTTTATTAAACATCTAAATCTTGAACAATATTTTTTATTTCATCCAGACTATCGAGCTTAAACTTCTTAACCGGTACTTTGGCGGCCATTTCATCTATTACCGTATCAACAGTAGCACTTCTCTTTAAATCTGGATAAATCGTTGACATTCGTTCATCACCTGAATATATATTTACACCTTCTCTGACGTAACCAAATAACATTTTCATTTGTCCTTTGAAAGCATCGTCAAAACGTTGTTTATGTTCTTTCGTAAAAATATAGAACGAATAGATTTTGAACAAGCTTTAAAGTTTTCAGGATTTGCGAATGCTTTTTTCGAAACCTGAACAATGCTTACTGACTTAAAATTTGGAGATTGTTTTATTTGCGGGGTCAAATTAACATTCATAACAAATTTCTTTTCGTGTATAGTTATAAAACTTGTGAAAAATTTTTTGCTATCATGGTAAAATTTAATTATGTTAAGACATATCGCACCAATAATATTATTATTAATCTCAAATATTTTTATGACTTTTGCGTGGTACGGTCATCTCAGATTCAGGAGTCTGCCGCTGGTTATTGTAATTCTTGCAAGTTGGGGGATTGCGTTTTTTGAATATTGTTTTCAGGTGCCGGCTAACAGAATAGGGTACAACTGCTACAACGCTGTTCAGCTTAAAACTATTCAGGAAGTTATTACACTCACTGTTTTTGCATTCTTCTCTGTGTGGTATCTGAGAGAAGAGTTCAAATGGAATTATCTGATAGGATTTATTTTCATAATCCTTGCAGTATTTTTTATTTTCAAAAAATAAGGACATAGAAACTAATGAAAAAGATTGCACTTGTAAGTCACGGATGTCCGAAAAACTTAGTTGATTCGGAATTAATATTAGGAATACTTGCCCAAAACGGCTACGGAATTACTCTTAACGAGGATGAAAGCGACATTGTAATTGTTAATACCTGTTCTTTTATTTGTGATGCCGAAAGAGAATCTATCCGTTCGATTTTAGAACTTGTTGACAAAGGTAAAAAAGTTATTGTAACAGGATGTCTTGCTCAGAAGCATCCGGAAGAGTTGAAAAAAGAAATTCCGGAGCTTGCTGGTATTATCGGTACTGCCGATTTTGGGGGTATTGTTGATGTCATTAAAAATATTGACAAAAAATTTGTATCAGAAGTCAGCAAAAAACCTGACTACATTTACCCAGAAAATATTGAACGCCAGCAGATTACCATGGGTGCAAGCTCTTATCTTAAGATTGCAGAAGGATGCAGCTACAGGTGCGGTTATTGTATAATCCCGTATTTAAGAGGAGATTACCACTCAAGAACAATAGAAAATGTTGTTGAAGAAGCAAAAAAACTTGTAAAAAAAGGTGTAACAGAAATTATACTCATTGCTCAGGACACAACAAGCTACGGTATAGATATCTATAAAAAACCGTCGCTTCCAAAACTTTTAGAAGAACTTAATAAAATCGAAGGATTAGGCTGGATTCGATTTATGTATGCATATCCTACACATCTTGATGATGAGCTTCTGGACGCAATCGCAAATCTTGACAAAGTAGTTAAATACGTAGATATTCCGCTCCAGCATTCACACCCGGAAGTCTTAAAACTTATGAACCGTCCGGCATTTGATTACCGCCCGATGATAGAAAATATAAGAAAACGAATTCCGGATGTTTCAATCAGAACAGCTTTTATTGTCGGGTATCCGGGTGAAACAGAAGAACATTTTGAACATCTTTGTAATTTTGTCCGTGATATGAAATTTGACAGGATGGGAGTTTTTAAATACTCTAGAGAAAAAGGCACTCCTTCGTATATGCTTCCGAACCGTGTTCCTGCTAAAATTGCAAACCAAAGATACAAAAAACTTATGGAAATTCAGCAGGAAATTTCAGCAGAAAGAAACAAAAAATTTATCGGAAAAACCATTCCATGTATAATTGAATGCTTTGCTGATGATGGTAAAATTATCGCCAGAACTCAATATGACGCGCCGGAAATTGACGGAATTGTAAATATTCAAACAGATAAAATGGTTGTTCCCGGTGATATTGAAATGGTTAAAATAACAGACGCTTCGGAATACGATTTAATCGGAGAAATATAAAAAGTAAGAGGTGGAAAATCCACCTCTTTTACTTATTGATTAACGATATTCAAAAGTCTTTCCCAGACTTCATCTATAGAACCGTTTGCATCTATTTTGTATAAAACACCTTTATCTTCATAGAATTTAACAAGCGGAGCTGTTTCTCTAAAATAAGTTTCGAAACGTGCTTTTGCAGTATCTTCGTTATCATCTGCACGTGTTTTTAAATCTACACCGCATTTATCGCATTTTCCTGCGATTTTAGAAGGCTTAAATTTTTTGTTGTAAATTTCCCCGCATACAGGGCAGGATTCTCTATAGATAATTCTTTCAATAAGGATTTGCGTATCAATATCAAAATAAATAGCCTTAAAAGAAACTTCATTGTCCTTATCAATATCAGCATTGATTTCATCAAGCATTCTTGCCTGTTCAAGACTTCTCGGATAGCCGTCAAGAACGTATCCGTTTTTGCAGTCATCACCTGCAAGTTTTTTGGCAATAATTTTCCCTACAAGTTCAGCAGGAACTAGCTGACCTTTGTCTATAAAAGATTTTGCAATCTTTCCTTCTTCAGATTCTTTTGCAATTTCTGCTCTCAAAAGCGACCCTGTATCAACATGCGGAAACCCCAAATATTCCGAAAGTCTGTTAGTCTGAGTGCCTTTACCGCATGCCGGAGGTCCTAAAAAAATTAGTTCTTTTTTCATAATATTTTTGCTCCTTCTTAAAAACATTATAGAACAAAAATGATTTTCAAATCGTTATATAAATAAGAAACGGAGGTTGAAATATGAAAAAAGTATTATCTCTTCTGGGGTTAATAGCAATTTTTTCAATGGTATCACCGGCATATGCCGGCGGGCGCGGTGAAGTTATCCATGCCGGCCCCGGAATGCATAGACAGATGCGTCCTCACGGAGGCTGGTATGCTCCGCCTCCACCGCCGCACAAGCACTACAGAGGCTCTGCCGTAATCGGCGGAGTATTAGCCAGGCGCAGCTATTGGGGCCCTGCTTACTGCGATTATAGATTAGGATGGTGCGACTATTATACACCGCAATATAGCAGCAGTATTTACATAAGATTTTAAATAATTTCTTTCTCCCAAACGAAACTCCTGTTACTTTCAGGAGTTTTTATTTACAAAATATGCTAAACTATAGTTATGATTGATTTAGATACAGGAGAAAATATAAAAACTCTATACAGGTTTGTAGAAATCAGGGGCGGAAAGCGTACAGAAAAATTTAAGACTCCTGATATAAAACGCGCGCTTAAGTTCCACAAATGGTATGTTGCAAGATACAAAGAAGGGCTTCTTCTCGAAATCCTCCCTGAAAAAAAAGTTTACGACTGGAAAGAAAAAAAGGTAAACTTTAAATATGACTAATCAAAAATACATAGCATTGATAGACTGTGACAGCTTTTTCGTATCCTGCGAAAGAAAGCTCAATCCCGAGCTCAAAGGGGTTCCGGTTGCTGTCGTATCAGGAGAAAGAGGATGTGTGATTTCTCGTTCCAAAGAAGCCAAAATGCTCGGACTCCCGATGGGGCTTCCGCTTTTTCAGGCTGTACAAAGGGTTCCGGAATGTATTTATATAAGTGCAAACCATTATGCTTATACCAAAATTTCAAAACAGGTAATGAACATATTAAAAGATTTCAGCCCTAATGTTGAGGTTTATTCAATTGACGAAGCATTTGTTGACTTTACCGGCCTGACCAAATTATATAAAAAGAACTATTTCAAGCTTGCGCGCGAATTACAGAAACGCATAGCAGATGAGGTTGATATTCCGGTTACTATAGGTATAAGCCGGAGTAAAACTCTTGCCAAACTTGCTTCTGACAAGGCAAAAAACACCTCGGCAAGGATTGCTGTGATTGGAAAATGCGGAATACACCATCTTCTTGAATTCACTGAAATACAGGAAGTCTGGGGTATCGGCAGAAAGCTGGGAGTAAGGCTCAGAGGTCTGGGCGTTCGAACGGCACTAGATTTTATTAATAAAGATGATAAATGGGTTAAGTCAAAATTCGGCAAAAACGGGCTTACCTCAAAAGCGGAACTGTCTGGCATTATGGTTTCTCCTATAAGCAACGAAGTTGAGCTTCCTAAATCTATAAGCGATACAAAATCATTCCTTGAATTTTCATCTGATTTGCAGTTTTTGAAAAACGAACTTTCCATACATATTCACGAATCATGTGCCAGATTAAGAAAAATTGACTGCAAATGTGCAACGATAGGAGTGCTCCTAAAAACTAAAGATTTCAGGACATTGTACTCTAAAGTTCAGCTTGATATTCCGACAGATTTTGAGTTTGAAATTTCAAGAGCTGCTTTTCCGCTTCTTACAGAAATGTTTAACAGCAGAGAGGTTTACCGCAGTGTAGGAATTGTTCTTGAAGATTTTAGAGAAAAAGCAGAAGAACAACTTACGCTGTTCAGTAATAATGAAAAGAAAGAACAAAACGAAAAACTCGGCCAGAGTTTGGATAAGCTGGAAAAGAAATTCGGCCGTAATATTGTAAGAACAGGGTTTACAAATAAAGAAGTGCCGTTCAAACAAGGTTTTCTAACCAGTCCGAAAGATGTTTAAATTATTTACCGCGATACCCTATCCCTGCCCTGTAGCCGGAAATTGAATATAGAGCAGGAAGGGCCGGCTCTATCCATTTTAAACCGGACATAACAGCCACTGTCGCGATATCGTCAGAATGAAGACAAATATCAAGAGGTTCCGGCTTCCTGTCTGCTTCATTGCAGTTTTGATGTTTAAAACACCTGTTTATAACTTTTCTGCCAATTAGATTTGCAATCGCACTGCCGCCGATAACTCCAGTTAATATGATACCCGTAACCATACCGAGCGCCCGCGCAGATTTTGATTTTATATTCATTTTTTCCAAAATTCCCAGAGCAGCTCCGGCACCTATATTGCATAGAAAAATATTTGCCAGATATTGATATGCACCCTCTTTAATTTTATTAGGTATTTTATCCTTGTAATCATCAGAGGTTAGTCTGTCACCTGCAATCCCGCCTGCTATTCCGCCAAGCACCGGAATTAAACCAAATACGGACAAACGGCCGATTTCCGAAAAAATATCCTTTGAAGAAATATTTTCAGGCTCAGGAATAAGCTTATTCAATAGCTCTTTACCCTCCAGCTCCTCTGAAATAGTTTTCACCTCTTTCATATTCAATACTTCTGTCTTTATCTTTTGAAGGATTTTATATGTCTGAGAGCTGACCTTATTTTGGGAAACAAATTCATCTACCAATCTGGTATTATACTCCTTTAATTCTTTTGATTTGACTAGTTTGGGCGCAGTCCGGAACATTTTGGAAATAATTTTCGGCGCGTAAAGAGAAGAAGCGACTGCCCCAAACATTGTCAGACCATTGCGGATAAAAACTTTTTGCCTCTTGTCCTCAGGAGCTCTGTATGTACTATCAAGCACAATACCGGAAGCTGCCAGAGATAAAAGAGGAGGTACAGCACGTGAAAATCTGCTGACTAACCTCGGTTGATCTAAATATTTTCCAAAAACTTTTAATGAGTTCATTGTACGGCTTTCCTAACAATTTTATTAAACTCATTGTAAGGCAAACCTAACACTATGTCAAGTAGAAAAATTTTTACTCCTCTTCAAACAAATCAAAGAAATTATAAAATTGATAAGGGTATTTCAAAGCATACTTTTCCAGAAACTTAACATATTGAAGCTGAAGTTCCTGTAATTTTTCATTTCGTTTTGATTTATCTGTTACGAATTTTTCGGTATAAACTTTGTATTTTTTACCCTCACTGACACAAACAATAAAATAAACCGGTACATCCATCATTAATGCAAATTTTAAAGTTCCAAGAGGAAATTGGGCTTTTTTACCGAGAAAATCCGCAATGTATGTCCTGTTTTCATTTTGCGCGGATACCCTATCTCCTGCCATAAAAACAATTTCGCCATTTTTCAGACGTTCTGATATAAGAATTGAAACCTGCGGATTTATTTGTTCTACAGGAAAAACATCAATATTTAGTTTTATCTCAAGAGTCTTAAGAAAATTATTAAAAATTTCACACGCATTTGATTGCAGAAAAACATTAACCCTTTGTGGATTTGGATATTTATCAGACTGAAAAAGCGAACGCAGGATTTCTACATTTCCGACATGGGTTGTTATAAAAAAAGCTCCTTTATATACTTCCGGTGAAGAGAGCTCAAACCTATCTGGATTAAGCTTTCCAAGACACGAAATAAATTTATCCACAAGAGAATTTGCATAGTTTAAGAATTGTATAAAAGAGGAAATTATTACAAACTTATTGTTTACAATTTTCAAAAATTTTTCAGAAGCCCTTCTTTGTTCTTTTGCCTTAATAAATACAATAAGTGCGACAAAAAAAGCTATTATCCTTACAGGAAACTCTCCCAAAAACTGATAGATATATTTTGTAAGCAGAAGTCTTTTTGCTCCTGCTCCCTGCTCTGAAAGCTGAAACCATTTTTTAGACATTTTTTACACACTCCAGAAGCGTATAGTCATGTGCTCCAAGTGCATCGTAGACCGCATTAACTTTTAATCCAGCATCTTTTATAATAGTTTCCATCTCGCTGAATGAATACATTTTGCTGCAGCCGTTTGCCATACAGGTAAAGTACAAAGAAGTGTGCACAAGCGACAATTTAGCACCTTCAAACTTCTGGCGGTCTATAAAAGGTTCAAGGATATAAATCTTTGTATCATCTAAAGCTGTTTTTGCAACTTTTTCTAAAATAAACTTTATCTGCTGCGGAGAAAAACAGTCTAAAAACTGGCTCATTACAACAGCGCCTGATATTTCCGGAAGATTATCAGCTTCTTCCAGAATATTTGCAGCATGGAATTTACATCCGGCAAGTTCAGGGTCGTTTCTTATTACCTCAATATTTTGCGGAAGATCAATCAATGTGAGGTTAATATCTTTATTGTACTTACGGCATACTTTTTCGAATTTGCCAGTATTTGCACCGATATCAAATATTTGGCTGACAGGAGTTATAATTTTATATACAATATCAAAACAATTATCCGAATAATAATGGTCAAATTCGAACCAGCTGTTTTTCATATCTTGAGGCAATTTAGAGAGATACGGATAAATTGTCGCTGCATCTCCAAACATTGCTTTAAGCCCTTTTGGTTCGCCTGTAATAAAAGATTCAGTAAGCTTTTCAGCACCTTTATAGCATACATCCTTTACGAAATTAAAATTCACCCTTGTCATTTCATCATACAGAAAAGCTTGCCCGAGAGGAGTTATTGAATAAATTCCGTCATTAGAATTAACAATTCCTGAAGCTTCTGCGACCTCCAGAAGAGTAGAAACTGTATATTCAGAGAGATTGAGTTCTTCTTTCAGAACATAAATACATTCCGGCCTTGAATCAATCTGCTTTAAAAGTCCAAGCTCCAGCATAGCAGCAACAGCCTGAAAAGTAAGCGGAGCAAAAGCTATCTTTTGAGCATCCGTAAGCGCAGAAATAACACATTTTCTATGTTCATCTCGTTCCATGATTTGATTTTATCATAAACAGGCTCAGGATATATGAAGCCGTAATACCGATAAAAAGAGTAAGTCCCAGCGAACTAATAAGCTTGAAGCTTGTAAACGACAAAAGAAGGAATGAAAATGCAGTAGAGGCTGCTGACATAAGCACTGCATCTTTAGATTTTTCTCCGCCGTTAAGCCTGAAGATTGAATAATCAAGGCTGAACCCGAGTATCAAGAATAAACCGAGTATATGAAATAAGTTTAAATTTACTCCGCAAAGGCTCAGCAGAGCGACAGTAAAAATTATACCAAGCAAAGGCGGCATTGTAATCTTAAAGGCATTTTTAATACCGTACATTATGCTCAAAAGAAGAAAAAGCATGGCAAAAACACACGGCAGAATAGTGAAACATTCCAGCCTTAGTCTTTTAAGGATTTTAGAAATTTCATCCGCAATATTCAAACTTCCTTTTACCGGCTCATTTACCATCATAAATGAACTATTTTTATCAAGCTCAAATTCTGATACCAGAGGAAAGTTTTCCGGATTATAGAGAACAGGCTTTTGAGGCTCAAACTTTGTCCCCAGTCTGCTTTCATATTTTTTTAAATCATTTTTATACAAATCTTGAACCAGTGCAATATTCTCCTGCTGGCGTTTTTCAGAAGAAACAAAATTACTAAGGCTTACAGAATTGATATTTTCCCTTTCGTTTATACCTTCTGTTTTTTGTAAGATTTCATTTATGTTATTTCCATGTATAATAAGAAACTCCGGAGTAACAGGATTAAAAACTTTCTGGTACAAATTTTCTGCTGCAAGAAGATTTTTAGGCGGAACGTACAGATTTTTGATATTATCATCAAACTTTACCCTGAAAATTCCTGCTGCAATAACGACAAAAACAACAACCAGCAAAGCTTTTTGAGGCAGCTTGATTTTTTTGAAACTATTATGTTTAAATTCCCCGTCTGACAGAACTAAGATAACAAAAAGCCAAACTCCGATTAAGCCAAACGATGTAAAAATTCCGATTTGTCTTAAAACTTCTATATTTGAAAACAACAACCCCCAGAATGCACACGCAGTTGTAAGCATTGATGCAGTCAAACTCTTTTTAAACTCTTTATCATTTCCTGTCAAAAAATAGTGCAGTGAATAATCAAGGCTTATCCCGATAAGCGAAGTTGAAAAAACAAATGTAAGAACATGGAGTTTTTTAAATATCAGAGCAGCAGCTGAATACCCGAAAAGGAAGCCGAACAAAATACTGAATGCGACAGGTATAACAACTTTAAAGGAGCGGAAATAAAATCTGCAAAGGGCTGCTAATGCAAGCGTTGAAATAATACAGATAATATTAATTTCAATATTTGATTTTTTGCTTGCATAGTACGAATGTACAGGCGTTCCTGTTAGATAAATCGTTTTGCCTTTAGCAGCTTCAATAATTTGCTCCAGCTCATCATTGCTGTTTACCTGTGCATGTAAAACCGAATAGTATTTTCCCCTGAATTCTTTTGTATCATTTTCAAGAAACTTAGAATTTGAGAGTAAAAAATCCGTAGCCAGAAGATAAGGGTCTTTATCCGGCGGTGAGATATAGATACCGAGAGGGTTGTATAAAGATTTTACCGCTTCTTCCTGAACTTTCTGAAAACTCTTCTTTTTCAACAGTTCACGCATATTATTTGACAAAAAATTTCCGGGATATTTTGAATAAACATCAGTAACTGCTGAATAATCCGTTTTCATATCCGGAAATTCCGCCTTCATATCCTCAAGTTCATCAAGAGAAGATGCTTCAAAAATAATATTAACCTTTTTAGAAGACAAATTTGCAAGCTTTACCAGATAACCTTCTGCTGCGGAATGCGGACTTATAAACGCTTTCATCAGCTCAACTTCAACAGGCTTTGCCTGAACAAAAGCAAAAATGAAAAGAATTATTGAAAATATTAAAAATATTATTCGCTTCATGATTGAAACCAGATTGTTGTTTTTGTTTTGTCACAGGTTAGTATAACTATTTTATCAATATTTTCTCTGCCGTTAATTTCAATAGACTTCAAATAATCATAAGCCGGAGTTCCTGATTTCGGAATTAATCCGAGTTCCCACCTCTGTGCCTCTCTGTGGAAGTAAAACTTAAAATCCTTTTGCAAACGCGAATACGATTTATTAGAAATTGCAGCAATTACACTGTTTATCTGGCGATACTCGCGCGAAGTATAAGATGTTGTACTCTTTACCGGAAACGTGGTATAAAAAATTACACCTTTACCCTTGTCAAATGTAAAATCTCCGGAAGATTTAAGAAGAATATTGGAAATCTGTTTTTCCTGCCTGAATTTACATTTAATGCTGTTTAATTCAGGAAGCTCTTTTACAATTTTATCGAGCTGAGCTTCATGCTCAAAAACATTTGCATACGCAGGCTGTATGAGAAGTAAACAGATTAAAAAAAATATCCTAACCATAAACAGCCCTTCTTAACTTCTCAGGCGCTTCATACAAAGTTTCACCTGTTTTTACATTTACACCAATCTGCATTGTGCTTGCTTTAAATATCTTTTCGCTGCCGGAATAAATCTCATACTTTATAACAATTGCCGGTTCAATTTCTTTTAGAAAACATTTTACAGTAAGCTCTTCGCCAAAGTTTGCAGACTTAATAAATTTCATCTCCATTTTTGCAATCGGATACATCACTCCGTCATTATACATATCAGTATAATTGTAGTTCAGCTTATCAAAAAAATCACATCTAACTTCTTCCATATATTTGACATAATTTCCATGCCAGACAATGTTCATTGGATCTAAATCATAAAAAGGAACTTTTATTTTTATTTCTGTGTTCATAATTTCCCCTTATAACAAGCTCATAGGAGGCAAAATACCGGAAGAATATATAAGTTCACCATCATGATATTTGAAACTCACGCCCTTCGAACTTTTTACTAATTCCAGCCGGATAATTTTTGCCGGTTTAATTATGTTTGAATACTTAATTTTCCTGATCTGTCCGCACCTGCAATCCATATTAAAAGCAATTCCGGTAAACCAGTTTGCATAAAACAACTGCACAACCCCCGGAAGGATTGGTAATTTTTCAAAATGCCCTTTAAAAAAATTGCTGTTTTTAATGAAACATAGTTCAAATTCTGCATAATCCCTGCCAGTTTCTCTTGAAATTACAAACGGGAGTGAAAGATTTAGATTAAACATCTCTTCAATAAACTCCTTGTTAATCTTTCCGTTCTCTTTCTTAGGAATTTCATCAAAAAATCTCCATCTCTGAGGAACAATCTCAAACTTATTCTTTAATTCCTGTTTCAATTTTTTCACAAGAGTAAGTTTATCATGCTTTATAAAAAACTCTTTGCCATTTTCATCCAGAACCGCAAGTGCTGCGAGCTTACCTTTATGTTCAAAACAATAAACATCCTCAATACCGCTTATATCTTTAACAGCTGCCTCAATGTCATCTAAAATTATTCTTTTTTCCTGAATCTTCAATACTCTTCCGCATCTTCCTAAAAATTCGATTTTTCCATCTTCAAGCTTAATTCTATCCTGAATAATCACAGGACTGACTTTAGAATATGCCGTTTCTATTGTAGTATAACTATCTGCGGTTTCAACTATTTTGATACCTTTAAAAATTCGCAATCCCTTTTCATAGGGGCTGGTTCTATATGCTATAACACCGGTTTCCGTACTTCCGTAAATCTCAATTACACGTTCGGCAATAGTCAATGCATATTCAAACGTTGTATCTTCAAGCCTTGCTCCGGCTGCAATTATATCCTTCGGATTAACAGCAGGTTTGGCATTGAACTTCCTCATTGCTTCCAAAAAAGAAGGGGTTGTAACAAGAACAGCATTATCAATATTAATATCCTCAGGATAATTTATTCTTGCCTCATACCTATCAAACCCGCAAACATCAGGAAGCATTCTGAAAAAAGTAAAGCCGAAAAGATGTTCATCAGTAGTTGTTGTAATAAATTTAAGTCCATTTTCAAACTTTAATTCTTCATTAATATCAAGACACTCGCGTTTCAGATTTTCAAATGTTTTTACAACACCCTTGCCATCAGAAGTTGTACCCCCGGTTTTAAAAACTATTTCGTTAAACTTCTTTTCCATTCTTCCTCATTAACTCCGCAGGGTTGGCCATCCAGCCTCTCTTTTTTACCCCTCTCACTATATATTCTATAATAAAAAAGGTTCCAACAAGAAAATATGAAATAAATCCGTTATACAGCGCCCAAATTTTTTCGGAGGCAAATACTGTTGCAAGCGATATAAGAAAATTCAAAAAAGTAAATCCTGCCCATACATAAGTAAGGTTTCGCGTGTAACGCATAACATTTTCATCCGCGTCAGGTTCAGCTGCAAGAGCAATTTTTTGTATAACAGTCTTTTCCTGAAACAGAGAAGAAAAAAATACCGCAAAAAAACCAAAGTTTGCAATCGGAGGATAATATTTAAGAAGTACAAAGTCCGTAAAATGAAACAGGGCAATTACAGCAAACATTCCGATAAATGGCGCAAGCGCCTTTATCATTTTACCCGAGAAGCCCATACACAGCTTCCACAACATCATTAACTGTACGGATTTTCTTAAATTCTGCCGGTGATAATTTTTTATCCGTAAACTTTTGCATTCTTACGGCAATATCAACCGCATCAATACTGTCCAAATCCAAATCCTCAAAAAGATTTGCCTCCGGTACAATATCCCCGTCATTTATTTCAAGTTCTTCAACAAGAATTTTCTTTAATTCATCAAAAATTTGTTCTTTTGTAAATTTTTCAGCCATTTATTTTTGACTCCACAAAATCTGCAAGCGTACTAACTGAATAGAAATACTTTTGATTTTCTTCTTTGTTAGATTCCAAAGTAATATCATACTTACGCTTAAGAGCCATGCCAAGTTCCAGAGCATCAATTGAGTCAAGCCCCAATCCCTCGTTAAAAAGCGGTTCATCATCCTTTATATCCGAAGGAGTTATCTCTTCAAGCGCAAGGCTTTCTATTATAAGTTGTTTCAGTTCTTCTCTTAATTCCATAACGACTCCATACCAATATTATATCACAAACCGTACAACTCATCTTCAATCTTGTTAGTTAACCTCTGTTTTGTAATAATCTCACTTTCACCGATAAAGTCAGCAATATTAATCTCACGCATTTGTTCAATTTCAAAATTCACACACCTGTCACTTACAGCATAAAACGGCTGATTTATAAACAGAAAATCTCTGTCTGAAAACATTCTAACCGGCACAATATTTTTTCCTGCATTCAGAGCTACAAGAGAAGCGCCTTTTCTAATCTTCGGGAACTCATCGCGCCGATGCCTTATGCCTGATGGGAAAATTATGACATTAAACCCCCTATCGAGCATCTTCTTTGATTCAGCTTTTAATTCATCAAGTTCAACCTCATTAGTAATAAAAATACTTGTTACCAGATTTTTCAAAATCGGATTATACGCAAGCTCTTTTTTTACAAAACATGTTGAGCGCGGAATAAGCGCAATCAGAATTACAATATCTATAAAACTTGGATGCGTGGAAACAATAACTTTGTTTTCAATCTTTTTCAATTTTTTTACATCGAGTCTGAAAAGTTTTAAAAACATCATTAGATTGACAAAAAATCTCCACGTGTTGTGAATTATATCAGAACACAATTCTTTATTATTTTTTATAAAAGGAAAGAGCAGAAAATTAAGTATTACAGCACCTATTCCAAAAATAAAAAAACAAAAAACTGCAAAAATTGAACGGATATATTTCATCTAAACCAACGACCTGTACATTTCCAAATATTTTTTAGCGCTTTCTTTCCAGCTAAAATCAGCTTCCATAGCAGATTTTCTCATAGCATTCAGGGTATATTTATCCCTGTAAACACCCATTGCAGTTAAAATAGCATCCTTCATAGCCCAGCCATCATAACCCCAGAACTTAAATCCGTTTGAGTTATCCAAAGGATAGCCGGTAACAGTATCCTCCAAACCTCCGGTTGCTCGGACAATAGGAAGTGAGCCGAAGCGCATAGCAATTAATTGCGAAAGTCCGCAAGGCTCAAATTTAGACGGCATGAGGAAGAAGTCGCTTCCTGCATAAATTTGATTCGCCAAATCTCCTCTGTAACCGACGTAAGTTCTGATATTCGGAGTATTGTTTGAAAGCCAGATAAACAGATTCTCATATGATTTATCGCCCGAACCTAAGAATATAAAATCAGCCTCAAGATTTCTTAAATCGTTTTCAACCTGTCTGATTAAATCCAGCCCTTTCTGGTCAACAAGTCTTGAAATCAGAGCAATCAAAGGTCTTTCAGGATTATACTTTAAGCCAAAGTACTCAAGAATTTTCTTTTTGCACTCTTCTTTTTTTGCCAGCGAATTTACGTCATAGTTTTTTATAAGAGTTTTATCTGTTTTTGGATTGAAAACATCGTAATCAATACCGTTAACTATTCCCCGCAGTTTATCCGTATGTCCTCTAAGCGTATAGTCCATGCCTTCGCCGTATTCGCCGGTAAGAATTTCTCTTGCGTAGGTAGGAGAAACAGCAATAACTCTGTCAGAATAATTTATTGCGCCTTTCATCCAGTTTACTCGTCCGTAATGTTCGCATCCCCATTCATTAAATACAATATCCTTGCGCATATTTGCAAAGTCAAGAATATCCTCAAACCAGACTCCTTGATATGCAAGGTTATGAATTTCAAATACATTCTTAGTTTTTGACCAGAACTCGTCAAACTTGTAATTGGCCTTTATATAAAGCGGTATCATTGCCGTGTGCCAATCGTTTGAGTGAATTATATCCGCTCTAAAATTCAATTGTTTTGCATACTCAAGCGTTGCGAGAGAGAATGCAATATATCTTTCGTGCTCATAACGCGGGTCAAGCCAGCGCGGATAAACTTCCTGAAAACAAGAAAAATACCAGTCATTCTGCACAAAGAAAACATTAATGTCTGTTCCCGGAAGCTTTGCCATGTGTAGCTTAAATTTTTGAGGTGATGAGCCGAACGAAATCCACATTTCTGAATTTTCGAGCTCTTTTAACCCCCATTTGTTATAATCAATACAACCGTGAAGCGGAGTAAAAATAGCAATCTCAGCATCCTTCTCCAGTGCTTTCGGCAAACTTCCTACTACATCAGATAAACCGCCGGCTTTTGAAAACGGAGAAACTTCCGCTGCTGCAAATAATATTTTCATATTTTACTCCTCTTATTAACAGATATTGGGATTATAAAACATTAATGTTTTATAATCAACCCTAAACATTTTATAGAGATTATTTACCAAGCATTACCATCAACACAGAAATATCTGCGGGCTTAACTCCGCCAATCCTTGAAGCCTGAGCTAAATTCTGAGGTCTGATTTTCTCCAATTTTTCTTTTGTTTCCGTCGATATATGCTTAATCTGCGAGTAATCAATATTTGCAGGGATTCTGTATTTCTCCAGTTTTTCAGCTGTTTCCACCTGCTGTTCCTGACGTTTTATATAACCATCATACTTAATCAAAACTTCCGCTTCATCTGCGACATCTTCCCTAACCGTTTTAGAAATATCATCCAGCTCTCTGAATACATCGTACGTAATATTTGGACGTTTTAGAAGTTCAGCCATTCTCATTCCGCGGTCAATGTGTTCGCCATATTTTGCAAGAACCTCATTTACCCCTTCTGTTGCAGAAAGTTTTGTTTCCTCAAGCCTTTTAATCTCACACTTAATATTTTCCTGCTTATCTAAAAACCTCTGATACTGCGCCTCATCAATCAGACCAACTTGATGCCCGATTTCAGTCAAGCGCGCGTCTGCATTATCCTGCCTCAAAAGAAGCCTGTATTCCGAACGCGAAGTAAGCATTCTGTAAGGTTCCTGAATATCTTTTGTAACCAGATCATCAATCAATGTTCCAATATAAGATGAAGCTCTTGAAAGTTCCAATGGTTCAGCATTATTCAAATATTTAACAGAATTTATACCTGCAATTAAGCCCTGTGCAGCAGCTTCTTCATATCCGCTCGTTCCGTTAATCTGGCCTGCAAAGAACAAGCCTGCAATATCTTTTGACATCAAAGAATGTTTTGTCTGAACAGCCGGAACATAGTCATATTCAACTGCATAAGCAGGCTTAATAATATGTGCATTCTCTAAACCTGGAAGCGAGCGGAGCATTTCAACCTGAACGCATGCAGGAAGGCTCGTTGAAAAGCCCTGTATATAAACTTCATACGTATTCAACCCTTCAGGTTCAATAAAAATATGATGTGAAGGATTTGATGCAAATCTTACAATTTTATCCTCTATAGAAGGACAATAACGCGGTCCCACACCTTGAATCAAACCTTGATACATAGGCGACTTATCAAGATTAGCCCTGATTATCGCGTGCGTATCCTCATTTGTACGGGTTAAATAACAAGGAACTTGAACACGAACAGGACGATTCGGCTTAAATGAATAAAAACTCAATTTATCATCACCGGGTTGAATATCCATTTTTGAATAATCAATCGTACGTTTATCAACACGTGCAGGAGTTCCGGTTTTTAATTTTTTTGTAACAATACCGTGTTCTCTTAAAGAAGCAGAAAGTCCTATTGCAGCGCGTTCTCCAAGCCGGCCGCCGGAATACGCCTGCAAACCTACATACATTTTTCCTTCAAGCGAAGTTCCTGTAGTTAGGATTATTGCACGGCAAGAATATTCTAAGCCGTATTCATCACGAGCACCGGTGATTTGTCCGTCTTTTACTATTATATCTGTAATACAGGTCTGCTTAATCCAAATATTTTCAGTATTTTCAAGGATATTACGCATATACTGTGTGTATTCTTTTTTATCAGATTGAGCTCGAAGAGCTCGCACAGCAGGGCCTTTAGATGAGTTTAACGTTTTCATCTGAATGTAAGTTGCATCAGCAACCTCACCCATAACACCGCCAAGCGCATCTATTTCTCTTACAAGCGTAGATTTAGCAGGACCTCCTATTGCAGGGTTACAAGGCTGCAGCGCAATGTTGTCTACATTAAGTGTACACAAAAGTACATTACAGCCCAAACGCGCTGCACTCAAGGCAGCTTCACATCCAGCATGGCCTGCACCAACGACTATGATATCAAATTTGTTATTTAAATAATCCCTGCTAGTCATAAGTAGATTATATTACAAGGAGCAAATATTCACAACAAACAAAAAGAGTTTGATATTTAAAATCAAACTCTTTTGTCTATTATAAATAATAATTACATAGATTTTCTATCTGCAATTTCTTCCATTTTGTGATCTGCAAGTCTTGAATCACCCTTAACTCTTGAGTAAGAAAGATAGCCATTCATTCTATCAATCTTAGTTAAGTTTCTGCTTCCGCATTTAGGACATACATCCATATTCAATTCTTCATGCCCGCAGTCATCACAGTAAGAAAGTGAAAGGTTAACCCCTTCATAGAAACCCATATCCATTGCTCTGTGAACAAGAGTTTCTATAGCCTCTGTATTGTAGTTAAGCGGATATTTTACATATTGAATTTTTCCGCCATTTAGCAAATCCCAGAAACGTTTTTCTAAATCTTGCTTTTGAATAGGTGTAATATCTTCACCGACATGACAGTGGAAACTGTTAGATACATAACCTCTGTCAGAAACATTAGATACAACACCGTATTTTTTACGGAACTGCTTTACTTGAAGTCCGCATAAGTTCTCTGCAGGAGTTCCGTAAATTGCGTATAAATATCCATCCTGTTCTTTGAATTCATTAACTTTCTTGTTAATATATTCCATCACCTCAACAGCAAAAGCTCCGTCTTCAACAAGAGATTTTCCGTTATAAAGTTCCTGCAATTCATTCAGTGCAGTTATACCGAATGAAGCAGTAGCAGATTTCAACAAAGGTTTAATTTTATCATGAATACCCAAATGACCTCCTAAGAAACCACCTTCACAATAAGCAAGCGGGTTAACTGAAGCTTTCATTTCTCCTAAGTATTCGTAAGTTCTTATATGAAGTTTTCTAATTAATTCCATATAATAATCTAATACGGCATAAAAATCTTTACTTTCTTTCTTAGCCTTAGCATAAATCATAGGCAAGTGTAAGCTTATTGCACCAATGTTAAAACGTCCTACAAAAATAGGTTTATCGGCTTCGTCAGCAGGCTTCATTCCGCCTCTTTCGAACCAAGGAGATAAAAATGCTCTGCAGCCCATTGGAGAAACTACTCTGCCATACTTTTTATACATAGAAGCTACGTAGCCTTCTCCGGACAAAGACAACCAATCTGGATACATAGCTCTCTTTGAGCATTCTATTCCGGCTTTAAACAAGTCTTCATTAACCTTGCCTTTTCCGTGAAGATTTTCATCATACAAGAAAACTATTTTAGGGAACAATACAGGTTTTTTGCATTCTTTCTTGCCTTGACCGTTCATTCTGATTTTTAACATTGCAAGAGTTGCCATTTTTTCATATTCTTCTGTTCCCAGACCAGCTGATACAGTAATGAATGGATAATCACCTCTTGAAGATGCTACAGTATTGAACTTGTATTCCCAGCCCTGAAAACCTTGCTCAAAATCCTTTTGAACATCATTCATTGCTTCTTCTCTTGCTTTTTCAAAAGACAATCCCATGCATAAGTATTTATTATTTTGTCTTTCAAAAGTTTTAGCTGCATACGGTGCTAAAATCTTATCAACTTCTGCAACGGTAAAACCGCCATACTGCTGACTTGCCGCAGCCATTACAATATCTCCGATTACGTCAAATGCTACGTCAAGAGATTTTGGTTCATTATACCAGAGATTACCCATTTCGAAGCCGCCTTTAAGAACAGAAGCAACATCAAATAAGCAGCAGTTCATTGTATCACGTCTTGCTGACATATCGTGAATATAGATATAACCATCTCTTATAGCCTGTAGTTCATCTACTGTTAAGAAAAACTTCTTGTACAATTCTTTATTAAGTTCATTAAAAATCAAAGAACGCTTTGTCGAAACAAGAGTCGAATCTGCATTAGAATTTTCTTTATCACCTATATACATAATTCTTTGAGATTCTTGATAAACTTTGTCTAACATGTGAACAAAATCCTGCTTATAGTTTCTATAGTTTCTGTAACTGTGAGCGACATTAGAATTAATATGTTCCAGTGCACCTTCAACCAAATTGTGCATTTCTGAAATTGTAACCTCGGTTTTATTCATCCTAACAATATTATTATCTACAAAGTCACATATTTCTTTCAATTCCTCATCTGTTAGTTCTACTAACATTCTTGTTGCTGATTTTTTTACAGCGTTAATAATTTTGTTATTATCAAACTCTTCTTTTGTTCCGTCTTTTTTAATTACATAAACACATTTTGCTTTGATAGGGGTTATTTGCGCTGTTTTCGGCAGTTCATTTATTTTAGACATAGGCGATACAGCACCGCCTTTTATAACATCAGTCGTTGTTTTTGTGGCTGGTGAGGTAAATTCTACGATATTTCTTTCCTTATTTAAACTATTTTGCATTGCCTTCTAAAACCTCCTAATCTACGTTAAGGCGAGCTATTTTTTCTACTCAGCTTTCCTTATATTTAGAGAATAACATTCTCTACCCAAAATCTAATCCTATATTTAAATGATAATTCAAACACCAATACTTATCAACAAATTCACAAAACGTCACAAAGGGGGAAACTATTGTAAACACTACATCTTTACGTTTCGCAACATTGTAAATATTGTTACGTTTTTAGCATGAATTTTTTGTTTTTTTCTTGACAAAATCCAGGATAGTTTTCGATTGTTAAACTGACACTTGTTTTATAAAAACAATCAGACATGCCTTATAAAAAAATTTTTAATTATTTTGCAAGGCCGTATTTCTTTTTCTTTTTTGCAGCATATGAAAGCCAATAGCTATCCTTTGTCCGCTCTTTTTGCAGAGCAATACATCTGGTATTACATTTACATAAAGAAACAGCTTTTTGTAAATCTCCTTCAGCAAGCTTATCCTGGTTAAGTTTTTTATGTATATATGAACGGCTGGAATAGTTGATGGCAATGGGTGAACGTCTTATATTCATATTTGAATAGGCCAGAGCTTTCTTATAATCTTTTTGCATTATACTCGCCGTAACAGCCATACCGTATGAGTTTGTATCCTTAGCTATTTCATACACTTTGTCATAATCTCCATTAAGCAAGTAAAGTATTCCGGCAAAGAAAGGCCATGAAACAAGAATAGAAAAATTATCTGAATATGCATAGCTGCCATTTATTTTATAAGCTTTATCAAAATATTCAATAGCTTTTTTACCATCTTGAAGAATCATATAGTTTTTGCCAAGCTCTCCGTACAAAGCGCTTTTTTGTTCTGGAAAAATTGCAAGCCTTGCAGCCCACAAAGAACAGTTAATTCCCGCTGAATTATTGTAGTTTCCGATACTAAGCAGAGATTGGCTGTATAAACACACGACAGCAGCCTGATTAAGCATGAAAAACAGAAATATACTTACAAGAGCAGTTACAAAAATACTGCCCAAACGCTTTTCTTGTTTATATTTCTTAACACCATAAAACAAAACACCTATAAGACAGATAAAAATTAAGTATACTGCCAGATACAAAGCATTCTGGATAAAATTGACTCCTGTCATCACAGCCTCCTTTAATAAGAATTAAAAAGGACAGGGTTTATGCCCCGTCCTTTATCATATCTTACGCTTCAAGAATTTGTCTTACAAGTTCGTTTACTGTCTTAGGATTTGCCCTGCCTTTGGTTTCTTTCATAACCTGACCGACAAAGAAGCCTAATAGATTTGTTTTACCATTTTTATAAGCTTCAATTTCTTTTGGATGAGAATTAACAACCTTTTCAACAACAGCCTTGATTGCGCCTTCATCTGAAATCTGGCTCAAGCCTTTTCTTTCAACAATTGCAGAAGCCTTTTCACCATTTGTAATCATGTCTTCTACAAGAATTTGTTTACCAATGTTGTTTGAAATAGTGCCTTTTTCAATCAGGCTGATTAATTCAGCAAGATTTTCAGGTGTTAATTTTGTATCTGTAATCTCAACTTTATTTTCTTTTAAGTATGCAGCGATTTCGCCCATAATAAAGTTTACAGCAATCTTTGGAGTCGCACCCAGTTCAAGCACCTTATCAAAGAACAGAGCTAAAGGCATTTGTTCAACGATGACGCAAGCATCATATTCGCTCAAACCTAATCCCATATATCTCTGACGTTTTGCTTCAGGAAGTTCAGGCATTTTTGCCCTGATTTCTTCAACCCATTCTCTTGAAATTTCAAGCGGCATCAAATCAGGTTCAGGGAAGTATCTGTAATCGTGAGCATCCTCTTTTCCTCTCATAGAGCGTGTTTCTTTTAAGTTATCATCCCAGAGTCTTGTTTCTTGAACAACCTGTCCGCCTTCTTCAACAATCTCAATTTGTCTGTCAATTTCGTACTCAATAGCTCTTTGCAAAGCAGAGAAACTGTTTACGTTTTTTATTTCAGCTCTTGTACCAAATTCTTTTGAACCTTTTGGCATAATAGAGATATTAGCATCGCATCTCATAGAACCTTCTTCAAGGTTTCCGTCGCATACGCCTAAGTATCTTACTATTTCACGAAGTTCTTCCATATAGTTTCTGGCTTCTTCGCTTGAGCGCATATCAGGTTCAGAAACGATTTCAAGGAGCGGAGTTCCTGCTCTGTTTAAGTCTACGAGTGAGTATGTTGCACCGTTAATACCGGCTGCACCAACGTGAACAAGTTTTCCTGCATCTTCTTCAAGATGCGCTCTTGTTATACCAATTCTTTTACCCTTTACGTTAATATACCCGTTAACACAAATCGGCTCATCGTATTGTGAAATCTGATATCCTTTTGGAAGGTCAGGATAGAAATACTGTTTTCTGTCGAATTTGCATCTTGAAGGGATTTCGCAATTCAAAGCAAGTCCGAGAAGAATACCCATATTTACGCATTCTTTATTTAAAACAGGCAGAACCCCCGGCATACCGAGAGTAATAGGGCTGATCTGCGTATTCTGTTCATTACCGAATTCTGTTGAATCAGGTGCAAATATTTTTGATTTTGTTTTAAGCTGGGCATGAACTTCCAGACCTATAACAACTTCATACTTATCTCTTAATTCTGTCATAATAAATCCTCACTTTATACTTAAATTTTATCATAAAGATACGTTTTTCAAATGTTCAATCTTTATTTCCGGCTTCAGAAGAACAGAAACCGCATCTATTCTGAATTTTTTATACTCCGGATAATCTTTCAAATACATAAAAATACCCTGTTTTATGTGATTGTATTTTGTTCTGGTTACAGCCTCAAAAGGATGCCCGCAAACTTCTGTTGTTCTCGTCTTAACTTCTACAAACACTAACGTATTTTTATCCAGTGCAATAATATCGATTTCGCAAAATCTTGAAAACCTTTTGTTACACTCAAGTATTTTATATCCAAGCTTTGAGAGATAATCTCTTGCCAGTTCTTCACCTTTTTTACCAACCGAAATATTTGACATAATACCTTATTATTTTTCTACGTAAAATAAATATGAATCGCGTTCATTAAACGAATATTTTACATTTTCACCTTTCAACCATTCGAAAATCTGAGGATAAAGCCTGAAATTGTTATAGTCCTTAACCAGATAAAACCAGTATCCCTTCCCGTTTTGAAGACCGTTTAGATAATGGAACACCGCTTCTTTTTCAGTAGAGGTCAACGGCATTTCAAAAATATTATCCGTATAAAAACCGAGTTTATTGGAATAAAACAAATAACTTGGTGTTGAAGCTGAATTACAGAGAACAATATCCTTCTTGGGATTAAATTTATCTTTTATTACCTCAAGTAGATTTTTCGGCGAGCAGGAAACGAAATAGTCAAAAGTAGTTATATTTTTCATGTAATTTAAGTCATATTTACAAAAACTAAAAAATACAAGAACAACAGCTACAGCAATCCATTTTCCAGTTTCTAAAGGTTTGAGCATAAAGATAATCATAACCGGAATGAAATATAAACCGACCCGCCCGCTAAGAGGATAAATATGCATAAATGCTGCCATAAAAACAAGGAGCAAACTTAACAATATATAACTGCATTTTTCTCTAATAAACAGGCAAATCCCCCAGATAAAGAGAATAATTGCCGGTAGAGAAAAGGTATTAGGAACAAAATAAAACTTGATATTCAAGACCAGAAACCTTAAAAAATCGCTGAAAGAAAATCCAAAAAAGCCATCGTTCCAGTAATTCGGGAAATGTGTATCCAAATCAAGCTTCGCAGGTGCCAGATTGAAAAAATAATACAGAATCATCGTTGCAGCGAGAGGTAAAAGAAGTTTGAATGTGTTTTTAAAATTTTTCAGAAGAAACGCGCCTATAAAAAACAGTGACGGCAGAGAAATAAAAGGCAGAATACAAATACCAACACCTGTAATAATAAGCTTTTTTCGGTCGAATTCTTTTATTTTCGGGAAATAATACAGACAAATACATGCAATCAGGACATCTGTGGAATACTGTTTAAAAATACTTGAAAAAGCAATTAAAGGCTGGCATATAGCAAATATAAAAACAGCTGCTAATCTTGTGTAATTTTTCTTGAAATACTGTGTACAGCATTTATAAAAAAAGTATATTGCTGCAACAGATGAAACGAATGGAATAAACTTTGCAGCATGTTCACTGAATCCGAAAACAGCAGTAATCATCTTTGTACAAAAGATAAAGAGAGGCGGTGCTGACTGTGCGCTTCCAAGAAACAAAAATGATTCCCAGATATTTTTATTCAGAATGCTTAACACAAGCCTGCATTCATCATCAGAAAATACATTGCTGGCAATATAAAGTTTAGCGCGAAGGGTTAAACCTAATAGAAAAAACAGAGCCAATAAAGCAAAATATAAATATTTCTGCATCTGCTTCATCACATAAACCCCCGATACAAAAAAAAGCCTTAACGGCTTTTTTATTTTTTTAATGGAGCGGGAGACGAGGCTCGAACTCGCGACATCCTCCTTGGCAAGGAGGCATTCTACCACTGAATTACCCCCGCGAATAATTCACCAAGCTGGTGGGTTACTTTTATCTAAATCATTTACCCCCGCTCGGTATATTCTTATAATACATGCTAAGTTTTTAAAGTCAAGAGCTACATTTTGCCAAGTGAACTGCCATGTCCGCCGGAGGGTAAAAACCTTGCCTCTACAAACTTATAGTCCTTAATTTTTCCCATACGGTTTCTTATTATCTCAAATTTTGTATGCAGCATGTAAATTATTCCATTTTTATCTTTTATCTGCTTTGAGTTATTCTGAACAAACTTTAAACCTTCCCTGTTATACAGTTTTATCGCTTCCATGGTTTCCGGAGAATATGGTTTGCTCAATAGTTCCCGCGCATTGCTCTTTGCACGTCCTATATTTTTAGCAAGATTATTTTCAAAAATTCCGACATCTTCGCCGGAAATAACATACGAAACAGGAGCAGCATCTGTTCTGTTATAAAAAGATCTCACGTTCGGATTATTTCTATAATCTGCATCACAAACTCCGATATATGCTCTCAGCCGTTGTTCAAGAGGCTCCATAGGTTTTGTGCTTGATACAAGAGGTTTGTTCAGCATTCTTATAATCTTACCCTGAAGTTTCTTTACAATCTGCAAATTAGCAACAGGAGCGTAACTCCCGTTTGTTTCTGCAACCCAGTGCACTACAGGATAAGTTGATTTAAAATTTGTATTATTAACAGGTTGAATGTTCATAGCATATTAAAACCTGTAAAAAAATTTTTTGCTAAAAGTGGAATCCATCCTCTTTCATTCTTTTGATAACTTCTTTAAGCTCATCTTCCGAACAAACAATTGATGCTCTGAAAAATCCTTTTCCGTTATCCCCGAAAGCATCCCCCGGTACAGCGATTACTCCGGATTTATACATAAGCTCATCCGTAAATTCAACAGATGATTTATATCTCGGAGGGATTGGAAGCCACAGATAAAAAGTTGCATCAGGGATATTAAAATCACCCCAGCCAAGTTCTTCCCTGAGCCCTTTTACAAAAACTTCCTGATTTCTTTTGAACCTTTCATTAGCTTCTTTAATATATTGTTCTCCCTCTTTGGAGTTCAAAATTTCCGCACATGCTTTTTGTAAAGCTTTAAACAGCCCTGAATCTAACGTTGATTTTAACTTACCAAAAATCTTTACAGCTTCAGAGTTTCCGCAAATCCAGCCCAAACGCCAGCCAGTTATTGCATAAGGTTTTGAAAAACTGAAAAATTCAACAGCAATATCCTTGGCACCTTCAATTTCCAGAATACTCATTGGTTTAAGTTCCGGTTTGAAGTACATGTCAACATATGCTGCATCAGAAATTAATAAAATATGGTGTTTTTTGCAGAAGTCAACAAGACTTTTGTAATACTCGCGAGTTGCAGTCGCACCAAGAGGATTATTAGGGTAATTAATTAATAGAGCTTTGACTTTTTTAGGATTATATCCCTGCTTAATCAAATCTGCCCACACTTCTTCCATATCAGGCATAAAATTATTTTCCGGAGTCAAAGGAACAGCAAAAGCTTTCCCGCCGGAAACCTTAACCATCTCCCCATAAGAAGCATAGCCCGGATCAGGTATAAGAATAATTTCTTTGTCTTCTTCCCTTGTAGTCGGATTAATTAAAACTCTTATAAAATTAGCAAGTCCTTCTTTTGAACCAATAAGCGAGAAAATCTCGGTATCAGGATTTAACTCAACATTAAAGCGTTCTTTCATACGTTTTGCAACCGCATCACGATAATACTTTTCACCCTTAGGCGATGAATACAGATGTATACCTTTTTCATCAAGCACAGTCTTAAGAGTTTCGGTCAAAGCCTTTGGCGGAGCAGCCGTAGGCGCCCCCATAGACAACATAATCGGTGCTCTGTTCTTTGCTTTCAACTCCGGCGTTATCTTTGCTACAGTTTCTTTTATACGGAACATAATATATGTTTCCAGTGATTGTACGTAGTCATTAAAAAATTCTTGCATAATAATATTCCTTAACCGTCTAACCTGTAAGAGTAACTGCAAGCAAGTTCCATTTACCCCTAAAGAATATTATATAACAATTTTATTTAATGTGAATAGTTTTTTATCGCCGGAATTTTTATACAATTATCCAAGTATTCTATAGTGCTTAATTTTTCATTATACAGATATTTTATAAAGTTAAGATAGGATATATCAAAAGAGCTCAGAAGAATATTTATCTCAAACCCTTCAGAACAAAAAGGTTCGTAATCATAAACAACATAGCTGTTATATTTGCTTTTCCATTCCTTGCGTTCAATTTTGCAGTTGTTTTCTTCTGCGACATCTTCAACCCAATTAACGATATCTTTGCTGATGTTTTTTATTTCTAAATATTTATTCTGAAATTTTTCCATAACTACATATCTCCATACAGCAATTGTAAAGGTTTATTCACTAACATAAATTACCTGTTAGTTTAGTTTTTGGGGTTACACTGTTAAAAGAAAGTCTATTAGAACTTAGTGCAAGACATTAAATAAATAATTCAGGCAAATAATCCCAACTGTTAAATTTTGGTTAAGAAATCCGGACTTATAAATAAACAGAGTAATAATATAAGTGTTGAAAGTAATAGATCTGAAAAATGAAAGGAGAATATTATGAAATTCTTAATTAAAAAATCACCGGACGGTTTTATTAAATCAGTAAATGACGAAATCAGCTCTATTCTAAACAGAAACTTTGACAGTTTCTTTCCTGAGTATATTTATAACGAAGAAATAGATAAACTGGCAATGCCTGTTGAACTGCATGAAAAAGATAAAGAATACACCGTTAAAGCAGAGCTGCCTGGTGTTAAGAAAGAAGATTTAGATATTGATATAGACAAAAACCATATCACAATTAATGCTAAAAAAGAGGAAGAAAACAAAGAAGATACCAAAGGTTATAGAAAATCAGAATTCCGCTACGGCGAATTTTCAAGAACTGTTTACTTCCCTCAGGAAATTGATGTTGAAAAAACATCAGCAAAACTTGAACACGGTATTCTGCGTATAGAAGCACCAAAACTGGCAGCAGAAAAAGAAGGTATAAAAAAACTTACTGTTAATTAATAGAAAGGCCGGACTAAAGTCCGGCCTTTTATCATTTTAAAACCAAAAATCCATAGCGAGGATTTTTAAAAAGTTCAATGCTGCTTTTTATTTCACCAAGAAATTTATATTTCAACCCTGTTCTATCAAGCAGAGTTTGTTGAATTTTTGCCTCCTGCTCTCCTTGATTTACAATAAGCATTTCTTTTTTCAATATTTCACATGCGTGCTCCAATAATCTTTGAGGCATAAAATACTTTTTAGGCAGTCCCCATTGCTCCAGCGGATAAGGTGTTACAAACGGCAGAAGCCAGATAATATAATCATATTTATCTGAAATATTCATCAAATCATCAGCATAATATCTAACACCTTCAAGATTTTTTATATAGAATTTTGCAGCTTCAAAACGCGAATATAAATTTGCATAAAGTCTGTAAGCATCAATTTCCACACCATCAAGAGTTAGATTATCACAATATTTTCTAAAAAAATCATACTCGCCTTTAACATACGCCCAATTTTTTGAACCTATATCAAGAATTTTCAAACTTCCTTCAGGCTTCGGATTCATATAGCGCGTAAGAATATCAAAAACATACGCAGCCTCGTCATTATTTACTTCACCTTTATAATTTTTTCGAGAAAACTTTGTATGTGAGCGAATATAGTAATCAACACTGTTTTTCAAATCCTTGAACATAATATTCATTAAACCATAACTGTCAAATGCTAGCAAAAATATTTTTTTGATGTTTTGATACTTAAAGGAGATAATTATGAAGATTACAAAAATACAATTAGCCGAAAATAAATACTATTATCAAAACAAAAAGAATAACAAGACAAATACAACCCAAACAATACCAATGCAGATGAATGCATATCAGGATTTCAACATTAATTTCCGCGGCCGAACACCGGAAAATTTTTACGAACAGGAATTTAATGTCCGGCATATGCCTGAAAGGATGAAAAAGTACCTTCAAGAAAATTATGAAGTAAGAAAGCACATTCCGCCGGAGCAAATTATGAATGAAAGTTTTAAGTACCTTGAAGTTACTGAAAATTTTGACGAAGTAAAAGATATTTATCCGGAATTCAGTAATTTGCATGATGCAAATCTAAAAGGCCGAACCGGAATTTTAGCAGATATTAAGCTATCACGCGAACTTTCTGACACCCCTCTTTTTAAGGACGGTTCTGACAATCTGGGTATTTACCTGCTCAGAAAAATTTATCTGGAAGGTAAAACAATAAAAGAAATCAATAAAGATTTCTACGAAAAAGATCTTAACCCTGAGTATAAAGGAGCAATAACCCAGCCGATTACTTACGGCACAACATCTGCATACGGCATTCAGTATCCCAAAACAGATTTTTGGAACTCTTTTATTGCAACAAGAGATGAGTACAAGAAGTTCTTTGTAGATTTGCCGAAACAAAATAAATCACAGTTAAAAAAAGAACTAGTAAAAAAACAACATACGACAGAACCGGAAAAAAAATATACAAGAAAATACGCTTTAAAAAAGTACCAAAAACAACTTTTGAAAGATGACATTAAAAAAAGCAAAGGTGATGTAGAGCAGCTTGAAAAAGCAATCCGCAGACGTTTTACAAAAGACGATCCGGAAGCCGCATTTATCGTAAAATATCTAAGCCCGATTATGACAATTGCGGCCGATAGAATACATCTCTCAGAAGAAGAGAAATTATTTGCCGAAACAAATAAAGACAGCGAAAACTTTTTCGCCCGTTTCTGGAAGGCTAAACCGGAGTTGCTGGAACAATACTCAACAGCAATAACCGATACCATTGAACTTTTCGAAGAAACTTATGAAAGCGGCGGTATGATTCCTATAAATAGTGAATACCAGGTTATAAAAGAAGGAGTAGAAAACACTAAGCCGATTGACTTTGTACCGCAAAGATTTGTAGAACTTCTTGATTATACCCAGACAATTGTTCCTACTCGCTTACAAAAATATGCAGAACATGAAAAACTCCAGAGCAAATGGGATGAACACTTCAAATGGCGTTACGGAGAAATAGAAGAAACCGCTCCTGCAATAATAAAGAAAAACGCAACAGAACTTCTAAAAGAAGTTGCGCAGGATAATAATGCTCAAGTCTATATGCTCAAAGGTGTTAATGGAAATGAAGTCGCAATTACCGGTAATTTGGACGAATTCTTAGGAGATTATTTAAGAAAAGAATATTTTGGCTTCCCGCCGAAATTCGTAAATATGCTTATTAATTTTACACTTAAACACCCTATGATGACAGAAAATGCAAAACTCAGCATTGCAACGCGTAATATTGCAGACAAGATTGACGACGAGCGTATACTCGAAAAACCGGCATTAGACAGTATAAATAATTTCATAAAAACTGAATTGGAACTTGAAACTGCTGCCGGAAGCATGGCTGCATTAGATGTATTTGCTTCTTATTCAGCTTCTCCGGAAAAAGTTTACCGCACACTCTATCCGCGCTGCAAAGAAGCTGACTCAAATGAATACAGCATTCAGCTCTTAAAACATAGTGAAGATGCAAAGGTTAACGAAGAACTTAACAGATTATATGACATTTATCGCAAACCTCCTACTCAATCAGAGCTAAATAAAATTAAGCTGAAAATTGTAAGCTTTATCAGAGATTTTGACAGAAGCTGCATAAAATCACCAGAATCTGCTATATATGGTATGCATGGACTTGCAAGCAACATAGAGCAAATTCAAGGATTACTCAAAAATAATAAACAAATGGTTCCTAAAATGAACAATCTTATATCTAAAATAATTTGCGACTATAAGGTATTCTACAGTAAAAGCTTACTTTTTGGACAGGAAAACAAAGCTCAATATAAAGCAAAAGCAGAAATTATATCAAGCAATGTTATCAATATATTAATAAACAAAGCTCATCAATTATAATAAAAAAGCAGGGATTGTTCCCTGCTTTTTTTATTTATTTTATTCAATTATACAGCTTTGAAAACAAGAGTTGCGTTATGACCGCCAAACCCAAAAGAATTTGAAAGTGCAGCGTTAACCTTTTTATCTCTTGCTTTGTGCGGAACATAGTCAAGATTAGCAACATGTTCATCCTGATTATCGAGATTGATTGTTGGAGGAACTTTGCCGTCAGTAATTGCTTTAACACAAACAATACCTTCAACAGCTCCTGTTGCACCCAGCATATGACCGTGCATACTCTTAGTTGAGCTTACAACTAGATTTTTATTCTGGTCTTTATCACCAAAAATCTTAGCAATTGCCTGAGATTCAGCAACATCACCCAGTCCTGTGCTTGTTCCATGCGGATTAATATAATCTATATCTTCAGGTTTAAGTCCGGCATCAGCAAGAGCTAATTCCATTGACTTAATAGCACCATTTCCCTCAGGATCAGGAGCAACCATATCATAAGCATCAGCAGATTGGCCATAACCAACAATTTCTGCATAAATGTGAGCACCGCGTTTTTTAGCGAGTTCATATTCTTCAAGAACAAGAACCCCGGCTCCTTCACCCATAACAAATCCATCTCTATCTTTGTCATAAGGTCTTGAAGCTTTTTCCGGCTCATCATTTCTTTTTGATAATGTTCTTGCAGCAGTGAAAGCACCAATACCAAGTGTAGTAATCGTAGCTTCGCATCCGCCCGCAACCATTACATCAGCATCGCCGTACTGAATTGTTCTGAAAGCATCACCAATTGAGTGAGAGCCAGTTGCACAGGCAGAAACAACTGCTTTATTAACGCCTTTATAGCCGTGTTTCATAGAAACTCTGCCGGAGGCCATATCTACAATAAGCATAGGGACGGTAAAAGGAGAGCCCTTTGTAGGTCCTTTCTGTATCATTGCCATATGATTTTTCTCAAATGTTTTAAACCCGCCAGCTGCAGAACTAACCATAACGCCAATTCTATACGGGTCAATACCGGCTTCATCCAAACCGGCATCAGCTATAGCTTCATCAGATGCAACCATTGCAAACTGAGTAAATCTGTCCATTCTGTTTGCATCTTTTGAACTCATATAGTCTTCAGGGTTAAAATCTTTATCTTTAATTTCACCAGCAATTTTTACTGTATGTTTTTCTGTATCTATAGATTCAATGAGAGAAACCCCGCTTTTTCCATTTAGCATAGAATCCCAGAATTTTTCGACCCCTATACCGCATGGAGTTACGACTCCCATCCCTGTTATTACAACTCTACGTTTTGTCATATTCTTTTTCCCTTAAATAATAAATAAGAGGGCGAAAATATATAAAATCCTCACCCTCCTCATATAAATTCAAATCTTACTATGAGTGTGAATCGATGTAGTTAACTGCATCTTGAACAGTTTGAATTTTTTCAGCTTCTTCATCAGGAATTTCGCATCCGAATTCTTCTTCAAAAGCCATAACTAATTCAACTGTATCTAGAGAATCAGCACCCAAATCAGCTGTAAAGCTTGCTTCCGGAGTAACTAAAGCTTCATCGCAGCTTAATTGGTCAACTACAACTTTTTTTACTTTTTCAAATGTACTCATGTTTTTTATCCTCTTCATTATTGTGTAATACACTATTCTATTGAATTATATCATTTAAAGATATTTTTGCAATTAATTTAAGAAGTTGTTACATTTTGTTAGATTTCCACTTGTTATATTAAGTTTTGTAAACACGAATTTAAAACACCTGTATTCCACTTGTAGTGCTTATAAGAGGAGGGAGAAAAAGGACTTGCAAGGCTTGATTATTAGGAGAAGGCAAAAGAAAATTCACAATATTTGATAAAGAAAACCGTCCATTCATCTGGGAAACCAAAACTGTTACAAGAAAAGAAAGTAGAAGTGTTTTTGGCGGCGACAAAATTACTATTGATAAAGATAAAACAAAGTACTGGTGTTACGGCGAAAACATACGTTTGCAAAAAGACTACAGCAAAACAGGCACACTTGAGCATAAAGAATTGGATTTTAACCATTCTTCAGGTAACGGATTAAATGACTATGCCTGCAAAGCCTCTATGGATAGAATTTATGCAGAATGTCCGCTCAAAAGTGGTTACAAAGATATGCTAACCAGCCCTTATGATACAGCAGGAGTGTAGCACTCATTAACAAAAAACAACAGATTTCCTGAAAATAACTATGGGAAATTTACTCAAAAAGGAACTAATTACCAGAATATCATTGAAGCAAAAAAAGCTGCAGAGCAGGCTAGAATTGCAGAAGCAGAAGTTACTAAAGCTGCTGCAATAAAAGCCGAGCAAGAAGCTGTCGAAAAACTTGCCGCTTCACGCCCAAAAGTAAATACGGGTAAAATATTCAATAAAAACATTGAAGAATTCAAATGTGTTGAAGAAACAAAAGCCGATGGAAGCATCATAAGACGCTATTTTGACCCGTATGCTTCAAACGGAAAATCAAATCCTATGATAACAACTATTGACAGGGGAAATTATCACGAAGAAATCATTTATGATCCTAGAAAAGATATCAAACTAACATATAAACAATTCGGCAAAGAGCAGCCCGAAATCGGAATGTCAAAAGGACTTCAATACAGATATACTTCGAAATATAACAAAGTACTACATTATAGAGAAAATACCCAACAGTATAATGACGGACAAAATTTTGTAGAATCATATGGCGGCGACAACTATACTCTAAAACAGCTAGTTACTAAAAACCCGCAATCGCCTGAACTTTAAGCGCAACGTGGCGGGTCTGAATACATAAAATAGACCGCTACAACACATTTATTCAGACCATATGGACCATAGTAAAAACAAAAAAAAGAGGCGGATATTTTCTTCGCCTCTTTTTTTGTTTATTATTTATTAACTAAATCATCAACCCGCCTGCAACTTCTATAGCCTGACCAGTTACGTAATCAGTATCAAGTGCAAGGAATTTAACAACTTTTGCAATATCTTCCGGAGTACCGAGTCTTTTCATAGGAATAGCCTTTAAGTATTCATCAATATTTGCTAAATCTTGAGTCATGGCAGTCTGGATGAAACCAGGGCATACTGCATTAACTCTGATGTTTCTTCCGCCGAATTCTTTTGCAAGAGTTTGTGTCAAACCGATAAGACCGGCTTTAGAAGCAGAATAGTTTGCCTGACCTGCATTGCCGTGACGGCCTACAATACTTGACATATTAATAATAGAACCCTGACGAGCCTTCATCATATGCTTAATTACAGCGTGAGTTACACAATAAGCACTTGTTAAGTTAATTTTGATAACTCTTTCCCATTGCTCCATATCCATTCTTACGAAAAGACCATCTTTTGTAATCCCTGCATTATTAAGCAGAATATCAATTTTTCCGTGTTCAGCAATCATTTTATCTACAGCTGCCTGAACTTGTTCGTCATTTGAAACATCGAATTGATAGAAATAAGCATTTACACCGCAAGCTTTGATTTCATCAAGAGCCGGCTGTGCTTTTTCAGCTTCGCAGATATCGTTAATAATAATATCGCATCCTGCCTTAGCAAGTTCCAACGCACAAGCTAAACCAATACCGCGAGAGCCGCCTGTAATTAAAGCAATTTTTCTTTCTGTCATTAATCTTTCTCCTTATTTTTTCCCTTTTTTGACTGTTTGTTTTGTTCTGAAGTAATTATTTTACAGTAATTCGGGTTGTTATTTACCTCATTTACAAATGAATCAAAACCAATCCATGCTCTTGAATATTTTTCAGCAACATCTGATGGAACTAGACATTGCAGACATAAAGAAGGTGAATATTTTTCAAAAGAGCATTTTCCGCCGTCTTTACCGTATATAACATAATTCGTATTGTCTTCTGTTGCAATATTGACAGGTGTACAAGACGCAAGATTATTGTTAAATATTCTTTCTACTTCAGCCACGCTATTAACAATCTGAACTTTAGGCGCACCTTTTTTAGTAACGTCCCTTTGGCGGCTTTCAAATTTAGCAGCAGCAAACAATTCATCTTTATGTGCACGATACTCGTAAACCAGTCTTACAAGACCTACTATTACTAGTATTATTAATAAAATATAATGTATTTTTTTCATACTAAACACCAGCCATTTGTTCTTTCAAAGCATTTACTGCTGCTTCCAGAGAAGCTTTATCATAAATATTATAAACAGAAGCTTCAGGAGCAATCTTTTTATTCAAACCAGCAAGAACTTTTCCAGGGCCGATTTCAATAAATGTATCCACACCTTCTGAAACCATTTTCTGAATTGTTTGTGTCCAGTGTACAGAAGATGAAATCTGTTTAGGCATTTTAGCTCTGAAATCTTCGCTTGAAGTTGTCATTTCAGCATCAACATTCGTAATAACCGGCATTTTTGCATCATTCAAGCTTAAATCTGAAACAAAACCTGCAAATTCACTGCCTGCATTTTCCATAAATTTTGAATGGAAAGCACCGGATACTGCAAGCGGTACAACTCTTCTTGCACCTTTTTCCAGCAGAAGTTCACCGGCTTTTTGTACGGCAGCACTGTCACCTGTTATTACAACTTGAACAGGTGAATTGTAGTTTGCCACATCAACATAGCCGGTTTCAGAAGCTTCTTTTAATGCTTCTTCAACAGCACCTTCCGGAGCATTAAGAATTGCAGCCATGCTTCCGCCCTTTGTCTGTCCCATTAAGTCTGCACGTTTTTGAATAGCTTTCAAAGTAGTTTCCAAACTCATTACACCGGCTGTATACATCGCACAGTATTCGCCTAAGCTATGACCCGCTGTATAATCAGGCGTAATGTTTAATTCTGATTTAAAAGCTTCAAGAGCTGCAATTGATGTTGTAACAATTGAAGGCTGTGTATTAACAGTCAGCTTCAATTCATCTTCCGGCCCTTCAAAACAAATTGTTGTTATACTCTTATTAAGAGTTTTATCAGCTGTATCAAAAACACTTTTGGCAGCTTCAAAGTTATCGTATAAGTCTTTTCCCATACCAACAGACTGGGAACCCTGCCCGGGAAATAAAAATGCGACTTTTTTCATATTTTATACTCCTATAAATTAAATTTTAAATCGGTACTAGCAAATACCTTCTCTTAATCTTACGATAGCACCACCCCAGGTCATACCAGCACCAAATCCGCAAAGAATTGCAGTAGAACCGAGTTTAACATTCCCTTTTTCTACGCTTTCAGCCAGAGCAAGAGGAATAGATGCTGCAGATGTATTACCGTAATATTTAATATTAGTAACTACTTTGTCATCAGAATATCCCAAACGCTCTTGTACAGCCTGAATAATTCTTATGTTTGCCTGATGCGGAATTAAATAATCAATATCTTCAGCCTTCATCCCTGCATCAGCAATTAATTGTTCTACATAATGAGGAAGAACTTTAGCAACAAAAGTATAAACACCCCTGCCATTCATTCTAATTCCCTGAGGTTTTGGTTCATACTGTTCCACTAAAGGACAGTTCTTGCCGTCAAAAGCAAGTTCAATAAGGTCACCTATGCTTCCGTCAGCTTTTATATCAATTGCAATAATATCATCCACCCCGTCATCAGATGCTGTAACAACCATTGCACCGGCACCATCTCCGAACAGTATAGAAGTTCCTCTATCTTCCCAGTTAACCAGACGTGAATTGTTGTCCGTTGCTACAAGAAGAATTGTTTTGTACATACCTGATGCAATATAAGCTTTAGCAATATTCAAGGCATAGATTAAACCGGTACAAGCTGCTGTAATATCAAAAGCAGGAATTTGTGTAGTTATACCAAGCCTTGTTTGTATATGACATGCTATAGCAGGATATAAATCCGGCGGAGCAGAGGATGCTGCTATAATTAAGTCCAAATCATTCGGATTAATTTTAGCCTTTTCCAAAGCTCTTTGTGCAGCTTCAAGGCCTAAATCAACAGCGTTTTGTTCACCTGATACTACGCGTCTTTCTTTAATACCTGTTCTGCTGTAAATCCATTCATCAGAAGTATCATATAATTTTGTTAAATCGTCATTAGTTATAACCGTATCTGGAATGCTGTACCCGACACCGGCAATTTTTAAAGGAATTGTATTATTTCCCATTGATTAATTACTCCTCTTACCCTATTGGGACGAAATATCCCTACGCTCCGATAGATTCGGAAATCTTTCTGTTTACGCCTGTTTCAACAGCTTCTTTAGCTACTCTTACTGCATTCTTTATAGCATAAGCCCTGCTTCTGCCGTGAGAAATTACAGTAATACCCTTAACCCCTAGAAGCAAACAGCCGCCAAATTCTTCATAATTAATTTTTTCGTAAATTCGTTTCATAAATGGTTTTGCAAGGATACCTATAAGCATTCCGAGAAAGTCTGATTTGAATTCACTTTTAATCATTTTGAACAATAATGAAGAAGTTCCTTCTGTAACTTTGAGAACAACATTCCCTGCAAAGCCGTCACAAACAACTACATCACAAACATTGAGGAATAATTCTCTGCCCTCAACATTTCCCATAAAGTTAAACTTTTCTTTTTCCTCTTCAAGAAGATTATAAGTCTGCTGGGCAAGTTCATTTCCCTTGCCGGCTTCTTCGCCGATATTAAGAACACCTACACGCGGGTTTTCAATTCCTAGAACATTTTTAGAGAATGTCTGCCCCATAATTGCAAATTGTTTAAGCATTTGAGGGGTACAGTTGCTGTTTGCACCGCCGTCAATTATAACAATAGGTTTCTTCATCGTTGGCAGAGTAACTGCAATAGCAGGTCTGTCAATTCCAGGAATTCTTCCAAGTCCGAACAAACTTGATGCCATAGCAGCACCGGTAGAGCCAGCAGCAACAAGAGCATCAGAGCTTCCTGTCGCAACTGAATTTACCGTCAATACTATTGATGAGTTTTTCTTTTTACGAATAGCCTGTCCTGGAGCTTCGCCCATTTCAATTATTTCAGACGCGTGAGTTACTTTGATGTCGAGAGATTTTACATCTACTCTCACCCTTCTTTTTCTGCCGGCCTTACCGCAATCAGATAAAAAACCTTCCTGCTGAATTACTTCAAGACAATGTTCAATTCTGTCCTGTTTTCCGACTAACTCCAACGCTACGCCGTATTCTGCTGCTGCCCATACTGCACCTGCAACAATCTCAAACGGAGCGTGGTCCCCCCCCATCGCATCTATAGCTATTCTTGTCATCTAACTCATCCCTTTATTAATTCTTTTCCAATACTAAGCTTCAGGAGTTTCTTCAGAAGCTTCTTCAACTACTTCAGCTTTTTCTTCTGCTTTTACTTCAACTTCCGGAGCAGCTTCTTCTTTCTTTGCTGATTTTTTAGCTTTTTTAACTTCTTTTACTTCTTCCTTAGCTTCCTCAACATAGCCTTCTGCTTTTTTAGAAACTACTTTACCCTTGTATGTTCCGCAAGCTGTACAAACTGTGTGAGTTAATGCTTTTGCACCGCAGTTTGGACAAGTTGTTAATTCAGGCTTTGCTGCCTTCCAGTTTGATCTTCTTTTTCCTTGAGCACTGTGCCCTGTTCTTTTCTTTGGTACTGCCATTTCTATAATGTCCTTTCTAATCTAAAATTTTATTACTATTTACTTTCGGGTTAATTATTTTTAGGATTTATTTTGATGTTTTTAAAAACATCCATTCTTTCATCGTGAACTTCCATATCTTCATCAGACACAAATAGTCCCTCATTACAATTTATACCACAAACCTTTTTATTTGGTAAAGCTAATATTACAGATTGATACAATAAGTCATAAATATCGATTTCTTTTGCGCCGTTTAAATCTGTGATAAACTGGCCGGATTGGAGCTCCAGCTCCTGCGAATACTCATCATAAAGAGAGCGTTTTGCATATGTTTCATCAATATCTATATCAAAATCATAGTCGTACTTATTAAGACATCGGTCGCATTCAAGTTTTAATGAACCGGAAACTTCACCTTTGACTTCTATAAAATCTCCAAGTGATTTTATTTCAAGTTCTGCATCAACTGTGCAGTCTTCAAGTTCGCTAATTTTCCCCTCAAATTTGTATTGAATGGTTTTATCAGGCTCACGTTCTATATCTTCGATTAAAACAACCTTGTCATTATGCATACGGTTCTTCCTGTAAAACAATACCTGCTATCTGGGTTGAAACAAAACAAAGTTTCTTAATCGGCCCCATTGGCTCTTTTTCAACAAGAACAGGTGTCGGGCTTTTCATTAATTGTTTTAATTCTGCATAAACTGCCTGAGGATTTTCATAATACATTACAATTGGTGTTGCAGAACCTTTTAAAAACAATATTACTGCTTGTCTTGTTTTTTGAGGAGTATTAAATTGCTGAACCATCTTGCCTCCTTATAAGTTTTTATATAAATATATTTACCCCTGTATTATAATATAAAAAACAGAAGGGGTAAATATATATGATTGAAAACATGAGCAAGATAAACGAAGTATTGCAGCAAGGCGGCGTTATTGCGTATGTTACAGACACAGTCTGGGGGGTTGGCTGTCTTCCAGACAACGAAGAAGCAGTGAAGAAGATTTATGAGATTAAACACAGAGATGGGAAAAAACCTTTAATTCTGATGAGCGATGAAGTATATAATCTTTTTGATTACGTGCGTCAGCCTATTGAAAAGGAAGCACAAAAATTAATAAAAAAACATTTCCCGGGTGCTTTAACTCTTGTACTTGAAAAATCTGAAAAAACTCCTGACTATATTACATCAGGTATGCAGACTGTCGGCATACGCATTCCTGACAATGAAACTTTTGCAGAAATTTGCAGAAATATTGACGGAAGAGTTCTGGCAACCACAAGCGCAAATCTTTCAGGAGAAGCTCCAGCTTTAACATATGATGAGGCTGTTAAATATATAGGCAGGAAAGTTGACCTTGTAATCCCGTCATACGGACATGAAGCTAAAGGCAAAGCTTCAACCGTTGCCGGATTTAAGGACGGGAAACCGGTAATTTTCAGACAGGGAGAAATTACACTAGACTAAGCATTGCGCTCAATTTTAGCTTCAGGAAGTTTTATCTGGTTTCCTGAGTAACTGCTCAGTGCTTTTCCAACATTACGTATAACCAGCCCTGCATCATTGACTCCGGAACTTTCTACTTTCCCTGAGTTCTGAACAGCTCCCGCACCATTTTCTTCGCAGTACTTAATATAATCATCATAAGCAATTGGAGCTTCCTCTGCTTGTTTTTTAATCATTGCATCACCGCGGCTCTGCATTTCTGCAGCCTGCTCATCGGTACTTATGCCATTCTCCTTGCAGTACTCCTGATATTCTTCCATCGTAACAACGCCGTCACCGTCAGCATCCATCTTTTCGTCATAATTCGGATCGCCCTCTTTTGCGTAAACAGCAGGCTTGCTATTTGCACTGCCTGCACCGGCAGCAGTTCCTCCTGTCATATCTGAGATATTTTGTAACAACTGCAAATTTAACGATAAACCGTCAGCCATAATTAAGTCCTCTCATCTTAGGGTATATATTATAAATTATAACCTACTTTTGACAGTTTGCAATCATGAGGTTTAAAATAGATTTATGAGAAAGTATTCCAGAACATCTGAATATTATCTTATTACAACACCTTTAAAATACTTAAGTAAGGATGAATCAGCTTATATAAATGGAATCATTATTCCTGAATAATAAAAAGGGCGGAACCTTTCAGGTTCCGCCTCGTTGTTATTTAATAAATACATTTTTGGCATTCTCCAGAGTCCTAAGTGACTTATGTTTATATTCTGCCAAAACTTTTTGCATTTTATAATTAAACTCCTTGGTGTCTTCCGGAGAAATAATTTTTTCATTTGTAAGAATAGGCTCTTCAAAAATTGCATAATCTTTTAGATTAATCTTTTTTGCCTGAAAAGATTGAGACAAAGGTAATATTCTCATCTCAAATCTCCCTCTACCTTAGCCAAAATCTCATCCAGCTTAGAAGCGTCTTTTACACCGCCCTGTGCAAAATTCGGTCTGCCGCCTCCGTTTGCACCGGTTGCTCTTGCAATTTCGCCAACAATCTTTCCGGCATTTATACCTTTTTTAACGAAACCGTCAGTTACTTTTACTATAACCATTCTTTCATTTGCAAGAACTATTATGCTCTCGCCCAATTTATTAGAAAGCATCTCTATACCGGCTTTAACAGCATCAGCATCAAGATTTTCGATTTTTGTGATAAATAATTTACCGCCTTCAATATCCTGGGCTTTAGAAACAAACGTTGCAAATTTACTTTTAGCCATTTCTGCTTTTGTTTCCTCAAGTTCTTTTTGAAGTTCTTTATTTTCTTCAAGTAATTTTTCAATTCTTGCTTCAACTTCATCAAAGTGAACTTTAAATCTTGAAGCAAGTTTATCTATTTCTGCAGATTTTGCATTCAGATAATCAATTGCAGCGTCAGCAACAACAGCTTCAATTCTTCTGGTTCCAGCAGCAATCGCACCTTCTGATACAATTTTTACAAGCCTTAAATCAGCTGTATTTGAAGCATGAGTACCTGCGCAGAATTCTTTTGAGATAACTTCTTTTTCTTCTCCGCTTTCATGGTCACAGCTGCAATCGCTGCCGCAGTTACATTTAGCTTTACCACCAATGCTCACTACACGGACAACATCTTCGTATTTTTCACCGAATAATGCTGTAGCACCGGTAAGTTTTGCCTCTTCAATCCCCATTACATCAGTATTAACAGGAAGTTTTTCACCAATCCATTTGTTCATAATATCTTCTGTCTTTTTAACTTCCTGAGGAGTCATTGCACGTGAGAAGGTAAAGTCAAATCTCATTCTATTTTCTTCAACCTGCGAACCAGCTTGTTTAACCTCATCGCCAAGCACTTTAATCAAAGCAGCCTGCAATAAGTGAGCAGATGTATGGTGAACTCTAATTTGCGCCCTTCTTGCAGTATCAATCTGAGCAAATGCGTAATCGCCAACTTTAACTTCGCCGTTAACAACCTGACATCTGTGTACAAAAAGATGGTTAACTTTAAATGTTGTTAAAACTTCTGCTTTCAGGTTTTCATTAACTATATACCCGCTGTCGCCGACCTGACCGCCGCATTCGGCATAGAATGGAGTTCTGTCAAGAACAATATCTGTATATCCTTCGCCTTCAATTGCTGCAAGGATTTTAGCCTGTGCACAGTCTACAAGATATCCTACAAACTCGGTTGAGCCAACTTCGTTTTCTACTTTTGCATACTTCATATCGCCTGTAACGGAAATCTTCTCAGCAGCAGCTTTTGCACGGTCTTTTTGTTCCTGCATTGCTTTTTTAAAGCCATTTTCATCAATGCCTAAACCATTTTCTTCCGCGATTTCTTTAGTAAGTTCAAACGGGAAGCCGTATGTATCATAGAGTTTAAAAGCGCTTTCCCCATCGATATCTTTCTTTTCGGATATAAATTCTTCAAGCATTTTGTACCCTCTATCAAGAGTTTTAGCGAATCTTTCTTCCTCTTTCTTGATTACATCAATAATTTTTGCTTTATTCTTAACTAAATCTGGATAAGCTGCGCCGTAATTATCCACAACTACATCTACGAGTTTGTACAGGAACGGAAGCTCCATTCCTAAAATCTTACCGTGGCGCAGAGCACGTCTAAGAATCATTCTCAACACATAGCTTCTGCCTTCATTGCCAGGGATTACGCCGTCTGAAATAAGAAAAGATACACATCTTGCGTGGTCTGTTATAATCCTAAGAGAAATATCTGTTTTTTCAGATTTCTTGTAAGGAACTCCGCTCATCTCAGAAACTTTATCTAAAATCGGCTTGAGCAAATCTGTTTCGAATGTTGAGGCAACTCCCTGACAAACCATTGTTATACGTTCTAATCCCATGCCGGTATCAACGTTTTTATGTTCAAGAGGAGATTGGTTGCCTTCTTCATCCTGATAAAGTTCTGTAAATACAAGGTTCCAAATTTCAACCCATCTGTCGCATTCACAGGTATCAATACCGCAGTTATCGGAACATTTATACTGTTCGCCTAAGTCATAATGTATTTCAGAACAAGGTCCGCAAGAACCGGAAGCTCCCGGAGGCCCCCAGAAGTTATCCTTTTTGCCTTTTCTTTTTATTCGTTCATCAGGAACACCGATACTTCTCCAAATATCATACGCTTCGTCATCAGTTTCAAAAATAGTTATCCAGAGTCTGTCTTTATCAAGTTTAAGTACTTCTGTTACAAATTCCCACGCCCATGGAATAACTTCTTTTTTATAGTAGTCGCCGAAAGAGAAGTTTCCAAGCATTTCAAAAAAGGTGTGATGTCTAGGAGTTCTTCCAACATTTTCAATATCAGAATCTTTTCCTCCTGCTCTTGCGCATTTCTGGCAGGAAGTCGCTCTTGCCGGATTATAAGGTGATTTTGTAATCCCTAAAAATATTGGCAGAAATTGAAGCATTCCTGCTGTAGTTAAAAGCACTGTAGGATTGTCAGGCACAAGGCTTGAGCTTTCTACAATTGTATGCTGATGCTTGTTTTTAAAATAATCTAAGTATAACTGTCTAATTTCATTTCCTTTTAGCATAATTAATTCCTCTAATTTCTATAAATTAATTATACATCAAAGGAATTTTTATATTTTCTTTTTAGCCTTCTTTTCCGTTATCTTTGCGTTCATCATCGGAAGCAAAATTCCCAGAGTCACGGCAGAATATGTAATACCCGCAGCGTGAGCGAGGTTAAGTTTCCACATATTTTTCTTAGCGAATTCACTTCCTTTTGCTGCAATTTCATTATGTGTTTTAAGGTTCATATCTCTGAGCCAATGTTTCAAGCCTTTACCTTCTTTTGTGTAATTGAACAAATCTTTACCGTTTTTATCCAGAAGATTTGCAACACCCTTAGCAGCAAACCCTCCAAAAACTAACCAGTTTAAGAAACCTAAATAATCTCTTGTCATTGACTCTCTAAGTTCAGTTCCGTTGTCTGCAGCCATAAACCTTCCTATAATCGTTGCTGCGTAAACTGTTTTTATAGCATTTCCGCTTGTAACAGGCCCTGTAAATTCTAACTTTTTAGCAAATTGTTTGAAATTCTTTACACCCATTACGCTAAATACCATACCTGCCATAAGAACGCTTGCTCCTAGTTTTTTAAATGGCAGCAGGCAATCCTTACGCTTCTCGCCTCTATCAGAAGAAGTATAATCTACATCACCTACAAACCCTTTCTTACCGGTCCTTTTCTCTGTGATTTTTCTGTTAAGCCACTGGTTAGTAAGCCCTAGAGCGCAAGAAGCAGCAATCGCACCAAAAGTTTTTACTTTATTTACCTTATTAATCTTGTTAATTGCGCGTTCAATTTTTTTTCCGTTATTTTTATTAAAAATATCCTTGCCCATATCGTGAGTATCTCGCAATATGTTTTCAAGTTTTGCAGAAAGTTTATGTCCGTCTATGTTTAATTCAGTTTCTCTTTCTGAGCCAAGCGCATTTGCCAGCCGGCGTTCCATAATTAAAAGAACATTTTTCTTATCATCTTTTGTTATATTTTTATCGTTGACAAGCTCACAGAATGTTTGTACAAAACCTTTTTTCGTTTTCAGATTGTCCTGAATTCCCGCATATTTCGGGTTATTCCACTTAATCTTATCCCACTTAGCTTCATCAATCCATTCAATATTTTCCCATTTTATATTCTTAAATTCATTTACCCCTTTGCCGTCACGTCCTGAAATGTTCTCAAGAACTTCGACAATATAATCTTTTGTATTTTTACTTTTATCCCACGCGCACCTTAAAGTTTCAAGAGAATCTTTTGAGTACCAGCTTTCAGGATTAATTTTTACGTCGGGTTCAATTTTTCTCGCAGCTATTTTAGAAATACCCATTGCAAATAAACCTGCAGAAAGACAGTTAATGAAAGTTCCGCTTATTTCTCTGATAAAAGTTTCCGCACCTGCATACTCATTTCTTGCTTTTGTATCATAATATGCCCTTGGAATTACCATCGCACCGACATCAAGCCCTACAGCATTGACCATCTCATTCATATCGCAAGTCCTGAGGGCGCTTGTTACTACCCCGTCCAGAGGGCCTCTAAATACTGCGCTATTTATATTATTTACTTTCATTAATTGTCCTTTCCAAATACAAAAAAAGCCCCGTTTATAAAAACGGGACTTTTCAAAAAACGTCAATTCTGTTACATAAACTTACATACCAAAATCACTCAAGTCCCGATTGAAACTTGGAGCATGAGGAGGATGAATTGTTTGTTAATTCAAAATGTAAGTTTTTCATAATACTGAAAGTATACAACCAAACTAAAAGTTCTGTCAATAGCCGGCTTGATTTCAACTGTACAATATGCTAACTTGAATTATATGAAGGACTCTTTCGGAACAGAAACTCACGCCAGAGAACTTGATATAATATACGGGATACAGCCGGCAAAGTTTAGCGAAGAATATTCTGCAAGCTGCAAATCTTTTAATCATTTCAATATTGAATGGCGTTTTATAAGAAAACAAGTATCGTCATTATTCAGGAAAACTCAAAAGAACAATGATTTTAAAACCATATTATATTTAACACTTGATATTCCTCCGCTGGATTTTATTTCTGCTTTCAGACAACAATATCCTGACAAAGATATAAAAGTATTAATACCTGTTGACAATACTGACGACGCTGAAAAATTAGTTTTTGATTTTGAATACTACCTGCAAAACCGTACGAATAATGCTTCTTTGTATAAAATGAAGCCGAATAGTTTAAACATAGATGTTTACGGACTCTATTCAGAAGCGTTTTCAGGATTTGACCGTTCCAGACTTCAATATCTTGCACCTTTTGTTAAAGCAGCAAGAATTGCAGCGCAAAAACTTAAGCCGAAAATTATTCACGCGAACAATATACCTTTTTTTCTGGGAGTAGAACTCGGCAATAAATCACATTATCCTATCAAGGTTTTACAGATTATTAATGATTTTTCAAAATTCGAAGCAGAAAAAGAAGAGGCTTTCTGGGCTGCAGTTAATCTTGCAGACTCTAAAGGTATGAAAAAGCTGTGCAGTGATAAAATTATAAAAAAATGTATTGCCTCACTATTTAACCTGCATAACACTAAACGGTTCTGTCAGATGAGAGAATGTTTAGATTTTATTTATCAAAACTATTACAAGCTTAGAAAATATCCGGAAAAATGTGATGATATAGATGAAAATATTCTTTTTAACAGATTAAATGCCAGAGTTTTAAAATTATTTCCTAAAATGGCATACGAAAATGATTTATATTACAACACTCTTTTTTATACGCTTAAAAGAGCTGATTTCTGGGCTGTTCCGTCAAAAACATATTATAATAATATTTTGACTAAACCGGAACTTTCCGGCAAAATGTTTGACAGAATATGCAAAACAAAAAACAAGAGTTCGTATGTTTCTTTTGGATGTGAAATACCGGCATCTGCAATATACAGACCTTTTACACAAGATGACTTTAGAGAGTCGCGTTTTAGAAATAAAAAATATCTTACAAGAGAATTTTCTAAAGACAGGATAAGAACACGTTTTATTGACCCTAAATTCTTTAAGTCTGATGAATACACACTTAGAGGATATCTGGATACATTCTTTGATGCCCCGCTAATTTTCTGCAAATTATCGACAAATATTTTTGCTGATGGAACAGATATAGCCCTGACTTCTATTATAAAATTATTAGAAGAATTTAAAAATGTACAGGTGATTATAAATATCCCGAACGGACTTGAAAATAATCAAATTACGAACTGGGTAGAATATCTTGAACAAAAAATCGGCTGTGCCGGCAAATGGCTCTTCATAGACGGCGAGATAAATCTGGCTCAATTCTATGCATCTTCGGATTTATCCTTTTTCTGTGCAAGAAACAACATAACATCTAACGAACACTTTACTGCAATGAAATACGGATGCGTTCCTGTAGCATTAAGAAACGGTATCTATAATGACACAATATCAGATATTTTTGACGATATGACCTTAGGATGCGGCCTTAAAACAAAAACTTCAATAAATACGGAAGAAGATATTTCTGAAAGTTTCAATGCTGTTGTCACAAAAGCACTTAATCTCTATACAAATAACCCTGCAAGCTGGAAACTGCTTATTAAAAATGCCATGAATTATAATGCAGGCTGGACCTTTGACAAAATTGAAAAATTCAACCGAATATACTCTGCGTTATGATTTTCTTGATGTAACCCATTCTGGAAGAAATTTTTGTATAAATTTATACAACGGCTCTCTTCTAAGATTTAATTTTTCTGCAATTGAAGAAATATTATCCCCTTTTGCAAGGCAATTGGCAACAAAATTTTTTCGATATTCAAGTTCTATTTTTTTAGGAGTAACTCCGCTTATTTCTTTAATTTTTTCTGCAAGCAATTTAGCACTTATTTTAAACTCTTTTACTATTTGTGGAGCTGTTTTTCCATTTTTAAGCATTTCGAGAATTTCTTGCCAGTCAATATTACTTTGCGGACGTCCAAGTTTCCTCTTCAAACCTAAATCACCACGCCTGCGTGCAATCGTTGATGCTTCTACGTATAGAATATCTGCGATTTGCTCATCTGTATAGTTTTGCTTATATAGCTCTTCAAGGTGTTGGTCAAATAACACTTTGTTTGAAGGATAAGAGTTCTTTTTAAGCCACTTCCTTGAATATTCTTCGCTGATTCCCGTAAGTTTACGGACTTTTGCACATGGTACCCCTTGCTCTAACAGCGGCAGCGCTTCATTATAAAAAAGCTCACGGTGCTTTTCAGAAGGAAGCTGCAAACCATATTCCCGTATTTTACGCATAATAGTACCTGTAGTGACGCCAAATTTGCGTGCAATCTGTGCAGAAGATTTATCTTTCGCAAGAAGCATTTCCAGCTCTGCACGCGGAATATTTTTTGTACCGAATAAAGGGTTATAATTTTGTTGATTTGATATTATTAACATATTATTGATAAACCCCGTAAAAAATAAATTTGCTGGAAAATAAGAAAATGTCGGAAAGTTTTTCAACTTTCCAACATTTTCTTAAGATTTTTACGTTGCAATCGTCAAGTTCCGCCCAGTGTTCTCCGGCTCACCGCCGCTGAATTCAGGCTTCACTCCGGCTGCCGCATTCTACATCATGCCGCCCATACCGCCCATGCCGGCCATTGCTGACATATCAGGAGCTTTTGATTCTTCCGGAATATCAACAACTGCTGCTTGAGTTGTAAGAAGCATTGAACCTACAGATGCTGCATTTTCAAGAGCACTTCTTGTAACTTTTGCAGGGTCTACGATACCTGCAGCAAACATATCTGTATATCTGTCAAGAAGAGCATCGTAACCATATGCATCTTTTTCAGCTCTTACATTTTCAACAACAACATCAGATTTTGCACCTGAGTTGAAAGCAATTGCTCTCAAAGGTACGTCAAGAGCTGCTGTCAAAATCTTATAACCGCTCTTTTCGTCATCTGTTTCAAATGTAATAGTGTTCATCTTAGATTCAAGTTCCTGTTGAACTCTTATAAGCGCAACACCGCCGCCTGGTACAATACCTTCTTCATTAGCTGCTCTTGTTGCGTTAAGTGCATCTTCAATTCTTAACTTTCTTTCTTTAAGTTCAATTTCTGTAGCAGCACCAACTTCTATAACAGCAACACCCCCGGCTAATTTAGCCATACGTTCCTGTAATTTTTCTTTATCGTATTCGCTGTCAGAAGCTTCAATTTGTTTCTTGATCAAGTTTACACGTTCTCTTACTGCTTCTTTTGTTTCATCACCAACAACGATAGTTGTTTCATCTTTAGTAACTGTTACACGTTTTGCAACACCCATCATATCTGTTGTAATATTTTCAAGTTTGATACCGAGTTCTTCTGTAAACATTTGACCGCCTGTTAAAATAGCGATATCTTCAAGCATAGCTTTTCTTCTGTCGCCAAATCCAGGAGCTTTTACTGCAACAGCTCTTAAAACTTTTCTCATTGTGTTAACAACCAATGTTGCAAGAGCTTCACCTTCAACATCTTCAGCGATTAACAATAATGAACGTCCATCACGTGCTACCTGTTCAAGAACAGGTACTAAGTCTGCAATTAAATTAATCTTTTTGTTTACACAAAGAACATATGCATCATCAAGAACTGCCTCCATTCTTTCTGGATCAGTTACAAAATAAGGTGAAATATAACCTTTATCAAACTGCATACCTTCTACAACCTTTAAGTTAGTACCGAAAGATTTGCTTTCTTCAACAGTAATCACGCCATCGTGCCCAACTTTTTCCATTGCTTCAGCAATTAATTCACCAATTTCAGAGTTGTTACCGGCAGAAATACCTGCAACCTGTGCAATTTCTTCTTTTGTGCTTACTGATTTAGACAAATCTCTAATCTTATTGATTGCAATATCAACAGCCTTATCAATACCACGTTTCATAGACATTGGATTTGCACCGGCTGTTAAATTTTTCAAACCTTCTCTAACAATTGCCTGAGCAAGTACAGAAGCTGTAGTTGTACCGTCCCCGGCTACATCGTTTGTTTTAGATGAAACTTCTTTAAGAAGCTGTGCTCCTGCATTTTCTAAACCATCTTGAAGTTCAATTTCTTTTGCAATTGTAACACCATCGTTAACGATTTGAGGTGCACCAAATTTTTTTTGTAAAATTACATTTCTGCCTTTTGGTCCGAGAGTAACTTTTACTGCGTCAGCAACTGCATCTATACCTCTGAGAAGCGATTTTCTAGCTTCTTCTTCAAATACTATACGTTTTGCCATTTTTATATCTCCTATTACCTAATTTTTTAAACTAATACTGCTAGAGCATCTTTAATTGAAAGAATTTTGTACTCTACACCATCCATTTTTACATCAGTTCCGGCATATTTAGCATAAAGGATAATATCCCCAACGTTAACACCCATCGGTTCTTTTTCGCCTTTATCGTTAGTCTTGCCTTCTCCTACAGCAACAACTTCACCCTTTTGAGGTTTTTCTTTTGCACTATCCGGAATAAATATTCCACCGGATGTCTGTTCTGTATCTTCAATTACCTTAATAACGATTCTGTCTTGTAACGGTTTTAATGCCATAATATAATCCTCCTATTTATTTACATTTATATTTATATAATAGATTTATATTTTTTTTGAAAAAATTAAGGAAATTTTAATATTTGAATAAAATAGCAAAATTTATTTTTCACGAGTTTTAGGTGTAATATAAATAACTGTGAGGAGTAAATTTACAATGAATATAATGCCTATTTCGACAAACAATTCAACTACTTTCGGGCAAACACAAGTAAAAAAATCCGTTCCAAAGAAAATTCTTACTTATGCGGCTGCAGGACTTACGGGTTTAGGAATTACAGCTTGTGGGCCTAATTATGAAGGTCTTAAGAATTGTGATGTGTTTGAGCATATTGACAAAAAAGAACTCTTGGAAGCTTTTTCTACAGAGTATTTAAGTAACGTTCAGAAAATCTCGGACACAGAATATACTGCCGATATTGGATATAGAACTACGGGCAACTTTGATGCAGGTGGAAAAGGTGATATACAAGGAAGTATCTATATCAAAAAAGATAAAAATGACCCAAATCATGTTATAGGCAGAGTAAAACTTGTCGAAGTTAATTCATACCTAGAGTTTTATGATGAGCCCAATTGCTTTGGTGAAAATACAAGCAGAGCTAACAGAATTACATACAAAGCACCTTATAAAGATTTGCATTTTGATGCAAAATTAATAAAAGACAAAAATAGTGATAATTACAAAGTTCAACTAAAAGTTATAGATGAAAATAACGAATATTCAGAACATACCCTTGAAAAGAACAAAAGAGGTATTTTCTTGGACGGAGAAACTCCGTTTAAAGAGGTTCATCGTGCAGAAAATTTAACAATGTTTGTAGCTATATCAACTGCTGCTGTATTTACACTTTTGGGGCTTGGTCTATGTCCTAGCAAAGATAAATAAATCTCGCACATAGTTCGCAGGTCGGTTTTACTATAGCGACACAAATTATATTTCCACTTAAATTTTTTGAAAAATTTTTCAACACTATTTAAACAGTAAGTTTGAATATTAAATAGCAAATTTTATTTTTTTAAGGTTTTATATTAAAAAAGGAGTATAATATGTCAGAAATAATGGACGGCGGCTGCAGATTTGAAAGAGTAAGACGCAACGCATACTGGAATAATGCGCATCTTGATACCCGTTTTCGTGTTGCAAAAGACTGCACAGATGATGCAATAAATCATTTAATTGACTGCAAAGAAAATCCGACTATCGGGCTGCTTGCAAGAAAAAAACACCGCACAAATAATTATTCGGATTGCTTTGAGAGAAATCTTAAAGATTTATATAAATTCAAACAAGTAAAAGCTGCTGATAACGCTTTCAAGGAAACTTTCGCATCACTTTATCCTAAAACGGGGAAAGCACGCAAATTTCTTATTGAAACTAACAGTATTGTTTTAAATTATGTTAAGCCGATTAGAAAAAATTTGCGCCGAACTCTCTTCAAACTTTTCAACTAATTTATATAGCCTATAGGCTGTACAAATATACCCCAAAACATTAAAAATGTCTTTTTTTTTCACAATAAAAAACTCCTTGAACCGTGCAAGAATCGAACTTTTTTGAAAAGTTTTGAAAACATTATTCTCAATACTCCTACAAGTTTCTTCTATAAATTGCAAGGGTATAGGGCAGATATGGAAGAGTTAAATATGACATATCGATATCTGAAAATATTTGATTGTAATTAATAGGTTTTAGTTATAATAGTTAAATAAAGGAGTATCTTAAATGGTCACAATCGATGTTAACGATTTTGAAGTTGAAAAAGAATGTTACTATCAAGGCGAAAAATATATTGTAAGGGACAATGGTGCTGTCTTAAGATATCCGAAAGATGATACGAAACCTAGATTATTAGATAACAAATGGACATTTGGTAAAGTCGGTAATCACGGATATTTATATCTTGCAAGTAAAGGAATACATAGAATTGTGGCAACGGCTTTTCATGGTGAAAATTTATCAAAAGAATATATTGTTGATCATATTGATACAAATAAACAAAATAACCGCCCCGAAAACTTACGTTGGATTACTAAAGAAGAAAATATTATGAATAATCCCAACACGAGAGATAAAATACAATATATAACTGGATGTTCAATAGAAGAATTAAAGGGAAATAATTGGGAAGAGTTACATAAATACACCAGTGAAAAACAAAATACATCTTGGATGCGACCAACTACAAAGGAAGAGGCAGAGAATTTTCATAAAAAACAAGAACAATGGTTAAATAAAAAATCTGAAATGAATGAAGAAAATCAAAAATTATATGAACAATTAATGAAAATATCTAATATTCAAGAAAAAAATCAAAAAGAAAAAATTGGTATGGGAGAATGGGTATTTGAACCTTCAAAAGAAAGAAATATAGATATTTTTAAATATTATTTTCCTTCTATTAATATGAATGCAGTTCAAACATATAAAACACCTACAGAATTTCAATGTTGTCCAGATGTAACTACAGAAAAATCATTGGATATTTATTATATAAATTTAGATAAAAACAAATTATTTTCTCAAAATCAATATTACAAATCATACATAATAAAAGCTGATTTCGATAAAAAAAAAGAATTCATATTAGTACAATGTTTAAGTTTAAATAATAAAAAGGATGAAAGCTATTCTTTATTTAAAATTAAACTAGAACATAATTATTATGTGCATTGTTATAAAAAACAATTTAATTCTAAGGATGATTGTGATGTTATTTATGATTATTTATTGAATAAAATTCCCTTTGATGAACATAATTTGATTTTATGGGAATATGAATATATGTAAAAGGAGAAATTATGAAAAAAAATATTTTGTTTTTTGTTGCAGGAATGTTTACTATGTTCGTCATTATTTTACTAATTGGTACTATTACTCAGCATGATGAAGATGGATTTCCTGGCCTTACTATTTTTGAGGAAGATGGAGCTTGTGTAAGTTCAACAAAACAAATAGAAATATTTCAAACGTTAGCACATAATATTGCTTTAGCTCATACAAAAAAGAAACTAGCTTCATCATTAGAAGTAGATGACCTTTTGATTTTAATATTGGAGGATGAAAATTCTCATTTTTATGATGAACAAAAAATTACTATTCCAAGTGGTAAGTGTGCAAAACAAGTTGGCATATACCAATATCATACTAAAAATGGTGATATAAAAACTGTACCTGCAGTTGAGATAAAATAAACATAATTAGACAGTATAACCTTTTGTTTTTAATCGAACTTGTGAAATACAGTTTATTATTAACATCTAGGCAAATTTTAACAGTTTGCGGGTAAAACATAGAAAAGGAGTGGGAACTGGCTTCCACTCCTTATTTTAAACTCTTTTAACACAAAAAACTCCTCGAACCGTCCAAGATTCGAACTGGGGTAAATGATTTGTATGAAGCTATAAAAAGCTTGCCTAATTGCTTTTTTAGACAGATTCAAAATTAAAAAAAATGTATTTACCCCAATGCTTGAATAGGTTTAATTTTGTTTATATCGTCAGCAATTTCACGTCTTGCAATTCTAAGCTCATAATCTTCTTGGTAACGCAAGAAGTAGCCTTGCGATAAACCAAAATATGTTGTTAATCTAAGGTCTGTATCGGCAGTAATTCTTCTTTGACCTTTGATGATTTGATGAATCCTGTTTGGTGGAACAAATATTGCATTAGCTAAAGCATTTTGAGTAAGGTTAAATGGCTCAATAAATTCTTCTTTGAGCATTTCACCAACAGTTGTTAATTCAATATATTCAGTCATTGCAATATCTCCATATTGATTATCATCTACTTATATTATATAGTACGTACCACGTAATTTCAACCCCATGAAAGTAATTTGTTAAGATAAATTACATCCCTCGCCCCTTGTGGGAGAGGGTGTCCAAAGGACGGGTGAGGGGTTGGAATGCTAATCATGATAATCCACAATTTCAACATCAAAAGAATGATTATCTAACCAACGAAAACAAATTCTATACTGGTCATTGATACGAATAGAATGTTGCCCTTGTCTATCGCCAGTTAAGACTTCTAAATGATTACTTGGTGGTATTTTTAAGTCATCAAGAACAGAAGCAACGTGGAGCATTCTTAGTTTTTGTAATGCTCTTTTTTGAATATCATGTGGAAGTTTTTTGGAAAACATTTCATTCCACACTTTTTCTGTTTCTTTGCATTTAAAGCTCTTTATCATAAGTGTATTTTACCATATTTTAAGCTAATGTTACAAATATTGAGCAAAGAGGCAATTTTTGAGGGGTAAAAAACTTTATATAAATATACAGGGGAATATTATGGGGATAATTTAATGGCAGGGTTAAACCAAGTATTAAGTTTATCAGATGATTTAGTAAGATATTTAAAAGCTTGTGGCAAAACAAGTGTTTTGCAAACTAAGCCTGTTAATCCAACACAATTAAAAGGGTTAAAATTAGCCCCTGATGCTATTGGTGATACCGTTACAATTTCCCAAAAAGTTGTTAAAAATTCTTGTACTGATAAATTGAAATTGTTATTTCCACAAAGTACACATCAATCTTTATACAAAGAAACAAGAGGGTTAATTTCAGAATTACCATTAGAACATAAAATGCTAGGTCTACGAGGAGGACAAAGAATAGCATATCCAAGGTGTAATTATAATGGACATTGTTATACTTATACAGTTAATCGTTTTGTTCACTCTCCAAAAGGTTATACAAGTGAATTAGATGATTGCATTGCGGTTCTTTTATATAATGGAGATGATGCTTATTTATATCACCTAGCTCCTAACGTGCATAAGAGTGAAATTGCAATATCAGATATGCAAAGAGGTATAAGTGAAACAATTGAAATGCTTGGAAAAGGAAATAAAAAATGCACCGCGGTATTGGTTGGAGGAGATGATGCCAAAGACAGTGTTTCTTTATATAAAAATATTTCATCTGTTTTAGGGAAGCATGATATGAAGCCACAAGAGGTATTATTTGCTGAAGGTAATAAATCTATATATTATGATATTAAAAAAGGTATTCTAATTATTGATGATGGATTTCATAGTAATATGCAAGCGTTGAAAACTGAATATAAAATAGTAAATATTTAAAACATTTCCCCTGCATTAAAAAACTCCCCAGGTTGGACTCGAACCAACAACCTACCGGTTAACAGCCGGTTGCTCCGCCATTGAGCTACTGAGGATTATTCAGTATTATTCAATTCACTTTATTATACTAACAAATAAAAAAAATTTGTAAAGGGGGGTAAATAAAATTTATGAGTACACATGCCAAAATCTTCATACAACTTAACTCTTTGCAAAAATTTATTTGTCGATGGTATGATAGAAATATCAAGGAGAGATATTACAAAAAATGAATTATCACAATATTACAAAAGATGACATGCTTAACGGCGACGGTTTAAGAGTTGTTTTATGGGTTTCAGGATGTACGCACCATTGCCATGGATGCCAGAATCCAATCACCTGGGATGTTGCAGGAGGTATTCCGTTTGATAAAGCTGCGGAAGATGAGCTTTTTGAAGCACTTAGTAAACCGCATATTTCAGGAATTACTTTCTCTGGGGGAGATCCGCTTCACCCGTTTAACAGAGATGAAGTTTTTAGATTAATAAAAAAAATAAGAAAAGAACTTCCGCAAAAAACTATTTGGCTCTATACAGGTTTTCTATGGGAAGAAATTAAAGACATTCCTGATATCGCAGATATTGACGTTATTGCTGAAGGGAAATTTGTTATGGAGCTTCTTGATCCAAAAATTCACTGGGTGGGAAGTTCTAACCAAAAAGTTATTGACGTAAAACCAACTCTTGAATCCGGAGAATTAGTTTTACACAATACTTAAAAAAAGAAGCCTTAGGGCTTCTTTTTTTAAGTATTGTCACATTTTATTAAGAAATATTTTCCAATAATTTATCATTTGATATAATACATAGCATGAGGCTATGGTGTGTTCAGGAGGGAAGTATGAAAGAACGCGAAAGTAATGTATTATCTTTATTGGAAGATAAAACTAATATATATGCGCGAAAAATTGCGTTAGGCATGAAAACACAATTCGGATGGAAAGAGCTTACTTATGACGGTCTTGGCTTAATGTCAAGAAGACTTGCTGCATATCTTATGAACGATTTGGGAATACAAAGAGGAGAAAAACTTGCTATTCTTTCTGAATCTAAACCTGAATACGGTGCATGCGTTTTTGCATCCGTAATTTCCGGACTAATCACAGTGCCTCTTGATATAAAACTCACAAAATACGAACTACAGTCGATTCTCTCAGACTGTCTGCCTTCGGTAATGCTTGTTTCTCAGAGTTATATAGATAAAGCACTTGAATTACAAAAAGCAATCCCGTCACTTAAGCATATTATTGTAATGGATGAGCACCCTGTTAATGAAAATCTGCAAAGTATTTATACAATACCAAATAATTATACCTGCAAATGGAGACACCGTTCCAGAAAGTCAGTAGTTTTTATAATTTACACTTCCGGAACAACCGGCAATCCCAAGGGTGTAGAAACAACCTTTGGAAACATGCTTGCCCAGCTGAAAGATTTGAAAACAGCATTTAATCAGATATTGCCTTACGGCGATGTAAGAGTATTATCAATTCTTCCAATGAATCACCTTTTTGAAATGACAGTAGGCTTTTCAACTTTTTTGAACCTCGGCTTTTCCGTATATTATACACACAACCTCAAACCTAAAGATATCCTTAATACAATGAGAGATAGAAAGATAACATTTATGGTTGTTGTTCCTGCTTTCTTAAAACTGCTTAAGACTGGTTTAGAAGCAGAGATGAAGAATACTTCAAAGTTTTCACAGAAGATGTTCCCAATTCTTTATCATTTTGCTAAATTTGTACCATTCATCTGGGCCAAAAAGCTTATGTTCAGAAAAATTCACAAGTGCTTTGGCGGCTCTTTCAAAGGTTGTATGTCAGGTGGTGCACCACTTGATTTGAATGTAGCAAAATTTTTCCAGAGAGTCGGAATTCAAGTATATGAAGTTTACGGTCTAACTGAAACAAGTCCGATTGCAACAATTAATATAGAACGAAACAGGGATTTACGTTCAGTAGGCAAACCTCTTCCTAGTTATGAGGCCAAAACAGACCCTGAAACAGGAGAATTATTGCTTAAAGGCCCTTCTGTTATGAAAGGTTATCATAACCAGCCTGAACTTACGCGTGAAGCAGTTGATGAAGATGGCTGGTTCCATACTGGAGATATTGCAAAAATTGATGAAAGCGGAAGGGTATACATCACAGGCAGAATTAAGAATATGATTGTTCTCTCCGGCGGTAAAAAAGTTTTCCCGGAAGAAGTAGAATCTGTGCTTGAAAAAAGCGACTTGTTTTCAGAAGTCTGCGTTTTCGGAGTTTCAAGAGAAGGCGGAGCAAAAGACGGTACTGAAGATATTGCAGCAGTTGTTGTTCCTTCAGAAGAACTTAGAAGTAAATATAACGATGAAGAACTTGACCAGTTGATGAAGGGTGAAGTAAAACGATTATCGCAGCGTCTTACACCATACAAACGTCCTATAAATATTACAGTGCTTAAACAAGCACTTCCTAGAACGGCTACCAGAAAAGTACAGAGGAAAAAGGTTAAAGAACTTATTCAGGCATAGGAGTTCAAACATGAAATTTGACACAAAATTATTACACGCCGGACATAATCCTAAAGAGCATCAAATGTGTATAAATGTGCCTATATATCCGACAACCGCATTTGATTTTGACGATGTTCAGCGCGGTGCAGATTTATTTGATTTAAAAGTCGAAGGCGATATATATACCAGGCTTTCTAACCCGACAAATAATATCCTTGAGAAACGCCTTGCCGAACTTGAAGGCGGAGTCGGAGCTTTATGCTTTTCATCAGGACAGGCGGCAACAACTGCTGCTATCTTGAATATAACAAACACAGGAGATGAAGTTGTTGCCGCCTCTACTCTTTACGGAGGAACATGTAATCTTTTCTCATCTACATTCAAAAAACTCGGCATTAATGTAAAGTTTGCAAAAGGAGAAGAGCCGGAAGATTTTGAACGTGAAATAACCGACAAGACGCGGTGTGTGTTTATTGAACTTTTGTCAAATCCGGCACTTAATATCATAGATATTGAAAAACTTGCTGATGTTGCGCATTCACATGGAATTCCGCTTATTGTAGATAACACAATCCCGAGCCCTTACCTGTGCCGCCCGATTGAGTGGGGCGCTGATATTGTTGTTCATTCGACTACAAAGTATATTTCAGGCCACGGAAATGCTATGGGCGGAGCGATTATTGATTCAGGAAACTTTAAATGGGGGGTAAATGGAGGGGGAAAATACCCTGAGCTTACAACTCCGGATGAATCATATCACGGAATTGTTTATACAGAAACTTTTGGGAGAGCTGCTTATATTGTTAAAGCAAGAGCACAGATTTTAAGAGATATGGGAGCCTGCCCTAGTCCGTTCAATTCGTATCTTACTTTATCCGGCCTTGAAACCCTTTCACTTAGAATGCAGAAGCACTGTGACTCAGCGTTAAAAATTGCAAAGTGGCTTGAAAATAACCCTTCAATAAGCTGGGTTAATTATCCGGGGTTAAAGAGCAGCAAGTATTATGAGCTTGCTCAAAAATACACACCGAAAGGATGCTCCTCAATTGTGGGTTTCGGACTTAAAGGAGGGGCAAAAGCAGGTGAAAAGTTTATCAATTCGCTCACAATTCCTATTCATACGACAAACATAGGCGACACCCGGAGCATAATCACTTACCCGTATTTGACTACACACAGGCAGTTAAGCGACGAACAAAAAATTGCCTGCGGGGTGACAGACGACTTTATGAGGTTCTCTGTAGGTCTTGAAGACGTTGATGATATTATTGAAGATTTAGACAGAGCTATAAGGTTAAGCCAATGTTAGTAGAAACAAAACTTTTCAAAATTAATGAGCCTGTCCGTCTTGAATCCGGAAAAGAACTTCCTCAAGTCGACATTGCCTATGAAACATATGGAAAATTAAATGAAAACGGCGACAATGCAATACTGCTTTTGCATGCTCTTACAGGTGACGCTCATGCTGCAGGCTACCATCAAGGCGACAAGAAGCCGGGCTGGTGGGATGATATGGTCGGTTCAGGCAAAGCTTTTGATACTGATAAATATTTTGTAATCTGCTCAAACATGCTTGGAGGCTGCAAGGGAACAACAGGTCCTAATTCTATTAATCCGGCTACAGGAGTTGAATATGGCTTAAGTTTTCCTGTTATTACAATTGAAGATGTAGTAAAGGTTCAAAAAAAACTTACAGACTTTCTCGGGGTAAAAAAACTTATTGTAGCCGGCGGTTCAATGGGAGGCATGCAGGCGCTTGAATGGGCATTAAGCTACGGAGATATGGTAAGCCATGTTATAGTAATCGCTTCCACACCAAGGCTTTCAGCTCAGAGTATTGCTTTTAATGCAGTCGGGAGAAATGCAATTCTTTCAGATCCGAATTTTAATAACGGGAATTATTACCACAGTGAAAAGCCGGAAAAGGGACTTGCTATAGCGAGAATGGTAGGACATATAACTTACCTTTGCGAAGAAGCTATGCATGAAAAATTTGCAAGAAGATTTCAGGATAAAGACTCGCCTAACTTCAACTTTGATATTGATTTTGAAGTTGAAAGCTACCTTGCACATCAGGGACAGACTTTCGTAGACAGATTTGATGCAAACAGTTATCTTTATATAACAAAAGCTGTTGATTACTTTGATATTGCTAAAAAGTACGGTTCGCTCGAAAAAGCATTTAAGGATACAAAGTCCAAGTATCTGGTTATTTCATTTTCTTCAGACTGGCTGTTCCCATCAAGTCAGTCAAAAGAGCTTGTTAAAGCGTTAATGGAGAATAAAAAAGATGTTTCTTATTGTGAGATACAATCACCTTGCGGACATGATGCATTTCTTCTGGAATACGAAACTCAAACCCGAATAATAAGGAGTTTCTTATGCACAGACTAAACGAACATTACACAGAGTCAAAAGGACTTCATCTGAATTATTCTATCATTACAGATATGATAGAAGCCGGTAAAAATGTTATTGATTTAGGCTGCGGTGACGGCACGTTAACAAAAATGCTTAAGGATAAAGGCGTACGTGTAAGCGGAATTGATATTAATCAGAATAACATTGTCAAATGTCTTGAAAAGGGGCTTTCTGTTATACAGGGTGATATTGATGAAGGCTTGCAGGAATACCCTGATAATTCTTATGATTATGCTGTCTTAAATCAGACATTGCAATCAGTTGAAAAACCGGATTATGTTATACGTGAAATGCTTAGAGTAGCGAAACATGTTGTTATAAGTTTTCCGAATTTTGCTTACTGGCGCGTGCGTTTTTATTTGATGTTTCACGGGAAAATGCCAAAATCAAATATACTGCCTTTTGAGTGGTATGATACACCCAATATCCACCTTTTAACCATAAAAGATTTTTATGATTTTGCAAAACGCCATAATTTCAGGATTGAAAAAAAATTGTGTATGACAAGAGCACGGATAAGAAAGAGTTTATTTCACAGACTTTTTGACAACTTATTTACCGAGGAAGTGATATTTTTATGTACGAAGAATTAAGTGAAATACGTCAAAAATGTTTGAATTGTCATAAGTGCCCGCTTGCTGCTTCAAGAACTAACATAGTTTTTTCTGACGGCGTACCAAATCCGAAACTAATGCTTATAGGAGAAGCTCCCGGATTTTATGAAGATCAGCAGGGAAAACCTTTTGTCGGGAAAGCAGGACAGCTTCTCGACAGGATTTTTGCATCTGTAGGATTTACGCGGGAAAAAGATATTTATATATGCAATACGTTAAAATGCCGTCCTCCTGATAACAGAAACCCGCTTCCAGAAGAAAAAGAAGCCTGCTGGGAGTATTTGAAAGCCCAGATAGAAATTATTAAACCAAAGATAATTTTGCTTTGCGGAAATGTTGCAGTGCAGTCGATTTTGGGAAATATCGGAGGCATTACAAAACTCAGAGGCAAATGGTTTCCTCCAGAGAGAGCAGTTGTGGAAGTTTATGGTGCAAAGATGATGCCGATTTTCCATCCGTCGTATTTATTAAGGAATGATACACGTGAAAAAGGCGGCCCTAAATGGCTTATGTGGCAGGATATTCAAGAAATAAAACGTGAATACGATAAGCTTTTCAACGATTAAAATAGTTCTTTTATATGATGAGAAATATCAAGACGTGCTTATAATAATCATGTGGGGGGAGGCTATGGTTACAGGGCTGGAATTTAATCAGGGTTTAAATGATATTTATATGATGATGCCTTTGAAACGTGAAGCTAATGGTATGAAAGTCAGCGCGAATTTTGAATGTCCTCAGAACCAGACTTTACTGGACAATCTTGATGAGTTAAGAAAAGCTGATAAAAATCAGGATAACATTTTAAGCCTGAATGAATTAAAAGATTTTGAAAGTCGTACAGAATTTATGCAAACTATATTAGAATCAATGGAAAATTTTGCTAAATTATACAAATAAAAAAGAGTTCCATATGGAACTCTTTTTTATGGAGCGGAAGACGAGACTCGAACTCGCGACAGTCTGCTTGGAAGGCAGATACTCTACCAACTGAGCTACTTCCGCAGAAGTATAAAATTTTCATATAAAAATTTTATACTAAACATAATTAATTATCAAGTATTATTATTGCGGCAATGATGTATTTGCTCCATCTAGGGCTGGAGCAGAATTTACTGCTGCGTCTATTGCTGAAGTATCTTCCGGAGCTGTATGAGCATATAACCTCAGGCTTAATGTTGATATTAAAATCTTTTTATCTTTTGCATAAGGCTTGACTTCCAGCTCATTTATTCTGATATAGTATGGATACTGGTATAAATCTTGTATAAGTTTGCCTAAATTTACATAGTTTGAAACCAGCTCCATGTTTACATCACATACAAAGTAAACATCTTTACCGAATTTTACGAAAGCATCAGTATCTGGATTGTATTTATAATCAATTGCTTTTATTTTTACAGAATTTGCATGAAGCATTTCTATTACATCATTATATAAAGTAAAGAACAGCGTTTCATTACCCAAATCAGACTCTATTGGAGAATATATTTTCTTTTGTGATGAAACTATAGAATCTTTAATTTGTTTAATTTTCTTTTTAACAATATCCAACTTTGTCTGTAACTCAGCTACTTCACCTTCTTTTGCTTGAATCTGTGCTTCAAGAGATTTAGACTCTGCGACTTTTGGAGAAATCATAGAGTATGAACCGAAACCCAGCATTACTGCTAATACCGCAAAAATTATTACGCCATAATATTTTTTATATTTATCCATCTCAAATCCTTCTAATTGCTTTCGTTAATAGGTTCTAGCCCTGGAAGGCCATTGTTGTCGGTATTTTCTGTACCTTGTTTAGCCTGGGATTTACCGGCATTTTTATCATCTGAAATTATAAATTCATAGAAATCCGCATTTAAAGATGTCAGGATAGAATCTGTATCAAATTCTTGACTATTTGTGTTATCACCATTTTCAACATTCTCTTCTATTGGAGTAAAGCTTGTTTTAGAAGCAAGGCCCAGTTTTTGAAGCTTAATGTCTGAATTTGGATTATAATCTTTTATGCTTCTAAAAAACGCATAAACGCTCTCAAGATTATCTGCCTGACCTTCAATAGTTGTCTTGTCAGATAATTTCAAATGTGTAAGCCATAGTTTTTTAGGGATTTCTGTTCCAACTATAGTGTAATAAGAATAAATATTCTTATTATGAGCAAGGCCCAATCTTATTTCATCTCCCTCATCAAATAAATCTGATGATACGTTTTCATTATCTTTTAAGAATTGGTTAATTTCTTGTACCTTCTGATTTAGTTCAGCCATTTTATTCTGCTGGGTAGAAATTAAATTTGCATAATATAATAATGCACCGACTGTTGGCAAAATAATAACTATTGCCACAACTACAAATGCAAAAATCAGAAGCTGTGGTGTTAATACAATTGTTCTTCCGGCAAGCATAATTTCTGGCGGCTGCTCTGATGTATAAATATCACCTAAAGATTTATTGAATAAGTTAAAATGTGCATCAGAGTATTGTTCAAAATCTTTGTAAATAGCTGCACCAATAATATCCAATGATACTATATTTGCAAATTTTTCATCTACTTCCGGTCCTAGCTCCAAGAATGCTTCTTTAGAAAAACAATTTGCTTCCTGATGGATTATTGGAGCAGTGTAAGATAATTTACTTGCCAGAACTTCCGCGCTGATAATATTAGTTTTTGAAACAACGCACAGATACTTGGAAGGTAAATTTTTGAGAATTGGTGTTACAGCTCCTACTACAGCAGAATAGTTTTCAGCATCATCTAGAACCTGACCGATACTAATTCTTTCTTCATAAGTATCTACATAGTTCTTACCATTCATTGTTATAATTCTGCAGCAATAGCTGTCAACAATTAAAAGTACCCAAGAATCAATGCTGACATCAACTCTTTGTTTATACATTAGAGCATTGAGCACAGAATTTACGGAAGTATCAATTCCAACCAGCTTATAGCCCATGTCTTTAATGCCTAAAGCAATCTCAATTAACATTTGTTTTTGAGCTGCTGTATAAGCTATTTTATAAAACTGCATTGAAGCATTTGGCAGCCTTACAGCACTTACTGCCGGTTCTACTGTTTTAAAGATATAGTGGTCAGCAAGCTCTTCCTCAATTGCATTAGAAATCTGAGCTTCATCAAGAGCTGCCGGATAATCGTTTGTTTTGAAAGCAACTGTAGGAATATTAAGCACAACTTCAGTTCCTTTTGGAATTTGCAGTTCAAAGAACAAATCCTGCAATGCTTCTTTAAATAAGTCTAAATCTGCTATTTCACGTCTGCTTGCATCATATTCAAGCTGTCTGATTCCGTATTTCAAAACAGTTTGAGTTGCGAAATCAATCTGAGCAACCTCTAAACCAACTTCAGGAGTTACGGACACACCTACTATACTACTCTTCTTCAATAATGCCATATCAGTTTCTTCCTATTTTTTTTTATTGTACAATAAAATTTAAATTTTGTACACAGGATAAATAGATGAAAAATTTAATTGAAAAAATTAGAAAGCTGAAAGAAGAGAAAAATGCAATTGTCTTGGCACATAGCTACCAGAATATAGAAATAGATGAGGTTGCAGACTTTGTAGGAGATTCTTTATATCTTAGCCAGAAAGCTAAGGAAACCAATGCAGATATCATCGTATTTGCAGGGGTTTATTTTATGGCACAGACTGCCAAAATTATTTCTCCTGAGAAAAAAGTTTTACTGCCTAATATAAATGCAGGATGTTTAATGGCTGACATGATTAACCATCAACAAATGGTTGAATTTAAGAAAAAAAATCCGGATGCACCGGTTGTATGCTATATTAACTCGACAGCCGAAGTTAAGTCTGAATGCGACATTTGCTGCACAAGTTCTAATGCATTAAAAATTGTTAAGAGCCTTAATGCTCCGAAAGTTCTTTTTCTCCCTGATGCAAATCTGGGCAAATGGGTTGAGAGCAAGCTTAGCAAAGTTGAAGTTATAACGTATGCCGGCAACTGTCCAGTCCACCATGATATTGAAGTTAAAGACATTGAACTGGCCAGAAAAAAACATCCGGACGCTAAAATATTAATCCACCCTGAATGCAAGCCGGAAGTAAGCAGACTTGGTGATTATGTCGGAAGTACAAGCGGTATAATGGAATATGTACGAAAAAGCAAAGATAAACAGTTTGTAATTGTTACAGAAAAAGGTGTTGCTGACAGACTTGAACGTGATTATCCGGATAAGAAATTTATTTTGATTAAAAATAACATGCTTTGTGAAAGCATGAAATTAACAACACTTGACGAAATTTTGTATTCGCTCCAGCATGAAGTTAATGAGATTACGCTGGATGAAAATATAAGAAAACGCAGTGCAAACTGTATTGAAAGAATGTTGAAGGTTTCAAAATAATGGAAAATAATACCATAGTTTACGGCAAAAATGCTGTCATAGAAGCTCTAGAAGCAAATAACAGGACTTTTAATAAAATCCTGATTTCTAATAATGCGCACTCTGACAGTAAAATCGAAAAGATAAAAGAACTTGCTTCAAAACAGGGAATTGTTTTCCAGTTTGTTAATATGCAGAAACTTAATCAAATTGAGCCCGAAGGACGTCATCAGGGTGTAATTGCACAGATTTCACCGGTAAAATACATTGAGCTTGATGATTTTATTGAAAAACATAAAGGAGAGCTTACGAAAGTTGTCGTTCTTGACGGAGTAGAAGACTCGCATAATGTAGGAGCAATAATCCGTTCCTGTGTATGTGCAGGAGTTAAGGGAATTATACTCCCTTCAAGACGAGGAGTACTTATAAATTCGACAGTTGAAAAAACCAGTGCAGGTGCTGTTAACCACATTTCAATTATCAAAGTAAACAGCCTTGTAAATGCGATACAAAGACTAAAAGAAAACGACTACTGGGTAATTGCTTCTGATCATCATGCAAAAGATAATTATTTTAATATTGATTATACTAATATGAACTTTGCTCTTATAATGGGGGCTGAGCATGCAGGGATTTCGCGGTCACTGTTAAAGCTTTCGGACTTTGTAGTCAAGATTCCGATGTTAACAAATTTTAATTCTTTAAATGTTTCCAACGCTGCTGCTATAATATTATTTGAGATGGTTCGACAAGAGGTAGAGAAAAATGGCAAAAAAAAGTGATACATTAAATTTAATAATAGATGATATTTCTGATGAAGGTGTTGATTTTAACAGCATAGAACCGGTTGAGGAAGATGATGATACTATTGCTATTGAAGAACCAAAAACCCAAGAAAGCTTAAATTCTGTAAATTCTGACGATTCAGTAAGGATTTACCTCCAGCAGATTGGTAAAATTCCTTTGCTTACTCCGGAAGAAGAACTTGAAGTTGCAAAGAAAATTTACGAAACACAAAGCGAAATTGCAAGAAAAGTGCTTATTAATGCAAACCTTAGACTTGTTGTAAGTATTGCGAAAAAATATATAGGAAGAGGACTTTCTTTTCTTGATTTAATTCAGGAAGGCAACATGGGGCTTATCAAAGCTACTGAGAAATTTGATTATACGAAAGGATACAAGTTTTCAACCTATGCAACATGGTGGATTCAGCAGTCAATAACAAGGGCAATTGCAGATAAGGCAAGAATTATAAGACTGCCTATACACTTAATTGAATCGATTAATAAAATTAAAAAAGCTACTATGGATTTGACAACAGAACTCGGAAGAATACCTGTTAAGCAGGAAATTGCTGATAAGATGGGGATTCCTGTTTCAAAATTAACATCAATCATAAAGGCAACCCAGTCTACAATAAGTATAGACACACCAACAGGACAGAAAGATGATTCAAACAAGATTATTGACTACATTGTAGATGAATCAACAATAGCGCCGGATTCACTTGTATCACAGGAGAGCATGCTAGATGATATCAAAGGCATGCTTGAACAGTTGAGCCAGAAAGAAAGAGATGTTTTGATTTTACGTTTCGGGCTTAACAATGACGGAAACAAAAAGACTCTGGATGAAATCGGTTCAATCTACGGAGTTTCAAGAGAACGTATAAGACAGATTGAAAACCGTGCAATTTCTAAATTAAAGAAATTGTGCAAAAATAAAAACTTGACCTCGGGATTGAAAAACTACTTCGGAGGCTAGGGGGGATAAAAAAATATTCCGTACAAATACCAGTTCTCCCTCAAAGTAATACTACCAGTGAAAAGAGAAAAAATGGCAAATTTAGATAGAATTAACGAATTAATTGGAGAAAAAGATTTTGAAAAAGCTCAGGAACTTATAGAACCTGCCCTTAAAGAAGAGCCGGATAACATTGAGCTTTTGAAACTCGCAGGCCTTACAGCAGTTAACCAGGGTAACTATGATAAAGCACGGATAGCATTTGAAACAGTTGTTAAATACAATCCTGAGGATGCAACTTCATTCTTTTATCTGGGAAGCTGCTATGATAACCTTGGTGATTTAGTTTCAGCAAAAAATGCTTACCTGACGGTAATAAAACTCCGTCCGGACTATCTAGACGGATATAAAAGCCTTTGTATTATATTAATGAAGCTCAACGAAGCCGAAGAAGCTGTCAAATACGCTTATAAGGCTTCTGCTATAGATCCAGAAGATTATATTTTTGATTTCATAATCGGCACAGCTTACATGAAAATAAAAGAGTTTGAAAAGAGTATTGAACCTTTCAAAAAAGCTCTGGCTAAATCTCCGGAAAATCTCGGAACATTGAACAGCCTCGGAACAGCATGTATTGCAACTGGAAGAAGCGGCGAGGCTATAAGTTATTATCAAAAGGCTCTTGAACTTAATCCTAAAAACCCTATGGCTTATTACAACATCGGTTCAGCTTTTCAGATTCAGCAAAACCATGAAGAAGCCTGTAAATATTTCAGAAAGGCAGTAGAGCTTGATAACGAAGATGAAGGTTTCAACATTGCTTTAGCTATGTCGATGGTAAAAATAGGACAGTATAAAGAGGCAGCAGAAATTTATAAAAGCCTGCTTATTATGCACCCTGAAAAAGAAAATTACAAATTTAATCTTATTTCCTGCTACGAAGCAATGGGAGAAATACAAACAGCCATTTCTATGCTGGAAAAAATTGTTTATTTAAACCAGAAATTTATTCTTCCTGCACAGAAGCTTGCAAGCCTTTATATTAAGACTAATCAGCTTTCTAAGGCAAAAGAGATTTATGACAATATTCTTTTAAAAAACAAGCCTTCTGCAGAAACGCTTCACCAGTATGCAATTTTATCTTCAAGTCTTTGCGACACTGACACTGCAGAGAAGATACTAAAAAAAGTTATTAAGATGAATCCTAATATTGCAAAAGCTCATAAAGATTTAGGGATAATATTCCTCAACAAGCGTCTTTTCGATTATGCGGAAGACGAGTTTAAAACAGCAATGAAGCTTATGCCTAATGATTTTGAAATAATTTTCGAATATGGAAACTTCTTATACTCTGTTTCTAAAAATACAGAGGCTGAAAGATATTACAGAGAAGCGCTTGATTTGGAACCAGAAAATGTGCTTGCATTAACATTTATGGCCTTAAATAAACTTATCCTGAATCAGCTTGATGCAGCAAAAGATTATATAATGAAGGCTCTTAAGATTAATCCGAATCACGAGTATATTCAGTTCTGCGCAGGACGAATTTTGTTTGCACGCAAAGAATTTGATGAAGCAAAACACTACCTTATTCACGCTGTTGAACAAAATCCTGATATAGAAACACAAAATACACTTGCTCTCACTTATTATGAACTCGGAGAATACGCATCTGCTATCAACATTTTTAAAAATCTTCTGTCAAAAAAGAAGGATAACATATCATTATTGATGAGTCTTGCCAGATGCTATGAAGGCCTGAAAGATAATGATAAGGCTCTTGAGTATCTTGATAAAGTTGTGACTATCTTCCCTGAAGATGAAGAAGCCCATGAAATGATAAGAAGAATTTCATAAACAGGCAAAAAAATATTTTACCGGGTTTAAATTATTATGTTTATATCACCCGTTCAAACTTATAACCCTGCTTACAGAGGCAATAACCGCGAAGTTTTCAATAAAAGCGGGAAATTTTTGTACAAAACCACAACTTACTTTTTCAGAGAAGATTTAAATTGGACTTGTCTTGCGGAGCTGCTTGGAGAAAAATATAAAACAGTACAAAAAGTTAATGTACTTAACCATGCCTGTTCCAACGGACAGGAACCATACACTCTTGCAGTCAAACTCATTCAAATTCTAGGAAAAGAAGCAAAAAAATTCTTTCCCATACAGGCAAAAGATATTGATTTCGATAATATAGAAAGTGCAAACAGAGGGCGCCTCGGTATTAAGCTTAATGAGATGTACAGAATTAATCACTATACAAAAAATCAACTGACCTCCTTTTTTACTCTGGGCAAGCCAGCAAATCCAAACAATGATTTAGTTTTAATTCCAAAAGAAAATATTAAAAGTAAAGTTAATTTTTCACAGGCAGATATATTAAAAGACACTTCCGAAAAACTTCCGGATAATACAGTAATCCTATGCCGCAACTTTTGGCCTTATCTGACACCGGCCGAACGAGAGCAGCTTGCCTCAAATTTATATCAGAATATTGGAGATAATTCACTTATTATAACAGGAGATTTTGATTACCGCTCTAATACACCTGATTTGTTAAAATCTCGAGGTTTTGTTGAAATTGGAATGAACAATGTCTATATAAAACGCTAAATTCTTTGGTCAAGCTTTCCGCCGATTTTAACAAAATTTACGTAATAATAATTAAATACAAGAACCGCAATAAACACCATATAATAGAAATTTATAAGTGTAAAAATAAAGTGGGTTATCACATTTAATCCGAAAATCGTAGTCAAAATTGACAGAATAGAGTATGAGATAAAAAGAATTAAATACAAGCCAAGATTTTCGAAAAACTTTTTACTAAATAAATCTTTTAACGCTAAAAACAGTGCTTTGAAAGGATTTTTTGACTTAAAAAACATTGCAGGAATATAAAATAAAATCAAGAAATACTCAAGCCCCATTGTTATTAACAGGAGTAAATTCCATGCATTAAGTCTAAACAGCTGTTCTTCTGTAAGCGACATAAGAAAAGATTTCAACGCAACCGTAGACTCAAGAGCACCCGACATTGCTGTTGATGATATTCCTATATTGCCTATTAGCTTCATGCCGGCAGCATAAGAAGCACCCAGTACCCCGATTGATAGAACAGCAACAATAAAAATAAGTCCTAAAACGGACAGAAAATATTCACCAACACCGGCAGGAAAATCTTTAATAAGAGAATTAGGGTCATCCCGTTCCGGCTCCTGTACACAGGTTTTAAGCATAAAAGACCAGCCGGAAATAAACGCCGCAAGCATAAGTATAAACAGTACAAGCGCAATAAGCAGACTTACTAAATTTCCGCCCAGCGAAAACAGGATGTATAAGCTTGAGAGCAGCGAAAATAAAATTAACGGTGTCGCAAGTATTATATATTTATTTGTAAGGTTAAAACTCTCTTTTATACAATTTAGCATGAACTCTCCTAAACTCTGTACTGTACTACAGACTGCTCGATTATATCATCAGAAACTTTCGCAGCAAAATCTCTGAAACTATTTCCAATATTCGACTCAGCATTTACTTCCGAAATACTTACACCCTTATTAATTGCTTCCATTATGGTAAAGTAATTGTTAGGTATCTTCCAGTAAACAGACTCACCAAGCGTATTCTCAATATCTTCAATCTTGATTTCGTCATTTTCCATATACCGGTTAATAACTATTTTAACCTTATTTGAAGGATATTTTCTGGAACGGAAAAGATTTAAACAGCGCTGTGCGTTGCGAATTGCCGGTATATTAACAATTGTAGTAAACATAATCCAATCAGAGCTGTCCAGAATTTTTAAAGATATCGAGTCGATATTTGATGACATATCAACAACGATATATGGAAAAACTTTTTTGAGAGCAGAAAACAATGTTGTAATCTGCTGTGTAGTTATACTTTCCGACTGCTCAATATAGCTCGGATCCGAAAGTACGTATAAAGACAAGTCTTTATATTTTTCAAACCCCTTAATAAGAATGTTTTCTTCCTTATCAATCAGCCTTCTTATAACATAATTGACATCAAAAGGCGGATTAAGGTTTAAGAAAGTTGAAATATCTCCGAGCTGGAGGTTCAAATCCACAAGTGCCACCTTATCTTTTGTAACCTTTGCAAGCTCTGCTGCAAGATTAACAGCAATAGTCGTTTTGCCTATACCGCCTTTATTAGAATAAACTGTTATAATCTTTGACTGCGAAACTTCGTTTTCCGGAGAAATACTTGCAAGCATTGAAAGCACTCTTACTAAATCTTCTCTTAAAACAGGTTTTGGCAAAAACTCCTTTGCTCCAAGACGCAATGCTTTTATTATAGTATTTGTTGAATAGTTAATAGAAGTAATGATTATTTTTGAAGTAACAAGTTTCAGCTTCCCTGCAATCTCATCAAGTCCTGCAAAATCCTCTGAAATATCCAGAATTACAACAGGATTTTCGGCAAGCTTTATATCTTCATAACCTCTGGTAAAGTCGTCATAAAGTTTAACTTCGCTTACAAAATCAAGATTTTCTATGAATGATTTTATAATTTCTCTTGAGTTCTCATTTTTATCCAGAACAAATACAGTAGAATTTTGCATGCATAACCTCTCGTCTTTCTATAATATTTATACAGCAAATTACTTATAAGAACAATGAGCTATTTTTTCAAAATTTCATCCAAATCTTTCTTAACGGAGGTTAAGCCTTTTATCCCAAAAGCTTTTTGGAATGTTGTAATCATATTTGGATTCAGCATAATAGGCGTACATTTTCCTACATATAAATCTACATTTTCTGTCTTTGTGAGATAAACCATCTGTGAAATTGTATGTCTGTCACATTTCGGGAAAAATACAGTCACCGGAAGAGCCAGCTCTTTGCTTAATGCTTCAGTAAGCCTTGTCACGGCATATGAGTCAAAACACGCATTCAGGCAAATGATATTATCGCGCTGTATACAGTATGAAAGCGACACAATCAAGACATCATCCGGCACTTGAGAAAAAAGTTTTTCAAAATATGCTTTCTGCTCAAGCGTATAAGCTCCAAGCCCGATTATGAACACACGTGAGAATTTACCTGCTTTTTCTTTTATCTTTGCAATAACTTCATCATAATTAAACCCGATAGTTACTGTTTCACAAGGCCTGCCAGTTTTAAACCCTTTTGCTTTTTCAGCAGATTTTATAACATCAGAGAAATCTTTATCCTTTATTGGTATAACCCCCTTGGAACTTGCAAAATCAGTAGTATATAAAAGCCCTCGATAAAGATGTTCAACATTATAAAGCGAATGCCGCGTAAGTATTATAGGCCCCGGGAATGTCGCAAAGTCGAGAAGACAATTTTCTATCCCTTGCCCGTACTGTCCTTTCAGATTTGAATATTCTCTGAATTTAGGAAAAGTATTTGCAAGCATCATTTCGTCATGTGTATAAACATCTATTTCTTTGCCTTTTACAGCCTCAAGAACATCCTCGAGTTCTCTTATATTTGAACCTACAACAAGGATTGCCTTGCCCGGAGTAGTAGTGTAAGAAACTTCAGCAACTTCCGGTTTTCCATATCTTTCTTCACGAGCTTTTTGAAGAGTTCTCATAAGACGATCATCCATCTCTGCCATCTCTTCTATTAAGGCTTTTATTTTTTCAGGATTTTGCTCATCCGCATTCAGGGAATTAAGAAGCTTTAAAATAGAAAGATAACCGTCCTCTGCATCAACCCCGAAACTCTCTAAATCCAGCACGTTAATACAAATACTCTTAGCCAGAACAAACAAAATTTTGTATAAATCTCTTGATTCAGCCGAAATTTCCTTTGCTTTTTTTAAGAACTCCTGCTCGCCGAGTTTTATAGACCTGATAATATCTGCTTTTTCATCAAGTTTTAAAACAGATTTCAGTGATTCAGGAATATCATCTTTTACATTTGCCAGAGATTCATATTTTTTAATCAATGGAGGCAAAATATTCTTAAACCCGTTAGCCAGAGCTTCAAAGTCCTTTTCCGAGAACTCAAAGTTAGAAACCATAACAGAAATCGTATTCATAATAATATTTCTGGCCTTTTCATCCGACCCGCCGTTCTCATAAAGCTTTAGTGCATAATATGCAGTGAGCTTGAGATACAAAACCAGTACCTCCTGTAGTGATGATGTTCTCGGATTAACCGAGCATATACCCTGCGAAACGCAGCTGTCATATTGATAATCTTCATTATAATTGTAATTCATAGCAACTATATGATAACCACAGCTGTAATTTTTTTTATTCCCCTTCCGGCTAGTTTCAGCGGCTTATGTAAATATTCGTGACGAAACTATTGACAAAACAATATATTTGTAGTAATGTGCATGAGTGTGTTAAAAACGAGGGTTTGATTATGAAAATCACTGCTATCCGAAATTACGAGCCTTCTCGTACTGTTTCAAAAATCAACAGAAGCCGAAATGCAAGGGTTAGTGAACCGCAAACCGAACCAAAATCTGATTCAGTTGCTTTTAAAGCACATGAAACAGCTAAAGGATTTGGTATTGGAGCTCTTTTAGGGCTTGGAGCCGTCACTATCCTTAGCGGAGGAGCTGCTGCACCGCTTGTTATGGCTGCTTATGCTGCTACAACAGGAGTTGCCGGCGGAATGCTTGGCAAAGCCGTTGAAGATACTAACCCAAAAAATAAAAATGATAAAAAATCAAATGAATAGTATCAGGCTTTAACAAACACAAAGAGGAAGAATTGAACATTAATTCAATTCTTTTTTTGTGCTATAATATAGCAATAATCAGGAGAATAAGAATGTTTAGCACCGATATTACTTACGAAGTCGTTACTTTTTCAATCGGCGATACTAAATCCGGAAGCAAAATGGGCAAACTGCAATTAAAAGACCCGCAGACCGGAGAATTTTTGAATTGTATTCTATGGGAAGAAGCCCTGAACAGAATGGATACAAAGTTATTTAGATGCGGTAATTTACTGCGAATTGTTGCCGGTTCTTTTAACGAAAAATATAATAATTGTCTGGTATCAGCACTTGAATTAATCAAAGAGGCTAAAACCGGACTTGATGAAAAAGAACGGGAAAAAGAGTTTGAGAATCTCATAGAATACATTAATAAAATTAAAGATGAAAAACTCAAAAACTTTGTTCTTGAAATCTATACTGCAAACAAGGATAAAATCCTTGTTATGCCTGCAGCAAAACTTATGCACCACAATTACATAGGCGGCTTAATGGTGCACACTCTCGAGTGCTTGAAGTATGCAGAAATAAATATGGATGCATTTTTTCAGCGTGTAAACCGTGATGAAGTTTATGCAGCATGCCTTCTGCATGATATCGGGAAGATATTTGAATACACTATAGATCTTGAATCCGGACTGATTGACTATGATGAAAACTTCCGCAAAGAATGGATTTCACATTCTCAATACGGCTTTTCAATTTGCATGACAGCAGGCTTTAAGCGTGTGGCAAAAATGATTGCTGCTCATCACGGTAGGGCCGATTGGGGGGCAATTGTTGATTTGAACGAAAAAGACTTAGAGCCGTTTGTTTATTTAATCCACCATATTGACGATTTGTCTGCAAAATTCGGTAAAACAAATGTGGCAATGTTAGGAGGATAATTTTATGGAGATTAATCCAATCAACAACATAGCCGGTATTAATCTTAAAAGTTTGAAAAAATCTACAGAGCCTGAACCGCAAAAATCTGTAGATAAGTCCGAAAATTTAATAAAGGAGCTTGATAAAATGAGTATGATTAACAATGTTAATATAGGCAAAAAAGATTATGAACTAAATCTTTCAATGGAAGAGCTTGAAAAAAGAACACATAAAGATTACCTGACAACAAAGAAAATGCTTGCTGTTGATGCTCCGGAATACCTTGAGCTTGCAGAAGGCGACAAAGAAGCTTTAAAACACCTTGTTAAAGCGGCTGTGGTTCTGGATAAAGTAAACATGCAGCTTGACAATCCTAACAACCTGCCGTTTAAAGAATACCTTGAAGCCGAGATTGCAAAAGGCAATGAGCAGGCAAAGTTAACAAAAATCCTATTTGATGCACAGAAGGGCGTTTGCTCTCTGGATAGAGAAAGCAACATGATAGAGCTTATAAAAGGAGTTTCTGAACGCCCTGGCAAAGGTGTTTACCCGCAGGATTTAGAGAAAGACGAATTTCACGCAATTCTTATAAAAATGCTTAAAGACGGGAAAGTTGACGATGTTGCAAAAATCCTTAACCAGCGCTCTGTTGTTGAAAGAGTCGGAAATGAGCTTGTGGCTACAGATTATGTTGATAAATTTAAAGATGATTTTGCATATATGGCCTCTGAGCTTGAAAAAGCTGCTGAAACTTCAACAAACGCAGATTTCAACGAATTTTTAATCCTGCAGGCAAAAGCTCTCAGAACCGCTGATCCTATGCTTGATGCTTATGCTGATAAAAAGTGGGCAACGCTTCAGGATACACCGCTTGAATTCACTATCACAAGAGAAAACTACTCTGATGAGTTGACTGAAACTGTAGTAGAAAATCCGGAATTGAAAGCTCTACTGGATGAAAACGGAATAATTCCAGTGGCAAAAGACTTTCTTGGCGGTCGTGTAGGAATTATAAACAAAAAAGGAACAGATGCGATATTAGGAGTAAAAAATTACTTGCCGCTAATGGCACAGAATATGCCGTTTGAAGACGATTATATCCAGAATATTTCTCCTGACAGAGAATCAAAACAGACAATGGTTGATGCTGATTTAGTTGCTGTAACAGGTGATGTAGGCGAATTTAGAGCGGGTATAACCTTAGCCGAAAATCTTCCGAATGATGACAAGCTTTCTATTAAGGAACTGGATGGCGGCAGAAGAAATGTTTATCACAGACAAATCCGATTGATTACTTCAGAAGATGCAAGAGAAAAAATGAAAAAAAGACTGGCTGCTACTGTTAATCCGGAACTTCATCAGTATTATAACGATGAAGCAGACCACTGGTTTACAGTAGGGCATGAAAACGGACACTCTCTCGGACCAAAATCCGGAACAGAAGGTTTAGGCAAATACAAATCTATTATTGAGGAAAACAAAGCGGATATGATTTCACTTGCTATGCTTGATGTTCTGACTGAGGCCGGAATGTATACTCCTGAACAGAGAAAGCAGATTATAGTAACATATGCAGCAGATAACATGATGACTTCTAAGCCAACGCTCTCACAGGCTCATAGAGTACGCTCGGTAATGCAGAATTACTATTTTATTAAAGAAGGCGCCATGGAAATTTCACCAGAAGGAATCTTAAATGTAGATATAGAAAAAATGGTTCCGACTGCAAGAAAAATGCTTGAAGAAATTATTCAGGTACAAATGAAAGGTGACTTTTCAAAGGGTGAAAAATATGTACTTGATAACTTCGTATGGACACCTGAAATGGAAACAATGGCACAGAATATTAAAAAAGTTTCCAAAACACTGAACGGCAAAGTTGAATCTCCACTTGCCGACAAACTTTTAGAGAGTTAATTGTAAAGAATAATTAAGATTAAAACTCCTGATAGCAAATTATTTTTGTCAGGAGTTTTAGTTTGAATGCCAGATGATAATATGCAGGAATACCTATGAAAATCAATCAAATCACACCTATACGCTACGGACAGTCTGAAATTAATAAACCTGAAACTGACTTTTTGCCTGAAGAAGAAATTGTTATCCCTACAAAACAAAGCCAGAGCAGCACTGCAAAGATATTGCTCGGTGCAGGAATTTTAGCTACAACAGCTGCTGCGGGTATTACAATAGCAAAAAACAAAAAAATTAAAAAAGAGCTGGAAACAGCCTTGAAAAGAGTGACTGATGCTGAATCTAAAATAAAAGACGCAGAAGAAAAAGTCAAAAAGGAAATTAAGCCTGAAAGTGAAATTAAACCCAAAACGAAAACAATAGTTAAATATATTGAAAAAGACAATACAGAAAAATTAATAAAAAAATATAATTATGCCCTGCTCAATATGAAAAAGCACTATGAAGAAATAATTGCAGAACTCCAGGCAAAAAATAAACAAACCGCAGGAGTTACTAAACCTCCAAAACAGACAAAGAATAAAAAAGATGTTAAAAAATCTGCTGAAAAAGGAATTTTTACAAGATTAAAAAATTGGATAATTTTAAATTATAATATTTTAAAATTAAACCTGAGAACACGAAAAAATCTTCCTGTGGATGAAAAAGCCTTTTTAAAAACATCAAAAGATAAAACCATAGAAGCTGGCAATATAAAAAAACAAGACGGTGCTACGCTTGACTTTAATAAAGCAAGAGAAGCAATTAAAAAGGACTCAGAGTCAAAGTCTTAATTCATTGAGTTTTTGATAAATAGCCGAGATTAGGACGAAAATTATATCGTCATCAAAACTCGGAAATTCAAGATTGAACCCAAGATTATAAAGTTTTTCATCAGAAAGCATGACTCTTGATGTTATATATCCTATAAAATTTGGGTTTTCTTGAACAAACATACATTCAAGTTTGTTACTATAAGTTTTTGTATCTAGTCCTTGAGGCGAAAAAGTTATAAGATTTTTGCCGTCAAAAAAGGAATATAGCAAAAATTCTTCACCTTTTATGTATCTTTCCAAAAATATTGACTTAGCTATTTCTGGAGAAAAATCATAAATATCCTGTCTTATTTTTATAACTTCTTCCAAAGAATTTGCAAATCTCAATATTCCATCTGCTCGAACCACTATGGGAAATTCCTCAGGATAGCTGAGTACATCAGGTGTATCAATCCCGTATTTTGCAGTCATCTTGCGTGCAAAATCACTTGATAAGATAAGCTGTGTCCAGAATGAATTAAGTGCAATACAGTTTACAAAACTTTTCCTCAAGACATCTGCAATCCCTTGCAAAATCATTTTTTCATCTTCGACTATAACAATGTCAATTTTTAAAGATTTGCATTTTTGAGCCAGTTCTTTAAAAGTATTAAATCTGATGTCAACAGCACCTGAAGCCTCAAAGTTCGTAAATAATTTATTAAGATATTTTGATTTAAGTACAGCTTTGAGTGCTTTTGAACTCTCATCAGCAATAATTAATACGTTTAATGACTGCATCCCCTGCACCCTCCGCAATTTGAAATATTTCTGAGGTCAAAAGCTTCATTTTTTAGTAATTTTTCTATTACTATAGGATAAATAACTTGCTCAAGATAACAGAGCTGCTTTTCTATATCTTCAAAGTGAGCATCATTAGGAATAAAAAGCGGATACTGCGCAATAATTCTTTCCGGTTTTGTAAAATAAACCGTTATTCCTGTAACCTTAACTCCGGCCAGAAAAGCATCCTTTACAGGTTCATCACTATTGAAAGAAGGAAGTAAAGAATGATGGCACTTAAGCAGCTTAATATTTTCTTCACCTCTATAATTAACAGAAACAACAAGATCATAAATTTGATAGTTTTCCGGCAGATTTGTGAAGCAATCAACTTCAACAATATCTTCCAGCTGACAAATAATTGCATCAATAACAGGCGAATATTCGGAATATAAAATTGCAAGCTTTTTCATAGCAATATTTTAGCATGTTTAATTATTTTGAACATACTGAAAAATTTTACTGGTGTAATCTTTAAGCAAAATATTATGAGTTACTTAGTAACTTCTGTAAAAACAAACCCTGAGTTTTTATCATAAGAGATTGTATATCTTTTATTAGGTTCGACATTTACTTCGATTTTTTGCGGATCATATGTTGTTCTTACAGATTTATATATAATACCCGGCCTTACTTTCTCATATTGTAATTCCAAAATTGTTGTACCCGGTAATAAATTGTATGCTCTTTCTCCCCAACCTTCAACAGTTTGAACAGGAGCTTCTCCATTTATTGTAAGAACTGATACAGTATGGTTAAATCCTAACGGATTCCATTGACAGTCCTTGATAATCATAACTGATGCATCAGGATGTTCTTCCAAATATTTCTTTTTATGTCCATTGTGGATTTGCATTGCAAATGCCGAATACAAAAAGCCTGCTAAACAAATACCGCCTACTAATAAAATATACTGCAACATAATCTTATTCTCCTTTCCTGCTATTTCTTAATCGTTTCAACCTTTATTACCTGTTTATTTTCATTTTTTGCCCCCAAATCTTCTAATAATTGTTCGTAATCTTCGCCTTTCAGATTTGACGCATCAATATAATTTTCTTTTCCTGTTTCTTTACATACGTAATAAATATCCTGATCGTCCTCATTTTTTGTTTTGCAGTCTTTTGGATATTCAGACCAGTAATATTGTTCAATATCAAAAATATTAATTACTTTATTGCATCTTTTAACAACCATTTTTTTATCCTCAGTCAGTATTATTGATATAAAATCTGTGTAAAAGACTTTTATCAAGAAAAACGCCAGAACTGCTGCAGCACCAATGACTGCAAACAAAAAACTATGAGTTAGCTTACCTGCAAGATTATAAACAAACCAAGACGCACACAGCCCCAACAGTGTTTCAAACATCATCTTTGTGAATTTTGATTTATACTCTTTCATTTTTTCCTCCATAGAATACTAAATTAACACTAAAAAAACAATTTATTTTATTGATTAAGCATACAATAAAATTTCTTTATGTAAATACTGTTTATAAAAATTTATCAAATAAAAAAGAGATAGATTTTCATCTATCTCCTTTTTATTAGCAAGGGAGAGATTCGAACTCTCGACCTCACGGGTATGAGCCGTGCGCTCTCACCAACTGAGCTACCTTGCCATAAATGACAAGATTTATTCTCGCATAAACATTTTTAAATATCAAGCCTAAACACAAATAATAGCAAAAATTATATTTACAGAATTTATATCAATATGAGAATACAAAATCCGACGATTTATAAACAAGCCCATCTAATGCCACAATTCAAGAGCAGCCGAATTTTAACACCCCAATATGATGAATTTATCAGCAGCTATATAAGCAAAGTCATAACAAATGAAAAGGGGAAACTAAAGGCTGTTATATACAAAACTCCGCTGCCTGTTCTTAAAATTTTTAAAAACATGGAAAATCCGAAAGATGTATTTGCAAAAGAACGGTTCTACACTCACTTACATTCAGAGGAAGAAATAAGACGTATAAGCGAAGCTCTTAAATATAATAAAGAAATTGGCAGTACTCCTGTAAAGGCTTTAATTGGCTTCGGAGCCTTTGCATTTGCCTTTGAAACGGAGGATGGACTCGTGCTAAAAATCACAGAAGGAGAACACTTTCCCTATGGACGGAAACCGGCAGATTTTGACCTGCCTGTAATAAAAAGCGGAAAAATAAGCCCGAATGACCGCCTCTATTATTACCTTGAAGAAAAAGTCAGACAGGATAATTTGGAAGATGCTGAAATCGTCAAACTAATTCAGTATATTCAGTCAAAAGGCTACTCAATGAGAGATTATCTAAAAGATTTCGCAGAGCATGATGCCCCGCACGCAGAAATAAAGCAAAAACAATTCGGCAGGGCGTCAGACGGTAAAATATACCTTATAGACCCCGGATGTGCATATCTGCAAACAGAAGAAAAGACAGGATTTTTCAAAAGGATACTGGAAAAAATAAGGAACCGTTAAAAGGTTCCTTATTTTGAAATTAATCATCTGCTTCTTGAACAGGTCCAGAAGCATTGTTTTCCATTCTATGTTTCATCATTTTCTTATGGAAATCACCTCTGTGCCCCCTATAAAAATGCTGAGGTCCGAAATCAGGTCTGAACATCATCTGCTGACAAGGACAAGGTGCTGGCATAGGCATAGGTACAGGCATTGGAGGTTTATGTATTGCTGCAAATAAGCTTAAAGCTAAATACACACCTACAAAAGTTCCCGCTGCTACAACTAAAAATTTTCTAAATCCTTTGCTATGGCAAAAACAATTACATTTTTTTTCTTCTTCAATTTTAATTTCATCTGACATAATTTACTCTCCTTTTTATACAATTCTGGCGGGCTTCATCCCGTCGTTATACTAATCTATATTTATAAACGATTGTAACATTTAAAATGTTCATTTATGCTAAAATATTGTTATGGGAATTTATTCTAAGAAAGCTTGTGAATATTTTAAAGATGGTTACAATTGTGCACAGTCAGTTCTTCTGGCTTTTTCAGATATTATAGGTTTTGACAAAGAAACCTCGCTAAAGCTCTCCTCCTCTTTTGGCGGCGGCATGGGGCGTCTGAGAGAAGTTTGCGGAGCAGTGAGTTCTATGTTTATGGTTGCAGGCCTCTTGAAAGGATATACTACACCTAATAATGACGATATTAAAGGAAATCACTATTCACTTGTTCAAGATTTAGGAAACGAATTTAAATCCGAATGCGGATCTATTATATGCCGTGACCTTCTAGGACTTCCGGAAGGAGCAGATACACCGGCTCCTTCTAAACGAACTGAACAGTATTATAATGAACGCCCTTGCGAAAACTGTATTAAAACAGCGGCTGAAATTATAGAACGCAGACTCTTAAATTAGAGGTGCAAACGTTTTATAGTACAGGTACAACGCAACCAGTATAAGCAAAACACCGCTTACTTTCAGTAATACGGCAGACATGCCGGCAAAATTCTTGAGATTTTTTACACCGGAAGTAAACAGCCCTGCAATAATCAATATTAACCCCTGACCAACAGCAAATAAAAACAGCATCAAAACCGCTGCTGCCAGATTTTTTCCCATAGCTGCAAAAGCCATTATACCCGCTAGAATAGGCGTTGAGCAGGGAGTTCCGGCAAGTGCAAAAGCAATCCCCAGAAGCACAGGGTAAAGGAATAACGAGTTAGTGTTATTTACAGGCATAGCTTTAATTATAACCGGCATATCAAACTCTAAAACGTCCGTAAGCTTAAGTCCCATTACAAGAAGCAAAGACGCCATAATCAAGGTAAAATATCCGCCTAGTGTAGATGCAAAAACACTGCCCGTAACTGCACATATAATACCGATAATAGAAAATACTATTGCCGTACCAAAAATAAAACAGCATAGCTGTATAAATGTTCTAAGCGGAGTTTCTTTCGAGTACCCGCCGACATAACCAATTATAAGCGGCAGCATCGCAAGCGAACACGGCGAAATTGACGCAAGCACCCCTCCGGCAAAGGATGCTGCAAACATCAGCATCCAAACCCCGATTCCTGTTGAACCGGACGAAAATATCTGTACTAAATTATCCATTTATTAACTCTTTCAAATAATTTTCTAATACCTGCGGCTGCATTGTTCCTTCAATGCGTCTTAAAGTTTTACCATTTGCATCCTTAAACACTGTTGTAGGAACAAGCTTGACTTCATAAGTTTTAATCAGCGTCTTTGTTTCATTGTCCTTTTGAGTAACATTAATCTGCTTCAATGTAATGTCTTTATTGTATTTAGGAAAAACTTCTTCAAAAACCTTTTCCAATTCCTGACACTCGTAGCACATAGGTGAGGCGAATTTAATTACCTCAGGCCCTGATGAAGCAAACGAAGGCGGCGTTGTTAATTTGTCGGGTGAAAGGCCGAAGTATGCCACGAGCGGTACAAGAAAAATAAGTAGAATAATGATAATATTTCTGTTCATAGACTCTCTCCTTTTATGTATTGGACAGAAGGCTGGATTACAGCTCTACCCTTAGTCTACCATATAATAAATCTTGCACAAAAAAAATATAATCCCTTGTCAGGCAATATTACAAAATCAGTTATTCACTAACGTGCTCCAGTGCCATTTCTAAAACAGTTCTTACATGCTCATCACTTAGTGCATAAAAAACATTTTTACCGCGTTTTTCAGTCCTAACCAGTTTTGCACTTCTGAGAGCCTTAAGTTGATGTGATACAGCAGATTTGGTCATATTTAGCGCAGCTGCAAGTTCTCCCACACACATTTCTTTTGCTTCAAGCGCAATAAGCAGCTTTATTCTGGTCACATCTCCAATTATCTTAAAAAAATCTGAAAGCTCGTATATTGTATCATTATCAACATTTTGCATAATCATATAATAGTTGAATATTTGCTCACATGTCAAACTATTGTAAAGAATTGTTTACCTGACGCTTGACAGTTGAATAGTTGCTCAACTATAATATAGATATAAAAAGAGGTAATTATATGTGCGAACACGAACATCACCATGAAAACAGCTATGTTATCCCGAGAATTGCGGCAGCACTTATTTTATTTGCTTGCGGCTTCTGGTTTAAACCATTATTTCTTGTTTCTTATCTGCTTGCAGGCGGGGATGTTCTTTTTAAGGCACTTAGAAATATTATTAAGGGACAAATTTTTGATGAAAACTTCTTAATGGGACTTGCTACAATTGGGGCTATTTGTATAAAGGAATATCCGGAAGCTGTTATGGTAATGATTTTATACCAGATAGGAGAATATTTTCAGCACAGAGCAGTTGAAAAATCGCGGCATTCAATTACAAAGCTTATGGATATCAGACCTGATTATGCAAATCTTAACGGAGAAAAAGTTTCTCCAAAGAGCGTTAAAATCGGGGATATTATTGCAGTTAAAACTGGAGAAAAAATTCCGCTTGACGGTGTTGTAATAGAAGGAGAAGCCTCTGTTGACTGTTCTGCATTAACGGGTGAATCTGTTCCGGTAAGAGTTAAATCAGGAGATAATGTAATAAGCGGATGTATTAATCTTGACGGAGTATTACAAATCAAGGTTACAAAAGAATTTGGAGAATCGACTGTATCCAAAATACTGGAACTTGTTGAGCATGCATCATCGAGAAAAGCAAAGGCGGAAAACTTTATTACAAAGTTTGCAAAATACTATACTCCTGCTGTTGTTGTTATGGCTGTTATAATTGCCTTTGTGCCTCCTCTTATAATGCATACAGGGTTTACCGCATGGTTTCAGAGAGCGTTAACATTCCTTGTAATTTCATGCCCGTGTGCACTTGTAATTTCAGTTCCTCTAAGCTTTTTTGCAGGTATCGGAGGAGCTTCAAAAGAAGGAATACTTATCAAAGGAAGCAGCTATATAGAAACTCTTTCAAAGCCATCTGTTGTTGTTTTTGACAAGACAGGAACTCTTACAAAAGGAGTTTTCAAAGTCACCGAAATAGTTTCTGAAAATCCGAATTTATTAAAATTTGCCGCATTTGCAGAAAGTGCGTCTTCACATCCTATTGCAGCTGCAATAAAAAAAGAATACGGAAAAGAAATTCCTCCGCAAAACAACATAAGAGAGATTGCAGGCAGCGGCGTTGAAGCCGTGATTGACGGTAAAAAGATTCTTGCTGGTAATGCCAGATTTGCCGGCACAAAACCGGTTAACAAAGACGGGACTGTTGTTTATTTATCTATTGACGGAGAATTTGCTGGTTATATTGTAATTTCTGATGAAATTAAAGAAGATGCTCCTTTTGCAGTTTCAGCCCTGAAGAAAATGGGTATTACTACAGAGATGTTAAGCGGCGACACGTACAAAACGGCTGTTTCTGTACAGCAGACACTGGGTCTTGACAAAGTTTATGCAGAACTTTTACCGGAAGATAAGGTAAATAAGTTAGAAGAGCTAATTACAAATTCAAGCGGAAGTGTTATATTTGCAGGTGACGGCATTAATGATGCGCCGGTTTTGACCAGAGCTGACATAGGAATTGCAATGGGCGGCCTCGGTTCTGACGCGGCTATTGAAGCAGCAGATGTTGTAATAATGGATGATAAACCGTCCAAAGTTGTAACTGCAATAAAAATTTCTAAAAGAACAATGAATATTGTTAAAGAAAACATTGCTTTTGCATTAGGCGTGAAAGTACTATTCTTAATCCTCGGCGGATTTGGATTTATCACAATGTGGGGAGCAGTATTTGCAGATGTAGGAGTAGCGCTTATTGCAATATTGAATGCACTTAGAGCAATTAAGAGGATAAAATGATCGAAACCAGAACCAATCTTGACAGTTTAGAAGCAGGCAAAGAAGGATACATAGTTTCAATTGAATGTGAAGATAAAGCATTAAGAAGTCATATTCTGAATATGGGACTTACCCCGGGAGTAGAAGTTAAACTCATCAAGACTGCCCCTATGGGCGATCCGCTTGAAATAAGAGTTAGAGGTTATGAACTTACAATCCGAAAATCCGAGGCTTCAAAAATTGTTATAGAAGACATTCACGAAGCTCATAACTGTCCGCGCAGAAACAAAGAGTTCAAAAAAATTGACCATTCAAGAAAGGGTGAACAAACAATACGTAAGAAAAATACACCCCCTAAAACAAAACTCCTCTTTGCACTTGCAGGCAATCAGAATTCAGGCAAAACAACTCTTTTCAACAAGCTTACCGGTTCTAACCAGCATGTAGGAAATTTTCCGGGAGTAACAGTAGACAAAAAAGATGGAATTTTAAAAGGAAATCTAAATGTAACAATAACAGATCTTCCCGGGATTTATTCACTCTCTCCATACAGTAGTGAAGAAATTGTAACAAGAGATTTTATACTTCACGAAAAACCGGATGGAATAATAAATATTGTTGATGCAGCAAATATTGAAAGAAACTTATTTTTGACAATGCAGCTTCTGGAACTGAATATACCTATGGTAATTGCTTTAAACATGATGGATGAAGTTGCAGAAAGCGGAGGAAGCATAGACATAAACGGTTTGGAAGCAGAGCTTGGAGTACCTGTAATCCCGATTTCTGCCGCAAAAAATCAGGGTATTGAAGAACTTGTTGAACATGCTCTTAATGTTGCAAAATTCTGCGAATTACCTGAAAGAGTGGATTTTTGTGAAGAAGCAGTTCACAGATGTATTCACTCAATTATTCACTTAATAGAAGACCACGCAAATTCTGCAAGAATTCCTGTACGTTTTGCAGCAACAAAACTTGCAGAAAAAGATGCAATAATTGTACAATCACTCGGACTTGACGAAAATGAAATAAAAACCTGTAATCATATCATTAAAGAATTAGAAGAAGAAACTGGTATGGACAGTGAAGAAGCACTTGCGGATATGCGGTTTGGTTTTATTGAAAAACTCTGCTCAGAATTTGTGTCTAAGCCGGAAGAATCAATCGGTCATAAGCTTTCTGTCAATGCAGACAAAATCTTAACAGGGAAATATACTGCAATTCCTGCATTTCTATTTATTCTAGGTATAATATTTTACCTGACTTTCGGCCCTATCGGGAGTACACTTTCAAATATTATGAATGCCGGTATTGATAAGCTCACAAGTTTTACGGATTCTACACTTACAGCTTACGGACTAAACCCTGTTGTACACTCGCTGATAATTGATGGTATCTTTGCCGGAGTTGGAAGTGTTATGAGCTTTCTGCCTGTAATTGTTGTATTATTCTTTTTCCTGTCTATTCTGGAAGACAGCGGTTACATGGCAAGAGTCGCTTTTGTTATGGATAAAATCTTAAGAAAAGCAGGTTTATCCGGAAGAAGCTTTGTACCTATGATAATAGGTTTTGGATGTTCTGTACCTGCAATTATGGCCTCCAGAACTCTGCCGTCTGAACGCGATAGAAAAATGACAATCCTTCTTACCCCGTTTATGAGCTGTTCAGCAAAATTACCTATTTACGCCCTTTTTACAGCAGCATTTTTTAAAGAAAATCAGGTTATTGTAATCCTATGTATGTATTTAATCGGGATGTTTATTGGGGTTATTATGGCATTTATTCTAAAATATTTTGTGTTTAAGGGTGAGGCAGTACCTTTTGTAATGGAACTTCCTAACTATAGAATGCCTGATGCAGGCAATGTATACAGACTTATTTACACAAAAGCAAAAGATTTTATAACACGCGCATTTACTATAATTTTCTGGGCAACAATTGTTATCTGGTTTTTGCAGACATTTGATATGCGCCTGAATCTTGTAACAAATTCAGCAGACAGCCTGCTTGCAATGCTAGGAAGTTTATTAACACCTATATTCCAACCGCTTGGGCTTAATGATTGGAGAATTTCAACCGCATTTATCACAGGATTTATGGCCAAAGAAAGCGTTGTAAGCACACTTAGCGTGCTTGCGGGTAATATTTCAGAAATGTTCACACCGATTACAGCATTTGTATTTATGGTTTTCTGCCTACTATATACACCGTGTGTTGCAGCGATTGCAACAGTTCGGCGTGAACTCGGGAGAAAATATGCTGTAATGGTTGTCCTTATGCAGTGTTCAATAGCCTGGCTAGCCGCATTTGCAATATATAGACTTGTAAACATTGTGTTTTAATAGTACGCTTGTAAGAACTAAGGAGGAAAAATGAAAGTTAATAAAATTATAAGTACAGGCATTGGAGAAATAACTAACCCATCCCCGAATGAATTAAGATATATATTGAATAACCATGTTTTAAGCAGCAGCAATAAGCTGGAAAGGTCTATCCTTGCGGATTCGATGGAACTAATGGAAAATGGAAACGGCAGACAAAGAAGTTATTCAATCCTGAAGACTGCTCAAGATATGTATAATTCTGTTATGAATCTTTTGTAACAGATTATTCTCAGACTTCTTAACTATTTGCGCCTGGAGGGAGTGTCTTGCTCGTGCGCGCCTAACGGGTCTACGTCTGCCGCCAATAATATTACAGACATTTTGCCGGCAGAACTTCGCCCTCAGCTCACTCGCGCCGAACCTACTGACAAAGCTCTGCTTTGTATGGGTTCACCAATCTTCCATCACAAAATATTAAAAACAAGGAGGGGCAAATGCCCTCCTTGTTTTTAATGCGCCTGGAGGGAGTCGAACCCACGGCAGACAAGGTTTAGGAAACCTCCGCTCTATCCTACTGAGCTACAGACGCTTACTTTTCACCACTCTAGTATACATAAAGCATTTCACCTTGTAAAGCTTACTCAAAAATGTTAAAATAATACTAAGATGAGAAAGAGAAAGATTTTAGCAATTCTTCCCGAAAGCATCGGGGGCAGGCTTACAATGAGCAGTATCATTGACGGCTTCAGGCAAAATGACTGCAATGTAATTGTCTATGATGAACTCTTTGATAAAAATCTTAAACAAACTCTTCGTCGAAAATTTGAATACATAGCAGGCTATGATTACTCCGGTTTAAAGATTAAAGTCGATAATAACCTTGATGTGCCTTCTATAAACTATTTTTCTGATGATTTAAGAAGCAAAACATCCGGTCCTGAATGGGAAAAATATCTGCCTTTTCTTGAAGCAGATGACAACTACACTTTTTACTGGGATAAAATACTTACCGGATACGAAAACTTCAAAAACATAAACTATCTTCCTCATTTTGTTAATTTCGATGTCTATCAGGATTTTGGCATTGAACCGGAATTTGATATTATGTTTGCGGGCAGACTTGATACTGATTACAGACTCAGTTTTTTTGAAGAATTAATTACCAAGCTCCCGCACCTTAATATTGCGTGGTACGCAATCGACAGACATTACCGTGACGCAAGGGAAAGAGCTCAATATCCGGAGCTTATCGACCTTTGTTACAGAGGATTTATTGACAATGAACAGGATATGGCAAAAGCTATAAACAATTCTAAAATATTGTTTAACATAAACGCGCAGGGGATTTCTTCTCTCAACTACCGTACATTTCAGGCAGCAGCCTGCAAACGCTTAATGATTAGCGACTACAGAGAAGAACTTGCTTTATTTGAAGGTCACATGCCGTTCTACGAAGATTTTTCAGACTTAATTTTTAAGATTGAAAGCTATCTTGAGGATAAACAAGCTTACCAAAGAGTTACTGAAGAGTGCTGGCAGATTGCACATCAATCACACGATTCAAAAAAATGCACCAGATATATTCTTAAAACTGTTCGGGGATAAATTATTATTTGCTCAGCGATTTAGACACAATAATATACAAGTTTACCAGCATAAATCCTAGAAACATTCCTGCAATTACATCCACAGGGAAATGAACGCCTAACCAGAGTCTTGATATTCCAACCATGAAAATCCAAACTCCAAACAGAGCGGTCAGGAAATATCTCCAAAAATCAGATTTTGCATAATGTAAAACCAGATATATTAATATCCCGTAAAAGCACATTGTAGTTGAAGAATGACCGGATGGAAAACTAAACCCCGGATAAACACACGGTCTTTCTCTGCATACAAAATTTTTAATAAAATCAGTTATTACAAAACTTGCTTGAGTAAAAAATATCAGCAAAAAAGCTTTCATATATCTTTTTTCTGATACAAGAACGCTTCCCGCAGTGATTTGCGGCCAGAGCATATGGTAATCTCTTCCAAAACTTGAAATAAATTGCGGAATGTAAGCAGGATACGGAGACAATGCTAAACGGATTGAATGCAGAATATTTCCGTCTATTTCGCGGATATTCGGCATATACAAAACCAGTATCGTAAGGACAACAAAGACCACTATCGAAACTATAACATAATTCCAGTTCAAAGCCATTCCGTATTCCTGCTTGCGAGCCATTTAGATACCGCCCTTCAATCTGGATACAATGACCAGAACTTTATTAAACAAATTCATCACTAATGGAGTCAGCTCGCTTACACAAACAGCAAAAAAGAACAAAGCTGTTACAACAGCAATAAGTTTCTGAATATCAGAGAACATAAAAATCTTATTACTGCGGAAATCATCAATTCCCTTATATTCATCAGTGAAAGGTTTTACAGGAAGCTTCTCTTCTATTTTCTCCAGTACATTTGCATATTTCACCTTGATAAGCGTATTGTAAGAATCAACATTCATCCACCAGAGTGCACTCACTGAAACTCCCAGAAGAGCAAATACAAGCGTTGCGGAGATTTTGTTTAAGAAAATCACATTACCTGTGTAAATTAAAGCGACAATAAGCACAAATACAGAGGCCATGTAAAAACGGTTAGTCTTGAAATTTCTCTCAATAAAGTTTTCTTTCTGCTCAGAATACAATCTGTATTCGCTGAAAATAAGTTCATCTCTATCCATTAAACTCTCCCTCACGCTTATTCTTTACTTCATTCATTAAATCTTCAAACTCCTTCTCATCCAGAGTTTCTTTCTCCAGAAGATTTTTAGCAATATGCTCAAGCATATCTCTATTTTCGCTCAGCAGCTGCATTGCATAATCATACTGTTTATCAACAATCTTCTTAACCTCTTTATCAATATCAGCAGCAATTTCCTCAGAGAAATCTCTTGTATTTCCGAAATTTCTACCCATAAATACATGTTCCTGATCTTTGCCGTAAGCAAGATTACCCATTTTCTCACTCATACCATAAGTTGTAACCATACTTCTTGCAAGATTGGAAACTTTTTCCAAATCATTTGAAGCACCTGTTGTCACATTGTCCTTACCGTAAATAAGCTCCTCAGCAACTCTTCCGCCTAAAATCATTGCGATTCTGTCAAGAAGTTGATTTTTGCGCATAGTCAAATGGTCTTTTTCAGGAAGAGTGAGCGTAATCCCCAGTGCCATACCTCTTGGAATTATTGAAACTTTATGAAGCGGGTCGCAATTTTTAAGAAGTTTTGCAAGAAGAGCATGCCCGACTTCATGATAAGCAGTATTTTCCTTTTCTTCATCTGATATAATTCTGCTTTTCTTTTCAGGGCCTGCCATAACCTTATCAATAGCTTCCTCTAAATCAGGCATTTCAATTTCTGATTTATCATGTCTTGCAGCAAGAAGTGCAGCTTCATTCAGCAGGTTTTGCAAATCAGCGCCGGTAAAGCCCGGTGTACGCTTTGCAAGTGTTTTCAAATCAACTTCTTTAGAAAGCGGCTTATTCTTGGCATGAACATTCAAAATCTGTTCTCTTCCAAGTACATCAGGTTTATTGATAACAATTTGTCTGTCAAATCTGCCCGGACGCAATAAAGCGTTATCCAGAATATCAGGCCTGTTTGTTGCAGCAAGGATTATTATATTAGTATTTTCATCAAACCCGTCCATTTCAACAAGCAGCTGGTTAAGAGTCTGTTCTCTTTCGTCATGGCCGCCACCTAAACCGGCTCCTCTTTGACGCCCTACAGCATCAATCTCATCAATAAATACGATACATGGCTGGTGTTTTTTAGCCTGTTCAAACAAATCTCTTACACGCGAAGCACCAACACCGACAAACATTTCTACGAAGTCAGAACCGCTTATTGAGAAGAACGGAACCCCTGCTTCACCTGCAACAGCTTTTGCCATCAAGGTTTTACCTGTACCGGGAGAACCTACTAAAAGTACACCTTTAGGTATTTTTGCCCCGAGTTTAACATATTTATCTGAATGCTTAAGAAAATCTACAATTTCCTCAAGTTCTTTTCTTTCTTCATCGATACCCGCAACATCAGCAAATGTTGTCTTAACTTTGCTGTCCATAAGCATCTTGGCACGGCTTTTGCCGAAAGACATTGCCTGAGCACCGCCTGCCTGAATCGATTTTATAATAAGCATTATGAAACCTAAAACCAGCAGAATTGTTATTAAAGATGAACCCATGCCAAATGCGGAGTTCGATTCATTAGCTCTTTTGGCGCTGATTTCAACATCATTCTGCTCAAGTTTTGAAAGAACATCAGAATTTTCAGGAAGTACAACTTTGTACTGCAGTTTTGGCGGCCTTACTTCTCCGTATAAAGGATTAGAATTTGTTTTCTTAGCTTCAGGCTGTTTCACAGGCAGTGCAATAAGAGCATCTTTACCCATATCTACGCTTTTAATTTCTTTATTTTCAACTTTTTGCAGAAAAGCAGTATATGACAGCTCTTCTGTGCTGGAAGTAGGTCCAGAAAACAGCATTGAAATAAATGCCAGAACCATAATTCCTAAAATTACGTACATCCCGATTGATTGATTTTTATTCATAGTTCTCCCTCTTAAGTTGCTATTTCATTATAACATAAATGTAACATTTTCTTACAATTTTACGCAATTTTTACAAGTTTGAAGACTTTATATAATTAAGGATATTTTTATGAGCGCACATAATTTCTGGAACAATTTCACACATGGCTTTATGCACGGAATGTTTAGCAACAATCCGTTTTTTGGCGGTTGTATGGGCGGCTGGGGCGGCTTTTTCCAGTTTAACTCCTGTTTTAATCCTTTCTTCATGCCTTATACAAGCTGTATATCTCCTTTCCCGAACAATACAAGTTTATTTTTGGTTCCAAATGTAATGTCCGGTATTGGCTTCAGCCCTTTAATGCCTGATTTTGCAATGCCGGCGCCGAGTTTCAATATAGATATGAACAAACTCTTTCCTACAGATAAGTGGCAGACTCCTGCCTATTCCAGTCCGCCAGCATTTGGTGATGTTTTTGTAAAGAGTTCAAATAATTCAGTAACAGTACCATCAATTGAAACTTCTGATTATAATTTCACATTCTCCAGTACAAAAACAAAAACTTCGAAAGCAGCAAAAACAACACCTGCAACATATCAGCCTTCAAGCTTATCAAGCACAAGAACTACTTCGCTTGCATCGCTGAAAGCTAAGCATTGGACAGAAATGACAGACTCAGAAATGCGTCAGGTTTATGGTGATTACACAAGAGATATCACTACACCTTATAAAGGCACAGCAGCCGATTTAAACAAATATCTTGAAGGCAAAGGCGTTTTAAGCGGTCAAGGGCAGGCATTTATTGATGCTCAGAATAAGTACGGCATTAGCGCATCTGCGCTAATTGGAATTGCAATGAACGAATCAGCACAAGGGACAAGCTCTCATGCAAAAAACAAGAAGAATGTCGGCGGAGTTAGAATACCCGGCTCCACAACATTTAAGACATATGGCAGCGTGGCAGAGTGTATTGACGACATGGCTCGTTTCTTAAAAAACGGCTATGTTAATAACAAGGGGCGCTCTCTGACTAAGTTATATCAGATTAATGCTAAATACTGCCCGAGCTCAGATCCGACAGATAAGAAGGATTTAAACTCTCTTTGGGCACGAAACGTTAACAAATATGCAAGAGAAGTAGAATCAGCGCTGGTGTAAGTTTTACAATTGGTCTACGTACGTAGCATCTTGCTCCTGTGAAATCAAAGATTTCTACGTCGCCATCGTAAAGTTACGTCCTCAGTTCACCGGCTCAACGCCACAAAAAAAAGCCGTTTCATTTGAGAACGGCTACCAGACTTGGGGAGGAGGTATGAAAAACCACTGAGGTTTTCCATATTATTTTTATCGGCATATTTTTTATTTTCTTTAGACTAAGTTAACAAATCTCATCTATACGATGTAGGATTTCTTTTTTGTAAATTTTCATTACAAAATCATATATATCTCTAAAGTTTGAAAAAAATATGCCGTTATATCAAACAGAAAGAGATTTTATTATTAACGAAAGGATACTGAACGATGTCTGGACTTAATGTCAAATTACAAAATGGTGGAACAGTTAATATCAATACCGGTGAACATATTGATAATATCAAGAAAAAACTTGGCGAGGATATTGGTAACTTCTTTGAAAGCATAGACAACGGCAATAAAATACTTGATGCAAACGAAATAGATAAATTAAAATCAAAACTTATAGAGAAGAATTATAATGTTGAAGTTGCAGCTGATGGTAATACGCCAGCAAAAGCATATAACGCAGCAATTCAAAACATCCGAAGCAAGTATGATCCGGAAAAACTCAAAAAAGATTTTAAAACAGAAGAAGCTGATTTGCATGAAATAAAACGCGGAGATTCTTTATACGCAATCGCAAAAAATGCTTTGCGCAAAGAAGGCTTGCCGCATGATGCACGTTCGATAAATGAAAGAATCGGACAAATTGCCTGCCTTAACAATATTAACGACGTTAATAACGTAAAAGTTGGTACAAAATTAATAGTAAATCTTGCTGCACCGGAGGCTATACCACCCAAAGCAGTTGTCGCAGAAAATAAACCCGCACCAAAAATTTCTAAAGCGGAGCCTAAACAAAACCCTAAAATATCACACAGCAGTGCTAAAAATTTACACTGGACACAGATGAGTGATGAACAAATGAGAGAAATATACGGTAATTACTCAAGAGATATAACCAAGCCTTACAGCGGGAGTGCAGAGGATTTAAATAAATATCTAAAAGGTAAAGGCGTATTATCAGAGCAAGGACAGGCATTTATTGATGCTCAGAATAAGTACGGCATTAGTGCAGCTGTTCTTGCAGGAATTGCAATTTCCGAATCAGGAGGAACATCCTCTCTTGCGAGAAAAAGATTTAATGTGACTTCTATCAGCAGTTCACGAGGCTGGAGAAGATTTAACAATGTATCTGAATGTATAGATTATACAGCTTCAATGCTGGCAAACCGCTATGTTAAAAATTCCGGTTTATCGGGAGTTTCCCTAAAAACTCTCTACCAGATAAATGCAAAGTACTGTCCTGTAAGTGATACCCGTAATAACAGCAGTAATAACCGCTTTTGGGCGCAAAATGTCGAAAATAAAGTTAGGGAGATAGAGAAAGCATAAACAGCTATTTATTATCAAGATTTGTAAAAATATATTGAACATGCTCTTAGTTACTGCTACTCTTTTATTAAGGGGATGGATTTTTATGACAACATCATTTACTAATAAAAAGAAACAGCAGACAGACGATTTATCACAGCTTATGCCTCAAAACATTGACGCAGAGGAAGCAATTCTAGGCGCAATTCTTGTAAGCCCTTCCTGTATGAACAAAGTTGTTGAGCATCTAAGACCAGAGTCGTTTTACAAACCTGCACATAGATATGTTTATGAAGCCATGCTCCAGCTCTACAACGGAGAAGACAAAATTGATATCGTATCTGTTTCCGATGTCTTAAACATTAACCAGAAACTTGAACTCGTCGGCGGCAGAGCCTTTATTAACGATCTTAGCTACAAAACAATTACCACATCAAACGTCGAATATTATTCTAAAATCGTTCAGGAAAAAGCAATTAAGCGTTCACTCATTAATGCCGGTTCTGAAATCGTATCCTCCGGTTATGACCTTAACCCTATAGAAGAATCTCTTGAACTTGCAGAAAAATTAATCTTTGATATAGCATCTCAAAAAGCATCAAAGTCACTCGCTCCGATAAAAGATTTAGTATATGACACTTACGCAGAAATTGAAGAACGGTACAATAACAAAGGTAAGCTTACAGGTGTTCCGACTAGTTTTTATGACCTTGATACAATGATGAACGGATTGCAGCGTTCTGACTTGATTATTCTTGCGGCCCGTCCTGCAATGGGTAAAACAGCATTTGCATTGAACATTGCTCAAAATGTTGCACTTCGTGCAAATACTCCTGTCGCAATATTCTCATTAGAAATGTCAAAGAAACAGCTTGTACAGCGTCTTTTGTGTTCAGAAGCAGAGGTTGATACACAAAGACTTAAGACAGGAAACATGCAGGCAAAAGACTGGGAAAAGCTTGCAGTTGCAATGAGCAGTTTCTCAGAAGCTCCTATTTATATTGATGACACCGCAGGATGTACAATCACAGATATCAGAGCAAAGTGCCGCCGTCTTGCAATGGCAGAAAAAAATCTTGGTTTAATTGTAATTGACTACCTGCAATTAATTGAAGGTACCGGCAGAGAAGACCGTATGCAGCAGATTTCCAGCATATCAAGAGGTTTAAAAATCTTAGCAAAAGAACTTAATGTTCCAATTATTTCACTTTCTCAGTTATCACGTGCAGTAGAGAGCAGAACTGATAAACGTCCGATGCTTTCAGATTTGAGAGAATCAGGTTCCATTGAACAAGACGCAGACATTGTAATGTTTATTTACCGTGATGAGTACTACAAAAACGCAAACGACGAAGAAGAGCAGGCTGAAAAAGCAGCAAATAAAGGTGAAGCAGAAATTATCATTGCAAAACACAGAAACGGGCCTGTCGGTACTGTTAAACTTCTGTTCCAGGGCAGTATTACTAAGTTTAAAAACCCTATCAAAACAGATGTGTTCTAGTGCTACGCACGTAGACCAATGGACGGTGGACAATCATTAAACTACAAGATAAACTTTATACCTATAAGTCCACCTTAATTGTAAAAATACCAGATGGATGACATAATGTCTTATATTTCAATAATTTTACTTGCTATAGCTTTATCAATTGATGCCTGTGTTGTATCTTTTTCATACGGTCTGGCTTTTACTGAAAATCGTTTTAAAAATGCAATACGGCTTGCAGCGTGTACTGGTTTGTTTCAGGGACTCATGCCGGTTATTGGTTATTATCTTACGGGATTCGTAAAATCTTTTATTGAACCATATGCCGGATTTATTGTTTTTGCAATATTTACATATCTTGGGGTCAAATTTATAAAAGAAGCTTTTGAAAAAGAGAAAGAAAAACAGCTTTGCATTGACCTCAAATGCCTTTTACTTGTCGGAATTGCAACCAGTATTGATGCTTTTTCAGCCGGGATTTCATTATCACTTTTCGGAAATAGAATACTTAAACCTGCCATTTTGATTGGAGTTGTAACATTTATAAATTCTCTTCTCGGCTTTGGTCTGGGCGGAAAACTCAAAAAATTTCCGACAAAATGGCTTGAGATTACCGCCGGCTGCCTGCTGATATTATTGGGGCTAAAGAGCTTATTTTAGAAAATATTTACAAACTCTGCTAATACTAATTTCAAATATAGGTTTAGCGGGTTTGACTTATAATAATGTTTATATTATTATTGTCGTGTTGACAGCTGAATATTTATACGCTCCAGTGGCACTCTGCCGACGAGAACGATTGAGTATCGTTTGAGGAGAGGGGAGGTAGACGCAGTCTACCGATTCCGCGGGAGTAAGATGAAAACTTAATATTGTACGCTCCAGTGGCGGAATCGGTAGACGCGTTGGACTTAAAATCCAATCGGGGTTCTCCCTCGGTGCCAGTTCAAGTCTGGCCTGGAGCAATTTTCTAAGAACCTGCCAAATTGGCAGGTTTTTTTATGCTCACAGACGCTCGAAAAATAAATTTTCTCGCTTGCCAGACAGCGCCTGTGCAATCTAAGATTGACTACGGCGCTGACGTTGAGTTGTCCTCAGTTCACCGGCTCTACGCCGCTGAATTCGGACATACTCCGAGCTGCCGTCTTCAAGTCTGGCCTGGAGCAATTTTAAAAGACCTGCAGAAATGCGGGTCTTTTTTATTTTATGATAAATTATAATTATGCGAGATATCTGGAACCCATGGCACGGCTGTAAAAGAATCAGCGAGGGATGTGAAAATTGTTATATGTATTATCTTGACTCACTAAGGGGAAAAGATGGTGCAGAAATTTACAAAGTCAAAAATAATTTTGATTACCCGCTTCATAAAGATAGAAACGGCAATTATAAAATTAAAAGCGGCGAATACATAAGAGTATGCATGACTTCCGACTTTTTCCTAAAAGAAGCTGACTGCTGGCGTGAAGAAGTCTGGAAAATAATAAAAAAACGTTCTGATGTTATATTTATTCTGGTAACAAAACGTGCGGACAGAATTGAAAAATGTCTTCCGGATGATTGGAACGGCGGATGGGAAAATGTTTGGCTTAATATTACCTGTGAAAATCAAAAACGTGCGAATGAGCGATTGCCTATTTTACTTGAACTTCCTTTCAAACACAAAGGTATTATGGCTGAACCGTTAATAGGCAAACTTTCCATCATGAAATTTCTACAGAGCGGACAAATTGAAAACGTCTGGGCTGGAGGTGAAAACTACGGAAGCAAGAAACCGCTCTTCTTTGAATGGGTTAAATTACTGTCTGATGAGTGCAAAGCAACAGATACCACTTTCTCATTTTTTGAAACCGGAAATGTTTTCATAAAAGACGGCAAGAAAACAGTATTCACAAATAAAAAGGATCAGGCAAAAACAGCTTTCCTGCTGGATATAAATTATACCAGCAGCAGAGAACAGGTATTCAAACTGGATTTACCTGCGCAATATTCTCAAATAGGACTATTTAATCAAACAGACGAAGAAAAATATTTCAAAAATGAATGTCAGTATTGTTTTATGAAAAGATACTGCGCCGGCTGTTCAAATTGCGGCAAATGTTAATAAAAAAGAGGAGAACTAACGCAAGCTCTCCTCTTTTTAGTAAGATTTTTAATGGATTAACCTTCAAGACCTTCTTTTTGTTTGTTTAACATATCTTGAATTTTTTCCATAATTTCTTCGCTTTTTTCCTGAACATCTGAAACTATATTATCGGCTTTTCTTTGAAGATCCTTAACTGTTTCATCTGTTTTTCTAGCCACATCAGAAGCCATATCACCAATCATTTCTCTAGTTTCAGCACCAGATTTAGGTGCAAGAAGAATACCTGCGATAGCCCCGATTGCAGCGCCTACTGCAAAGCCTGTTAAAAATTTTGTTACTGACATATTATTTTCTCCTTCATTTGTAGTTTAACTTCTTTTAATATTTTTCATATTGGTTAAGTGATTTACTTCTTTTTTGCAAAAATTTTGAAAGCTGAACACAGCCCGCTGAAAAATCCTTTTGCAACTGTTCCTGTTACCGTTGACAGTTTTGATAAAAGGTGAAGCGGCGAATTTTTTATAGCCTCTTTTACCTTATTTACGCCTTCATCTGCCTTGATAATAATTCCGCTTACGATTTCTACGGACTTATTAATATTTTTCAAAGTAGGTACTAGCTCAGTTTTAATAATCGTTGCTGTTTCGTCAACATTATTTGCAAGTTTTGATAAATCAAACAAAACCTTTATAAGCATTGCGCCCACGAGGATTACAATAACACCCGTTGCGTAAGCCAGAAAAGTTAAACTTTGATATAATTGTGCTGTTTCCATTTATTTTCCCCTAAAAATCGTAATCAGATACTTCTTCAAGTTCTTTTGCTTTTCTCATTTTTTTTGATTTAAGCATATTAGAAAACTTTTTGTACTGTCTTTCAAGTTTATATTTCAACAGGTCAATTGATTCCATAGCCTGTTTTTTAGCTTCATTTACAGCTGGAGAATGTTTTTCAGCGAGGTCGCATACAGTTTCTTTAACCTTTTCTCTCATTTCAGAACCCGGACGCGGCGCATAAAGTATACCTGCGATAATACCGCCGACTACTCCGGCTAAGAGACCCATGCCAAAGCCGAATGAAGATTTATCTTTACTCATAATGTACCTCTTTCTTATTTATGTATTCTGTGCCCATTCATTATATCACATTTTGGAGAAGGGATAAACCCTTGAAGGCTGCTTTTAATAATTTTGATTGCTTAAATTTCCTCATGACTTTTATATTAATACTCCAAAATAAAAATGCTGACATTAGACTCTCGAGTTTCGCAAGTATTATCTTATTGCGCAGGTCTTTTAAATTGTCAATCCAAATAGGAACTAACTCTGCCATTTGTTCTGAAATACCTTTTGCAAGTCCGGAAATATCCTTTATTTTTGGCTTTGCTGCGGCAATAAATTCCGATGCCTCGATAAAATATTTATCAAGTTTTATCAAATGAAATATTATAGTAAATGCAATTATTACTTCTGCAATAAAAACTATAGCTGTAAATAATGTAAAAATCATACTTTTATGTCCATATTTGTATTATTATAAGATTATATTTTATAATGTTATAAAAGAAAATACACTTGGAGGATTATATTCTGGTGGGTAGTTTAAGATTTTATTTTTCACTTCTGGCCGCAAAAACAGCCTACATGGCATTACAGCTTACCCAGCTGTCTGCGGGAACCTCCATTATAGGCAGATATGTTTTGAAACTCTGCCCTGATTTTCTCAAACAATGCAACCCTTACATCAGCACAAAAATTAATGTCACAGGTACAAATGGTAAAACAACAACCTCAGGACTTATTACCCATCTAATAAAAGAAAGCGGAAAATCCGTTATCAATAATGCAATGGGTGCTAACATGCTTACAGGTGTTGTAAATGCTGTTGCCGTTTCACTAAATCCGTGCGAACAAACTGATTTTTCGGTTATTGAATCTGATGAAGCTTATCTGGCAAAAATTTATGATCAATTTGAGGCAGATTATCTGATAGTTACAAACCTTTTCCGTGACCAGCTTGACAGATACGGTGAACTTGCAACAACCAAAAGACTAATTCAGGAAGGAATTAATAAAAAAAGAGAGTTAAAACTTTTACTCAATGCAGATGACCCGCTTGTGGCATCATTTGAAGGGCGTAACAAAATTTATTACGGCATAGAAAATGTTTATTATGCAGACGAGAGCCTGAAAGGTAAATCTGATGTAGAAGAAGCTTTTAACTGCCCTTGCGGAAAACCTCTAGAATATGAGAAAAAATTTTTTGCACAGCAGGGGCATTATTACTGCAGCTGCGGTTTTAGACGGCCTGAGCCGAAATATAAAGCTGATGTTACTATTCATAGAGAATATTCGGTCATACAAATAGAAAATGAAAGCTTTACAATACCTCTTGTAGGATTATTTAATGCCTACAACGCACTTGCAGCAATTGCACTCTGCAAAGAATTAGAAATTAAAGATATCAATAAACATTTATCAAGCTTTAAGGTTGCCTTTGGACGAAGTGAAGTAAAGGTGTTGGATGGAAAAAAGACACTGATTCAGCTTATCAAAAACCCTATCGGAGCTAACGAGGTTCTTAAAACAGTTGATAAAGACTCCAATCTGCTGATAATAATAAATGATAATTATGCTGACGGGCGCGATGTTTCGTGGCTCTGGGATGCAGAATTTGAAGTTATAAATAATAACAAAAACGAGATTGTAGTATCCGGCATAAGAGCCAATGATATGGCGTTAAGACTTAAGTATGCAGGAGTTGAAAAAATTAAAATTATTAATGATATTGAAAAAGCTGTTGAATATATTGGAAAAACAGCAGATAATAATATTACAATACTGCCGACTTATACGGCGTTATTAAAACTAAACAGGATGAGGATTTTGAAAAAATGTTATTAGGTGTAAACATAGATCATATAGCGACATTAAGAAACGCAAGGGGCGGAATTGAACCGGATGTACTGACAGCAGCAAGAATTTGCAAAGAATGTGGCGTAGCTTCAATTACAACGCACCTGAGAGAGGACAGACGACATATCAAAGATGCTGATGTAGAGGCAATAAGAATGCTTCCAAGAACACGTCTGAATTTAGAAATGGCAATGACAGATGAAATGCAGGAAATTGCGCTGCGTATAAGACCACACGCAGTTTGTCTTGTGCCGGAAAAAAGGCAGGAATTAACTACAGAAGGCGGTTTGGATGTTGAAGGACAGCTTGATAGGGCAATTGAATTTGTAAAACCTTTACTTGCAAAAAATATAGAAGTAAGTTTCTTTATCGACCCTGACATCCAGCAGATAAATGCAGTATCAAAAACAGGTGCACCGTTTATAGAGCTTCATACAGGAAGATATTCCGAAGCTTACGGCACACTTGAGGAAGAAAAAGCTTTTAAAGACCTGAAAGGAGCTGCGATATTTGCACAGAATTTCGGGCTAAAAGTAAATGCAGGACACGGTTTGAATTACCAGAACGTACATAGAATGCACGAAATTCCTAACCTTGTAGAGCTAAATATAGGGCATTCAATTATTGCCCGCTCAATCTTTGTAGGTTTGGAACAGGCCGTTAAGGAGATGAAGGCACTCTGCGAAGGATAGTATTATAGAACAATTCTCAAGGAAAGGGCTGCTAGATGAAAAATAGAGAAGAAGTTGTAAAAGAAATGCAAGCGGTTGTTGAACAGATGCGGCTTGATGATATAGAAGAAAATCCGGATTGCGAAAATGAATTCTTTACCTGCGCAGCATGCGGAGACACAAAATCGCTTGCAGGCTCTGTTCATTACGGACAAAATTACAGACTCTGCAACGACTGTGTACTTCTTGCAGAAGTAGGTTTTGAACTCGGTCAGATTAAAAACATTGAAGAACTTATTGACGCAATGGAAGACAAAAGGCTGGAAGCTGACTGCGAATTTTTAAAACAAGAACAAAAAAGGCTGGAAAACTAAACTCGTTCTCTATGCCATTCGACACCTTGTTTAACTATTTTTGCAGGGTTTCCGGCAATTACAGAATTCTTTTCACTAAAACTTTTTGTGACAACAGCATGTGCCCCGATAATACTATTATCTGCGATTCTAACATTTTTACAAATAGAAGCATCATGGCCTATCCACACGTGTTTTCCAATTTCACAAAACTTCCCCTTGTTAATAATCTCGCCACCTTCCAGCGCTGTTATATTATGAAAATCTCCGCTAATTATATGAATACCCCATGAGAGTATACAATCATCTCCGAGTTTAATACAGGAATTATCTGAGGCACAATAAATATTAGCCCCGTTTATTGTAACGGCTTGACCGATAAAAATCTTTGAACAATTATAATAACTAACGAAACATGTATTTCTCAAATCAACGTCAGATGAAATAAATATTGAAGAATTATTACCCTCAATTGTAATACTGCAATTATTAAACTTATATGGGGCATTTATAATTACTTCGTTGTTGTCGCCTTTTATATTTATACGCAGCCCGTAAATACATTTTTTCAACTCTTTTCTGACTGAATTTTCATTTATATAAATCTTATTATTTTTCCCTTTTGTCTGATATCCAAGTGATTTTGAAAGCTTTAAACCCAAAATTCTTACAATCTTGAACTTAAAATCTCCTACATACTTATTTTTTACAGAAAATATATCCTGACAAATATCTTTTAGTATTCCCATTCATACCTCAACGACAACTTAGCATAATTTACTATATTAATAACATGTATATAGCATATTAGCAACTTATTTTCAAACAATTATAAAAGTAAGATTTATATTAAAGGGGTTAATATGCACACTTTAAAAGAAAAACTAGGAGCAAGAATAAAAGCACGCCGCAAAGAATTAGGGCTTTCGCAGGAGTCGCTCGCAGAACTTGTTAATATGGATACCCCTAATTTAAGCAACATTGAACGCGGTAAACGTTTTATGACAGCAGAAACTTTAGAAAGGATCGCTCAGGCTTTAAAAACAAGTGAAAGAGAGCTGTTTGATTTCAGTGAACAAGAGCCGCAAAAATATTATCGCAGCGATATTCAGAAATATTTGGATACTAGCAGTGAAGAAGATTTAAAATTTTTTCTTGATGTCATGAAGAGTTATTTTCAACATAAAAAATAGTACAATATACATTTCTCACCTTTTGTAATAAAATATTATAGGGAAAATTCAACCAGATACGAGGTGATATAAATGTGGGAATATTCAGAAAAGGTACTTGAACATTACAGACATCCTAGAAATGTCGGTAAAATTGATAATGCAGATTTAATCGGCGAAGCAGGCTCGCTTGCATGCGGCGATTCTTTAAAACTATATATTAAATTAGACGGTAATATTATAAAAGATGCAAAATTTCAGACTTTTGGCTGCGGTTCGGCAGTTGCTTCATCAAGCATTTTGACAGAAATGATTATTGGAAAAACTCTTGAAGAAGCTAAAAAAATTACAAACAAAGACATTGCTGAAGAATTAGGCGGTCTGCCGCAAGAAAAAATGCATTGTTCAGTTATGGGACAGGAAGCGCTGGAAGATGCACTCAAAAAGTATTACGGTAAAGAAGAAATAGAAAAAGAAGCAGGTTTATCCCAAAGCGGTGATAAAATCGTATGCACCTGCTTTAACGTAACAGAAAATCAGATTTGGGAAGCAATTAAAGTAAATGGCCTTAAAACTGTAGAAGAAGTTACAAATTACACCAAAGCGGGCGGAGCTTGCGGAAGATGCAAAGGTGTTATAAAAGATATCATTGAAACTTATTTAAGAAAAGAAGGTCAGGCACCTGTAATGACTGCTGCACAAAAGATTTTGAAAATAGGCAGAGTTATTGACCAGCAGATTTCACCGCAACTGCAAAAAGACGGCGGAGATATTGAGTTAATTGATGTTGAAGGGAACAAGGTTAAAGTAAAACTTACAGGAATGTGCAGCGGGTGCAAAAATGCAGCAATGACATTAAAAGCTTTCGTTGAATCAGTACTCAAAGATAAAGTTGACAGCAGCTTAGAAGTAGAACAGGTATAAAAAGGTTGAGGCTCCCTATGGGATAACCCCTCACCCCAGCCCTCTCCCCAAGGAGAGGGAGTTAGGAAAAGGGACAAAAAATGATATATCTAGATAATAATGCAACCACAAAAGTAGATGAAAAAGTTTTGGAAGAGATGCTTCCATTCTTGGAACAGGATTATGCGAATCCTTCAAGCATGTATGATTTTGCCAGGAAACCTGCGGCAGCAATCCGCGAGGCAAGGGTTAAAGTAAGAGATTTTCTCGGCGCAAAAAATGAGAAAGACATATACTTTACATCTTGCGGTTCAGAATCTGCAAGTACAGCTATCAAAGGCGTACTCAACTGTAACAGGGAAAAACGCCATATTATTACAACAAGTGTTGAACATCCTGCTGTTTTAAATACATATAAAGAATTTGAGAAACAGGGTTACGAAGTTGACTACATCGGAGTAAACTCCCAAGGCGAACTTGATATTGAGGAGTTCAAATCAAAGCTCAGAAAAGATACCGCACTTGTTTCTATAATGTATGCAAACAACGAAACCGGAGTAATTTATCCGGTAGAAGAAATTGGAGATTACATAAAATCTCATTCTCCTGAAACAAGGTTTTTTGTAGACGCAGTACAGGCAAGCGGTAAACTTCCAATTAATGTAAAGGAAGCAAACATTGATTTGTTAGGAATTTCAGGCCATAAATTCCATGCACCGAAGGGTGTAGGCGCATTATATGTTAAACCTGATGTAAGACTTACACCACTTATTAACGGCGGTCATCAGGAAAGAGGTCTGAGAGCAGGTACAGAAAATGTTCCTTATATCGTCGCTCTGGGTAAAGCTGCAGAACTTGCTCAGGATGCTCTTCAATTTGAATTAACCGAAGTTAAGCGTTTGAGGGACAGGCTTGAAGAAGGTATTATGAAAAATGTTTTCAATGCAAGACTGAATAGCTCTATTAAAAACAGAGTACCAAACACTTCCAATATAGGGTTTGAATACGTGGAAGGCGAATTAATACTTCTTCACCTGAGTGATATTGGAGTTTGTGCAAGTTCCGGAAGTGCATGCACATCAGGTTCGCTTGAACCAAGCCATGTATTAAGAGCAATGGGAATACCATTTACAGCTCTTCATGGTTCAATAAGATTCAGTCTGTCAAGATTCACTACAGAGAAGGAAATCGACTTTGTTGTTGAACACATGCCGGCAATTATGGATAAATTGACATCAATTTCTCCATTTCAAGATGAACTGAAAGAACTAAGGAAACGGAGAGGTTAACTAATATGATTGATATAGTTTTTGAGCCGATTGCAAAATTTTTTGGAACACATGCCAAATTCATCATTGGTGTTATCGTCAATATAATTTTGATATGGGGGACTTCCACTCTGATTGATGTTTTCAGTTCCAGAGTAGAAAAAAAATTACGGTTAAAAAACTCGGACTCTCCGCTTTTAAACCTCCTGCCGGTTCTGTCTAAGATATTAAAAGCAATCATCATCTTCCTTCTGCTTGCAGGATTTTTACAAAGTTTTGGATATAATGTAACATCACTTATTGCAGGTTTTGGAATTACAGGTTTAGCAGTCGGTTTTGCTGCTAAAGAAGCAATAGGAAACGTATTCGGGTCTGTAGGACTTCTTGCGGACAGAGTTTACAAAATTGGTGAATACATAAAGTTTAACGGCTACGAAGGTACTGTTGAAAATATTAACTTGCGTTCTACAACAATCAGAACACTGGAAGGTTTTATTGTTAATGTTCCTAACAACCAGCTTGCGAACGAAGAAATCACAAATGTTTCTCAAGCTCATAGAAGAAGAATAGATATTTCAGTAGATGTTGAGTACGGAACTTCTAACGAAAAGCTTGACAGAGCCTGTGAAATACTTAGAGAAATTGCAGACACTAATGACGACATTGAGGATGGAGTTCATGCTTTTATTGAAAACATGGCACCGAGCTCAATTGTTGTAAGATTGGTTTGCGAAACTTCCAGAACCTCGTGGGCAGATTATGTTCAGGTAAAAAGTTCTGTTATAAGAAAAATAATTCACAGATACAGGGAAGAGGGAATTGAATTTGCGTTCCCTTCTACAAGTATTTATATGGCAAAATAATTAGTAGTTTGTCTAGAAGGAGTGCCAGAAGGTTATAAAAAAAAATGAAAATCAAGATAATTGCGCTCGGAAAAATCAAAGAAAAGTTTTTGAAAGACGGCATTGACGAGTTTATGAAACGTCTTACACCTTATGCTTCTGTTGAAATTGTTGAGCTTCAGCCGGTCGAAATTAAGGATGAAAACCTTATTGAAAAAGCACTTATGCAGGAGGGTGATAAGATTTTATCACTTATTAAAAATGATTCGTACGTAATTACGCTTGAAATTGACGGAAAACAATTATCATCAGAGGATTTTGCCACAAAAATAAATGAAATTACAATCAACGGCACAGGAGAACTTGTTTTCATAATCGGCTCTTCCTGCGGAATTGCCCGTACAGTTTCTAACCGTGCAGATTTTAAACTCAGCTTGTCAAAAATGACTTTCCTGCATCAGTTTGCAAGGCTTCTGCTTATCGAACAAATTTACAGAGCTTTCAAAATCCTTAAAAATGAAACTTATCACAAGTAACTTCATGATATAATTTACCTATGAATAGCATAACAGTTAATTGTCCGGCAAAGATTAATCTTACGCTGGAAATAGTTAATAAAAGAGAAGACGGATTTCACAATATCAAAAGTATTATGCAGACAATAAGTCTGTATGATACTCTTATTATCAAAGTAGGGGAAGGCGATGGAGAGATTTTACTGTCAGGAAATAGCAGTGAAATTCCTTATAATGAAAAAAACCTTGTATACAGAGCTGCTGAATTATTTTATAGAGAAACAGGCATTAACAATGTCAGGACAGAAATCTATATAGACAAAAATATTCCTATTTCAGCAGGTTTGGCAGGAGGAAGTTCTGATGCTGCAGGAACTATTTTCGGACTCAACGAATTATTAGGCCATCCGCTAAAAACAATACACAAACTCTGCGAAACTCTGGGCTCTGACCTTAATGTCTGCTTAGAAGGCGGTTCGATACTCGCAACATCAAGAGGTGAAGTGATAAAGAAACTTAAGCCCGTTAAATCGAAACTTACGCTTATAAAACCTAAAAATCTCGGAATATCTGCAAGAGAAGCTTACACAAAATATTCAAATAAGACCAACAAACCTCAAAAGAATATGACAGAGAAAATGCTCAATGCGTTTGATAACAATCAAGATTTTTCAGAATATCTATACAATGATTTAGAATACGCTGTATTTGATGACTACAAAGAGCTCAAAAAAATCAAAGAATATATTCCAAATGCCGTAATGTCAGGCTCAGGCTCTACATATTTTGTACTCGGTGATGAAGTTAATACCGATATTCCTGGTGATGATTATCAGATTATAAAAGGGTTAGAGTTTATTGAAACAGGAGTCGCCATTTCACAATGTAACAATTTTGTTACGAACTAGCAAATAATACTTTTAGAGGTTATATTATGCTATGAGGATATTTACAATGTAAAGATAAAATATCCTTAACATGAGGTCTAACAAGTGGTAGATAACAGATCAGCGGGTTTTTATGGAATCGGCGGGGCATTTAATTTCAAAAGCGGTGACCCCTCCGGCACTGCTGCTAAAATGAGTCAGGACAAGTACGGCTCCGAAGCTATGTACCTTCCGCCGGCAGAAGGCGAAGAAGAAGGTAATAATTTCTACAATCAGGAGTTTGTTGACAGAAGTGCTCTGCTCAGAGCAACCCTCAATTCGCTTGCAATGACTAATGTTGCATCTGTTCTTAATGCAAAAAAACATAAGAAATCAATAAAAGATTTACTTGCAGAAGAAAAAGAGAAAAGCGAAGAAGAAAAAGAAATTGAACGGCTTGAAGCTGAGGCTGACGAAGAATACAGAGAAGCTTCAGAAGAAGAATAAAACTGTCTAACTATACTATTTTATTACCGTTATTTATAGTATAATACTACATGACAAGGGGTGTTTTATATGTCAAATGATAAAAAGACTAACGGTAATAAATATTCATTAAGAGATGCCAGATTTTATAATGCCTGGCGCAGAATGTTTCAGTTTCTCGTAACACATGTATTCTATATGATAAGATTTAAACTTGTCTATAGATTAGAAATTTACGGAAAAGAAAATATACCTTCTGATAACAATTTTATTGTTGCAGCCAACCACTTATCCACACTGGATCCTCCCCTGGTTTGCGGTGTAATGAACAGGGGCGTTGCATACATGGCTAAAAAAGAACTTTTTGAAAACCCGTTTATGCGCTGGTGGCTTGACTGGCTCGGGGCATTTGCAGTAGACCGCGAAAAACTCGGTGTTTCTACTATTAAAACAGTAAAGAATCTTAAGGAAACAGGATGGGTACTCGGCATCTTTCCACAGGGAACAAGACAGGAAGCCGGAGAATTCAGCCACATAACAAAGGGATTTGCTTCACTGGCTAAAAGTACAAAGTGCGGAATCCTGCCGATTGGAATTACCGGTACTCAAGAAGTTAAAAGAATTCCTTTTACAGGAAAAATCATAGTAAGAATAGGAAAAATCATACCTTACACAGACGATGTTACCGGTATGGTTGATAAGTGGGAAAAATCAATAGAAGACCTTACCGGATTTAAGTATGTAGAAAAAGATAAAGTATGTTCATGAAAAAGATTTAATTTAAGTATAGCTGGAAGGAAATGATGAAAGCGGAGAAGAATTACAATAGAAGAACAGAAAAAGATTATAACTGGTTCAGAACGTTTTATTATATGTGGTTTCTGGGTACTGTAGTATATCCGGTGACTAAACTCATGTATAATATTAAAATTGAAGGGCGCGAAAATGTGCCCAAGAAATCAAATGTTATATATGCAGGCAACCACGTTTCTTATATTGACCCTCCACTAATTGCTCTGGCAGCATGGAAAACCATTGCTTATATGGCAAAACAGGAATTATTCCATGATGACAATAAATTGCTGCGCTTTCTTGTACATACGCTGGGAGGATTTGCAGTCAATAGAGAAAAACCGGAAATCGCAACATTTAAAACAGTAAAATCCGTTTTTAATACCTCGTGGTCACTGGGTATTTTCCCGCAGGGCAAAATTATTAAAGAGCCGGTTATAAGCCATGTACACAAAGGTTTTATTATGTTTGCGAAAAAATTTAAGGCTGATATAGTTCCTGTCGCTATTTGCGGCTTTGATGGATATGCCAAAAAGCTGTTCGAAAAACATATTACTGTAAAAATCGGAAAACCTATTCCTTATACACTTGAAGAAGACGAAATTATGAGAGAATGGGCGGGACAGATTTGTGAATTTACAGGTTATGAGAATAGAATTGAAGAATCAATAGCAAATCCGGCACTTGTCTAATTTACAAATGTTTACAGTTGCGCAATTTTAAATATTGAGCGGTTTTAATAGTTTTGTAGTAAAAGAAGGTAATAACGCATGAATATCCCGCAAATTATGGGACTTAGATTAATGTCCCCGTTTACAGAGCAAAAGCAGCAGCGCAGAACATCTAGCTTTGGTTTAACAATGGCGCAGCCATTGTTAAAGGATACTGTATCCTTCGGTGCCACAGCTAAAATGTTAACCTCCAGAAAAGACGGAGTTTCATTGAAAGCTGCAAGAGAAGTGTATGCAATAACCGAAACAATGCAGCCTAAAATTCAAAAATTTCTCAATGAATTATTCGGAGATTTACAGGTTACCCAATTTAAACCACAAAATCCTATTTATAAAATTTCTGACAGAGCTAAAACTCCCGAGTCTATCAGGGAAAAGAGTGCTACAAGACAGTGGAACTGCAGAGCTGAAATTTTAGATTTTATGACAGATCTCAACGGCGCAAAAATCGTAATGCGCGACGGTTCAAAAAAATCAGTAGAAAAAGTTCTTTCAAGATTTATTGAACCAATAAAGAAGGGCAAAATTGAACTTATTGAAATCGAAAACAAACGCCCTAAAGTAACACAAAAATTAAGCAATTCTAAAAAATCCCAGTATGATTATGCTTCCATTGATTTTCTTGAACAATTACAACGTATTCAAGAAGATAAGTGGGCTAGCATGAAACTTAAAGAAAAAAGAGAAGTAAGAACTGATATGTTTGACTTTACAGAAGTTAACTATCCTGCAATTCACTTCTTATTTAAGCTTCCCGGTGAAACAAGACCGTTTGAGCTTATGATTATGGGTAAAAACGTTAATGCATATAAAGATTTGGATGACAAGCTGTTTAAGATTTTAAACAATAAAAACATTGATAAAAAATACAAACCGCTTGTTGATGTCGTTTCTCCTCTTTCAGAGCCCGGAAATAAACCTCTGCTGGAGTTATTCAACAAATACAGAGGCGATGCATTTTTATTCCAGCGTGCTAAGAAGCCAACCGCATTCTCAGAAAGCTATGAAATTGAATACTTTCTGCCGTTGACAGAAGATTTACCGCCTCAATATGATTTAAACAACTTACATAGAATTATGCAGGAATGCGAAGCAAAAGCGGCTGTAAAACAACGCACTAAAAAGCCTTAACTTGAAGTTTTTTTGCGTTTCTTCTGGGGTTTATTATTTTTCTTAGTAAACTGCTGCGGAGCATGACTGTATGATGTTTGAATTCTTTTTACACTAAATACATCAGGCATAGATTGTAATGCTGTCATAACCTTACGCAAAGTATAAATATTATCAAGTTCTATTCCAAGTTCAATAATACCAACCTTGCCTTTTGATTTAACGTTTGCAGAGTTGATATTTGTGTTGTTATCCGAAACAACACCTATAATATCTTTCAAGAGCCCCATTTTCTCAGCTGTTTCGATGCGAATCGTCGTGCTGTATGTTTTGTTGATATTATTACCAGACCAGTGAATATCAATCAAACGCTCAACCGGAATATTTTCAAGCGTTTTGCAGTCCAGCCTGTGTACCGTAACCCCTTTTGAGCGTGTTACAACCCCTACAATAGGTTCACCCGGAATTGGAGAGCAGCATCTCGCAAAAGAATAAAGAAGCCCTTCCAGCCCGACAATATCTTTTTCAGAAGCTTTTCTAGGTTTATGATTAGCAGGTCCTTCCTGTTTTGGAGGTTTTCTCAGACGGTTAATAATCTTATTTACGGTAGTTTCGCCGTAACCAAGTGCTGCGAATAAGTCGTCACCGCTCACGTAGTTCATCTGTTTTGCAACTTTATCAAATTCGCCATTCTTAACATATTCGTCAAAAACTGTTTTGGTAAGTTCATGTTCAAGGTTTGCTTTACCGATTTCAATATGGTCTTCACGTTTATTTTTCTTGTACCACTGACGTATTCTTGAGGCAGCTTGTTTTGTTACAACGAAATTCAACCAATCTAAACGTGGTGCTGAAACTTTTGAAGTCATAATTTCAACAATATCGCCGTTTTTAAGCTTGGTATCAAGTTGTGCAATACGTCCGTTTATCAAAGCACCGACAGTTTTATGCCCTACATCAGAGTGAATACGATATGCAAAATCAATCGGAGTAGCGCCTTGTGGAAGGTCAATTACATCACCCCCCGGTGTGAACGCAAATACCTGATCTGAAAATAAATCGAGTTTTACTGAATTAACAAAATCTTCGGCATTTTTCGTTTCTTTGTTGTATTCAACAAGTTTACGCATCCATGAGAATTTAATATCACTGGCCGAATCAGCTTTTCTGGAGCCTTTTTCTTTATATCTCCAGTGTGCAGCAATACCATATTCAGCAATTTCATGCATTTCCCAGGTTCTAATTTGCACTTCCAGCGGTTTTTGGCGCGGCCCGATTACAGAGGTATGCAAAGATTGATACATGTTGCCCTTAGGCATTGCAATATAATCTTTAAAACGCCCCGGAATAGGTTTGAACTGTGAGTGAATAAGACCAAGAACTTCATAACACTCTTTTTCTGTATCAACAATAACACGGACTGCTGTGATATCATACAAATCGTGAAATGCGACATTAAGTCGTTTCATTTTGTTATAAATACTGTAATAATGTTTTGCACGGCCTGTAATCTGAGCATTAATTCCGCTGGCTTTAACATCTTTAGAAATCTTGTCTATAAGCAGTTTTACAGTCATTTCTCGTTCAGCTTTTTTCTGCGAAACAAGCTGAGCAATTTCATAATACTTATCCGGATGAAGATATTTGAGCGACAAATCTTCAAGCTCTGCTTTTATTTTACCGACCCCTAAACGATTTGCAAGCGGCGCAAAAATATCAAGAGTTTCCTGAGCAATTCTTTGCTGCTTAACAGGTGTCATATAATTAAGCGTACGCATATTGTGAAGTCTATCCGCAAGCTTAAGAAGAATAATTCTGACATCGCTTGCCATTGCAATAAGCATTCTTCTAAAGTTTTCTGCCTGACGTTCCTCAGTAGATTTGAACTGGAGTTTGCCTAGTTTTGTCACGCCCTGAACAAGGTTCAAAACATCTTCTCCAAAAAGTTCCTTTATCTCTTCAGGTTTTGTTTCTGTATCTTCTAATATATCGTGCAAAAAGCCGGCCATTAGAGTGTGTTTATCTGCTCTCAAGCCGACCAAAATCTTTACGACTTCCATTGGATGGATAATATAAGGCTCCTCTGAAACCCTATACTGTCCTGAATGAAGTTTTCTTGCAAACTCAAAAGCTTTTTCAAGCTCTGTTATATCATCGTCTGAATACTGCTGCTCTGCTAAAAGCGCTCTTATCTCATCAAAGGTTATTACATACTGTTCCATTATGCTTTTATCATAGTAGTTTTTAAGCGATTTTGCAAGTATTATATTATATACTCTGCGCTGCGATTGCTTTGTAGAAGCTGATATAATCTATCATGCAGTCAAATTCACTAGAATAAACCAGCTTATTAACCGTCAGCAGATTTTCTTCCATCTGGTTCAAATCAAGTTTTGCGATAACACCCTGAGCGAACTTATCCTTTGAAAGCTGAAAATCTTTTTGTTCAAGCTCCTGTATTTTTTTCTGCTTGGAAAGTTTTTCCCTGTCCATATTTACAGAAACCAGAGAGTCGTTAACTTCCTGCATAGAAGTAAGATTTACTTTTTCATAATTCTTAACGCTTCTTTCGTAAGCAATCTTTTTAGCTTTCAGATTTGCCTTAAGCTTTCCGCCCATAAAGAACGGTTGAATTACACTTCCGCCAAGCCCCCAAATCATGTTGGAAGTAGTGAACAGGCTTTCAAAGTATTTGGAATTAAAGATTACCCCGCCGCCCAGACTAAGCTGCGGAAGCATTTCTTTTCTTGCAATTCTGACATCAATGCCGGCCTTTTCAAGCATCTTTTCTGCTTTTAAATAGTCCGGACGCTTCATTATTACCTCAGAACTTACGTACTCAGGAATATTGCCCGTAAAAGCCAGCTCTCTGTAATCAGTTCTTGCATATTCTTCAATATTATTAGGGCTGTCGCCTGTAAGTACTGCAAGCTGGTGAAGAAGTTTAGTCCTTTCCTTCTTCAAATCTGTCAAATCAGCAACACCTGAGATGTAGGATTTATTAGCTTTTACTAAATCCGAAGTTGAAACCAGCCCTTCGGCATTGCTTACAGACATAATCTCAAAAATCTCTTTTCTCAGCTTAACAATATCTTCCTGCAAATCAACCATTGCATCAAGCTTTACAATATTTATATATGTACTTCCTACAGCAGAAGCAATTGCGATATACGCAGCCTGCTCATCTAGAATAGAAGCTTCATAGAGTTTTCTGACCGAAGTTGTCTTATTATGATTTTTTCCCCAGATATCAAGCTCATAGTTTGCAATTATAGGCAATCCAAACCCGCCGGCTGAAGGCCCGATGAACTTGCCGTATCCCGGAAGAAATCCGGCTGATACAGTCGGAAGCTCACCAGCACGCTGGGCAATAACATTTTGATAATATTCATCAATTGTTAAGGTTGCCATCTTTAAATCCTGATTTTTATCCATTGCTTTTATAATATAAGCATTTAAATTATCGTCATTAAACTGACCCCACCAGGACATATTTATATAATCATATTTATTTTTGGTTGGTTTTATTTTAGTTTCTTTTTTCTTCTTTGTTTCAGGTTTTGTGCCGTCTACTTTAACTTCCTCTGCACCTGCATTCAAAACAGGAGTCTTTTCTGCAGCTATAACTGTACCTATATTTCCCATACCAAGTGATATTAACAATGCCAGTGATAAAATTTTCCTCATCTTTTTTCTCCAAGTACTTGATTTTTTCTAATAAGAATGATAACATAACTATGTTGCATTTGCAACATGTTGTAAAATAAACATACTTCAAATAGGGGATTTACATTTTGCAAAACCACTTTACAGAAACAATATTCTACCAAATAGAATTAACTGCAAAATATTGCAAGCTTTTAGGTTCGCAGGTTTTTGAAAAATTTAATGCAGGAATAACCTGTGAAGAATATTCTGTATTAGATGTTTTGCTAAGCAGTCCTGAATTATGCCAGAGAGATTTAGCCAAGCTGATTTTAAAAGATAGAGCTAACACTGGCAAATTGCTCGATACACTTGAGAAAAAAGGATTTGTTAAAAGAAAACTATCTATAAAAAACAACAGACCGGTAAAAATTGTTGAAATTACCGAAGCCGGAAAAGAAAAAGTCACAGATGTCTTAGAACGTATACGTCCTCATTATGAATTCGTAAAAGAAAGAATTAATAACAGCGATGTTGCAAAAGTTGGAGATTTACTTAAAGAATTGAGAAAAATTCTAGATGAAACATTAGAAATACAGATTTAAGGGTGAAAGAAATGAGTGAAGAGAATAAAATAGAAGAAGAAAATACAAAAAAACTGCCTGTTAAGAAACGTTATATATTTACATCATTAGCAATCATAGGCGCTCTCGCTGCAGGATATTTTATATATGATGCACTTGGATACCAGTCTACTGATGACGCTTATGTTGAAACAACAACAGTTTCAGTATCGCCGAAGGTTTCAGGACAGATTGTTAAAGTTCTTGTAAAAGATAATCAGCCTGTCAAAGCCGGACAGGTAGTAGCTGTTATTGATAAAATTGATTATCAGGTCAAACTCGATCAGGCAACAGCTGCTTATGAAAAAGCTTTGTTAAACCAACAGAATGCGCATGCGAATTTAAATGCAGCAAATTCTGAAATCGCACTTGCACAGAAAGATTTAGAAAGATATGAAAATCTTTATCAGGCAGGAGCGGTATCAAAACAAACTTTAGACAAAGCCAGAACAAATCTGGAAAGTGTTCAGGCAAAACAGACAACTGCAGAACAGTCTATATTTTCAAAAGATCCTTCTAAAAGTGCAAAAGTTGCAGATGCCGACTTGAATGTTTTGAAGGCACAAAAACGTGCTGCAGAACTGGCTCTTGAGTATACTGATATTAAAGCGCCTATTGACGGAACTGTTTCCAATAAAAAAGTTGAAGTCGGCATGATGGTACAGCCGGGAAGCCCGCTTTTTGTTGTAGTTCCGCATGACGTATGGGTTGTAGCTAATTACAAAGAAACACAGCTTACTCATATGAAAAAAGGCATGGATGTTGATATCAAAATTGACACTTATCCTGACAAAGTTTTCAAAGGAAAGATTGACAGTATTCAAAGAAGCTCCGGTGCAAAAGCTAGTTTGTTCCCGCCGGAAAATGCTGTAGGGTCTTTTGTTAAAATTGTACAAAGAATTCCGGTTAAGATTGTATTCACAGAAAAAATTGATCCTGAAGAATACGCTATTATACCTGGAATGTCTGTTGTGCCAAAAGTAAAAATTAGAGATTTCAAAGAACAGTAAGTTTAAAAAAAGTAAAAATTTCAGTATTACGACTCAGCGGCGGCATGATTCTCGTCAATGCCGTCCTTTTTTTATATATAATTAAATTATGCAAATCTACGCTGATAAATGTTTTGAAAATCCTGTTCGTATTATTGAAGCAGAAGAAAATTTACAAGAAGCTCTCAACGAAATTGACAAACTGCGAAAAAAATATTTTCTTCTGGGATACATAACATATGACTTTAAAAAGTTATATTTTGAAGTTTTTGACAAATACAAAAAGTATACTCCGGCAAAATCAAAACAACTTGGCACAATAATCCGTCCTAAAATAACAAAAGAACAGTACATAAATGCTATAGAAAAAATAAAACAATATATTTCAGAAGGTGTTACTTATGAAGTTAACTACACCTACCCGTCAGAGGTTCTCACAAATCTGGACGGAATTGAACTTTTTGAAGCACTTCTTGATAAACAAAAAACACCGTATAATACATTTATAAAAAATAAGTACACAACACTTCTATCCTTCTCTCCGGAACTATTTTTCAGGCTTGAAGGCAGAAAAATTACAACAAAGCCGATGAAAGGAACAGCCCCGAAACTTGATGACGGGAAAGATGAGGAGAGGCGCGATTTTTTATACAATGATATAAAAAATCGCGCCGAAAATATCATGATTGTCGATCTTTTAAGAAATGACCTCGGTCGTATTGCCAAAACCGGCACAGTAAAAGTTAATAAACTTTTCGAAATAGAAGAACACCCTACTGTTTATCAAATGACATCAGAAGTTTCTGCAATTCTTGAAGACCGCATCAGCCTTTTTGATATTTTTAAAGCGATATTTCCTTGCGGTTCAATTACCGGCGCACCTAAGGTTTCGACAATGAAAGTAATTGATGAATTAGAACCATTTGATAGAAATCTTTATTGCGGTGCAATAGGATACTTATCACCTGATATTTGTGAATTTTCAGTTCCAATCAGGATTTTATACGGGAATAATCATAAATATACATACCATGCCGGAGGCGCTGTTGTTTGGGATTCAAACGCTGAGGACGAGTGGGAAGAAACTTTAACAAAAACAAAATTTCTGCAAACAGATTTCCAGCTGATTGAAACAGGAACAGACGATTGGGAAAACCATATTCAACGGATGAAAAAATCCGCAGCCGCTCTGAATTTCAAATGGAACAGCAGCATTAAAAATATAAAAGGTACAAAAAGAGTGCTTCTTAACAGGGACGGAAGTTTCGAAATACAGGAAAAAACTTTTCTGCCGATAATTTCCAATAAAATCAGGCTAGGCCGCAAGACAAATTCGGCCAATCCATTTTTATATCACAAGACAACAATAAGGGAATCTGCTCCTGATGATATTTTTGATATTATCGGTATAAATGAGCGCGGCGAGATAACGGAAGGAACTTTTACAAACATTGCTGTACAAATCAACGGAGAATTGTACACTCCTCCTGTTGAATGCGGACTGCTTGCCGGAACTTTCAGAGCAAAGCTCTTAGAGCAGGGAAAAATTAAGGAAAAAGTTTTGTACCCGTCAGATTTAGAAAAAGCAGAAAAAATATTTTGTTTCAACTCCGTAAGAAAAATGGTTGAGGTGGAATTATGCTCATAATTGATAACTATGATTCCTTTACTTATAATATCGTTCAATATATCAAAATGTTAGGCATAGAACCAATTGTCATAAAAAATGATGAGCTGGCACTTGATGAAATTAAATCACTTAATTTTGAGCGTATTATTCTATCTCCCGGGTGGGGTAATCCCGATAACTCTGGGGTTACAATGAATGTAATAGATTTTTATAAAGACAAATGCCCTATACTCGGTGTATGCCTCGGTATGCAATGTATCTGCAAATATTTCGGAGCCGGGATAATAAAAGCACCCGAGCCGTTCCATGGTAAAAATTCACAGATATTCTTTAATGATGATTTCTGTTTATTTAAAGGATTAAAACAGGGGTTCAGCGCCGCCAGATACCATTCGCTTATAGTATCAAATACAACAGACGACATTATTATCACCGCCAGCACAAAAGATAATATTCCTATGGCAGTGGAAATTAAAGGCAAAAAGATTTACGGGGTACAATTTCATCCGGAAGCAATCTTAACAGAAAACGGGATTGAGATTTTTAACAATTTCATCTCAATCCCGTAAATTATTTGTCTACATGCGCGCTATGCGAAGTATCTTGCTAACAGACCGTCGAAACCGCGTCCGTGGCGTGCCTCATCTTTTGCCATTTCGTGAACTGTATCGTGAACAGCATCAAGACCTAATTCTTTAGCACGTTTAGCTATTTTCATTTTACCGTCGCAAGCGCCGAATTCGGCTTCTGCACGTAATTCAAGATTTCTCTTAGTTGAATTTGTAACAACTTCACCAAGAAGTTCTGCAAATCTTGAAGCATGGTCAGCTTCTTCAAAAGCATATCTTTTGAATGCTTCTGCAATTTCAGGATAACCTTCTCTGTCAGCCTGTCTTGCCATTGCAATATACATACCGACCTCTGTGCATTCACCCATGAAGTTTGCTCTCAAACCTTCAAGAATTTCAGGATCGACATCTTTTGCTACACCAATTCTGTGTTCATCAGCATAGTTTTTCTGACCTTCTGCCATCATTGTGAATTTATCTTTACCAGCTCCGCATACAGGACATTTTTCAGGAGCTTCACCTTCTGCTACATAACCGCAGATTGAACATACGTATTTTGCCATAATTAACTTCCTTTCTTCTTTTTACAAAATTTATTATAACATATTGTTCATCATGCTTCCATTGTAATTACAACAGAAATTAAGCTAAATATTTTTGGAGTGTTTCTTTATCAAAAACCTCAACACTGTCTTTGGAGTGTATAAATATCAAGCATGTAATAAGTGTTTTGAATGACTGAAAATCTTCAAAAGCAAGTTTTTGTCTTAAATCAGTCATATTGTTTGCCATAAATTCTGTAATAACAGTCTTGTCGTTATAAAAGAGTTCGGACAAAAATTCAAACGCATCACGAGTTTTAACCCCTTCCAGATAAATCATTTCAGGTGATTGAAACTCAACATATCTGAGAGCTTTATCCATGCTGAAGCCGACATTTTCATTGAGTTCGCACTGGTTAACCCCTTTAAGTTCATATTTTGCAATAGATTCAATAGTCATTATATTTTTACCGGAAGTAGCAGCTTCCATCAAAAGAGAATAAATCATATGCGTTTTCCCGCTGAGAGGAGAGCCGCATACAAGAATTATTCCAGGATTATTCAGGGCATGAGAAATTATACTTCGCTGTTTTTCATCAGGGATAATCTTGTCTAAGTGTTTCGGCGGTTTATAAATCTTAAGTGAAATTCTTTCGCCCATAATAGTCGGAAACGATGAAACTGATGCAATCAGCATTGCATTTTCGACTTTAAAACAGAGTTTCCCGAGCTGGGGAATCTCACATACTGTTGCATCAAGATTAGAAAGTGTTTTAAGCTTTGAAACAAAAGCTGAATTTAAAATAGCTGGAATTGTTCCCTTATCAGACGGCTCGCCGTTTTTCTTAAAAACAACTTTCAACCCTTCCTCTACCTGCTCAAAGTTAACTTCATGAACATCTTCAATAATAGCCTGTTTTAAAATAGCTCTGATAACATGCTGTATATGTTCTTCTCCGGCTTCTTCTTTATGAAGTTCTTCGGTCCAGTCAAACTCCTCATCCTCATCAGATGTAAGAGTTATACTGTCAACAGTATCAGCAACTTTGTAATACTCATCAATCTTTTTAACAATACTTGCTTCAGATGCAATAACCGGTTCAATTGAACATTCAGCTGTTTCAATAATCTTATCAATCGCAAACAAATCCAGCGGATCTGCCATTGCAACAGTTAGTACATCTTCTATTTTAAAAAGCGGAATAATCCTGTATCTTCGTGCATCAGCAAAAGTTACGAACTTAAAACACCTGGTATCGGGTTCATAATCTTCCAGATTTACATAGGGAATATGCAGTTTTGTTTCAAGGAATTTTAGAAGCGTATCCTCTGCTAATATTCCGGAATTAATCAGCGCCTGCCCGATATTAATTCTCTGAACATTTGCGAGCTCTTCCGCCTTCTCCAGAGTTTCATATGAAACTATACCGTCACGCACAAGCTCATACTTAAGTTTTTCCAGTGTTTTATTTGTGATGGTTTCCATTATTCTTCTCCGCCGCCAAGATAACTCTCAACCTTCTTGACGATTGCATCAAGCTCAAACGGTTTAGTAATATACTCATTAACGCCTGTTTCCTCGCCAATCATCTTATCCTCGAGCTGCGAACGGGCTGTAACCATAATTATCGGAATATCTTTGTATTTGCTGTCATATTTAAGGAGTCTGCTTATCTTATAACCGTTAATTTTCGGCATCATAACATCAAGGATAATCAAATCCGGCATAATTTCTTTTGCGAGCCTCAATCCATCCTCGCCGTTATAAGCGGTATAACACACATAGCCTGAAACCTCCAGAACAAACTTTAAGCTTTCAACGATGTCCTGCTCGTCATCCACTATAAGTATCTTTTTCATGTGTATCTCCTTCAATATCGTATGAATACATTATATCACATTCGCCGTATAAGTTCCTGTTTTGCTCTATAACAGAGTCAATTTTCTTCTTGAGAAATTCAGCAGAAGGTTTATCACCATCAACAAGAATTAATGATAGAGTTGTCATCGCACCTTCTTTTTCAATAAGCGAATTGGTCATATATGTTTTGTTTAATAAATTATTTTCTCTTAGCAAGTTTTCAATAACTTCATTTGTAGACTTAATCTTTATTACCGCAATAGTTGAGCCATTTGAACGTGCGCGCTGGGCAAGCTGTTTCTTAATCATAACAAAATTGCTTCTGTCATTTGCAACAGGAATTACAAAATAGAATTTTGAACCTTTGTTAATTTCACTATCACACCAGATAGCACCGTTATGAGATTCCATCAGCTGTCTTGCAATCGGAAGTCCGAGCCCTGAACCTCCGACTTTTCTTGAAAGAGAGTTTTCAATCTGAGCAAACTTATCAAACACATGGTTCAAATCTTTTCTCTCAATTCCGATACCATGGTCTTCAACACATACGAGTAAATAATTTCCCTGCAGTCTTTTAATATCTTCTTCGAAACAATGGTCGTACTGAAGCTCTCTTGCATTTACAACTTTTGAAGAAATGTCAATTTCACCCGCATCCGGAGTAAATTTAATCGCATTAGAAACAAGGTTTGTCAGCACCTGCTCTAACCTGTTTGAGTCTGCATAAACTTCTACATCCTCACCTGACGGTGTATATTTAATAACAAGATTTTTCTCTTTTGCAACTTCTGCAAGGTTATTTTTGACATACTCAATGACAGGCCCCACATGGATTAATTCAAATTTGAAATCCATTTTGCCGGCTTCAATTTTGGAAATATCAAGCAAATCGTTAATAATTCCTGAAAGCCTTATGGCATTACGCTTGCCCATAGAAACGAACTTCTCAATATTTTCCGTCATCTCACCGGCTTTGCGGCTCAAAATAATGTCCATAGCATTTTTAATTGCAGTAAGCGGCGTTCGGAGTTCATGAGAAACAATCGAAATAAATTCAGATTTCATACGTTCAAGTTTTTGCAACCTTAGGTTGGTAGTTTTTAACTCTTGATATAAAGCTGCGCTTTGTATTGGCAGCATCACCTGCTGCACAAGAGTTTGAAAGCAGGTCGCATCTTCAGTTGAAAACGGTTTTTCTCTATAAATTTCCGTAAACCCGAAAAACTCATCGTTTAACGCAATTGGTGCAAACATATTGTCAAATCTGAGTATTGAGAAATCATACTCTTGAATATTGTGCTTTATGTTCTTTTCGATTTTCAAATTCCCGATTTTAATATCAACAGGCGGGTCAGAAAGCAGTGATTTATAGCTTAAAATCGCCCGTAATTTCAAAGCTTCAAGGAGTCTGTCCGATACCTTGTAAAGTGAATTAATTATTAGTACCGGCTCACGTTCAGAGCGGAACATAAGAGTGCAGGAAAGCTCAAAATTAAGCGACTTTTCAATCCCCTCAATCATAATTTTGATAAGCTTATCCTTATCAAGCGAACCCGCAAGCTGAGAACTTGTATTGTAAAGAACATTTAGCTGATAAAGACTTCTGGCAAGTTCCTGATTAGCCTTTGTCATTTTTAAAAGAGAGTGACGCGTTTTCAAGCTTGAATCAACAGTAGCAAACAAAAGTTTTTTATCAATCGGCGTTTTAATGAATAGATTTGCATTGTGCATAACATCTTTACCGTGGTCTTTTTCACCAAGCAAGAGGATTATTACAACCGGATACTGTTTTATTTTTCTGCAAAGAGGTTTCAAATCAAGAGTTTCTATATCCCCGTCAACTATCACTATATCGGGCTCTTCCACCTTAAGGACATCAAAAATCATAGTTTCATCAGCTGATACGATTACTTCGTCAGCCGGAAAAACCTCCATTACGATTTTCTCTTTTTCACTGTCCCCGCTAATTAACAAAAACTTTGTCATACCAACATGATAACAAAAAACGGGTAAATGTAAATCAAAACTGGAAAGTTATAAAATAACGTCATTCACCAGTTTAAGAATTAGTTTCAACTCTTTGACATCAGCACTTTTGAGTTTCTTACAGATTTCCTGCTCCAACTCTTCTCTGGTTTCCATATCAGTAAAACGAAACAATAATTCTATATCAACTTTTAATGCTTCTGCAAGTTTCTGAAGCATATCAAAAGATGGGGAGGAATAACCTGACTCAAGTCTGCTTAAATATTTAGAATCAACACCAATAATCTCTGCTAACTTCCATTGTGTATAATTACGTTTTTTCCTTAAAACCTGTAAATGTTTCCCAAACTTCTTCTTATAATTATCCATATATATAATATTTTACGAACTTGTACAGCATTTAGAACTAACACATAGGCCTAGTCATGTCAACTTTTTCTACCAGTCTGGTATACTCAAAGTTGAATATCCGCATGGCTAGTAATTCAATCATGAGTATACAAACTCTCTTGTACCGTCTTCGTTCAAAATTAGTGCACATAAATGTGCATCCGGATACTTTCCGCATCCCAAATCAATACAAATTTTGCCTTCATCAATATATGGTTCATCAAACTCTGTATGCCCGAAAATAATTTTTTGCGGAAGCTTGTGTTTTGAATAAATAAACTTTCCTCTGATATAAACCAGATCGACTTCATCCTGCTCTTCCAGCGGATAATCCGGATTTATACCGGCGTGAACAAAAAGATACTTGTCTGTTAAGTAGTAAAATTTGAGATTCCTGTAAAAGTCCCCGTGAACTTTGAAAATATTCTCAAAGCTTCCGTAGCTTCTGACCGTCGCAGGCCCGCCATAATTATCAAAAAGAAACTGATAATATTCGTCATTTGTATGCAGAAGAGCATACTCGTGAGAACCTATCAAATAAATACATTTATTGGTTTCTCCCAGTGCAATTATTCTATCAACGACACCTCTTGAATCAGGCCCCCTGTCAATATAATCCCCCATAAAGACAAAGACATCGTCCGGACGTGTATCTATTTGAGATAAAACACTCTCCAGTTTTTTAAGTTCGCCGTGAATATCTGTAATCGCTATATAACGCATAATAATCTCATTTGCTACGAAAAATTATAATTAGTAGCAAATTCCCCATTAGGCAATTCGTATATAATTTTTCCGTTTATACAGTATACATTCGGAATACCTTTTCTGCGATTTTCTTCTTGAGCTTTTTTAATTGCCTTATTACCAAGTTTTAATATTTTTTCTGTAATTTCTGTCATTATTGAAATCCTTTTATAAAATCATTATATAAGTTTTCATTGAAAATCTCAATGGCACCATTAATTGATTGTGCAACTAATATATATTCAGAAGAACCATTATAAAAAATATTCCATTCACTAACCAAATTTTGATACATATTGATAAAATTATTTTTACTTCTATAAAATCTACGAACAATATCATTTTGGGGTATGTCATGCCCACCATTTAAAACTCGCACTTTTATACGATTTTCACACATTTCTGGAGTATCTAAATATGAATATATTAAAACCACTTTATATCCCAACTCTCTGGCTTTTTTTATAGTTTTTATATGATTTTTCCCGGCTAAAGTTGTTTCTATTACAAAAGATTTTTTCTTATTAAGTAACTCATTTAATTTGTTTAATACAATTTTTCCAGCTTTAATCTTCACACTTTCAATATTTTCAGGACAAATTTCATGAGCTATGTTGTCAGCATTTAGGAATTCCAATTTTTCAGCAGGTAACAACTCGCTCGCTAATGTACTTTTTCCACTACCATTTGCACCGGCAATTATATATAAAATTAAATCTGACATAACCGTATTATAACATAAATTTACGTTTTGCCTGTATGCTGCCTCTGCAATAAATTTTCAGAGAGTTCACCAAGCTGTTTAATAGAAAGCTTTTCACCTCTTATATTTTCATCTAGCCCCATTTTCTCAATAACTCTGGAAACTTTATCTCTATCAAATCCTGCACCTGAAAGACAATTTTTTAAGGTTTTACGCCTCTGTGAAAAAGCTGCTTTAATAGTTTTTCTAAAGTGTTTATAATCACCGAGCTTTAAAAGCGGTTCTTTCCTAACCTTTAAAGATACAAGCGCAGAATTAACCTTTGGTGCTGGATAAAAAGATTTTCTGCCTACAAGTCTTATTATTGAGCAGTCTGCCCAGAATTGGGAAAGAATTGTTAAAAGCCCGTATTGTTTGGCAGGACTTTTTTCCGTCGCCGTAATCCTTCTTGCAACCTCTTCCTGAACCATGAGAATAATATCAACAATTTTAGCTCTGTTTTTGTTTTCTAAATCATCAATTTCTCCCAGCAGGTGGGCAATAATCGGGGAGGTTATATAGTACGGAATATTTGCAACAATTTTAATTTTCTCATCCGTAAGTTCAGATAAATCAGTTTTCAAAATATCATTATGTATAATCTGCAAATTATCGCATTCAAGTTTTTCAAGTTCCTTAATAGCCTCCTCATCAAGCTCTACCGCAATAACTTTTTTGGCATGCTTAACCAGCTGTTCTGTCACAAATCCGACACCCGGTCCGATTTCAAGAACAACATCCTCTTTTGTAATCTCTGCAAAATCAATAATATCAGAGATTACATCAGGGTTAATCAGAAAATTCTGACCCAACCTTTTTTTAGTTCTAAAAAACTTTGCCCGTTGTAAATAATCCACCATGGTATCAATAATAGTACAAACAGGGAAATGTTAAAACTTTAAACTTCTTCTAAAATTATTAATATCTTGTTTTAGATATAATAGGGAAAGGAGAATATCGTGAATTATTGTGAAACAAAAACTAAAGAACATCTGGAGTATAATCAGCTGCTGGAGGAATTTGTTCTGGGCTGCAAAACAGATAAAAAAATAGGTTTAGAATATGAAAGAATTCCGCTCATCAAAGTTACAAATCAGGTAGCAAAATATGACGGCGAGTATGGAATTTGCGAAATGCTCAGAGAATTTGCAAAAACAGACAACTGGGATTATATTTTAGACGATGTCAACATAATCGGATTAAAGAAAATTCACGATACAATAACTCTTGAACCGGGATGTCAGGTTGAATTAAGCCTTGAACCGCAAGAGTTTATCAGAGATTTAAAAAAACGTGTTGAAGAAATCGACTCCGTAATGCAGCCTATACTAGACAAGTTTGGAATAAAACTTATTAATAAAGGTGTTTCACCAACTACGACCTACAAAAACATAAAGCTCCTTCCTAAAAGAAGATATCACCTTATGGCAAATTACCTCTGGGGAATTTTATCAGATGTAATGATGAGAGAAACTGCCGGTATACAGGTCGGAATTGATTACAAATCCGAAGAAGATGCAATGAAGAAGTTTAGAATTGCAAACATAATGATGCCTTTTGCAACTGCAATGTACGCAAATTCAAGATACAGAGGCGGAGTTGATACCGGCTACAAGTCTTTCAGAGCACTAGCATGGTTAAATACGGATAATGAAAGATGCGGTTTTGCAACAAAATTTCATGACGGCATGAGCTTTAAAGATTATGTAGAAACCCTTCTTGACACACCAATGATTTTCATTAACAGAGAAAACAGAACCGTCAACCTTAACGGCAGACTAACATTCAGACAATTTATGAACAAAGGATTTGAAGGTTTTGACGCAGATATAGATGATTGGAAGCTGCATGCAAATCTGTATTTCCCTGAGGTAAGACTTAGAAACTTTATTGAAATAAGAAACCACGACTGCGTTGGAGGAGGACTTGAATATTCAATTCCTGCATTTTATAAGGGAATTATGTACAACTCTGCTGCTCTCGATGAAGTCAGCAGCATGCTTCTTAAATATTCTTATAATGAAATTAATGAACTCAGATATAATGTTGCCAGACATGCAACTGCATCTAAACTAAGAAAGCATCCTATTTTAAACATCTGTAAAGAGCTGGTTGAAATTTCCTATTATTCACTCAAGAACCAGTGCGAAGATGAAGAAATATTCCTCGAACCGCTTATGGAAATGCTTAAGAAAAATAAGGTTCCGTGTGATTTTTCCTGATTTTAAGAAGTCTTCCTGAATTTATATCCGTAAAACCGTTAATATGGGGCGGGATAAATTCAGTTGACTCAAGGATTTCAAACTCAGACGCTTCTTTTAAAAATGTATCAAAATCACTTCCTAAAAGGTTCTGATAAAATTCGCAGCCGGTAAGCACAATATAATAATCGCCTGCCGGAAGGTTTTTAAGCGTTTCTTTCGTATTATTTATCAATATAAAATTGCAATAATTAAATTTGTTATAAAACATTTTATAATACACATTTGTGTTTAAAGAATATCCTAATATAACAGGAGTTTTGCCATCATAATTCTTAGCAAGATATTCCCAGACATTTCTCGCAGCTTCGGGCTTGGTAACAATATATTCAATCGGTGACGGGAATTTTAAACTTCCGACTGTAATAAAAACAGCTAATATCAAATACAAGATTGCAGAATAACTTTTATAAATCCTGTGCTTAATCAGAGTAAGCGGATAAAGCAAAATTATTATAACAAGAGGGATTATAAAAACCATAAGTCTTTCATCAAGCGGATAATGCTTTGTAATCACCCCGATATATGCAAGCAAAACCGGAATTGCAGTAAAACAAAATACTTTAAGGTTTCTAAGCATAAGCAATACAGAAACAAAAAATAAAATTGCCGCTAAACTTATTCCGGCATAAGTTCTGAATAAATAAAATAATAAAATTTTTACATAGCTAAATATTCCGGAAGCCATTGAAAAACTTGCGTTCCAATAATCCGACATGTCATGGTAATATCTGGAATGCACCGGAATTAAAAATACGAATGTATAAAAAACAAGAACAGCCAGAAACACACCCGTGCCGTATGCCAGATTTCTGGAGCATCTTTCTTTAACCCAAAGATAACAAAACCCTCCTGCTAAAACAAAAAATGAAGATAAAGATAAAAACGGCATCAGCCCGAGAAGTAAAAAAGGCTTAAAATTCCTTACTTTTAAGTCAATTTTCGAGAATAGAATCAATGTAATAATTGAAACCAGAAGTTCTGTTGAATACTGTTTAAAAATACATGAATAAAGAACCGCAGACGGTGCAAGCGCAAGTATAAGCATTCCGGCAGCAGTAACAAATTTATTTTTAAAAAGCCTTTGAAGCAGAAAGCCAAAAGCAGGTATAGCAGCTATACCTGATACCAGAGGTATCAGGCGGAGCATTAAATCCGAAACACGCGGAGTAAAATTAAAAAATGCAAACTGATAAAAAATCTTTGACAAGACAAGGAAAAACGGCGGTGCAACCTGTAGCCGCTCCAGAGGCAGGAAAAGTTCCGGATAAGAACGGCTGATAAGATTTAACGCAAGATTTGCCTCATCACAGTGGAAACTTAAATTCAGAAAATAAAGCTTTAACCTGAAAAATAAACCTATACAAAATATAAGTATAAAAAAACAATAACCTGTATTAAACTTCAGCTTAAACATTTTTTTATTTTATATGAAATGATTACGTTGTCAATTGAAATTTTATATTATATAATAAAGGCACGAAGAGAGAATATTAAAGAGGGGAAATAAATGGAGACTCTTAACAAAAACGAAGGATTAATCACACAGATTATCGGACCTGTAATTGACGTAGAATTTGCTCAGGGCGAACTTCCTGAGATTTACAATGCATTAAAGATATACAAAGAAGACGGCTCATATATTGTTGCCGAAGTGCAGCAAATGCTTGGTTCAAACAGAGTAAGAACCGTTGCAATGGCATCAACAGACGGCTTGAAAAGAGGTATGAAAGTTGAAAACACCGGCGAACCTATTAAAATTCCTGTAGGTAAACCGATTTTAGGCCGTATACTTAACGTAATCGGCGAACCTGTTGATAACGCTGGTCCGATTGAAACAAACGATTATCTGCCGATTCATAGACAATCTCCATCTCTGGTAGAACAAAATACAGAAATTGAAATTCTTGAAACAGGTATTAAAGCAATCGACCTTTTACAGCCATACCAAAAAGGCGGTAAAATCGGTCTGTTCGGCGGTGCCGGCGTTGGTAAAACAGTGTTGATTCAGGAATTAATCCACAACATCGCAATGGCGCATAACGGTGTTTCAGTTTTCGGCGGTGTAGGTGAAAGAACAAGAGAAGGAAACGACCTCTGGAACGAATTTAAAGAAAGCGGAGTTCTCGACAAAGTAGGCTTGATTTACGGCCAGATGAACGAGCCGCCTGGAGCAAGAATGAGAGTAGGACTTTCTGCTCTTACTGCTGCTGAATACTTTAGAGATTTTTCAAAACAGGACGTACTTCTGTTTATTGATAACATTTTCAGATTTACTCAGGCAGGTTCGGAAGTATCAGCACTGCTTGGCCGTATGCCTTCAGCAGTCGGATACCAGCCTACTCTGGCTACTGAAATGGGTGAACTTCAGGAACGTATTACTTCAACTAAGGACGGTTCAATCACTTCCGTACAAGCAATCTACGTACCTGCGGATGACTTAACAGACCCTGCTCCTGCTACAACATTCTCACACTTAGATGCTTCAACAGTACTTTCAAGACAAATCGCATCACTCGGTATTTATCCGGCTGTTGACCCGCTTGCATCAAGTTCAAGAGTTTTAGATCCGAATATTATCGGAAACGAACACTATGATACTACAAGAAAAGTGCTTGAAATTCTGCAAAAATACAAAGAATTACAAGATATTATCGCAATTCTGGGTATGGATGAATTATCTGATGAAGATAAAGAAACAGTTAACAGAGCAAGAAAAATCCAGAGATTTTTATCTCAGCCATTCTTCGTTGCAGAACAGTTCTCAGGCATTGCAGGTAAATACGTTAAGCTTGAAGACACAATCAGAGGGTTCAAAGAAATCATTGAAGGTAAACACGATGATTTACCTGAACAAGCTTTCTACATGGTTGGTACAATTGAAGAAGCTGTAGAAAAGGCTAAAACGTTGAACTAGTAAAGCTGGCAGTCCGCACCCAAGGTGCGCAGGAAACCGGCAATAAAGGTAAAAAATGAAACTAAAGATTATAACACACGAACGTATAGTATTTGATAGTGATGTTGATGAACTTGTTATTCAGACAACGAGCGGACAGATGGGTATTTTAAAAGACCACATTCCGCTTACAACAGCCCTTGCAATAGGTGTTACAAAAGCACGTATCGGCGATTCATACAAATACTTTGCTACAATGGGCGGAATATTCCAGTTTAAGGATAACTGCGCAACAATTCTTACTGATGTCTGCGAAGACGGCTGCGATATTGATGTTACACGTGCAAATGCAGCTAAAAATAGAGCAGAAGCAAGACTAGCAGACGCTACTGCAAAAGTAGACGCAGACAGAGCTCAGGCAGCATTAGCGCGTTCACTGGCAAGACTTAAAGCCGCTTTGAATAAATAAGAAAGATTAACAATGATTAAGAAGAATTTAATTTTTATAACATCAGCCATTATGATTACTACGTTGTTTGCATTTGCAGGTGAAACACCATTTACAAAAGCCTTTCGCGGTTGCACACCTTTTACTGACAGCGGTAAAGTTACGACGGGCGGAATGGATGTTACATCTTCAAAGAAAATCGTAGGCTGGCAGGGTGACAGGTGTGTCTACCGTGAAGATATAAATATGATGAACATTAATTCTACGATTACATGTAAATTTACAAAATCGCAGATTAATGAACTGGCATCAGTAATAGAAGCATATGAGCTTGTACAGCAATATTCAGACAGCACTCCTGATTTGTCTAACCTTGAAGAAGCACAGAAAAATCCGGTTTCCAAAGCCTGGGGCAAATACCTTCAAGACAGCTCTGTCTGCACAATTGTTACTGACCAGCCGCAACAACAATGAAAAACTACGATATAACAAAAACTAAATTAATTATCTGGGATTTGGACGATACTTTCTGGAAAGGAACTTTATCAGAAGGCGGAGTAGAATTTTTGCCGGCAATGATTAATTTTATTGAAGATTTGACACTCAAAGGAATTATGAACTCTATTTGTTCAAAAAACGATTTTGAGAGTGTTAAAAACGAGTTTATAAATAGAGGTTTCAAACACGTATGGGATTTGTTTGTATTTCCTTCTATCAATTGGCTGCCAAAAGGCGAGAGAGTAAAAAATATTATTAATGATATGAACCTCCGCGCTGAAAACGTAATCCTTATTGACGATAATATTTCTAATCTCAATGAGGCAAAATTTTACTCTCCTGAAATTATGACAGCTCATCCGTATGAAATAAAAAAGATTTCAGAAGAGCTCTATCTGGTTAATGATTACGACTTTGAACATACAAGATTAAAGCAGTATAAAATTTTGGAAGAAAAATCCGCAGCCAGAGGCGAAAGCTCTAATGAAGAATTTTTAAGAGCCAGCGGGATAAAGATTTGTATAAAACATGATTGTCTTGAAAATCTTGAGCGTCTGAAAAAACTTATCTCAAGGACTAACCAGCTCAACTTCACAAAATTCAGAGATGAAAATTTAGAAGAAACTATTAAGAATAATGAGTCCGGATATGTTATTGCAGAAGATAAATTTGGAAACTACGGAATCTGTGGATTTTATGTGCTGGGCAGAAATAAACTAATCCATTTTCTATTCTCCTGCAGGATTATGAATATGGGGATAGAACAGTTTTTATATAATTTTCTCGGCAAGCCTGAATTAAAAATTCAGGGTGAAGTTGCTTCAAACCTCGAAGGAAACCCCGATTGGATAGAAGTTGTTGATAACCTTGAAGTCAAAAAAACAGAAAAACCGCAAAAAAGTGATATCAATATTTTGTTTAAAGGGCCGTGTGATTTGTATTCGGTTTTGAGCTATATAAAAACTGATTTTAATATAGATACTGAATTTCCGTACTGGAATAAAAAACTGATTTACATCTTAGCGCATACACATACGGCATTTATAGAACAGACTCATAAATTTTCGGCAGAAAAAATAAATCAGCTTACCAGCCGTTTTCCGTTTCCGAGTCCTGACGAATTTAAAACAAAATTCTTTGACCCTAAATATAAACTCATTTTCTTGAGTCTTTTAACAACCACCCACAGCGGACTCTATATTAATAAAGAGGACGAAAGTTATGTTCTGTTTGGTTTTGCAGACTGTGATATTACAGACGAAAATAATTGGGAAAAAATTCTTGCACCGCTTCCGCTGGAAGCAAGAGAGCCTAACATAATTATGCTCAGAGAGTTTAAAAAAAATTATACATTTGCAGGCAATCCTCCCTGTGAAACAGTAATTAAAAATCTGGATTACATCAGAAAAAATTTATCACCGGAAACAAAGCTTGTGTTGATTTTGGGAAGTGAAATTCCAACAGATAAAGTTCAGGCAGGATACGAGAATATGGCAGAACGCCATAAGATTATGAACACAGCTGTACGCAAGTGGTGTGCTGAAAACAACATTCACACAATTGAGCTGACTGATTTTATCAAATCGGATGAAGATTATACAACCTGCATAAACCACTTTTCAAGAGAAGTTTATGCAAATCTTGCCGGAGAAGTCCAAAACATCATAAACAAAACTTTTTGTGATAATATTAAATTATAAAAAAGGAGAAGTTTTTTATGATAATGCTTGCGGTAGCTTTGTTAATGAGTATGGTTTTATGCCTATTGTTCGGTGTACCATATATAGATTTTTTAAGAAAAAAGACCATAGGGCAGTATATTCTTGACGTTGCACCGGAAGCTCACGCAAAGAAAGCAGGCACACCGACAACCGGCGGTGTTTTTATAATCGCAGCCATAATCATAGCATCAATTATCACTCTGCTTATGGCTCAGCAAATGGATAATTCTGCGTGGATAATAATTATTACACTTTTATTTATGGCTCTTGCAGGATTTCAAGATGACTATCTTAAGATAAAAGGACACGAAAACAAAGGTTTAAGCCCTAGAGGAAAGCTTGTCCGCCAAATTTTAATCGCTCTTATACCAACAGTTTATGCTATGCAGCACTACGGCACAGTTATAACTCTCGGCAGCCATACGTTTGATTTAGGAATTTTATATCCGATATTTACCGTTTTCGTTGTTACAGGAGCATCTAATGCATACAACCTGACCGACGGCCTTGACGGGCTTGCAGCAGCCACCGGTATTCCGGCATTCGCAGCGTGCGGTATACTTGCATTTACCGACGGACACAATGCAGCTGCAATAGTTGCAGCAACAGTAATCGGTGCTCTTATTGGTTTTTTAAAATACAATAAGCCTAAAGCACAGGTGTTTATGGGAGATACCGGCTCACTTGCACTGGGAGGACTGCTTGGAACACTTGCGGTAATAGGAAGATGCGAACTTCTGCTCGCTGTTTTCGGCGGGATTTTTGTTGTAGAAACTCTGTCTGTAATCCTGCAGGTAACAAGTTTCAAACTAACCGGAAAAAGAATTTTTAAGATGTCCCCAATTCACCATCATTTTGAATTAAGCGGACATTCTGAAATAAGAATAGTTAAAGAGTTTGCATTTGTATCAACATTGTTTGCAATAACAGCACTGGTTTTAAATTATATACTTTAATAAATTAGCATTCCGCGTTTATGATAATCATAGCACTTAAAATCACTAAGCATGGAAGTTTTTCTGTTTTTTCAAGCCTGTTTGAGGTACAATTGTAACCAGACGGAGAGTAAAATTATGTCAGAAAAAGTTTTAATACTTGGATTATCAAAAAGCGGTATTGCAGCAGCAAAATTCGCTGCAAGCAAAGGTTATGATGTTTATATCACAGAATCAAAAGGGGTAAATGAGGCCTGGAGGCTTGATAATCCAGCTACTCCGCAGGGTATAAAAGGGGTAAATGAAGGGGTAAATCCGCAGATAGAAGAATTAAAATCACTCGGAATAAAAATCGAATGCGGCTTGCACAGTGAAAAGTTTATCTCCGGCTCATCCTTTGCTGTCACAAGCCCGGGCATCCCTCCTAAGTCAGAAATCTTTAGACGCTTAAATGAAAAAAATATAAAAATCATTTCAGAAATTGAATTTGCATATCTTAATACCAAAACTCCATTCATTGCTATCACAGGAACAAACGGCAAAACAACTACAACAGCGCTCGTGTCGCATATTTTAAGCAAAAAATTCTCTGCGCCTGTCTGCGGAAACATAGGAGTACCTCCGACATCTTTAATTGAAGAAAATCATGATTTTTTAGTCTGCGAGATAAGTTCATATCAAGCTCAGATGACAGAAAAATTTAAGGCTAAAATTGCCTGCTGGACAAATTTTACTCCAGACCACATTGACTGGCACGGCGGTTTAGAAAACTATTTTAACGCAAAGGCTAAAATATTTCTTCCGCCTCAGGAACCGGAATTTGCCATACTCAATGCGCAAGATACAAAGCTCAAAGAGTTCTCAAAACAGTGCAAAAATGTTATATTTTTCGATGATGGGAATGACTGCGGCATAAAAAATAATTCAATTTTTTATAAAGGTGAAGAAATAATTTCTCTCAAAGACTGTCCTCTCGTAGGTCATCACAATTATCAAAACATTATGTGCGGAATCATTATTGCAAAACTCGTTGGTATGAACAATTCCGACATAAGAGAACAAATTATGTCATTCCGTGCGCCAGCACACAGGCTTGAGAAAGTTCGCGAAATGGACGGAATAACCTTCTTTAACGACTCAAAAGCTACAAATCCTGAGGCTTCAATCGTTGCAATAGATTCGTTCAACAATCAGAACGTTGCGCTTATACTTGGCGGCAGGGATAAAAATACTGATTTAACTGAAATGTGTCATTCAATAAACAAACATATCAAGACCGTTTTGTTAATCGGAGAAGCGACAGAAAGGTTTGAAGAAAATCTGAAAAAAAATGGTTTTAGTAATATAATTAAAGAACACACAATGGAGGAGGCAATTGATAAAGCAATCAGCTTAAAGCCTGATGTAGTACTGCTTTCACCGGCGTGTGCAAGTTTCGACATGTTCAAGAGTTACGAGCACAGAGGGGAAGTTTTCAAAGATTATGTCTTATCAAAATAATGAACATACTGAGAAAATGAGCAGCCAGAATATGCAGTCTGACCGTCCGCTTATGATTGCGGTAATATTTCTTGTCGTAATCGGTTTGATGGCGATATTTTCTGCCAGTGCTCCAAAATGTATTGATATGGGATTAAATCCGGCAAGGTTCTTAATCCAGCAGATTTTCGGGGTAATTGTCGGATTTGTCGGATTAAAATTCTTATCAAATTTTCATTACAAAAAACTCATCATGTACACAGTTCCGTTTGCAATTTTTGTAATAATAATGCTTATTCTTGTAAAAGTCATGGGTACAACTGTTAACGGAGCGCAGAGATGGATTAATATAGGGCCTATGAGCTTGCAGCCTTCCGAGTTTGCAAAACCTGCTGTGGTAATGCTTCTGGCCGGCGCTTTTTACAAAAATACAAACCTGCTTGATAATGAAAAGATTATCTGGGCATTTGTACCTATACTTATTATGGTGGGCTTAATATTCACACAGCCGAACCTGAGTATGGTACTGCTTTTACTTGCAACGTCCGTTGCAATTTATATTTGTGCCGGAGGTTCCATACAGCTTATATTATATGGAATGTGTACTATGATTCCGCTGCTGCTGCTTAAAGGGTTAAAGGGGTATCAATCATCAAGAATTGTAACGTGGCTTCATCCTGAAGCAGATCCGCTCGGTGCTGGATATAATATTATCCAGTCACTTGTTGCTTTTGCCTCTGGAGGATTATACGGAGTCGGATACGGAAGTTCAAAACAAAAATTAGCCTGGCTTCCTGAGGCGCATACCGACTTTATTTATGCTGTTATTGGAGAAGAACATGGATTTATTGGATGTTTATTAATCATCTGCCTGTTCTGGACAATTTTGCAAAGAGGCTTCCTGATTGCAGTTAAGTGTCAGGATATGTACGGAAAACTGCTTGCTCTTGGGCTTACGTTCTCAATATGTTTTCAGGGTTTTCTTAACATGTGGGTTGCAAGCTCGTTTGTACCTGCAACAGGTGTACCAATGCCATTCATAAGTTACGGCGGTTCATCCATTATGGTATCATTATGGATGGTTGGAATTTTATTAAATATATCAAAAGACAATGTAAAAAGGGTAAGGTTTGGCAATGTCAGAAGTATACAATAGCACATATTTTGTAACCGGCGGAGGCACCGGAGGACACATTTATCCTGCATTAGCAGTAGCAGACTCATTAGCTGAAACAAGCAAAGTTTATTATGTCGGCAACAAACGCAACATGGAATTTGAACTTGCCTCAAAAAAGGGATATAAGTTCTTGCACGTAAGTGTATCAGGTATGCCGAGAGGTTTGAACCCTAAATTCTTTGTCTGGGGGATTAAGCTCGTTAAAGCAATTTTACGCTCTATACGATACATCAAAAAATATAAACCGGATGCTGTTTTTGCAACCGGAGGTTATGTTTCAGCACCTATGATTTTTGCCTGCATAATCACAAAAACGCCTTATATGATGCATGATTGCGATGCCATGCCGGGGCTTGTTACAAGAAAGTTATGCAAAAGGGCAAAGTATGTTTCTCTGGCTTTTGAAAAAGCAAAAAAATATATTCCCAACAAACACGCTGTTGTAACCGGCAACCCTATTAGAGAAGAGTTTGCAACATTGAGTAAAACTGCAGCGCGTGCAAACATGGGACTGAATAACAAATTAACTTTATGTATTATGGGAGGCTCGCAGGGAGCTAAATCTATTAATAATACTACTATTGAACTTTTAAAAGAATTTTCTCAGGAATTGAATTTACAGGTAATTTTCCAGACAGGCAAAAAGAATTACGAAGATGTTATTGAAAGAGTACGTCAGATTTATCCGGCATTTGAGCAGGACAAAAATCTCATAATTAAACCATATTTTATGGATATGATATCAGTTCTTAAGTCAAGCGATATTGTAGTTTCACGTGCAGGTTCACTGAGCCTTTCTGAAATCTGTGCGTCAGAAACAGCACCAATCTTAATTCCTTTTCCTTATGCAGCTGCAAACCATCAGAGAATTAATGCAAAATATCTTCTTGAGATGGGTGCATGCATATATATAGAAGACAAGGAACTTGACCCTAACAAGCTTAGAGAAGCTGTGGTTGAACTTCTTGAAAACCCTATCAAGATGAATTACCTTAAACAAAATACTTCACATCTCGCAAAGTTTGATGCTACTGAAAGAATTGTCGAACTTCTCAAAAACTTATAAATTAGTTTTATTATCGAGTTTAAAATAATCAATAAGTATTAGAAGTGACGCAATCTCATCATAAAAACGACTGATTTTTTTAGAGTTTGTTACAGTTGAGAATAAACTTCCCAGCTCAAACATATTCCTATTTGCTGGTATAGCGAGAATTAATTTATTCTGCGCAAAAGAGCAGCGCAGGCGATTAGTTTTAAAAACTTTACCAACGTGCAAAAATCTATCTATAAAGGCTGTAGTGAGAAGATATCTGCCTTCCACCTGATCATATGAATATGCCTGATATAATTTGTTAAACTCTGTATCTTCCAGATTAACTCTCTGAAAATTTCTTCTGAATCTTAGTTCCTTCAATACAAGAATATCCATAAACTGCCAGCAGGCAAATGCAAATATGCCAAGTCCGCCCAAAATCCATAAAGAAACAGGCAGAGAAAATCCGCCTGATATCATTGACTTAATACCAAAACCAAGCACCGCTGCTGCAGCGGCTGCAACCAGTAATATAAACATCATTACTACAAGTTTGCTGTAGCTCAGTTCAAAGTCCACTTTGGGCTTAACAATTGTTGTACTTTCTATTTTCTTGTTTGCTTCAAAAAAGCCAAATACACCGTGAAACTGCTTCGGAACCAAAGTTTCAGTCTTTTTGTCGCCGGTGCAAAACGCTCTGTCAGCAATGTCAGCTTCTGCTATTTTAAGCTTTACACCATTATAATTCCCATAGAAAATATCGTCCTCACGCATACAAACTTTTGCACTAAACAATTTACTCTTTTGAATGCTTGAAGAGTATGTATATTCAAAATCGCCTTGGAGCCATTTTAATCCAACTGTTTCAGCTATACAATCATAGTATGTATTTTTAAATTTAGCAGCAAAACTCTTCGATATGTTGTTATATACTAATATAACTAAACTCAAACCGACTATTAATACTACTAATGCTTCATACAAGTTTTGACTAAGCAGCACCAATCCCAAAAATATAATACTTGTAAGAGGTACTGCAAAAATCAGATAGAATAAATAGCGCTTTCTCTCTTTTTCAAAAAATCTTATATTAGTTTTCTTGTAAATCTCTTGATAATATTTTGTCTGAAGAGTCCGGCTTAAGTCACGAACCTGCATTTCAATATTATTAGCTCTCATACGAGAATTATAACATATCGCGTTGATTTTTCAAAAACTATCCTTAATATTTATACAAACGACTAATTTCTATACTTAATCGCGGGCTGGATAATAATCGTATGAAAAAAGTTTTGAGTTTGGTGATACTTAGTATATTTACACTGCTGCCTATAAATGCCGCAACCTTTCAGGGCGGAGTTGCCGAGCAGGGAAGCGGAAATGCAAGCAGAATTATTGACAAACAGACAGGTGAAGGTGTAGGCGGGGCTGATATACGCCTGCCTAAACAAAACTATTCTACCAGAACCGATTCCAGCGGCTTCTTTGAACTTGATACACAAATTAACGGCCCGAGCATCATGTCGGTTCAAAAAGAAAACTACAAGCCTTTTACAATGACAATTAACGATAAAACATTTGATGCCCCTATTGTTGTTGGTATAGAAAAATCTAACGCTTCTGATTTGGCACTTGACGCCAACATGTACCATTTGGGTGATGACAGTTACTCAGATTTATCTGCTAACGCAGGCGAGTTTAGAATGCAGGCAATCGGCCCTTTTTACACAAAAAGGTTTACGCTGAGAAACCTTAATCTTTCAAAACCGATTTATCTTGTAATTGGTTCTATTATTGGTATTGATACAGCAATGGCACGTTCTATGGGGCAGAACAAAATTCCTAATGCTTTTGCTTCACCGCCGGAGGTTTATTTCAACGGTAACAAGATTTCTGAAATACAACTTAACGGGGATGGTCAAAAAATTAAACTGCCTTCAAATCTGATTAAGAAAAATCAGGTGAATGAAATTACTATCAAAACAGGCCGAAATCTTATGCAGACAGCATATGTTGATTATGATGACATAGAGTTTATGAACCTGATAATCGAAAACTAGTGGTCTGCACAGGGATAAATTTTTACAATAATTGTAGCGCTATAGCAGGTGTTTGATTTGCTGTAGACATTAGGGTGGCCGCGGCTTACTGTAAAATCTGATTTCTGATATAAGCGCTTGATTCCTCAGCAATATCAGAATCACGAATGGTTGATTGTGTTGAGGTCAGATTATCAATACTTACACCAATAGTTTCAAGTGCAGACTCGAGCCTATTATAAGCTGCTCCATAGTCCATTTGCTTTGTATTTACACGTTTTATAAGTTCGTCTATTTTTTCCAAAGATTTACGGGCATTATCGGAAGTTGACAAATTTATCTTTGGAACGGTCAAGGCAAAAGATATATTTAATGAAATACGAGAACTGTCTGAAGAATCAACTCCAACTTGAAACTCTGTAGGTGAATATGTCAACAAAGAATCTGCAATCTTTGGCAATACACCATTACTTATCATTTCATTAAGCTCTTTTGTACTTACCCAGGCTACCGTTCCAGTAAAATTATTACTCCCTACTGGAGGACGTGTATTAGAAGTTTTTTCGTTATTAACATAGGAATTCAATATTGTTGAAGCACTATCAGCCTCACATGCGAATCCATAATAAAAGCTAGAAGATGTTACTGAGCTGTAACAATTTTCAACCACTGCGTTGTCTATTTCTCCTATAAAACCTCCAGACATACCAGAATGCATTCCATACATATTTCCTTCTGAATACGAATTCTTTATGCTGCCACCCTTGAACCTTCCTATCAAACCACCGTTAGCTCCTGTTGGAACAGAAATAGAAACATTGGTATAACAGGCTTCCACTGTTCCACGTAAATTTGAAGCCAATCCACTAATATATGCTCTTCCTTTTAGCTTCCCTGTAACATAACAATTTGTAATTGATGCGTTACTACCAGTACCTGCGAGCAAACCGGCCGTAGATTCATTACTGATGATATCAACATTTTCTAGTCCAACATTCTTTATTATTGCATTTGAAGCATTGCCAAAAAATCCTTGCATTGTTTCTGAAGGTCTATTAATTGAAAGATTTTTTACGACTTTTCCGTTACCATTAAATACGCCCTTAAATGGCCCCATATCATTATTGCCTACTGGAGTCCATTCATATCCAGAAAGATTTATATCATTCATAAGAATATATTTACCACTCAAGTCATATTGCATTGCCTGAAGCTCATCTGCAGTTGTTATGATTGTATAACCCTGAGCAATTGCTTCGTCCTCTGTCAATGGCCTAACAGCCTGAATAAAATCCCCGGTGCGCTCTGGTTCTCCATCAAAGAGTTTCACATTATTAAACTCTGTATTTGAAACTAATCTAGTAATCTCGTCTGAACGGGCATTTATTTCAGATTGAATGGATTGCAAAGAGCTTGCACCATAAGTTCCATTAGCAGCCTGCTCTGCTAAATCACGCATTCGTGATAGATGACTGGAGATTAAATCAAGACTATCCATTGCAGTCATAACCATATCTAAGCCCATATATACATTATCCTGAGCGATTTTATAGGACGACAATTTACTTGAGAGCTTTGTATTTATTGAATAATTAGCAGCATTGTCTTTCGCATGGTTTATCTTAAAACCAGTTGACATGCGCTCTATTGCTGTATTTAATCCGTTGGTTGATGCTTTTAAGTTGGATTGGACGATTAAGCTTGATAAATTGGTGTTAATTTTCATTTTAACACCTCGCTTAAAAAGCCCTGTAAATTAGGGT